>Ga0207847_100054_pt1 | contig 184955 bp, 147 predicted proteins | sample TtaePargueraPR_8_FD_187736 | JGI IMG/M metagenome (GOLD analysis project Ga0207847, IMG submission 187736) | Aerobic enrichment media microbial communities from Bioluminiscent Bay, La Parguera, Puerto Rico - Tt and E1 (SPAdes) | ecosystem: Environmental > Aquatic > Marine > Unclassified ... | reverse complement strand
CCCGCCAGCCACAGCGCGACCACGCCGGCCGCGCCCGCCGCGACGTGGTTCATGCCCGCCGCCGAGAGCGCGGCCAGGAACGGGCTGACGGCCACCGCCAGCGTCGCAGCGCGCGCGATGCGGCGGTCGGCGATCAGCCGCTCGGCCAGCGGGACGGCCGCACCGGCCATCACGCCCGCCAGCAGCGGCGCCACCAGCCAGCTTGCGCCGACCGCGTAGCCGGCGGCCAGCGCCACCACCCAGCCCGGCGGGTAGTGCGACACCCAGCCGCGCGACGTCGACACCATGTTCTGCAGCTGCCAGAACGCCGCTGTCGCCGTGTCACCCGCCAGCGCCAGCTCGGTCGGGCCCGCCGTGCGGCCGCTGGCCAGATAACGGGCGTGCACCGCCTGCGCGACCGCGTCGATGAACTCCAGCCCGCCGGCCAGCAGCCACTGCTGCAGCACCAGCACGACCACCGCGGCCAGCACGCCCACGCCGATCGCGAACGCGCGCGTGGACGGCGCGGCCAGCCAGCGGCCGGCTCGCCCGACAGCCCGCTCCACCCGCCCGGGCGAGAACAGCATGCCGCCGATCACACCCAGTAGCGCGACGATAAGCAGGCCCTGCCACGCCAGCGCCCAGGCCGAGCGCGCGGCGTCCGCCGTGACGGCACCGGCCAGCCCGGTTTCCGGTCGTTCCAGCAGCGACCAGGCCGGCAGCAGGCTCGCCGCCAGCAGCAGGGCGCCCAGAACGCGCAGCGGGAGACCCGTCACGCAGCGTCTCCCGGTCGCGCCAGCCGCGCCACGTAGCGCAGCGGCAGCGCGCCGAACGGCACGCCCCGCACCTCACGAATCTCCGCAACGCCGTCGACCAGTCGCTCCAGCATGCGCCGGTCGAAGTGGTGCAGGTGCCACTCGTTGGCCTCGGAGGCCAGCGTCGCCAGCAGCCGGCGCCCCACCAGCGGCACGCGCGCCAGCGCGTGCTTCGCGCGATCGATGTTCGCCTCGTTCGGGATCGACACCACCACCCTGCCGCCGGGCGCCGCGACCCGCATCAGCTCGGCCAGCACTTCGGCCGGCTGCTGCGTGTGCTCCAGCACCTCCGTGCACACGACGACGTCGAACGAGCCGTCCGCGTAAGGCAGCCGCTCTGCGTTGCCGCGCAGCAGCGGCACCTCCCCGCCCAGCCGGCGCCGCGCCCGGCCCAGCATCGTTTCCGACAGGTCCGCGCCGAAACGCCGCGCCTGCGCGAAACCGTCCAGCACGTGGCCCGCGCCGCAGCCCACCTCCAGCAGGCGATCCCCCGGCCGCGCAGCCGCCAGGTCGCGCAGCGCCTTCAGCCGCCGCGCCTCCACCCAGCGCACGATCGGGTGCGACCGCTCGTAGTAGCGCTCGATGTCGTAGCGCCGGACCATCTCCTCGTTCCACGCGCCGAACTCCCGCGCGTCGCGCTCCGCTCCCCGCGCTCCCCCCGCGCCCCCCTGCGGCTCGCTGCTCATCGACCGATCCTGTAGACGAAGATGGTGTGACCCAGCACGGTGTCCGGCGGCGCGGCGCGCAGCCCCGCGAACACCTCGGGGCCGACGTACGGGCCGACCAGGTTGGTCGCGCTCACCGCCGCCCAGCGCGGCTCCTCGGCCGGCGCCCCCGCGGGGTGCGGCGGCAGCGGGAAGAAGCTGGGCAGCGGCACGTAGCGGATGCCGTAACCGGCCGGCAGCGCCGAACCGAAGTAGCTCAGGTAGACCGACGGAATCCCATTGGCCTGCATGTAGTCCCGCAGCTCCAGCAGACCCTGTCCCCAGTCCAGGCTGGAATCGGCGAGGACGCGGTGGTTCAGGTCGCGGCCGGGACCGTACTCGCTGACGTAGGTCAGGAAATGCGGCCAGTAGCTGAGCGGGTGCAGCACCAGCAGCGCCACGGCCACGGCGATGGCCACGCGCACGGTGCGCCGCGCCTCCGTCGCCTCGCGCCACGCGCGTACGGCGCCTACGGCCGCCAGCACCGCGACCAGCGGCAGCGCCGGCATCGCGTAGCGGAAGCCGATGTTCAGCTTGGACGTCAGCAGCAGCGCGCCGAAGACCAGCAGCCCCACCACCGGCACGCGCAGCGGGGACGCGATCGCCCGCAGCGGCGCGCGCCGCAGCGACAGCGCCAGCCAGCCGATGGACACGGCCAGCAGCAGATGCAGCCCCGCCGACGTCTTGAACACGAACGCGACGGGGAAGTAGTACCACCACCCGTCCGGCCGCACCTCGCCCAGCAGGTACGCCGGCGTCTGCCGCCCACCCACCTGGTTGGTCACGAAGCCGATCGCGTAGCGCCACTCCTCCAGCAGCACGTCGCCGCGGTATGCCAGCACCAGCGTGACGTAGCCGACCGCCAGCGCCGCCAGCGCCGAGAGCGCCGCCTGCGCCGCCCAGCGCCGGTCCCGCTGCACGAGCGCCTCCAGGGCGAACAGCAGCATGGCCATCGGCGCGATCGCGATCGCGCTGTTCTTGGTCGCCAGCGCCAGCCCGATCGCGACGCCCGCCAGTGCGCCGCGCCACGGCGCGGGCTGCCGCAGCGCGCCGTCGATCAGCCACAGCGAGGCGAGGATCGCCAGCGTGACCGGGACGTCGTTGTACGCCACGCCGCCGTGCGCCAGCACGTCCGGCAGGAACGCGACGACCGCTGCGGCCAGCAGCGCGGGCGCATCGCCGAACGCGCCGCGCGTGAAGAAGAAGGTGGCCAGCACCAGCGCCAGCGCGGCGGCCACCGCAGGCAGCCGGCCTAGGAACGCGACGCGCTCGGGATCGTTGCCCGCCGTCCAGTAGAACTGCTGCGCGTAGTAGTAGCGGTACGCCATGCTCTCGCGCAGTCGCTCCGGCACCCGGCTCTCGTCCGGGTACTCGGCACCCGCGACCCAGACCGGCAGTCCGTACAGGTACTGCGTCAGCGGCGGGTGCTCGGGCGCGATGTCCCACTGCCCCGTTTCCCAGCCCCGCGCGCCGCCCGCGACCATCACGATCTCGTCGAACGTCGCCGAGGTGTGCTGCATCGCCGTCAGGATCGCGGTGCCGGAGCCGAGCAGCAGGATCGCGAGCAGCAGCATGGTCAGCGGGCGCGTACGTCGCGCGCGCACGTGCGCGGGCGCCAGGCTGCCCGGAGGGGCGGCGGTCGGCGGTGATGGCCGGCCCGCCACCGTGCGGCCGCCCGGCGCGGCCGCGGCCGGCGTCCCGGTGGCGCTCACGACCGCGTCGTCGTCCGCGCTCACCGCGACCTCGCCTCCCCCGGCCCGATGTCCGGCCGCCCGTCGGTGCGCGACGGCGCGTGCGTGGCGGCCGTCGCGTTGTACTCCGGCGCGCGCGGCGGCAGCAGGTTGTACCGCAGGATGTGCCAGAAGGCGGCGAGGCCGTCCCGCCAGCCGATCTTCTTGCCCTCCGCGTAGGTGCGGCCGCTGTAGGTGATCGGCATCTCGTAGATGCGCGCGCGCGCCTGCGCCAGCTTGGCCGTCAGTTCGGGCTCGAAGCCGAAGCGGTTGGAACGCAGCGGCAGACTCTTCATCAGGTCCGCCCTCACCATCTTGTAGCAGGTTTCCATGTCGGTGAGGTTCAGATCCGTCAGCATGTTGCTGAGCAGCGTGAGCAGGCCGTTCCCGACGCTGTGCCAGAAGTAGAGCACGCGGTGCGGTCCGCCCAGGAAGCGGCTGCCGAAGACCGCGTCGGCCCGGCCGTCCTGGATCGGGCCGAGCAGGTCCACGAATTCCTGCGGGTCGTACTCCAGGTCGGCGTCCTGGATGACGACCACGTCGCCGCCCACGTGCCCGATGCCGGTGCGGCACGCCGCGCCCTTGCCCTGGTTGACCTCGTGCAGCACGAGCGTGTCGATGACGCCCTCGTCGCGCAGCCGCTCCAGCACGGCGCGTGTCCCGTCGGTCGAACAGTCGTCCACCGCGACGATCTCGATGGGAAGCGGTACCGCACGCACGCGCGCGATGGACTTCTCGACCGTCGCCGCTTCGTTGTAGACCGGCATGACCACGCTCACGCGCAGGAAGTCCTCGCGCCGCGCGACCGTGCCCTCGCCCTGTTCGACCACCTGCCAGCGCCGTTCGCTCACGATTCGTTCATCCCGTAGCGGTTCAGCTTGCGGTACAGCGTGGACGGATCGATGCCCAGCACCTCCGCCGCGCGCGCCTTGTTGCCACCCTCCGCCTCCAGCACCCACAGGATGTAGGCGCGCTCGATCACCTCGAGTGTGGGATTGGGCGGCGGCGCGTCGGACACCAGCGGCGTGGCCGGCGGCTCCAGCACGCGCTGCGGCAGGTGACCGGTATCGATCGCGCCGTTGCTCGCGAGGATCGCCGCCCGCTCCAGCGCGTTTTCCAGCTCGCGCACGTTGCCCGGCCAGTCGTAGCTGCGGATCGCGTCGGTAGCCGCATCCGTCAGGCTGAGCTCCGCACCCTCGCGCGCCGCCGTCCGCTCCAGGAAGTGCTCGGCCAGCAGCGGCAGGTCGTCGCGCCGCTCGCGCAGCGGCGGCAGGTGCAGCGTGACCACATTCAGGCGGTAGTACAGGTCCGTGCGGAACGCGCCCTTGCGGATCTCCTGCTCCAGGTCGCGGTTGGTCGCAGCGATCACCCGCACGTCGATCGGCACCGGCTCGGTCGCGCCGACCGGCACCACCTCCCGCTCCTGCAACGCGCGCAGCATCTTCACCTGCAGCGACGGCGACATCTCGCCGACCTCGTCCAGGAAGAAGGTGCCGCCGCGCGCGGCCACCAGCAGACCCTCCTTGTCCTTGACCGCGCCCGTGAAGCTGCCCTTCACGTGGCCGAACAGCTCGGACTCGAGCAGCGACTCCGGCAGCGCGCCGCAGTTCACCGAGACGAACGGCCCGCCGTCCCGCTCGGACAGCGAGTGGATGAAGCGGGCCAGGATCTCCTTGCCCGTGCCGCTCTCGCCCGTGATCAGCACCGTCGAATCCGTGGGCGCGACCGTCTCCGCCAGGCGCAGCACCTCGGCAAACGCCTTGTTGCGACCGATCGGGCGCACACCGCGGCTGCTGTCGCGCCGCTTGATCTCCTTCTTCAGCGCGGTGTTCTCGCGCTTCAGCGTGCGGGTCTCCGCGGCGCGCCGGCACAGCGCCACCAGCTCCGCATTGGAGAACGGCTTCTGCAGGTAGTAGAACGCGCCCTGGTTCACCGCCTGCACCGCCGTCTGCAACGATGCCTGCGCCGTCATGAGGATCACCGGCGTCTCCGGATCACGCTCGCGTACCGCGGTCAGCACGTCCACGCCCGTCACGCCCGGCATGCGCACGTCCGACAGCACGATGTCCGGCGCGATCTCGTCGAAGCGATCCAGCGCCTCCCGCCCGCTCTGCATCGTCTCCACGTCGAAGCCCTCGCCGCGGAGCAGGATCGACAGCGTGTTCAGGATCGACGTCTCGTCGTCGACGACCAGGATCTTCGGTTTCATCTACACTCGCCTCGTGGCCGCCGGCGCGGCCGCATCGCTGCGCGACGCCGCCGCGTCGCCTCCATTCGCCGGACCGGCTTCCGCCGACGGCAGGTAGACCGTGAACCGGGCGCCGCCGCCCGGCACGCCGTCGACGAAGATCGCGCCCTGGTGCTCCTGCACCGCCCGGTGGACCAGCGCCAGCCCCAGCCCGCTGCCGCCCTTGCGACGCGTGAAGAAGGGGTCGAACAGTCGCGGCAGGTCCGAGCTCGGAATGCCCGGACCGTCGTCCGTCACCACCACCCGGATCGGCCGCTCCAGCTCCACCCCCGGCGGCACCTCCCGCGGCGACACGCGCGCGGCCTGCACGCGCACCGGACCACGACGCGCGTGCTGCAACGCGTTCAGCGCCAGGTTGAAGAAGGCGCGATGCAGCAGGTCCGCATCCCCACGCACCGGCAGCGGCTCCGCCCCCGCGTCCACCTGGACCGCCAACCCCTCCTCGGCGTCCGGATGGCGGCCCGCCAGCGCGACCGCGTCCTCCAGCAGGTTGCGCAGGTCCGCCGTCTCCGGCGCTCGCCGCTCCACACGACCGAACTCCAGGAAGTCCGAAAGCAGTCGGCTCAACCGGTCCGACTCCGTCAGGACCAGCCGCTCCAGCACCTCCTCGTCCCCCTCGCTCAACCCTTCGCGCGCCAGCTGCTCCACCGCACTGCGGATCGACGCCAGCGGGTTCTTGATCTCGTGCGCCATCGACGCCGACAGCTCCGCCACCGCCTCCAGCCGCTCCGCCCGCCGCTTCACCTCCTCCAGCCGCTTGCCGTCCGTCACGTCCTGCAGCACCGCCGTCACCGACGGCGCGCCCTCCCGCTCCAGCAGCGTGGTGCGCGCACCGATGACCCGCCGACCACCCGCGCCCTCACGCGTGCTCTCGAACCAGCGCACCGGCACCCGGCTGCGCAGCGTGCGGCTCAACGTCGTGCCCAGCACCGGCAGCTGCTCGTCCATCGCGTCCAGCACCTGTCGACCCATCCAGTCGCCCGAGCGCAGGCCCAGGATCGCCGACGCCGCCGCATTCATGTAGACCAGACGGCCCTCGCCATCCACCGTCACCACACCCGTATCCAGCGCGCCCAGGATGTCGTCCGTGTCCAGTCTCAGCTGACGGAGCTCCGACTCCACCTCCCCCAGCGTCGCACCCGTGTGCCGCAGTCGATCGCCCAGGTAGCCCGTCGCCAGCGCAATCACCACGAAGACCAGGATCTGCACCGCCGCCGTCGACGGCACCGGACCCTCGTGACCCCACACGATGTCCGCGAAATAGAGCAGACTCGTCAGCGCCCCGATCAGCATGCCCCCCGGCAGCGGCAGCAGCAGCGCGCCCGCCGCGATGACCAGGATGTACAGCGGCGCAAAGTCGCTGGCGCCTCCCCCCGTCACGTGCACCACGCCAGTCACCAGCAGCGAGTCCACCAGCGCCTGGCCGTACAGGAAGTTCGGGCCGGGGTGCCGACCCATCAGGTCCGTCCACCACGCGCTTACCGCCGTGAAGCCCGCCGCCACCACGAGCACCAGCGTCGCGATCAGCGTGACCTCGGGGTCCGCGACCAGCCACTTCAGCACCGCCGCCACGAAGATCCCCGCGGCCAGCACCAGCCGACCCACGTAGATCCAGCGCAGCAGCCGCAGCGGCGCAACGACCATTCGGCTCCGTCGCCTCCGTGTCGTTCCAGTTTGTCCAGGGGGAGTCGGGAACAATGCTAATGGCGGGTATTGCGTTTTGCAATGCGGGCTTGGTGGGGCTTGGGGCTTGGGCTTGGGCTTGGGGCTTGGGGCTTGGGGCTTGGGGTTTGGGTTTGGGCTTCTGGCCTCTTGGCCTCTTGGCCTCCTGGCCTCTGGGCCTCTGGGTTCGCTGCTCGGGGATCGGGGGCCTGTCGGGACTTCAGTCGCCGGCGCGCAGGCGTTGGTGGAACGGAGTGAGTTCCTTCCGCACGACGATCAGCTGCGGCTCGCGGGCGGCGAAGCGTGCTGGGGGCAGGAGTGGCGATCGCGGGTGAGGATGAGCAGGTAGTGGAGTTCGGACGCCGAGCCCACGCTGCCGCGCCTGGGTGGGCACTGCCATAGCGTTCCGCGCCTTGGCCGAGCACCTATTATCGAACAGTGGCCCAGGCCCCAAGCCCCAAGCCCCAAGCCCCAAGCCCCAAGCCCAAGCCGAAGCCCCAAGCCCCAAGCCCCAAGCCCCAAGCCCCAAGCCCCAAGCCCCAGGCCAATGGAACCCGCGACCCTCCCCTGCCGCTATAGGGACATGGTATATGCCTTGCGCCCGTGCGCAGGGGCGTGCGTCGGACGTGCGAGTCGATTCGAGCCGGCGACCCAGGATGTCCATAACGGAGGCCGCGCTGCGCGCTTCCGTCCCTACCAGCGTGGAGTACGCCTCATGGAGATGAGCATCGTCGACCGGCCCGGCCCGTCCGCCGCCCCATCCGTTCCTGCGGCCACGGCCGGGCCGATGGACCGTGCGCGTGCGCGAGGGCGTGCACTGGCGTTGGCGCTCGCCTGCCTGTCCCTCTCCCTGGCGGTGCTGCTCGCTGCGGCGCCCGCCTCGGCGCAGTACTTCGGTCGCAACAAGGTGCAGTACGAGGACTTCGACTGGAGCGTCCTGCACACCGACGCCTTCGACGTGCACTTCTACGAAGAGGAGCGGCAGGCCTCGGTGGACGGTGCGCGCATGGTCGAGCGCTGGAACACGCGTCTTTCGCAGGCCTTCCAGCACACGCTGCGCGAGACCAAGCCGGTGGTCTTCTACGCGGACCACCCGGACTTCCAGCAGACCAATGTCATCAGCGGCACGATCGGGGAGGGCACGGGCGGCGTCACCGAGGCGCTGAAGAACCGGATGACGCAGCCGTTCACCGGCATCTACGAGGACAACGACCACGTCATCGGCCACGAGCTGGTGCACGTCTACCAGTACGACATCGCTGCCGGCGTGGGCGGCGGCGGGCTGTCGGGCATCTCGGCCATGGGCCGGCTGCCGCTCTGGCTGACGGAGGGGATGGCGGAATACCTGTCGACGGGTCGCGAGGACGCGCACACGGCGATGTGGATGCGGGACGCGGTGCTACGCGAGGACCTGCCGACGATCCGCGACCTGACGCGCGACCCGCGCTACTTCCCGTATCGCTACGGGCAGGCGCTGCTGGCGTACGTGGCCGGGCTGTACGGCGATGGCGCGGTGACCGCGCTGTTCCGCACGGGGCTGCGCGCCGGCTGGGAGGGTTCGGTCCGCTCGGTGCTGGGCATGACCAGCGACTCGCTGTCGCGCCAGTGGATCGCGGCGACGCGCGCCACCTACCTGCCGACCATGGAGGGGCGCACGCTGCCCGCAGACGTCGGGCAGCTGGTGCTGGCGGAGGAGATAGACGGCGGCGATACCAACCTGTCACCCGCGATCAGTCCGGACGGCCGCTGGGTCGCGTTCATCACCGAGAAGGACCTGTTCAGCTACGACTACTACGTAGCGGACGCGCACACGGGCGAGGTCAGGATGAAGCTGGCCAGCGCGGAATCGGACCTGCATTTCGACGCGCTCAGCTTCCTGAACAGCGCAGGCACCTGGTCGCCGGACAGCCGGCGCTTCGCCTTCGTGGTCTTTGCCGAGGGCGACAATCAGCTGGCGATCGTGGATGTCGAGTCGGGCGACGTGACGCAGACGGTCGCGGTGCAGGGGGTGGGTGCGATCCGCGATCCGTCCTGGTCGCCGGACGGCCGCTCCATCGCCTTCTCGGGCATGGCGGGTGGCATCTCCGACCTGTACGTGCTGGACATCGCCTCCGGGCAGGTGCGGCAGCTGACCAACGACCGCTACGCCGACATCCAGCCGACCTGGTCGCCGGACGGGACGCGGCTGGCCTTCACGACGGACCGCGGCCCGGGCACCGATTTCGCCCGCCTGGTCTACGGCAACATGAACCTGGGGCTGTTCGACCTCGGCGGCGGCTCGATCGACCTGCTGCCCGCCATCGACGATCAGTCCAAGCACATCAACCCGCAGTTCGCGCCGGACGGGCAGTCGCTGTTCCTGATCGCGGACCGCAACGGCTTCAGCGACGTGTACCGGCTGGACCTGGCGACGATGCAGTACCACCAGGTCACCAACGTGGCCACGGGCGTGAGCGGCATCACGGAGCTGTCGCCCGCACTGACGGTCGCGCTGCGCGACGGTCGCATGATGTTCTCGGTGTTCGGCGATGGTCAGTTCACCGTGCACGCGCTGACGCCGGACCAGACCGCGGGCACACCGGTCACCGACGTGACGGAGGGCATCGTGGTGGCGCGCGTGCTGCCTCCGGTCGAGGCGTACGGGGACGGGCTGATCTCGCGCTACCTGGACGACGCGCTGACCGGGCTGCCCAGCGCGACCGCGTTCGAGATCACCGACTACGATCCCGACCTGTCGCTGGACTACGTGGGCACGCCTGCGTTGGGCGTGGGCTACGATCCTGTCTTCGGTACGGGCATCGGCGGCGCGGTCAGCTTCCTGTTCAGCGACATGCTGGGCAACCAGCAGGTGGGCGTGGCGGTGCAGGCGCAGGGCTCGTTCAAGGACATTGGCGGGCAGGCGGTCTACATCAATGCGGAGGACCGCTGGAACTGGGGCGGCGTGGTGCAGCACGTGCCCTATCTGAGCGGCTTCCGGCAGCAGGTGCTGACCGGGCCGGCCAGCTACGTGGACTACGTGCTGCGCGAGCGCTTCTACGTGTCGCAGCTGGAGGGCATGCTGCAGTACCCGTTCTCGATGACGCGCCGCTTCGAGGCCAGCGGCGGCTACACCCGCTACGCGTACGACGTCGAGATCGACTCGATCGTGGTCGAGAACGGGCAGATCGTTTCGCGGGGGTCGCAGGGGCTGGAGGAGCTGGAAGCCCCCGACATGCACCTGTTCAGCGCGGCCAGCGCGTTCGTGGGGGACAACTCCTTCTTCGCTTTCACCGGCCCGGTGCGCGGCGGGCGCTACCGCTACGAGATCTCGCCCACGGTTGGAACGCTGAACTTCCTCAACCTGCTGGCGGACCATCGGCGCTACTTCTTCTTCAACCCGCTCACGGTCGCGTTCCGCGGCATGCACTACGGCTACTACCTGGGCGACGAGAGCGACTCGCGGCTGCGCGACGGCCTCTTCCTCGGCTACGAGAACCTGGTGCGCGGGTACGCATCCGAGTCCTTCGAGGCGGCCGAGTGCTCGGCGGGCGCGGGGCAGCAGTGCGCGGAGTACCGGCGCCTGTTCGGCAGCCGTATCGCGGTGTTCAACGCGGAGGTGCGCGTGCCGGTGCTGGGTGTGGAGGAGTTCGGGCTGATCCCGTTCCCCTACCTGCCCATGGAGCTGGCAGCGTTCTTCGATGCCGGCTTCGCCTGGTGCGGCGACAGCGAGCCGATGTTCGCCGCGCGCTCCACCGCCGTCAGTTGTGGACCGGTGCCGCTGGCCGGTGGTGGCTTCGAGGAGGAGGAGACGCGCTTCGCCTTCGAGACCGATGCCACGCCGGACCGCATTCCGGTCTTCAGCACCGGCATCAGCGCGCGCTTCAACATCCTGGGCTACGTGGTGCTCGAGGCCTACTACGCGTATCCGTTCCAGCGCCCCGAGAAGGGCGCCCACTTCGGATTCAACCTGGCTCCGGGCTGGTAGCCCCGGCCTCCTCGACGGCCAGCTGCCGCTTCATCTCCTCCAGCCGCCGGCGCGCCCAGCGGGCGCTGGGGGAGGCGTCGTGTTCGGCGGCGATGCGTGCCAGCTGCGGCATGGCCCGCCGCGGCTCCTCCAGCGCGCCGCAGTAGAGCTCGACCATTTCTCGGCGGACCAGCAGCGAGGTCGAACTCGCGGGGCGGCTGCGCGCCAGCGCGGCACGCAGCGACTCCAGCGCTTCCTGTGGCCGGTCCAGCCGGTCGCGCTGGATGCGCGCGATGCGGATCAGGGGCTCCGGATCGTCCCGCTCCCGTTCCGCCGCGCGCCGGTACTCGGCGATCGCCTCGAGGTGCCGGCCACGCACCGCCAGCGATTCCGCCAGCGAATACGCCGGTCGCGACGGCGTGGTCCGGCCGCTCGGTACGTACAGTGACCGGACCACGCGGCCCGAGCCGCCCAGGATCGCGCTGAGTCCGACGCGCACCACCAGGCACAGGCCCAGCGCGCCACCCGGCAGTGCGAGCCACGGAGCGGCGCCCGCCTGCACCATGCGCACGCCCAGCAGCAGCCCGATCAACCCGGCCACCACCGTCCAGAGGTCGATCTGCAGCCGGTGCGCCGCGGTCAGTTCGCGCCCGGGCTGGAGCAGCCGCAGCCAGCCCGGGTCCAGCAGGCGTTCGCGCTTCACGCCTCGACCTCGCAGGCGGAGCGCGTGCGGCCACGCGCCCACTCGCGCAGCGCCTGCACGCGCTCGGCCATCGTGACCGACAGCGGCCGCGTCCGTCCGGCCTCGGCCAGTAGCGTGGCATCGTCCAGCGGGCGGCCGGCGGCGAACGCGGTGTAGAGACCGGCCACCACCACCTGCTCCAGCTCCGCGCCGCTGAAGCCGCGCGTGATCTCGGCCAGTCGCGACAGCGCGAACGTCTGCGCATCCTGGCCGCGGCGGCGCAGGTGCACCGCCAGGATCGCCGCCCGCGTCTCCGCGTCCGGCAGGTCCACGAAGAAGATCTCGTCGAAGCGGCCCTTGCGCAGGAACTCGGGCGGCAGGCGCGACACGTCGTTCGCCGTCGCGACCACGAAGACGTCGCCGCGCCGCTCCTGCATCCAGGACAGGAAGCTGCCCAGCACCCGCTGCGAGACGCCGCCGTCGTTGTCACCGGCGGCGAACGCCTTCTCCAGTTCGTCGATCCACAGCACCACGGGCGCCATCCGCTCGGCCGTGTCCATCGCCCGCCTGAAGTTCCGTTCGCTCTCGCCGACGAACTTGTCGTACAGGTTGGACGTGTCCAGCTTCAGCAGCGGCAGTCGCCAGTCCATGGCCACCGCCTTGGCGCACAGGCTCTTGCCGCTGCCCGGCACGCCCAGCAGCAGGATGCCGCGTGGGAATTCCAGGCCGAACTCGCGCGCGCGCCGTGGCTCGGCGATGATCGCGCGCCGCTGCTCCAGCCAGCGCTTGAGCCCGCGCAGGTCGGCCACGTCCTGCATGGTGGTCTCGACCGGGTAGTACTCGAGCAGGCCCTCCTGCTCAACGACACGGCGCTTCGCGTCGATGACCTGCTGGATGTCGCCCGCGGCCAGCCGCCCGTCCTCGACGATCGCACGCGTGAGCAGCTTCTCCGCCTCCAGCAGCGTGAGCCCCTGCAGGTTGGCCAGCAGCTGGTCCTGCTCCTCGCGCGTCATCTCCACCTCGACCCGCATCCGGCCGCTCACGTCGGACAGCACACGGCCCAGCAGCAGCCGGTAGTCGCGCGGCTGCGGTCCCGGCAGCGTCATGCGCGCGACGGGCACGCTCACGCCCGGCGGCAGCGCACTGCGGGCGCCGGTCAGCACCAGCGCCCCCTCGCCCCGTTCCAGCACGCGCGCGGCGTCATTCAGCCTGGCCACCAGCGTGGTGTCGCCACTGTCCAGCAGCTCCGCCAGTCCGGGGAGGTGATAGATCGCAGGCAGCCCGGAGGCCTCGATGTGCGCCAGCGCCCGGTCCGGGCTGGCCGTGTCGTAGATGGGCGAGTCCAGGTCCGATCGCCGCAGGCCGCGCGAGCGTGACCACAGGAACAGCGGCAGCGACCGGCGCGATGCGACGTGGCGCAGCAGCCCCGCCGCCCGCTCCTCCTCCGCCGTCTCCAGCACGATCAGGCCATAGCGCGTGCGCAGCAGCACGTCCAGCTCGTCCAGCAGGTCCGGCCGCGGGCCCGCGCTCATGCGCCCGCGCCCGTGCCGACGCCGAACAGGTCGCGGACGGCCGTCCCCAGTCCGTCCAGCACGAACTGCACGCCGACCACCGTGACCAGCAGCCCCATGATTCGCGTCATCACGTTCATCCCCGTCTGGCCCAGGGTGCGCAGCACCGCGGGCGCGGCGCTCAGGACCGCCCAGCTGATGGCCAGCACGCCGACCAGCGCGCCGTAGACCACGGCCTTGTGCCCGAGCGTCGGCGCCTGCCCCATCAGCGCGATCATGGTCGTGATCGCGCCGGGACCGGCCAGCGTCGGCAGCCCGAGCGGGATGATGCCCACGTCCTCCCTGGCGGTGCCCTCCAGCTCCTCCTCCTCCGTCGCCTTCACGCGCGAGCGGCGCGCCTGCAGCATGTCCCAGCCGATGCCGAAGAAGATGATGCCGCCCGCGATCTTGAAGGCGTAGGTCGTGATGCCGAAGAACGCCAGGATCTGCGAGCCGAGCAGGCCGAACGCCAGCAGCACGAGCAGCGCGGTCAGGATCGCGCGCCCCAGCGTGCGACGCCGGTGGCGCGTGTCGTACGCACCCGTGATCGCCAGGTAGATGGGGATTGCGCTCAGCGGGTTGATGATCGCGAGCAGCGACGTGAACGCCAGCGCTGCGAAGACGGCGATCTCGCTCACGCCCGCCTCACAGCAGTTCCGCCACGGCGTGCGCGCCCCGCTGCTTCAGCCGCTGCCAGGCGCCGCGGCCGCGCAGCTGCTCCAGCGTCAGCTCGCGCGAGCGGGTCAGGTCGTCCAGGAACATCCGCTCCAGTGCCCGTCCGAACGCGCTGTCCTGCGCGATCAGCGTGATCTCCTCGTTCATCGCCAGTGACCGGTTGTCGAAGTTCATGCTTCCCACCTGCGCGAAAACGCCGTCCGCGACGATCGTCTTGGCGTGCATCATGGACGGTTCGTACTCCCAGATGCGCACGCCGCCCTCGATCAGCTCGCCGGCGACGTGCAGCGCGGCCAGCCGCGTGATCGGCACGTCGGTCCGTTCTCCCGCGATCAGCACCCGCACGTCCACCCCCCGACTCGCCGCATCGATCAGCAGGCGCCGGAACTCGGCGTCGGGCACGAAGTAGGCGTTCGCGATGTACAGCCGCTCCGTCGCCGCCGCCAGCGTCAGCGCGACCAGCCGCTCGGCGCCGGTGCTGCCGCCGGTCGGCACCGTGAACGCCACGCCCGAACGGGCCAGCCGCATGCCGTCATCCGCGGGCGCGGTCACGCCGCCGCCCGCTCCGGCGGGCACCCTGTCCGGCGCCGCCCCCGTGTCCCGCAGCGGCGGAAAGAACGCGTCGCCCGCCAGCATGCGCCCGGTCGCCTCGGCCCACAGGGCGGCGAACCCGCCCTGCACCTGGAGTGCGCCCGGCCCGCGCACGCGCACGTTGGTCTCGCGCCACTCGTCGGGCGCCGCGCCGCGACCCAGCCACTCGTCGGCGATGCCGAAGCCGCCGGTGTACGCCGTCGCCCCGTCGATCACGACCGCGCGCAGGTGGGAGCGGAACTGCGCCCGGCGGATCGACAGGGTCGGCACCGGCCGCAGCACGGCCACCTCCGCGCCCGCATCCCGCAGCGCCCGCTGCACCGCTTCGTCGCCCGAGGATCCGACGTCGTCGACGAGCACCAGCACGCGCACGCCCGCCCGCGCCCGCTCGGCCAGCGCGGCCACGATCGCGTCCGAGAGGCGACCCGGTCGCCAGAAGTAGACGTGGAAGGTGATCGATCGCCGCGCGCCCTGCAGGTCGGCCAGCAGCCGCGGGAAGGTGCCGTCCCCATCGGCCAGCAGCCACGCCACGGTCCCGGAGTCGACGCCGACCGGCACCGCCGCGGCCACCGTCTCCATGAACGCCGGCGATGCAGCGGCCGCCGGCTCGCCCACGGCCGAGACCCACGCCACGGGCGTCGCGCGCACCACGACCAGCAGAGCCGCCAGCGCCGCCAGCAGCGCGAGCAGCGCCACGGCGATGCCGGCGCGGGCGGATCGATCGATGGACGTCATGCGCGCGGGTCCCGGGGAAAGGAGGTCGCCCAAGATACCGCCGCGCCGGCCGGACGGCAGTGGCGCTGGTCCGAACCCTGCCCCATCCTGCGGCCATGACCGACGAGGAACGATTCACGTGGGGCCGCGTGGCGCACCGGCTCGCGATCGGACTCGAGAACCGCATCGACCGGGCGCGCCGCCTGCTCGGCGGCGGCGGCGCGGAGCGGCCCATCCTGATCGCCGCCTACCGCGGCTACGGCACCGAGCATGAACTGCTCGTGCGCGGTCGCGTACTGCGCGACCCCGGCCTCGCCCCCGCGCGGCCCGACGACTCCTGGTGGCGCAACCTGGTCGCGACATACCGCCGCATGGAGAGCGACGAGGTCGCGCACGCCCGCGTGGAAGCCAGCCTCGGCGACGCCGTCGCCCACACCACTTCCGACGAGGAGGGCCACTTCCAGACCCGTCTGACGCTGGATCGGCCCCTCGAGGGGCAGGGACTGTGGCATCACGCCGAGCTGCGCCTCGTCCACGATCGAAACACCGAGGTGCGGGCCCGCGCGCCGCTGCTCGTGCCGCCCCCCGAAGCCCGCTTCGGCGTGATCAGCGACCTGGACGACACCGTCATCCGCACCAACGCCACCAGCCTGTGGCGCATGCTGCACGCGACCATGTTCCGCAACGCACACACGCGCATGGCGTTCCCCGGCGTGGCCGCGTTCTTCCGCGCGCTGCACCACGGCGACGGCGACGGCCGGCCGCGCAACCCGCTCTTCTTCGTGTCCAGCAGCCCGTGGAACCTGTACGACGTGCTGACCCACTTCCTCGAACTGAACGACATCCCCGCCGGCCCACTCACGCTGCGCGACTGGGGACTCGGCAGCCGCGGCGGCTCGCTCGGCCAGCACCGCTCCCACAAGCTGGCCGCCATCCGCCGCATCATGGCCACCTACCCGCGCCTGCCCTTCATCCTGATCGGCGACAGCGGGCAGGAGGACCCCGAGATCTATCGCGACGTCATCCACGAGCACCCCGGCCGCGTGCTGGCCGCCTACATCCGCGACGTCAGCGCCGACCCGCTCCGCTCCGACAAGATCCGCGAGCTGGCCGAGGAGGTGCGCCATGCCCACAGCGCACTGGTCCTGGCGGACGACACGGCGGACGCCGCGCTGCACGCCGCCGAGCACGGCTGGATCCGCGGCGAGGAACTGCCGCGCGTGTCCGGTGAGGCCGTGCAGGACCGCGCCGACGCCAGGGCGCAGGGGGAGGACACCCCGCACCGCGCACCGGTGGTCGTCGAGGACTGATCTCGGGCTTGGGGCTTGAGGCTTGGGGCTTGGGTGTGCTGCTCCGACCGAGCCGCCGAAGCCCGAAGCCCCAAGCCCGAAGCCCGAAGCCCGAAGCCCGAAGCCCCAAGCCCGAAGCCCCAAGCCCGAAGCCCCAAGCCCCGAGCCCCAAGCCCCAAGCCCCAAGCCCCAATCCCCAAGCCCGAGGTTAAGCCAGTCCCTCGATCGTACCGTCCGCCAGGACGCGCATGTTCTCCGCTGCGGGCTTCGCGGCCAGCCCCGGCATGGTCATGATGTCGCCGGTCATGGCGACGACGAAGCCTGCGCCGCCGGACGGCCGCACCTCGCGCACGGTGATGCGGAAGCCGGTGGGCGCGCCCAGCTTCTTCGGGTCGTCCGAGAAGCTGTACTGCGTCTTGGCCATGCAGACGGGCACGTCGCCCATGAACTCCTGCAGCCGGCCCAGTTCGCGCGCGGCCTCGGGCGAGTAGTCCACACCGTCGGCGCCGTAGATCTCGCGCGCGACCGTCTCGATCTTCCCGGTCAGCGGCATCTCGCTCGGGTACAGCGGACGGAACGACGCCTCGCCCCGTTCCAGCGTATCCAGCACCGCGTCGGCCACCTCCAGCACGCCCTCACCGCCCTTTGCCCAGCCGTCGGACAGCGCGATCGGTGCGCCGGTCACGGCCACGGCCTCGCGGAACGCGGCCAGCTCGGCGTCGCTGTCGCTGGTGAAGCGGTTCAGCGCGACGACCACCGGCACGCCGAACTTCCGCACGTTCTCGATGTGGCGGACGATGTTGGCCGCGCCGCGCCGCACCGCGTCCGGGTCGTCGCGGTCCAGCTCCTTGAGCGGCACGCCGCCGTGCAGCTTGAGCGCGCGCACGGTGCCGACCACCACCGCCGCGTCCGGCTCGAGCCCGCCCGCGCGGCACTTGATGTCGAAGAACTTCTCGGCGCCCAGGTCCGCGCCGAAACCCGCCTCGGTCACGACCACGTCGCCCAGCTCGAGACCCGCCTGTGTGGCGATCAGGGAGTTGCACCCGTGCGCGATGTTGCCGAACGGGCCGCAGTGCAGCAGGGCGGGCGTACCCTCCAGCGTCTGCACGAGGTTCGGCATGATCGCCTCGCGCAGCAGCAGCGTCATCGCGCCGGCGGCGTTCAGCCCGCGCGCGCGCACCGGCTTCTTCTCGTAGTCGTAGCCGACGATGATGTCGGCCAGCCGCTCCTCCAGGTCCTCGATGCCGGAGCAGAGGGCGAGGATCGCCATGACCTCGGAGGCGGCGGTGATGACGAAACCGTCCTGGCGCGGGACGCCGCCCGTCGCGCCGCCCAGTCCGACGATGATGGAGCGCAGCGCGCGGTCGTTCATGTCGACGGCACGCGGCCAGGTCACGCGCCGCGGATCGATGTTCAGCGAGTTCGGCCGGTGCAGGTGGTTGTCCAGCATGGCCGCGAGCAGCGAGTGCGCCGACGTGATCGCGTGGAAATCGCCCGTGAAATGCAGGTTGATGTCCGCCATCGGCACGACCTGCGAATACCCGCCGCCGGTGGCGCCGCCCTTGATGCCGAACACCGGCCCCAGGCTCGGCTCGCGCAGCGCCAGCATGACGCGGCGGCCGCGCTGCTTCAGCGCGTCGGCCAGCCCGACCGAAACGGTGGACTTGCCCTCACCGGCCGGCGTCGGGTTGATGCCGGCGACCAGCACCAGCTTGGCGCGGTCGCGCCCCGCCTTCTCACGGTTGCTGCGCCGCGCGCCGATCACGTCCAGCGGGATCTTGGCCTTGTAGCGACCGTACGGCTCGTACTCCTCCGCGCCCAGCCCCACCGCCTCCGCGATCTCCGCGATCGGGCGGAGCCGTGCCTTCTGTGCGATCTCGATGTCGGTCGCCACTCCCCTCCCCTCCCGGCCGCTCAGTCGGCCGATGGCACGAGCGGCAGCCGCAGCGTGAAGACGCTGCCACGGCCCAGCTCGCTGGTCATGGTGATCTCGCCGCCCAGCAGGTCGGCGAGGTTGCGGCTGACGGACAGGCCGAGGCCGGTGCCGCCCCGTCGCCGCGTCGACGACGGCTCGGCCTGCACGAACGGCTCGAACACACGCTCGCGGTCCGCGGCCGCGATCCCGATGCCGGTGTCCGCCACCTCGAGCTCCATCCACGGGCCGCTGGCGCGCAGCGTGATCTCCACGCGGCCGCGCTCCGTGTACTTCACGGCATTGGACAACAGGTTGAGCAGGATCTGACGCAGCTTGGCCGGGTCGGTGCGCACGCGCTGCGGCGCTCGCCCCACGTCCAGACGCATGTCCAGCTCGCGCGCGGCTGCCGCGGGGCGCAGCAGATCCGCCACCTCGGCCACGAGTTCACGCGGGTCGAGCCACTCCAGCTCCACCGTCTCCCGCCCGGCCTCCAGCCGCGCGAAGCTCAGTACCTGCTCGATCAGCGCGGTCAGGTGCCGGGCCGAGCTCTCGATGCGCTCCAGGTGCGTCAACTGCATGGGCGTCGGCTCACCGGCAATGCCGCCCTTGAGCAGTTCGGTGTAGCCCATGATCGCATTCAGCGGCGTGCGCAGCTCATGGCTCATCACGGCCATGAACTCGCTCTTGGCCGCGTTGGCCCGCTCGGCCTCGCGGCGCGCCGCCTCCAGCGCCTCCTCGTGCTGCATGCGCGGCGTGAGGTCGTGCAGGATGTTGACGGCGAACTCGACGTTGCCTGCCTGATCGCGGATCGGGCTGGACTTCACATGCGTCCAGCGGCGCTCGCCCGTGCGTCGCACCACATAGCAGACCACGGCCTCGGGCGACTCCTCTCCCGCCAGCGCCCGGCGGCCGGGCAGGTTGGCCAGCTCGAACGGGCCGCCCGACTCGTCCTGTATCTCGAACTGGCTGACCAGCTCGGGGATCGGCGTCGCCAGCATCTCTTCCGCGGAATCGGCGCCCACCATGCGCGCCGCGACGTCGTTCGCATAGACCACGTGGCCGTCACGATCCTGCACCGTGATGCCCTCTCGCACGCCGCGCAGGATCGCGTCGCTGCGCGCACGGGCGCGCTGCTCCGCCTCGTACAGCCGCGCATTCTGCACCGCCTGCGCGGCCAGCGAAGCGATGTCCTGCGCAAAGTCGAGGGCTGCATCGTCGTAGCGCCGCCCGCCGCGCTCGGCAATGAGCGTGAGCGCGCCGAGTACCCCCTCGCCCGCCCGCAGCGGCACGATCAGCGCCGAGGCAAGAGCGAGTTCCCGCAGCAGGCGCAGATGCTCGTCGTCCCGCGCCGACGCCGACAGCATTGCGTCTGTCACCTCGGGTACCAGGACGGGCTCCCCCGTGCGAACCACCCTCTGAGCGCCGGCCGGGTTGGCGGGATCTGGCGGGTAGCGGCTCTGCAGCTCCAGGGCGAGCTGCACCTTCGCCGGGTCGCGGTGCGCGACCTCGACGCGGCCGATGTGGCCGTCGTCCACCAGGTGGATCGCGCACCAGTCGCCCAGCGCGGGCACGGCCAGTCGCGCGAGCTCGCGCAGCGCCTCGTCGGGGTTCAGAGCAGAGGCGAGGACCCGCGCGGCGTCGGCGAAGAAGCGCAGACGCGCGGGCGCGTCCGCGAAGAAGTCGCCGCCCTGCGAACCAGGCACGGAGGCGGCGTCTCCCGGATCAGCCGTGTCGGGGGCCGGAGCGGGCATGGCCGCTCAATCTACCGCCTCGCCCTCGCCGTTCAACCACTCCACCTCGGCGCGCTCAAGGTGATAGAGCGCCCCCGTCACCAGCACCTCGTCCTCTGTGCTGCCGTGACCCATCGTCTCCATGGCGTGGCGCAGCGCGGCCACCGTCGCGCCGACGTTGCGGCGTACGGCGGAATCGAGCGCGTCCGGCGCGCGCGGGTCCACGCCGGTGATACCGAACTCGATGCGGTCGGTGACCGCACCCAGCGACGGCAGGCTCGCGTGCTGCTTGCCGCGCATCGCCTCGAGCGTAGCGCCCACCGCGCCGCAGTTGGAATGGCCGAGCACGACCAGCAGGCGCACGCCCAGCCCGACCACGGCGAACTCGAGGCTGGCCAGTTGCGTGGGGCCGATCACGTTGCCCGCCACGCGCACCACGAAGATGCGGCCGGGGCCCTGACGGAACAGGATCTCGACGGGGACGCGCGAATCGGAGCAGCCCAGCACGGCCGCGATCGGCGTCTGCCCCTCGGCTGAGCCGGCCGGGTCGAACGCCTTCAGCGCCCAGTCGCTCAGCGTGGGATCGGCGACGAAACGACGGTTGCCCTCGCGCAGCGCCTTGAGCGCGTCGCGGGCGTTCATGCCTGCACCGTCCGGCGCGCGCCGACCGGCGTCAGTAGTCCGCTTCCCACCACGTGTTCTCGACCGCGGTCAGACGCGCCAGGTTCTGCACCGAGTTGAACACGTTGCACGAGTTGTAGCGCAGCTGCGCGCCACTGCCCATCCCCACGTAGTCGGGGCTGCCTCCGCCCAGCGCGTCCATGCCCACCACCAGCGCGCCGTCCACGGAAAAGATGGTGTTCCAGAAGGAAGCCATGCCACCGGCCAGGATCACGCCGTCCCATTCGAAATCGTCGTAGAAGCGGATGTCGCCCGTGACGACGAGCAATCCTCGCCCCGAACGCATCTGCGTCGCGGAGAAATTGCCGTCCACACGGATCATCGGAAACGTGCCGGCGCCCAGCGCCGTGAAGTTCGGCCAGGAGCCCGACGGGAACTCGTACTGGAACGGGATCGCCGGGTCGGTCAGCATCGCCCATTCTACGCCCAGGTTCCGCTGCATCGCAGCCAGGTCGTCGCGCCGCAGCGCGGGCGATCCCTGGTTGTCCGTGCCCATGGTCGCGATCCCGCCGCCGCTCAGCGCGCTGATCCCCGCAATGGGCGCGCCGGCTGCGGTGCACGTCCCCGGCGCCGCCGTATCCCGTCCGTCCGCGGTGATCGAGCCCAGCATGGCAGACGGCGTGATCATGGTCAGCGCACCGGTCGGCCGCGCGCCCCAGCGTTCCAGGCGCGCCAGCTGCTTCACCGTCCGGCGTGCCGGCAGGTTCGGCGTGCGGGGATCGTCGACCACGCCCTCCGACGTGATCAGGTAGATCGCCGCCGTGTCGCTGAATGAAAGCACCCGCTCCGCCCGCACCCGTGCCACACCGCCGCCCATGGTATAGGACGCCGAATCGGGATGGGCGCCGATCTCCTCCGCCATGTAACGCTGCAGGCCGGCCTGCGCGAGCTGGAACGCGCGCGTGCCGTCCAGCCCCCCGTCCGCCATGCGCGTCTCGCTCTCGACGATCAGGAACGCCGCAGTCGCGCCGATCGACAGCGCGGCCAGCGCGAAGACCACGACGGTCAGCACGAAGCCGTCCTCCTCCCCGGAGCGACGACGCGCGCGCGCCGCGAGGCGCGCCAGCCGGTCCCGCAACGTCGAGCGCTGCTTCATTCGACGTTGCGGAGCGGGATCTCGCGCACGAGCGAGAAGCTCTGCGCTTCCATCAGACCCGGCTGCGGATCGCTGACCACCTCCGCCCGCACGCGTACGGTCTGAATGCCGTCCAGCTGCTCGCCCAGCGGGAACTGGATCCAGCGGCCGTCGGCGATCTGATACAGGAAGCCGGCCTCCGAACCGAAGCCCTGAGCCAGCTCCACCAGCGGCTGGCCGTAGCGACCCCGGTACAATGCACGGCGGCCGCTCTCCAGTTGCGACGGCGCCAGCGAATAGACGCGGCGCTGGAACAGCATGATCGGCTGCCCCCGCACCAGATCGATCGTGGCGCTGTTGCGCCGACCGCGCGCGTGGCCGGTGCCGCGCCCGCCCGGCACGTGGAACCGCACGTAGCTCGTCGACGGCTCCGTTCCCGAGTTGCCGTTCCCCACGCAGGCGCTGCGCGCACCGCCCGACGAGGAAAGATTCAGCGCACCGGCGTCCGCCATGTAGACCCAGTCGCCCGTGGTATCTCGCACTGCGTAGCCGTCGGCCGCCGACAGCGACACCGGACGGCCGCCGAACGCGAAGTAGATCGAGACGTGCGGCGCGCTCACCTCGCAGATCACTCCGAACGCGAGCGGCATCCGCGCCGACAGGAACTCCGGTCGGGCGTGCGTGATGCTGCCCGCCGACAGGCCGCGCAGCTCCGACGCGACCGCGTCCACCGCGCTGCGCGCGTTCTCCTGCGACTGGCCCGTCGTGGTCATGATGGTGTTGAGCCGGTTGTTGGTCGTGAACAGCGTGATCGCCGCGGTGCCGACCAGACCGGCCAGCACCAGCACGATCGTCATCTCGACCAGGCTGAACCCCGATCGATCACCGTTCCACCCACCGAACACTCGCCTCTCCCTCACCTGGCCACGTACGTCATCGTCGAATACGTCATGCCGCCCGCCACCAGCGGCTCCACCACCACCTGAATCTCGCGCAGCCGCGTGCTCGGCGCCGTGATGGTCACCCGCCGCCGATACACCCTGCCCCGCACCACCACCGTGTCGTTCTCCACGCCCGGGGTCAGCTGCGCGTAGTCCCGCGCCTGCACCGCTTCCAACCGGTTCTCCGCACGCGCGATCAGCTCCGTCTTCGTACCGGCCGTCTTCATCAGCACGGCCATCCCCACCGACAGGTGCGTCAGCGCCAGCACGCCCATCGCCAGGACCACCAGCGCCACCATGGTCTCGACCAGGGTGAACCCGTCGCGTCTCACTCTTCCTCGATCGTGGAGCTGCCGGTCGCGTTGAAACGCACCACGTACACCTCGCTCGGGGACGCGATCCGCGCCTCCGCCACTCCACCCACGCCGCTCAGGTCCGCCAGACCCTGCCGGTCGAAGGTCACACTGTCACCGGTCAACCCCAGGTCGATCCCCTGCACCTGCAGGTCACCGTACGAAAACGCCCGCTGCGCCACCACCACCCCCGCCGTGTCACGGATCACGTAGCTGCGCCCGGCCTCGTTCACCACCAGCGACACCGCGCGCCGGCTGCGGATCGCCGCCGAACGCGCCAGCCGCAGGTCGCGACCCAGGATCGTCGCGGCCTGCTGCGCGGCTCGCGTCCTCGCGTAGCTCGCATACGTCTGCGCCACGAGCGTCACCATGATCGCACTCACCATCAGCACGATCAGGATCTCGATCATCGTGTAGCCCGCGCGACGGCCGCCGGTTCCCGGCGGCTGCATCGGAGCGGGACGCGCTGTCGTCTCGAATCGAGGCAACCGTCGTTCCCTCACGGTAAGTCCACTGCACATCGACGGTTGAGCGCATCGGCGCGCAGAACGGACCGCAAAAGATCCGGCCCGGCGATCGACGTTTCGGGGGTCACCAAGATAAGCGAATCGCCTCGTCATACCAACAGTTCCGTTCGGGGCCAGGCCCCGGAAAGCGCCCCCCGGCGACCGCGCAGCATCCATACGGCACGGCTCTTGTCCACGCAGACGCCGGAGTGACGGGCAGCCAGCGGCGGGGCGGATGGAGCAGGCGAGGATGAGTCGAAGCGATACACCGCCGGCCTGGACGGTGCTGGCCGTCCACCTGGCGGCGACGCTGCCGCTGGCGCTGGTGGCGGGCCTGGCCGCGGGCGGCTGGTCGCTGCTGGTGCCGCTGGCGCACATTTGCGGGCTGGCGCTGGCGCTGCGGCCGCCGACGGTGCACCCGTCGCTGGTCGCGCTGGCGCTGGCCGCGTTGCCGCTGCTGTACTGGGAGCTGCCGCTGCTGACCGATTGGCTGCACCACGGCCGCCGCTACGACGCGCTGCTGCTGGCGGCGGAGCGCGCGGCCTTCGGCGGCCAGCCCGCGGCCGAGTGGGGCCGGGCGTGGCGGGCCGGCTGGTTCGGCGAGCTGATGCACGCGGCCTACCTGTCGTACTACCCGCTGCTGTTGGTGCCGCCGCTGGTGCTGGCGATCCGCGGGCGCTGGCGGGATCTCTCGGCGATGGTGTTCACCGAGATCCTGGTCACGGCCGTGCTGCTGACGCTGTTCCTGGCGCTGCCTGTGCGAGGGCCGCGCGAGCTGTTCGCGCCGGCCGGTGAGCCGGGGGTGCTGGAGCGTCTGACCCGGTCCCTGCTGGGCGAGATGTCCAGCGACGGCACGGCGTTCCCGTCCGGGCACGTGGCGATGGCCGTGGCCGTGACGGTGGAGTGTGCCCGGCGGCTGCGCAGCCTGTACGTGCCGGTCGCGGTCGCCACCGCCTGTCTGATCGCATCCACGGTGTACGGCGGGTACCACTACGCGCTGGACGCGCTCGCGGGGCTGCTGCTCGGCGGCGTCCTGGCCGCATTCGCGCCGCGCATCTGTGCGACGACGCTGCGGCTGAGGCCACGGCCGGGCCTCCCGCTCAGTCCGCGGCGGTGAGTGCGGCGAGGGATGCGGCCGCCGCGCGTCCGAGTGCGCGTACGAAGCCGTCGACGTGATCCGCGCCGCGTCGCTCGTCGGCGAGGAACGGGTCCATGACCGTGGAGCGCAGGACGACCAGCCCTTCCGCGCCGCTGCGCCGCCATGTCTCGCGCTCCAGGTCCAGCTGCTCGAGCAGCGGGTCGATCGCGCCGTCGTACATGGGCGACTGGAAGCGGGTGCGCGTGATGATGTACTCGGGCTCGCCCGCGCCGGATGGCCTCGCGGCGCCCAGCGACATGCGGGCGTACACGCCTTCGTTGAGCGCGTTGAGCCGCTCGAGTGATGCCGCATCCGGATGCCGGATCACGTAGCAGACGATGTTGATGTCCGGCGCGGGCAGCGTCACGACCTCGAAGGCGCCGAGCCCCGCCTGGTCGAGCGTGGCGTGCAGCCGCCGGGCGCCGGCGACCGTGCGGCGAACCAGCAGGCCGTAGCCGCGCTCGTCCAGCGGCAGCACCTGGTGTGAGAGCCAGACGGCGGCGGCGGCGGCGCCCGGCTTCGAACCCTCCAGGATGAAGCGCCCGAGGAACAGGTCGTTCGGGTCGTCCGGCTCTGGCACACCGCCGCGCGCGGCGCCGGAGGCGGGCTCCGCACGGGCGGGGCTCAGGTAGGGCGGGTCGATGGACACCAGTTCGCGCGCGCGCCGGTCGCGGAACGCGATCGCGCCCGCGGGATAGGGGATGTAGCCGAGCTTGTGCGGATCGATGGTCACGGAATCCGCGCGCGACAGCGCCTCCATCGCTCGCACCCACTCCTCGTCCGGCCAGTCCACGCCGGTGGCGTCGCGGATCTCGGCCGCGTCCAGCCGCCGCCCGTCGGCGGACCAGGTCACCGCCGCCGCGTAGCCCCCGTAGCAGGCGTCGGAGTGCACGTGAAACGACACGCCCAGTTCCCGCTCCGCGCGCTCGCGCACCTCCAGCACGCGGTGCATGTGGTCGACGGCGCTCTCCTCCGTGGTGCCGCAGACGCTCACGCAGGCGAGCACGGGCACGCGCCGCTCCGTCAGGTCGGCCACCCGCTGCCAGAGCGCGTCCGGATCCATGCGGTAGTGATGATCGACGGGCACGAACACCAGCTGCCGCGAGCCGATGCCCAGCGCCCGCACGATCTTCTCCCACGAGTAGTGCGCCGTGGCCGCGACCAGCACCACGCCGGGGGGATATGGGTCGCTGAACGCCTGGGCCAGGCGGCGGTGGTACTCCTGGTAGCCCAGCTTCTGGAGCGAGTGGTTCTCCAGCGCGCGGTGCACGTCGGCGCGCGGTGCCGCGGCCCACAGCCGGTCCCACAGATCCAGCGCGGCGCCGCCCGGCACGTTGAGCAGCTCCCACAGGCCGAGCTGCGACAGGGGGCGTCGCTCGCCGCCCGCGACCTCGACCTCCAACGACAGGCCCAGCTCGTCCGCGGCGCCGCGCGCGGCCAGTGGCAGGTAGATCACGTTCCGCGCGACCCAGAGCGCCTCGAAGTTGGCGATCGTGCCGCCGGACGTCAGGTGCCCCCATGACGTGGCGGGATCGTAGCCGATCATGCGCGCCAGTTGACCCGCGACCGCCAGCTCGATGCGTGTGGTGGCCGGCGAGCCCTCCAGCGCGACGTTGTTCGGGTTGTGCAGCATCGCCGCGAAATAGCCGATCTGCGAGGCGATGGTCTGCTCGAAGTTCATGTGGCCCTTGTAGCGGCCACTGAAGAACGGCACGCCGCGCTTCAGCTCGGCCAGCAGCCCCATCAGCTCCTGCTTCAGCCTGGCGACCGCATCCTCGTAGCCGGCGCCGCGCCGATCCGTCTCACGAACGACGGCGCCGTCCTCCGGATGGTAGTTCCGGCGCCAGAACACGTGATCGCGCAGCGCCTCCACCACCAGCCGCTCGAACAACTCGGCGTTCTCGGCCTGGGGACCCAGGAACCAGGCGTACAGCGCGTCATCGGAAGGGACTGGCGGAGTCATGCCGACTGGAGCTGGGGGATCGGTGGCGGAGGTGCCGCACGGGACGGAGCCGAGGCGCACACATCGGACCGTGAATCCGGCGCCGGGTCCCGTGCGTAGGGCGGTCGCACTTCACTCTCGGAGGATCGTGGCATGACGACCGGCGCTGGCTCCCTTGCCCTTACCATACTGAAGCTGTTCCTGATCGGGATCGTGGTGATCGTGCTCGCCAAGATCGCACTGACGGTGGGCGGCATCCTTCTCGGTATCCTCGGCGTAGTATTCGCCATCGCGATGGTCTTCGCCATCGGCGCCGGCGTCATCGGCACCGTATTCCTCGTGCTGTTCGGGCCGTTCCTGCTGGTGGGCTGGCTGATGCTGGCCGGCTTCCGCTGGCTGTTCGGCAGCCGTGAGCCGGGCGGCGCGCGCTACTGAGCGCCCCCGATCCCGACCAACGGCAGGCAGGGCAGCGGTTGGTCGCAGACCGGCACCCCGCCCCGGTCTGCGACCCGCCGTTCCCGGCCGATCGGCGCCAGCAGTAGCCAGCAGCCCGTAGCCGTAGCCCGTAGCCCGTAGCCCGTAGCCCGTAGCCCGCAGCCCGCAGTTCCGCCCCCCTTCCGCCTCCCTTACATTCCGGCTCCCTCGTCGGCCGGTGTGCCGACGCAGACGCCCTTCCGCCCCGCGATCCATGCATCTCCGCCTGTTCGCTCGCAGCGTCCGACCGGCGCTGCTGTTCGCACTGCTGCTGCCCGCTCCGCTCGTCGCGCAGTCCTCGGCCGGCTCGGGTGGCGGGCCGGGTGGCGCCACCGCCGCGCGGACGGGCATCGCCCTGGAGAACCTGGATCGCTCGGTGCGGCCGCAGGACGACTTCTTCCGCTTCGTCAACGGCCGCTGGCTGGACCGGACGACCATCCCGGCGGACCGCTCCAACTACGGCGCCTTCACCGAGCTGGCGGACCGGGCGGAGCAGTCGCTGCACCGCATCGTGGAGGACCTGGCGACGCGCGGCACCGCGGGGGACGCGGGGGACGACGAACGGAAGATCGGCGCGTTGTACCGCAGCTTCATGGACACCGCGCGCATCGAGCGGCTGGGGCTGGATCCGCTGCGCCCCGACCTGGAGCGCGTCGCGGCGCTGCGGCGGCACGACCAGCTGCCGGAGACCTTCGGCTGGCTGACCACCATCGGGGTGTCGCGCCCCTTCTCCGCCTACGTCTCGCAGGACGCGCGCGCGTCGGATCGCTATACGGTGTACCTGAGCCAGTCCGGCCTCGGCCTGCCGGACCGCGACTACTACTTCCGGGACGGCGCCGAGTTCGAGCGCACCCGCGGCGAGTACGTCGCCTACATCCACAGGCTGCTCGAACTGGCTGGCCACGAGCAGCCCGCGGCCGCGGCCGAACGCGTCATGGCGCTCGAGTCCCGCATCGCGGAGCACCACTGGACGCGGGTGAAGAACCGCGACCGCGACCTGACCTACAACCGCCATACCCTGGACGAGCTGCGGACGCTGGCCCCCGGCTTCGCGTGGGGCGAGTACCTGCGCCATGCCGGCATCGACACCGACGCCGTCGTGGTGCGGCAGCCGGACTACCTCACTGCTGCGGCCGGGCTCATCGAGTCCACGCCGATGGCCACCTGGCGCGACTACCTCACGTTCCGGCTCCTGGACGATGCCGCGCCGCTCCTCTCCTCCGACTTCCGCGAGGCGCGCTTCGACTTCCGCGGCCGCGTGCTGGCCGGCCTGGAGCAGGAGCGCACCCGCTGGAAGCAGGGCATCGACGTGGTGAGCAGCGCGCTGGGTGACGCGCTGGGACGCGCCTACGTGGAGCGCAACTTCTCCGCCGACTCGCGCCGCCGCATGGAGGAGCTGGTCGCCAACCTTACCGAGGCGTTCCGCCAGGGCATCGACCGCCTGGAATGGATGAGCCCGCAGACCCGTGCGGAGGCGCACGCCAAGCTCGAGCGTTTCAGCACCAAGATCGGCTACCCCGACGAGTGGACGGACTACGCCGCGCTCGAGGTGGACGCGCAGGACCTGCTCGGCAACATGCGCCGCTCCGCGCGGGTCGAGCACCGGCGCCGGGTCTCCCGGCTCGGCCAGCCCGTCGACCGCGACGAGTGGTTCATGAACCCGTACACGGTCAACGCGTACTACAGCTCCACCATGAACGAGATCGTGTTCCCCGCGGCCATCCTGCAGCCGCCCTTCTTCGATCCCGCCGCCGACGACGCCGTCAACTACGGTGCGATCGGCGCCGTCATCGGGCACGAGATCAGCCACGGCTTCGACGACCAGGGCCGCAAGAGCGACGGCGAGGGGAATCTGCGCGACTGGTGGACCGAGGCCGACGCCGGCGCCTTCGAGGAGCGCGCCGACGTGCTCGTCGCCCAATACGACGCCTACAACCCGATCGGCGACCTCCACGTCAACGGCCGGCTCACCCTCGGCGAGAACATCGGCGACCTCAGCGGACTGTCCGTCGCGCACGAGGCCTACCGCCTCTCGCTCGACGGACAGGAGCCGCCGAGCCTGACCGGGTTCACCGGCGACCAGCGCTTCTTCATCGGCTGGGCCCAGATCTGGCGCCGGCTCTACCGCGACGAGGAGCTGCGCAACCGCCTGCTCACCGACTCGCACTCGCCCAGCGAGTACCGCGTCAATGGCGTGGTCCGCAACATGGACGCGTTCCACCGGGCCTTCGGCGTCGGCCCTGCGGACGCCATGTGGCTGGCCCCCGAGCGCCGCGTCGAGATCTGGTAGCTGACACGTTTCGTTGCGAAAAAAGATACGGACCCCGCGCATCTTGTAGCCGATGCCGGGGTCCGTTTTCTTCTGTCCGTGTTGTCGCACAAGGACTTGGCGACGAGGCACGAAGCCTGAACCTGCTTCCGCGCCCCAGGCGTATCATTTCCTTACACAGACGGGACGCGGGAGGCTCCGATGACACGGGCCACGTTCCGCCGCAGCGGGCTGACGGCACTGCTGCTGGCGCTTTCGTTCATCAGCTGTGACCACGCGGGTCCTGCGCAGGACCCGGTCGCGCCGACGGAGTCGGTGGGCGAGCCGCAGCAGTTGCTCGGCCTCTTCGAGCCACGCACGGTGCGGGCGCGGGACGAGGACGGCGTGATCCGCGAGTACGAGCTGGTGCGGGAGCCGATCCTGAACCTGGACCTGAGCGATCTACGTGTTTCGCAGGTGATCGGGCTGGAGGGTGGCACGCTCACGCTGCTGGGGCACACCCTGACGGTGCCGCGCGGTGCGGTGGACGAGCCGGCGCTGTTCACGCTGCTGGTGCTGCCGAGCGGGTACGTGAGCGTGGAGCTGACGGCGCTGACGGGCAGCCTGCTGGGCGGGCTGATCGACCTGGGCTCAGGGGGGTTCCTGACGCCCGTGCAGGTGGAGCTGTCGTACTCGCGTGCGCGCGGCGTGGAGGATCCGGACGACCTGGTCATCCTGCGCATGAACCCGCGCGGTCTGCGCTACGTGCACCAGGCGCTGCCGTCGGACACGGACGAGTCGACGCGCACGGTCGAGGCGTGGCTGGACCACTTCAGCGCCTACTGCATGGCGCAGTGATGCGATGCCGGTCAGTCTGAAGGTGGTCGAGGACCCGAAGTCGGGGTCCGCGTTCGAGCCGGAGACGACGCTCGAGGCGCTGGTCGAGGAGGCCCGCGCCGCCGAGCGTTCCGGTGCCTGGAACGTCGCGCTGTCGCGTTACGCGGCGGCGTTCCAGCGTCTGCGTGTGGAGGGCGACGCCCGAGCGGCGGCGGACATCCTGCGCTCGAGCGGCATCGTCCACTGGCAGCGCGGCGACGGTGAACTGGCCGAGGAGCACTACCAGGCCAGTCTGGCGATCGCGCGCGCCGCGGGCCTGGCCAGCCTGGAGGCCCGGGCGCTGAACAGCCTGGCCATCCTGGCCCAGTTCCGCGGCCACATCGAGATCGCGCTGCTGCGCTACCACTCGGCGAGAGAGCTGGCCATCCGCGAGGGCGACGACCGCCTGGCGGCGATGGTGGACCAGAACCTGGGCACGCTGGCCAACATCCGCGGTGATTCGGAAGGCGCGCTGTCCAGCTACGGCAGCGCGCTGGACCGATTCCGCCGTCTGGGCGACGGCCAGGGCGAGGCGTGGTCGCTGAACAACATGGGCATGGCGCACACGGACCTGGGCGAGTGGGAGCGCGCCGAGGTCTGCTTCGAGGGCGCCTTCGAGGTGGCGGAGCGGCTGCGCGACACGGCCACGCTCGGCCGTACCGAGATCAACCGCGCCAAGCTGTACGTCGAGATGGGGGATCATGGCCGCGCGCGCGAGTCGTGCGACCGGGCGTTCGAGATCTTCGCCCGCCTCGAGTCGCGCCGCTGGCTGGCCGAGGCGCACCGCATCTACGGCCGGCTCTACCGCGAGACGGGCAAGCCGGCGCTGGCACTGAACCACCTGTCCACGGCGGTCACGACGGCGCGCGCGTCGGACGATTTCCTGTGCGAGGCGGAGGCGGAGGCGGAGTCGGCGCTGATCCATCTGTCGCAGGAGGACAACGCGGAGGCGCTGCGCGCGCTGAACCGCGCGCACCGGCTCTTCACGGAGCTGCACGCGCGCCGCGAGCTGCTGGACATCGATCGGCGCCTGGACGGCCTGGAGGGCCGCTACCTGGACGTCGTGCGCGCCTGGGGCGAGGCGATCGAGTCGACGGACCAGTACACGGCCGGCCACTGCGAGCGGGTGGCCAACTACACCTGCCTGCTGGGCGAGCGCGTCGGCATCACCGGCCGGGACCTGACCTGGCTGCGGATGGGCGCCTTCCTGCACGATGTCGGCAAGACGGCGGTACCCGTCGAGATCCTGAACAAGCCGGGCTCGCTGACCGCGGAGGAGTGGGCGACCATGCAGTCGCACACGACCGAGGGCGACGCGATCGTGGCCGGGCTGGAGTTCCCGTGGGACGTGCGGCCGATCGTGCGCAGCCACCACGAGCGCTGGGACGGCCGCGGCTACCCGGACGGGCTGGCAGGCGAGCAGATCCCGCTGCACGCGCGCATCCTGGGCATCGCCGACGCGTTCGACGCGCTGACCACCACGCGCAGCTACCGCCCGGCGCTGCCGCGCGCGGAGGCGCTCCGCATCATGGAGCGGGACGCGGGCCGGCACTTCGATCCGGAACTGCTGCGGCTGTTCGCGGAGCTGGTGGGCTCGCGCAGGCGGGTCGCGGCCTGACGCTCCGCGCTCGCCATGCGAGGGCCGGCAAACGAAGCGGGCGCGCCGTGGTCACGGCGCGCCCGCTTTCTCGTTCAGGGACCGACCGGTCCGGCCTTCAGGTCGCCCGCGGCGCCGCGACCGTGATCTGCCTGGCCATGCCGTGGGCGGCGTGGACCCGGCCGTCGCCGGCATCCGGCACCAGGCACAGCAGCACGTACTCGCCCTCCTGCAGGTCCAGCGTCACGTAGTTCACCGCGCCCGGCGCGATGCCCGTGATGCCGCCGATCGCCTTGCCCGGCGGCTGGCCGACCATGCCGCCCTCCAGCCAGCCCATCAGGTCGGCCATGGTCCGGCCCGACGCCAGCTGGGCGACGATCACCTCGTGCGGCTGCTGCGCCGGGTTCTCGATGCGCAGCGTGTGGCGGCCCGGCGTCAGCGTCGCGTCCGTCTCGAAGTCGTAGTCCACCAGACGCATCACGATGTCCGCCTGCGGCACGCTGGTCTCCGACGTGGCCGGCACCACGGTCAGCGGACGGGCCATGCCCTTGGCCATGTGCGGCACCCCGTCCGACGACGGGATCACGCACAGCAGCGCGTACTCCCCGGGCTCCAGCTCCACCGTGGCCGAGGCCTCCTCCCCCGGCACCGGGGCGTTGGGCCCGCCCATCCACGTCACCCACGACGGCGGGTGGCCGGACGACATCGCCGACATCAGGTCCGAGAAGGTGCGGCCCTGCTCCAGCCGGACCAGCTGCACGTGGTGCAGCTCCGGCCCCTGGTTGACCAGCCGGAAGCGGATGGCACCCGCCTCCACCGTGTCCGCCAGATCGAATGCAAAGTCGCGCGCGTTCACCACGACCTCGCGCGGGCCCGCGGCGCCCTCGGCCGCCGGCGCATCGGCGATCGGCGGCGCCTCGTCCGCCGCGCCACCCTCGCACGCGGCCAGGCCCAGCACTGCAAGAGCGGGCACGACGGCCCGCAGCGACGGCATCCTGCGATGCGTCCCCTTCATGTTCGGATGAGTGTCCTGGAATGCCCTGCACTACCCCGCGACGACGGGCTTCCCGGGGGCGTCGACGGGGGAGCACGGCGGGAGCCGCGCCCGAGGGCGTCCACGCTAAATCGCGGCACCGGCGCCCACAAGCTTCTCGTGGTCCCCCGTGTCGCCCGAGCCGATCAGCTCTCCACCACCAGGTTCGGCTGCGTGAAGTGCAGCCGCACCCGCACCGGCTCCGCGGCCAGCTCGGCCGCCGCGGCACGGTACACCTCGCATTGCACCTCGTACTTGGCGGCCACCGCCCGCGCCTCCGCCAGCGTCGCCACCTTGTGGGTCTTGAAGTCGATCACCCAGCCGATCCCGTCCTCCGGCCTCGGCTCCACCCCCGACGCGGCCTCCGCTCGCGCCACCGCCGCCGAGAGCTGCGACGGCCGGTACAGGTCGAACTTGCCGTACAGCCACTCCCGCTCACCCGTCAGGTGCAGGAACGCCAGCTCCCGGTGATGACGACCCTCCACGTACCAGCGCCACTCCGGATCCCGGATGACTCGCCGGATCTCCTCCTCCAGCGCCGCCCGGTAGCGGCTGCCCGCCTCCAGCATGCCACCCAGCTCCGGCGCATCCAGGTCCGAGATCGCCTCCTCCAGCACCGAGGCCAGCTCCGCCTCCTCCCGGATCCGCTCCAGCACACCGTGGATCAGCGTGCCGCGCACGTCCGCCGGCAAACGACCCGACTGCGCCGGCCGCGGATCCGGCGCAAAGCGCCACACCGGCTCCACAGCGTGCACGTAGCGCAGCTCCCACTCCTCCGGCCGCTGCCGCTTCATCATCCGCTCCGTCGCCGAGGTCAGGAAGCGCAGCGGCGGCTCCGGCAGCGGCGCCAGCAGCGGGAACGCGGCGGCCTGTTCGCCGCCGGCCACCCCCTCGACCGCCTCCAGCCACGCGAGCGACGGATCCGGCACGGCCCGCGCGCGCGCATCGGGCAGGCTCGGCGGCCTGTGCCCGACGTGCACCTCAGGCGAGACAACGGGTTCCGGCGCAGCGGCGCCAGCCGTGCCCGACCCGGAATCCGCATCGACCAGCGCGAGCGGTGGCGCCGGATCCTGCCCTTTCGGCAGTGCGGACGAGAGCCAGGCGGAGTAGGCGTCGTCCACGCCGGGCGGGCCGACCACGATGAGCCGGTCGCGGGCGCGCGTGGTGGCGACGTAGAGCAGCCGCGCCTCCTCGGCGCGTTCGTGGAGGCGTCGGCGCTCGTGGATGCGGGCAGCGCGCTCGCCGCGTTCGTCCTTCTTCGGTGCGCGCAGGGGCCCGAGCTGGTCGTCGCTCCAGAAGTCGCCGGTGAACTGATCCTTGAAGGAGCGGCCGGCCTCGATCAGGAAGACGATCGGCCATTCGAGGCCCTTGGCGCTGTGGATGGTGGTGAGGGTGACCACGTCGTCGGCGGCGGAGTAGAGCGGCGACTGGGGCACGCCCTGATCGGAGTCGTCCCAGCCGTCCCACATCTCGAGGAAGGTGCCGATGGGCAGGTCGCGGTGCTCCTCGGCCAGGCGCAGGAAGGCCTGGATGCGGGAGAGCGGCTCGCGCGCGTCGCCGAAGAGCAGCAGGTGGTCGCGGTAGCCGGTATGGTCGAGCAGTCGCTCGAGCACCTCGTCGATGGGCCTGCGGTGCGCGAGCGCGATGGCTTCGTCGATGGCGGCGAGGCCGCGTTCGAGCGCGTCCTGCTCGATGTCGGCGACGCGGGTGTCGGTGCGTCCGTCGACGAGCGCGTCGTGCCAGTCGATCTCGCCGGCGCGTGCGCGGCCGAGGAACCAGCGTGCGGCGTCGAGCAGGGTGGCCAGGTAGGGCCGCTCGGCGTGGTCGCGGTCGATCTGCGGGGCGAGGCGGATGCGGGCGAGCATCTCGTCGCGCAGTCCGACGAAGGGAGAGCGCAGGTAGGCGAAGGCGCGCAGGTCGTCGGCGGGATTGTCCATGACGCGCAGCGCGTTGACCAGGTCCAGCACCTCCAGCTTGCCGGCCAATCCGCCGCTGCCCTGGTAGTAGTACGGCACGGCGTGGCGGCGCAGCGCGTCCTCGTATTCCTCGAGCCCGCCGCGCGAGCGGAACAGCACGGCGATGTCGCGGTGCGCGCAGCGGCGCCGCTCCCCCGTCTCGGGATCGGTGACGAACTCGTTGCCGACCATCTGGCGGATGCGCGCGGCGACGTGCTCGGCCTCGACGGGCCGCCGCTCCTTCGCGGTGTCTCCATCGGCCTGGAGCCATTCGACACGGCCGTGGTCGGCGCGGTCGCGGGCGGGCACGAGCGGCCGGTACTCGACCACGGCGGCCGGGTCGGCGGTGCCGAGCTGCCGCCCCGCGTCGGCCATGGCCTCGGCGCCGACCGTGTTGACGAAGTCGATGACGGCTGGCTGGCTGCGGAAGTTCTCGGACAGCGAGAGCGGTGCGGCGATGTCGGCCAGCGCGCGTTCGACCTGGTTCCAGACGGCGATGTCGGCGCCGCGGAAGCGGTAGATGCTCTGCTTGGGATCGCCGACGAAGAACAGCTGCGGCGCGGCGGCGGGCTTGGCGCCTGCGCCGTGGGGCAGTCCGCCGATGGCGAAGGCGATGTCGCGCTGGGCGGCGTCGGTGTCCTGGAACTCGTCGATGATCAGGATGCGGTAACGCCTGCGCACGGCCTCGAGCGCGGCCGCGCCCTGCTCGGACAGCAGCAGCTCGCGCGCGTCCAGGATCATGGCGTCGAAGTCGCGCGCGTTCTCGCGCTCCATCCAGGCCTGCCAGCGGTCGCGCGCGAGCATGGCCATGCGCACCAGCGCGCGGCAGGCGCCGAGCGCGTCGTCGTCCAGCACGTCGGTCCAGGTCGGGCAGGCCTGGCGGAGCATCTCGCCGTCCAGGTCGCCGCCCTGCCACCAGCGGGCGTAGCGCTCGGCGTGCCAGCGCGCGTCGCGCAGCGTCTGCCTGACCAAGTCGATCAGGCCGGTGCCGTGCTCGGACCGGTCGCGCAGCGGCACGGTGCGCGCGAGTGCCGCGAGCGGATCGTCGTCGTCCACGGTCTCCAGCGCCTCGAGCACGGCCTCGCGGATCACCTCGTCCTGCTCGACGCGCGCCTGCCGCTCGTCCAGCACGCGGAAGCCGGGGTCGATGCCGAAGCGGAGCGCGTGCTCGCGCAGCAGCGAGCCGCAGAAGCTGTGGATGGTGCCGACGAAGGCGCGGTCGATGTCCCAGCGCAGGTCGGGCGCGCGCTCTTCGATCTCCTCGCGCAGCTTGCGCTTCAGGTCGTGCGCGGCCTTCTCCGTGAACGTGATCGCGGCGACCTGGTGCAGCCGGATCGGCTCGGGCGGCGGTGGCAGCGGCCGGCCGCTGCGGGCGGACACGCCCACGTCCAGCCCCAACAGCCAGAGGATCTTGCCGACCACCGTGGTGGTCTTGCCGGTCCCGGCGCCCGCGACCAGCAGCGTGTCGTGGCTGGCGATGATGGCGTCGGTCTGCTCCCGGGTCCACTTCATCGCCCGCCCTCCCCGTCCGCGTCCCCGTCCCAGCGGAACGTCTCGTCCGGCAGCGCCAGGTCGGAGCGGCGCACTTCCAGCGGCGGGTCCCACCCCAGCGGCTTCTGGCCGGCGGGCACGGCCGCCTCGAACAGGCCCAGGCGCACGCGCTCGGGGATCGAGAAGGCGATGCGCAGCGCGCGCTCGTGGTTGCGGTCGCCCGTGTGCACCCACGCCGAATTCTTGGTCCTGCGCTGCTTGATCGAGCGGTAGCGCGCGCCGGCCACGCCGAAGTCCTGGATCTCTTCCAGCGCCGCCATGTAGAGCGGGCCCTGGAGCACGCTGCCGTCCCTGTAGCCGCCGGTGGTCGGGGCGTAGCCGGACTTGTAGTCCAGGATGTGGTAACCGGCCTTCTTCCCCTTGTCGATGCGGTCGACGCGGTCGATGCGACCGCGCAGCCGCATGGCGCGCACGGTGTCCCGCAGGTCCTGTCCGCGGATCGTGACCGGCTCACCGGCTTCGGTGGCCAGTTCGATCTCGCAGCCCCAGACGCTCTCGCCGTCGCTCTCCGCGATGCCGAACTCCCATAGCAGGTACTCGCGCACCTCACCCCTGATGCCCTCGCGGATATGTCGCCACACGACGGGCGCGCCGAGCCAGGCGCGGCCGCTGGCGGCCATCGCTTCCCAGTGCGCGAACACGTCGTCGCAGGCCGCTTCGAAGGCCAGGTGCGTCTGACCGATCAGCGAGCGCGGCGCACGGTCCTTCACCCGGTTGTAGAAGTTCTCCAGGATCGCGTGCGCCACACCGCCGAAGGTGAGTCGGTCGGTGCTCTCCTGCGCCTCCTCGAGCAGGTCCAGCCGCAGCACGCGTTCGAGCAGGAAGGCGAAGGGCATGCGCGCGTAGCGCTCGAGCTGACTGGCGGACCACGGATAGTCCTGCTCGTAGCGCGTGCGCAGGTACGCCAGCACGGCGGGCTCGCGGATGAGCCCGTTCCACGGGTGCGGCGCGTGCGCCGACTCCGGCACCGAACGGCCGCGCGCGCCGCGGGCGTGCTCTGCCACGGCCACCAGCACCGCGCGGCGCAGCGCGTCCGGCTCGGTGGTGCGGACGACGGGCCGCTCGGACACCGAGAACAGCTCGGTCTGCGTGGTGGCCGGCCGGGCATCCGCCTCCGCTCGGCCGGCGCGGCGCAGCTCGGCCAGTTCCGCGGCCGCGCGCCGGGCCTCCTGCGCGGGGCTGGCCGCGTGCTCGGGCGGTTCCCACGTGCGCGGCAGCTCCGTGGCCGGGTCGTGCTCCGGTACCAGCAGAGAGGGCAGCAGCGGCACGCCGCGCGGATCCGTGGTGCGATAGCTGAGCACCGTGTGCGGCGCGGCGGTGACGCCGAACCACAGCGACCGCTCCCGTACGATGGCGCGGGTGCGGTCGGCCAGCGGCAGCCCGTGCTCGGCCAGCGCGGCGCGTTCGCTGTCCGTGAAGACGCCGCCGCCCTCTGGCAGGCGCGGGAACTCGCCGTCGTTGGCGTGCACCACGAACACGTGCCGGAACGGCGTCAGCGCGGCGTCGTGCGCCTCCAGCACCTGGACGCCCTTCTGGCCGGGGGTGGTGAGCGACAGTTCCTGCGACTGCAGCAGCCGCCGGAGCAGGCGGTGCCATTCGGCGGGGGTGAGCGGCTCGCCGGGATCGTTCTCGGCGGCGATGTCGGCCCACTCGGACAGCAGCGATTCCAGCGTCTTCACGCCGCGCTGGTCCAGCCGCACCACGTCGTACTCGCCGGCCGCGGGGCGGCACAGGCGACGGCGCATGCCGAACGGGTCGTCTTCCAGCAGGCGGCGCGTCGCCGCGACCCAGTCGCGTTCCGTGCGCGGCGCCGCGAGCGGCTCGACCAGTTCGCGGAAGCGCGCGAACAGGCGCAGATCGGCGGCCAGCCGGTCGCTGTGCACGGCCGCGCCGCGCGCCCAGCGATCATCCTCACGGCGCGCCGCCAGCAGGTGCTCCAGCCGCAGCTGCCACTGCGCCAGCCCGCGCACGCGGCCCTGGCCGGACAGGAAGTCGAACGAGCGGATGTCCACCCGTCGGCGCCGGAAGCGCGGTGCGCCACCCGCGCCGTCGCCCCCAGCCGCAGCGCCGCCGTCGGCCGCCTCTCCGTCCGCGGGGGCACGCAGCGTTTCCTGGGCCGCACCCTGACCACCGCGTGGATCCTCCTCCGCCGCGTCCACCTCCAGGCCGAAGTACGGCGTGGTCAGCACCTGGCGCAGCGGGCGATAGCTCCAGTCCAGCGCGGCGCCGCGGAACAGCTCGAGCAGCGCCTTGAGCGCGGCGACCTGCGCCAGAGGCGTGCGTATGCGCGCGGTGCAGGGCACACCGGCGGCGCGCAACGCGTCGCACGCCTCGCGGGTGTCGCGCTCGCCGGAGCGCGCGACGACGGCGATGGCGTGCGGCGAGACCTGCTCCTCCACCAGCAGCCGCTTGATCCGGCCCGCCACCCAGGCCAGCTCGCGGTGCGCATCGGGCGCCGGCTGGATCTCCAGGCCCGCAAGCGGCCGCTGCGCGACGTCGTCCGTCAGCGTCTCCGCGTCGCGCGCACCCTCCAGCGCGTAGAGCACCACGTCCACGTCCTGCTGGCCGCCCAGCGTGCGAAGCAGCCGCCGACGTGAGCGTGTGGTGTAGAGGCCGTACACGTGCAGTCGCGAGGCGTCTCCGATGGCCTCGCGCAGGCCGCCGCCCTCGACCCGCTGCGCCACGCGCGCGTGGATCGAGCGCGCGTCGAACAGTTCACGACGCTCCAGCTCCGCCAGATAGCCGGCGTAGCTCTCCACCACCCAGCGGTTGCGACGCCCCGCGAACTCGTCGCTCTCCACGCGCGCCAGCGCTTCGGCCAGCCGCTCCGGCGTCACCCCCTCGGGCAGCAGTTCGCCGAACAGCGAGTCCAGCATGTGGCCGCGCACCACGCCGGCGCGATCCTCCCGGCCCACCGCGATGCGGAGCGGCGCGGCGTGCCGCGCAGCGACCGTCGCAATCAGGCGCCGCCGCATCAGCGGCCCGACGGGGCGGCCGGCGACGGCGAAGCGGTCGCGCAGCTCCGAGAAGAAGGAGAAGGGCGGCGCCAGCCAGCCGGCGATGCCGCGCGCGCGGGCTGCCTCGAGCAGCAGATCGCGCTGCGCACGCTGCGTCAGCCAGAGGTGCGCCGCGTGCGCCGCGCGGCCGCGCGCGGGCGCGCCCGCCTCGAGGTCGTCGAGAAAAGCGTCGAGGCAGCGCTGCCAGAGCGCGTGCGTGTCGGGGGCGGTTACGAGCTGGAGTGGCAAGGCGACGGATCTGCTGCGGGGATCGATGCGAACCGTACGTCCTGAAGCGTAGCGGCCGGCTGCGACAGGCGGTGGCGCGGCCGGGGCCCGTCGGGCCGGGTCGGGCACTGACGGAACACCGCTAAGTTCCTGTGACTCGGGAGCTTATGGCACACTTCCTTCATACTGCGGCCGGCAGGAGGAGGATCGATGAGCGATACGGATCGGACATCACGGAATGGCGGCTCGCCCACGGGCGGGGCGGCGTCGGAGCGCCCGCTCGTGCTGGTGGTGGAGGACAGCGAGCACGACTGGCGAATGTACGGCAAGATCCTGTGGTACAACGGCTTCGACGTGCTGCACGCGGCCAGCGCCGAGGAGGGGCTGCGGCTGGCGCATCGCTTCGCGCCGGACGTGGTGCTGCTGGACATCAAGCTGGGTCCGGGCCAGGACGGGATCGAGCTGTGTGCGGAACTCAAGTCTGACCCCGCGACCAGCCGGCCGCCGGTGATCGCCCTGACCGCGTGCGCCGAGGCGCAGTACGGGGAGGCGGCGCGGGAGGCCGGCTTCCTGGCGTACCTCGAGAAGCCGGTCGGCCCGCTGGACGTGCTGAACCGGATCTGCGAGCTGGTCGGCCGGCCACCGCAGCCGGGCGTGGGTGCGAGTCCTCGCAAGTACTCGGCGATCGACTAGCGGACCACGCGGTCAGTCGGCCTGCTCGATGGTGACCTCTTGCATGGTCACGTCCTGCACGGGCCGGTCGCCGCGACCGGTGCGCGTGGAGCCGATCTTCTCGACCACGTCCATGCCCTCCACCACCTTGCCGAAGACCGCGTGCTTGCGGTCCAGCCAGGGCGTGGCCGCCAGCGTGACGAAGAACTGCGAGCCGCCGGTGTTCGGGCCGGCGTTGGCCATCGACAGCACGCCCGGCTCGTCGTGGCGCAGTTCGTCGTGGAACTCGTCCGGGATGGTGTAGCCGGGGCCGCCGCGGCCGGTGCCCGTGGGATCACCACCCTGGATCATGAAGCCCTCGATGACGCGGTGGAAGATCACGCCGTCGTAGTAGCCCTTCTCCGCCAGCTCGATGAAGTTGCCCGTGGTGCGGGGCGCACGGTCCTCGAACAGCTCGACGCGGAACGTGCCGTGATTGGTGCGGATGCTGGCGATCCGATTGGCCATCGTGGAGAGCCCTTCGCAGAGAGTGAGACGTGCCGGAGATCCGGGCGGAAAGATAGGCGCTGCGCGGGCCGATGGCACGCCGCCGCGGGCGCGCCCATGTAACGGCGCCCTTCCGCGCGTGCCGGCCGAGTCTTTATCGTAGTTGCGAACCGGCCCCACCCCCGGGGGCGGCGCAGTCAACTCCGGAGATCCTCGTGCTGTCGCTCCGGCTCCTCGGCGGCATCTCCCTTTCCCAGGATGGGTCCCCCGTCACCGGACGGGCCGCGCAGAAGCGCAGGCTCGCGCTGCTGGCGGTGCTCGCGGCGTCCCCGCGCCGCACGCTCACGCGCGACCGCATGGTGGGCCTGCTCTGGCCCGACAGCGACTCGGAGCAGGCGCGCCACCTGCTCTCGGTGGGCATGTACGAACTGCGGCGCGCGCTGGGGGAGGACGTGATCCTGGCCCGCGGCGACGAGATCGAGCTCGGCCCCGACGTGGAATCCGACCTGGACGCCTTCCAGACCGCGCTGGACGCGGGCGACGCCGAGGCGGCGGTCGCGGCGTACGGCGGCCCGTTCCTGGACGGCTTCTTCCCGGGTGGCTCGGCCGAACTGGAGCAGTGGATCGACCTGCGGCGCGAGGAACTGGCGCGCTGGCACCGCGGCGCGCTGGAGGACGTGGCGCAGGCGCGGGGCGCCGCGGGTGATCGCGCCGGCGCGGTCGAGGCATGGCGTCAGCTCGCGGCGCTGGACCGCTACAACTCGCGCGTGGCGGTCGGGCTGATGCGGGCGCTGGACGCGGCGGGCAACCGCGCGGGCGCGCTCCAGTTCGCGCGTGTGCACCGCGCCCTGCTGCGCGAGGAGTTCGACGCGGAGCCGGACCCGGAGGTGGCGCGGCTGGAGGAGGAGTTGACGGCGGGAACTGCGGGAACTGCGGGAACTGCGGCAAATGCGGCAACTGCGGGAACGGCGGAAACTGCGGCAACTGCCGTCACTGCCGTCACTGCCGTCACTGCCGACACCGCCGTCACCGCCGACACCGCCGACACCGCCGACACCGCCGACACCGCCGACACCGCCGACACCGTCGATACCGCCGACACCGTCGACACCGCCGACGCCGTCGAGGCTACCGACTCCGGTGTTGCTGCCGGCGCGGGGGAGGGGGCGCGGGGCGGCGGGGGGGGGGGGGGGGAGGTGGCGGGTGGGGGTGGGGCGGCGGAGGCGGCGGGGGAGCGGCTGCGCATCCCTTCCCCGGCGGAGCGACGGGCGCGCAGGCGGAGGCGGCGGCTGCGGGCGTCGCTGCCGATCGGGGCGCTGACGGCGGCGGTGCTGCTGATGATCGGCTACATGGCGGTGCGCGGTGTGGACGCGGCGAGCGGCTCGTCGGGCATCGGGCTGGCCGTGCTGCCCTTCGAGGACCTGAGCCCGGGCGCCGCGGACCAGGCGTTCGCGGACGGGCTGACCGAGGAAGTGCTGGATGCGCTGGGCGAGGTGGAGGGGCTGCGCGTGCCGGTGCGCAGCGCGGTGTTCACGCTGCGCGGCAGCGACGCGGTGACGGCTGCTCGTCGGCTGCGTGTGGAGCACGTGGTGGAGGGCAGTGTCCGGCGGGACGGTGATCGTCTGCGCGTGCGCGTGAGCATGTCGGACCCTGACGGCTACGAGACGTGGTCGCGCAGCTTCGAGCGGGAGGCAGGCGAGGTCTTCGCGACGTGGGACGAGATCGCGACTGCGGTGATGCGCGAGCTGGAGGTCGAGCTGGACCCGCGCGGCCCGCGGCAGCAGCACATCGGCGGCACGTCCGACCCGGTGGCGCTGGACCTGTACTTCAAGGGTCGCCACCAGTGGTTCCTGCGCACGCCGGAGGGGCTGCGGCAGGCCATCGCCTACTTCGAACAGGCGATCCGGCAGGATCCGCGCTACGCCAGCGCGCACGCGGGTCTGGCCGACGTCTACACGATGCTCGGGGCGTACGACTACGGACTCATGCCGCCGACGCAGGCCTACCCGCTGGCGCTGCGCCACGCGCGGCGGGCGCTGGAGCTGGAGCCCGCGCTCGGGGAGGCGTACGCAACCCTGGCGGCAGTGCGTTTCTCCTATGAGCGCGACTGGGAGGGGGCCGAGCAGGCGTTCCTGCGCGCGATCGAGCTGAGTCCGCGCTACGCCGAGGCGTACCACTGGTACTCGCTGTTCCTGATGTCGCGGTGGCGCGTGGAGGAATCGAGGGAGGCGATCGGCCAGGCGCTGGCGCTGGACTCCCTCTCGCCGGTGATGCGGACCAGCATGGCGCGGCACCACTACCTGCGTCGGGACCACGGGCGGGCGGAGGCCGGCTACCGGGAGGTGCTGTCGGGAGACCCCGCCTTTCTCACCGCCCAGCTTGGGCTGGCCGTCACACTGCTGGCGCAGGATCGGCCGGAGGAGGCGGCGGCGGAGCTCGAGCGGGCGCTCGGCCTGATCGGCCGGCCGCACCCCATCGCGGTCGGTCTGCTCGGCAATGCGCTCGCCCGCTCGGGCGACCTGGAGGGCGCGCGCCGGCAGCTCCAGACGCTGGAGGCGGTGCAGGCCGCCGGCGGCTACGTCCCGCCGGAGTACCGGGCGCTGGTGCGCATGGGACTGGGCCAGGACGAGCTGGCCGTGCGGGACCTGGTGCAGGCGGTCGAGGCGCGCTCCGGCTCGGCGGCCTGGCTGCGCGTGGAGCCGCTGCTGGACCCGCTGCGGCCGCACCCCGACTTCCGGGCGCTGGTCGAGCGGGTGGAGCAGGTCGGTACCCGCTACCGCATCTTTGGCGACTGACCGGCCGCACCGTCCAGCGCCAGCCGCACCGCGCGCAGCAGCTCGTTGCCCTCGAACGGCTTCTCCAGGAAGGGCGCGTCCAGGCTGCCGCGCGCCGCCACCTCGTCGGCCGAATAGCCGGACAGGAACAGCACCGGCAGGTCGGGCCGCGCCTCCCGCAGCCGCTTCAGCATGTCGGGCCCGCCCATGGCCGGCATGACCACATCGGACGCCACCAGGTCGATCGGCGCGTCGGTCGCCTCGGCCGCGGTGAGACCCTCTGCGCCGTCGTGCGCCTCCGTGACCCGGTAGCCGCGCCGGCGCAGGATGCGGGCGACCAGCGGTCGGATCGCGTCGTCGTCCTCGACCACCAGCACGTGCAGCCCCTCCCCCGCGTGCGGCGCGTCCTCCTGCGCCTCCTCAGTCTGCCCATCGCCATCCGCCTGTTGCGCGGGCGGCAGATAGACCTTGAACACCGTGCCGTGGCCGGGCTCGCTGTAGACCCAGACGTGGCCGCCGGCCTGCCGTACGATGCCATAGACGGTAGAGAGGCCGAGGCCGGTGCCATGGCCCGACGGCTTGGTGGTGAAGAACGGTTCGAAGATGCGCTGCAGCACCTCGTCGCTCATGCCGGTGCCGTCGTCGGTGACGGACAGCAGCAGGCGGCGCCCGCCGCCGTGCTCGACCGCCGCCGTCGCCCAGCCGGTACGCAGAGTGATGCGACCGCCGGCGGGCAGCGCATCCCGCGCGTTCAGCGCCAGGTTCAGGATGACCTGGTGCAGGTGCAGGGGATCGATGCGGACGGCCGCCAGGTCGGCGGCGAGGTCGAGGCGTAGCTCCACGTCCTCGCCCAGGAGCGGACGGAGCATCCCCTCGGCCTCGCGCACGACCCGGTTCAGGTCCACCACCTTCGAGCGGCCGGGCTCGCGACGGCTGAACGCCAGCAGCTGACGGGACAGCCCCGCACCGCGCTGGGCCGCCTTGACGATCTCCGCCACGTCGTCGCACCGAACGTCGTCGTCGGGCAACGACTCGCGCAGCAGTTCCGCGAAGCCGTTGATCGCCGTCAGGATGTTGTTGAAGTCGTGGGCCACACCGCCGGCCAGCCGGCCCACCGCCTCCATCTTCTGCGCGTGGCGCAGCTGGTCCTCGACGTGGCGCGCCTCCGTGATGTCGTGCGCGTTGACCACGATGCCGGCGACCTGCGGGTCGTCCAGCAGATTGGTCGCGCACACGCGCAGCAGGTGGACGCCGCCCTCGCGGTGACGGCAGCGCAGCTCCGCCTCCTCGGACGCGCGCGGCTGCCCCAGCAGCTCGCGCAGCGCCTGGTCGGCCAGCGTGCGGTGCTCGTCGGTCAGCAGGTCGAGGATCGACCGGCCCTCCAGCTCGTCGGCGGACCAGCCGAGCACGGCGCCGATGCCGGGGCTCGCATAGCGGATCGCGCCGTCGGCGTCCGCCACGACGATGACCTCGCTCGAGCGCTCGAGCAGCGCCCGGAACCAGGCGTCCCCGCGGGCCGGCCCCGTTCGTTCCCCCCTCCTGCGCTGCTGTACCCCGCCGACTTCGCGCACGCCTCTGCCGAATCTGTGAGCGCGGCCGCCCGTCTGACGCACCGCTCCTTCACAAGATCGACCCTCCCCCGATCGGCCGCATGGGGCAAAATGCCCTAGGGCATCCCCGCACGTGCCCTAGGGCAACGTGACCGATGTGCGAGTCGGAACGGGGCCACAGGTTACCATGCAGCGACGGGCGGCAGTCGTTGCCGCCGTGACCGGAACCCGAACCCCGAGAGGATTCGATGAAGAACGTGACGATGCGGGTGCGCCTGTTCCGCGCTGCGCTGCTGCTGTCGCTCTCCCTCACCGGCATGGCCGCGTGCGGCGACCAGCCGACGGAGCCGGAGGTGATGGTGGAGCCGATGATGGATGGCGAGGTGGAGACCAACGCGACGGGCAACTGCTGGTACGTCGGCACGAAGCTCGTCTGCCGATAGCGCGATAGAAAAGGAAATATCGCCGCAGTCGTTCGGTCGCACTGGGGGTCGGCCGGGCGGCTCGGCAGGGGGTCGGGGGTGCAGGGGATCGCGCCACCGCCCCCATTTTCTTTGCCGTGGTCAATCCAGAAGCGGTTCGCGCAGGCCGCTGAAGTACCGGCTGGGCACGAGGTTCTGCTGGCCACTCGGGTTCTCGGCCAGGTATTCGCGCAGCAGCCGCTCGGCCTCGGCTGTCTGCCCCATCTGCAGGCGAGCCGCAGCTTCCTTGTAAATCAGTTCTATCGCCTCGGGCCAGCGCTCCCGAACCCGCTGCAACACCGCGTCGGCACTATCCGGAAGGCCGGCCCGTCCGATCGCCGCGGCGGCCAGGACATGCAGGTAGGCATTCTGTCTCTGCTCCGGCGTGAGGTTGGTCCCGCGGGCGATCCGCCACGCGCGATCGATATCCCCCGGGTCCGGCTGGTCCAGCCACCCCAGGGTCACGAGCCGGCACTCCGCGGACATCCACACCAGCGGGAATCGCCGGTTGAGTTCGCTGCACCACTCTCTTGCCTTCGTGTCATCGCCGGTCTCGAAAGCGAGGGTGAACAGCAGGGTGAGGATGGTCTCCGGCCGCTCGAGATAGGCGTCGGCGGTGTAGGCCCGGTCTGCAGCGTAATAGGCTTCTGCGAAGCGACCCTGACCGTACAGCACCATGGTGAGTTCAGCCCACGCGAACGATCTGTCGGGATGCAGACGCACGGCCCTGCGAAGGGTTTCGGCGGCCCTGTCGTCGAGTCGACGTGCGCTATCGGCGGTCAGATCACCGAAGGCTCCGGCGAGGAACAGCAGCGAGGCGTGGATCTCGAGGGCGCGGGCGTCTTCGGGTGCGAGCTCCAACGCTCTCTCCGAATGACCGAGCCCCTCCGCCACAGCGGCGTAGGCTGCGGACAGACTCGGCGGGTCCTGCGATAGATGGGTGAAGGCCTCCTCTCGCTTGGCTTCCGCTCGCAGCACGATCGGCTGCGCCCAGCCCCGCGCTTCCCGCTCCGCACCCAGCAGGAGTGAATCGACCTCGCCGAGCGTGGCGAACGCCATCGACGGACTGCGCCGCTCGTGCGCCCGTGCGGCGTTCCGCAGCCCGATACTCGCCGCATCAACCAGTTCCCAGGCCTCCGGGTCGTTGGTGCTGGCGCGCCACTGACGCTCCTGCATCTCGCGGCCTACGGCGGTGCGCAGGAAACCGACGACCTCGTCGGCGGCGAGATCGACGAAGCGGAGCGCCTCCTCCGTCGGGCGCTCGAGGCTCGCCCGCCGGATGACCTGGCCGGTACGGGCGTCGCTCAGCACGATGTCCGCCCGCGTGACGCCTTCCTCCTGGGCGACCTGACCGGACACCGTGAAAACGGCGACCTTCGGGGCGACCCCCGTCAGCGCAGTGGCCGTTTCTGCCGCGGCGGCATCCGCACCGGCCAGCACCACATCCAGCCCCTCCACGTCCGAGAGCCGGCCGGCGACCTCGGAGGTCAGGAACGCGGCCATGCGCGCGGCGGCGCCTTTCGAAGCGAAGCCCTCCATCGGCATGACCACGATTCGTGGCGGTCCGGCGGAGCCGGGCGCATTGACGCCGAGGCCGGGCGGACTCTCGCCGCCCAAGAGCAGGGTGCCCACCAGGGCCAGCGCGACGAGCGCGGCGGCCACGCCGATCCAGCGGGCCGCGGACCCTCCGCGCGCGGTCGGCTCCACGCGCACCGCCTCCTCTGTCGCGTCCCGGACGCGCGCCGGGTGCGGCGCGGTGGCCACGGCGGTCCCGGCCTGCACGGCGCCCGACTCAGTGCGTCCGTGGAAGCCTGTCGCGACCGGTGCCCCGCCCCCGACGGTCTGCCCCACCCCGCTCTCCGGCCGCGGCGGCCCGACCGGCGTCGGCCGCGCGGCCGGCGCGTCCGGTCGCGGCGTCTCTCGCGCGCGGATGGCCTCGATAAGCTGGCGCGTCTCGGCGGACGGCGTGGTCTCCAGCTCCCTGGCCAGCCGCGCCTCGTGCGTCTGGTAGAGCCGGATGGCGCGGGCACGGTCGCCCATCTCGTCAAGCGCGACCAGCGCGCGGCGCACGGCGGCCTCGTCGCCGCTCAGCTCCGCGGCGCGCACCGCGGCGTCGGCGGCGGCCGCGGCGTCGCCCGCCTCGCGCGCGCGTGACGCATAGTCCCGCGCGGCGCCGGCCGCCTCACGGCGCAGCTCGGCACGCTCGCGCTCCAGCCAGTCCTCGAAGTCGGGTGAATCCGCCAGGAAGAAGCCGGGCAGGAACTCGCCGCCGTACAGCTCCAGCGCCTCCGCGTGTCGCCCCTCGGCGATGGCGGTGCGCAGTGCGGCCGCGTCGCACCAGACCTGCCCCTCGGCCAGGCCGATGCTGTCGTTGCCCATGCTGACGACCACGTCCGAGCCGAGCGTCTTGCGCAGCACGTAGAGCGCCTGGTTCAGCGAATTGCGCGCGCGCGACTGGTCGACGTCGGGCCAGAACAGACCGATCAGTGTGTCGCGCGAGCGGTACGCACCGGGGCGCGTGCTGGCCAGGTAGGCGAGCAGGGCGAGGCGCTTGGGCCGCTTCAGGATGCCGCGCAGCGTCCGGCCGTCGGCGCCCTTCAGGTCCAGCGATCCGAGTGTGTGGAGGCGAATCATTCCGCCGTAAAGGTAAGCGATAACGGCAAATGAGCGAGCGGTGAGAGCCCGGTGACCGTCCGGTGAGGGGGTCTGTCCATGTTGCGTCGCGAACGGTTCGCCGGCCGGCAGTCGTGTCGGCGCGGCCTACACCCGCAACCCCCAGGAGGTTCGACATGGCGATGCCCCAGACTCGCCACACCGTTGCGCTGGACGACCCGCTCGTCTGGCAGGAGCTGACCCGCGTCGCCCGCGCCGCACTCCGGGACGGTGCGAGCGACGGCGAGGTGGCGCAGGCGATCCGCACCCGCGTCAGCGCCGGTGAGGGCCTGCCGCGCAGCTACGAGGTGCGCGCCCAGCCGCTGCTGCACGCGTCGGACGAGCGGCGCACGGTGATCGTGATCGCGGTCGACGGTTCGGCCGCCGCCGCGGCGCGGCCGCTTCCGCAGCCGCAGCCGCAGCCCGAGCCGGAGGTGGAGCCGCACGACGAGGAGGCCTCGGCGGAGACGATCGTCGCGAGCGCCGACGAGCTGCCCGAGCCGGCGGCCATCGCCGAGCGCTTCGGCCTCTCGCCGCGCCAGGCCGAGGTGGCGGTGCTGCTGGCGCTGCGTCTCAGCACGAAGGAGATCGCGTCGCGACTGGGCATCTCGCGGCACACCGCGCGCACCCACGTGGAGGGTGCGCTGCTGCGGCTGGGCGTGCACCGGCGCACCGAGGTGGCCGGCGCGCTCCTGGACGAGGACCGACGCAGGGTGGCGCGACTCGCCTGAGTCGCCGCAGACTGTCAGTGCGGAGAGCTACCGTGAGACGGGTCGCCCGACGGGGGGCGCGCCCGCTCCTCCTTCCGCACTGCCCTGCCCATGTCCGAAGCCATCACCAAGACCCAGCGCTGGCTGGACCTGATCGCGTACCTGGTCGCGCGCCGCCTGCCCGTCGCATTCGACGAGCTGATGGAGCGCGTGCCCGGCTACGCCGTCGACTGGGTCGGCGGTGACGAGCGGGCGCACGCGGCGGTGCGCCGCAAGTTCGAGCGGGACAAGGACGAATTGCGGCGGCTCGGCGTGCCGATCGAGACGGTTGGCTACTCGATCACGGGCGGCGAGGAGGTGCAGGGCTACCGTCTGTCGCGTCGCGACTTCTACCTGCCTTATCTGCGCGTGCTGTCGCACGCGCAAGGCGGAGGCGGAGGCGGAGGCGGAGGCAGAGGCGCAGGCGGAGGCGGAGGCAGAGGCGGAGGCGGAGGCAGAGGCGGAGGCGTAGGCAGAGGCGCAGGCGGAGGCGGAGGCAGAGGCGGAGGCGGAGGCGGAGGCGGAGGTGGAGGGGGCGATCCGCTGAGCGAGGGGCTGGCGGAGCTGCGCGACCGGCTGGGTCGGGCGGCGCCGCCGGCGGACGCGGTCGCTTCCGTAGAGGTGTCCGAGGAGGATCTGGGGGCGGTGGTCGAGGGGCTGGCGGAGGTGGCGCGGCTGCCGGGCTTCCCCTACGCCCGCGAGGCGCGCTCGGCGCTGCGCAAGGTGGGGCTGGACGCGCCGGCGGCGGTGGACGCCGATCCCGCGCACGTGGTCTTCCCGGAGTCCGCCGACGCGGACGCGGTGCGGCTCCTCTCCGATGCGCTGTTCAACCGCAAGACGGTAGCGTTCCGCTACCACGGCATCGCCCGCGGCGCGGCGACCGATCGCGACGTGCGCCCGTACGGCCTGATGTTCCAGCACGGGCACTGGTACCTGGTCGCCTTCGATCCCATGCGCGACGACATGCGCGTCTTCCGCGTGGACCGCATGGAGGAGCTGCGCCCGAACCGGTCGAAGCCGAACACGCCCGACTACGAGATCCCGGCCGATTTTCAACTCGAACGCTATGCGGGACGGGAGGCGTGGGAGCTGGGGGACGACGAGGGGGCCGTGAGCGCGCGCGTGCGGTTCGTCTTCCCGCGCTCGCTGTGGGCGGAGCGCAACGGCTACGGCCAGGCGATCGCGGAGGGGGAGGACGGGTCCGTGGTGCGCGGCTTCGAGGTCGCGCAGACCGACCCGTTCCTGCGCTGGGTGCTGTCCATGGCCGGGGAAGCGACCATCGAAGCGCCGGCCGCGCTGGCCGACGACCTGGAGGCGATGGCGCTGCGCGTGGCGCGGGTGCACGGCGAGTGACGGCGGAAGCGCAGCTCGAGCGGCTGCTCTGGCTGATCGCCGCCGCGTCCGTCGAGGGCGGCGCGCCGCTGGACGAGCTGGCGCGCGGGCTGGACTCGGACGTGGACGACGTGCTGGACGACGTGGAGACGCTGACCAGCCGCGCGTTCTACCATCCGCCCGGGGAGGGTGACGATCTCCAGGTCCTGATCGAGGACGACGGCCGGCTGCGCATCTGGACCGCGCGCGAGCTGCGCCGCCCCATGCGCCTGACCGTGCGCGAGGCCCTGGCGCTGGGGCTGGGGCTGCGCCTGCTGGCGATGCGCCACGCCGAGCCCCGCGCCGAGCGGCTGCGTGCGCTGGCCGGCCGGCTGGAGCGGGAACTGCCCGCCGACGACGTGGCCGCGCTGGACGCGTTGCACGCGCTGGACGCGGGCACGGACCCGAGCGGCGCACTGGCCACGCTGGAGCGCGCGACGCGCGAGCGCTGGCGGGTGGAGATCGACTACCTGAAGCAAGGCGCGCCCGCGCCCGAGACGCGCACGGTCGAGCCCTACGCGCTGGCCTACGCCGACGGCGCCTGGTACTGCCTGGGCCGTTGTGCGCGCGCTGGGGCGGTGCGCTCCTTTCGGGTCGACCGCGTGATGGAGGCCCGCCTCGCCAATGCGGACGGCGGGGACGGTGGCGGCTCGGTCCCGACGCGCGCCCCCGACTTCGACGTCCCGGACGACTTCCGGATCGACGACTTCATGAGCGGCGGCCATGTCTATCAGCCGCCCGAGGATGCGGAAGAGACCGAAGTGCGCGTGCGCTACTCGCCGCGCATCGCCGCGTGGATCCGCGAGCACGGGCTGCTGGACGGGCCGGTCGCGGGCACCCAGGACGCCGATGACGGTGGCCTGATCGTGCGCCACCTGGTGGTCGACCCCGACTGGCTGGTCCGGCGAGTGCTCGGCTACGGCGGCGAAGCCGCGGTGCTGGAGCCGGCCGACGTGCGGGAGCGCGTGGCCGCCGCCGCGCTGCGCATCGCCGGCGCGATCGCCTGACCGGCTGGCCGCCTGGGGGCTTTTCCTGCGCATCTCGATGCGCATATTGGAGCCGTACCATCCTTCCCGAGGTGACCCATGATCTCCGCACATCCTTCGCGCCGCTCCGGCGCCGCCGTCCTGGCCGCATCCCTGCTCACGCTGACCGCCGCCCTCGCGCCGCCGCTGGCCGCGCAGGAGCACGCGCCTCCGGAGGGTGATCACGTCCTGGGCGACGTGGAGTTCCCCACCTCCTGCGCGCCGGCGGCGCAGCAGGAGTTCCAGCGCGGCGTGGCGATGCTGCACTCGTTCTGGTTCGGCGCGGCGCGGCAGGCGTTCCAGGCGGCCGCCGCGGCGGATGCGGACTGTGCGATGGCGCACTGGGGCATGGCCATGACGCTGCTGGGCAACCCCATGGCGCGCTCGGCGCCGTCGGCCGACAACGTGGCCGCCGGGCTGGAGCACGCGCGGCAGGCCGTGCGGCTGGCCGAGGACGCGTCGCCGCGCGAGCAGGGTTATGCGGCCGCGGCCGTGCTGCTGTACCAGGACGCGGACCGGCTGGACCACTTCGCGCGCATGGCCCGCTACGAGGACGCGATGCGGGCGCTGTCCGAGGCGTATCCGGACGACGACGAGGCCGCGATCTTCCACGCGCTGGCCGTGGTCGCCAACGCGCCGCCCAGCGACCTGACGTTCGCGCGGCAGCTGCACGGCGCGTCGATCCTGGAGCCGATCTTCGAGCGGCGCCCGAACCATCCCGGGCTCGCGCACTACATCATCCACGCGTACGACGCCCCGCCCATCGCCGAGCAGGGGCTGGACGCCGCGCGCCGCTACGCGGGCATCGCGCCGTCGGCGCCGCACGCGCTGCACATGCCGTCGCACATCTTCACGCGGCTGGGCTACTGGGAGGAGTCGGCGGAGACCAACGCGCGCTCGGCGGAGGCCGAGGAGAACCCGCGCGGACGCTACCACCCGTGGGACTACATGGTCTACGCGTGGCTGCAGCAGGGGAAGGACCGCGCGGCACGGCAGATCGTGGACGAGGCCGTGCGCCTGGAGCGCGAGGCGATCGCCGCCAATCCGGAGGGCTACACCCGCTCGGTCATCGCCTACAACCTGGTCGCCATGCCGGCGCGCTTCGCGCTGGAGCGGGACGCGTGGGCCGAGGCGATGGCGCTGGAGGTGCTCCCCGGCAGCGGCCCGTTCGCCGAGGCGGTGACGGTGTTCGCGCGCGGCATCGGCCACGGCCGGGAGGGTCACGCGGCGCCGGCCGCCGCGGAAGCCGACCGGCTGGACGCGCTGCGCGCCGAGCTCGAGGCGGCCAACGACGGCTACTGGTCCACGGTGGTCGGCGCGCAGGCGCTGGCCGTGCGCTCCTGGGCCGCGCACGCGGCCGGCGAGACGGACCGCGCGCTGGAGCTGGCGCGCGAGGCCGCGGAGCTGGAGGAGACCGTCGAGAAGCATCCGGTCACGCCCGGCCCGATCCTGCCCGCGCGCGAGCTGTACGCCGAGATGCTGCTGCTCGAGGGACGCGCGGCCGACGCGCTGGTCCAGGCCGAGCGCACGCTGGAGCGGGAGCCGAATCGCGCCCGTACCACGGCCATCGCCGCGCGCGCGGCCGAGGCCGCCGGGGAGGCGGAGCGCGCGGCTATGTACCGCGCGGAGCTGGAGGAGCTGATGGCGCACGCCGACGGCACGCGCGGCGAGTGGCAGGGGGTGAGCCCCTGAAAGTAGGCTACGGGCTACGGGCGTCGGTGGGCGTGCGCAGGCCAGCTTTGCGGTGCCGATCCACCCGATCGGCGCCATCCCCGACCAGGAGCACACGATGAAGACGAGACTGACGGTGGTCCTGGCAGCGGCCGCGCTCGTGGTGGCCTGCGGCGACGACGATCCGACCGGCCCGCGCAACCCGGGCGCCGCCATCGCCGGCACCTGGGCGACGCCCGACAGCTCCGAGATCCTGGTCATCACCAACACCACCCTCACGGTCTACTCCGAGGAGCAGGACCAGGACACCTGCTATTCAAAGCTGCCGCTCGAGATCACCGGCCGCTCCGGCGACACGTACACGGTATCGCTCGGCGGCTTCGGCGTGACGCTGCAGATCGTGCACACCAACGGCGGGCTGGCGGTGACCAACTCCACCACGACCACGGTCTACGAGGCCAGCACCATCGACCCGTCCACGCTGGACCTCTGCCCCGCCCTGCCGATCACGCTGCCCGGCTGCGCCTCGCTGCCCCAGCTCACGCTCGGGCAGACCGTGAACGGCGCACTGATGTCGACCGACTCCAGCTTCGAGTCGGGCGAATACTACGACCTCTACGGTGTGCAGCTCACGCAGTCGACGCTGACCAGGGTCGACATGAGTTCGGGCACGCTCGACTCGTTCCTGTACCTGCTGGACGATGGCGGGCAGCTCGTCGCCTTCAACGACGATCGTTCCGGCACCACCTTCGACGCACGGATCCAGGCGCAGCTCGCCGCCGGCTGCTACTACCTGGTCGCGAGCAGCTTCGACCCGGGCGAGACCGGCGCGTACGCGCTGACCGCTTCGGCGCAGTAGCGCGCGTCCGCGCCCACCCAGCCGATCAGCGCCGAGCCGCGCGTGTGCTGCCAGGGCAGGCCGAGGAAGTACAGGCCGGGCTCGGCGGTCACGCCGCGGCGGTGCACCGGCCGCCCGGCCTCGTCGAACACGGGCGCGTCGATCCAGGCGTAGTCGGGGTGGAAGCCGGTAGCCCAGACCACCGCGTCCACCACCAGCCGCTCGCCGGCGGCGGTGACGAGCGTGTCGCCGTCGGCGCCCACGGCGCGAGCGATGGGACGGACGCCGAGCCGCCGCGCGACCGCGCGCGGCCCTTCTCCGATCAACGGGTTCTGCCCGGCGGCGCGCCGGCCGAAGCGGGTCTCGACCGATACGCCCATCAGACCGGTCCGCTCCAGCCACCAGAACAGGCTGCGGCCGAGCAGCCGCTGCGGCAGCACCGGCCCGGCGGAGCCGAGCGCGAGCGAGACGCGCCGGCCCGACGCGGCCAGCTCGGCCGCGATCTGCACGCCCGAGTTGCCGCCACCCACCACGGCCACCGCCTCCCCCGCCACGTCGTGCGGACGCCGGTAGTCGGCCGAGTGCAGCTGGGTCACGCCCGCGCCCAGCCGATCGGCCAGCGCCGGCCGCGCAGGACGCTGGAACGGACCGGTCGCGACGACGACCTGCGCGGCGCGCCACTCCCCGCGCGATGTGATCGCCAGCCACTCCTCCCCTTGCCGACGCAGTGAGTACACGGGCTCGCTCAGCCGGACCGGCAACTCGAACCGGCGCGCGTACGCCTCCAGGTAGTCGGCCACGTCGTCCTTGCCCGGGTAGCGCTCCGGGTCGCCCGGGAAGGGCAGCCCCGGCAGCGCGCTGTAGCGCGCGGGCGTGAACAGCGTCAGCGAGTCCCAGCGCGTGCGCCAGCTGTGGCCGATGGCGGGCGCGCCGTCGACGATGGCGAAGCGCAGCCCGCGCGCGGCCAGTTCGCGCCCCATCGCCAGCCCGGCCTGACCGGCACCGATCACCAGAACGTCCACGCGCTCCGTCATGACTCGCTCCGCAGGATGAAGAGATCGTCCAGCGCGTGCGCGTCCGTGCGCCCGCGTCGGTCCCGCACAACCACGCACTCCAGCCGACCGACGCCGTCGCACGCGACGATCTCGCTGCCGGGATACACGCTCAGGTTCGGCGTGCTCCACATCCGCTCCAGCAGCTCGAGCGGCAGCCGGTGCAGCGCCAGCCGCCGCGGCAGGTGCAGCCGCACGCGCGCCCCGCTGCGCGCCAGCTCCAGCGCGCCCAGCGCCGCGGCGCGGTCGTCCCCCGTCACCACCACACGCCGGCCGCGCAGGCGATCGTCCGCGCCGGCGGCCAGCTCGTGGTGCACGCCGCGACCGGCGAAGTCGGCGAGCCCGATCATCGGCTGGCCTCCATCCCGCCGTCCGGCGCGTCCGACGCGGCCCGGGTCTCCACCGGCGCGCCCGCTTGCGGCGCGCGCAGCAGCGAGTCCGGCGCGTCCAGCGGCGCGCTCAGCGCGCGCAGATACGCCTCCAGCTGCCGCCGCTCGCGGCCGCTCAGCCGCAGCGGTCGCACCTCGCTCTCGCCGGCCGGCGCAGCGGGCGCGCGGTCGTAGTGCGCGACCACGGCCTCCAGTGTAGCGACCTGACCGGCGTGCATGTACGGCGCGCGCTCGGCCGCGTTGCGCAGCGACGGCGTGCGGTACGCCCGCAGCAGCTCGGGCCCGTCCGGCGCCAGGAACGCCAGCTCCTGGCACTGCTCCGGATCGGCGTCGCTCCAGCGGCTGCGGCAGTTGAACTCGTCGGCCAGCACCGCGGGCGCGCCGGTCGCGCGGCCCCGATCCTCGGGCAGCCCCGCCACCGCCGGCACGCCGGTGTTGTGGAAGTGGTCGTCGGCCAGCAGCGGGCCGTTGTGGCAGTTCAGGCAGCCCGCCTTGCCGATGAACAGCCGCAGCCCCCCACCTCGTCGTCGCTCAGGATGCCGCCGCGTGCGCGGCCGCGGTCGTCGATCGCCGCGACGTAGTCGTCGAAACGGGACGCGCCCGGCTGGATGCGCCGCTCGTACGCGGCGATCGCCTTGCCGATGTTCACGAACACGGCCGTCACGTCGTCGCGGCGCGCCGCGTCCAGCGCGTCCCACGCGTCGCGCGCGGCCGGGTCCGGCACCGGGCCGGCTTCCGTCGGCACCGCCGACAGGTCGGGCAGCGCGCCGAAGATCGCCTCGTACTCCGCGCGGTAGTGCTCGGCGATGACGTGCGCATAGCGCGCACGGCTGCCGCCATGCTCGACCGGGCTCTCCAGCGGCCCCAGGGCCTGCGACCACTGGCTGTCCTTGCGGCCGTCCCAGAACAGGAAGCTGGCGTGCGCGGTGCCCGCGATGGGCATGGTGCGACGGTCCGTGCGCCCCACACCCCTGGCCAGCGCGACGTCGTCCTGGAACTGGCGCTCCGGCAGGTGGCACGTCGCGCAGCTGACGCGCCCGTTGGAGCTGAGCCGCGTGTCGAAGAAGAGCCGGTGCCCCAGCGCCGCCGCTCGCTCGTCGTCCGCCCACCGGTTGCTCGGGTCCGCCGGCACCTCGCCCAGCTCACCGATCCACATCGAGCGCAGCGTCTCCACGTCCTGCGCGCTCCAGCGGCTTCCGCCGAAGGCGGCGGCGCACGCGACGGTCAGCGTCACGAGCACCGCCACCACGGCCAGGCTGCGAGTCCGCATCGTCATCGCCTCCGTCGCCTCGCCTACAGGTCGAGGTTGAAGACGACGCTGTCCGGACCCGCGGGCGACGCGATGCGGAACTTCACCTCCCACCAGCCGCCCATGTTGAACTTCATGCCGTCGACCACGTAGTCGCCCGCCGCCGACTGGCTCATCACGCGCGGCCGCGTGGGCAGGCCGTGCCCGTGCTCCGGCATGCCGCCGTCCACCTCGATCGCCGCGCCGTCCACCGGCCGGCCCGCGCTGTCCGCCAGCGACAGCGTCCAGCGGTGCAGCCGCCGCACCCGGATCGGCTCCGCCGGCCGCACGCTGGCCACATACGCCCCGCGCGCCGAGGTGCGCGGACCGTAGCCGAACTCCGACGTCGCCGGCTTCTCCGCACCCGTGCCGTGCATCATCATCATCGCATGGCCGCACGCGCCCAGCGCCACGACCACCGCCGCCACCACCGAGATCCTGATCGCCTTCCGCATCGCTCCACCTCGTTGTCAGGGTTGTCTCCGACCGCGAGCCAAAGATGCCCGCGCGACCCCGGCGACCGATTGGACGAAACGGGCGGATGAGTTGGACGGACCCGCCGTTTCCGTTGAACGAACCGGCTGGGGGCTCACTGCGCTCGCGGGAAGGCTCGCTGCGCTCGCGGGGAGGCGGCCTGCGGCTGCGGGGAGGCTCGCTACGCTCGCGGGGAGGCGGCCTGCGGCCGCGGGGAAACGCGGGGCCGGCGCGGACATGTCCCTGACCGATTAGCTTTGGTCCAGGGCCCAAGCCCGAAGCCCGAAGCCCCAAGCCCGAAGCCCCAAGCCCCAAGCCCCAAGCCCCAAGCCCCAAGCCCCAAGCCCCAAGCCCCAAGCCCCAAGCCCCAAGCCCGAAGCCTAACGCCGTGTACACTTCTCTCTCGTCGGCCGCGCCCACGCTTCCGTGGGAAGCGCGCTGGTTCCTCTGGGACGGCGGGTTTCTCGCCGTGGGCGTCAGCACGGGTACGGTGCCGCCGCACGCGCACCACGCCATCCAGATCGCGTTCGGACTGGACCGGGACGTGGCGCTGCGCGTGTGCGAGGGCGGCGAGTGGTCCGAGTGGCTGGTCGCGCGCGCGATCCTGGTGCGGCCGGACGGGGAGCACAGCTTCGACGGGCTGGGCGCGCTGACCGCCATGCTGTTCCTCGACCCGGAGACCATCGAGGGGCGCTGGCTGCTGGCGGGAAACGCCGAGCCGATGCAGCCGGTGGCGCCTGCGCGACTGGAGAACGCGCTGCCGCTGCTGCGCCGCATCGCCGACGACCCGCCCGACGCCCAGGGCGTCGCCCTGCTGATCGACCAGGCGGTGCGCGCGCTCTGCTCGGGGCCGCGGCCGTCTCGCCACGTCGACGAACGGGTGCTGCGCGCGCTCGAGTTCATCCGCTCGGCCGACGCGGGCAGCCTGTCCCTGGACGACGTCGCCGCGCACGTGTTCCTCTCGCCCAGCCGCTTCCAGCACCTGTTCAAGGAGCAGCTCGGCCTGCCCTTCCGCCGCTACCTGCTCTGGCGCAAGCTTACCCGTGCCCTGCTCGCCGTCGGCCGCGGCATGAGCCTGTCCGCCGCCGCGCACGCCGCCGGCTTCTCCGACTCTGCTCACTTCACGCGCACCTGCTACCAGATGTTCGGCATCCCGCCGTCCTTCCTGATCGGCCGCGGCGTGCACCACGAGATCCCCGCCCCGTTCGAACTGCCGCTCTCCGCCGAGTAGCGCGATTGCGATTTTTGTGTTCATGCTACAGATTGGTAGCGTGAATACACTACAAGAGAACCCCTTTCGGATCCAGGGGGTGGTCGAGCCGCCCTTTTTCACCGATCGCGCGGACGAGCTGCGGCGCGTGCGGGACGCCCTGCGTGCCCCGGCCGGGCGGCTGCTGGTGCACGGCGAGCGTCGCATGGGCAAGACGTCGCTGCTGCACGTGGCGCGGCTGCACCGGGAGCGGGAGGGCGGCGCGGTGGTGCTGGCCGATCTGAGCACGGCATCGTCCGCGGCGGACATGGCGAATCGCGTACTGGAGTCGGCGGGCCGCGCGCTGGGCCGCGGTTGGCGGGACTTCGCGGGCGACATCGCCGCGCGGCTGCGCGTGCGCGTGCAGCTGGTGCCCGACCCGGCGACGGGCCTGGCCCTCCCCACGCTGGAGGCGTCGCTGCGGGCGAAGGAGCCGGCGGAGCAGACCGATTCGCTGGTCGGCGTGCTGGACGCGCTGCAGGCGATGGCGGCCGCGCGGGACGCGACGCTGGGCGTGGTGCTGGACGAGTTCCAGGAGATCCACCGCTTCGGCGGCGAGGCGGCGGAGTGGGCGCTGCGGGGGGCGATGCAGCATCACGACCGGCTGTCGTACGTGCTGGCGGGATCGGACAGCGTGCTGATCCGGCAGATGCTGGGCCGCAACCGCGCGTTCTACGAGATGTTCGAGACGCTGGAGCTGGGCCCGATCGAGCCCGCGCACCTGGCGCGCTGGATCGACGAGCGGATGCGGGACGCCGGGGCGGAGCCGTCGGCCGGCCTGGGCGACCGCGTGGCGGCGGTCGCGGGCGCGCGCACGCGCGATGTGGTGCGTCTGGCCCGCGCCTGCTTCGCGGAGTCGACGCCGGGCGATGAAGCCCGGGCCGTGGTGCGGGCAGGGCTCAGCCGCGTGGTCGCCGACGAGGACGACCGCATGCGCGTGACGTGGACGGGGCTCACGCCGCTGCAGCAGAACGTGCTGCGCGCCATCGCCTGGGGCGGCGCGGGTCTCACGTCGCGCGAGACGCTGGAGCGCTTCGGCCTGGGCCACGGCGGCACCGCGCGCAACAGTGCGCTGGCGCTGGAGGGACGCGGCCTGCTGGTGCAGCGGCAGGACGGCTGGTCGTTCGACAGTCCGTTCGCGCGGGCGTGGGTGGTGGCCAACGCGCTGCCCGATGCGGGCGTGCTGGTCCCGATCGATCACCTGCCGGGCGACCCCGCGCCGTAGCGGGGCGCCGGGCGACCCGGCGCCGCAGCGGTCCGAGGCAGGCGCATGTCGCGCGGCCCCGCGGTCCCGTCCCGCGACTCAGCTCGCGGCCAGCGCGAAGCTGACGAAGAAGCCGAGCGCGGTGGCGTAGGCGTTGAGCGGCTTGCCGTGCTCGAACGCCTCGGGCATCAGCGTGTCCGCGAGCGATGCGATCACGGCGCCGCCCGCGATGGCGAGCGGCCAGGCCAGCACCTGCTCGGGCAGCGCGGCCAGCACCGCGCGGCCGACCACCACCGCCGCCGTGAGCAGCAGCGCCGCGAGCGTCCACACGCCGATGGCGAAGCGGCGGGAGCGCCCGCCGCGGCGCATGGCGATGGCGCCGACCAGCGACTCCGGCAGGTTGGACGCGAAGATGGCGACCATGAGCGTGAGGCTGGCGCCTTCGGTCAGCGAGAAGCCGAGCGCCAGGTTCTCCGGCACGCCGTCCAGCGTCACGGCCGCGAGCAGCGCCAGGCCGACACTGGTCTCCGAGCCGGCCGGGGCCTCGGGCGCCTCCAGCGCGGGCCCCTCCCCGCGCGAAGCCTCCTCGACCACCTCGCGCTGATCCTCCTGCTCCGCGCCCTCCCCCGCCACGCGCCGGTCCAGCCACGTGTTGAAGGCGACGAAGATTGCGGCGCCGATCAGCAGCCCCGCGCCCGCCGGCCACAGCCCGCCCAGCGCGACGGCCTCGGGGAACAGCTCGAATGCCAGCGCCGAGATCAGTGAGCCGCTGGCGAACGCCAGCAGCACACCCGTCAGCCGGATCGGCGCGCGCCACACCGCGCCCAGCGCGCCGCCCACGACCAGCGCGCTGGACGCGATCGCGCCGTACAGCAGTGCCTCCCACATGCCCTTTCCCCCGTTAGCGCCTCGCCACTGTCCCGGGCCCGGCAGGGATCCACGGCCCGACGACCGTCCAGCGCCGGGCCGGGATCTAGCGCCCCGCCACCGTGCGGTTGCGGCCGCCGCGCTTCGCGCGGTACAGCGCCCTGTCCGCCTCGGCGATGACCGCGTCGGCCTGCGCGTCGCGCGTGGTCGCGGCGGCCACGCCGGCGCTGACCGTGACCTTGAGGTAGTCGCGTCCCTCCGCGCGGCGGGCGCGCTTCGATTTCGACTTCTTCTCCGCCCTGCCGACGGCGACGGCCTCGCGTTCTTCCCGGCGCGCACCGGGCGGCCTCCGCGCCGGCCGGTCGTGCGCGCGCAGGTGGAACGGGCTGTCGGCGATCAGCTCGCGGACCCACTCGACGCGCTCGCGCGCGGCGGGCGCGTCCAGCCCCGGGAACAGCAGCGTGAACTCCTCGCCGCCCGTGCGGTAGGCGCGGCCGTCCTTCACCTTCGCCAGCTTCGCGGCGACCATGCGCAGCACCTGGTCGCCCGTGTCGTGACCGTGGCGGTCGTTGACCTTCTTGAAGTGGTCCACGTCGACCACGGCCACGGCGTAGGGCGGCGCCAGCTCCGGCGTCGCCTCGCGCAGCGCGCGCCGCGCGGGCAGGCCGGTCAGCTCGTCGTGGTAGGCCAGCGCGAACGTGGACTCGACCACGGCCAGCGCGAGCACCGCGCCCGCCGCCAGCAGCCACGCCGGCCGCTCGGGCCCGCCCGGCGTCGCCTCGAGCACGAACAGCAGCGCGGCCAGCGCATAGAACAGCCCCACCTCCGTCGGGCGATGGCGGCGCCACGCCATCGCGCCCACCAGCGCCGCGCCGGCCAGGAACGCCAGCAGCGCCGGCCGCGACAGCACGACCACGCCGCCGCCCAGCTCCTGCGCGTGCAGCCGCGCCAGCCACGGCTCGAGCGGCGCGATCGGCAGCGCCGCGATCAGCAGCAGCGCCGCGGGCAGCCCGAGCGCCAGCGACAGCTGCATCAGCCCGCGCGACGAGGGCAGGCCGCGGTCGTCGCCGAGGGCGAGGCCGGCCAGCGCGAGCGGCGCCAGCAGCGACAGCGCGCCGAAGAACGACGCGCTGGCGGACGGCGGCACCGCGCCGGCGGCCAGGTACGCCGCGGCCACGATCAGCGCCGCCCAGGCCAGCCGGCTGCGCGCGAAGCGCCACGACAGCAGCACCACGGCCGCCAGCAGCACGAACGGGTAGCCGCGCAGCGCCGTCAGGAACGCCGGCGCGTCCGGCGCGAAGTGGAGCACGCCCGCGACGCCGCCCAGGACGAGCGCGCCGCACAGGAGCCAGTAGCGCATGGGCCGACTTCGGCTTTCTGCAGGGTTTGTCGGGGGAGGAACTCCCAAGGTGCGCGCTGCGGCGTGGGTGAGGCAAGGGCGCTCTTTCCTGGCGAGCGGGTGTCAGTCCGGCGCGTGCGTGAGGACGGCGGCGGGTGTCGGCCGTCGGCCCCGCGCGTGGGTGAGACAGGGGCGGGTGTCGGTGCCGCGCGCTCCTGCGATAGCTTCACGCGCGCAGGACGTCGCCCAAAGCCCAAAGCCCAAAGCCCAAAGCCCAAAGCCCATAGCCCAAAGCCCGATTTGCTCACAACCATTCTCGACCTGGCCGGCGTCGCCGTCTTCGCGGCCAGCGGCGCGCTCGCCGCCGGCCGCAAGCAGCTGGACCTGCTCGGCGTCATCGTGATCGCCACCGTCACGGCCATCGGCGGCGGCACCACGCGCGACCTGCTGCTCGATCGGCACCCGGTCTTCTGGATCGCGGAGCCGGTCTATCTGGTGGTGATCGCGGCGGCGGCACTCGCCACCATCGCCTACAACCGGCGCTGGCTTCCGCCGAACAACGCGCTGGCCATCGCCGACGCGCTCGGGCTCGGCTTCTTCGCCATCGCCGGCGCGCAGATCGCCGAGAGCCTCGGCCACGGCGGCATCATCGCCGTGGTGATGGGCACGATCACCGGCGCGGCGGGCGGCGTCCTGCGCGACGTGCTGACCGCCGAGATCCCGATGATCCTGCGCCGCGGCCAGCTCTACGCGTCCACGGCCATCGCGGGCATCGCGCTCTACCTGCTGCTCGCAGCCGCGGGCGTGCCGCGCGACGCCGCCGCGCTGGTCGGCATGGCCACCATCGTGGGGCTGCGCCTCGGCGCCATCGTGCGCGGCTGGCGCCTGCCGGTGTTCGTGACGCGGGAATAGGCACACCCTCGTCCGCCCGACCCGAGCGCCGCCGGACCCTCACCCAACCCGTTATACCACAACGCGTTGGCCGGCAGAAAAAGCTTGACCGCCCGCCCCGGCAGCGTTAGCGTCGGGTTCGCCTGCCGGCACTTCCCCTCCGCCGGACGAGCGAAATCCGCACTCCACTACAAGGGCACCCCGGTCGCGAGGCCGGTCCGCAAAGCCGCGAGTCTCCGCCGGGAGATGGTCCGGCCGCAGCACGGAGTCATGTTCCCCGACATGACCACAGGAGTTGCCGCATGCAGCACCGACTCACCCGCCTGTTCCCGCGCGCCGGGAAGAGGACCGCGCTCTTCGTCACGGCCCTCGCCCTCGGCGCCACCGCCTGTCAGGAGCAGGTGACGGAGCCGGAAGCGCTGCGCGTCACCGACGCGCCCGCGATGTCCGTAGCGCAGGAGCCCGTACTCGACCGCGGCGCCGCCGCACTGCCCGCCGGCGCCAGCATCAGCGACCGCGGCTTCTTCGACCTCTTCGACCGTGCGATCAACCCCGACGACTACGTCTGCACGCAGACGGCCGTGGTCGACTGGTACATCGACACGCTGTACGACATCATCGACGAGGATCCGCAGTACTACCTGACGATGTACAACCTGGCCGCGGACCTGGTCGTCACCTACGACGCGCTGTACTACCAGAGCGCCGACACCAGCCGCTACTTCGGCTACGCCGGCGAGTACACGGAAGTGATCGAGAAGAGCGAGCGCGACATCAAGCGCTTCTGGGACATCCAGTCGGCCGACATCCAGGTCGTCGCGCTGCACGGCGACATGCTGCTCGACACGGCGCGCGTCGCCCGCGTCTACCGCACCGTCTTCGGCATCCCCTCGCCGTGGGACAACCTGTACGCCACCGACGTGCGCGACGTGCTGCTGGAGTCGACCACGCTGAACGGCGGCAACCACCCGTTCTTCAGCTTCAACGCCTTCGCCTTCAGCGACTACGGCGGCCCGTTCGCCGACAAGATCGCGATGGGTGACGGCATGCTGGCCGGCTACCAGGCGCTCGGCTTCGGCGACGTCGCGCCGCAGGCCATCTTCGCGCACGAGTTCGCGCACCACATCCAGTACGAGCGCGGCTACTTCAACGACCCGCAGCGTCAGGCCATGACGCCGCCGGAGCGCACGCGCTACACCGAGCTGATGGCCGACGCCATGGCCGCGTACTGGCTGACGCACGCGCGCGGCGCGACCATGCGCCAGGACCGTGTCGAGCAGTTCCTGCAGGCGTTCTACGAGATCGGCGACTGCGGCTACACCAGCTCGAATCACCACGGCACGCCGAACCAGCGCATGCGCGCCGCCCGCTTCGGCTTCGACCTGGCCGACCAGGCGCAGAAGCAGGGTCACATCATGACGGCCGACCAGTTCCACGCGCTGTTCGTGGCCGAGTACGACCGCCTGGTCGCGCCCGACGCGTAAGGCGACACTTCCGCGGCCGCGCACCGGCCGCGCCCCCGCCGCCGACGGCGGCACGTCCCGCCGCCGCACAGAGCGCCTCGCCGGTCCCCCCGGCGAGGCGCTTCTGCGTTGTGGGGAGACCGGACCACCGGGTGTGCTCCGTTACGCAGCGCCTCCCTGCTGGTGCGGCAGCGCACGGCCCCGCGTGGCAAGGTCGTAGAGGGCGTCCGGGGCGAGGTCCAGTCCCCCAGGCCACGCGACCGTGCCGAGCTCCGGGTCGACGTAAACGCGCCCGAAGAACTCCGGATCCCGCCACGCCTCGAACACGCCGTGGCCGACGAGGCCCGATACATCCGCAACGGTCTCCACCCCATCATCGAAGCGCACCCACAGGCGATAGCCGTCCAGTGCACGCGCTTCGACGATGTCGTGGAGCGTCAGCTCAGGGGCCGGATTCGGCCCGGCGGCTGCTTCGCCCTTGCCCTTTGCCATGCGTCCAGCAACTCCTTCCTGTGCAGACTGGCCCATTCGATCACCAGACCCAGCGCCCTCGGACTCAGCTTTCCGCTGAGAAGCGCCAGGTCCTCGATCGCGATCCTGGCACGCTCCGATCCATAGCGCACATGGAAGTGCGGCGGGGCGTGATCATCAAAGTACATCTGGATCACGAAAAAGGGTCGCGCGCCGCCCGTACGCCGCGTAGCGTGGTGCCTTCCTCACTCGACCACGGACCCGGGACCAGGGCGCTCGACGATGATCGCGGAACTGCTGGTGCTGCGGCTGGTGCATGTGCTGGGCGGCATCCTCTGGGTGGGCGGCTCGCTGCTCAACGTGCTGTTCTTCGTGCCCGCGCTCGGCGCCGCCGGCCCCGCGGCCGGTCCCGTCATGGGTCACCTGCGCGCGCGGCGCCTGCACGTGATCATGCCCGTCGTGGCACTGCTCACGGTGCTCAGCGGCCTGCGACTGCTGTGGATCGTCTCGGGTGACTTCCAGGCCGCGTGGTTCGCCACCGGCGCCGGCGCCACCTACACCGTCTCGGGCGCGCTCGCGCTGATCGCGTTCCTGATCGGCGTCGCCTGGGTCGCGCCCGCCGCGCGCCGCATGGGCGGCATCGGCCCCGCGCTCGTCAGCGCCCCCGACGACGCCACGCGCGCGTCGCTCCAGGCCGAGCTCGCGCGGATGCAGAAGCAGCTGCAGCGACTCGGCACCGTGGCCACCGTGATGATCACGCTGGCCGCGGCCGGGATGGCGGTCGCGCGCTACGTGTGAGGAGGGCTCAGCCGGCCGTCTGGCGATAGCCGGGCGCGGGCGCGCCGGCAAGCAGACCGGCCACGCTCAGATCCTCGTCGATCTGCGGCCAGTGGATGGCCGCGCCACCGCCGAGAAGCCGCCAGTCGGCGCGCTGTGCGGCGGTCGCCCCGCTCAAGCGCGGATACCAGGAGACGGGCACGCTGATCGTTCGACCATCGCTGAGATCCACCACCAGGGAGGACTCCGCGAAGCGCACATCCACGGCCGTGGCCATGTCGCTAGTCGAAGAACTCATCCCAGCGCCTCCGGAAGTGGTCGGCATGAACCTCGACGATCCGTCGCAGCGCACGGATCTCGTGCGCTCCGAACCTCCTACTATACGCCAGCGCGATCGGCTCGATCCAGAACTTGGCGAGGCGATCGTCCCGGGCTACGTGGATGTGTCGCGGCTCTCCGACATCCTGGCTGACGAAGAAGAAGCGATACGGCCCATGGCGGAGGACGGTCGGCATCCGCCAGACTGATGGACCGCCCTGGGCAACTCCATGGTGGGTGAGGACACGTCCATCCGGCAGCGTTTCCCGGCGTGGATCCTGCCAGAATCGCCCGGCATGAAGCCCTCCATCGCGATCGCTCTCGCCCTGCTCGCACTCGCCGGCTGCGGCGACTCAGACCCGACCGGCCCCGGCGCTCCGCTGGTGGGCGCCTACGACCGCATCGGGCGGCCGGGTGAGATCATCGTCATCACCGAACACGAGTTCACGCTCTACGAGGACGTCGGCCCCTGCTGGTTGCGCTCTCCCTGGTCCATCGCGGTGCGGCGCGGCAACGAGTACACGATCGAGAAGCCGGGCGACGCGGAGCGACTCGTGATGGAGGTGCGCAACGACACCCTCTACATCATCAGCCCCGACATCATCCAGGAATACGAGCGCATCGACTTCGATCCGGCATCGCTGAACGTGTGCCGGGAAGGGCCCGGCGGATACCCGACCTGCGACATGATCTCCTGGATCCCCTTCCCCGGCGGCGACGACGGCACGCTCTCGCCGACCGATCCGCTGCTGCCCGGCGAACCGTACCACTACGACCAGTACCGCATCGTGCCGAGCGCGCCCGCGCGCGTGCGCGTGACCGTGTCCTCGACCCGCTTCGATCCCTTCGTTCGCCTCCTCACGTCCGACGGCGATCTCATCGCCGAGAACACGGACATCGCACCGGGACAGACGGACGCCCGCGTCGAGGCGGACCTCGAGGCCGGATGCCACATCATCGTCGTCAGCAGCCTGGATCCGACGGACAACGGCGCCTACCACGTGGAGGTGGAAGCCCTTTGAACGCCGGACGCGGCGGCGATCCCCCGCCCCTCGACCGCTACACCGGCTGCCTGCTCGGCGGCGCGGCGGGCGATGCGCTGGGCGCGCCCGTCGAGTTCCTGACGCTGCGGAAGATCCGCCGCGAGTTCGGGGAGGGCGGCATCCGCAACTACGTCGTCGCCTACGGCCGCCGCGGCGCGATCACGGACGACACGCAGATGACGCTGTTCACGGCGGAAGGGCTGCTGCGCGCCGTCGTGCGCATGCGCCACCGCGGCATCGCCCACATGCCGAGCGTGGTGCGGCACGCCTACCTGCGCTGGCTGGTCACGCAGGACCCGTCCGCGCGGCGGCTGCTGCCCGACGGCGCCGACGACGGCTGGCTGTTCGCGCTGCCCGAGCTGCACCACCCGCGCGCGCCCGGCAATACCTGCCTGGCGTCGCTGTACGGCGAGCAGATCGGCTCGATGGACGCGCCGCTGAACGACAGCAAGGGCTGCGGCGGCGTCATGCGTGCCGCGCCCGCCGGCCTGCTCGCGCACGGCGCGGACCCGTTCCGCGTCGGCTGCCAGATAGCCGCGCTCACGCACGGCCACCCCTCCGGCTGGCTCGCCGCCGGCTACCTCGCCGGCATCGTGCGCGCGCTGCTGGACGGCGCCGATCTGCGCGACGCGGTCGAGTCGCCGATGCAACGCCTGCGCGAATTCCCGCGCCACGAGGAGGTACGCGACGCCGTCGCGCGCGCGATCGAACTGGCCGACGCCGGCGAGGCGTCTCCCGAAACGGTGGAGCGGCTGGGCGGCGGCTGGGTGGCCGAGGAGGCGCTCGCCATCGCCGTCTTCTGCGCGCTGGCCGCCCGCGGCGACTTCGAGCGCGGCGTCACGCTCGCCGTGAACCACTCCGGCGACAGCGACAGCACCGGCGCCATCGCCGGCAACATCCTCGGCGCCGCGCTGGGTGAGTCCGCCATCCCGCGCCGCTGGCTGGACGACCTCGAGCTGCGCGACGAGATCCGCCAGGTCGCCGCCGACCTGCGCACCGTCTACGAGGAGAGCGAGGCGTGGCGGACGCGGTATCCGGGCTGGTAAGTCGCGACTAGTCGCCGGGCCTGCGGCGCCGACCCGCGCTCGCGTCGGGATCGCTCGAACCCAGATCGCCCAGCTTCGACCAGGTCTCCACGAGCGATACGAACGCCTCCCGCCGCTCCGACCAATCGTGCAGGATGGCCGGATCGAAGTCCGCGCCGTTCGGCCACACGACAGTGCCCGCCTCCTCGTCCAGCCGCACACGAGCGAAGTAGTCCGGGTCGCGCAGCGGCGTGTACATACCGCGGCCCACGACGTCGCCCAGCTCGACGACGTGTTCCTCCCCGTCCGCGAACGTCAGGCGCAGGCGGTAGTCCGGCAGCGGTTCGACACTCGTGATCCGGTGGATCGCATGCAGCATGTTCACCTCAACGGGTCGATGGGCTCCGGCGGCTCGCCACGCTGCAGCCGATGCCAGTTCCGCAGCAGTTCCTCCCGGTGGATCTCCATCCAGGCCAGCACGAGGCGATGCCTGCTCCCGGGAAGTCCGCCGCCGAGCCGTTGGCCGTTCAGCAGGTACACGGCTTCGTGTTCCCCATAATATGCATGCAGATGCGCCCGATGGTGAACCGCCCCGGCCTCCGCGTACATCCGGATCACGATCCCATAGAAGCGGCTGATCTCGGGCATGCCCGAAGACCGCAGCCTGAGGCGGGCAATGCCATGGCAGGAATGGCGTCGCCCGGAGTCCCAACGCCCAACGCCCAACGCCCAAAGCCCAAAGCCCAAAGCCCAAAGCCCAAAGCCCGACGACTGTCACACCCCCGTCCCATCTTCCCATCCACGCCCGGCCGACGGTGGCTGCTCCACGCCTCCGCCCCGGGCGCGCTCATTCCAGGGAGGGAAGACGATGGATGCCAGGATCCTGCTGGACGAGGAGATCACCCCCGACGGCGACCGCCTCGTGCGTGCCATGCTCGAGCTGCGCGGCGAGGCGCCGCCGGACGACGACGCGCGGCCGCCGCTCAACCTGTCGCTGGTGCTGGACCGCTCCGGGTCGATGGGGGGCGACAAGCTGAAGGCCGCCCGGGACGCCGCCGCCCGTCTGGTACGCCGCCTCTCGCCGCGCGACCACGTCTCGGTCGTCGCCTACGACGACCAGGTCACGACGGTAGCCGAGCCCGGCACCGGCGCCGAGCAGGAGGACCTGGCGCAGCGCATCCAGTCCATCCACGCCGGCGGCACCACGAATCTGAGCGGCGGCTGGCTGCGGGGGCGCGCGCTGGTGTCGCAGGCCCGGGCCACCATCGAGGCGCGCGCGCAGGCGGAGGCGGAGGCGCAGGCGGAGGCGGACGCGCAGGAGGAGGCCAAGGAGAAGGCGAATCCCGGCAAGACGGCGGACGCCACCCCCAAGCCCCACGCCCCAAGCCCCAAGCCCGTCAACCGGATTCTCCTGCTGACCGACGGCCTCGCCAACGTCGGCATCACCGACCATGACCAGCTCACCGGCCTGGCCGCGACCGCCGCGCGCGAGGGCGTGACCACGACCACCATCGGCTTCGGCGAGGGCTTTGCCGAGGATCTTTTGCGGTCGATGGCCGACGCCGGCGGCGGCTCGACCTACTACATCGAGGCGGCCGACCAGGCCGGCGATGTCTTCGCCGAGGAGCTGGAGGGGCTGCTCGGCCTGGCCGCGCAGAACGTGCGCGTCGCCATCACGCCCGCGGGCGGGCACGTCAGCCACATCGCCGTGCGGCACGACTTCCCGGCGACGACGGCCGGCACCACGCTAATCTGCGAGCTGGGCGACCTCTACGCACGCGAGCCGAAGCGACTGCTCGTGCAGTCGCTCGTGCGGCTGGACGCGAGCGCGGACGAGACGCCGGTGTTCGACCTGGTGGTCGACGCCGACGTCGTCCTGTCCGACGGCGCCATGGAGCACCGCACCGTGACCCTGCCTGTCGTCGTCTCGCGCAGGGCCGGCCCACAGGTCGGCGCCGAGGTGCGGCGCGAGGCGTTGCTGCTCGACGCCGCCGAGGCGCGCCGCAAGGCGATGGAGGCCGAGGGTCTGGGCGACTTCGACGGTGCCAAGGCCACGCTGCGCGAGGTCGCCAACCGCCTGTCGTTCGCCCTGCCAGGCGACGAGGAGGTGCGCGAGCAGGCCGACGACCTGGCGCTGATGGCCGACCGGCTGGACCACACCGGCGCCTTCGCCGCCGCCGACGTGAAGTACATGGAGCAGCGCAGCTACGACCTCATGCGCTCCAAGCGCGCGGCGTACGAGAAGATCTCGCGGGTGCGGCGGGGGAGGCGGGGGAAGGAGGAGTAGCCGTCGACCCTGGGCGCGGGAGCCACCGGCGGCTGGCGATCAGCCGTCGGTGGTGTCCGCGTGCACGATCGTTCACGTCATGAACGAATATCGTCCACGAGGCCATCCACCGGGCTTCACTGCTACCTTCGATCGGGCCAGTCCTGATGCGCGGCGGGAGGTCGTCAAGATGGACGACGCGGGGTCCTCAGCGCAGCCAGTTCTCCACGCGCAGACCCGGCACCCGGCCGAACTCGCGCTCGTTCGCGGTGACCACCGTGCGATTCAGCGTCAGCGCGTGCGCCGCGATGAGCAGGTCGTTGCCGCCGATCGGCGTCCCGGCCGCCTCCAGTTCAGAACGCACCTTCGCGTAGGTCGTGTCGGCCGGTTCCTCGAGCGGCAGGATGGTCATCGCACCGAGCACCGCATCCACCTGCCGCGTCAGCCGGTCGGAGCCGCGCCGCGCCGCGCCGTAACGCAGCTCCGCGGCTACCACGATGCTCGTCGCGACGGCCGCCTCTCCCACCGCGCGAATGCGCTCGGCCACCACACCGCCGGGCAGTCTGACCAGCTCCGAGACGATGCTGGTGTCGAGCAGATAGGACATCAGAGGTCGATCGGGTCCACGGGCAGGTCAGGGACGTCGTCGAGCCCTTCGTCCAGCGGCTGCAGCGCCGCCAGCACGTCCAACAGCGAACCGGGCGGCGCCGGCTCCAGCACGATGCGATCCCCCTCCTTGCGCAACAGCGCCTCGTCCCCCGGCAACTCGAGGTCGCGGGGGATGCGAACCGCCTGATTGCGGCCGTTGCGGAACAGCCTCACCCGTCGCACGTCCTGGCCGGCATCTTCGCTGAACATATGCTGGAGTATATGCCACGAGGGCGATCCGCGGCAACGGCGTTGAATGACCGCGGCGAGGGGGCGAAGAATGGCGGCATGGGCTGCCCTGGGCCGCCCCTAGTCGAACTGTCGGACGTGGACGTCCCCGGCCGGGAAGCGCGCCACGATCTCCATCTGACCGCCGAGCGCGCGGATGTAGTCACGCAGCGTACTCAACCTCGCATCCGACTGGCGCTCCAGGCGTGCGATTCCCGGCTGCGCCTTCTGAAGCCGGTCGGCCATTTCCTGCTGTGTCAGCCCCAACGCCTCGCGAATCTCCGCCAGGGCTCCCGCCTCCAGATCCAGCTCCCGCGCCCGACGCTCGATCTCCCGCCGACGTCCCGTCGGAAGCCCTTCGTAGAGGCTTCGCCAGCTCGATCGCCCTGCCATCACGTCTCCTCTTCCACTTCAGCGAGCGTCTCTTCGAGAGCGGCCCACCACTGCCTACAGCATCACTGTACTCGAGGACCAACAGAGGATATAACACTTTCGTTATAACAGCAACGGAGAAGAGGGTGACTCGCGCTGTTCTCGGCGACAGATGAGCCGGCGGGCATCGATCGTCGATCCCGCGGAGCGATGGAATAGGGGGAACGGCCATCCTCACTTGCGCGGCCGCGGATTCACCGCACATCATCGCGAACCACCCACTCCCGCGCCCGCCCATGCACCTCGACTTCGACCTGCGTCTCCGCCTCGCCGTCTTCGAGCACGTCGACCGGCTCCGCCGCGAGGGGGGCGGCGTGATCCTGTCGGCGCGGCTCACGGAGGGGATGCAGTTCGACGGGCAGCGCGTGCCCATCTGGAACCAGCAGCGCGGCATCTACAAGCCGGCGATCCTGGGGCGGGACGGCGCCGCGCTCACGATCCAGACGTCGTGGCGCGACCCCTACGACGATCGGCTACATCCCGACGACGACAAGCTGCTGTACCGCTACCAGGGCGACGACCCGCAGCTGCCGGCGAACCGCGCGATGCGGAGTGCGATGGAGCGCTGCTCTACCTGGTGGCCGTAAAGCAGGCGCTCTACCAGCGGGCGAGGTCGACCAGGACTGGCTGCGCAAGGCGTACGTCACGCGCGAGGTGAAGCAGCGCCTGCACCAGAACCGCTTCCGCTACCTGGTACTGAACGCATACCGGGAGCAGTGCGCGATGCGGAACAGGTCCGGAGGAACGCTGATCCCTTGCATATGGGCGCGGTTCGGGCAACCTTAGGGACTGTCCACGCCGAAACGGACAACGTGTCCGCCCCCACACGTACACTCGCTATGTTACGAGTCCGCCTAAACAACCTCCTCCAGGAACGTGGGATATCCCAGCGTGAACTGGCGCGCCGAACCGACAAGCATCCAGACGTGATCTCGCGGTTCGCTCGCGAGGTGACCGGGATGGTCTCGTACGACCTCCTGGACTGCATCTGTGCTGCCCTCAATTGTGACGTCGCCGACGTGCTCGAACACGTACCGGATGAGGGCCCGCAGATCGGCCTGTTCGATTCCCAAGCCCGCTCTCAGGCTACGACAACGTACACGCGCACGCGCACGGTCCTGAAAGCGGCCGAGAACCGGCCCACCTACGGCGACTCCGGCCGTGCTTCCAGAGGTACCGCATGAGCTCTCCCATCTTCGCTCGCCACGAGACCTTCCATCCCCGCTACGGCTGGATCAAGAAGGGCTTTGACGCAGCCAAGAAGGATTCCAAGGCTTTCATCCGCGACGATGCTCACGTCAGGCTCGGCGTCGGCAAGAACATGGTGCGCTCGATCCGCTATTGGGCTCATGCATTCAAGGTACTGGAGGACGACCCGGACGCGTCAGGGCGGCAGCGCGAGAGCATCCCCACGCCATTCGGTAAGTTCTTGCTGGGTGAGAACGGCGCGGACAGGTATCTCGAAGACCTGGGATCGCTGTGGCTCCTCCACTGGCAGCTCCTGAAAGAGCCTTCGATGGCCACGGCGTGGCACTACGTCTTCTTCAAGAGTGGGCGGCCGGACCTCTCCGCGAAGGACCTGACGGCTCAGCTTCAGGAGTTTATGGAGGCCGCGTATCCGGCGGCCCGAACGGCGAAATCCTCGCTGAAGAAGGACGCCACCTGCATCCTCCGGATGTATGGAGAGCTGCCTACTGGCACTCAGGTCAGCGAAGAGTCCATCCACTGCCCCTTCGCGGAGCTAGGCCTGCTCCGCCCCACAGCAGACGGTAAGCGCTACGCGTTCCGTATCGGCCGCAAGCCGGGCCTGTCGAACGAGATAATCACCGCGCTCTGCCTCGATTACGCCGCCGCGGGAGGCTCTACCGCACAAACGATTGCGCTGAACCGGCTCCTTCGGGACGAAGGCAGCCCCGGACTGGCTCTCCGGTTGAGCGAAGCCGACCTGTATGGAGCCCTGGAGGCAGTTGCGCAGGAATCCAGCAGTCTCGCCCTCACGGAAGCCGCGGGCGTGACCCAGCTGTCCTTCGACAACGACGCCGCCGCTCTCAGCCGAGGAATTCTCCTCCGGCATTACGCCGGACAGACCGTTATGGAGGCCGCTTGAAGCGACTCTCGTCCCACTTCCGGATCCGGCGGCGCTACATGCGTTCAGTGAACCTCGAGCGAGACACCGACCTCGCAGAAAGCCTGGAGGGTTACGTCCTGACGCCGCGCGCGGTCGAAACCTTTGGCCGTGTTTTACAGGCTTACGGGACGCCAAACGTCACCCGGGCATGGACCCTCACCGGAGTCTACGGAACGGGCAAGTCTGCATTTGCCAATTTCCTGGCTGCGCTGTTCGCCCCTAGCTCGAGCGAGATCCGCAAGAACGCAGCGCGACTCCTCCAGGCGCAGCCCGGCGCGGAGACGATCAACAAACAGCTTGAAACCGACGTGCCTGCCGACGGCCTGGTTCGCGCCATTATCACGGCACGGCGGGAGCCGCTGACGCATACAGTCCTCCGCGCAATCGCGCGGGGAGCCGACGAATTCTGGTCTACGCGGCGAGGGCGGAAGCCCAAGGTACTCCAGGAGATTTCCGGACTTCAAGACCAACTGGCAGAGGGGGAGGCCCCCCATCTGGCGAACCTCCCCGACCTAGCCCAGGAAGTCGCCCGGGCATCGGGTACGGGGCTTATCCTGATCGTTGATGAGCTTGGAAAACTGCTGGAGCACGCTGGACGGACCGGAGGAGCGGACGACCTATTCCTGCTCCAGCAGCTCGCGGAGCTCCCGGCGGGACCGGGTGAGGCTCCGGTGCTGGTGCTCGGCCTTCTTCACCAGGCCTTTTCCGAGTACGGCCACCTCCTTTCCTCTGCCGAAAGAGCCGAGTGGGAAAAGGTGCAGGGCAGGTTCGAGGACGTGCCTTTCGCTGAATCGCCCGACCAGCTGATCCGACTCATGGCTGAAGCGATTGAGGCAGATCTTCCGACGAAGGTTGCTGAGAAAATCGAAGAGGACGCCTCGGCGTGGCATGACCGCTTGGCAGAAGCCACGGGACGGGATTACCTCAGCGAAATTCTTCCTCCTGAGCGGATCCGGCAGATCTACCCCATCCATCCCGTGGCGGCTCTCGTTCTGCCGTCGCTATGCACCCGCTACGGCCAGCACGACCGCTCGCTCTTCACATTCCTCGCCAGCACCGAGCCGAACGCACTGGGGCGTTTCCTCGCCGAGACCACCTTCGAAGGCGGCAAGCCGCCACTTCTGAAAGTAGAAACGGTTTACGACTACTTCATAGACTCTGCCCGGGTCACGGCGACCGGGCGTGTCCAGATGCACCGCTGGGCGGAAGTCCATGGTGCGATAAGAGAGGCCGCGGGGATGGACGCGTCCGCCTTGGCCGCGCTGAAGGTGATCGGAACGCTCAACCTGATCGGATCGACTGGCTCCATTCGAGCAAAGCGCGAGATCGTCCTAGCAGCCCTATCAGCCGCTCCCAAGGATCGGAAGGAGAAGCAGAAATGGGGGGCCGTACTCGATGATCTCGTTGAACGGCGCGTGATCACGTACCGAAAGCAGGTCGACGAGTACAGGATCTGGCAGGGCTCCGATTTCGATATCGATGCCGCTCTCGAGCGGCGTGTGGAGGCTGAGCGTCGGCCGCTCTCGGCATTGCTAGCAGAAGCTGCACCACTTGCGCCCGTGGTAGCCCAGCGTCACAGCTATGAGACTGGGACGCTCCGGTTCTTCGAGCGGCGCTACGAAGACGATCCGAAACGCCTCGCCAATCTGGAATCCACGAGTGGCGGGAGCGCTGGAGTAATCGTGAACTGGGTGGGCGAGGATCCGCCTGATTCTGTTCCGGCTGCGACCAGAGACGGAAAGCCGCTGGTCATAACGGCGGTGGAGCCTTCCCCTGCTCTCCTATCTGCCGTCAAGGAACTTCTTGCCCTTGAGCAGCTCCACCGGAAGGAGCCTGCGCTTCAGAATGATGGCGTTGCGCGCAAGGAGGTATCCCAGAGGCTCGACCAGGCCCGCGAGGTCCTCGATGCCGTCCTCCACCATGCCTTCGGTTCCTCAAATGTCGTGCGGAATTGGCTCGGTGGGCGAGAACTACGCCCTCGCAGCTACAACGCCTCACTGTCGGATCTCTGCGATAAGATCTACCACCTCGGTCCAGTCCTCTGGAACGAGATCATCAATCGTAGGGATCTGACGTCCCAGGGAGCGCGGGCGCAACGTGAACTTTTGGCTGCGATGCTGACAGCACCGAAGCAGCCGCGCCTCGGTATCGAGGGGACCGGGCCCGACTTCAGCATTTACGCTTCACTGCTGGAGGACACAGGGATCCATCGCGAGGAGGATGGAGAGTGGGTAATCGGGCCGCCTCAGGCACGAGGCGTACGCGGCCTCTGGGACGCAATCGAGAGCTTCTGCATCAACGCCGTTGAGAAACCAAGACCGCTATCAGAACTCTTTGAAGAGCTGAGAAAGCCGCCGTACGGAGCTACCGACGGCGTCATGCCAATCTTCCTAGCGGCTGTGCTCCTCTACCACTCGGACGACGTGTCTCTGTACCAGGACGGGACGTTTAGCCCTACCCTCACGCCGCCCCAGTTCGAGCTGCTGGTGAAGGATCCTAGCCGGTTCGCGGTGAAGTACTTCGAGCTGTCCGGAATTCGGTGGCAGTTGTTCAAGGAGATCGAAGCGGTCGTCAAGGCGGCCGGAGCAAAGCGACCAAAGGGAGCTCGGAACGCGACTTTACTAACCGTGGTGCGGCCTCTGGTCCAGTTCGCTGCTTCGCTGCCGTCAGTCACTCAGAAGGCAAATGATCTGTCCGAAGAAGCGCAGAATGTGCTCGATGCGCTACTCAGCGGCCGCGAACCGGACAACTTGATCTTCGAGACACTCCCGCAAGCCGTTGGTCAGGCTCCCTTCAAGTCTGGACACGAGGACGTGGATGGGCGGCATGAGCAGTTCCGACAAGCGCTGTTCGCTGCTCTCCGCGAGCTACAGCAGCATTACGAACGGGTGCTGGAAAGGTCTCGCAACCAGATCCACGACGCCTTCGGGGTCAGGGCAGACCCGGACCACCTGCGAGAGGACCTGCGGGTTCGAGCGAGCTACATGGTCGGAAAGGTGATCGATCGGAGGCTGAAGAGCTTCGTAATAGCTGCAGTAGATGAAGAGCGCTCTGACAGGGAGTGGCTTGAAGCTCTGCTCATGATCATTGCAGACCGGCCCGCAACCAACTGGACACCCGATAATCGGACTGCCTTCGAACTGAACCTGGGCAATTTCGCAAGGCGGTTTGGGAACCTGGAGGCACTACAGCGTGGCGGAGCCCAGGAGGACATGGAGGGGTTCGAGGCGCGGCGTATCACCGTGACTGAGCCAACCGGAGAAGAAGTCCACCGTCTGATCTGGATTCGAAAGGCCGAAGAGGAAGCGGTTTCAGCATTGGCCGATCGCCTGATTGCCGAGCTGCAAGAGATCGAAGATGAGCATCACCAACAGGCAGTGGTTATGGCTCTGATCAAACGTGCTTTTGGCGGAACAACTGCCGATGTGACGCCTGACATCGAACTGAAGGAAGCGGAAGGCGGGAGGAGAAAGCATGGGTAAGGTCCGTCACATTCTTGGCCTATCCGGTGGAAAGGATAGCGCCGCGCTCGCGATCTACATGCGAGACAAGGTCGAGAACATGGAGTACTTCTTCGCCGACACAGGCAAGGAGCTCCCGGAGACATACGAGTACTTGGATAAGCTGCGTGCCCGACTAGGGATCGAGATCAAGACGTTGAGCGCTGATCGAGGCTTCGATCACTGGTTGGACGTGTACGGCGGGATGTTGCCCTCCCCGAAAGCTCGTTGGTGCACCAAGGCACTGAAGATCCAGCCGATCGAGGAATTCGTGGGCGGCGATCAAGCAATTAGCTATATCGGGATCCGCGCCGATGAGGAGAACCGCAAGGGATACATCTCCACGAAGGAAAACATCCAGGCCCGGTTTCCATTCATCGAGGACGGGCTGCGGAAGGCAGACGTAATCCAAATCTTGGAGGACAGCGGGATTGGTCTCCCAAAGTACTATGACTGGCGGTCGCGCTCTGGTTGCTTCTTTTGCTTCTACCAGCGCAAGATCGAGTGGGTGCGGCTCGCCGAGCAGCACCCTGACCGGTTTGAGGAAGCCGTACGCTATGAGGAGGAACGCGGTGGTTCGGGTTACACCTGGACTCAGGGCGAAACACTTCGTCAGCTATTAGCACGGCGCGACCAGATCATAGCCGAATACGAAGCTACGCAGCGTCGCAAGCTCAAGAAGGGCGAACTCCCCGTCGCTTCGAACGGGAGTCTGGTGAATTCTCTGGCAAATCTCTCCGATGATGACCAGAGCGGCTGCGTGGTGTGTCACTGGTAGGCTGCCGGTATGCGAGACGCCATGCCGATTTATCTCGATAATCATGCTACGACGCCTGTTGACCCCAGGGTCGCTGACGCCGTCGCGAATTGCTTAGCTAACAATTTCGGAAATCCAAGCAGCGCCGACCACATCCTCGGTGACCGAGCCGCCAACTCGGTCGAGAGGGCGGAGCAAGCGGTGTCCGAGCTAACAAATACGCCTGACCACCGGCTGATATTCACGTCCGGAGCGACGGAGAGCATAAATATTGCCCTGCGTGGACACATTCGGTGGCGCCGACGCCAGGCCCCCGCCCGTAAGCCGCGCATTGGCCTTACGACAGTGGAGCACGCCGCTGTGGCAGCCACGTGCGAGGCGCTCGGGTCCGAGGGATTAGCAGATGTTGTCTCCTTCCAAGTGGATTCCCGCGGGAGGCCTCATCTTGCGCAGATAGCCGATGAGCTGGCGAAGGGGCTTGATCTGGTCTGTGTTATGGCGGCGAACAATGTAGTCGGTACGGTTAACCCAATCCAAGACATTGCACAGCTCGCCCACGAACACGGATCTCTGCTGTTTTGCGACGCTACGCAAGCGATCGGGCGGGTACCGTTCGACGCTGCCTATTGGCAGGTCGATGCCTTCGCCTTCAGCGGTCATAAGATCTACGGGCCCAAAGGCATCGGTGTCCTTGCCGCCTCGACTGAATTTCCGATCGACCCCATAACGTTTGGGGGTCATCAGCAACACGGCGTTCGCCCTGGAACGCATAACGTACCGGGCATCGTGGGTCTTGGCAGCGCCTGTGGGTACCGCTACAAAGAGGCGACCGTGGACGGCGAACGCGTGGCAGCGCTAAGGAATCGACTGCAAGCTGATTTGCAGAAAGAAATACCCGAACTGGTGGTGTTCGGGGATCAAACAAAGCGACTTCCGGGCAACCTCAGCTTTGCGGTACCAGGGATACCGAATCAGGCAATAGTAGCTCGGGTCCGGCACCGGCTCTGCCTTTCCACCGGGTCGGCGTGTTCCTCAGGTATTGAACAACCATCCCCCGTGCTGAGGGCTATGGGCATTTCGCAGCGCCTGGCGGATTCGCACATCCGGATTGGGATTGGGAAATTCAACACGGAGGCGGATATTTCTGAGGCCGCCTCTCTATTAACTAAAGCGGTGAGCGGTATTCGCCCTCTTGTCAGATCTTGAAACATCCAATCGATCCGTGCCGTAGATTAGCGGCAGCGGCCACTCCAACCTAGGAGCGCTGCCAGTATCGCTCGAATGCCTTGTAGAGCTCACCGACCTCGGGGTAGTTTTCAACGTTGTCGCGGACGTCGACTACCGTACAATTTGGCGTTCCCCCAACCTCCTTGCCGCGGAGTCCTCGCCCGAGCATTTGACTGTACAATACGACGGACGTCGTCGGTCTGGCTATTACTATCGTTTCAACATTAGGGGCATCAAACCCAGCGGTAAGCACCCCGTAGTTGAAGAGGACGCCTATTTTACCCGACCGGAAATCTTCCACAATCTGAGACCTTGTCCCCCGCCGCATATCATGGCTTACAAATGCAGCGGATGCCCCGTCTGAGGCCAATTGCAGAGCGAAGGACTTGGCTTGGTCAGCGGTGCACGTAAACACCAAGGTTGCCTTCCCAAGGGTGATCTGCCGCTTGACTATCTGTAAAATCAGTTCGTTCCGTTCCTCGTTACGAGCTAGCTCCTTGAGGGCCCCGCCCGCGAGATCAAATTCTCCGCGATCGTCCGCAGTCAAGCCTTGGATGGAATCCGGTAAAGCCACGTGGGTCTCGACCACCTCTCGGTTAACGGTCGCCAGAATGCCTCGATCTTGTAGTGTCTTAATCGGGTCACCACCCAGTTCTGGCGGAGAGATGAGGTATTCCCCGAAGAGGTCCGCTAACGCACTATTCTCCCGCCCCATTTGCATGCCGCGGCCCGGCGTCGCAGTAAGCCCGATGATTGAGGTGCCACCTTGGGTTTTGATGGCCTCCAGAGTTTTCCTGACCGTGGGGGCGAGAGCCTTGTGAGCTTCGTCTACTACGAGCACCCCCGCCGCGGAGGCCAACTCGTGAAATAGGGCTGCATCCGTGTTCCTGAGGTTTGCGAGCTTCATGTAACCGGCAATCATCACACTTCCCGGCAAAGCGCTCGCGGGCGGAGCATGATCGGCCCAGAATCGGACGATCGAAACTTCCCCCGTCCCTTCCGCTACCCAGACTCTGGCAAAGCTCTCAAACGCCTGCTCACAGAGTTCCTGCGTATGAGCCATCCATATAATCCCATTACGGCGGCCGCCACTGGAATGTTGAATGACGAGCCACCGCACGAGGGCGTGAAGAGTCGTCCGGGTTTTTCCGGCGCCGGTTGGCAGCTGGAGCATGCCCGCCGACCCCGCCTGAGTCAGCCGCTCCAGAAGAGTTTTACCGGCGCTGATCTGGTAGTCGAAGAGTGCGGGCGGCGGTCGGAAGGGTCGAAGCACTTCCGTTGACGGAAGAGTCGAGCGCGGGTCGGGAAGAAACGCTCTTGGAATCTCAAATATTTCTCCGAACGCCGCGACTATATCGGTTCCTCCCCTCCAAGGTATACGCGCTAGCGTGAGTACCAAGTCGTACCGCTTCCCTACCGTTGATCTATCGAACCGCTCACATAACGCCTCCAAACGAGGGGTAGAAAGCGTGTCAAGAAGTAGCCGCCGAAGCGCTCGCTCATAAAGGATGTCGAACCCGTAGAGAGCGAATAGCATCGCATAAACCGTAGAACGATCAGCGGCCGCAATCCTTGCTGCTATCGAGTCAGACGTTGCGGCGTGGAGCGTCTTCTTCAGGTGGCTGATGTCAACGCTGTTCAAGAACGCCAAACGGCCCGTACCCTCAGATCTCAACCGAGGATACCCTCCGCGGCCTCTCTCAGCCGCTCGAGCTGTTCCCGCGTTCTCTTTGCGGCGCCCTCTGTGAGCCTCCGTTTATACTCGTCGCTCTTCGTAGGATGGTGCTCTTTCAAGATCGCCCGGAGGTCTCTCTTATGGCCCTTCTGGAGGGTGCCGTCTAAGGCCTCTGATGCCTCTTCCCACAATTCGTCCCAATAAACCTCTTTGCTTGGGACGTCGCGTGAAGCGGTTCCATAGGCGCCCACGATGACCGTCAAGTAGGCCCCGAAAGCGTCTTTGGCGTCCCCTAGACGGTAATTGATCACGTTATCGTTTTGATCACGAACAATGTGCAGCAGTAGATCCTCTGCGATGTCATTGCGCCCGTCTACCCACCCGGATGCCCAAGCTGCATTGAGGGCCGGGACAAACCACTTCGCATGCTCCTCAAACCCAACGGTCCTTCCCACAGTAGAGGAGTGATATGGCGCTAACTGCTCAAAGGCCGACATGATACCCCTCATACCTATGTCCTTTCGCAGGATATCTGGAATCAACCCTTGCGCTGCAGCCTGCATGTCTTGGACGATCTCCCGGTACGCATCGGAAATTTGTTCAAGCTGGGTCTCATCTCCCCGGTGGGTTCCGAACCGAAGCTTGTGGAACGCGTGCCGCGCCGAATCGGACTTGGCGGTCCACGCGTCTTCCAGCTTACGAAGCTCAGCTATGTATTCAGCGAAAGGCGAGAAATTCTCCAGTAGATAGATTACCCCACCGAGCACACGCTCTCTAAAACGCTGCCGGACCTCCTCCGCGTACTGAATCGGCAGCTTCTCCTCTGCGAAGATCTTGTGGATTTCATCCATCGGGGTAATCCCCAATGCCGCGCGCTGATCCTCCCCGAAGTCGTCACCGAGCAAATACCACTCTAACCAGGCGTCGATCTCCTCTGCCGTAAGGAGAGCAGCGGGTGACCCGACCGGTTTGCCCCCTTCTTCTTCGCCCCGCCAGTCGAACAACAGCAGGGGCAGCCTGTCAGGGTCGCGCCGCCCGTTCGGTTTGACATCGTTTTCGTGAGCATACTCCAGGATTTCCTGGGTACAAATGTGATTTGGGCTCTCGTCACTAAGAAGAATCTGGCGAGCCCGCGACGGCTCCTTGGCTTCCTTGTTGATGTAGATAAACACACTGCGAACGACATCCAAAATGGAGCGGCAGCGGCGCGGGTCCACAAGGGGCTTCACTGCAAACACCACGATAGGGATAGTCCAGGAGGCGAACTCGCCGGGCTGGTCCGTGTCCCGCTGGTATCGCTGCAGCGCCGACAGGCGGTGCTGCCCGTCGATTGCCACCAATTCGACCCTTTCCGTGTTCCACTCGAATATGCCATAATACGGAGCGTTCGGAACGTGCCGAAAACGGTAGAAATCCGGTGCTTCGAGCACGTCATACTCGCGGCCATCGAACCGATCTCGCCTCTCGTCAACACCAGGCGGCCGAATGACGATATCGTGCGTGGCTGGGTCAATTGGAAGGGCGGTAAGGGTCAAAGGATTGAAGAACTTGACCTTTTCAGGATCCTTGAAGTACGGAAGAATCTTTTCCTCGACTCGGGAGGTATCGACATCGCGTTGAAAAAGGTCCCGAACCGACCATGTTTCACTACCCGGTATGTCTGAGATAAGAGTGATGTCCTTCAGTTGCCGGGGCGTTATGGCACTCTGTAAGAAGATCACCTGGGCGTCGGATCCAGTACCGAACCGCCCGAAATAACCTCGGAGCATCTGAGTGTACGCAACGGTAGTTTCAGGGGGCAAAATCGTTTCGTCTGGCATAGCTACCTCATGCTAAAGGGAGGACGGCAGGCGCGGAGCATGATAGTCTCCAGAAGCTCGTTGAGTTGAAAGCTCCTAAGACGCCGGTTCACGTCAGGTTCGAACTCAATACTGACGAATAGCAAATCAGATACGGAGAGAGCTAGGTTCGGGAACGACAACATAAAACTCTTGAAGCGCCTGTTAAAATCGTTACCCCCCGACCCATTGACATGCTGCTCATATCGAATCCTAAGATTGTCTGCTTTCCCGACGTATAGTGGAGCGGTGAGCAGGGTAGCCTCCATGAGTGCCCGCTCAAAAACCTGCTTCGCCTCGGGGTCATTCATCATCAAGGCCCACTGATGCTTCCACTTCGCTGGCAGGGTTGCTCGCCCGGATCGCGCCACTGTCAGTGAGGTGGAGTCCCAGTTGAAATCGACGGTCGTCTTCCGGATCTGCTTTCCTTCTTCGTGCCGGGGATCGTAGAGGAAGATCCGCTGGAGGTCTTGGAGCAAGACCTCCGGGTCGTCCGAGTACCGCCAAAGAGGAACAAACCACGCATAAATGCCAGCGGACTCTGGAATCCGGCTCCTCGTCCGATGGGTGTAGAATCCTAGTCGATTTCCAATGTCCCGCCAAAGATCGATCAGCTCATCCATATCTTGGCTCCTCGATTAGAACCGCCGAATTCCAGGCAAAATCGGGCGAGTAGTCGTCCCAAGAATCCCAGCCGAAATCCAAGTGTAGCCGCGGCTGCAGATGCCGGCCGCCGTCATATTTGATGTTGTCCGGGAGGCGACCGGAAGCCAACATGACCGGTTCCGAACACGCCTGCAATGGAGTTCGCCATTACGCCACCGCCGCCGCAAACGCCTGGTACAGATCCCCCGGCAGCCGGTGCTCCAACTTCCACGTAATCGCCATTGGCTGCTCGGATTCGTGGCGGACGTACGTCCCCGGGCCGAGGAAGTGGAACGCTCGCTCGTCGGTGTTCAGCCGCGCGAACAGCAGGACGTGGCTGCCTCGCCGGGCGTGCTCCTGGTACCGTCGCCCGGTCTCGCTGTCCGCCCGGGTGACCGACTGGCTCTCCCAGTGGATCAGGTCGCGGCTGATGGCGTAGTCGCGGTACCGGGTCGTCGGGGAGAAAGCGCCTCCGGTCTTGTCCAGCGTGAAGGCGAACAGATCCGCCGGCAACTCCTCCGCGAACCAGACGCCGGTCTGCCACGCCGCCACCTTCGCCCCCTCGCCTGCCCCGCACGCGGCGAGGATCTCGATGCGGGTGTAGCGGGCGTGGACGTGGAGCGGGACGTCGGGGAGGATCCCGAGGGCGGGGGTGAGGTGGCTCACCCGGTCCTCCAGGACCTCGAACAGCTCGTCCAGCTCGCGGCGGACCTGGGGGTGGGCCCAGAGCATGGGGACGCCATCGCGCAGGCTCATGTCGCCGGCGCCGGGGACCTGGTCCAGAAGCTGGCCGAGGAGCATGCGGAGGAGGCGGTCGTCGCGCTCGTCGTCGCCCACGGCGGGCGGAGCAACGCGCTGTAGCCAGCGACGCCAGGTGGTCAGCCGCTCTGGGTCGTCTACATGGAGCAGCCGGCCGCACGCCCGGCGGAGGATCGCCTCGTGGTCGCCGGCGGGGGCGGAGTCGAGTCCGGCCCGCTCCCGGAGGTCGGACCAGGCGTAGGTGCCAGCGTAGACGTCGTCGAGGTCGAGGCCGGTGGCGTCGAGGTACTGCTTCAGGGTGACGTCGCCGCCGTCGGCCGTGGCGGCCAACTCGGCGAGTTCCCGGGCCCGCTCGGTGATGGTCCGGGGCAGCGCGTTGCGGAGGCTGTCGATGACCCGCTGGGACGACACCCGGTCCAGCTCCATGTGGCAGCCGGCGGGGAGAAACGGGAAGCCCTGCTCGACCTGGCGGAGGACGTCGGTGCGGGTGCCGCCGAGGAGGGCGCGGAACCGGCGGTCGTAGCGGAACTCCTTGCGGTGGTGGCCGACGAAGTCGAGGACGGTGCAGACGGCCTTGCCCTCGGCTTTCCGGAGCCCGCGGCCGAGCTGCTGGAGGAAGAGCAGCGGGCTCTCGGTGGGACGGAGCATGAGCAGCGCGTCCACGGTGGGGACGTCCACACCCTCGTTGAACAGATCCACGCTGAAAACGACGCGGACCTCGCCCCGCTCCAGGTCCCGCAGCGCCCGCTTCCGCTCATCGTCCCTGGTCTCCCCGGTTATGGCGACGGCGGGGACGCCGTGCTCGCGGAACACCCGGGCCATGTATACGGCGTGCTTCACGCCCACGCAGAAGCCGAGGCATCGGACCTCCGGCGGGTTCCCGAAATGCTCGAGGAACTGCTGGAGGACGCGGCGGGCCCAGACGTCGGTGCCAGTAATGGCGTTGGTGAGGGCGGTCTCGTCGTACCCCCTGCCTCTCCGCCACGGGATCTCCCGAAGGTCCAGCTCGTCGGCGATGCCGTAGTAGGCGAAGGGGGTGAGGCGGTGCTGGTCGATGGCGTCCCAGAGCCGGAGCTCGGCGGCGATCCGGTCGCCGAACCACTCCAGGACTGACACGCCGTCGCTGCGCTCGGGGGTGGCCGTGAGGCCGAGGAGCTGCTTCGGCGCGAGGTGATCCAGCAGCCGCCGGTACGACGCGGCCGCGGCGTGGTGGAACTCGTCCACGATGACCACGTCGAAGTGGTCGGGCTGGATCTGCTCCACGCCGCTGGCGTTCAGCGACTGGATGGATGCGAAGACGTGCTCGAAGTCCGCCGGCTTCCGCCCCCCGACCCACTCCTCGCCGAAGTTCCCGTCCCGCAGCGCATGGGCGAACGTGGCCCGGCTCTGGGTCAGGATCTCTTCCCGGTGGGCGACGAAGAGGAGCCGCGCCCGGGGCAGCCGCTTCCGGAGCCGCTGATAGTCCAGCGCGGCCATGACGGTCTTCCCGGTCCCCGTCGCCGCCACCAGCAGGTTGCGGTGGTGGCCGCGCTCGCGGGACAGCTCGATCTGCTCCAGCAGCCGCTCCTGGAACGGGTACGGGCGGATCTCGGTGGGCGGCAGGATGACGCGGTCGTCGCCCCGGCGGTCGAGGTCGAGGGCGACGGCGAAGCGCTCTCGGTCGAACGGCTCGAAGTCCGCCTGCTCCCAGTAGCTGTCGAAGACCGCCGCGATCTTTTCGATGATCGAGCGATTGCGCGCGCCGGAGATGCGGACGTTCCACTCCAGCCCCGTCGCCTGCGCCCAATGGGTGAGGTTCGACGAGCCGACGTAGGCGGTCGAGAAGCCGGACTCGCGGTGGAACAGCCAGGCCTTGGCGTGCAGCCGCGTGCTGGTGGTGTCGTACGACACGCGCACGTCGGCGCCCAGGTCCTGCAGCCACTCCAGCGCGGCGGCCTCGGTCGAGCCGGTGTACGTGGTTGTGAGAACGCGGAGCTGCCTTCCGTCCTCGACGTGCCTGCGCAGCTTTTCGCGGATCGGTCGGATCCCGGTGCGCCGGATGAACGCCATGATCAGGTCGATGCGGTCCGCGGACGCGATCTCCGCCGCGACCTGGTGCCCCACGTTCGGCTCGCCGGGCGAGTTGGTCAGCAGCGCGGAATCGAGCAGCGGGATCAGCGGCGCGTCGATCGGCTTGGGCTCCCCGTTCGGGTGGAGCTGGTGCACACCGCGCAGCACACCGGCCGGGTTGTGCGGCCGCAGGTCGCTCAGATCCGCAACCGCCGTCCCCTCGACCACCCGATCCACTAGCGAGCGCGCCAGCTCGACGCCCGCCGCGGCGCGCTGCGATTCCGGCAGCATCTCGATCGCCCGCTCGACCACCGAGGCGATGTGCCAGGCGATGCGGTCGGCCGCCTCCGCGTTGCGCAGCCCGTCCGTCTGCGCGCGCCGATCCGGCTCGAGCGCCTCGAGCCGCGCGGCGAGCGCTTCCGTCACGAGCGACTCGTAGAGGCCGTGGGGAAAGCCGGTCATGAGCCTGGGTTGGAGGCGACGTCGAGCCAGCCGCTCGAAGGGAGCCGCCAACTAACGCTTGTCCTGGAGCTGCGAGCCCCAGCGGCTGACCATCTCCCGCGGATGCGTTCGCGGTGCCGTCGGGGCGAGTGGACTACGTTGGGCGGTACATGTGACACGCTGGGGGACGCGTCGGAGCCGCCGCGGCAGAAAGCATAGTTTTTAGAGCCGCGGCGGCGCAAGAACGACAACACTATGTCGGTTGGGAACGCCCCCATCCATTCAGCCGCGCGACGTACATCAGGCGCCCTTGCTCGTCCACCGTCCTTTGGAGCTCCCGCTGGAGAGTCATCAGCGATTCTATTCCCCCGATGCGGGACGAGGGGTATCGTTCATCATGGCGAACGAGAAACCGAATTCGATCGACGGATTGGCCAGCGACCATGTAGCGCGGATACGCGACCACTTGGGTGCTCCACCCCGTGAACTTCGATGAGGAGTGAGGCAGATAGTTGCTTTCGTGCTCGTGATCGATGAGGGTGGGCTCCGGCCGCTCGACATCGAGCGTGTTGATCACGCCGTACTCGAAGAGCTGGTTGGCGGCCCCTTGCGGATCCAGCGGGTCACCGCGGTCGAGGGGGGACGGACGGTCCAGGTGGTAACGAACCGCGATGCGAAACTGCTCGGACTGGCTCCCCGCGCGATTGCCTACTGGAACGGCAGCCCGTACGACGTCCTCGCCGGAACGATCGTCTTCGTGGCCGCGGAGCAGGACGGGTCTCCGCGGCCATTGGGCGCGGCGGAGCGCCGGCTCGTCGAGGAACGGGTGAGGCGCGTGCCGCGGCCGCTCGACCTGTCCGAGCGATACCGGGTTGAAATGGGCGACGGCGGCCGGTAGGTCAGGACGCCGTGAGCTAATGCAGCGGCCGGCTCATCACCATCATGTGCAGGTTGAACCACGATCCGTGATGGGTCGGGTCGAGAGCGAGAGCCTTGTCGTAGCAGCGGGCGGCGCGTAGCAGGTCGTCGGAGAGTTGATAGGCAACCCCGGCGACGTGGCAGACGTCGGCCTCCTCGGGCCAGCGACGTCGCGCTCGTTTCAGGACCGCCAGCGCGTCCCTGCTGCGTCCGACCGCGTTCAGCGACCTGGCCAATTCGACGGCGACGGCGGGAAAGGTCGACGCGGACTCCAGCGCCTGCTCGAGCAGGGGGACCGCTTCGGCGTCGCGCTGCTCGCTCCGCAGCGCGGCGGCCACGATGAAGAGCGAGGGCGCGGTGGTCGAGTCCATGCGCCGAAACTGCATCGAGGGTGTGACACCCGCTCGCGGCTCGCCGCTCAACGGGCCGCTTCGAAGCCGATCCCCGAGCGATTTCCGCCGAGCTGACGTCGGACGCGGCCCGCGGAGCGGTGATGCTCCAGGACGCGGGCCAGCTCCCTTTGCAGCACCGGCTGGAGCGGTCCGTCCTCCGCATCGATCAGCGCGCTTTCGCACAGGTCGCACAGGTGCGCGCCGGTGAGCCCGGCGCTGGACGCCGCGATACCCCGCACCGTCGCCGGCTCGGCCAGACCGCGCGTGAAGCGCCGGATCAGCTCCTCGCGCTCCTCCAGGCCCGGCACATCGAAGTGGAGCACCCGGTCGAAGCGGCCCGGCCGATCGAGCAGGTTGTCCTCCAGCGCCGATGGGTCGTTGGAAGTCGCCACCCACAGCACGCTGCACGAGGGTCGCAGCATCCCGTCCAGCAGGTTCAGCAGGTACTGCGGCGTCACCGCCTGCGACTCCAGGATCCGATCGATGTCCTCGATGACCGCGACGGCCGGTGCCGGATGCCTGTCCAGCGCCTCCGCGAGATGCGACAGCGCGGCCTCCCTCATGTCCCGCGCGGGATCCGTGATGTAGACGTAGCGCCGGTAGCTCGCGAACCGGGTCAGGATGTGGCGCACCGCCATCGTCTTGCCGGTGCCCGGCGGGCCGACGAGCAGGAGGCCAGCATGGACGGACAGCCCCATGCGCTCGGCCGAGCGCACCCGTCGCTCGAACGCGCCGAGGAACCCCATCAGCTCCGTCCTGAGCCGGGTCTCGAGCACGAGGTCCTCCTGTTCGACAGGCGGCAGCTCCCGAGTAGTCCCTGCGGGGAACTGCACCGTGCTTCGCTTGAGGTCGCCGGCAGCGGCAGCCACTCGCTGCGTGACGTCCAGCAGGCTCTGGAGATCCGGGGCGCCGATGACCACCTGATCCTGCCAGAGCAGGCCCCCGCGGGTGATCAGGTACCTCACATCGTCCAGCTCGGCTGAGAAAGCACCGAAGAAGCCGGAGAGCGCCAGCCGCTCGCGTGTCGCTTCGGGCATCGCCTGGCGCAGGAACGGAGCCCGTGCGTTCTCGCTGATCTCCCAGTAGGAGCATCCCGGCACGGCTTCCAACGTAGCTCCCAGTGCGCGCAGCCCGGCCAGAACGTCGATGGACGGCCGCTCGGCAAGCCGCCCGAAGACCGGTGTGTACGGCAACTCCGCCAGGCGCGCGATCCGGTCCAGCGGTGCTGCCCATTCCGGCTGGACGGGTTGGAGCCCGCGCGGAGAGTCGGATCGGCCTTCGGAGCGCCGGCGCTGCGATTTCTGGGAGTACGCGGTTCTTGGGGGTGCGGACCCGGTCATCGGAAAATAGCTAAGCGGGAAGATGCAGTCGCGATGGCGCGCCTGCGCTCGACGATGATACCTGCGGGGTGTGACATGGGCCTGGATGTCTTGCTTCGACACCACGATCGAAGCAGGAGAAACGCGACAGTGGGGTGACCTGCCGGTCTCGATCCCGGGCCCGAGCAAGGCTTGGCTGCACGTCGAGCTCTATGGGCACGGCGCCCTCGAAACCAATCCCGAAGAACCCGTCGGCTCGTTGCAGATTCGGCTTCGCGAGGATCAGGCTATTCGCTCAGAACTGTATCGCCAACTCAAGTCTGCTCACGAGGCCGTGGAAAGCGCCGGATTCCAAAAGATCCGAGCGGCGTCGCCAACTCATCGGTACCACACGCTCGTGAACAAGCGGCTCGCGTTGAAGGACTTCTGCTGGCCGAACCTGGCCCGACTCCTTCGCCAGTATCAGCCCGTACCGGATAAAGGAGACTCGCCGCCCCTGAGCGTCAGCGTCTAGCTCTCCACGGCGCGCGCCAACTCCAGGTATCGGCAGAACCCGTTGGCCAGCCGCATCTGCTGGGGCGTCCGGCATTCCGGTGCGAACAGCTCGGGACTCGCAACGATGATCGCCAGGCACTTCGCACGGGACGTCGCGACGTTGAGGCGGTGCGGGTCATAGAGGAAGGTCATGCCGCGCGGCGCATCCTCGGGACTGGAAGACGCTGTCGAGTAGATCACCACCGGCGCCTCCTGCCCCTGAAACTTGTCGACCGTGCCGACACGCGCGGCGTCATCGAGCCGCATCCGTATCGCCTCGACGTGCGCGTTGTAGGGAGCGACGACCAGGATGTCGCCGAGCGTGAGGGGGCGAACCGTCCCATGTCGATCGCACCAGGTGCGCCCGCCGGCCATCAGGCGTTCGACAACGGCAACCACCGCTTCGACCTCCTCGAAAGACTCGCTCTGGTTGAACGCATGTGGCACCTTCACGAGCCGTAGGCCGGAGCCGCCGAGCCCATCCTCCCCGCTCAGTTCCTGCGTATCGAGCCCCGCCATCGACCGTAGCCGATCCGAGTAGTACAGCTCCGACGTGAATGCGCAGATGTCCGGGTGCAGCCGCCAGGTGCGCTCGAGGAAGATTCCACGCTCCCGAGGCATGGTCTCCGCCTCCCCCAGGAAATGCTGCAGTGCCGACAGCTCCGACCCCGGCGGGTGAAAGCCCTTGAGCGGCTGCCGCAACTGAGCGGGATCTCCGAGCAGCACGAGGCTACGCGCCGCCTGCGCCACGGCGAGCGCGTTCGCCAGCGAGAACTGGCCGGCCTCGTCGATGAACAGGACGTCGAGCGAGTCGGAGGCGTCCTCTTTCGCCCAGAACCAGGCGGTGCCTGCGAACAGTTGGATGCCGTGATCGTCGAGTAGCTCCCTCCCGACGCCGGGACTCTCGACCACGATTCTATCGGAATCGCAACCAACGCCTGCCGGCTGCACCTGGACACCGCGGAAATCGATGCCGTCCTCGTCCGCCGCTTCGCAGACGGCATCGAGGAAGTTGGTGATCACCTTGTGGCTCGTGGCCGTGATACCGACGCGCTTGCCCATCGCGAGCAGCCGGGTGACCATGCGCGCGCCCGTGTAGGTCTTGCCGGAACCCGGCGGCCCCTGGATCGCGAGCATCGAATCGTCCAGGTGTTCGATCAGCCTCAGCGCCGCCGCCAGACCCTCCTCGCCCGCTTCGACCAAAGGCGCACCGGCTTGCTGGCCGCAGCGGGGGGCTTTGCGCATCAACAGGTCAGCCACCGCGCGCCGGCTCCTGGTCGACTCGAGTCCTTCCGCTCCGATCACTTCGGCCAGGCGCTGGAGGCTCTTCCGCAGGACGTCGTTATCGATGTGGTCGAACGGGACGAGAGCGGCCGGATGCGGCTTTCTGCTGTTGTTGCTGCGCTGGATGTCGATGGTCGCCGCCGTCTCGTCGAGCGCGACGATCTCACCGGGCGCTTTCCTCGTTGCAGGGTCCCGCACGGACTTTCCGACGCCCATGTCATGGTCTTGCCTCGGGAAGTGATATCGATGGATTGTCGAACGCCGAACCGTACCCACCGGCCCGACGTACTCCAGCCCGCCCATCGTCGACTCGTCCTCGATGTAATCGTCGCCCGAGAGCTCCTCCACCCAGTGGTAGTACTGCCACCACGTCGACTTGTCCTCGCGGCGGTGGAAGCTGAGCGACTGGGCGAGCAGCCAGCGGCCGTGCTGGTCCGGCGTGCGGGCGTCCTCGTCGGCGGGGACGCCCAACGTGAGCAGCTCGAAGAGCCGTGCGATATCGGCGTCCTCCGCCTCGACCGAGTCCGGCGGCTCAGACACGGACGGCGACGGTCGCGGGACCGCCTCACCGGTGCGACGCTCGACCTCGTCCCGCTGCTCTTCGAGCCAGTCACGAAGCCGCAGCGTCGAGGCGCAGTCGTCGCGGTTGTACGACTCGATGACTTCCAGCAGCCGTGGCCCGGTGGCGTCTCGCTCTGAGGCCTCGAGCCACGCCTCGAAATAGCGTAGGGCGCGATTCGCGTCCGGCAGGCTCGTGTCGCGTTCGTATCCGTAGAGTGGCTCGAGGTGCTTGATGGAGTAGCTCTCGACGGACGCGCGCAGCGCCTGGCGCACCACACGGTAGAGATCGACCAGCACCTTGCCGCGCAGCAGCGCGTCGACGTCCGCCTCGCGCGTGCCGTGGCGGCCCATGAGACGCTTGAGCGCGGTCGGCTCGTACGGCGCGTAGTGGTAGACGTGCATGTCCGGCCACTGCTCGCGTCGCCGCTTCACCTCGTCGAGGAACTCCTCGAAGATCCTCCTCTCCTCGTCGGGATCGAGCGCCCGCAGAGATCGATACCGTCCCTCGCTGTCCGTCCAGCCGAACAGGTAGTCCAGCCCGTACCGGAAAGCGAACGAGTCCCCCTCGATGTCGAAGAAGATGTCCCCCGGCGAAGGTTGAGGCAGCGCAGCCAGACCCGCTTCGGGCACGACGGGCTCGAGGAGCTCGTGGAGGGTGCGCCCCTCGCGCCGGCCCTCGAGCTGCACGCGGGCCTGCTCCCGAATCCGCACCAGCGCGTGCGCGCTCACACCTTCGGTCTTCGGGCGGCCTGCGAGGTCGAGCAGGCCGAGCGACTCCAGCCTGTCCACGCCGGTTCCGCGCAGCCCGTCGACCTGCCGCCGGCTGATCCCCGCCACGAAGGACAGGTGGTCGACGGCGCGCCGCTCTTCCACGCAGCGATTCCGCCAATCGCAGATGTCGCAGTGCCCGGTAGGATCGACCGCCCGCGCGAGCGGCTGCGGTCCATCGCGCTCCACGTGCTTCAGCAACCGATCGCGAACCGACCGGAAATAGGCGGCGTAGTCCTTGACCCGGAAGGACTCGTCACGCGGCTCCGGTCCGCCCAGCGCCAGGTGCACCTCCTCAGGCAAGCGGCCCTGGACGTCCTCCAGCAGGTGCGAGTAGAGGAGCACCTGCAGCAGCGCTCCGCCCTTGGCCTCCCGGGCGAGCTTCGTATCGACGACCTCGTACGACCAGTCGCCCAGCCCGCTCGGTGCGGGCACACGGATCAGGAAGTCGGCGAGGCCCAGCCAGGTCCCGTCGTAGAACGCGGCCTGGTAGACCACGTCGGCCCCGGCCCGGAGCGCTGCCTCGGTCTCCGCCGCGCGACGTCGCCATTGCTCCTCGTAGGGCAGGTCGCGCGGAGGCGGTGCGATCTCGACGACCGTCCTGCCGGCGGCCTCCAGCCGCGCCCGGTAGGCGAGCTCGTGCTCCTGCCCGCGCTCCCGCAATGCGTCGAGTCGCGGGTCCTCGTACCGCGGCGGCCGTGCCAGGCCATCTACCTGCACGGCGCGATCGAGCAGCGTGAGGTGAGGACAGGCGAGGTAGTTGGACAGGTCCGTCGCCGAGAAAACGAGACGATCGTCGATGGACCGCATCAGCTCACTCTCGGCCAGTCCCTCGGCCGGCGTCGCCGATCGGGTGGCGCCGGCATCGAACGGACCGCGACCGCGAATCGTGAGCCCGAGGCCGGGATCCATCGCTCGAGCCCGCTCGCCGGCAAGGCCGGGTCAGCGTGCTCCGCGAACGCCACCCGCCAGTCCTGATCGCTGCGCAGCGGCCGCTCGTGCCGCTCCGAATCGAGGAAGCCGAGGTACAGCACCACGGTCGGCACCCCTTCCCTGGCCAGCCACCACGCGTAGGCGATGCGGTTCGATAGCTGATAGGCGCGGTCGCGGGAGATCGCGATGCCCGGCACCTCGGACTCGAGAGCGGCCCGCGCCTCTTCGATCGCCTGGCCGATGCGCTCGTGGTTGGCCCGGGAGCCGGCTGAGTCGCTCGGGGCGCTCTTGCCCGCGCTCTCCAGTTCGGCGGCGTGCGCCTTGGCCTCGATCAGGATCAGGCCGGGCCGGCCGTCGATCCGGCAGGTGACGACGCCGTCCCAGTTCGGGACGCTGGCCGCGCCTGGCTTCGCCAGCCACCACTGCTCCAGCTTCTCAGCGTCGAACAGGCCGTCCAGCGCGTCAGCCGTCGCGCGGTCGAGCTTCACTTCGTGCGGGTCCAGCCAGCCGCGGGGCCACCACGCGGCGTCCGCCGGCACTTCGACGTCCAGGTCCCGCACCATCGCGCGCAGGTCGCCGAGGAAGTCGTCGCTCTCGACCCAGTCCAGCATGTGCTGCCGGCTGCCGTAGACGGCGTGCCGCTCGATCTCGGCGACCACGTCGTCCAGTTCGTCGACGTAGGTGGTGAAGCCGCGGTCGCGGTAGACGTTCACGAGCTGGCGGTAGTACCAGAGGCTGCCGGACTTGCCGCCCGAGAACCGGCCCCAGAGCGATTCCGAGTGGTCGCGATAGTCGCGCAGGATCGCGCGGGCGTTGTGCAGCTTGTCGCTGACCGAAACCAGCAGCGCGGCCTCGGGCGCCGTCGCGAGGTGCTCCATGGACCGCGTCTTCCGAGCCGTCCAGGACATCTCGCGCTTCTCGTCCGGATCGCCGTCCGTACACGCCTCCACCAGCGCGAGCACCTCCGCGCCGAACTCCTGCTCGATGCGACGGCGGCGCGCCCGCGCGGCCTCGGCGGTGTCGGCGTCCTCGATCGCGTCGTGCAGCAGCGCGGCGATCGCCTGCGTCTCCGTTCCGTTCGCCTCGAGCACCAGGCCGGCGACCTGGAGCAGGTGCGAGATGTACGGGATCCTGGTGCCTTTGCGGCGGTCGGAGCGGTGGAAGTCGTGGGCGAGGGTGAGGGCGCGGTCGAAGGCCGGGGAGAGCGCGGCGTCGTTGGTCATGCTCCAAGCTGCGTCGCGGGTGTGACAGCCCCGGCAGCACCCCGCTTGATCCGCGCCAGCCGCACGAGCAGCCCCTCGCAGCCGACGCCCATCACCAGCTCCCGCACGCGGCCGGCGCGCTCGCGGGTGATCGCCTCGGAGTGCGCGGCGGGGTTCCGAAGCTCGACCACGCCGCGCAGTTCGTTCGGCGCGGTGCTGCGCAGCCAGCCGGCGTCGGCGGCGGCGAAGACCTGCCCGAGCGTCCGGTGCACCAAGGGCTCCTTCTCGAGCAGGTGCACGATCGTGCCGAGCGACTGGTGCGGCACGCGGCAGCCGAGGTCCAGCCGCCGTCCGTCGGCGATCACCTCGCGCTCGGCGGGCGCTGCGGTCGCCAGCCGGCGCGCGAGCGCGGGGAACAGGATCGCGTTCAGCTCGGTCTCGACGGCCTTGCCGTACTCGACGGCCGGGCCGGAGAAGTCGAACGCGGGGTCGTCGCGGCGCGCGCGGTAGACCGCCTCGGCGGAGGCGAGGAAGGTGCGCGTGGCGGTCTCGAAGCGCTCCCACACCTCGCGGCCGAACAGGTTGTCGGGCAGCTCCCGGGCCAGGCGCTGGGTGTCGGCGCGCATCTCGGCGTCGCGCTCGGCCCACAGGCGGCCGCTGGTGAGCAGGTCGCGGTCGGCGAACCAGCGCGCACCGTCGTCGCGCGTCACGATCAGCGGCAGCTCGACCATGCCGCCGTAGATCGAGACGGGGCGGTCGTGGTAGCGCGTGTTGCGCAGCCGTTGCAGCTCGTCGATCACCGCGGGCGTGTCCTCCGCGACCAGCCGCCGCAGGTCGAACAGCCGGAACCAGAAGTCGATCTGGAGCGACCGGTAGTACGACGGCGCGTGCTCCGCCTCGCCCTCCTCCTCCAGCACGTCGTCCGTCGTGACCTCCGCGAGCTGCGCGACGTAGAGCGAGCGGTAGTCGGTCAGGTAGAGGTGCGTTTCCTCGCCGGCCTGGATCTGCTCGTCGATGCGCGCGATCTCCGCCGCGTGCGGCAGCGCGCCGTCGCGATTCCGCGAGCGCACCTTGCCCCACCACACGTAGACGTGGTCCTCGTCCGCCGGATCACGCGGGTCGCGGCTCCGCTCCGCCCAGCGCAGCAGCACGCGCAGATGCGCGTCGAGCGCGTCGTCGGCGTAGGCGGGGTTCCAGACGGTGAGGAGGTGGCGGGTCACCGGCATCGGCGAAAGACGAGACTCAGGATGAGCTGGGCGGCGGAAGGGGCGGCCGCTCATTCGGTAGGTGTTCCTCGATCACCTCGTACTCGACCTCGGGGATGGCTTCGATCGCGTGCGATGAACTCTGCTCCGGTTCACCGTCACCGCCCCCGCGCGCTCGCTCGAGTTCCTCGATAAGCACGCCTGCGAATGCGCCACCGGCTCCCAGCACCATCCAGAGGGGCACGCCGATGGCGCCGCCGAGCGCGGCGATGCCTGCGCCCTGCCCGCCCGCTACGGTGGCCGTCCCGACGGCCGCGATACCCCCGAGCCGGACAGCCCAGCTTCGATCAGTCCATGCAATCGCCTTCGCGCGTCGGGCGGTGATCTGGACGACCTTCACCGCGACTCCGCTCTTCACGGTCAGCGCCACGGCGCTCCGTGCCTTCGCCAGACGGCCTACCGACGACTGACGCAACGCCACGAGCGACTTGGCCCAGCTGAGCAGGTCCTCGCGCTGTTGCGCATCCAGGGCAGTGACGACGCGGCGGGCCACCGCCGTCTGACGCGCCTGGAGTTCGTCGCCAGAAGACACCTTCGGACGCAGCCGTGACCGCAGACGGTCCAGGCGGCCGCGCTCGATATCGTGAGGGTTGGTCATCACGGCAGCGGGCGAGAGGATCGGTACCACGGTTGACCGACGGCCGACACGTTCTGGAACTTGTACTCCACACTCCAGTCCATAGCTCGTCCTCCGTCAACGTTGCTTCAAACGCCCCTCCGGTGAACTCGCCCCCGAGTCCCTCCTCATTCGCCACCGTGCGGCCGACCTGCGGTCGTTCCTTTCCGGCCGCTCGATATCCTGGAGGAGCGAACGCATCTCGGGCCAACGATCTTCTGTTGTGTCCTCAACGAGATCAATCGCGTACGGCATATAGAGAAATTCAGGACCAGTGAGTTCGGGCGTTTGGTGCCGTCGCTTTCCATTGGCAGACTGTACTCGGGAAGCAACGAAAGCATCCCCGCTCAATACTTCTCGTCGAGCACCGGGTGGCAACAAGCCTCCGCTCCGCGACGTCGTCACGACCTGACCAGCCTCTAGTCCTCCCCATCAGACCGAAAGGTACGACGTAGCACACGTTGTTTGTCTTGAAGTAATGTCAGGACGGTATCCCTATCGGCTAGTCCCCTTTCCGATCCGAACTGGTCCGCTCCGCATTTCCCGCAGGCATTCTGTCCCTCGTCGTTGTCCTGTCCACAATGGCAGGCCCAGATGACCTTCTTTCCGAACATCCCCTGCTTCTCCTGCGTGACAGCCGGCTGGATCTGCTTGACCTTCAGTTGGAGCACCTCGAGGTCGGCAAGATCGGCTGGTTCGTAAAAGGGCTTGTCCAGGATGCACCAGTTCAGCGCGCGACCACGCAGGGGAGGAGCCGCGGCCAGCGCCTCCTGCAGGAGTCGCGCGTCGAACACCCGCAGATCGCGAGCAACGTCCGTTGCCCAGCTATATAGAATCCAAGGGCCCTCTAAGCAGCCATACAGGAAGTCGATGGCGTCTGTTCGCTCGAGCGCCCTCACGAACTCCTGAAAACGACGGCTGTAGTACTCGCGCTCATGCTCAGGCGCATAGGCGGGTGTCAGCACCCTGCGGAGATGCTCAAGGAAAGGCTGGGCGCAGGCTCCGACGCGGTTGTCTAGAATGGTCTGCCAAGTAGCATCGTTGCGCCAGCCGAGTTCTCCTCGTTCAGCAAGCGAGACTACTTGATCCACGGCCAAGAGCGCGCGCAGATCCGGCCCGGAGATCGAGCGAGGTCTGTCCGGTCTGGCATTCTCCATGGCCGCTCGCTTGGACGCAACGACGGCAGTTCCGGTGGCTGTGACCATCAGCATCGACTTGCCAGCGCCCGCGATCTCGTCGTGGTCCACTCGGAGGCCAAGCACAACGTTCGCCCGCAACTGCAATGCCTTCTCCGTGATCAACGAAAGGGCTTCCTGGTGAATGCGGTCCAACTTCTTCTGATATGATTGAGAATGCGCTCCAAAAAAGTCCGTCCAGCCCGAGAAGAAGTCAGCAAACATGCCAGTGCCGATCACGAATTGCGCTGAAACAGGACCGATATAGTCCGAGATGTCCCAACCTTCCAGCGTTGAGGTGGTTGTTAAAAGCACTCGTCTACTGGATCTCAAAACAACCTCCATGTTCGATCAGGATGGATGCGGCGCAGGTGCTCAGAGACGACGGGCGGGCCTCCCTCCGGGCGATTGGCCTGCCGCCTCCCCTATCCGCCCAGCCAAACCAACAAGCCGTTCAGGCAGCCGCTCCGCCAGCCAGAATGCGATGCGTTGGGCCAGGCGCGAATGCTCGAAGTACGCGCTGCTCTCTTCCACCGCCTGGAGCATTTCCGTCCAGTCAAGCCAGCGCGCGTCGCTCGGAATCTGTGTTTTCGCGAGGGTATCGAGCAGTTGACAACCGAGCGCGAACGCGTCTACCTCCGGCCTCGCAGTCGGTCGAGCTTCGAACTCGGGCGGCAGGCCGCGGAACCGAATCCGCGGGAAGACGGGCGTCTTGCGAGACCCGCCTAGGGGGACGGGCGGCGAGACATTGCCGAATCGTGTGACTAACGGCGCGGCAGCTAGTACGAAGCGCGGCCGTAGGTCCCCGTTCGGCCCGGTCACGACACCGATGCGAAACGCGTCCCAATGCCATGCGATGAGGGCATGGCCCGTTCGCCACACTGCGGCGGCCGTACGGAGGAGTTCGAGCGCGGCAAGCGACCGGTGCTGCGACGTCCACGCGTCAATGGCGGGCTGCCGCGACGGGGGCAGTGCCATCGGCGGATGATAGAGCCATGCATCGTCGCCCTGCGTCGTTCTACCCGGCCCGAACGGGTGCAGCCCCCCTCCGGGCACGGTGCGCGCCAGCGCCCGGAAGAAACGGGCCTCCGCCTCAAGCCTATCCGCGTTCCGGCCGGACCGAACTAGAACGGTGGGCTCACCGGGCACGGCAGCCGTACCGGTCGCGGCGGTGATGTCGAATGCGTTCATCGCATCGGCCGTCACCGTGACGGAAATGCGCCGGTCGCTCCAAGTCGCCTCGGCTGGCCGCATGACGCGGAGCGCACCGGGGGGTATCTCGGTTCCGGGCGTCTGCTGTACCGGCCGAACGCGACCGGGCGTTTCCAATCGCGCATACCAATCGTCGCCGTGCTTGAAGAGGACGCGCAGGCGGGCCTCTTGCTCATGCTGCCAGATGCCGTTCTCCTCCGTTGCCAGGCCCTGCATGAGGGGCTCGACATCAAGTGATGCCAGACGGTAGTCGAGAGCCTCGCGCCCGAATACGCGGCACTGGACCGTGGAGCCGACGGCGATGCCGTGTGACCAGACAGTAACAGCGCTTCGTACACGGCGCGTGAGCAGGACGAACTGATCACCCACAGGCACGGCAAAGAACTGGTTTTCACCGACGCCGGCCGGGTCCCGCGTTGTCGCCCCCTTTCGACGCGGACGCCAAGCCACGGGCACAGCACGATTGCGTTCGGCCGCCGAGAGCAACGCCGCCCAGACCTGCACGTCGCCGGCTACCGGCGCCGTCATCGGCGCCACGAGCGAGGCAGCGTCGTTCGCGAGATGCTGGACCACCACTTCCGCCGGCGACGATGGACCCGCATCGCGCCGCCCCTGCGCGAGCACGTCTAGGTGGCGCTCGGTGACGGAATGGAGACGCTCGCGCGGCAGGGTGGCCGCCGCGAATACGCTGCGCTCACGCAAGCGCCGCTCAGCGTTGGCAATCACCTCCTGTCGAGTAGCGAATCCATCGGCGTCTTCGGCCGGCTCGGCCACCGTCCGCATCGGCTGCGGCACGAGGCGGAGCAAGTCGTCTAGGCGCGCACGCACGACGTCAAGGCGCTCCGCAGCCGCCTCCACCTCGCGTGCCGTGCGCAGAGAAGCGAGGTCGCGTGGTTCGAGGCGTGCTCGCTGCAGCTCCGTGGCCCACGCCTGCGGCAAGAGCGGCTGGTAGTGTGGACGCATCGTCTCCGTCCGACGGTGCAGCGCACGCAGGGACGGGTAGATTTCCAGAGCACGCGCGGCCCGCTTAAGAAGCGTTTCCGACCGTCGTTCGAACGAACGCCACGCGGGCCCGCCAACCTCGAGCTGAGACAGTGGCCGGTTGGACAACCGGTGCAGGGGGCTCTCCTTCTCGTTCTCCAAGAACGATTCGAGATCGACAAGGGACCGGTCCAGTTCGACGCATCCGCTGGCGCCTCCAGGCGCGGACGCTCGCAGCCGATCCCGCGCCTCACGCGCCTGTCGCTCGATCCGGCGCAGCCGTACGTCGATCTCCGGCGGCACGGCAATAGGATCTGTGAGGATGCGATCGGTGATCGGAGTGTCACTCATGGGGTCCGATTCCGACGCTCACGGCACACGGTCGGCAATGCACGTGCGGCGAGTCTCCGAGGGTCGCCCCATCACGCCCGGACGCACTTCCAGCTCGATCCGACGATCGGCCGGGTCCGGGCTCGAAACCGACTGCGCGTCACCCGGATCCACCGGGTAATAGCGGCTTCGCCCGAGCGCTGAAATGCGGCAGGGATGGATTCCGGCGCTGTCGATCAGAAACAGCGCGACGGTCGCTGCCCGCGCAGACGAAAGGCGCCAATTGGTAGAGTCCGGACCCTCGACGCTGGTGTGTCCCACGACGTGGATCTGGTCGATCCTTTCCAGCAAGGTGGTGTCCTCCCGGATCCGCTCGCCGAACTCCTCCAGGATAGAGCGGCCGAGCGGCTGCAACTGCGAGAGCTCATACCGATTGCGTGGGAATACGGCGCTGTCCGGAATCTGAACGACGAGGTAGTCGCCGACCTCCTCGATCGTCACTCCACCTCCGAGCGCTTCGAGCTTGTGCTTGACCTGGCTCTTGAAGGTCCTCAGCGCATCGAGTTCGTCCCGGATCCGTTCGTTCTCCCCGAGCGCTGGAACCGCGATCGCCGCGAACAGGATCAGGAACAACAGCGTAGTCGCGCTGAGAAGGTCCGCAAACGCAGGCCAGGGGCCGGACTCGTTAGGATCGTCGAACTCGGAGCCAGCCATCAGAAGAGGCTCTGGAGAAGCCCGACACGGGCCATGACGACCAGCAGGATGATCGCGGTCACGGCGCCGAGCAGCGGCAGCACGAAGGCGGATCGTCCGTCCAGGCCGGCGGGACCGCCGGCCGACGACCGCGACGCCCGCGCGATCTGGTTGGGAATCGAATTCACTGCCTGCTTGATATCGCGGCAAACATCGGTGCCCACGCGCGCCAGATTCTCAGCCGAGCGGCGGCTCCCCTCCTCGAGCGATCGCATAGCCGCAGCGATGCCCCCCCGAAGCTCCCGAGAAGCTGTCGCTGCTTCCTGAATGGACACGTTGAGCCCGCCCAACTCCGCGGCGATCCGGTCAACCTGGCCGGACAGCTCCGCCTCGACCCGATCGCCCTGCTCCTGCACCGACTTGGCCCGTTCGTCGGCTTGCCGAGCGAGTGATTCAGCCGCACTCCCGAGCCCGACGACAGAACTCATCGCCTCGCCCAGCTTCTCGTTGGCAGAGCGCATCTGGGCGATGGCAGCCGCAGACTCGTCAGCGCGATCGCCGATCCGGTCCACGAGTCCCTGGTAAGCGAGGGTGTTAGCTTCGACGACTTGCGCGAGGTTCGATACACGAGCCTGGAGTTCTTCGAGAGCCTTAGAGGTCCTGTCATACAGGCCGGCTTCCTGGTGCGAGAGCAGTTGGTGCAGCCGATCGTCCAACGCTTCGAAGGCAGCACGGAAGTCCCCGCCTAGAGCCTCCAAGCCCGTCTCGATCCCAACGAACACACCCGCAGAGCGGTGGATCTCCTGCGCCGTTTCGTGCAGGGCGCCCACAGCCGCCTTCAGAGGATCAGCGGCCTGCCGTGGATCTTCTGTGTAGATGTACTCCGCCGAAACCAGCTCGAGCCGCTCGAGCAGGTGACGACGACCGCTCGTAATGCCCTGCGCCATGAGACCGACGGCGATCGCACCGATCAGCGCGAGAGCGTTGCCACCGAATGCGTCGGCCACAGCCTTCAACGGCTCGCGCAACGCTGTCGGGTTAGATCCGGGACCCGTTGTCGACCCCTCCTGCTGAGGGGCGGGCGCCGTGGCTGTCGACGCATCCGTGGCGAGACCGGTTGCTACATTCGCGGGCGCCGCTTCGGTCACGGCTTCGATCAGACCCGGCAGCGCCGTCTTCACGCCAGCGAAGGTGCCGAGTACAGCGAACAGCAGCAGCAGCGAGGTCGCATAGCGAGCGAAGCCGCCCAGGCGTGCCGTACGTCGCTCGGCGATCGCTCGCAGTTCCTCCACCGCGACCACGGCGGAGCGACCGGTCATTTGCACGGAATGAGCACGGCGCACACGGTCGTCGACTAACGTCTCGACCGTCGCGTCGTCGAACGACACCGTGCGGTGGCCCTGACGGAACAACCGTTCGCGCTCGGCGGCCGGCGCCAGCACCAGTGCGGCGCCCTCCCGCTTGTGCACCCGCAGCCACTCGATGTCCTCTTCCTCAGCGCGAATGGTGCGGAGGTCGCGCAAGACGGTGAAGGCGCCGTAAGCCGTGAGGCCGACCCCACCGAGGACGAGCACGAGGAGCGAAGGATTGAAGGGCTCTCCGAGGCCAATCAGGTCGAGTAGCCCTGCAAGGTCGCTCCCCACAACTCCGGCCACGAAGATGATGCCAACTACAGCATAGAAGCCGACGCCGGCGATGAACCACCGCGTGGCTGCACGATCGCCGCGCTCAGGCAATTTGAGCGGCGCGAGACCGCGAGAGCCGGGTGGGGCGGAAAGGCCTCGCCGGTCTGGCGGCGCTGCGTCGGCCGTTGTCGTTTCGGTTGAGTCAGTCATTCAACGGAATGGCAATGCCCCGGCGTAAGAGCTGGCCACGCTCTGCTGTAGCGTTCCAGTCGATGATGGCCGGGGTCTCCGTAGTGTAGCGGACGTACGGCGTCTCACCCCGGAACTCGTAGATTCGCGTCCATTCACGGATCGCGACGTGGTCGATGGTGGCTTCGGGATTCACATAGAGTTCTGCACCGCCTTCCGCGCGAGGAACCAAGAAGGCGCGCGGTGCCAGGGACGGCGAGCGGCGTATCGCGTCGCGGCTCTCGAGCTCCACGGGGATGCCGGCAGCCCCAGGCGCGCTGGGTGTGATCGGATCGGGGCCCTCATCCACGGGCGCGACCGCCGACGATGTTTTCGATGCTTGGGCCAGGGGATGGTCTCCGCCGCGTCCAGCCTCAGGCTGCTCAGCCCGCATCGCGGCAGCGTTACGTGCCAATGCGTCCTCGACGCTTCGCATGGCACCGAGCGCGGACTCGAGTTGCTCCCGCGTCGCGGTGGCCTCGCGACCGAGCGCCCGCACCTCCGTACGAAGCTGGGGCACGGCTGCCTCGCGCAACAGGCGGGCTGCGCGGCGCGACTGCCAGAAGGCCGCGGCCGCTAGGAAGCCAGCCACTCCGGCGACGACGGCTGCGATCCACGCCAGGACCTCGGGCGACACGGGACTCATCGAATGCGCTGGAGCATTCGCTCGATCATCTCCGCGAGGCCGGTGATGAACACGGAGCCGGCAAAACCTTTCTCCGCCTGCGCCAGGTACAGCATGCGCCCAGCGATGGCACTTCGCAGGTCACCGGCCGAGATGGATGTCCATTCTCGATACTGTTGCGCCGCGTGCTGCCAGGCACCTCCTTCCGGTGCGAGTGCGGGGACCTCTGCGACGAGCGCCTGGTGGAAGCGCTCGATCTCGAGTACGTCCCCGAGCCACTTCATGCGGTTGATATCGTCCGCCTGCAGCAGATCGTCGTCGGCCAGGCGATCGGACGCCCCAAACTCTCGTGGAGGCTGACCGAAACAGATCGCCTCGCCCGCCACCGGCGTCATGGTGGTCCGCTCCGTCACCTGCTCGGCGGGAGGCACGTCGGCCACTAGCCCGCGTGCGACCTCCTCCTTCGGCTTCTCACTGACCGTAATCCGAGGCGGATCGCCCCCCTCCAGGCAGGCGGCGCGCAACGCGATACGGCCAAGTACGCCGCGGAACAGCGAGCGCTCTCCGTCACGGTGCAGACCGGTGAGCCAGTCGATATACCGGCTGCCGTTGCCGGCGAGCACCACCGTCCGAGGCAGCTCGCCGCCGTCCGCGACGTGGTTGCGAAAAGAGAGGCCGAAGTAGTAGAACAGGCCCGCAAAGAAATAGAGTACAACGCGCTGAAAATCCTGGAACTCGGGCGTCGCGTGGAACAGCCGTGTCTGCGGCTGCCCGAACCAGTCGGTCTGGATCAGATAGCTGAACGCCAGATGCAGCTGGTTCGAGTCCAGGTACGCGCGCACGAACTCCTGCTGCACCTCGGGCAAACCGTTCGCCTCGGCCCACGCCACGAACTTCGCGACGAAGGGATTCAACTCGTCTAGCTCACCGCTGATTTTCTGGAGCCGGGGTCCTGTCAGATTCCGTCCGCCGAGCATGACCGAGTCGTAAGCGATGACGCTGCCTGCACCGTACGACGCCACGTCGGTCGTGCCACCGCCGATATCCAGCACCGCCGCTGACGTGCCGGCGGTCGTGACGATGCCGGCATTGAAGAAATGCCGGAGGCCCGCTTGGCTTTCGTCGACCCACCCCTCGATGGAATCGCGGCCAAGGCCGAGTTCACTGAACGAGGTCATCACCTCGTCCCACAGGTTCTGAAGTTGCCGCCGCTGCTCACCGGTGAACGCGCGAGGATAGGCCCAAGTGAACCGTACGTCGGCCGGCTTGACGCCGCGGCGGATCGCCTCGGCAAGCACTACCGCCACGACGTGCCGCAGGAACGCGGCGGAGCGAAAAAACGCCTGCGGCTGGGCCGACCATTTCAGGTCGCCCGCGACCGCGTTGTCCCGATCGCGGTATACGTGGCCGTGGAACGGCACCGACATGCGTGCCGCCAGCGGTTCCTCCTCGATCGACAGTCCAGGCAGCGCCTTCAGGTAGACGAGCGCCGTGCCAAAGGGCGCCGCCGGCAACTCGTCCGGCAGGAAATACGCATCCAGATGGGCGGCAGTCGATTCTCCCAGTCTCGTGAGCGCGAGTGTGAGATCGCTGGTGCCGAACATGGAAGGTGTGGCGTCGCCGTCGGCGCGCACGGCCACCACCGTATTGGAGGTGCCGAAATCGACACCGACGCTCCACTTCCTGCCGGTCGGCTTCTCCGGCGGCTGGAGACGCGGCAGCAGCGTGCCGAGCGATCGATGATCCTCCAGTCGGGAGCGGAACTCGAGGATCCGTGGCGCCGCGTCCAGGGCGTACGTGTGCACGAGCGGCGTGCGGCGCACGGGCGTCGCGTCGACGACGCGCCCACCCGTTTCGAGCGCGCGCAGTTCGAAGTTCTGCGCCGTCGCCGGCGTCGCGTCCATGCGAAAGAGCACGTTGTGCTGCCAAACGGGATCGACGAAGGCTGGCCATGCAGCCAATTCGGGTCCCCCGCGGATGATGTCGCCCTCACCATACGTCCGACGCACTGTGACTCGGCTCTGGCCGTCACCCACCGGCACTTGCAACCGCACCTCGATCCGTGATGGAGAGGCGCTGATCTTCAGCATGCCCTCGACGTCGTCCGGATCGAAGTAACGGAAGAACGCGGCCGTGAGTGGCAACGTGATGCGGAACGAACTGAGCGCATCGCCCTGTCCACCGGCCCAGGTGTAGGAGTCGGGACCGATGAGATTGTCTCGCTCGAGCGGCTCGTTGAAGAGCAGCACCTTTCGTGTAAGCCAGTCTTCCGCCGGAAGGACCCACGGGTACTGGATCCCGAGGCCAGGCAGCACATCACGCGGCCGTGTGGCGAGGTCTGCCGGCAGGTCTACCGACGGCGCACCATCGAAGTAGAGGCCATCGAACTCCTGCGGCTCCAGGACGACAGGCATCTGCTCGAAGGTATGCCTGCTCTTCACCGCCCACGGCGACTCCCTCGCCGGAGTCGCCGTTCGGCTCTGCTCGAACAGCAGTAGACCTGCGAAGTCGACGTCGATCGGCTCCAGGTTCATTCCGCTCGCCGCCCGGCGGAAGTTGTCCGCCGCGCCCCGTGTGAGACCAGCCTGTGAAGCCTGTCGAGCGAGCCAGCCGCCGAGAACCTGCCGCAAGGCGGTCCAGTGCGTGCTCTGCCGGCCGGCTGCGGGCGCCGCCGACTCGAGTTGGGGCAGCACGACCTCCGCCATGTAGCGCTGGAACGCCGGCGGCCGGCTTCGGAGCGGCCGGTGTTCCCCCGTCTGGGCGAATTGGAAATAGCGCCCACCGACAGCGTCGGCCGCATCCTCGGCGGAGAAAAGGCCAGTGAACGGCGAAGAGGCGAGGAGCGGCTGATTCTGCCGCCGCACGAGCGTGAACTCGAATTTCGCCGCCTCGTCCGGCCGGAGCTGAACCAAGGCGCGCGCGAAGCCCTCGGCTCGTGGCGAGCCGGCGTGCTGTCCCGTTTCCGGAATCGACATCAGGCTGATGCGCTCGAACTCCAACGCCGCCGGCTCCATCGTGGAGCGCGTCCAGAGGTATTCGAACGAGTCGAGGAGTTCGGTCTCGACCATGAAGCGCGCCGGGTGCCGCTCATCCTGGATCGCATGCTTGAACAGCAGCATGCGCGCCCAGGGATTCGGGATCGACTGAATGCGGCGACGCACCGCGGTATCGTCGATGTCCCCGAATTCGAGCTGGAGCAGCCCTTCGGGTGCCGACAGGCGCTTCCACTGGCCCGGCGCGGCTTGCGGGATGTTCGTCCCTGTGAGTTCGGGCAGCAGGTTGCGGCTCATCGCGCACCTCCCGGCTCCGGGGCGCCGAAATGCTTTTCGGCCAGCAGCTCGCTACCGCGTCGCATGACTTCCATGAGACCGGGCAGACCGCGACGGTCCCGCATGCGGTGCGACTCCTCGTTCCAGTACCGAAACGCATCGTGCACGTCGTCGAGCCGGCGCTTCTCCGGAGGCGACTGCCGAAATTCGAGCGCCTCGCCGACCGGCGTGCGTTCGACGTTCGCTGAGCGGATGAACTGAGCCGACGGGGTGGATGCGCGCAGCGCGGCCAGCCAGTCCCAAACACGGTGGAAATAGTCGGCAGTGCGCTGCATTGCCTCGCCGTGCTCTTTCACGGCGCCCGACCTAAGGTCGATCGGGTCCAGCCAGGTGACGCCCTTCAGAGCAGAATCCAGGTCGTGCCGGATGCGGCCGCCGTTCTGAAAAGCGCGCAGGAAAGTGTAAACAGCCGTTACCCCACCCATCAGGCTGCGCAGAGATGCAGCGTCGAGCGGCAGATCGTCCCATGTCACGTTGGTACCTTTGACCGCCGTAACGTGGAAGGCCGGGCGGTCACCGGACTCCGGCTCACCGCCGCGGCCCATGAAGTCGAGGGCGGCGAGGGCCGCAAAGAACTCAACGTAGTGCGGCCGATTGTCCTGGGCGGCGCCGCCGACCGCGTTCCGCTCCTGCTCCCGTGGCTGCGCATCGCCCAGTACGTAGATGGAGCTGTACCCGACCGGGTCGTGCATGTACATGGGCAGCGCGGCGGCCGCGTTCTGCGCGAAGAGCGCGGCCTCGGGGCGGACGCCGCCATCGGGGGCGTGCGTCGCGTCCGCAGAAGGCAGAGTGAAATACGGAAGGAAGATGGCGGCGCCGACCCGGGAGCGATCGACGCCTTCGATGTCCGCGGCACGCCCTTCCGGTTGAATGCCCTCGACCAGCGAGCGGCCAACGACAGGAAGTGCGGAGGCGCCGGTTCCACCGAAGACGGAGCCGACCGCAAAGTAGCGCGAATCGCCTTCCGAATGGGCGTACGTGAGCAGCTGTTCGAAGAAGCGCTCGTCGCGCAGGCGATGCATGAACACCGTGCCGATCGACGGCACGCCGCGGAACCCCATGTCCAGGTCCATGTCGCGGATGCGGCGCGCGAAGAGCGTGTCGAACAGCCGGCCGAGCGGTGCGGCGGAGCCGGTCATCGAGTTCCGGTCCACGCGGGCGTCGAAGCGCGCACTCGGCATGAACTGCTCGTCCTGAATCGGTGACCAGACAGTCTGCTCCCGCACTGGATCCAGAACCTCTGTACGAAAGAACGAATCGGCGGCGCCACGTGCGGCGAGCGCCTCTCGCGCCCGACGGTAGGCATCGATCGTTTCGCGAGCGCGCGTGACCCCCGCGTTCGATTGATCGGGATCGATCAGGATGACGCGCAACCGTCCAGGGCCCAGGCCCAGCGCGCACATGTGCAGCAACGGCTCAAGGGCACGGGCGCCGCTGCCGCCGAGGGCCAGGAAATTCAACGTTGCCTCGGTCACACTCGATGAATGCAGGTCTGCGCTCATGACGGTCGGAATCGGGGGTGTGGGCAGCCGCGGTTGTGGAAGAGCCCCCCGGCCGCAGGGAAGCGGCCGAGCGTCTTCGTCAGCAGCAGGGAAAGGATGACGTAGGCGAAGGCGCCCCAGATCAAACCGGCGACGGCACGCTCGATGATGATGTCCCACGGCAGATCAAGGGGGAATGCCGTTGGAAGCGTCGTGCAGCTTTCGGCCGCAGCGCGCGTCGGCCAAAGCCGCAGGACTGCGGCCGGAACGATCGCGGCAAGCAGCGAGGCGAGGCCGCCGAACAGCCACCATCGCTTGACGAATCCAGGGCTCAGTGTCTTCGAAGTGGCCAAGTAGCAGAGAAGAACGACGAGCAATACTGCGACCGCTGAGGCGACGCCGGCCGTCGTGAACGCCGCCGATACCGTTTCAGGATCGAAGTTCCCGATCGGATCCGCCTGCCCACCCGGCGGAGCAGGCGGGCACGGTGAGAACTCGAGCGGATCCGGCGGTGCGGCCCAGAGGTGCAGCAACCAGTCGAGCACAGGGGGTCTCCTATTCCGTTAACACGAAGGCGCGAACCAGCGGCTCCCGAGCCTGAGCCGCGGCCCCGGCGACGAAGGCCTCGAACAAGATGGGCAGCCCGAACGTCCGAACCGCGTCCCCGGCCCCTTCCGCAGCGAACTGCGAAAGCCAGCGCGGCCGGCCCATCGGACTCAACTCCAGCCGGTTCGCGAAACGTCCTCCGCCAGGGCCGTAGACCGTGGCCTGGATCGTGTCCACGCCACGCTGGGTCCACACATTCGATCGATTCCACCTCGGCTGATCGGCGGAAGCCAGAGGTGCCGCGAATGCTCGGAAGTCACCGGCCTGCGACGCGATCATCTTCCGGTGAAAGCGACGCACATCGTCCTCGGCTTCGAGCGCGATCTGCAACTTCACCTGGTTCGCGGCGGCGACGGTGCTTTGCAGTCGGGCTACCGGACTGCCGGCCGGTGCCGACATCCACCGATGCTCGTACGTGACGCCGGTGGGGACCGCCTCACTCGCGCGCAGGGTAACGACCGACGTAGTGACGGCCGGAGCGGGCCAGGCGAAAACATGTTCGAAAACCCTGGCGATCGTCCGCCCTATCGCCATCTCGTCACCTGGTGCCACGAAAGCGAAGACGTAGAGCGGACAACGTGCGTCCGGCGGCGCCGTCGCCGCGGAGTAGCATCCGGAAGGGTCTCCCTGCACCGGCTGGAATCGCGCGAGCGTCGCACCTACCATGAACGTGCCGCCGCGGTCTTCCCACTCCAGTGCGGCTTGCCGGAGCGCCGTGAATTGGCCATTCGCCGCGCTCGGGGAGGTACGCCGGCCATCACCAACGATCAGGTGCGAGCGCGTGGCATCCTCGTCGGCAAGGACCGAATCTACAGCCTGCTCGAGCCGCGTATTGCCCTCGGAGTAGAAGGGCTTTTCTCCCAACACGCCGAGCGAGGCCGTAGCGACCCGGACGGAGTTTCCGAATGAGTAGACCCGATCGGGTGCGAAGTGCGCGAGCACCTTATCGATCACCTCGCGGTAACCGGTCGAATCCTGCAGGAAGGCTGAATCGAGAAAGCCGGCCATGCTTCCGCTGCGGTCGAAGTATGCGGCGACCGGATTCGACGGTGCTCCATCCGACTGCGACTGGGATGCGACTTCCAAGGGCGCGATCAGTTCTGCCGCGCAGTCACGCGCGCCGGCAGAGCCCTCGCAGTTCGAACGTTCGGTGCAGGCCATCAGCACCAGACTTGCCGTAAGCCCGAGACAAATCCGCTGCATTCGCGAACCGAAGCTCATGGAGCGATGCTCTGACTCGGGATGTCCCATCTGACGGCGCACGGTTCGTTTGGTCTGACCTGAGGTTTATCTGAACGCTGCCGCGTGGCGCAGGCAGTAACGAAATCCCGCCGAGGTACCGGAGAAGCGCAAGGAATCAGGCTCGTTCGCTCGCTGTGCAGCTTGCTGCCCGCGGCGATCACGCATCGCCGAAGACTCACGGCGCACGTCTCGTCCGCGGTCGTGTTGACACACCAACACGGCGTCCCACCGGCATGGCGGAACCCGCCAACCAATATTCGGGAACCCTTCTACAGCGACTGGGGGAGCGAGACCTGCTCGGCCGTCAGAGAAAGGCGTTTGCAGATTTCGAAGCGCTCAGCGCGGCGACGCTCAGTCGGGCCGAACGAATTGGTACCTTACGGCCGCCTTCCGGGAACGCGCAATAGCGTTTTGCTATTCGCGGCGGTCCAATCCACCACTCGGTGAAGACCGCGTCACCCGCACCGCCCCCTCCTGAATTCGCGCGGCTCGCACTCGAACCCGCCCTCCGCCCACAGCCCCGCGCTTTCGTCCCGCGCCGCTACGGCGGCCTCCCGCAGCACCTCCACGCCCCGCACGTTCGGCGGGTAGACCAGCACGACGGCGTAGCCGCCGCGCACCATCGCGTGGTTGACCCAGACGCCGTCGCCGCGGCGCAGGTGGGCGAGCAGGCGGCCGTAGCGGTCGCGACGCTCGACGTCGAACTCGAGGCGCACCGGCGTGCCGCGCGGCACCAGCTCCTCCAGCGCCAGGCGGGCGCGCAGGCCGAGGTCGGCCTGCCGGTCCTCGGGCGCGTCGATCAGCAGGAGGCGGATGCTCTCGCCGCCGCACACCACCGTGTCGCCGTCCACCACGCGCTGCACCACGCAATGGGCGTCGCGCTCGACGGCGGCCGTCTCCGACGCCGGACCGGCGCAGCCACGCGACGCGGACGCACGGTAGCCGGCGGCCTCCGCGGCCTCGCGGCTGTCGAAGCCCCGCAGGTTGCGCGGCGACAGCCGCTGCCAGGCGCTGCAGCTCGCGCCGGTCCAGTAGTAGACCTCGCCGCGGCTGGAGGCGACGTACGGGGCCGGCGCGGCCTGCCCGGCGAGGTCGCCCGCAGCGAACAGGGTGAGCGCCAGTGCGAACGCGCCGGTCCGTCGGTGAGCGAATCGCATGGATGTCAATATGGGACGGGGCTGCGACGGCGGGCGACGTGTTCAGTGCGACGGAGTACAACTGCGCCCCTCACCGGAAGTCGCCGCCCGCCATCACGCTTCGATGCCGTCTCAGCCTCAGCGGACGCCCCAGCGCGTCGCATGTCGCTGTCGCGCGGCGGTGTGCGACTCACCGGCGACGTAGCCCGAGTTGCTGATCGAGTACGCGACGCTCCAGTCGCCCCCGAGCGTTCCAAGGTCCCTCATGCCGCGCATGTCGTCCCATACGAAGGCGCGGACGGAACCGGCGGCATTCCGGCTGTAGCCAACGATCTCGTTGTGGTCATTGATCCCGTAGGCGGCGCTGAAATCGCCGCCAAGGGTGCCGAGGTCCATCAGGCCTGACGCGGTCGAGCGGAACGCGCGGCTCTGTCCGGCGGCGGTGGTCCCGTTTCCAATAACGATGCCCTGGGCGTTGATCGCAGTGACATCGATGCCGATACCGCCCAGGGTCCCGAGATCTTCCATTCCACCGGTCCTCGTCCACTTGAAGGCGTGGATGGCACCTGTTCCGGTATGGCTGACGCCGGCCACCTCGCCCCGGGCATTGATGGCGACCGCTCGACTGCAGCAGCCTCCGAGCGTGCCGAGATCCTTCATGACGCTGCCGGACCAAACGAAAGCGTGTCTGTTACCTGAACCTCCGATCTCCGACCAGCCGACCACAACTCCGGCCTCGTTGATCGCTTCGGCACCGGACATGTTCCCGCCGAGCGTTCCGAGGTCTATCGCGGATCCGTCACGCCAAAGCGCCGCATGATAGGCATTGGAAGCGGTGAAGGAACCACCGACTACATCACCGTGCTCATTGGTGCCCAGACCCTCGCTGGCCGAGCCGCCCAGCGTGCCGAGATCCTGGAGTCCATCCCGGGGGCTCCAGCGAAATGCGTGGTGATATCCACTCGCGACGTTGCCCCGTCCGGTGACGTATCCGCTGTTCGACAGGTAGCGGCCGTTGAACGTCGGCAGCTCCGCCACGCCGCCTCCGAGCGTCCCTGTCCCCTGGAGGCCATCCGCGTCCGCAATGAAGACCTGGGTCTCGCCTGCGGCGGTGCGTCCCCAGCCGACCACCTGACCTCGTTCATTGACGGTGCGGCCGAAGCTGAAGCCGCCGCCCGGGGTGCCCAGGTCCACGATTTCCACCTGCGATCCGTGGACGGATGTCACTCCCTGTACCACGCTGTCGAGAAGCGGTTCGGTCGGTTCGTGGCAGGCCGCCAGGACCAGGGCGAGCGCAGGGACCAGCAACAGGTGAAGCGAACGACGCGGAAAAGGCACCGATGAACTTGTCATTCTCACTCCCTAGTGTGAGAAGCGCCCCACCGCGACAGGACGTCGCGGTGGCCCAGCAGCTTCGCAACCCGACAACCCTACCCCGCCGCCGGGAACGCCGCGAGGTGCACCACCCTCCCCCGATCGATCAGCTCCCCGCCGATCACCTCGCCGTCCAGCACGCCGTACGTCCCGCGCCCGACCGTCGGCGCGGCGGTTCGCGGCACGGCGCGGGCGCGGTCGAGGAAGGCCTGCGCGAGCAAGGGCGGCGGCGAATCCGCCATCATGACCGTGCCGAGAGGCGCGAACGCGCGGCGCGCCATCGCCTCCATCAGCCAGCCGCGCAGCACGCGCTCGTGCAGCCGCGCGTAGAGCCGTCGCCCGCCCAGCAGGTCGAGGCCGAGCGGCGCCTCGCCCAGGAACGCGAGCACGCCGATCTGACCGTCGACCAGCGGGAACGACGCGGCCACGCGCTCGAGGTCGACGCGCCGTGCGTCGTACGCCTCGTTCAGCGCGCCGGTGTGCGAGTGCGTGCCGGCGCCGGACGAGACGTCGCCCACGGCGGACCAGACGTCGCTCTGCGCCATGGCGAGCGACGCGGCGTCGGCGGCCATGCCGGCGCGCACACGGCGGCTCTCGGTCTCGCGCACGCGGCGGCGCACGGACGCGGGGCTGTGCTGCGGCGCGGGGGCGAAGCCGAGGCCGCGGTGGTGCCAGCGGCCCTGCTCGATGCAGGAGACGGGGATCTCCACGCGGCTGCCGGCGGGCAGCACCATCGAGCGGTTGACCATGCGGTTCTGCTTGGCGCCGATGAGCTGCTCGCCGTCGACCAGCAGCACGTCGCCCGCGCCGTCGTTCACGGCGCTCAGCGTGGGGACGACGCCGTGGCCCAGCTCGTCGATGCGGACGGCGGCGCCGGGATCGGCGAGGAGCGTGTAGTCGCGGGTCGCGCGCTGGGGCGTGACCAGCGGGTAGATGGTGAGCGCGTCGTGGCTCTGCGGCTGGCCGATGCGGACGTCGAGCATGAGTCGTCTCCTCCCGATATGGGTTGGTCCGACTCGAACATCGCGGGGTGCTGTGACAGCGCCCGACGCCCGCCCCTCACCTCACCGGAACGTCACCGGCATCGTCAGCCTCACACGCCCGCGCACGATCCGGCCATCCTGCGTCGCCGGCAGGAAGCGCAGGAAGCGGACGGCGCGCAGGGCGATCTGGTCCAGCTGTTCGTGGCCGGAACTCTCGCCGATCTCGGCGTCGCTGACCTGGCCGTCGGGGCCGACCAGGATGACCACGCGGGCGGTGCCGCTGACGCCGGCGTCGCGCAGGTCGCGGCTGTACAGCGCGGCGGAGATGCGCCGGAAGGTGTCCATGTTCAGCGCGATGGGGTTGCGCAGGCCGGTGCCGATGCGGGGCTCGGGGATGGTATCGGCGCCGGCGTCGAGCGGCACCTCCTCGAGGGTGAAGACGGGGTGGCGCGTGCCGGCGGCGAGCGCGTAGTCGATCCAGCGGTCGAAGATCTCGCTGCCGCAGCGGTCGGCGGCCTCGACGCAGAAGGGGCTGACCTTCTCGTCGGAGCCGGGCACGCTGGCCAGCGGCGCGGCGCGGGCGCTGCCGGTCACGTCGGCCAGCGGCAGGCTGCTGAACAGGCGGCCGCCTTCCCGGTAGCGGCTGCGCTGCCGGCTCTCCAGCAGGCGCGCGACCCTGGCCTGGAAGCTGAGCGGGATGTTGCGGGGCGGCGGCTCGAAGCGGGTGTCGTACGCCACCCAGACGTAGCGCACGTCGCGCAGGCGGAAGCGGTGGAAGCGCTGGCGGGCGGAGCGGTAGACCTCCACGCGCTGGCCGTGATTGCCGAAGCTGTCGTGGTGGTCGACGCGCACCTCGCGGCCGCCGCGGCTCAGCGTGACCTCGTCGGGCGGGCTGCCGCCGTAACGCAGCGTGAGCAGCCAGCGGCCGCGCGTGTCGTCGTCGTGCTCCAGCACGGCCACGCGGCAGGGCAGCAGGCGCACGGTCTGCTCGGCGCCGAGCCGCACCTCGTCTCCATCCACGCGCCAGGTGCCGTACTCGACGAAGCGCTGCGTGTTGGCGTTGGGCGGGCCGCACATGGTAATGCGGCGCCCGTCGTACGCCTCGTGGTTCAGCCCCCAGGTCAGCACGTGCTCGCGGCCGGCCCAGGCGTGCGGCAGGTACTCGAAACCGTCGGACAGACGCGTCTCGCGGAACCCCTCGACGAAGCCGAAGCCGCGCTCGGGCGCGTACAACTCGCCATCCGACTCCACCGCGTACTGCAGCGCGTGCCGCTCGCGGTCGGTGTGCAGGTCGTACTGGAAGTTCCAGAAGTACTCGGCGTCCCGGCGGTTGTCGCCGGTGTCCAGCAGGTAGCGGTCGCCCCAGAACCAGATGTGGTTGCCCGCGGCCTCGAGCACGGCGCCCGCGCCGAGCGACGCGAACAGCGCCTCGGCCTCCGTCGCCGTCTCGACGCTGCTCGCCAGCAGGCTCTCGCTCAGGCGGAAGTCCAGCTCGCGCGAGCGGACAGTGGTGCGCGGCGCGTCGGAGCCGGTGATCAGCGCGCGCACCGACTCGAGCCAGGCCGGGTCGGCCGACGCGACGACCACGGCGTCGTGCCAGCGCGTCGCGTCGTAGGTCAGCCCCTGCACGATGCGCCGCTCGATCATGCGGCCGGCGGCGGCCGGCTGGCGCAGCGCCGCCTCGGGCACGCGCATCTCCGATATGGTGGTCACGTCGACGGTCAGCCGCGGCGCCTCCCCGATGTCGTACGACGGGTTGGTCGCGACCGCCCGGTCCGCGGCCTCGGCCGCCTGCCGGATGCGATGGATGCTGCGCGCGCCCGTCGCCTCCCAGCGCAGCGCCATGACGGCGATGGTGCCGCCCGCGCCCGCCTGCTCGATCGCGGCCGCGACGTCGTGCGCGACGCGACCCTGCTCCAGTTGCCGCGGGTGCATGGTGCGCGGCTCGTAGTCCTCCAGCCGGCCGGTCAGCACGTGGTGCAGCGCGCCGGTCAGGTTGACCTGCCGGTAAAGCGTGCGCGCCTGCGCCTCCGCACGACGATGGATCTGCCGCACCTGCGCCTGCTCCGACGCCGACAAGGACCACAGCTCGTTCGAGCCCAGGTCATCCGGCATCAGCGACTCCGCCAGCCCCTGCACCAGATCCCCCACTGCGTCCGCCGACTGCTGCATCGACAGCCGCTCCCGCAATTCCGCCGACGGCCGCGCCCGATATGCATCGCGCAGCGCGGCGAGGCCCGCCTCCCGATCGCCGCTGCGCTCGGCATCCTCCACCCGCCGCATCGCATCGCGATATGCGGCCTGCAGACGCTGGCGAGCCGCAAGCGCCTCAGCCGCCTCCTCGGGAGTCAGGCCGTTGCCGGCGCCGTCCACGTCGGCCAGCAGCTCCAGCTGCCGCACCGGCGGGATGGAATCCCGCGGCTGGGCGGCGGCTTCCGCTCTGCGCCGCTCGTACTCCGCGTCCAGCCGCCGGTCGTGGGCCTCGCGCTCCGCCTCCCGCGCCGCCCGGCGCGCCTCGCGGGCCTCGCGGCAGCGCGCAGCGTCCTCGGTGATGGTGCCGTCGGGCAGCATGCAGCCGTGTTCGGGGATGGCGCGCTGGCCCTGCGCATGTGCCGCGTCCGGCGCGAGCAGCAGTGCGCAGGCGAGGGCGAATGCGACGAGAACGACACGGCTCGGATGGGAATGCGGCATGGCTGGCGGGTGCTGCCGACGCCCGGGGACGCCGGTCACGACGTGTAGTGCGATGGATGAGGGAGAACTGCGAGGGTACGATCGACCGGCGGTGGGGTCAAATCTCTGATCGGGTCGTCCCGCCCGATCACATTGGCCATCGTAGCCATCCCTCTGCCCCTCGCCCCCTGCCATCGTCCTCGTACCGCCATACCCGCCGCTGCGCTATCATTCCGATAGCGACCCGGAACCAGGATGGCGGCACGATGGCCCAGATGATCGTTCGCAACCTGCCCGACGAGGTCCTCGGCGCCTTCAAGGAACTCGCGCGCGTGCAGGGACTGTCCCAGGAGGAGGCGGCGCGCCGGCTGATCGAGCGCGAGGTCGAGAGCCACGACCGCCGGGCGAACTTCCTGCGCCGCGTCGAGGCGATCCAGGAGAGGTGGCGGCGCGAGGGACGCACGTTCAGCGACTCGACGGAGATCATCCGTCGCATGCGCGGCGAGATATGAGCGCGCATCCGCCGCAGGCGCTGGTGGTGGACGCGAGCGTGACGCTGAAGTGGTTCCTGGCCGAGCCCGGCTCGGCTATCGACCTGTCGCTCCTGCGGCGGACCGACCGCGAACGGATCGACCTGCACGCGCCGGCCCACTGGCTCGCGGAAGTGGCGAACGCGCTGTGGGTGCGGACGCGCGGTCGCGATGCGGGGCTGGACCCGGAAGAGGTCCGCGCGCATCTGGCGATCCTCGAGGACGCCGACGTCCGACAGCACGCCCTCGCCCCGGTCGTCGACCTCGCCTTCGACATCGCTGCGACGTGCGAAGTGACGATGTACGACGCGCTCTACGTCGCCACCGCCGTGCGTCTCGACCTGCCGTTCGTCACGGCTGACACGCGCCTGATCGCGAAGCTGGAGGGAACGGCATGGTCGGGACACGCGTTCGCGCTGGACCGGCTGAGTTGAATCGTGGTCGGTCGCTCAGCCGATGAGGACCGCGCCTCCCCGCCTCGCACGTTCAACTGCGGGTCATGCGCTCGAGCTCCTCGATGTCGGCGAGGTCTCTCGGACGGCCGACCGAGCGCTTGTTGCGGATCAGGTCGTCGCGCCCGATCACGTTCACCCGCTGTCCGGCTACGGTGGTTTCCAGACGGGCAGGCCACGCCTCGTCGAATCCGACGCCGTCGATCGAGGTGAGCAGGTCGATGCGCACCGGAGGGTAACCGAGCTGGATCACGCGGTCGGGCGCGAGGAGGTCGTCTGTCGACAGGTCCGCGGTCGGTGCCCCGAACGCGGCGAGGGCCGCCAGGACCCGCTCGGCGTTGTCCGGCGTGGCGCGGATCCAGAAATCGAGGTCGCCGGTGGCTCGGGGCACGCCATGCACCGCGAGTGCGTACGCGCCGACGATGAGGTACTCAGCCCCCGCGTCGGACAACGCGGAGAGCATCTCTCTGAAGTCTGGGTTCAGCATCGAGGTCATCGTGGGCGAAGGACCACGCGTCCAGCGCCAGCCGCCACATCATGGCCAGGCGCTCAGCGGGCGTGGTGGGCGGTGGCGGCGGCTCGGCGCGCAGCGGGCCGGACCAGGTGATCTCGCGGGCTGTCATGGCTGATTGATACCCCGGCGTCGCGGCGTGGTGCAACTGCGGCATCCGGAAGGTCGACTACGGTCGCTGTCAGCCGTGCGTCCCTAGCGGATCCGCTCCAGCTTCTCCGTCGCGACGCGCTCGCGGGCGGGATCCTCGTTCAGTTCGAGGAACCGCTCGTACGCGATGACGGCGCCCGCCGTGTCCCCCTGCGCCAGCAGGACCTCGCCCAGGTTGGCGTAGGCGATCTCGCGGTCGGGATCCAGCCCGAGCACCGCCTCCAGTTCGGCGGCGGCCTCCCGCTGGCGACCCATCTTGTGCAGCGTCCACGCGTAGTTGTTGCGCACGTGCGGATCGCGCGGCGCCAGTTCGCGCGCGCGCGCGAACCGCTGGAGCGCGAGCGCGTAGTCGCCTTGCCGGAAGTGGCGCAGACCGTCGGCGTTGAGGTCGGCGGCGTTGTCGACGGCAGCGGCGGCGCCGACGGCGGCGGCATCGTCCACGGCTGTGGCATCGTCGGGCGCGGACGACCGCGTCGGCGGCGGTGCGGCGGCGCCCCGGTCCTGCGCACGGTCACCGGCCGCGGCCGGGCCGGCGGTGTCGGGGGCCGCGCTGTCCGGGGTCTGGCCGGCCGCCACGGCGCGCTCGGCCAGCGCGTCCTCGAGCTGCGCGTCCAGTTCGTTCAGGTCCTGATCGGCGGACGCGATCTGCTCGGTCGCGGCCGCGTCGTCCTCGTCGCCGCCGCCCAGCAGCACCACGCCGACGCCGACCGCGGCGAGCAGCAGGACCACCACGACGGTGCCGGCTACCTTGATCGGGAATGTATCGCGTGCCATCGCTCGCTCCGGGTCAGGTGTCCAGGGTGTGCCGGTGGAAGGATCGCGCCAGCGTGCGGACCGGGCGCGGGCCGAGCGGCGACCCTTGCGCCGGACGCCGACGCTCCGAGATTCCGCCGCGACATCCCGACCCCGGCATCACACCGCGCCCGCCCATGGACACCCAACGCATCCGCGCCCGTTTCCCCGCCCTGCGCCGCGAGGTCGCCGGCACACCCGTCGCCTACTTCGACGGCCCCGGCGGCACACAGGTGCCGGAGTCGGTGGTGGCGGCCGTGGCCGAGCAGATGATCGCGCACAACGGCAACGCGGGCTGGAACTACCCGACCAGTCGCGAGACGGACGCGATGATCGACGACGCGCGCGCGGCGTTCGCCACGCTGTTCGGCGCGGACGACCCGGACACCATCGTCTTCGGCGCGAACATGACCACGCTGACGCTGCGGCTGGCGCACGCGCTCGGGCGACATACGGAGCCGGGCGACGAGGTGGTGCTGACCGAGCTGGACCACCACGCCAACGTGGACACGTGGCGGCTGCTCGAGGCGGATCGCGGCGTGACGATCCGCGTCGCGCGCATGGACCCGACCACGGGGCTGCTGGACCTCGACCACCTGGAGTCGCTGCTGAACGAGCGCACGCGGCTGCTCGCGATCGGCGCGGCGTCCAACGCGCTCGGCACCATGCCCGACGTCGCTCGCGCGGCGCGGGCGGCGCACGACGCGGGCGCGCTGGTGTTCGTGGACGCGGTGCACTACGCGTCGCACGAGCTGCCCGACGTGGCCGCGCTGGGCGCCGACTTCCTGGCCGCCAGCGCGTACAAGTTCTACGGCCCGCACGTGGGCGTGCTGTACGGCCGCCCCGACCTGCTCGCGGCGCTGGACCTGCCCAAGGTCGTATCCGCGTCGGACGACGCGCCGGGCCGGGTAGAGACGGGCACGGCCAACTTCGAGGGCATCGCGGGGGCGCTGGCGGCGGTGCGGTTCCTGGCGGATCCGGAGGGGGGCGATGCCGACGACGCGTCCCGGGACGCAGCCGCCGACGCGGTGCCCGTCACCCGCGACGCGCTCGCCCGCACCTACCGCGCGCTGCACGAGCACGGCGAGTCGCTGGTGCCTCGCCTGTGGCAGGGGCTGAACGCCATCGACGGCGTCACCACCTACGGCCCCGCGCCGGCCGCCTCGCCGCGCACGCCGACGGTCGGCTTCACGATCGACGGCATCCACGCGCGCGACGCGGCCGGCGCGCTGGCCGAGCGCGCGCTGTTCGTCAGCCACGGCGACTTCTACGCGGCCACGGTGATCGACCGCCTGGGCGTGCGCGAGCGCGGCGGGCTGCTGCGCGCCGGCTGCGCGATCTACACGACGGCCGACGAGGTGGACCGGCTGGTAGCGGCGGTGGCGGATCTCTAGTCGCCGAAGCCGAGGGCCCTGGCCACCTCAGGGCGCCTGCGACGATCCTCGCGATGATTGACCCTCCAGCCCCGGGTCGAGCATCTTGGGACGCCTGCGCACGCGGGCGCCTCCCCCTTCCCGGCTGCCGATGTCGCGATTCCGCAGGCTGGTCCACGAGATCCATCGCCGATCGCTCTGGCAGGTGCTGGGCATCTACGTCGCCGGCAGCTGGGTGGCGCTGGAGGTGGCGGGCGAGCTGACGGAGAGCTTCGGACTGCCGTCCTGGTTCCCGGCGCTGGCGCTGGGGCTGCTGATCGTGGGGCTGCCGGTGGTGCTGGCCACGGCGTTCATCCAGGAAGGCGACGGCGCCAAGCCCGCTTCCGCCGCTCCGGCCACTGCGGCCGCTCCGGCCGACCACGCGCAGCGCGACCCCGCGGAGGCGCCCGCGGCATCCACCAGGACCGCGCGGCTGTTCACCTGGCGCAACGCGATCGTGGGCGGCGTGGCCGCGTTCGCGCTGTGGGGCATGATCGCGGCCGGGTTCCTGATCGCGGGCGGCGCGCCCTCCGCGGCGGCGGAAGAGGAGCGCGCGCAGGCGTCGCTGGCGGTACTGCCCTTCCAGAACCTGAGCGGCGACGACGAGAACCGCTATTTCGCGGACGGCATCCACGAGGAGATCCTGACGCGGCTGGCCGGGCTGGGCGGGCTGAAGGTGATTTCGCGCACGTCGGTGATGGAGTACCGCGACGCGCAGCGCAACCTGCGCGAGGTGGCGACGGAGCTGGGCGTGGACCACGTGCTGGAGGGCAGCGTGCGCCGCTCCGGCGACCAGGTGCGGGTCACCGCGCAGCTGATCGACGCGCGCACGGATGCGCACCTGTGGGCGCGCAGCTACGACCGCGGCCTGAGCGACATCTTCGCGATCCAGGCGGACGTGGCCGAGCAGATCGCGCGCGCGCTGCACGCCGAGCTGAACCCGCAGGAGCGGGAGCGGCTGACGCGCCGGCCGACGGACGACGTGGCCGCCTACGAGGACTACCTGCGCGCGAACGAGCTGCTGGCGTCCGGGCAGGAGCCCGAATGGATCGGGCAGGCGCGCGCGCTGTACGAGCGCGCGCTCGCGCGCGACAGCATGTTCACCGACGCACGCGCGCGCCTGGCGTGGAGCCACCTGCTCACGTACTGGCTGGGCCACGACCGGTCGCCGTCACGCGTGGAGGCGGCGCGGACGCACATCGAGGCGCTGCGCCGCATCGCCCCGGACGCGCCCAGCACGCACTACGCGGTCGGCTACCTGCGCTACTACGGCGAATACGACTTCGCGGGCGCCGCGCGCGAGTTCGAGCAGGCGCTGGACGGCGTGCCCGAGGCGCGCCAGGCGCTGGCCTACGCCCAGCGCCGCATGGGGCTGTGGCAGGAGCACCTGGCCAACATGAACGCCGCGCGCGAGCTGAGCCCGCGCGACCAGGGGCTGGCGCGCAATCAGGCGCAGACGCTGACCGTGCTGCGCCGCTTCGACGAAGCGAGCGCCCTGTACCGTCTGGCCGTCGATCTAACACCCGCCGCCACCGACGCCTGGGGCCAGCTCGTCGCGTCGTACCAGGTGGCCGGGCGGCCGGCCGAGGCGCGCGCCGCGCTCGACGCCGCGCTCGCGCAGGGCGTCGCCGCCCTGGAGCGGGAGCGCGTGTGGCTGGCGCTGTCTCAGCGGGACCTGCCCGCCGCACTGGCGGCGGTCGACGCCATCGAGGAGCCGATCGTGACGGACCAGTTCACGTACGAGCCCGTCCCGCTGCTGCGCGCGGAGGTGCTGCTGGCGAGCGGACAGCCGGCGCGCGCGCGGCAGGAATTCGAGGCGGCGCATCGCGCGCTGGAAACCGCCACGGCCGAGCGGCCGTGGGACCCGCGCGTGTGGATCGCGCTCGCGCGTGCGCGCGCAGGCCTGGGCCGCCGCGACGCCGCGCACGACGCCATGACGCGCGCGCGCGAGCTCTACCCGGTGGATCGGGATCGCATGGGCGGCCCCGAGGTCCTGGAGCAGTTCGCCGAGGTGCACGCCCGGCTGGGCGAGCACGACGCCGCGATCGCGATCCTGCGCGACCTGCTCGCGCGCCCCAGCATGGTCACCGTCCATACGCTGCGCACGGAGCCGCGCTGGGACCCGCTCCGATCCGATCCGCGCTTCGCGGGGTTGCTGCGCGGCTGAGCGGATCCGCATCCCCGCCGCGGCCGCGCGAGCTGCGGCGCATCCCGCCATGGCATCGCTCCCGCGCGATCATAGATTCGAGGCATGGCATACGGCGGACGAGCCGCGCGGAAGATCGGCCTGGCCGAGTTCGAGGCGATGCCGGCCGAGGACGCGTACCGGATCGAACTGGTGCGCGGCGCGGTGGTGCGCGAACCGCGGCCGGGCGCGCGGCACAGCCGGCTGGTCACCGAGCTGCTCGCGCGGCTGAGGGAGCACGTGCGGGCGCAGGGGCTGGGCATCGTGCTGGTCGACACCGGCTTCCGCCTGCCTGGCGAGCCGGCCACGGTGCGTGGCGCGGACGTGGCGTTCATCGCCGCGGCGCGGCTGCCCGAGGTCGCGCCACCCGGCTTCTGGGAGCTGGCGCCCGACCTGGCCGTCGAAATCGTGTCGCCGCACGACCGCTGGACCGCGGTGCAGGACAAGGCCTTCGACTACCTGGACGCGGGCACGCGCGAGGTGTGGCTGATCGACCCCGCCGCGCGCCGCGCCACGGTCTACCGCTCGCGCGCGGAAAGCTTCGTGGTGGACGACGTCCTCGATGGCGGCGCGGTCGTGCCCGGCTTCTCCCTGGTCCTCCGCGACTTCTTCGACGCGATCCGTCTGCGTTAGAACGAAGGGGCGCCCGGCGCGGCGCCGGGCACCCCTCGCTCATCCGGATCCGCAGAGGCTCAGCGGACCTTGACCTGGCCGTGCTCCAGCGGGAACTGCGCGAAATACTGCGGGTCCGCGGTGCGGCAGTCGGTCAGCGCGGGCGTGTAGGTGTAGCTGATCGTGTCCGGCGTGTCATTGGCCGACGTGCCGTTGTCCGTCACCATCGCCACCGCCGGCGTGCCCTCGTTCGCCTCGCCTTCGCCCCAGCCGTGCTCCACGATGCCGCTCACGAACGCGACGTTGCCGCGCACGTCCACGCAGTCGATCGCCACGCGCAGGCCGCCATCGCCGTGACCGAACGTGTCGACCAGCGTGCCGCTCGCGCTGCCGTCCGCGTACTGGAACGCGTTCAGCGACCAGTTGCCGTTGCAGCCGTTGTCCCAGCCCCAGGCCCCACACGCGTCGGGGCTGCCGGCGGTCACGTGATGGACGGCGTTGGCGCGCGCCAGCTCCGGCTGCCCGTCGAACACCGCCGGGTCGGTCGGCGCCGCGTCGGCGCAGCCGAGGGCGAGGAACGCGAGCGCGGCGACGGCGGCGGGGGCGATGCGATGATGCATGATCTCTCCGTGCGATTGTGACTCGGCCCGCGCGATTCGCGCGCTGCCGATCGGTCGACGCCGGAGCCGATCGCCCCGTCGTCGGGTCGGCCATGGCAGTGGCAGAGACGATACCGCAGCCGGGAGCCGAGTCGTGGCGCGGATTCCGTCGCATTCCGGACCCCCGGCACCGTTGTGTTGCCGGGGCGCATCGTGGCATCATCGCAACGGTTCAACGGTGTGAAGACGCGGGACGCCCACACCACCGTGCGGCCGGAGTTGCACCGGCGGCGCCGGCGGCCTACGGTGCCCGGACGCAGGCGTGCCCCCTCCCGACGCCGTTGAGGCTCATGCTCCCTGACCCTCGCTCGAGTCACGGTACGTATGCAGCGGGACCGGCAGCGCTGATCGCGCTGTCGCTGGTGCCGCTGCTGGCGTCGTGCGCGGCCGCGGGTCAGACGCATCTCGAGGCGTCCGGGGTCGCCGCGGCCGACGAACACGGCAAGGCCGCCGCGCCGCTCGCACCGCCGGTCGCGACCGATCTCGCCGCCGCGCACGACACGGTGCGCGTGCGGATCGTGGCCGCGCCGACGCGGCTGGAGCTGCTGGGCGGGGTGGAGACACCGGTGTGGGCGTACAACGGGTCCACGCCCGGCCCTACGCTGGAGCTGCGCGAGGGGCAGCACGTGGTCGTGCGATTCCACAACCGGCTGCCCGAGGAGACGACGGTGCACTGGCACGGCCTGCGGCTGCCGGTTTCCGCGGACGGCAGCCCGTTCGACCCGATCGCGCCGGGCGACTCGTTCACCTACGCGTTCACGGTGCCGCAGGGGAGCGCGGGCACCTACCTGTACCACCCCCACCCGCACCACCGCACCGCGTGGCAGGTCGGCATGGGGCTGTACGGTGCCATCGTGATCCGCGCGGAGGACGACCCGCTGGCACACCTGCCCGAGCGCCTGCTGGTGCTGCACGACACGCGCTTCCGGCCGGACGGCACCTTCGACTTCCCGCCGCGCGACAGCGAGCAGGGCCGGCTGGACGCGGAGAACGGCCGCGAGGGCGATGTCGTGCTGGTCAACGGGCGGCCGCTGCCGGAGCTGGCGATCCGGCCGGGGGAGACGCAGCGGTGGCGGGTGGTCAACGCCTCCGCCGCGCGGGTCTACCGGCTCGCGCTGCCCGGCCACACGCTGCTGCACGTGGGCAGCGACGGCGGCCTGTTCGAACGGCCGGTCGAGGTGGACGACATCGTGATCGCGAACACGGAGCGGGTCGAGCTGCTCGTGCGCGGCACGGGCGCCCCGGGCGAGCGGGTGGTGCTGCGCAGCCTGCCGTACGACCGGTACATGCCGATGTGGCGGCCGGCCGACTGGGACAGCCCGCTGCCCCTTGCCGTGATCCGCTACCGCGCCGCGCCGCGGGGGCAGGCGACGCCGCTGCCCGCCACCCTGCGGCCGGTGCCTCCGCTGGATGAGGCCGACGCGATCGGCACGCGCGTGGTGCGGCTGGGCCAGGGCAGGATCGACGGACGCGTGATGGACATGGAGCGCGTGGACGGCAGCGCGCGCCTCGGCACCACCGAGGTGTGGGAGGTCCGCAACCTGGTCGGCATGGACCACCCGTTCCATCTGCACGGCTTCCCGTTCCAGGTCCTGTCGCGGGACGGGCAGCCGGTGGCGCAGCGCAGCTGGAAGGATACGGTGAACGTCCCGAAGCACTCGACCGTGCGGCTGATCGTGCGCTTCGACCGGCATGCGGGGCTGTGGATGTACCACTGCCACATCCTGGAGCACGAGGACGACGGCATGATGGGCATTCTCGAAGTGCGGTAACCTTTCCCGAACGAGGAGGAGCACGATGGACAGGATCCGCTCGACGGCGGTCATCGCCGCGGCATGCCTGTGCGCACCCGCTGCTGTGACGGCACAGGCTCCGTCCGAGGCCGCGTCACCGATCGTGGAGATCGTCGCCGAGGACTACACGCTGGACGCGCCTTCCGAGATCCCGTCCGGCTGGACCACGATCCGGTTCCGGAATCAGGGCGCCGAGCACCACATGCTCTACCTCGCCCGCCTGCCGGAGGGCGTATCGTTCGAGCAGTACCAGCGCGAGGCGCAGGTACCGTTCGACCGCGTCTGGCAGGGGCTGAGGGGCGGCACGATCGCGAGCGAGCAGGCGCTCGACGCCCTCGTGCAGGCGCTGCCGTCCTGGTACGGCGGCGTCGGGCTGGTCGGCGGGCCCGGTCTCATCGCCGCCGGTCTCGTCTCCGACGTGACCCTGCGGCTGGAGCCCGGGGAGTACGCGCTGGAGTGCTACGTCAAGAACGCCGACGGCGCGGTCCACTACATGGAGGGCATGACCCGGCCGCTGCGCGTGACGGCCGAGCCGTCGTCCACCACGGCGCCCGAGGCCGACGTCCGCATCACGCTGGCCAATGATGGTCTGTCCCTGGAGGGCACGCCCGCGGCCGGCCGCAACACCATCGCCGTGCACGTGCGCGAGAACCCGGAGATCGGCTTCGGCCACAGCGTCCACATCGCCCGTCTCGAACCGGGCGTGGCGATCGACCAGGTGACCGCGTGGCTGAACTGGCTGACGGTCGACGGCCTTCGCGAGGACGCGCCGGTCGACTTCGTCGGCGGCATGCACCCCATGCCGGCCGGCCAGACCGCCTACTTCACCGTCGACCTCGAGCCCGGCCGCTACCTCGCCGTTTCCGAGGCCACCGGCGCGCAGGGCGTGCAGCAGGAGTTCACGGTGCACTAGCTCACGGCAGCGGCACCTCCCGCCACACCTCCTCGGTGCGGAACAGGTTGTACAGCGCGCCGCCCGCGGCGCCGATCACCGCACCGCTGCCGAAAACGAACGGCAGGTAGACGGCGCCCATGAAGTCGTTCTCGTCGGGCGCGACGACCAGCAGCGTGGTGCCGATGACGAGTGAGCCGATCGCGGCGCCGCCGCCGATCGCGGAGAGCCAGGAGCCGCGGCGGGTGCCGGCGGAGCGCTCCAGCCGCTCGAGCCGGGCGAGGTGGATGGCCAGCGCCCGCTCGCGGACGTGCAGCCGCAGCGAGTCGGCCGCGACGGCGTCGAACCGGCCGTCTGCCGAGCGGTCGGCGACCCCGCGCCTGGTGGTGCCGCCACTCACGCGGGCGATCGGCGCTACCCAGGTCACACGCACGCGCTGGCCGGGCTCGAGCGTCTGGCGTAGCAGATCGGCGCGGGCGGGAACATCCTGCGCTGCCGCGGGGGCGGGTCGCGCCGCGGGCAGTACGGCCGCACAGAGCAGCAGCGGAAGCAGACGGGATGAGAGGTTCGGCATGTTCACGCCTCCTGAGCGATGGAGCCGTCGGCGGACCGGCCCGGCGGCGGTGACGACCCCGGCAGTCTGCGCCCGCGGGCATAAGCCGCCCGTCAATCGCGAGTAAACCTTGAGACTCCGGGGTCGCGGAGCGCAGATTGGGAGCCCGGCTTCCTCCTTCCCGAAGTACGCATGCCCGATTTCCGCACCCGGCTGGACCATCTGATCGTGGAGCTGCAGCGGCGCCGCGTGCCGCAGGTCGCGGCCGTGTACCTGGTGGCCGCCTGGGGCGCGATCGAGGTCTCGGACACGATCTTCCCGCGGCTGGGCATGCCGGACTGGACGGTCACGTTCGTGATCCTGCTGCTGGGCGTGCTGTTCCCGGTGGTCGTGGCGCTGGCGTGGGCGTTCGACCTGACGCGCTTCGGCGTGCGCCGCACCGCGCCGCAGGAGCGGGCGCCGGCCCCGGCCGACGCGGAACGGGCGGGCACCGCGGCGGAGGCCGCACGCGATGTCGACCCGCCCGCCGTCGCCGCAGGTCCGCAGCCGTCGGCTTCCGCCTCGCGCCGCCTGGCCATCTCGGGCGCGGCGCTGATCGCGGTGCCGCTGATCGTCTTCGGCGTCTGGTGGACCACGCGCGGCGTCAGCGCGGAGGGGATCGATCGGCACGCCGTCGCGATCATGCCGTTCCGCACGGCGGGCGCATCGCAGGACGTGGCGTACCTGCGCGAGGGGCTGATGGACCTGCTGGCCGCCCGCGTCGGCGCGGCCGAGGCGGACCTGACCGTGGTCCCGCCGCGCACGGTGAGTCGACGCATCCGCGACGAGCTGGGCACGGTGGACGCCGACCCGGACCTGGAAGCCGCCATGGACCTGGCGCGTGGTCTGGGCGCCGGTCTGCTGCTCCAGGGGGAGGTGGTCGGCACGTCGGGGCGCGTGAGCGTGTCCGCTTCGCTGTACGACGCGCTGACCGGCGAGCGGCGCGCGACCATCCCGGTCGCCGCGCCGGCGGACAGCCTGCACACGCTGATCGACCGCCTGGCCGCCGGGCTGATCGCCGCGGAAGGCGGTGAGAGCGGCGACCGGCTCGCGGCGCTGACCACTGCGTCCGTGCCGGCGCTGCGCGAGTTCATGGCGGCGGAGCAGGCGATGCGCCGCGGGCAGCACGAGCTGGCGGTGCGCTCCTTCGACACCGCGCTCGACATCGACTCCACCTTCGCGCTGGCGGCGACCGGACTGATGCGCGCGCAGGGGTGGGCGGTCGGCATCGAGGCGATCAACGGCCCGCGCGCCTGGCGGCTGGCCAGCCGCGGACGGGACCAGCTCCCGCCCGAGGAGCGCGACCTGTTCGACGCCGCGATGGGGCCGAGCGATCCGATCTCGCTGAGCGAGCTGGTGGACCGGCGCATCCGGCTGGCGGAGCGGCGCACCGACATGCCCGAAGCCGCCTACCTCGCGGCCGACGGGTTGCTCCATTACGGCACGGCCATCGAGATACCGGACGCGGTGGAGCGGGCGTACCGGCAGTTCCAGACGGTGATCGCCATGGACACCGCCTACATGGAGCCGCTGATCCACCTGCACGACCTCGCCGTCAGCAAGCGCGACACACTCGCCACGCGCCGCTACGGCGACCTGATCCTGGCGGTCGACTCGACCAGCAGGTGGGCGGACCGCGTGCGCTACGTTCGCACGCTCGGCCGCGCGGGCCGCGCCTACGCCCGGCCACTGGACTACGATACGCTGTCGCCCGCGCTGCTCGTGCGCGTCGGCACGGCCGGCTGGAACGAGCCGCCGCCGGGCGAACTGGTCGATGCGCTGGCCGCTGCGCTGGGGCGCGCGGAGCGGCCCGACGACGTGGGGCGGCTGGCCGGCCGGCTGTACAGTTACGGCGTCCTGACCGGCAGGCCCTCGCTGCTCCGCCTGGCCGAGCAGCGTCGCCCGGAGCCGTGGCACCGCACGGCCCGTCTGGCGCACGCGCTCTTCGCCCTGCGCGACGAGGCCGCGGCGGCCCGCACCGCCGACGAGCTGCGACCGGATGTGCGCGCGCTGCGACGGATGCCGGCCCCCGACGCGCCCGTGCCGGCAGCGACGGGAGCCCAGTGTCTGCTCGGCCTGTACGCGCTGGCCACCGAAGACGTGGCCGCCGCCCGCGAGATCGCCGACACACTGGGCGTGCCACATCCCGCCCGCGACCCCTGGTTCGAGCGCGAGGATCGCAACTGCGCCGAACTGCTGCACGCGGGCGCGGACGTGGTCGCGGCCGCGCCGGGAGCCGCACGCCGCCTCGAGATGTTCGACGACTCCATGGCCGCGGGTACGCCGGTGCAGATCTGGCTGCACCCGTTCATGGCGCTGACGCTGGCCGAGCTGTGGGAGCGGCTGGACCGCCCGGAGCGCGCGCTGCGCGCGGTACGCCGCCGAATCTACCTGCCCGAGCCCGCGCTCATGCGTGTGGAGCTGGTCGGGGAGGAGGCGCGGCTGGCCGAGCGGGTGGGCGACCGCGAGGGCGCGATCCGCGCCTACCGCGACTACATCGCCGCCCGCCAGCATGCCGAGGAGCCGTTCCTCAGCCGGCGCCGGGCCGCCGAAGCTCGCCTGGTCCGGCTGGAAGGCGAGTAGGGTCCTGCCCGGGGAGCGCGTTCGTGCCGCTCCCGGCCCCGCCGCGGCATTCCGCAGGAAGATGAACGAACCGCCGGGGAAGCGCGGCCCGGAATCGCGAATTCCGCCTCTTGATCCACCCCGCGGCCGCCGCTAGACTTCGCGCCGTCCCACCCGTGGACCTCCCCCGCATCGCCCACATCTTCGGAGCTTCACCAGACGATGCCGTCTATCCGATGGCTGCGCCTTCTCGGCGCGGCGACCCTACTGGTATTGCCGTTGGTGTCCTGTGGTGACTCCGGCGATCCGACCGACACGGGCGGCTCGTCCGAGCGGTCGGTCACGCTGACACTGTCGACGGGCACGGTGGTGCCCGGCCAGGTCGTGACGGTCACGGCAGCGGAGCCGCTGTTCGACGCGCCGACGTACACGGCGACGGCGGGCGGCGGGCTGAGCGTGGAGGTCGTGCGCGTGGATTCCGCGACGGCGCTGTTCGCGCTGCCGCTGACCACGCCGGCCGGCAGCTATACGCTGGAGCTGGTCGACGCCGGCGACTGGCGTTCGACGCTGAACGTGCAGGTCGGCGCGGCGCCGGCGGTGACAGACGCGGACGCCGTAGTGGCCGAAGTGCTGGCCGACGTGGACGCGATGCTGGCCGAGGCCCAGTCGCTGGCCACCGACAGCGCCATCCCCGCCGACGGCGGCGTGCAGCTGGCTGCCGCGGTCGCGGCGGAGCTGGCGGCCTGGCGGGATACGGCTTCGGTGGAGTCGCAGGCGCGCGTGGCCGCGCTGCTGCAGGCGAACCCCGAGCTGCTCGCACCCGTGGGTGCGCCGGCCGGCGTGTCGAGCAGCCTGATGCTGGACCCCTGCCCCGCCAGCTCGACCTCCCCGGCCGCGGCGTTCACGCTGTGCCAGGGCAGGACCACGGTGAGCGTCGCACAGGCGGCGGTCACGATGGTCGTCGCGGGCGTGCTCTGCCACGTCGAGCCGTCGTCGTGCCTCGTGTCCGGTGCACTCGCCGTCACCGCGATCGTCCGCGCAAAGGGCTACGTGGTGCGCATGGGCGAGATGCCCGGCATCGCGTTCGGTCAGATCGTGGCTCGCTTCGTCCCCGAAGACGACGGCACCTGGCCGGTCGGCCTGTCCGCGGCCGCGGTCTCGGGCATGCGAGCGGATACGCTCAGCTTCGTTGCCGGTCGCCCGTACACGCTGGGCGCGGACGCGGAGTTCCGCAGCATCGTGTCGAGCGATCGCTCGCTGCACCCCATCGTCGCTGCCGTCTTCGACGCGATCGAGTCGGTGCGCGAGGTGTGGCAGACGGCGGTCGACGTCGTCGCCATCATCAACGACTTCGTGTTCGGCACGCTGCCCGCCGTGCCGGCTGCGCCGAGCATGCCGCCGGGCACCCCGGCGAACAGCACGATGGCGGAGCTGCCGGCCGACAGCGTCTCCATCGATGCGGTGAGCGGTCCGGTCACCGTCGACTACGACGTCGCGACGCGCACGTTCACGGTGACCACCCAGCAGGGCGGCGACGTGCCGTTCTCCTTCGACCTGGTCTACCACTACGTGTTCGGTGAAGTGCGCACGCGCTACGACGCGGTCGTCGGCGCGAGCGCCGTGATCGACGTCACGTCGGGGGACGGCCAGACCGGCAAGCCGGGCGAGACGCTGACCGACGCGCTGGTCGTGCGCGTCACGTCGCTCGTTGACGGCTCGCCGATCGAGGGTGCGACCGTGACGTGGACCGTGACCGGGGGTAACGGCACGGTCGCGGGCGGGACGACCACCGACCTGAACGGCGAGGCGATCGCCGCGTGGACGCTCGGCCCGGCCGAGGGCGCGCAGTCCGTCGAGGCGACCGCGACGCTGGCCGACGGCTCGGCCGTCAGCGGCAGTGCGGCCTTCACCGCCAGCGCCGAGCTGCAGCTCCAGCTGGTGCAGGTCTGGGGCGACGACCAGACCGGCGAGCCGCACACCGCGCTCGCCGAACCGCTGATCGTCCGCCTGGTCGACCAGGACCTGATGCCCGTCGCGGGTCGCACGATCAGCTGGGGCGTGACGAGCGGCGACGGCACCATCTCCGCCACGTCCACCGTCACCGACGCCAACGGCGAGGGCCAGGTGACGTGGACGCTGGGCGCGGACTCGAGCGGCACCGTGGACGCGTGGATGTTCGTCGACGGCCTCGATATCACGGGCAGCCCGGTGGTGTTCAGCGCGTCGATTCCGAGCGGCGGCCCGCCGAGCTATACGATGACCGTGATTCCGTCGATCGGGGTGGGCGCGAGCCTGCCACAGGCGCTGAGCAACACCGGACGCGCCGTTGGTCACGAGTTCGATCCCGGCAGCGGCAGGAACGAAGCGTGGATGTGGGACGGCAGCAACGTCACGCCGATCGTGGTCGGCAACCGCACCGACGGCTGGACGGTGAGCGACGCGGGCGCGGTCGGCATCTACTACTCCGCCGCGACGACGAACGCCATCGCCATCTGGGAGAACGGCAATGTGCAGACGTTGGACGTAGCCGGCGATTACGACGTGACGGTGCTGCGCGGCGGCACGTACGGCGGCGATCTCTTCGGCGCGGCCTACGATCGAGTCGCCAGCAGATACGTGGCCGTGCGCTGGTCCTCGGCCGGTGCCGCGACCCTGCTGCCCAACCCGGGAGACGATCCTTCCGCGACGTACGGTGGCACCGATACCGGCGTGTCCGTCGGCGCGACTCAGCCGTTGATCTCCGGAACCACTAGAGGCCGGGAGGCGGCGATCTGGAACGGCACCGCGTACTCGCGCCTCGATGATGGGAACGGCGCGGGGCAGTCCAGCGCGAACGACGCGAACGACGGCGGCATCGTCGCGGGATGGGCCCACGACGGTGGCGGATGCCAGGTGCCGGCGCGGTGGGTGAACGGCGTGATCCAGCTGCTGCCGCGCCTGGACGCCGGGTGCTTCTACCGGGTCGAGGCCGTCAATGCCGCGGGCCAGATCGTCGGCGGCAGCAACAACGGCCTGGCCGCGCTCTGGCTGGACGATCAGGTGTACGATCTGAACGGCCTGGTCGTCGATCTCAACGGCGCACACATCGAGCTGGCGATGGACATCAACGACGCGGGTATCATCCTCGCCACCGCCGTGATCGACGGGGTCGATCGCGCGGTGCTGCTGACGCCGCAGTAGCCTCCCCGGCACGACTCAAGAACGGCCCGGCGGCGATGCTTCGCTGCCGGGCCGTTCTGCTTCCCGGCGCTATACGAAACGACCCGTGATCAGCACTCCAGCACCGATGTCGGCGCGCGCACGCGGTACGCTTCCAGCTCCGCGCCGGCCGCGCCGAGGTACTCGTCCCAGAACCTGCGCACTCGCTGGCCCTCGGTGGTGGTCGGGTCGGCGCCGATGACGACGACGCACGCGTCGTCCAGCGCTGGGACCAGTCCCGACTGCGCCTGCTGCTCGACCCAATCCTGCCCCGGCATGCGGCGGGCGCGCTCGAACTCCCAGTCGCTCGTGCTCTGGTACATGTCGCTGAGCAGCAGCAGCTGCCGATCGCCGCGCGCGTCGCGCAGATGTTCGGACGCGATGTGCAGCGTGGTGAACAGGTCGGTGGTGCCGATGCTGCCGACCAGCTCCGGATCGAAGAAGACGGGCAGCGCGTTGAGCACGCCGCGCCGCGCGGCGTCCAGGCCGCGGCGGTCCAGGCTGGTCTCGCGGCCGGGGGTGCGCACCTCGGGCATGTCCTGCACGAAGCGGCCGACCGAGTCGCGCGAGCCGGTGCGGTACATCTCCAGCAGCACGAAGCGGTCGCCGTAGTTCAGCCCTTCGACCACCTTCTCGAGGTACGCACGCGCGTCGCTGGCCGAGTGCGACGGCTGGCTGCCCGAGAAGTCGACCACGGCCACGACGGTTTTCGGCGCGGCATCGCTCGCGGGTCGATCCTCGGTCTGCGCGCTCGCATTGGGCACCGCGCCGTCAGAGCACGCGGACGCGCCGAAAACCGAGGCGAAGGCGAAGGCGGAGGCGAAGAGGTAGAGGGTCCGTCCGGGATGCCTGGACTGCGTCTGCCGTTCATCGCGCATCATCGGTTCTCCATCCGGTCTGCCTGTGCTTCGCCTTCGCCTTCGCCTCTGCCTCTGCCTGTGCCTGCGCCTTCGCCTCCGCCTTGGCGGTCGACGCTCGCGTCGATCGCCATCCACTGCCGGTGCAGCTCCAGGTGCCGCTCCTTGACCGCGCCGAAGTCGGCGGGCAGGCGGAAGCGGCCCTGCGCCTGCGGCACGCCCACGTCCAGGTGCGTTTCGGTGCGGAACGCGGCGATGTTCTGCGGGTCGATGCCGCGCATGCGGGCGTTCTCGGCGCGGAAGATCGGCACCATGCGCGCGAGCCGGTCGCGGCGCCCTTCCCAGTCCTCGAACGGTCGGGCCTGCGTCAGGAACTCCGCCCAGGCGATGGCCTCGCGCGCGTCGCGGTCGGCGTCGCGGATGCGCTCGCGGTGGCTCTCGATCGCCTGCAGCAGCTCGCGCCGCCGCGCGAGCAGGTCCTTGAGCCGCGGGTCCTGCGGGTCGCTCGCGGTCACCTCGTCGCTGACCTTGAGGTAGCCGAGCAGCGCGGCGGTCAGGAACAGCACCGCGTTCAGGATGGCGATGGGCGCGTTGGTCGCGTGGATGCGCTGCGCGTAGGCGCGCCGCTCTTCGCGCGCGGCCAGCTCGTCCTCCAGCGCCGGCCGTGCGGCGCTCAGTTCTGCGACGGCCTGGATGTCCTCCGCCTGCCGCGCGGCGGCGACGCGGCGGTCCAGGTCCTCGATCTGCTGCGTGGTCTCGGCCAGCCGCGCATCGGCGAACTCGGCGATCTCCTGGCGCGCCATGAACAGGAACGCGATCACGGCGATGCCGCCGAGCAGCCCGACCGCCGCGGGGATCCAGAACTGGCGACGGTACTGGCGCACGCTGCGTCCCGCCTCGGGCACGTCCCGCTCGCTGACCGCGACCACGCGGCGGATGGACTCACCGAAGATGTGCGCCAGCACGACCAGGAACACGATCACGCCCAGCGCCAGGATGGCCACCTCGGGCGACAGCGCGATGCGGTACCAGGCGCGGTAGAGGCCCGCCAGTGCGCCGTGCAGCTCCGCCTCGGCGGACAGGATGGCCCACTGCTGCGCCAGGTCGGCGTCCTGCGGCAGCAGTTCCTGGAAGACCGGCACGTTGGCCACCCAGTCCACCGCGACCAGCAGCAGGATCGCGGGGACGAACCACCACCAGCGCCAGTAGCTGCGGAAGCCGAAGCTCGACTGCCGGCCGCGGTTCATCGCCTCCAGTTCGTCGACGCGGCCGTCGATCGTCACGACCTCCGTGCGCGAGCGGCGGATCGCGTCCAGCGAGAAGGACACGTCGTTCAGCGCCTGACGCGCGCGCTGCACGTTGGCCTCGATCGCGTCCTGGATGCGCGTGGTGACCTTCTGGACCCACTGCGTGAAGACCTCGCTGGCGCGGCGGCGCAGCGCCTGCTCGGGCGGCAGCTCTCCCTCCGGCATGGCGTCCGAGCGCGGCAGGCCCGCCTGCGCCCACTGCTGCCCCTGCTCGCGCGCCTCCTTCTCCAGGTGGTGCACCTCGATGGCGAACCACTTGTCCAGCGCCGCGGTCACCGGGCGCAGCCCGCCGGTCGCGGGCGGCGGTCCGGCAGGAATGGCGCTGTCGGCCCGCGCGTCGAAGTTCCCCGCATCCACGGGGTCGCGCAGGGATGCGTAGGAGGGCTCGTGGTCGTCGTCGGGCGCGCGCGGATCCTCGCCGGTTCCGGACCCGCGCACGCGGTCCGTGATCCGGTTCCAGGTGTCCTTCCAGCCCATCGCGATGCCTCCGTTGGCGTGCTCGGATCGGTTGCGTGCAGGTGGCGCGCCACTGATGCGGGACGGGCGCGGAGGCCCTGGTGTTTCAGAGCTGCCGCGGGCGCACGCGAACCAGCTCGGTGGCGAAGCCGTCGATGGCGTTGTCGCCCAGCACCAGGCTGTCGGCGTCGAGCTGGAGGATCACGAACCACGGACGCCATTCGGAGGTGACGTCGTACCAGCGCTCGATGACGTCGTGGGTCCCGTGGATCGACGTCGTGTCGTCCTCGATGACGCGGATGCGGTAGGCGCCGGCGGCAGGAGACGTCGGGCCGATGAAGAGGCTGTCGGTACGCACGATCACGCGGATCGGCGGATCGATGTCGCTGCAGCCGCCCGTGAAGCCGCCACAGGCGCGGACTGCGTCCCAGGCGCCGTAGAGCGACGGCTCGCTGGAGCCGGTCGGATCACCATCGCAAGCGACGGCGAACAGCGTCAGCAGGGCGAGCAGCCCGGATGCACCAGCCGTTCGTGCCATGACTCCTCCCTGGCGGCTACTCCAGCCAGCGGCGCGTGCCCGCTACCTGGTCGATGCGCTCTTCGAAGCGCGTCAGCGACTCCGGCGCGGCGGGGCAGCCGTGGTAGTGGTTCACGGTGTGGCTCGCCGCACCGCGTTCGATCGTGACCGTCGCGGAGGGCATGTCGGTCCATGCACCGCCACACGCGCGCTCGTTGGCGGGCGTGATGTCGGCCGGCAGGTCGTGGAAGCCGATGCTGTCGGCGAGAGCGAACAGGCGCGCTACGTCGGCGGGCGGCACCTGCGCCGTGTCCCGCCCCTCCTGCGCGACGAACCGGCGGCCGTCGAACTCGACGCGCCCGTCGCCCCACACGGTCAGCGTGTACATCGGGCAGGCGCCGAAGCACGGGCCGCGCTCCAGCGTGATGCGGTCGTCGGCGTCGACGGGTTCCGGCGCGGTCTCGCGCGCGGCGCATGCGGCCACGGCCAGCCCGAGCGCGAGCAGCGCGACGGGGGCGGCCGGCCGAGCGCGGACAGCCCGTGCGATCATCCGGGAGCGGCAGGCATCTGCCAACAGGCGAGCGCCCTGGGCGCGGTTGCGTGCATCGATCATGGCGGCGTGACCGTGAGCTGTTGATGGCTGTCGTGTGCGCCGAACGCTAGCGCGTGCCGTGCCTCGGCGGGAGTGCCGCCGCTGACCGCTCCGGCCCGTGCCCGCCCGCGCCGAGCGGGCGCAGCCGGGCGTAGCTGTCGGGATCGACATCCGCGTGCAGTTCTTCCCAGAGCCGGTGCCAGAAGCCGGCGAGTACGGCCATCTCGCGCGGCCCGATCGGGCGCTGCCCCTGCCGCGCCCGCCACTCCTGCACGGTGGCGGCGAGCCGCTCCAGCGAAGCGCGCACGCGCCGCCGTTCGTTCGACGACAGCTCGGCCGCGGCGTCGAACAGCGCGGCGTAGTAGGCGGGGCCGGCGGTGAGCAGCGACAGGCCGCGGGCCGCGTCCACGGTGGGATGCTTGGCCTCGAGTCCCGCCTGGACGAAGGGCAGCCGCCAGTTGTTCTGCGCGAGCACACCGTCCGGGTTCTCCAGCGCGACCCAGGCGTGGAACATGGCGAGGCGCACGTCAGCCACGCCGTTGCCGCCGTCGCCGCCGTTGCCGCCGTTGCCGCCGTTGCCGCCGTTGCCGCCATGGCTGGACGGATGCGCGAGCAGCAGCAGCTCCTCGTCCACGGTGCCGCTGTGGTCGTGCCAGATCTCCGGGCCGGCCGGGTAAGCCGGCGGCGCGGCGCCCGCCTGCAACGGCACGGTGAAGGCGGCGCCGATCAGCCGCCGCTCGCCGGCGATGCGCGCGTAGCTCAGCACGGACGGACGTGCCGGGTCGACGCGGCCGCTGACGATGCGGCCCGGGTGGATCCAGTGTTCGCCCATGCCCGGGAACTCGGGGCCGAGCCGTCGATAGCCCGCCGCGCTGGCCTGCTCCACGGTCGGGAACGCGCGCACGGCCTGGCGCAGCGTGTCGAGGAACGCGACCAGCGTGTGGTCGTCGACGTCGATCGCGGCCTGCCTGGCCACGGGCGGCGGCCAGCGCCGCAGCGGCTCGAACGCCTCGATCGCGATGGTGTCGGACGAGAGGCCGTTCGCGTCGATCAGGTTGAGCCGGCGCTGCCCGCGCGTTTCGAGCAGCCGGCGCAGCTGCGTGTGGTCGAGCCCGTACGGGTGACGGGCGAGCGGCCGCATCATCACGGGCTCCGGCACCCCGCCGCCGTCCTCGTCGCTGGCGTCGTGCGGGCCGACCTCGCTGCGCACGACGTCGCGGTAGAAGACGATGGCGTAGCGTCCGTGATCGACGATCATGGCGCTGTCGCCCACGGCAACCAGCTCGATCATCAGCTCGTGCTCGTCGTCGAAGCTCAGCGTCACGCGCGTGCCGCGCGGGCCGTTGTCGCGAAACAGCTGTTCGCCGCTCTTCCCATGCGTACAGCCAGCGAGGCAGAGGGACAGGCACAGCAGTGTCGGGATGCGCATGGCTCACCTCACCGGGATGCGGGTCTCGGCGAAGCGGCGCTCGAACTCCTCGCGCGTGCCGTGCCACAGGTTCATCGCTTCGCGCAGCGTCGCGTCGTCGGCCGTGAAGGGGCGGCCGGCGGGCGATCGGCGCAGCCAGACCGGTCGCACCCACTCGTTGTAGAAGCCCTGCGACGCGAGCAGCAGCGACCGCTCGCCGTCGGCGGGTTCGGGCCCCGTGTCGAACTCGATCCAGAAGCGCGTGCCGGCGACGGTCTCCAGGTAGTCGTCGTCCGCGTCGCGCACCGCGCGCAGCCCCGCGTCCGACGGGCTGCCGTCGGACAGCTGTACGCGCGCTGGGCGCAGCGTGCGGAAGGGCGCGTGGCGCGCGTGCGTGCCGAGCGCGACCTGGTCGATGCGCCACTGGTCGGCCGCGAAGCGGACGCGGATGCGCAGCGTGTCGGCGCGTGCGCGGTCGGTGGGCAGCGGCACGGCCACCTCGTTCCAGGCGATGGGACCGCTGTCCGGCACGCGCGCGACGAGGCGCCACTCACCGGCGTCCAGCACCTCGACGCGCAGGCCCATACGGCCGACCCACCACGAGCCGAGCTGCACGGCCGAACCGATCTGGCGCAGCTCGTCGCCCATCCAGGTCAGGGCGGCGGGACCGGCCGCGCCCAGCATCATCTCGTAGAACAGCACGCTGGTCAGCAGGCTGTTGCGCATGCGGAGCACGAGCGCCGCGCTGTCGCCCGGCTCGGCGGGCAGCGCGAAGGCCAGATCGATCCAGTCGTCCAGCTCACCGCCCGCCGCGGCCGCCGCCGTGCGCGCCGGATCGGTCGAGTAGACCGCGTCGTCGCGGCGCGCGATCGGAGCGAGCACGTCGGCGCCGTCCGCATTGCGCGCGCTGACGGGCACGCGAACGTCGCGGAATGCGACGGGCGCTTCGGCGGCGTCGGGCAGCACCCGCTCGTCGGCGCGGCGCGGCACGTCCAGCAGCGCGACCTGGTTGATGAAGTGGGTCTCCATCGCCTCGTTGCGCACGTCCAGGCGGAAGACGCCGTCGAGCGGGCCGCCCGCCAGCACGTCCACGTCCCTGCCCTCCAGCAGCGGCGCGATGCTGTAGCTGAACAGCTCCGCCTCCAGCACCGTGTCGGCGCCGATGGTCGAGTAGACGGTCGGGCAGGAGCCGAAGCACTTCGGATCCATGGCGCACGCGATGCCCACGATCGCCGCCGGCACCAGCACGGTCGCGCCGACGCTCGCGAGCAGGGACAGGGGCGCGTTGACGTCCGTGTGGTAGGCCTCGAGCCCGAGCACGTCGTCCATGGCCAGGCTCGCGACCGCGCTGGTATCGGCCAGGCCCAGCGAGTATGCGATGCCGTAGCCGGACACGCGGTCGTGCGTGATCGTCACGCCCTCCCTGAACAGCACGATGCTGCCGTCCGCCAGGTGGGCGCGCACCGGCGCATCCACCCAGACGGGCTCGGCGCCATCCGGCGGCGCGTCGGTCGGCGCGATCCGCGGCTCGCGGAAAACGTGCACGCACGACGCGAGCACCAGCGGCAGCAGCAGCAGGAGCAGCAGGACCAGGCACAGCAGGGGCACCGAGCGGCGACGGGTCGCGGAGGCTTGCGGCGGACCAGGTGCGGACGGCTGCGGCGGACGAGGTGGGGCTGGTTGCGGCGGACGAGGTACGGAAGTGCTCGGCGGATCTGGAATCGGCTGGCTCGGGCGCATGGGCGGCCTCCGGGCGAGAGGATCGGCTGGCGATCTGCGCTCGCACCATGCGGCCGCGCTCGTAAACGAGCGGTCAACCGACCGTAAACCGCGCTGTGGCGCGGTCCGCTAGCGCCCCGCCAGCTCCTCGCGCAGTGCGTTGCGCGCCCGCTCGATGCGCATACGCACCCGGTCGCGCAGCGCGGGCAGGTCGCGCAGCGACAGGCCGGTGGTCTCGACCGGCTCCAGCACGCGCACCTCCGCGCGCGCGGGCTGGAACAGGAAGCTGTGTTTCTTCATGGCGCCGCGTGTGCCTGCCACGGCCAGCGGCAGGATCGGCGCGCCGGCCTCGATGGCCACGCGGAACGCGCCGTCGCGGAAGGGCAGCATCTCGCCATCGGGCGAGCGAGTCCCCTCGGGGAAGATCATGACGCCGACGCCCTTCCCCAGGCGGTCGCGGATCTGGTCCAGCGCCTCGGCACGGCTGCTCGCGTCGCCGCGGCGCACCTCCACGTCGCCCGCCATGCGCATCATCCAGCCCATGAGCGGGATGCGGAAGATGGCCTCCTTGCTCAGCCACTTCATCTCCCACGGCAGGTGGCTGATCAGAAAGATGTCCGCGTACGACTCGTGGTTGGACACGACGACATAGGCGCGCTGGTCGGGCAGCCGCCCGCGCGCGCGGAACCGCCAGAGCGGGTTCATCTTCACCGCCATCACCGCGGCCAGCCGGAAGAAGCGGCCGACGATGCGCCGCGCCGGATCGAACGGCGCCGTGGCCAGGAAGACCAGCGCCATGAGCGGCGTCCAGACCAGGACGAGGATGCCGTACGCGACCCAGAGGAGGGCGGAGAGGGGTTTCACGGGTTATGGGCCGTTGGGCGTTGGGCGTTGGGCGCGGCGTGTTCGTGCCGCTACTCGTATTCGTGCTCCTGGTGCTTCGCACTTCGCACTCCCGGGTTCACAGCTCCACGAAAGTGATGCCGGCGTTGCCCCGGTCGGTGCGCAGACTCGAGCGCAGTCCGGGGTGACGGTTCAGCAGGGCGCGGGCCGCGCCGCTGCCGTCGGGGTAGTCCTCCCCTGCGACCCAGCCTTTCACGAGACCGCGCGATCTCAGGTTGCCGAGGTGTCGACGCACGGCGTCGCGGATCGCGCCGCCCCTGCCGCTCGAGCCGTAGCCGTGGATCACGCGCACCAGCCGCACCCCCTGCCGGCGCCACGTGTCTAGCTTCAGGTCCAGCCGTCCGACCGCCTGGTCCGTGGCAGGGCGGCCGCTTTCCAGGTTCAGCGTCTGCGCGCGCCCGCCGCCGGGGCGAGTCGCGCCGCGTCCGCCCCCACCCCCCTGCCCGCCGCCCCTGGAGCCGCTGCTCTTCCGGCCGCCGCGGGCGCGCGCCGCCGAGCCGACACCGTGCTGGTGCGAGCCGCACCAGCGGCAGACGCGCTCGTCGTCCGGGATCTCGTTGCCGCACACCTCGCAGGGGACCATGCGCTCAGCTTACGGGCTGGCGGTCGCCCGGGCACGGGTGAGCGTCCGACGAGGTCTGGTGTGGCGGTGACGAAGCCTCGCACGGGCGCAAAAAAAACCGGCCCGGCAAGCGAACTCGCCGGGCCGGCTGATCGAGCTCCGCAGAGCCCGGATGCTACTTACGCACCCATACGGACGACGTTCTCGGCCGCCGGGCCCTTCTGGCCCTGGACGATGTCGAACTCGACCTTCTCGCCTTCCTGCAGCGTCTTGAAGCCGCTACCCTGGATGGCCGTGTGGTGCACGAAGCAGTCCTTGCCGCCCTCGGCCGGGGTGATGAACCCGAAGCCCTTCTGGTCGTTGAACCACTTCACGGTGCCGTTGCTACGCATATCACGCACTCCTGGTGCTGTGTGACGATGTGCAGGGGTGCGGGATATCCGTACCAACCTTTCCATCAGTCGTTCTGACGGGATCCGCCCGCCGCGGTTCGCTTGCGCCCTGAAACGTGAAAAGGACCCGGGACGATCGATCGAGTCCAGGTCCTTTCTGTCACTGGGTCCCGGCCGTGCCGGGGTCGCTCGCGAGGGTGAGGATAGCGTGATGTGCTGGTGAGGTCAAGGGTTTTTTTCGTTTTCTCCGTTGTTGGCCGGTGGGGACGCTCACTTTCGTTCGCGGGGACGGGCGCGTTGCGCCTGGCGACGGCTCGCTGCGCTCGCGGGGAGGCTCGCGTTGCTCGCGGGGAGGCGCTGCGCGCGGGGAGGCTCGGCTGCGCCTCGCGGGTAGGTGGCGGGGCGGGATGCGGATTCTGTCATTAGCTTCCGGGCGCCGTTCCGTTCCCTGATCCGTTCCTCCTTCGTCCCTTCACCCCGCTTCCCGTGCTCGAACTGGTCGGTCTGACGCGCAGTTACGAAGAAGGCGATGGCGTGCACGACGTGTTCAGAGACGTGGACCTGCAGGTCGGCGCGGGGGAATCGGTGGTGCTGCTGGGGCCGAGCGGGTCGGGCAAGTCGACGCTGCTCAATCTGGTCAGCGGCATCGACCTGCCGACGGCGGGCGACGTGCGGGTGGCGGGCGTTTCGATCCCGTCGCTGTCGGAGCGGCAGCGCACGCTGTTCCGGCGCGACCGCATCGGCTTCGTGTTCCAGTTCTTCAACCTGATCCCGACGCTGACGGTGCGGGAGAACCTGCTGCTGCCGCAGGAGCTGGCGGGTCGGGTGACGGAGGCGGACCGGTCGCGCGCGGCGTCGCTGCTGGAGCGGGTGGGGCTGGGCGATCGCGCGGGCGCATATCCCGACCGGCTGTCGGGCGGCGAGCGGCAGCGCATTGCGATCGCGCGCGCGCTGGCGCACGAGCCGGACCTGCTGCTGGCGGACGAGCCGACCGGCAACCTGGACGCGGAGACGGGCGCGCGCGTGCTGTCGCTGCTGCGTGAACTGGTGCGGGACACGGGCCGCACCATGCTGGTCGTGACGCACAGCGAGGACGTGGTCGACGCGCTGGCGGACCGTGTGGTCGAGCTGCGCGCCGGGCGGCTGGTCGAGCGGTCTCGGCTGGACGCGGGCAGCCACGCGACGGGGGCGGCGGCACCGGCGAGTGGAGCGGACCCGGCGCGTGACGCCGCTGACGCGGAGGCCGGCCAGCGGTGAACGGACTCGCCCGCTTCAGCTTGCGCTGGCTGCGACGGCACCCGCTGCAGGTGGGGCTGGCCGGTCTGGCGATCGCGCTGGGCGTCGCGGTCGCGGTGTCCGTCGATCTGGCGATCGGCAGCGCGCGGCGCGCGTTCGAGCTGTCGACGGAGGCGGTGTCGGGTCGCGCGACGCATCACGTGGTGGCCGCGGGGCGGGTGGCGGACTCGGCGTTCGCGGGATTCGCGGCCCTGGATGGCGTGCGGGCGGCGCCGGTGGTGGAGGGGGCGGTTGTGGCGCGAGGGGAGGCGGAGGCGGAGGCGGAGGCGGAGGCGGAGGCAGAGGCGGAGGCAGAGGCAGAGGCGGAGGCGGAGGCAGAGGCGGAGGGGGAGGCAGAGGCGGGGGCGGAGGGGGGGCGGGGCGAGGCGGGGGCGGGCTCGGCCGGGCGGGCGTTGCGGCTGCTGGGGGTGGATCCGTTTTCGGAGGCGCCGTTCCGCGCGTTCCTGCGCCCCGGCTCGGCCGGCGCGCCGGTTGGCACTGCGCTGCTGGAGCCGTTCACGGTCGTGCTGGCGGGCGGGACCGCGGCCGAGCTCGGGGTGGCGGTGGGGGACACGCTGCGTCTGGAGGTCGGCGGGCGCTCCGCCGTCGTCGTGCTCACGGGGCTGCTCGAGCCGGTGGACGCGCTGAGCCGGCGGGCGCTGGCGGACCTGATGATCGCGGACGTGGCGACGGCGCAGGCGCTGCTCGGTGCGGGGGGGCTGGACCGCATCGAGCTGATCGTTGCCGGGGAGGCGGCGCGGGCGCGCGTGGCGGCGCTGGCGGAGGCGCGCGGGCTGGAGGTGCGGCCGGCGGCGGCGGGTGCGGACGCGCTGGCGCAGATGACGCGCGCGTTCGAGATCAACCTGCGCGCACTCAGCCTGCTGGCGCTCGTGTTCGGCATGTTCCTGATATACAACAGCATGACCTTCTCGGTCGTGCAGCGCCGCGAGTTGATCGGCACGCTGCGCGCGCTGGGCGCGACGCGCGGGCAGGTCACGCGTATGGTGCTGGGGGAGGCGGCGCTGCTGGGCGTGGCGGGCTCCGTCGTGGGTGTGGGGCTGGGCGTGCTGCTCGGTCGCGGGCTGGTGGACCTGGTCGCGCGCACGATCAACGACCTCTACTTCGCGGTCGAGGTCCGCTCCGTCGACGTCGATGCCGCGGCGCTGGTGCGTGGCGGGCTCTTCGGCGTGGCCGCCGCGCTCGCGGCCGCAGTGCCCGCGACGCTGGAGGCGACGCTGACGCTGCCGCGCGCGGCGCAGGTGCGCTCGGCGATCGAGGAGCGGTTCCGCGCGCTGCTGCCATGGCTGGCGCTCGGGGGTGCGGCGGCGATGATGCTCGGCGGCGTGGTGCTCTGGCTGTCCGAGCGCTCGCTGGTGATCAGCTTCGCGGGCGTTTTCGCCGTGATCCTGGGCGCCACGCTGCTCATGCCGCTCGCCGCGCGGGGGCTCGCGCTCGGGCTGCGCGCACCGGCTGCCGGCGCGGGCGCAGCGTTCGGCGCGGCGGGCGCGGTGCTCGGGCGCATGGCCGCGGGCGGCGTCGCGGCCGGGCTCAGCCGCACGGCGCCGGCGATCGCCGCGCTGTCCGTCGCGGTCGCGGTCAGCGTGGGCGTCGGTCTCATGATCCACAGCTTCCGGGACGCGGTCGCGCGCTGGCTGGACGCGACGCTGATCGCGGACGTCTACGTCTCGCCGCCGCTGCAGGGCAGTTCGGGCCCGGCGGGCGACCTGGACCCTCGCGTGGTGCGCATCGTCGAAACGACGGACGGTGTGGAACGCGCGCGGCGCTACCGCTACGTGGACACGCGCATGCGGATGGCGGCGGAGGAAGCAGCCGTCTCGCTGATGGCGGTGCAGACCGACTCGCTGCTGCCGCGCTCGATGCAGCCGGTGGGCGATCCGCTGCCCGACGCGTGGCCGCGCTTCCAGGCGGGGCGCGCGGTGTGGGCGAGCGAGCCGCTCGCGACGAGCGCGGGGCTGCGCGCGGGCGACCGCGTCGAGGTGCGCACGCCGGACGGCTGGCGAGTCTTCCCGGTCGCCGGCGTGTTCCGCGACTACGTCACTGGCCAGGGCCGGCTGATGATCGACCGGGACGCCTATCGCACGATCTGGGGCGACAGCGCGGTCACGTCGCTGGCGGTGTTCCTCGCGCCGGGCGCGGACCCGGACGCGGTCGCCACGCGCGTGCGCGACGCAGCGGCACCGGTGCAGCGGGTCTTTGCGCAGTCGCAGACGGGGCTGCGCACGGCATCGCTCGAAATCTTCGACCGCACGTTCACGATCACCGCGGTGCTGCGCACGCTGACGCTGATCGTGGCGTTCGTGGGCGTGCTGGCGGCGCTGATGGCGCTGCAGCTGGAGCGCGCGCGCGAGCTGGGCGTGCTGCGCGCGAACGGTCTCACGCCGGGGCAGCTGCGCGCGATGGTATCGACGCAGACGGGGTTGATCGGCCTGATCGCCGGCGTGCTGGCGCTGCCGCTCGGGCTGCTGCTGGCGGCGATGATGGTCTACGTGGTGAACCGCCGCTCGTTCGGCTGGTCGATGGAGCTGTCGATCTCGGCCGGCATGCTGACGCAGGCGGTGCTGGTCGCGCTGGCCGCGTCGCTGCTGGCGGGCCTCTACCCGGCATGGCGCATGGCCAGGACCTCCCCGGCCGAAGCGCTGCGCGGCGAATGAGACGGGCGTGGGGCTTGGGGCGTGGGGCCTGGGGCGCGGCACTCCTCGTGGGCCTTCTCGCGGCCGGCTGGCTGCTGCTGCGCGGGCCGGAGCGGCCGGAGGTCGCGGCGGGGCTGTCGGTGGTGGAGACGCTGGGCGGCGCGGACACGGTCGGTTACGCGCGGGCGGATTCCGTGCGCGCGTTCTCCTTTCCGGTCGACCACGGACCGCACCCCGACTTCCGCAACGAGTGGTGGTACTTCACGGGCACGCTCACGGCGACCGAGGGCGGCCGGCGCTTCGGCTTCCAGCTGACGTTCTTCCGCTCCGCGGTGGCGCCCGCGACGCCGTCGCTCGATTCGGAGTGGGCGACGCGGCAGGTGTGGATGGCGCACTTCACGCTGACCGACGAGGCCGCGGGCGCGTTCCACGCGTTCGACGAGTTCGCGCGCGGCGCGGTCGGCCTGGCCGGCGCGCGTGCGGAGCCGTTCCGCGTGTGGCTGCGCGGCTGGGAAGCGGCGGCCGTGGGGAGCGAAGGCGGCGCGGAAACCGCCGCGGCCGCCGATCCCGCGGGCGCCTTCCCCATGCGTCTGCTCGCGGGCCGCGGCGGCGTCGGCATCGCCCTGGTCGTCGACACGATCGACGGCCTGGTGCTGCAGGGCGATCGCGGGCTCGACCCGAAGGGGCCGGAGCCGGGCAACGCGTCCTACTACTACTCATACCCGCGGCTGTCGGCGCGCGGCACGGTGCGGGTGGCCGGCGAGTCGATCCCGGTCGCGGGGGAGGCGTGGCTGGACCGGGAGTGGAGCACCAGCGCACTGGGCGCGGGCGTCGATGGCTGGGACTGGTTCTCGCTGCGCCTGGACGACGGCTCGGAACTGATGGTCTACGTGCTGCGCCGCGACGACGGCACCGTCGACCGCTACAGCAACGGCGTGCTGCTGCATCCGGACGGGGGACGCGTCGGACTCGGGCCGGACGACTTCAGGATCGACGTGACGCGACGCTGGACCAGCCCGACCAGCGGCGCGACCTACCCGGTCGGCTGGGTGCTGACCGTGCGGCCGGACTCGCCGGACGGCAGGCCGCTGCGTCTCGAGCTGACGCCGTGGCTGGACGCGCAGGAACTGGACGTGGCGTTCCGCTACTGGGAGGGCGCGGTGGACGCCGTGGGCACGGGCCCCGACGGACGTGCGGTGCGCGGCGCGGGCTACGTCGAGCTCACGGGTTACGACGACGGTGCCGACGCCGCCGCAGGGCCGTCGCCGCGCGGCGCCGACTAGATCCGCCTCACCCCTCGAAGATCTCGCGGCCGACGCGGGTCACGATGCCGGGCAGCGCGTCGATGTCGCCGTCCGTGGTGTTGAAGTTGACCACGCAGGCGCGCAGCACGTAGCGGCCGTCGATCACGGCGTTGGAGACGAACGCCTCCCCGCCCTTCTGCAGCCGGTCCAGCAGCTCACGATTCAGCTCGTCGATGCGCCGCTCGCGCGGCGAGTCCACCGGCTCGCGAGCGGAGCCGTTCGCCGCGACCGCCGAGCCGTCGGCGCCGTGCGCCTGCTCGGCGTCCGCCTGAAGCTCCCGCGGCACGTAGCGGAACGTGGTGATGCTGAGCGCCTGGGTGAACGGCTCCAGTTCCGGGTGCTCGACGACGCGGTCCCAGAGCCGGCGCGCCAGACGCACGTCGTCGCCGATCATGCGCGTGTAGCCGGCGCGGCCGACCTGCCGCAACGCGAGCCAGACCTTGAGCGCGCGGAAGCCGCGCGAGTTCTGCGGGCCGAGGTCGACGAAGTTGGTCGCCTCCTGGCCGAAGTGGTAGTAGGGCGGGTGGTAGCTGAACGCGTCCGTCAGACACTGCGCGTCGCGGGCGAGCAGGCAGCCGGCCTCCAGCGGCGCGTACAGCCATTTGTGCGGGTCGACGGCAACGGAGTCCGCCAGCGCGAGGGCGCCCAGCTCCTCGGCCGCCTCGGCGGAGCCCGGCCCGCCGTCCGCGACCACGTCGCGCGCCGCGGCGGCGAAGCCGCCGTAGGCGCCGTCGACGTGCAGCCAGACCTCGTGCTCGCGGCAGAGCGCGGCGATCTCGCGCAGCGGGTCGACCGCGCCGGTGCTGACCGTGCCCGCCGCGGCGACCACCGCCATCGGCACGAGGCCGTCCGCGCGATCACGCTCGATCGCGCTCCGCAGCGCGGACACGTTCATGCGCTGCTGCGCGTCGGTCTCGATCCAGCGGATCGCGTCGGTGCCGAGGCCGAACAGGTCGGCCGCCTTCTGGATCCACGTGTGCGTCTCGCGCGATCCGTACACGCGCAGCGCGCGCGCCGCTTCGGGCCCGCGCTGACGCACCGCCTCCCCGGCCGCGGCACGGCGGGCGGCCAGGAAGCCGACGAAGTTGGCCATGTTGCCGCCGCTGACCAGCAGCCCCGCACAGCCCTCGCGGAAGCCGATCAGCTGGCCCATCCAGCGCACCGCCTGCGCCTCGATCTCCGTCGCGACGGGCGCCAGCGTCCAGCCGCCCACGTTCGGGTTCATCGCCGACGCGAGCAGATCGCCGAGCACGCCGATCGGGGTCGGCGGCGCGGTGATGTAGCCGAAGAAGCGCGGGTGCGCGTTGAACAGCGAATTATCCGCAAGCAGCCGCGCGGTCTCGCGCAGCAGCTCGGCCGCGTCGCTCCCCTGCTCCGGCAGAGGCTCCATCGCGCCGACCAGCGCACGCACCGCGTCGGGCGCCGCGCCGGGCGTGAGCGGGCGCGACGGCAGCGTGGCGATGTGATCGGCGATCGCGTCGACCAGTTCGTGACCGAGCCGGCGGAACCGGTCGGGCTCGATCGCGACGGGGACGTCGGACGGGGTGCGGTGCGGGCGGATCGACATTTCGGGCTTGGGGCTTAGGGCTTGGGGCTTGGGGCTTGGGGCCTTCTACCGCAGACCGTCGAACAGATCCGCTTCCCGGGCGCGGCCGCCGTTGACCTGGCTGTAGACGCGATACAGCCACTGCTCGCCCCAGAGGGTGCGGTGCTGCCGCTCGGTCAGCTGGTCCAGGTTGCGGTAGACGGACATCTGCGTTCGATGATGCTGGATCGCGCGCCAGACCGTGCGCCAGTGGTCGGCGGCGTCCACGCGCGTGGTGGCGCTCCATTCCGGCCACGCGTTCGCCACTCGCTCCACCCCGTCCACCACGCTGACCAGTCGCTTGAAGGTCTGCTGATACAGCTCCCAGTGGTCGGGTGTGGTCACGAACCAGTAGAGCTTGCGTACGATGTGCGGCGAGCCGGACAGCGACGGCGCCTCGCCGGCGGCGGACGCGTCCCCATCAGCGGCTGGCTCGAGGCGCAGCGACGGATCGGCGGCGGCCACGCACGCGGCGGCCGTGAGCTGCGAGATGGCGATGTGGTCCGGATGGCCGTAGGCGCCGTCGTGCGCAAAGGTCACCACCACGTCCGGGCGCAGCCGGCGCAGGTGCCGGACGATGCGGTCGCGCGCCTCGATCGGGTCGACCTGGTCCAGCCGCCCGTCGTTGTAGCCGAGCAGCGACACGTCGCGCACGCCCAGCTCCGCAGCGGCCGCGCGCAGTTCTCCCTCGCGCACGCGGCCGACCTCCTCGTCCGATGGCCGCTCCTCCCCGTCGAACCAGCGCCCCGCCTGCCCCGACGTTGCCGTGATCAGCGACGTCTGCACGCACTCCGCGGAATATTTCGCCAGGATGCCCCCCACGCCGAGGCACTCGTCGTCGGGATGGGCGAGGATGGCAGTGAGAGCGGGCATCGGGCTGCGGGCTGCGGGCTACGGGTTCATGACCTGCTCGATCTCCTCGATGGTGCGCGGCGCGGGCGAGATCCAGTCGACGCCATCGCGCGTGACGATGTAGTCGTCCTCGATGCGCACACCGATGTCTGCGTAGCGGCGCACGGCCGGGCGGACATGCTCGATGAAGCGGCGGTTGCGCGGCGTGTCGGGCAGCATGTCGAGGAGGGTCTGGCTTACGTAAATGCCCGGCTCCACCGTCAGCACCTCGCCTTCGTGGAAGCGGCCGCTGAACGAGTAGGCGTGGCCGCCCACGTCGTGCACCTCGAGGCCGATGCCGTGGCCGAGCCCGTGCGCCATGTACAGGTACGACTGGCGGCAGGCGAACGAGCCGCGCTCACACTGTTCGGCGGTGGCCCAGGGCGGATCGAACGTCGCATCGACGGACTCGATCAGGCCGAGGCGCGCGAGCCCCTCCGCCTCGACGCGCCGCATGGCCTGATTGCCGACGGACAGCGGCGCGCCCGCGCGAATCTCGCGCACGGCTGCCTGCTGCGCCTCGAGCACGATGCGATAGATCGCGGCCTGTTCGGGCGAGAAGCGGCCGTCGACCGGCACGGTGCGCGTGACGTCCGCCGTGTAGCCGTGCACCAGCGCGCCGACGTCCATGACGACGACGTCGCCCTGCTGCATGACGCGGTCGTTGTCGCGGTAGTGGTAGCTGGTCGCGTTGGGCCCGCTGCCGACGATGGAGCCGAAGCCGATGCCCTGCGCGCCCTGCATGCGGTAGCCGTGTTCGATGGTCGCCTCGACGATCGCCTCGCTCATGCCCGGCTCGATCGTGCGCATCGCTTCGCGCAGCGCATCGACCGTGATGGCGGCGGCCTCGCGCAGCAGCGCCTGCTCGGCGGGACTCTTGGCGATGCGCAGCGAGTCGAGCAGCGGCTCGCCCGGGCGGATCCTCGCGCCGGGCACGCGCTGGCGCAGCGCATCGACGAAGGCGCGGGCGCGCGTCAGCGAATCGGCGCGCAGGTAGTCGCGCGAGTGCACGTCACGCAGCACGACCAGCGGCAGATCGTCCACCAGCGTGTCGAGCATGGGCGCGAGCGCGTCCATCGGCCGCAGCGTCAGCCCGGTCTCGGCGCGGAGCTCGGCGGAGTCGGGCGGGAAGCCGTCGTACAGGTACATGCGCGGATCGATCGCCGGCTCGAAGACCGCCTCGACCACGGGCTCGCCGGCGCGCGCGACCAGCACCAGCGCCGCGTCCGGCCGGAGGTGGCCGGTCAGATACCGGAAGTTGGGCGTCTGACGGAAGCGGCCCTCGTCGGTGACGGGCGCGTGCGCGCCGAACGCGAGCAGGACGCCATCGCCGATGCGCGCGGCCACGCTGTCGCGGCGCGACTGGTATTCGGGGCTGGTGATGGGTGTGGCGTCCAGCGCGGTGCCGAGCTGGGCGGCGGCCGGCTGGGCGGAGAGGCAGAGGCTGAGGCTGAGGCCGAGACAGAGGCTGAGGCGCATGCAGCGGCCCGGCGGGGTTGGCTGGGAACCGCGCTCGGCTACCGGGTGCTCGATCACGCTCATGGTCATGCTCCTCGTCTGCTTCAGGGTGCGGGCACGAGCGCCGCACGCGGATCCTGGGCGGTTCCAGCGCTGCCCGTCGCCGTGCCGTCCCGCCCGGCTCGCTCTGCGCCTTCGGCTCTGCCTCTGCCTTCGGCGCTTACCAGCAGCGTATCGTCGGCGAACCACTCGGGCCACCGGTCGGTCGGGAACGGCGTGCGCAGCGGCGCGGCCCGGCCGGCCGCGACGTCGACGACGTACCACGCGCGGTCGGTGCCATCCGCGGAGACGCGCTGCGCGAGCAGACGGACCCCGCCCGGCGAGAAGCTGGCCTGCGGCGCCCAGGCGCGGCCGTCGGTCGGCGCTGGAACGACGAGCGGCGCGCGGTCGGCGTCCGGGCCAGTGGCTCCCCTCGGCAGCAGGCGCAGCGCCTCGTCCTCCAGTACCGCCACGGCCGAGCCGTCCGGCGCAGCGGCGATCAGCGTGCCGGTCGAGATGCGCGCCAGCGGCGCGTCACGCGCCGTCGGATCGGCCAGCCAGACGCCGGGGCGCGACCCGATCACGACCACGCGGCCGCCGAGCCAGCCCGTCGGACGCCAGGACTCGCCGGGCACGTGCACGATCGGCCGCTCCAGCCAGTCGGACGTGTCCAGCACCCAGACCGACTGGCCCGCCTCCCCTGCGAGCATCGCTTCCCGATTGCTTGCGAAGGCGATGCGCGAGCCGCCCGGCTCCACCTCCGGGGCGGCCGCCCAGTAAAGGATCGACTCGCCCTCGCGCTGCCGCGCCGAGAGTTCGCTGCGGTCGTACGGCCCCACGCGATCGACGACCAGCGGCTCGGCGACCAGCGCGCCGAACGGCTCGGTGCCCGCCGCGTCCAGCATCCAGAGCCGGCCGGCCTCCTCGAAGATCCAGCGACCGCGATCACCGGGGAACGGGAGCAGGCGCGGCGTGGCGCCGGGCACGTCCACGAGCAGTCGACCGAACTCCGAGCCGGTGCGCGCCACCCAGACTGGTCGCGCGCCCGCGCTGTCCGCGCCCCGCAGCGTCACGGATCCCACGACCGCTACGGGCGAGTCCATCGGCGCACCACCGCGCGCGGCGTGATGCAGCGCCCGCTCGGTCAGTTGCAGCAGCTCGGGCGGCGGCGGCGCGTGCCCGGTACGCGAGCGACGCGCGGCCTCGCGCAGGTCGGCGTGCGTCAGGGCCGGCGCGGCGAGGAACACACCCTCGTCGCGGCGCGCGGCAACACGCCAGTCGCGCGGCGGCAGCGGCAGCGGCTCGAGGCGAACGGCGGCAGAGTCGGCCGCGCCGTCGGCTGCCGCGTCGGCCCGGGCGGCCTGCGCGGGCGCGCCGCGCGGGCGGGCATCGCCGTCGCACGCCATCGCCAGGCAGACAACGCCCAGCGCCCAAACGAAACCGGCCCGGCGGGAGCCGCCGGGCCGGTCCGTCGTCAAGGCGATCGGCCGCAGGGCCTCACGCACCGGACTCAGGCGCCGATACGCTGCACGTTCTCGGCAGCCGGGCCCTTCTGGCCCTGGACCATCTCGAACTCGACCTTCTCACCCTCCTTCAGCGTCTTGAAGCCGCTGCCCTGGATCGCGCTGTGGTGGACGAAGCAGTCCTTGCCGCCGCCCTCCGGGGTGATGAAGCCGAAACCCTTCTGGTCGTTGAACCACTTGACGGTACCGGTGGTACGCATCCGTACACACTCCCTGTGCTGATCGACGATGACGCGGGTGCGGGAGATCCGTACCACTGCCCATCGTACAGTTGCGCGGGGAACCCCGCCCGCGCGTCGGTCGCGAGAGGAAAACCGCCCTCGCCTCGGCCGCGCCCCCCCGCAAAACCCCGGGAAGCCGCACGGCGCAACGATAAAAATCGCGCGGGTGCAGAGTCAACCGTTTTGCGGCTCGCTGCGTTCGGAGGCGGCTTCGCCGCGGGGAGGCTCGCTGCGCTCGCGGGGAGGCGGCCGCGCCGCGGGGAGGCTCGCTGCGCTCGCGGGGAGGCGGCCGCGCCGCGGGGAGGCTCGCTGCGCTCGCGGGGAGGCGGCTGCGCCGCGGGGAGGCTCGCTGCGCTCGCGGGGAGGCGGCTGCGCCGCGGGGAGGCTCGCTGCGCTCGCGGGGGCGGCATCCCCCATCCCCCATCCCCCATCCCCCATCCCCCATCCCCCATCCCCCATCCCGCCTCATCCGGCATGGCTCTTGAACCTTTCGGCCCCATGAATCCGACCGAAATGGCGCCGGAGCTGGAGGCCGGCTGCGACATCGCGCCGGTGCTGGCGGAGCGGCTGCGCGGCTCGCGCGATGCGTTGACGACGCGCTGGATGGAGCGGGTGGCGGAGCGGGCGAACCTGCCGCGCGAGCGGGTATTCCCGACGGACGAGTTGCTGGACCACGTGCCGCTGCTGATCGACGCGATCGCGGACTACGTGGAGGATCCGGCCGAGGAGATCGCGGCGTCCGACCCCGTGTCCGCGAAGGCGATGGAGCTGGGCACGCTGCGGCACGACCAGGGCTTCCGTCCGCACGAGATCCTGAAGGAGTTCGAGATCCTGGGCGGCATCCTGCTGGCGCACCTGGCGCGCGAGATCCGGGAGCTGGACGAGCCGTGCCCGCCCGAGGACCTGCTGGTGTGTGCGCACCGGCTGCACCGCGCGATCTCGGTGATCCAGCGCGCGACGACCACGCACTACCTGCGGCTGAAGGACCGCCGCATCCAGGAGCGCGAGCAGCGGCTGCGCGGCTTCAACGCCATGGTCTCGCACGAGCTGAAGAACCGGCTGAACGCGCTGCTCAACTCCGCCGAGCTGCTGACGACCACCGACCTGGACGCCGACGGCACCGCGCGCATGCGCGAGATCCTGGAGCGCAACGGCAAACGCGTGCGCGACATCCTGGACGACCTGATGGAGCTGTCGCGGCTGGACGCACCGGACGCCCGCGGCCGCAACCTGCCGCTGCGCACGGTGGCCGAGGAGGCGGTGCGTCAGTTGCGCGACATGGCGGAGGCGCGCGGCGTGCGCGTGGAGATCGGCGACCTGCCCGCCGTGGAGGTCAGCGCGCCGATCGTGGAGCTGGCGCTGGTCAACTTCGTCAGCAACGCGATCAAGTACCGCGACGGCGATGCGCCCGACCCGCACGTGCTGGTCGAGGCGACGACCGACGCCGACGCCAACGGCCGCGCCCGGCTGGTCGTGACCGTGGTCGACAATGGCCTGGGCGTGCCCGAGGACGCGCGGCCGCAGCTGTTCGAGCGCTTCTTCCGCGCGCACGAGGGCACGACGGACGCCGACGGTACCGGCCTCGGCCTGAGCATCGTGCGTCAGACCGTCGAGGCGGCCGAGGGCGAGGTCATGGCCGAGTTCCCGGGCAAGGGCAGCCGGTTCAGCTTCGCGCTGCCGCTGCGCCGCGACGGCGACACGGTCGACTAGCGGCGGGCGCGGGCCCCGGAAAAGCAGAAGGGGATCGCGGAGTGGTGGCGATCCCCTTCTTTCCAAACGCCTCCCGTCGTCAGATTCCGTTTCCGGGTGGAGCGCCGGGCGGCATGATCGGGTGCGGCGCGTACGTCATGGTGCCTGCACCGGCCAGGATGCCGAAGCACAAGCCCGCACCGCTGTCCAGGATCCCGCACGTGTCCAGCTCCGCGGCCGCGATCGATGTGAAGCGATGACCGGGTGCCGCCAGCCGAGGCGCCGCGACGACCTCGTCGGAGATCGGCAGGCCCAGCGCGCCCGACCACGCCATGCCGCCCCAGCAGTAGGCCGCGCCCGCCGCGTCCAGGCCGCAGACGTGCTGGTCCCCGGCGTCGATATCCACGAACTGAACGCCGCCGTCGATTCGTACGGGCAGCGGGCCCGGCAGGCCGCTCGACCATTCGTACTGCCCCCAGCAGTACACGGCCCCGTCCGCAGTGCGGCCACAGGCGAAGGCCGCGCCTGTCACGAGCTGCTCGAATGCCACCGCCGACTGGATCGGACGTGGCAGGTGGCTGGATCCGGAATCCGGCAGGCCCAGGGCGCCTTGCCAGTTCTCGCCCCAGCACCAGGCCCGGTGGTCGGGCGCGAGCGCGCAGGCGTGCAACGCACCGACCGCAACGTCACCCGTGAGCGCGGCGTCCACCAGCCGCGGCTGGCCCGGGCTTCCGCCGGCGGTCGGACCCGCGACCAGCCCATGGCCCCAGCAATACACACCACCGTCCGTGGATGCGCACGACGCATGACGGCCCGCGGCCAGGTCGGTGGCCGCAGCAGGCAACGGCACGGGCGTGGGCGCGTAGCAGGCGTTGAAGATCACCGTGCCGGTGCAGGAAGCGAGGTCGTAGCCGAGCGCGCCGTAGTCGTCGGCGCCCCAGCAGTAGACGTCTCCTGCGGCCAGGCCGCACGTCGTGATGAACACGCCGGGATCGACGCGGTCGAAATCGACGCCGCCGCTCACGAGGAACGGTCCCGCAAGGCTCGTACTGTCGCCTGCACCCAGCGCGGCGCTGCCGAACCAGTCGCCGCCGTACGACCAGCAGTATGCTTCGCCGGCCATGGAGATGCCGCAGCCGTGTCGACCGGCCTCGAGGGAAGCGAAGCGGATGCCGATCGCCACTTCGGCGGTGTCGGCCAGCGCACCGGCGGTCGCGGTGATGCGCGCCCAGCCGGGCGCCACCGCCGTGACGGTTCCGGCGCCGTCGACGGTCGCGCGATCCGGGTCGAGTGAAGACCATTCCACGGCCGGCGGCATGGCAGGCGTGCCGCCGCCGGTGAACGCCACCACGCCGAGTTCGACAGTGCCTCCATCCACCGTGCGCGCGACGGCGGGTCGGATCTGCACGGAACCGTTCGCGCCGGGCCGCGGCGCCGTCGGATCGTCGTCACAGGCGACGGACGCCAGCAGCAGCAGGCTGCACACCCACGTAGCGACTTTCATGACTGCCTCCGAACCGCGACCGAATCCGGGAATGGCTCGTAGATCGGCAGGGTGAGGAAATAGGCCGTGTCCGCCGCGATCACGCGGTACTGCTCGACGCCCCCCACGGGTGGCAGCGACGTGGTCGCCGGGGCGGTCCCGTCGCCCCTTCTCAGCGGCAGGTGGTCGTGATCGAATGCGAAGAGCAGCGTATCGCCCACGGCGGCGCTCACGCCGATCAGGCCGAACGCCGGGTCCATGCCGCCGGTACAGAGCGGTGCGTCCGCGACGGCGACCGTGGTGTCCGGCTGCAACCACAGCACGCCGCACGTGGCCGGGTAGTTCGGCCGCACCTCGACGGGTTCGTGCCCGGGCACGCAGTAGCGGACGTTGACGGCGTCCTGGAGGGTGGTACCGGCCGGCGCGATGCACGGCGCCAGATCCCACGGATAGGCGTCCATCATGCTCGTGATGGATCCCGGCACCTCGATCGCCATCGTCGTGGTCCAGCTACCGCCGGGCGCGATGGCGGGGTGAGATACGATGGCGAAGGGCGAGCCCAACCCGTTCAGGCCGCAGCCGATGTCGAAGTCGATCAGGCAGAGCAGGAATTCGCCGGCCGGCAGCGCGCCGTGGCGCGACTGGTTGGTGAGCACCACGTCGATGGTCGTCGGCTCTCCCAGCTGCAGCACGCTGTCCGGCAGGGTCAGGGTCGCCTGGGGCACCGGTACGGCCAGCAGCAGCCGCTCGCCTGCGGCTTCGTCGTTACCGAAGACCGGGTCGTCGCGACGCGACTCGTGGTCGAGTGTCGACCAGGTGGTGAACTGGTCCCGCCTCGCCGCGATCGCATCGATCAGTTGCAGTGCGGCCGTATCGGTCCAGATCTCACCCGGCTGGAGCGCGGGCACCTGCAGGGTCAGCCCGGCGGGGTGGTCCTCCAGAACGAACACGTGCAGCGGGATCGGCTGCGTGCCGAGGCTGCCGCGGTTCCACACCTGCACCTCGACCTCGATCGCGGCGCCGGGCTGGAAGACGTGGTAGCCGGTCGTGCCGTCAGTCGGCTGGCCCGCGGGAGCCAGGATGCGGGCCGGCTCGACCACCAGGTCGGTTCCTTCCACCTGACACGCCCGCGGTGAGTCGCACCCTTCCGGCAGCAGCGGCGGCAAGGGGTCCTCGGAGCAGGCGGCGGCGATCAGACAGACGGGAAGGAACAGCGGAGCGGACGGAAAGGGTCTCATGGAGCCTCCGTGCCTGGGTAACCGGGGGTACCCCAAGTCTGGGAGGCTGCTGCTGCACGGGCAATGCCGCTCCGGGTCCCGCACTTCGCGGCCATCGGGGGGCGCGCCGGGCTTCGCCGGCGTCCACCCCCGGCTGAAAGGTCTGCCCCGTTGTGCGCACGCGGCCACGGGGGCGCGACGATCCCCCGTGGCCGCGAAGGCCGGGCTAGCCGGTCCGGTCGGCCGCTACAGCGGCAGCCAGTAGTTCAGCTTGACCAGGAAGATGTGGTCCGACGGCGCGTCGAACAGCGCGCGGCGGTCGCGGTCGAAGTCCAGGTCGCCGACGCGGCCGAAGCTGGAGCGGTCCTGGGTCCAGACCAGGTACAGCGTGGAGCCCGGCGTGTACTCCCAGCGGAAGACGGCGTTGCCGCGCAGCGAGCGGAAATTGAAGTCCGGGTCGTCGATGCTGAACTGCGCGGCCGGTCCCGCGCCGTCCGGATCGATGAGGTAGCTGCGCGTCTCGTCGGGCTGCGTCGGCTCGACCACGGTCAGGGTGCCGACGTCCTCACCGTAGACCAGCTTCTCGTCGTCGCGCGTGCGGGCGAACTCCTTGAAGTCGCGGTAGTCGTTGCTGGAGATGAACGGCTGCGCGAACAGCTCGAGCGACATGGACGGCGTGAAGGTCACGTTGAGTCGCGTGTCCATGGACAGCCGCCGCGTGTGCAGGTCGGCGAAGACGTAGCGCGTGCCGTAGAAGTCGGTCGCGGTCGGGTCCTCGATGGCGTCCACGTACTGCGCGGACGACTGCGCGATGGTGTAGCCCGGCCCGAGCGACAGCGAGACGTTGGACATCGGCTTCCAGGTCGCGCCGAGGTTCAGGTAGTAGTCGCGCGCGCCGTCGCCGTTCCACCAGGTCTGCGGGTTGAAGTAGAACGCCAGGCTCTTCCGGTGGTCGCTCTCCAGCGAGTACGAGAGGTAGTTCTCGTGCGGCTTGCCGACGACGGGCCCGCCACGCGTGAGCCGGTCGTCCAGCACCGCCGGCCGGTGGAAGCCGAAGAGGCTGGTGGTCCAGTAGAACGGCGTCTCGGTGAACGCGGACAGGCTGATCTGCCGGCCGGTCAGGTCGCCGTCGAAGTTGAACTCCTGCTGCGCGCCCATGGTGAAGCTGCTGTAGCGGTACCAGCGGGTGGGCTCCAGCAGCCGGTAGTTCAACGAGCCGTGGTGCCACATGTAGTCGGTGCGCGTGACGAAGCCGATGTCGTTGTTCTCGAAGCCGGGGCTGCGCACGTTGGCGCCGGTCTCCCAGCGGAACGCGCCCGCTTCCTTGGACACGCGCGAGTAGAAGCCGAAGCCGCGCATGGTCTCGAGGCCCGGCTCGAAGGAGTCGGTGAAGAAGCCGTTGGAGCCGTTGTCCCGGTCCGGCCGCTGGAAGTAGCGGGCGCTGGAGCGCTGCGCGCGCAGGATCGCGTCCGCGTCGCCGTGGATCTGCGTGAACGCGACCTGGCCCAGGTAGTGGTACTTCCGATTGGCCCACCACGCCTCGGTGTCGAAGCCGAGGCCGAACGAGTTCTGGTTCAGCCGCTCTGCCAGTGCCGGGTCGTCGAAATCGCGGATCACCGACGTGAAGATGCCGCCGACCTCCCAGTTGCCGTCGCGCAACTCACGCGACGCGCGGGCGACGAAGTAGTTGGTGGCCGGCTCCACCTCCTGCTCGAAGCGATCGGTACCCAGCTGCACCTCGGCGTGCTCGCGCGCGGTCACGGCATTGAAGACGCCGATGTTCCAGCCGCCGGTGCGGCCGGTCAGCTTGGCCGCGCCCAGGATGGTGGTGTTGTCCGGCGCGTCCAGGTAGTCGCCCGCGTCCGCGGCCAGACCCAGCGCCTGCGGCGTGCGACCGATGCGCCGCGTGTACAGCATGTTCAGCGACGAGACGTTGCTGCACGTGAAGCACCACAGCGAGCCGAACGAGAACTTCTCCTGCCCCTCGATGAAGAACTCGCGCTTCTCGGGGAAGAAGGTCTCGAACGCGCTGAGGTTGACCACGGCCGGGTCCACCTCGGCCTGGCCGAAGTCGGGGTTGATGGTCGCGTTCAGCGTCAGGTTCGACGTGATCAGGTACTGCACGTCCGCGCCGACGCGCAGCTTGCCCTCGCGCTCCGAGACGAACGGGTCCTCGTCGTCGGCGTCCACCGAACCATGCAGCTCGGCCTGCGTCACCACGTACGGCAGCAGCTCCAGCCGGCCGGGCACGGTGGCGGGCGTGGCCACGTCCATCAGGTGACCGAAGCGGGACGTGCCGCCCTGCTCGTCGCGCCGCCAGAACGACCAGACCGAATACTCGTTCAGACGATTGACGTAGCGCTCGATCTGCAGCCCCCACGGCTCGCTCGAGCCGGGATCGAAGCGGATCTGCGAGAACGGGATGCGCGCTTCCATGGTCCAGCCCAGCTCGTCCACCTCCGTCTCCACCTCCCACACCGGATCCCACGAGGTGTCGAAATCGGCACCGTCGAAACGCATGCCGGTCGGGTTCACCGAGAAGTCGATCTGACCGATGTGGTTGTGGTACGGATCGAACGAGACGAAGACGTAATCGCTGCCCGTGTCCGCATCGCGCCGCGCCAGCCGCCCGACGATCTGGTCCGGCCGGTCGTCGAACATGCGCGCGCCGATGTAGAAGAACTCGTCGTCGTACGCGAAGCGCACCTCCGTGCGCTGGCTGGGCGCCGCACCCTCGACCGGCTCCCGCTGATGGAACTGCGACGCGGCCGGCGCGTCCCGCCAGACCGCCTCGTCCAGCACACCGTCGATCTCGACGTCGCCGCTCAGCCGCACCGCCGAGACACGCGGCGCCTGCGTCATGTGCTCCGGGCTGTCGGCCGGCGGCGTCGAACGCGGCGCGACCACCGGACGGTCACCGCCCCCGGCCGTGGAGTCGAGCTGCGAACGCGAATCCTGCGCCGCACCGGGCAGTGCCGCGCCCAGCGCCAGCAGCGCCGCCAGCAGGGTCGGCAGGATGAAACGCGCGAGACGGTGGGTGATCACACCCGTGCTGTTCTGTTCACACATGTCGATCGTCGGGCTCGAGGCCTCGGGGACGGAGGCGCGCGGATGTGCATACCGCGGATCCCCCGTTCACGTCGCCCAGTGTGACGCCGGCCGGGGTGCGTTGGTTGTGACGCGGGGCCGCGTGGCGCGCGGCCGGGACGACGCGTTGCCAGCGGGGCTGAAATTTTAGCACCCCGGCGGCGGGCAGCCGGCGAAGTGTCGGAATCGGGAGGCGAACTGCCGGATCTGACGGGTGAAGTGGGGAGCGCGGGGTGCGGAGTGCGGAGTGCGGGGCGGCTGACTCAGGGGCTTCGTGCGGCGGGGCGGAACAGGGGGCGGCCGCTCTCGTCCAGGCCGTAGCGGCCGATCAGCTGCTGCGTCCCGGGCGATACCAGCCAGTCGGCGAAGGCGCGGGCGCCGTGTGGGTTCCGCGCGCGTGTGACCTCGATGACGCTGTAGGGGTTGGCGAGTCGTTCGTCGCTGTCGTGGAGCACGGCGAGGTCGAGGCTGGGACGCAGGTAGCGGTAGGTGGCGCGGTCGGCCAGTGCGTAGGCCTGCCGCTCGCTGGCCATGCGCAGCATGTCGCCCATGCCGACGCCGACCTCGAGGTACCAGTCGCCTGCCGGCCGGCCGCCGGCCTCGTCCCACAGCGACAGTTCCTTGGCGTGGGTACCGGACGAATCGCCTCGCGACAGGAACGGTGCGCCGCTGTTCGCGATGCGGCGGAACGCCTCCAGCGCGTTGCCGGCCTCGCGCACGCGCGCGGGATCGTCCTCGGGTCCGGCGATGACGAAGTCGTTGCGCATGAGCGCACGGCGCCGCTGCCCGTGGCCCTGCGCCACGAAGGCGGACTCGGCGGCGGGGTCGTGCACGATGACGAGGTCGGCGTCGCCGCGCCGGCCGAGCGCAAGCGCCTGGCCGGTGCCGACGGCGACGACGCGCAGCCGCAGGTTCGGCAGGTCGCGCCGCATGGGCGCGAGCAGCGTGTCGAGCAGCCCGGCGTCCTCGACGGAGGTGGTGGTCGCTAGCACGACGTCGCCGGAGACGATGCTGTCGCGCACGTTCGCGCCGGCCGTGGAGGCGTCGGTGTCGCGCTCCCCGCAGCCGGCGAGTGCGAGCAGCAGGCCGAGCATCGGAAGGGATCGTCGCATCACATCACGCGGTGGTCGTGGAGCATGCCACCGTCGACGGGCAGCACCACGCCGGTCACATAGGAGGCGGCGGGTGAGCAGAGGAACGCGACCACGGCCGCGACCTCGTGCGGCTCGCCGACGCGGCCCAGCGGCGTGCGCTGGAGCACGCGCTCCAGCCGCGCGGGGTCGTCCAGCACGGGTTCGACCAGCGGGGTGCGGATGTACCAGGGCGCGACGCAGTTGACGCGGATGCCGTCGCGCGCCCACTCCACCGCGAGGTAGCGGCTGAGGTGCGCAACGCCGGCCTTGGCCGCCGCGTAGACGCCGCCGGTGCCGACGGAGGTCAGTGCCCCGACAGATGAGACGTTGACCACGGCCGCCGTCGCGCCTTCATCGTCTGCATCGCGACGCAGCAGCGGGTACAGCGACCGGGTGAGCGACAGCACCGCGTCGAGGTTCACGTCGAGCAGTGCGCGCTGCTCGTCGTCGGCGTAGCTCTCGAAGCGCTTGCGGATGTTGGTGCCGGCGTTGTTGACCAGCACGTCCAGTCCGCCCCACGTCGTGCGGACCGCGTCCACGATGCGGTCGCGTGCCTCGGCCTGCGCCACGTCCGCCGCTACGCCGTGTGCGTCCAGCCCGGCCTCGCAGCAGGCGGCGATCACCCGCTCGAGACGTGGCGCGTCCCGGGCGACGACCATGACCTCGGCGCCGAGCGCGAGCAGCTCCTCCGCTACGGCGCGGCCAATGCCGCGCGTACCGCCGGTGACCAGCGCGCGTGCGCCGTCCAGCCGGTAGCGGTCGATGCCCTGCGGTCCCGTGGCCATGCCCGGAGGTTGGGACGACGCCGGCGGCGGGACAAGCGGTGCGGCTATGGATTGATGACGCGGTAGCGCGCCCGGATCAGGTTGTAGATGCCGTAGGCGATCAGTCCCAGCGCGACCAGGCCGAGCAGCCACGGCCCGTAGGACTGGTCGCGCAGCGTGCTCAACGCACCGCCCAGGCCGCGGGCCTCGGAGGGATCGGCCTGCCACGCGGCGGTGAGCACGAAGCCGCCGATCATGCTGAGCACAACGCCGCGCGCGCCCACGCCGAAGCGGCCGAAGCGGATGGTCCACTGCCGCATGGTCGGGCTCATGGAGGAGAGGTCGAGCCGCTCGTCGATCTGGGTGGTGTAGGCGTGGTAGAGCTGCTGCACGCCGTAGCCGAGCAGGGCCAAGCCGGCGATGCCGACCAGCCAGCGGCCGCCGGGCGCGCCCATCAGATCGGCCGTCCAGCCCATGCTCTGGCCCTGTCCGCCGCTCCCCTCACCGCCGCCGCCGCCGCCGCCGAGCGCGAGGCGTGCGGCCCAGATCGCGAGACCGGCATAGACGGCGCCGCTCACCGCGTAGAACACGCGCCGCCCCGTGCCCTCCCCCTCGGGCGCCATGAAGGCGCCGACCGCGCGCCAGACCACGTAGCCGAACAGGCCGAGCGCGATCAGGCCGAGCAGCACCTGACCGAACGGCTCGTCGGCCAGGCTGCGCAGCGCACCGCGCGAGCCTTCGGTCGAGCCGCCGTCGCCCAGCGCGACCTGCACGGCGAGGATGCCGACCAGCGCGTAGACCACGCCCTTGGCGGCGTAGCCGGCGCGCGCGGCCTTTTCCACCCACGGCGCCGCCTCCCGCGCCGCCTGTCGTGCCTGCCCCGCCGCCCTGTCGATGTGCCTGCGTGGATCGTGCTGCACGTCGCCTCCTGTAGTGGATTCGCGGCTGCGGCGGGCAGGAATCGGGCCGGGGCCCTTCAGACCGACCGCCGCGCCAGCGCCCGGCCGGCGGCGAGGACCAGTCCGTCCTCGGCCAAGCCGAGCAGCGTGTCGGGCAGGTCGAAGCGTCGCCTCAGCGACCGGCGCAGGTAGTACGCGGCCGTCGCACCGGCGATGGCGGCGGCGGCGCCGGCCAGCGTCGGCAGCACCGGCGACTGGTCGTCGATCTCGGCGACCGCGTAGCCGATCAGCCCGCCGATCGCGGCGCGGCCGAGCAGCGGCAGCGGGTCGGTGCGCGGCGGGATCAGCGGCAGCTTATCCGCCACGGCCTCCCCGGCGGCCAGCACGCCCAGCACGCGCGCGACCCGTTCGCGCCGCGCCGCGTCCTCCACGAGGTGCCCCGGCCGCAGCCTCCGCACCATGCGCCGCCGCGCCGTGTCCTGCTCCGCCGCCTCCCCCGCAAGCAGCGCCGCCGCGCCCATGCTGCGGATGCCGGTCAGCGCCCCGAGTCCTGCCGCCCTGGTCGTCGTGTTCACAGCAGTCGTGAGTCGTGAGTAGTCAGTCGTGAGTCGTGAGCAGTGAGCAGTGAGGGCGATGCTCAGCCGGGACGGCCCGCGCCTGCGCCGGTGCCCCTGCTCCTGCCCCTCCCTTCCCCTCCGCCTAAGCCTTCGCCTCCGCCTTCGCCTCTGCCTTCGCCTCTGTCTTCGCCTGCGCCTTCGCCTAAGCCTGCGCCTGCGCCTGCGCCTTTCAACGCGATCGCGGTGAGCCGCCGTTGCGCGGCCCGGTGCCAGCGCCGCTGGTAGCGAGGTGCGAGCAGGTCGAAGCCGATGCGGCTCCACCAGTTCGGGAACTCGCCGCGGCGCCAGTGCGCGGTGATGCTGAACGTGATCTCGCCGCTCTCGTGGTCCTTGTCGAGCAGGAACCATTCGGCGCCCGACTCCATGTGGCCTTCCAGGGTATCGTAGCGATAGCCCCAGACGGAATGGCCATCGTGCAGCTCGTCGCGCAGCGCGCCCACGCGCACGCCGCACAGGTAGCGGAGCCTGAACGGCTTCAGCTCGAGCAGCATGCTGCGGCCGAGCAGGGGCGCGTCCGGATCGAAGTGCGCCTGCACGATGTCCGGATCCGAGAAGCGGTAGTCGGCGATGGCCTGCTTCAGTCGCTCGAACGGCCCGTCCTCCAGCGGCGGCCCGGCCTCCTCGACGAAGATGCGGCCGCGGGACTCGTAGTAGCGCCAGTCCGCCCCGGCGCGCAGCTGTTCCGGCGGTTCGTCGAAGTTGCGGTCCAGTTCGCTCAGCGCGGAGAGCCGCGGCGCCAGCTCCTGCGGCGACCAGCCGCGCAGCACTCGCCACTCCGCCATCAGCGCGCCTCGAACGTCGGAGCGAACGGATCCTCGTCGGTCGGCCGCTCCTCGACCTCGTTCTTGGACGCATGCACGTAGCCGGTCACACCCTCACCGACGCACAGCGCAAAGCGATTGATGAAATCGGTCCACGTGTTGGTCTGCATCGGGTCGCCGCCGGCCAGGAAGCCGAGGTAGCGGGTACGCGAACCGGCCCGGGCGCGGCTGCGGATGTGGAAGACCACGTCGCCCTGCGGGTTGCGGTACGCGCCGAAGGTGATGCGTCCCGCTTCCGGGTGCCCCTCCAGCGTCGCGACCGTCAGGCTCTGCGCGTCGCGGTGCACCACGCGGACGGCGTAGTCGCCCGCCCAGTGGATGTGCACGTCGATCTCGTCGCCCACCTCCAGCGGGCCGTCGCCGCCGCCGCGCCGCTCGAAGCGCACCAGCTCGGGCGGCGGGAACTCCGTGAACCGCTCGGCCAGGATGCGGCCGATCTCCCCGGGCGATGCGCAGCACTGGTCGATCACCGCCCAGTAGTCCCGCTGCAGCAGCGGCCCGTGCCCCTCCGGTGCGGGCTTGAGGTCGCGCTGCAGCTCGTCGTCGGTCGCGTGGCTCATGGGGACGACGGGTTGCAAGGACGGAGCCGGGGCTACCGGCTACCGGCTGCTGAAAGGCTGGCACCCCGCTTGCCCTCGAACCTCCGAAAAACAGGAGGTGGTGCGTGGACGTGGCCGATCGCGATGTGAACCCGGCGGCGCGGGCGTCGATGGAGGCGTATCGACCGGCGCCGGTCAAGCGGGACGAGCACGAGGAAGGATCCTTCACCCGGCTGATCGAGCAGCAGACGGCGCGCATCCCGTCGCACTGGTTCCTGGTCGCGTCGATGGGCGCGATGCTGACGTCGCTGACGCTCGAAGTCACGGGACACAGTCGCGGCAGCCGCTTCGTCGGCATGTGGTCGCCGACGCTGCTGATCTGCGGCGTGTACAACAAGCTGGTCAAGACGCTGGGGCCGCGCTGAGGCGGGTTCCGGCCGCCAGCCGCCGCTGGCGCCTCACCAGACCACCGCCGCATCTTCCCCGCCGCCAACCACAAACAGGGACCGACCCATGATCCGACGCACGATCGTGCTGGCGCTGTTCGCGCTCGCTCTTCCGTCCCTCGCCGGCGCCCAGGACCTGGATACGGTGCCGGGGCGGTTCGACACCGGGAAGATGTGGACGTTCGAGTACGCGCCAGCGGAGTACTTCACGCAGACGTACGGCTTCGGTGCCGACCAGGCGTGGTTCGACCGCATCCGCATGTCGGTGCTGCGCGTGCCGGGCTGCTCGGCATCGTTCGTCTCGCCGAACGGGCTGGTGGCGACCAACCACCACTGCATCCGCGGCACGCTGACGCGCGTGCAGCAGGAGGGCGAGTCGCTGCTGGACGACGGCTTCTGGGCGGCGAACGCCGCGGAGGAACGTCGCATTCCGAACTACTACGCGGACCGGCTGGTCGCGGTGCAGGACGTGAGCGATCGCATGTTCGCGGCGCTGGACGCGGCGACGACCGAGGAGGCGCGTGAGGCCGCGCGGGAGCGCGTGACGGCCGAGATCCGCGACGAGCTGATCGCGAGCGCGGGCGGCGGCGACGACCTGCGCGTCGAGATCATCCCGCTGTACCACGGCGGCCGCTACTCGGCGTACGTGTTCCGTCGCCTGAACGACGTGCGGCTGGTCGGGGCGGTGGAGCTGCAGGCGGGCTTCTTCGGCGGCGATCCGGACAACTTCACCTACCCACGCTACGCGCTGGACTTCGCGTTCCTGCGCGTCTACGACGACCAGGGGCGGCCGTTCCAGCCCGGGCAGTACCTGGGCTGGGGTCGCGACGGCGTGCAGGAGGACGACGTGGTGTTCGTGGTCGGCAACCCCGGCCCGACCAGCCGGCTCAACACGGTCGCGCAGCTGGAGTACACGCGCGACGTGACCGCGCCGGTCATCGTCGCCGCGCTGTCGGGCCGGCTGGACGCGCTGCGCGACTTCTACGCGGGCGATCCGGTGCGCGGCGAGGCGCTGGACCTGCGCAACACGATGTTCGGCCTGTCCAACTCGCTGAAGGCGTGGTCGGGCCGGCTGGATGCGCTGCGCGAGCCCGAGATCATGGCGCGCAAGCGCGCATGGGAGCGCGCGTTCGTCGACTCGATCCGCAGCGACGAGTCGCTGCGGCGCCGCTTCGGCGGCGTGGTCGACAGCCTGGCCGCGCTGCAGCGCGAGAAGCGACAGGTTTCCGAGGAGTTCGGCGCGTTCGCGATGATGCAGAGCGGCAGCGCGGGCTCGCGCACCATCGCGCGCGCGCTCGCGGCACAGGCGTGGCTGGAGGCGCGCGACTCGGGCGTCGCCGCCGACTCGCTGGAGAAGCTGGCGCAGCGCATCGTCGAGATCCGCGACCGGCCGGTCGAGCTGGAGCGGCTGCTGCTCGCCGCGCAGCTGGCCGACTTCCGCGGCTACCTCGGCGAACGGCGCGACCTGTCCGCCGTCGCGCGCATCGGCGACCCGATCACGGCGGCGCAGACGCTGATGCGCGCGTCCGTCTTCGGCGACTCCGCCCGCGCCGCGCAGGCCATCGCGCAGGGCGCGCCGCCGGCTTCGGACCCGGCGCTGCAGCTGGTGTCCGAGCTGGTGCCGCTGCAGCGGCTCTACTCGGAGGAGACGGCGCGCATCGCCGCGGCCGAGCGCGAGCTGAACGAACGGCTGGGCCGCGCGCGCTTCGAGGTGTACGGCACGCGCATCGCCCCCGACGCGACGTTCTCGCCGCGCATCACGGACGGCGTCGTGCGCGGCTACCCGGCCAATGGCACCATGATGCCGCCGTACACCACGTTCTTCGGCATGTACGACCGCTATCACTCGCACCCCGACAACCTGGAGTGGGAGCTGCCCGAGCGGTTCCTGCCCAAGCCGGCCGAGCTGGACCTGGGCACGCCGCTCAACTTCGTCTCGACGGCGGACACCTACGGCGGCAACTCCGGTTCGCCGGCGATCACGCCGGACGTGGAGCTGGTCGGCCTCAACTTCGACCGCAACGTGGAGGGGCTGAGCCGCGACTTCATCTACCTGCCGGAGCGGGGCCGCAACGTGATGGTCGACTCGCGGGCCATCCTGGAAGCGCTGGACGACGTCTACGACGCAGACCGCATCGTCGCCGAGCTGCTCACGGGGCGCGTGGACGTGCCGGCGGCCGAGGCGGAAGCGCTGCGCTGAACCGGTGGAGTGCGGAGTGCGGAGTGCGGAGTGCGTTTCACCGGCTCACGCACACCGCACTCCGCCTCACGCAGTTCGTCGCCCGCTAACGGGCGACGGGTGCGTCCTCGATGGACTCGCCGATCGGGCGCGGCGGGTTGCCGACCTCGATGGGGACCGGGTTGGACAGCCGGACCTCGCGCGTGGAGCGGAACGCGTTGATGACGCGGCGGAACCAGCCGGGCTCGCGGCGCTCGCCACCGTGCTCCATCACCAGCTGCGCCAGCGCGATCACGTCCTCGTTCAGCATGCGCACGCAGCCGTGCGAGACGGCCTTGCCGATGGACCACTCGGCGTTGGTGCCGTGCACGTAGTAGTCGGGCTCCTGGAAGAACATCTTCACCCGGCCCATCGGGTTGTTCGGATCCCCGGGAGGCGTCGCCCGTTCGCCGCGCGCCCACGCCGCGTCCGGCGGCGGCGTCCAGCTCGGGTTCCAGATGATGCGCTCCACGTGGAAATCGCCCTGCGGCGTCGGGTGCGCGGTCGCGCCGATGGCGACGCCGTAGCGGGCCAGCGTGTCGCCCTCCGTCGTGATCGCGTAGATCTCGCGCTCGGTCAGATCGACCTTGAGCCGCAGTGTCTCGCTGGGCGGGCCATCCGCCAGGAAACCGGGCGCCGTGGTGGCCGAGAACGCCGCGAAGCCGCTGGCGCCGACGCCGATGGCGAGCGCACCGATCAGTAGCTGTTTCCGCATCTATCTCGATCCTGCTCGGGTTGCCGTACCGCCCGTGGCCGGGGCGGCCACGGAACGGTACCCCACAGTGCAGGATCGGGGCCGTAAATGCGGGCGCGGCAGGCGTTTACCTGCCGGAATGCGGAGTGCGGAGCGCGGTATGCGGGTGTCCCAACGGACTCCGCACTCCGGTCAACGCACTTCGGCCGTCAACGCCTCCAGGAACGCGTCGCCGTAGCGCTCCAGTTTGGCGGGGCCGACGCCGCTGACCTGGAGCAGCTCCTCGGGTGTGGAGGGCCGGCGCGCGGCCATCTCGCGCAGCACCTTGTCGCTGAAGACGATATAGGCGGGCACGCTGCGCTCGTCGGCCAGCCGCTTGCGCAGCGCGCGCAGCTTCTCGAAGAGCGGGTCGGCGTCGGGGTCGAACTCGGGCGGCGGCGCCTCGTTCCATGGCGCCTCGGGGTCGCCGACCGCGGCCCCACTGCGCATACCGCGGCGGCCGAAGCCGCTACGCACGCCTGCCGTGCCTATGCCTGCGCCTATGCCTGCGCCTCCGCCTCCGCCTCCGCCTGCGCCCCTACCGGGGCGCAACATCGGCCGCACCAGCTCCTCGACGGTGACGCCCATGCAGACGTCGCAGCTGTCGCCGCAGCGGTCGATCGACTCGTCGAAATGGGCGACGATGGCGCGGTGGCGGCAGCCGCCGCGCTCGACCAGCTCGAACAGGCCGACCGTGCCCGCGCGCTTGTCGCGCCGCAGCGCCGGGTCGTCGATCTGGTCGAGGAACCGCTCGTGCAGCTTGACGTCGGCCCACGAGTAGAACAGGAAGCAGTCGGAGACCAGCCCGTCCCGGCCGGCGCGGCCGATCTCCTGGTACCACGACTCGACGTCCTTGGGCATGTCGCGGTGGATCACGAACCGCACGTTGGACTTGTCGATGCCCATGCCGAACGCGATGGTCGCGACCACCACGTCGCAGTCGTCGTGCTGGAACGCCTCCTGGTTCGCGGCGCGCTCGTCGTCGCTCATGCCGGCGTGGTACGGCAGCGCCTTCACGCCGTTGCGCGCCAGGTAGCGCGCGGTCTGGTCGACCGACTTGCGCGACAGGCAGTAGACGATGCCGCTCTGCCCCGCGCGCTGGCGCACCAGCGCCAGGATCTCGCGCTTGGTGTCCCCGCCCTGCCCCTTCTTGCGAGCGTGGATGTGCAGGTTCGGCCGGAAGAACGACCCCTTGTAGCCGGCCGGCTTGCGCATGCCCAGCTGGCGCAGGATGTCGACGGCCACGCGCCGCGTCGCCGTCGCCGTCAGCGCCAACACAGGCACGCCCAGGTCCTCCTTCAGGCTGCGCAGCTGCCGGTACGACGGCCGGAAGTCGTGGCCCCACTGGCTGATGCAGTGCGCCTCGTCCACGACCAGCAGCCGCACGGGCGCGCGCAGCACGATGTCGCGCAGCCCGCCGTCCAGCGCCTCGGGCGCCAGGTAGACCAGCTCGTACTCGCCGGCCAGGAAGCGCCGCACCCGCTCCTGCCGGTCGTCCCAGTCGAGCGACGAGTTCAGCGCGGTCGCGCGGAAGCCCAGCTCCTCCAGCGCGTCCACCTGGTCCTTCATCAGCGAGATCAGCGGCGAGACGACCAGCACCGTGCCGCCCAGCAGCCGCGCCGGGATCTGGAACGTCAGCGACTTGCCCGCGCCGGTCGGCATCAGCGCGATGCAGTCCTCACCGCGCAGCACGGCGTCGATCACGTCGCGCTGGCCTGGACGGAAATCGTCGTAGCCGAAGACGGTGCGGAGCGTTTCGAGTGGCAACGTGCTGGTGCTGGCGGTGCGGGTGCTGGCTGTGCGCTGGCTCGGGATGCGCTGTCGGCGCGGCTCCGGTATGCGCGGGCGCGCCGGGCAGGAACATAACCGGACGCGCCGACGGTGCGAGCCCGTAGCCCGCTACCCGATCAGTTCCCGCGCGCGCAGATACTGCTCGAGCTTGCCGGTCGCGCGGCCCTGTTCCTCCAGCCGGCGCTCCTGCTCGATGTTGTCGTCCAGGTCGGCGAGCTTGACGCGGCGCGCGAGCGGGTCGGCGGCGGCGCGGCGGCAGTAGGCGAAGTAGTCCTCCCCGTCGCGGCGCGTCAGCGCGTCGCACGCGGCGATGACATCGTCCCCGAAGCCGGCGGCGCGCAGGTCGTCCCACGTGCGGGCGGTGTTCTCGACCACGTCGTGCAGCGCGGCGACGGTGCGCTCGGCGTCCGTGCCCACCCGCAGCAGCACGCGCAGCGGGTGCAGCAGGAACGGCTCGCCCTTGCGCGTCTGGCCGGCGTGCGCGTCGGCCGCGTAGGCCAGCGCGTGCTCCCAGCCGGGTCCGGCATCCGACCCGTGATCCTGGTCCGGCCCGCGATCCTCGTCCGACCCGCGATCCTCGTCCATCAGTCGATGCCGAGCGCGCGCTTCATGTCGGCGGTGATCGACTGGCGCGCCTTCCCGAAGTCCGCCCACGGCTGCGCCTCCAGCCGCGCCAGCACGGCGGCGACGTCGCGCACGGTCTCGTCGGGCGGCGCGTCCAGGTCGTCGACCTGCGCCCACGTCAGCGGCAGCGCGACGGGCGCGCCCTCGCGGGCGCGCGGCGACAGCGTCGCGATCGCCGTCGCGTTGCGAACGTTGCGCAGGTAGTCCACGTAGATGCGCCCCTCGCGGACGCTCTTGGAAGCCTTGGCCACGAAACGGTCCGGCGCGACCTCGGCCATGCGGCGCGCGATCGCCTCGGTGAACGCGCGCACGTCGTCCCAGCTGTTGCGACGCGTGATGGGCACGACGACATGCAGCCCCTTGCCGCCCGTGGAGCGCGGCCACGACTCGAGCCCCAGCTCCTGCAGCATGCCGCGGATCAGGCGCGCGGCGTCGACCACGTCCGACCACGGCACCTTCGGTCCGGGATCCACGTCGATCACCATGGTGTCCGGCCGCTCGAGCCGGTCGACGCGCGAGTTCCAGACGTGGATCTCGAGCACGCCCATCTGCACCAGCGCGATGAGCGCGGCGGGCGAGTCGATGTACATGTAGGGCTCCTCCCCGTCCTTCTCCTCGATCTCCACGCGCGGCACCACGTCCGGCATGCCCTCGCCGCCGTGCTTCTGGAAGAAGCACTGCTTCTCGATGCCGGCCGGGCAGCGCAGCAGCGTCAGCGGCCGGTCGCGCAGCCAGGGGAGCGCGTGGTCGGCCACGGCATCCCAGTAGACCAGCAGCTCGCCCTTGGTCACGCCCATCTCGGGCCACAGCACCTTGGTCGGGCTGGTCACACGGACGCCGCGCACCTCCTCGAGCGATTCCAGGTCCGGCGTCCCCCGCGGCTCTTCTCGCACGACTTCCTCCTCGCGCTTGTCCTCGCGCAGACCCTTGAACGACGGGTGGCGCACCACGCCGTCGCCGGTCCACTCGGTGAACTCGACCTCCGCGACCAGCTCCGGCTCGACCCAGTGCACCCGCCGCCCGCGCGCGCTCTTCGGCGCACCCTCGACCGGCGGCGTCTTCCGCGCCAGCGGCTCGAGCCGCTCCGCCAGGTCGCGCAGCGTCTCCTGCGTGAAGCCGGTGCCGACGCGGCCCGCATAGCGCAGCGGAGGCCGACCGCCGCCGTTGCCGCGGTTGCCGCGGTTGCCGCCGTCGCCGTCATGCACGGCCAGCACCAGCGAGCCGAGGCCGGTGCGGCTGCCCTCGGGCTCGGTCCAGCCGATGACGACGAACTCCTGCCGCTGCAGGCACTTCACCTTGAGCCATGACTTGCCGCGGCCGCCGGTGTACGGCGCGTCGGCGCGCTTGCTGATGATGCCCTCGAGGCCGGTCTCGCACGCCTGCGCGTGGAACGCGGGCCCGTTGCCGACGACGTGGTCGCTGTAGCGGACGACGGCCGGCGCGGCCTCGACCACCTGCCGCAGCATCTCCTTGCGCTCGAGCTGCGGCGCGCGGCGCAGGTCGACGCCGTTCAGCCAGAGCAGGTCGAAGGCGAAGAAGAACATGTCGGTGCGGCCGCTTTCGCCCTGCGCGTTCTGCAGCGCCTGGAAGTCGCTGCGCCCCGCCTCGTCCAGGATGACCGCCTCCCCGTCGATCAGCGCCCCCTCGGCGGGCAGGGCGGACAGAGCGCGTGCGATGCGCGGGAAGCGGTCGGTCCAGTCCTTGTCGTTGCGCGTAAGCAGCTGCGCTTTGCCGCCCTCGATGCGGACCAGCAGGCGGTAGCCGTCGAACTTGATCTCGTGGAGCCAGTCCTCTCCGTCGGGCGCGGCGTCGACCAGCGTCGCGAGCTGCGCCTTCGCCTTCGGCATCGACTTCGTCGACTTCGTGCCCTCGACGTCGCTCGCGTCCAGCCGCGGCTTCTGCTTTGCCGCCTTCCTGCCGCCGCCCTTCTTCCTGCCCGACCAGACGCGGTCGTCCGCGCCGGCGATCTCGGCCAGCGACCGACCCGTCGCGACGCTGCGCGACGCCTCCTCGAGCAGCGCGTCGCCGTCGTCGCGCGCGTGCTCGTCCGTGCGCTTGAACAGCAGCCACTTCGGCTTGTCCGGCTCGCCGCCGGAGCGGACCATGGTCCAGCGGCCGTTCAGCTTCTCGCCGTGCAGCTCGAAGTCGAGCCGCCCTTTCCTCAGGCCCTTGTGCGGGTCGCCGATCGGCTCCCAGGTGCCGCGGTCCCACAGCATGACGGTGCCACCGCCGTACTCTCCCTTCGGGATCGTGCCCTCGAAATCGCCGTAGTCGATCGGATGATCCTCCACCTGCATCGCCAGCCGCTTCACCGACGGGTCCGGCACAGGCCCCTTCGGCACCGCCCAGCTCTTGAGCACCCCGTCCAGCTCCAGCCGGAAGTCGTAGTGCAGATGCGATGCGTCGTGCTTCTGGATCACGAAGCGCAGCGCGTCCGCACTCGCCTTCCCGCCGGTCGGCTCCGGGGTCTTCCGGAAATCGCGCTTCTTTCGATAGGTGTCGAGGGACATCGGGCTACGGGCTACGGGCTACGGGCTACGGCGACTCCTTCTCGTGCAACGGGCGCGCCGCTGTTCGGGGGTCGGGTGGGGGCGTACCTTGGCGCGCGTCCCCTGAACGTGTCCGAACGATCCGGAAATGCCCTGCATAGAGTTCCAGCGCGCGCGCTCGCTGCCGGCGCTGCCGCGCATCGCCCGCCTGCTCGCGCCTCTGCTCGCACTGCCTCTCGCACCGGCGTACGCTGCGGCCCAGGCTGTACCGGGCGCGGGCGCGCCGGCGGTCGACATCCCGCGCATCGACGCGTCGATCCAGGTGGACGGCGTGCTGGACGAAGCGGTCTGGCAGCAGGCGGCGCGGCTGACCGACTTCTGGCAGTACGAGCCGGTGGACGCGGTGCGTGCGCAGGAGCAGACCGAGGTGCTGGTCTGGTACACGGCCGACGCGATCCATTTCGGGATCCGCGCGCTGGACTCGCAGGCGGGCAGCGTGCGCGCCACGCGCACGGACCGCGACGAGATCGGCGACGAGGACCATGTGGTGCTGCTGCTGGACACGTTCGACGATCGGCGCCGCGCGTTCTTCTTCGCCGTGAATGCGCTGGGCGTGCAGATGGACGGCGTGCGCACGGAGGGCGCGGGCAGCGCGGGACGCACGTTCGGCGGCAACATCGACACCAGCCCGGACTACGTCTGGCAGTCGGCCGGCCAGGTCACCGAGGCGGGCTGGGTGGCGGAAGTGCGCGTGCCCTTCAAGAGCCTGAGCCTGCCGACGGGCGAGCCGCAGCGCTGGGGCTTCCAAGTCGTGCGCGAGCACCAGCGCACCGGCCACACCTACACCTGGACGGACGCGCGCCGCGCCTCGGCCAGCTTCTTGGCCCAGTCGGGCGCGCTGGCGGGCATCAGCGACATCGAGCGGGGCGTCACGCTGGAGGCGCAGCCCTTCCTCACGGCAGGGCTGGACGGCCGCCGCATCGACGCAGCGCCGGTCGGCTCGAGCGTGCCGCTCTACGACTTCGAGCGGGACGATCCAGAGATCGAGGTCGGCGTCAACCTGCACGCCGGCTTCGGCGCGACTTCACTGGACGCGACGATCAATCCCGACTTCAGCCAGGTCGAGGCCGACGCCGCCCGCGTCACCGCCAACGAGCGCTTCGCCCTGTTCTTCCCGGAGAAGCGGCCGTTCTTCCTCGAGGGCATCGAGCTGTTCTCGACGCCGGGGCAGCTGGTCTACACTCGCCGGATCGTGAATCCGATCGCGGGTCTCAAGGCCACGGGCAAGGCCGGCCGCCTGGGCTACGCGGCGCTCTCCGCGCTGGACGACGGCAGCGGCGGCGCGGGCGACGCGCTCTTCACCATCGCGCGGCTGCGCGCCGACTTCGCGAGCAACTCGCTGGCCGGCGTCGTGGTCACGGACCGCAGCCTGACCGACGGCTCCGGCGAGTACAACCGCGTGGTCGCCGGCGACGTGCGCCACGTGTTCCGCGACATCTGGTTCGTGCAGGGCCAGCTGGGCGGATCGTGGACGGACGCGGGCGCGGGCAGCGAGTTCGGCGAGATCTGGCAGCTCGAACTGGACCGCACCGGCCACCGCTTCGGGCTCAACTACTCGCTGAGCGGCACGGCCGAGGACTTCGTCGCGGGCGCCGGCTTCGTGCCGCGTACCGGCTTCGTTTCCGGCAGTCTGTTCAACCGCCTGCGCTGGTACGGCGAGCCGGGCGCGTGGTGGCAGGACTTCACGATCTTCGCCGGGCCGAACCGCCTGTGGGAGTACGGCGGCAGCTTCGCCGACCCGATCGAGGGCGAGGAGTCGGCCAACTTCGGCGCGCGGCTGCGCGGCGGCTGGCGCGTCGATGCCAACATCAATCGCGGCTTCGTCGTGCTCGACCCGGCGGACTACCTCGGCATCGAAGTCGAGAGCGCGCCCGGCACCTTCGTCGACTACTCGCCGCTCTCCGAAGTCAGCGGCCCCGGTTTCTCGCTCGGCGTCGGCACCCCGACCTGGCAGAAGGCGAACGCGGAGATCGGCTTCCGCCACGGCGCGGCAGCGCTGTTCGCCGAAGGCTCCGAGGGCACGTTGACCGAGGCGGACGCCAGCGTCGATCTGCGGCCGACCCGCTGGCTGCGCGTGTCCAGCAGCCTGGCGTACCAGCGACTGGAGCGCGATCGCGACGGATCACTGTACGCACGCACGTTGATCCCGCGCGTCCGCGCCGAGGTGCAGCCGACGCGTGCGTTCTTCTTCCGCGCCATCGCCGAATGGCCGACCGAGGAGCGCAGTGCGCTGCTCGACGCACGCGGCGGTGCGCCCCTGCTGCGCAACGGCCTGCCGATCGCCGCGACGGTCGACGACGGCCTGCGCGTCGACCTGCTGGCGTCGTACGAGCCGACGCCGGGCACCGTCGCCTTCCTCGGCTATGGCGCGACGCTTGCCGGTCAGGAAGCCTTCGCGTTCCGCGCCCGCGATCTGGAGCGGACGGAGGACGGCTTCTTCCTCAAGCTGGCCTACCGCTACAGGTGGTAGACGCGGACGGCCGCGCCCGCCCCGTTTGACGAGGAAGGCCCGCGCGGCCCATCGTTCACAGCGATGGAAGCCATGTCCCACAGCGCACGCACCGTCGATCGCCGCTCGGCCGCGGACAGGATCCGCCTGCACGCGCGGATCCTCGATTCGCTCGGCCAGGCGATCATCGCGACCGATCTCGACGGCGCGATCCAGTACTGGAACGACGGCGCCGAGCGACTCTTCGGCTGGCCCGCCGACGACGTGCAGGGGCGGCTGGTCACCGACGTCACGCCCGCGCTGGCCGAGACTCCGGACGCCGATGGCATCCTCTCCCGTCTCGCTGCAGGGGATAGCTGGCGCGGCGAGTTCCTGCTGCGCCGTCGCGACGGCTCCGAGTTCCCCGCTCTGGTCACCGACACACCCGTGCACGACGACACGGGCAAGCTGGTCGGCATCGTCGGCATCACGGAGGACCTGACCAGGCAGAAGCGGGCCGAGGCCGAGTGGGACGCCCTGCTGGCCGAGGTCGAGGCCGCCAGCCGCGCCAAGAGCGAGTTCCTGGCCGTGATCAGCCACGAGCTGCGCACCCCGCTCACCGCCATCATCGGCTTCGTCGAGTTGCTGCTGCTGGAGGTGGACGGCCCCATCCGTGAGGCCCAGCGCGCACGGCTGCAGCGCATCATCGCCAACTCGCTGGACCTGCGGGAGCTGATCGCCGAGATCCTCGACTTCGTCAGCCTCAAGGACGGCATCGAGGCGCCCAACGCCTCCGACGTCGACGCCGTGCGCGTGGTCGACGAGGTCGTCGCCGAACTCGGGCATGCGGCCGAGCTGAAGGGGCTGACGATCGAGTGCGACCTAGAACCGATCGTGCTGCGCACCGACCGCGACCGCGTCTGCCGCGTCGTTCGACACCTGGTCGCCAACGCCATCAAGTTCACCGCCGAGGGGCGCATCACGATCCGCACGCGGGCCGAGCCCGGCCACGTGCGCATCGACGTGCTGGACAACGGCCCCGGCATCCCGATGAGCGAACGGAAACGCATCTTCGAGCCGTTCGTTCAGCTCGACCAGTCGTCCACCCGCGGCGTCGGCGGCACCGGCCTCGGCCTGGCCATGGTACGCCGCTTCGTGGAAGTCGCCGGCGGCGAGGTGCTCGTCGCCGACGCACCCGGCGGCGGCGCCGCCTTCACGATCCGTCTGCCGCACCAGCCACCCGAGCGCTGACCCGGGCGGCCATCCGGCCGACCGGACCTTCGGTCACACCTGCTGCAGGCGCTGCTGAAGAGACCTGCGTTTTGCGCAGGCGGATTCACGCATTCTTTTTTCGGCCGGGCCACCCCCTGCCTGCCCTTTCCCAACCCCTCTGGCGCTGTCCGCGGGAACTGTTGGTGTCGGAAAGACTGCCCGACTGGCAGCGAAGGTCAGCGGGCCGGAGCCCGGGCCCGTGCAGCGTGGACACGCTGATGTGGACGGCGCGGTCGAGGAGCGATGCGGCGATCCCGGTGCTCGCCGCCGGACCCGACGCGGTCGACGCCGAGGGACCGCCGCTCCGCCCGTTTGCCACCAACAGTTCCCGCGGACAGCGCCATATGGGGAAGAAAGGAAGGGGGTGGGTGATCCGATGGCCGGAAAGGACATCGATGAGGCGCCGCTGGAACAGCCACTGGCCGCGCCGCTGCCACCATCACCACCGCAGCGAAGCAGCAGCAGGCGCCCCCCCGGGCTTCGACCTCGAGCGGGCCCCGTACTAGCGCTTCGGCCGTACCCCGCGCGTGGCCTCTGCCTGGAGCGGGTCCTCGGGCCAGTAGTGCTTGGGATAGCGGCCGCGCAGGTCCTTGCGCACCTCGAAGTAGGCGTCGCGCCAGAAGCTGGCCAGGTCCGTGGTCACCTGCACCGGCCGCATCGCCGGGGAGAGCAGCCGCACCGTCAGCGGCACGTGTCCGCCGCCGATGCGCGGCGTCGTCTCCATGCCGAACATCTCCTGGATGCGTGCGGCCAGTGCGGGCGCGTGCGGATCCGAGTAGTCCACGGCGATGCGCGAGCCGCTCGGCACCTCGACGTGTGACGGTGCCAGCCGGTCCAGTTCGCCGCGTGCGCTCCAGTCGACGCGTGTCAGCAGTGCCTGCTGCAGGTCGACCCGCTGCGCGTCCGCGAGCGATTTCATGCCGGCGAGGAACGGCGCCAGCCAGTCGCGCGCGGTCCGGACCAGCGTTGCCTCGCTGCTGTCCGGCCAGCGTTCCGGGTCCAGCGCGTGCAGGAACGCCAGCCGCTCTAGCAGCTGCCGCGTCGCCTTCGACCACGGCAGTGGCCGCAGCCCCTGGTCGGCGATGGCGTCCGTGAGCGCGCGGGCCACGGCCGTGGGATCCGGCTCCGCCAGCGGCGCCTCTGCCAGCGTCAGGGCGCCCAGCACACGGCGGCGTCGCGCGACCACCCGCTCTGACGAGGGATCCCAAACCACTTCGTCCACCTGCTCGATCTGCGAAGCGAAGTGCTTCTCGACCGTGGCCTGCTCGAGAGGCGCCGCGCGGAAGATGCGCGCCTCCGCACCGCGACCGTCCAGCTCCGCCGCGACCAGCCACGGCCGACTCGCCAGCGGCTGCAGCTCCTCGAAGCGCGCGCCGCGCCCGTTGCGCAGCAGGAACCGGCCGCGCCCGTCGGGGCGCGCCTGCGCGATGCGATCCGGGTAGGCCAGCGCCGCCAGTAGACCGGTCCACGCGACGTCATCGACGCGATCGCCGCCGGCCTGCTCGAATGCGCGTGCGGCCGTGCCGCTGGCCGCGCCCATCGCGCGGGCGTGCTGCCGCGCCTCCTTCACCGCGCGACTCAGCGCGCCGCGGTCGACGCGCTGCCCCCCGATCGTGTCCACGTCGATCCGGCCGCCGCGCCGCGCCGCGCGCATCGCCTCCACGCGCAGCCGCAGGTCGGCATCCGGCGCGCGACCCTCTGCGCGGAGCAGATCGCGGCCGGCCAGCAGCGCGGCCAGGTCGCAGCCGAGCGTGGCGAGCCCGAGCTGGTCGGCGCGCAGCAGCATGTGCGCGAGGCGCGGATGCAGCGGCAGCGCGGCCATGCGACGGCCGTGGTCGGTGATCGCCGCCTGCGCGTCCGCCGCGTCCCGCGCGTCCGGCCCCTCGATCGCGCCCCGCACCTCTATCGCGTCCAGTTCGCGCAGCAGCTCCAGCGCCTGCGCGTACGCGGCGCGGGGCGGCGGGTCGAGCCAGCGCAGCGCGTCCGGGCGCGCGCCCCAGGCGGCCAGCTCCAGCGCCAGCGGTGCCAGGTCGGCCTCCAGGATCTCTGGCCGGCGCGTCGGCACGAGCCCGCGCTCCTCGTCGCGCGTCCAGAGGCGGTAGCACACGCCCGGCGCCGTGCGCCCCGCGCGGCCGCGTCGCTGGTCCGCCGCGTCTCGCGTCACGCGCAGCGTTTCCAGCCGCGTCATGCCCGTGTTCGGATCGAAGCGCGGCACACGCATCAGCCCGGCGTCGACCACCACGCGCACGCCCTCGATGGTGAGCGACGTCTCTGCGATCGACGTCGCCAGCACGACCTTGCGGCTCCCCGCCGGCGCGGGCGCGATGGCGCTGTCCTGCTCGGGCCCGGACAGCTCGCCGAAGAGCAGGTGCACGTCCACGTCGGGTGGCAGCGGCCGCTCCTCCCGCTCGGTCAGCCGCTGCGCGGTGCGGCGGATCTCGCCCGCGCCGGGCAGGAACACCAGCACATCGCCCTCGTCGTGCTCCAGGGCATGACGCACCGCGCCCGCGACGGCCGGCTCGATCCATCCATCGATGGCTTGCCGCCGCCAGTGCGTCTCCACCGGCCACGCCCGCCCGGCGCTCTCCACGATCGGCGCATCGTCCAGCAGCCGGGCGACCGGCGCGGCGTCCAGCGTGGCCGACATGACCAGCAGCCGCAGGTCCTCGCGCAGCAGCGCGCGCGCCTGGAGCGCGAGGGCGAGGCCGAGATCCGCGTGCAGGGAGCGTTCGTGGAACTCGTCGAAGATCAGCAGCCCAACGCCGTCCAGCGACGGATCCGACTGCAGCATGCGCGTCAGCACGCCCTCGGTGACCACCTCGATGCGAGTGCGCGCGCTGACGCGTGTATCCATGCGAACGCGGTAGCCTACCGTGCCGCCCGCGTCGTCCTCACCCAGCAGGGCGGCCATGCGACGGGCGGCAGCACGCGCGGCGACACGACGCGGCTCCAGCATCACGATGCGGCGGCCGGCCAGCCACGGCTCGCCCAGCAGGGCCAGCGGTACGAGCGTGGTCTTGCCCGCGCCGGGCGGCGCGACCAGCACGACACCGCGCCCCTCGGTCAGCGCGGCGCGCAGCCGCGGCAGCGCCTCCGCGACCGGGAGGTCCCGCTCAGCCGGCACGGACGTCACGGACCTCCAGCACGCCATCGGCTGCTCCGGCCGCGCCTGCTGCTCCTGCTGTTCCGGCTGCTCCGACCATACCGGCGTGTGCCGCCTCCGCACCCGCATCCAGCCACGCCGGCCACCAGGCATTCACGTGCAGCGGCATGCGGGCGCGCGGCAGGTCGTCGCCGTCGAAGCAGGCGGCCTCGGCGCCGTCGACCAGGAAGCGGAGGCGGCGTCCCGTGCGCACGATGCGATACTCGTGGAAGTCGGCCGCAGGGTCGAACGGCAGTTCGTCGGCACGATGGCGGATGCGGCGGCCGCGCAGCCACGACGTGAAAAGGATGCGCCGCGTGCCGCCGATCAGCTCGATGTCGATCTCGTCCGCGCCATCCCCCACGCCGTGCTGGTAGAGGAAGAAGCCGGCGATCGTACCCGCCGGCAGCGCGGGGCGCAGACGCGCCGCGAAATCGCCGACTCCGAACTCGCGCGCGCTGCGCATCTCGGCGCCCGCGAAGCCGGCGCGCTCGACGTGGAGCCGGGCCGCGCCCTGACCGAGCGACGCCGCGTTGGCCGTGCGCACCGCGCCGCGGCCCAGCGGGTGCTCCGTCGCGCGCAGCTCCGGCGTCCGGATCAGCCGCTCCCCTGCGCGCCGGCCTGCTGCTCCACCACCATCAGCACGTCGCCGTCCGGGTCCAGCGTCACGTTCTCGATCGAGGCGGCGCGCGCGCCGGCGCTGTACGGCAGCGGTACCTCGACCGTCTGTGTTCTGCCGTTCAGCAGGACGGGCCGGCGCAGCTCCTCCCCGTGCGCGAAGCGGATCAGCACCTCGGTCGGCACGCGGAACGCCGGCCACTCCGGCTGCTGCACCTGGCGCACGTCCAGCACCAGCGTGCGCGTCGATTCGGTGATGCGGTCGCGCCAGTGGAAATCGACCGTCGGGTAGCCCGGCCGGTGCAGCCACTGGTCGAAGAACCAGCCCAGGCTCTCGCCATGCCGCGCCTCCAGCGCCGCACGCAGATCGTCCGTCAGCACGGTGCCGCCGCTGTTGGCCGCGTAGAAGTCGCGCAGCGCGCCGAAGAACGCGTCGTCGCCCATCAGGCCGCGCAGCATGTGCAGCACCCACGCGCCCTTCTGGTAGTTGTTGGTGTTGAGCAGCCAGTAGAGGTTGGTCGTGTCGTACACGACGGGATAGTCGCTCGCGTCCGAGCCGAGCACCGCCCGCCGATTGCCCGCCATCTCCTGTCGGAACGCCGCCTCTCCGTCGATCGCCTGATAGAACAGCGCGTCGAAGTAGGTCGCGAAGCCCTCGCTCAGCCAGAGATGGCTCCACTCGCGCTCGGTCACCGCGTCGCCCCACCACTGGTGCGCCGTCTCGTGCGCGATGATGCCCTCCCCCAGCTCCTGCGCAGACCAGGGCGCGCGGGCGTAGAAGATCGCGCTCGAGTTCTCCATGCCGCCGAAGCGCGTGGCCGACTCGACGTGCGCCAGCTTCTCGTACGGGAAGGGGCCGATCAGGTCCGTGTAGTACTCGAGCATCTCCGGCGCGCGGCCGAAGCGCGTCACGCCGTACGCGCTGTCGCCCGCCAGCGACCAGACGGAGACCGGCACGCAGCGCCCGGCCGCGCGCGGCGCCTGGCCGCACGCCTCCTCCCCCAGCACCACGTCGCCGAAGCGCGCGGCGCCGAGCACCATGGTGTAGCTCGGGATCGCGGCCGTGGTGCCCCAGTTCCAGGTCCAGCCGCCGCCCGCCGCGGGCTGCGGCTCCGGCTTGCCCGCATGCGTGGTCGACACCGCGCCGAGCGGACCGCCGTTGGCGATCACTTCGACGCCCTCCGGCACCGTCACCGCGAAGCGGACCGTCGCCTTGTCCGACGGATGGTCGTTGGACGGGAACCACCAGCGCGCGCGGTTCGGCCAGTTGTCGGCGAACGCGGTCATCGCGCCCGCGTCGTCCGCCACGAAGAACAGCCCCTCGCGGGGCGTGCCGCCGTAGCGCACGTCCACCTCGACCGTGTCGCCCGCGGCGATCGGCGTCACGGGCCGCACACGCAGCACTGCGCCGTCGTAGGCCCACGCGGCCGGCACGCCGCGCAGCCGCACCTCGCGCACGTCCAGCCCGACCAGGTCCAGCGGGATCTCGCGCAGCGCCCGTTCGGCGTGCACGCGCAGCCGCGCCCGCGCGTCCAGCACGCTGTCCGCCATGCCGCGCAGGTCCAGCTCCAGCATGTAGTCGACGACGTCGACGCCGGCGCGGCTCTCCAGCGCGCGGTACTCGACGCCCGGCTCCGGCAGTTCGGCCACGGTGCGTACGGCCGGATCGCGCCCCGGCGGCGTCACGGCGACCACGTCGGGCGGCGGCACGCGCACGTCCGGCTGCCCACCGGCGCAGCCCGCCGCCGTCAGCACCAGCGCCGCCATCGCCACTCGCCGCACGGGCATGCCGCTCATCACTCCACCGCCGTAGCCGGAGAATCGCCGCCGGACCGCCCGAGCAGCGTGCCGATCATCACGTAGGACACGTCCAGTTCGTCGCGCACCGCGGCGTAGACGCGATTGCCGCGAACCACCGGCGCGGGCGCGTCGAGCGACATGCGGTCGGGCAGCGAAACCCGGCCGAGGAAGACGCCCCGCGGATCGAACACGTCGGCCGCCCGCGCCGTTCCGTCGCCCAGCACCGGAAAGACCCACAGGTGGCCCCGGTCGTCGAAGGTGAACGATGCCCATGCGGGCTTGTTGGCGGGCACGCGCTCCGGGTCCAGCTCCGCACCGCCCCGCCGCATCTCCACCAGGAACTCCTGCTCGAAGAAGCTGTCCCGCTCGGCGGGGCGCACCGGCACCGGCGTCCAGACCCGGTCGACGATGCGCAGCGTGTCACCGTCGAGCGTGCGCTGATGGAGGCGGTAGTCGCCCGTCGTGCCGAACCAGAGCATGCCGTCCGGCCTGACGCGCCAGACCCGTGTGGGGGAGTAGGGGACGTTCATCGTCATCATCAGACGACCGTCCTGCTCTACGCGGTACAGATCGGGCTCGAACGCGGGCAGTTCGAACGTGTCCCGCGCCGCGGCCGCGCTGTCGCGCCGGATCAGCACGTCCTCCGATGGACCCCCTTCCACGCGGCGCACACCCTCCGACATCAGTCCGCCGTCCACGAAACGCGCGTTCCACGTCCAGGGGATGAACATCTCCTGCCGCGGATACGAGGTGAGGAACGCGCCCGTGGTATCGAAAACGCTGTAGCGCGCGTTGCGGCCGTCCTCGACCCAGAGCCGGCCGCGATCGTCGAACAGCATGCCGGTCGGCGCCTCGAACTCGCCCGGCCCGCCACCCGAGCGGCCGACCGTCCGCACATGGCTGCCGTCGGCCTCGAACACCTCGATGCGCTTGCCCTGACGGTCCAGCACCCAGACGCGGCCGAGGTCATCCACCGCCAAGCCATGCACCGACGAGAAGACGTCCGGGCCGCTGCCCTCGATCGAACCGATGCGCACGTCCTCCCGGAACGTCCAGGCCTCCTCGGCCGTCCAGGCGCCCACGGTGTCGTTGCGCACCAGCACCGCGCCGTTCGGCAGCGTATCGATCGTCGCCGTCGGCGCGCGCTCGGACGCACCGCCGTCGCCGCACGCGATCAGCGGGAGGAGCAGCATCGACAGCCAGGCCGGTCGTCGCGCGCCCGCCCGGGCGGAGGATGCCATCGCGGCGCACGGCGACAGCCGGGTGGACCTGCAGCGTCGGTCGTGATTCATCGTTTCGTCGTCGTGGGAAATCCAGCGGGGGCGCAGTAGAATGGGACGCGTGCGCCGCCGCCGCACCCCGGCCGGGACGGAACCGGGGAACGCGGGGGCGGCCCGCGGCGGTATCAGCAGCCGTACCCGCTCCCCGCGGAACCATGGAGGTGCCGATGCCTCGCATGACCACAGCACTCCGGTCCATGCCTCGCTTCCTGCTCGCGCTCGCCGCCCTGCCCCTGCTGGCGGCCTGCGGCGGCGGCCACCATCTGGCCGACTACAGCTTCCGCGACCGCACGCTCGCCGTCGTCTACGCCTCGCCGCCCGCGCCGGGGCTGTACACCGGCGGCTACGGCTCCCGCGATTCGACGGACCTGCTGCGCGCCGTGGTCGACGCCGGCTCGCGCGTGGCCAAGGAGCTGGAAGGGCGACGCGCCCGCGCACGGCTGGACAGCGCGGCGGTGCGAGTCGACGTCGCCGGGCAGATGGCCGAGCGGCTGGGCGAGCGCGCGGGCCGCTACCTCGGCACGCGCCCCGTCCAGAGTGAACTCAGCGCCGACTTCCTGCTCGAACTGGACGTGCTCGGCCTGGGCATCGACGCCAGCGGCTCCGGCGCCGCCACGCTGTTCATCAACGCCGAGGCGATCCTGCTCGACGCGCGCAGCGGCCGCGAGATCTGGAGCGAGCACGTGCGCGCCTGGGACCGTATCACCGCCCGCGTCGACGCCGTCGGCCTGCCCACCGACGCCATCACCGCCGGCATGCTGTCCACCGTGACCGTGGACGAGTTCGAGCGACTGCTGCGCCGCCTGGTCGACCTCTCCGCCGACGCCGTCACCCGCGAACTGCGCGAGGACCTGCGCGACGTGAGGAGTTAGGCGCGCCGCCGCGGGGTCACCGGGAACCCTACGTTGCTCGCCCGGTCTTTGCGGCCGGCACGGATCAGCCGCCAGCTACAGCTTCCGTCAGTGCCTTTGGTAGCTGGTAGCTGGAAGCTCGAACCCACTACTCACTTACACGATTCCGCTTTGAACACTGCCACACTGGGCGGCGGGTGCTTCTGGTGCCTCGAGGCCGCCTACGACGAGATGCGCGGCGTCAGCCGCGTCGACTCCGGCTACGCGGGCGGCGACAAGGCCGACCCGACCTACAAGGAGGTCTGCTCCGGCAACACCGGCCACGCCGAGGTCGTGCGCGTGACCTACGACCCGGAGCAGGTCAGCTACCGTCAGCTGCTCGAGGTCTTCTTCGCCATCCACGACCCGACCCAGCTCAACCGGCAGGGCGCCGACGTCGGCACCCAGTACCGCTCGATCATCCTGTACGAGGACGACGAGCAGAAGCGCATCGCCGAGGAAGTGCTGGACGAACTGCGCAGCGAGCAGGTGTTCGACCAGCCGGTCGTCACCCGGCTCGAGCCGCTCCGGAAGTTCTGGCCCGCCGAGGAGTACCACCGCGACTACTACCAGCGGAACCCCGGCCAGGGCTACTGCCAGGCCGTCATCGCCCCCAAGCTCGCCAAGTTCCGCAAGACCTTTGGAGAACTGCGCAGCCAGTAGAGGGACCGGTAGCGAGTAGTGGGTAGCGAAGTATCGAGTAGTGAAATAGCGAGTCGAGTAGCAAGAGCCGCCAACGCCTGCTGCTCGCACCCCTCATCCCTCATCCCTCATCCCTCATCCCTCATCCCTCATCCCTTGTATCTCCATGAGACATGAGGGCTATCCCTCTGAAGTCGAGCGCGACAGCTCGTATATCCCTGGGGCTTCGAGCCCGCGGATGAGCGGGAGCGTCGCGCTACGTCCTCGTGCTGAGCCCG
>Ga0207847_100053_pt1 | contig 195190 bp, 187 predicted proteins | sample TtaePargueraPR_8_FD_187736 | JGI IMG/M metagenome (GOLD analysis project Ga0207847, IMG submission 187736) | Aerobic enrichment media microbial communities from Bioluminiscent Bay, La Parguera, Puerto Rico - Tt and E1 (SPAdes) | ecosystem: Environmental > Aquatic > Marine > Unclassified ... | reverse complement strand
CCTCGACCGACTTCAATCCGCGCCAGGCCGAGCGCCGTCACATTACCGCGATCGACGGCAACACGATCAGTTTTGCAGAGCCGCTCGAATACATGCATTTCGGCGAGATCACCTTCGGCGTCGACGAGCGCGGTGAGGTTGGCATGCTGAGCCGCAACATCAAGATCCAGGCATCGGAAGACGCCGATGAGAGCTATTTCGGCGGCCACATCATGGCGATGTCCGGCTCACAAATGTATATCGACAGCGTCGAGCTATCCCGCATGGGCCAGCACCTCACCCTCGCCCGCTATCCGATCCATTTCCACGTGCTCGGCGAAGGCCAGGGCATGTATGTCCGCAACGCTGCCATCCACGACACGTTTAACCGCTGTGTGACGGTGCACGGTACCAACAATCTCGCGATCGAGCGGAACGTGACCTTCAACACGGTCGGCCACTGCTTCTTCATGGAAGACGGGATCGAGAACGGGAACCGCTTCGTCGAGAATCTCGGCATCCAGACCAAGTGCCACCCGACGCTGGACTGCATGCCCACGCGCCTTGCCGCTGCCGGCGAAGATCCGACTTTCGAGGAGCGCTACCAAATGCGCAGGGCGGGACAAGAATCGGAGAATGTGCTGCTTCCGTCGGACAATACGGTTGCGACATTCTGGATCACCAATCCCGACAACACCTATATCGGCAATGTCGCCGCGGGTTCGGACTCGAACGGTTTCTGGATGTCCCTGCCCGAACATCCCAACGGCCAGTTTGAAGGCACGGAAATAGCAGCGCAGACCTGGCCACGCCGTACGCCTTTCCGAGAGTTCCGGGGCAATGTGGCCCACTCCAATTATGACGGCTTCATGTTCGACCGGAACATCAACCAGGACAACAGCTTCGGCGTCACTGGCAATGCCCACATGCCCAAGGCCGACGTCAGCGACTTCAATAGCGCCACGGTGGAAAACGTCTTTGCCGATCTGACCGCCTACAAGAACCGCAATGGCGGCATTTGGGGCCGCGGCGAGATGCACATCTTCAGTAATGCGCGAATGGCCGACAACGCCATGGGCTATACGCATGCATCGGGCAATGGTGGGCGTGACCCCTACACCTCGCTGATGGTCGACTCATTGTTCGTGGGCGAGACCGACAATGTCGGCAATCCCGCAACGCCGGAGGAATTGGCTTATGGTCGCAGCCTGCCAAAGCCGCTGATCCCGGACTTTCCGATCCGCGGCTACGAGTATTACGATTATCGCCACGACGTGGTGAACACGACCTTCGTGAATTACGCCGACAATGATCTGCGCGATACGGGCGCGCTTTCCTACCTGATGTACACAAGCGCCGGCGTCAGCACCGAGAACGCCATCGAAGGCGCCACCTTCATCAATGCCAAGCCGGTGCATTTCCCGCGCGACGAATTCCGCTGGGGCAATGACCACCTCGGCGGCGTGGCCTGGAGGACTTCGGCCATCCATGACAAGGATGGCTCGGTCAGCGGCGTCCCCGACAGCTACATCCTCATCAATGACGGCGTCTATGACAGCGTCGCCGCCGATGAGGAGAATTGCGAAGTCAGGCAGGACTGGAATGCAGCCGTGTGCACGGGCGATTACGGTCGCCTGATCATCGGTGCACCCACTCGCACTGCCCCTCCCGGCGATCGTCCTCCTGCCGGGAGCGGCCCCAGCCTGCTGGGCGGCGGCGCTGGGAGTGACATTCCGTCACGGCCAGCCCCGCCCGCGCATACGCTTGTCCGCAACGGGCGGGAATTCTCGCTGACCAGCGGGCAGAGCACCATTCGCGCCGGAACCGAAATGGAACTGATCACCGACAGGCAGGATGCCTCGCTAACCCTGCGCGAAATGGACGTCGGCTCATGGGTGATCTTTTCTCTGCCAGGTTTCGCTACTGCGGCCTCGGGCACGCAGACGGGCAGCCTCGATGCATTACGCGCCGCCAACGACACCGCCTGGTTCAGCGACGGCGAAAAGCTGTGGGTCAAGATGGTGGCCGAGGAGACCGAAGCCGGTCCGTTCGGCTTCCGTGGCGGCGCCAGTATCGAGGTCAGCCGGGAGGGCCTTGGCGGGTAATGTAGGGCGCTGGCGCGGTCCCTAATCCAGCGCCAGCCTTCCAACCGTATTGGTATCGGCACCGAACCAGATCGTGTTGGTCGGCTCGTGGTAATGCATGTGGCGTAGCGTGCGGCCGCCCGAAGGCACCTCGCCGCTAGCGAAAAATTCTTCGCTATCCGGGTCGAAGCCGACAAAGCGGTTGGGCTGCACGCCCGTCTCGACCAGCCAGATATTGCCTTCGCCATCCATCGCCGTGCCATAAGGTCGTGATTGCGCACCCGACGGCATGGCCCATTCCTCGAATGAGCCACTGGCCGGGTCATAGGCGCCGAGGAAGCCCTCGGCATAGTCGCCATACCAGATGCGGCCATCGGCACTGATCTCGATCCGGCGGGGTCGCGCACCTTCGCGCGGCAGTTCGATCTCGGTCAGTTCCATCGTCTCGGGATCGACCGAGGCAAGCTTGTTTGTGCCGAACAGCACCACCCAGACCATGCCGTCGGGTGCAATCTTGATGCCGTAGGGCCGGGAACGTTCGGTCGGGACGTTGAGTAACTCGACCTCGCGGCTGGCCAACGTCAGCTTGCCGATCCGGTTGCTGAACTGTGCGGTAAACCAGATGTCGCCCGCATCGTCGAAGATCAGCGTATGCGGATCGCGCACTGCTTCATCGGGCATGGGAATCTGTTCGATTTCGCGCGTTTCGGGATCGATGCGGCCTATGTGGCCGACCAGATTCCCCGCATACCAAACCGCGCCATCTGCATCGACGATCTGGTTATGCGGTCCTGCGCCTTCGGGAAGGTCGACGCGCTCGAACTGGCCCGTCTGCGGATTGAGCATGGCCGCATAATGCCCGCCCTGCCCCACGAACCACACTTCGCTGCCAGAGACGGCGAAGGGATCGCGCGGCCTTGTGTTCTCCCAGGGCACTTCCCATTCACGGATATCGAGTTCACCATCGCCCTGCGCCATGGCGGAAGGCGCTCCGAGCATTGCAAGCGCCAGTGCGCCCATTATTGACCGAGATAACATGACCAGCCACTCCTCTCCGGCTGCCGGAACGATACAGCAAGTGAGGGAACGAGAATAGAGCGCGGTTTGCAGGTAGCGCTTTCAGTCTTTCGCCACTGCATCAACGGATATGGTCTCGATCTCCGCGCGCTGGCTACGTGCAAACTTGGCCTTGTACATTAGACGATCCGCGCGACCGATGACCTCCGCAGCATCCCAGCTACAGCCGACCTCAACGATCACTGCACCTGCACTCATCGATAACTTGCAGGCGTTGTTGGAGCCGCAATCCTCTACGGCAGCGACCATGCGCGCGATGGCGTGTTCTGCTGCCTGTGCGTCAGTGGAGGGCATCAGCACAACGAATTCATCTCCACCGATGCGAGCTAGCGTATCGTTGGTGCGAAGCACTTGATTGAGCTCCTTGGCAATAGCGATGAGCATCCGATCGCCCTCGGCATGCCCATGTTCGTCGTTGATCGCCTTGAAGCCGTCCAAATCGGCATAGACCACCGCCAGGGGGAGTTCCACGCCGCGCCTGTCACACAGGCCCAGATCGATCCGCCGTTCCATTCCACGGCGATTGAGGAGACCTGTCAGCGGATCGTGGCGCGCATCGACCTCGGCCTGCTTGCGATCACTGATATCCTCGATCACGGCAACGAAGAACTCGGGTTGCCCGACACTGTCGCGCACCAGCGAAACAGTGAGATTGACCCACACAGTCTTTCCATTGTCGCGGATATAGCGTTTCTCCATCGAATAGGTTTTCTTCCCGCCAGCGAGCAGGTCCTCGACATGATGGAGGTCGACCTCAAGATCTTCTGGATGGGTAATCTGTTGAAAGCCGTGAGTCAGCAGGGCCTCGCGCGGATGGCCCGCGATCTCGCAGAACCTGTCATTGATTAGCAGGAATTGTCCGTCCGGCGCGACATGCGCGATACCCACTGCAGCTTGCTCGAACGTGGCCGCGAAACGGCGGCTCTCGGTGGTCAGCCGATCCTCCACGACTTTTCGCGATGCCGCCGAATAGCCGATCGCCAGCGGGCCGACGAGGATTTGCGCGGAGAGGACGTCGAACTCGCTGAAAGCGTCCGGCAGGCGGGAATGGAAGCCCAACACGCCGACCGAGCGGTCGGCGAAAGGAATCGGGACGATTACGCCCGATCGAGCCTGGAAACGTGCGAAGTGGTCGGAGGAAATCCGCGGGTCGGATCGCGCATCGCCAAACCTGACCGGTTCACCGGTGCGGATGCAGTGCGCAGACAGCGTTCCTTGGATCGGCAGGCGCAGCGAGCGATGTGGCCACATCGTGCCGATCGCCTCGCTGATCTCGAGTTCGTTACCGTGGACGAGGCCGATCACGCCGCCATCGGCGCTTGGCGTCAGCCTCAAGCCCGACGCAAGAATGGTGTTCATCACGCTGGGGAAGTCAGGCGATGCACCGACCTGCAACTGCATGTCGATCAGCGCAGAAGACCAAGCCGCCATGCGTCTTGTCTCCGCCTCATCGGCCTTCTTTTTTATCCCTGGCAAACCGGGAAATATCTGTACTCGCGCTGCCACGCCCAAGCCTCCATCATTAGGCTTGTGGTCTAGCCCCTCAAGGTAAACAGCGGCTAAATCTCATCAGCGAAAGATACTGTGCAGCCGAGGCTGAAAGCAGGGATTAGTCGAAACCGACGCCGAGGAAGCTCGGCTTGGGACCGTTCCACTCGCCCGCGGGAACCGGCTCTTCCTTGGGTTCCGATTTCTTGCGGGGCTTGCGCCCGGACTTTTCGGAACGCGGCTTGTCAGCCTTGGGCTTGCTCTCGCGAACTTCTTCTCGCGGCGCTTCTTCAGCCTTGGGAGCATCGTCCTTCTTGCGGCGCGAACGCGACTTCTTCTCTTCGCGCGGTTTCTCTTCGCGCTGCTCTTCGACTGCCTGTCCGCCGCCAGCCTTGGGCGCAACTTCACCCCAAGGGAATTCCGGCACCTTGAACTTGGTCAGCTTCTCGACATTCTCAAGAGCTTCCCGGTCTTCCGGCGTGACCAGCGTGATCGCGCGGCCCTTGGCCCCAGCGCGGCCCGTGCGGCCGATGCGGTGGACATAATCGTCCGGATGCCACGGCGTATCGTAATTGAAGACGTGGCTGACGCCCTTGATGTCGAGACCGCGCGCGGCAACGTCGGAGGCGACGAGGATGTTCACTTCGCCCTTCTTGAACAGGTCCAGTTCGGCAATGCGGCTCGCCTGGTCCATGTCGCCGTGAATCTCGCCACTCTTGAAGCCGGACTTCTGCAGGTCCTTGTTGAGATCGCGCACCGTGGTCTTGCGATTGGCGAAGATGATTGCCGTCTGCACATTGTCGACCTCGAGCAGGTATTTGAGCGCCTGCTTCTTCTTGCGCGGGCTGATCTCGACCTTGAACTGGGCAATGTTCTCATTGGTCGTGGCCGCGCGGGCGACCTCGATCTGCTTTGGGTTCGAAAGGAACTTGTCCGCCAGCTTCTTGATCGGCGGCGGCATGGTCGCGCTGAACAGCAGCGTCTGGCGCTGGCTCGGCAGCTTTTCGCAGATGAACTCGATATCGGGAATGAAGCCCATGTCGAGCATGCGGTCGGCTTCGTCGATCACCAGCAGGTCGCAACCGTTGAGCAGGATCTTGCCGCGTTCGAACAGGTCCATCAGGCGGCCCGGAGTGGCGATCAGGACGTCCACACCCTCGTTGAGCGCTTTCACCTGGTCACCCATCTGCACACCGCCAATGAGCAGCGCCATCTTGAGATCGTGGTTCTTGCCGTATTTCTCGAAATTCTCGGCAACCTGCATGGCCAGTTCACGGGTCGGCTCGAGGATGAGCGAGCGCGGCATCAGCGCACGGCGGCGGCCATGGGCCAGGATGTCGATCATCGGCAGCACGAAGCTGGCCGTCTTGCCGGTGCCGGTCTGGGCGATGGCGATCAAATCGCGCATCATCTGGACCTGCGGAATTGCCTCCGCCTGGATCGGAGTCGGCTCCTCATAGCCGGCATCCTGCACGGCGCTTAGCAGTTCATCGGAAAGGCCGAGATCGGCAAACTTCATATAAATAAATTGTCCGGGTCGAAGCCGATGGCGAACCAGCGGCGATTGGAGGCAGGAAAAACACCGCCAGAAACTGGCGCGCCCTATGCAGCTACAGGCGAAAAAGTCAAGAATCGCCCCCGGATTGCTGTGGCGGGAAAGCCTCAGTTTCCGGCAGCGACGATGCGGTTGATGGCAGCAATCTCGCAGGAAGCCCCTGCGCGCGATTGCAGCTGGTCACGGCCGATGCACAGGCGACCATCAGTGCTGCGCTCGACATAGAAGCCCGAATAGAAGGCACGTGCAGTACAGGCACGTTCGAGCGACGCGGCCAAGACCTCGCGATTGCGCATGAAGAGAAGCAGGCGGTTGTCCTGCGTGGAAGTGACGCCGGCGATATCTTCGATGTCGATGCAGTCGGGATGCGGCACTTCCTCGAACTCATCGCGATCCGACTGGCGCGGCAATGTCGCCATCATTCGCTCGCGCGCATCGGGTGTGCTCGGCGAAATGCGGATGATGACCCTTTGCGAGACACGGACCTGGTTGAGGATCTCCGGATGCCGGGCATCCTGCAACACGCGCAGCGGCGGTGTGGCAATTCCATCGAGGCCCAGCTCGGGGCGCTGCTGTTCGGGCGAGGCGCTGGTATTCACCGACTGCGCCTGTGCACGCATTGGCAGTTCGGCCGTCAGGACGGGCAGCAGGATGGCCAGGGCCGCAAGAGTGAGAAGGAAACGCTTCATCAAGTAAGATGCTCATGGCGCGTAGGCTTGATGCCCGCGTGCATATCCTTCCCAATAGGGCTCCCGATTGAATACGGGCTTAACCTGCATATCTGCTGTGGCAAGACAAGTCCGACGCTGGCATGGGGCGTTTCATGAGCACAATCACGCAATTCTGCGACGCAGCACGGCAGTTGCTGGGGGATCGCGGCTTCACGCAGGATCCCGAAATTGTAGATCCCTGGCTGACCGACTGGCGCGGACGCTACACCGGCAAAGCCATCGGCCTCGCCTCGCCAGCCAATACGCAGGAAGTCTCCGCGCTTGTGAGACTGTGCGCTCAGCATGGCGTGCCGCTGGTGCCGCAAGGCGGCAATAGCGGCATGTCGGGTGGGGCGACGCCCGACGAAAGCGGAGAGGCGCTGATTCTCTCGCTACGCCGCATGAACCGGATCACCGCGCTCGATCCCGATGCAGGCGAAGTGACCTGCGAAGCTGGCGTCATCCTGCAGACCTTGCACGAAGCGGCGGAAAAGCATGGCTTGCGCTTTCCGTTGACCCTTGGCGGCAAGGGGTCCGCGACGATCGGCGGACTCATCTCCACGAATGCCGGCGGCACGCAGGTCCTGCGCCATGGATCGATGCGGGCGCAGGTTTTGGGCGTGGAAGCGGTGATGGCGGACGGATCGGTTTTCGATTCGCTGGTCGCGCTGAAAAAGGACAATCGCGGCTTCGATCTCAAGCAATTGCTCATCGGCTCCGAAGGCACGCTGGGCGTGGTGACCGCCGCGAGCCTGCGCCTGCTTCCCGCCCTTACCGACAGGGCGGTGCTGTGGGCCGGGCTAGGCGACATTCGCGATGCGAGGAAGCTGCTGGTCTTTACCCAGGCCCAGGCCGGCGATGCGCTGGAAGGATTCGAGGTCATGCCGCGTCACAGCCTGGAGGCGGTGCTGGCGCACAAGCATGGCGCCCGCTCGCCGCTGGAAGGCGAACATGAATGGCATGCGCTGATCGAGCTTGCCGCCGATGCCAAGGATGCGGACAGCCTGCAGGACCGGGCGCAAGGCCTGCTCGAAAGCGCCTTTGAGGCGGGCCTGGTCGACGATGCGACGATCGCCATGAACGAGACCCAGGCCGAGGAGTTCTGGCTTCTGCGGGACGAGATTGCCCCGGCCGAGCGCGCAATTGGCCCTGCCATGCAGCACGATATTTCCGTGCCCGTGGCGAAGATGGCCGACTTCGTGTCCGCAAGCCTGCCACAAGTCGAACTGCGTTTCCCTGGCTGCAAGGCTGTCGCCTTCGGCCATTTGGGCGATGGTAATGTCCACTATCACGTGCTCGCCCCCAAGGATGCCGTGCCCGGTGAATGGGAAGCAACGCAGGGCAAACAGATAAGCGCCTTTGTGCACGACCTGGTCACCGCTTGGGGAGGATCGATTAGCGCCGAACACGGTATCGGCCAGTTGAAGCGCGATGAGCTGGGCCGCTTGGGCGATCCCGTCCACCTTGCCATCATGCGCGAGATCAAGCAGGCGCTCGACCCAAAAGGCATTCTCAATCCGGGCAAGCTTGTCCCGCTTGCACCCGAGGCGAGCAGTCACTAAAGCCGCCACCGACATTTGGCGTGTCGCCGTGGGAGGGGCCCGCGGGCGGTACGCCGAACCAAAGAAATCCTGATCTGGAGAGAGAGAAATGGCGAGCGCGCCGAATCCCGCATTACCCGTCCTCTACAAGGGCCTCGTTCCGCTCAATAGCGACCAGCATGCAAGCTGGAAGGCCAAGGTCGTCGACAAGGCGCCTTTCCTGACCAAGCAGCATGCAATCCCGTTGACTGTCGAGGAATTTCCGCAGGCACAGCGCGACTTCCCGATCGTGTTCTCCTCGGGAGACAATCCGGTCCCGCTGGCACTGATGGGCCTCAACGAAGGTGTGAATGTTTTCTTCGAGGAAGACGGGACGGTTATCGGCCAGCCCTATATCCCGGCCTACATCCGCCGTTATCCCTTCCTGCTTGCCCGGTTGAACGATCAGTCGGACAATCTTTCGCTCTGTTTCGACCCAGAATCGGACATGCTCGGCGATTTCGACGAAGGGCAGCCGCTTTTCGATGCCGACAAGCAGCCGACCCAGCACACCAAGGACCTGCTCGGTTTCTGCGAACGCTTCGAACAGGCCGGCGCCAAGACCAAGGCCTTTATGGAAGAGCTCAAGAAGGCCGACCTGCTGATGGAAGGCGAGATCGCGATCAATCGTACGCAAGACGCGAACGACCAGCCTTTCGTCTATCGCGGCTTCCAGATGGTCGACCAGAACAAGTTCCGCGAGCTCCGCGGCGACCAGTTGCGCAAGTGGAATGAGAACGGTCTTCTGCCGCTGATCATTGCGCACCTCTTCTCGCTCGACCTGATGCGCTTCATTTTCACCAAGCAGCTTGATCAGGGCAAGGGTCCTGCTGCGCAGGTGAATAGCGCGGAAATGCCGGCGCCGACCGTCTAGCGACGCGTTCCAACGACTGAGACAAGCTGCGGGTGCAACCGGACAACCGGTTGCGCCCGCTCTTGTTTTGTCCCCTTGCCATCCTATCTTGAGATTGTCCCTCGGGCTCCCCTCATGGCCCGGCGGGACAGGCGCACGAACGTGCGTCTCCTCCCTGAACCTTGGCCACCTCGTGCTCCTGGCACGAGGTGGTTTTTTTACGTGTCTGGAAAGCGTCTATTCGGCTGCCTGCGCGAAGCGGCTGGACCTGCCGGCAATTTCCTCGGCCATGCGCCGGACAAGCGCCGAGACAACCGCAACCACGTCCTCCAACCCTTCACCCGGTTCTCGCAAGGCGCTGTCGAGATAGGTTGACCGGCAGACTTCCAGTTGCATGGCATGCAGTCCGCGCGCTGGTGCCGAATGCCGGTCGAGGACATAGCCTCCCGCATAGGGGCGGTTATGTGAGGCACGTCGCCTGCGAGCCTCGAACAGGTCGAAGGCGGCAAGGCTGATATGCGCGGCGCAGGATGAACCGTAGCGATCGCCGACAATGAAATCGGGCGACGGATCGCGACCGTGCTTCGGACCCAGCGGCGGCATGGAATGCAAATCCAGCAGGAGCGCGCCGCCCCAACGGTCGCGCAGGCTTTCCAGCCTTTGCGCGAGCGCGGCATGATAAGGACGGTGCACCAGTTCGATACGCGCGTCGAGTTCCTCTGCACTTATCCTGTTGCGCCACAACTCACCCATCCCGGTAAGGCGGCGGGGAACGAGACCAAGCCCACTGCGCGCCCGCCGGCCGGCGGCATGGCGCCTGCTGCCCCTTGGCGGGCCGGAACTGACCATGTCCCAGTCCATGTCGTCTGGTGCGCGATTAAGGTCGATCATCGCCCGCGGCGCGTGCGCCACCAGCAAGCTCGCGCCAGTCTGCTCCGCCACGCCGCGTGCGATCAGATCGGCGAATCGGTCTTCCAGGCGCAGGCTCGCTTCTTCGGGAAAGCGCATATTCTCGACCAGTTCGGACGGATAACTCCTCCCGGCATGGGGCACGGCGACAAGTACGGGGATCGGCGATGGCCTGCGCTTAAGCAGTTCGAACGCCGGAAGGCCCGCGCTTCCGGGAATGTGACCGCCTTGCACGCGGCCCGAATCGCCATTGCCTGTCAGACTATCGGCCATGCCCAGTTGCTGGCCGGGTTCATGCACGAAGTCAAAGCCCTGTGTCTCAAAGCTGGTCACCTGCGAAACGGCACGGGAATTTAACGGATTTCTGGTCTAGGGCGCAGCTTCCATATCAATGAGGGGACCCGAGATGATCCGTATCCTGCTGGCCGAAGACGACCAGGCGATGCGCAGCTACCTGAAGCGCGCGCTCGAAAATGCAGGGTATTCGGTCACGGCGGTCGGCAGCGGGATGGAAGCCCTGCCACTTATCGAAACCGAGATCTACGACCTGCTGCTGTCGGACATCGTCATGCCGGAAATGGACGGAATCGAACTGGCCCAGCGCTGCACCGAGTTGAGCCCCTCGACCAAGGTCATGTTTATCACGGGATTTGCAGCGGTGACCATGCGCGCAAATCGCGAAGCTCCGCATGCCAAGATGCTTTCCAAGCCGTTCCACCTGAAGGACCTGGTGATGGAAGTAGAGCGTATTTTCGAAGACGCGGTTCCGCTGCGCCTCTAGGGTCTTGCAACACGCACAAGGCGGCGCTAGATGGCCCGCCTGCCGCGCAATTGGCGCACGGCAAACCAATGGCTCGGGCGTATAGCTCAGTGGTAGAGCACTATGTTGACATCGTAGGGGTCCCAAGTTCAATCCTTGGTACGCCCACCATTGGCTGAAATCGCAAAACCCGCCGCATTCGTGGCGGGTTTTTCGCATCTGCGAAGCGGGCCTTGCGCGAAGCTGTGTCACTGCTAAGACCGCCCCAAATCCCCGAAAGAATTCTCTAGAGAACAGGAAGCCCAGATGGCGAAAATTCAGGTCAAGAACCCGATCGTGGAGATCGATGGCGACGAGATGACGAAGATCATTTGGCAGTGGATCCGCGAAAGGCTGATCCTGCCTTATCTCGACGTCGACCTGAAATATTACGACCTTTCGGTCGAGAAGCGCGACGAGACGGATGACCAGATCACCGTCGATGCCGCCAATGCCATCAAGAAATACGGCGTGGGCGTGAAGTGCGCCACGATTACTCCCGACGAAGCGCGCGTCGAGGAATTCGGCCTCAAGCAGATGTGGCGCAGCCCGAACGGCACGATTCGCAACATCTTGGGCGGCACCATTTTCCGTGAGCCGATCGTGATCGACAATGTGCCGCGGCTTGTGCCCGGCTGGACCGACCCCATCGTAGTCGGTCGCCACGCCTTCGGTGACCAGTATCGCGCCACCGACACGCTGATTCCCGGCGCGGGCAAGCTGCGCCTCGTCTTCGAGGGCGAAGACGGCAAGAACATCGATCTGGAAGTCTACGAGTTCCAGGCACCCGGCGTTGCCATGGCGATGTACAATCTTGATGAATCGATCCGCGACTTTGCGCGCGCCAGCTTCAATTATGGCCTCGACCGCGGCTGGCCAGTCTATCTCTCGACCAAGAACACGATCATGAAGCGCTATGACGGCCGCTTCAAGGACCTGTTCCAGGAAGTCTTCGACACCGAGGGATTTGCCGAGAAGTTCGCCGAAGCCAAGATCACCTATGAACACCGCTTGATCGACGACATGGTTGCCGCTGCGCTCAAGTGGAACGGCAAGTTCGTCTGGGCCTGCAAGAATTATGACGGCGACGTGCAGTCGGACGTCGTGGCGCAGGGCTTTGGCTCGCTCGGCCTGATGACATCGGTGCTGATGACGCCGGACGGCAAGACGGTGGAAGCCGAGGCCGCGCACGGCACGGTCACCCGCCACTATCGCCAGCACCAGCAGGGCAAGGCGACCTCGACCAACCCGATCGCTTCGATCTTCGCCTGGACGCGCGGCCTCATGTATCGTGGCCGTTTCGACGGTACGCCCGATGTCGTGGCCTTTGCCGAAACGCTGGAGCGTGTCTGCATCGAGAGCGTCGAAAACGGCAAGATGACCAAGGACCTCGCCCTGCTCATCGGTCCCGACCAGAGCTGGATGACGACCGAGCAGTTCTTCGAAGCCATCGTCGAAGGCTTGGAAAAAGAAATGGCCAAGCAGGGCCTCGCCTGATCCGGAACCATATTGCTTCCCGCTAGATAGGTCAGTGTGGATCGAGTAATCGTCCTGCTGACCAATCGGGAGCAAACATGAGCAAAGCCCGCCTCGAGATCCGCCAGGCCGTCGCAGCAGATATCGATGCGATCGCGGCGCTGGTCGGTCGCGTATACAAAGAATTCGGCACCTACCCGCGGCGCAAGTTGGTCGGCCAGCTGAACAATTACCCGGAAGGGTGCTTCGTCGCCGTGCTCGACGACAAGCTGGTCGGCTATTGCGCTTCCATGCGCATCGGCGGCGACAAGGCCCTTCGACCGCACAGCTGGGACGAGATTACCGGCAATGGCTATGGCAGCCGACACGATCCCACCGGCGACTGGCTTTACGGCTATGAAATGTGCGTCGACCCTGCCGTGCGCGGCACACGGATTGGGCGCAGGCTCTATGAGGAACGGCGCTTCCTCGCCGAACAGCAGGAGCTGAAGGGCATCGTGTTTGCCGGCCGCATGCCCAATCTCAAGCGGCATTGGCGAAAGGTCGAAAGCGCGCAGGATTATCTTGACCAGGTCATGGCCGGAAAGCTGCATGACCCGGTCATCCGCTTCCAGTTGGCAAACGGGTTCGAGCCGATCGGTATTCTCGAGAACTACCTGCCGGAAGACAAGGCAAGCCGGGGCAATGCCGTCCACATGGTGTGGCGCAATCCCTTCGTGGACCAGGACAATAGCGCTCGCCCCAAGGTTCCCCGCGGTGTCGAAAGCGTTCGCATCGCCACCTGCCAGTTGCAGGCACGCGCGGTGAAGGATTTCGACGAGTTTATTGGGCAGGTGCGTTATTTCGTCGATATCGCAAGCGATTACGGCTCGGATTTCATACTCTTTCCGGAATTGTTCACGCTGATGCTGCTGAGTGCGGAATCGCGCCAGCTATCGCCGCTGGAATCGATTGAGAAGCTGAGCGAATACACGCCCGCCATCCGCGATGCGCTTTCCGAGATGGCGCTGAAGTACAACATCAACATCATTGGCGGATCGCATCCCACCCGCATGCCCGACGGCGACATTCACAATGTCGCCTATATCTGCCTGCGCGACGGCTCTGTGCACGAGCAAGAGAAGATACACCCAACGCCCAACGAGGCCTATTGGTGGAACATCAAGGGCGGCGATTCCATCGATGTGATCCAGACTGATCGCGGCCCGATAGGCGTCCAGATCTGCTATGATTCGGAGTTCCCGGAACTCTCTCGACGCCTGGTGGACCAGGGCGCGCGGATCATCTTCGTACCTTTCTGCACCGACAGCCGACAAGGCTATATGCGCGTGCGCTATTGCTCGGCCGCGCGCGCCATCGAGAACCAGTGCTTCGTGGTGATGAGCGGCAATGTCGGCAATCTGCCCAACGTTTCCAACATGGACATCCAATATGCGCAGAGCTGCATCCTGACGCCCTGCGACTTCCCCTTTGCCCGCGACGGGATCGCCGCCGAGGCAACGGAAAATGTCGAGACGCTGACCATCAGTGACGTGAACCTCGCGGATCTGAGCTGGGCGCGCGCCGAAGGCACTGTCCGCAACCTGGCCGATCGACGCTTCGACCTTTACCGCATCGAATGGGACGAGGCCTCGGGCAACTCTCCTGAACCAGGCGGCCACGAGCCGATGCGCCAGCATGGTCCGGGCGGAGGCTAAAATCTCCTAGGCCTCGGGTGATTGCAGCCGCTCTCGCCAGCAGCAATCCGCCCGTTGTGACTACCGGGCCGCCGCCGACAATTGTGGCTTCCTGCACTTTGTGCATTGCAGCAGTCATTATTTCTCTGACATACAATCACGCGATGCATGGTGGCCATATATCTCCGATGATGTCGGATGCGCTGGTAATCCTCGGCGCCACCGGAATCGTCATTCCGCTCTTCGCCCGTTTTCGCATCACGCCAATCATCGGCTTCATCCTGGTGGGATTGTTGGTCGGGCCGTTCGGTCTCGGCCGCATGGTCTACGAGTATGAATGGCTGACCCATATCACCATTACGGACCCGGAAAGGCTCGACCCTTTCGCGGAACTGGGCATCACCCTGCTGCTGTTCTCCATCGGGCTGGAGCTCAGTTTCAATCGCCTGTGGGAGTTGCGCAAACTGGTTTTCGGCCTTGGCGCGCTCGAACTGCTGGTCATCGGCGGCCTGCTGGCGGCATTCCTTTCCATGATGGGGCAGTACTGGACCGGCGCGCTCGGCCTTGGATTCGCGCTGGCTTTCTCTTCCACCGCGCTCGTCCTGCCGATTTCGGGCACCAAGACACCGGTCGGGCGTGCGGCTTTGTCCATGCTCCTGTTCGAGGACATCATGATCGTCCCGATCATCTTCATGCTCGGCGCCCTGGCACCCTATGCTGCCGAGGAAGGCCTCACCGGCCTGTTTGATACGATCTGGCAGGGCATGCTCGTCGTGGCGGTAATGATGGTGGCGGGCCGCTATGCCCTACCCCGCCTGTTCGCCCTCGCCGCACGCGCCAAGAGCCCCGAACTTTTTCTGGCGGCCAGCATGCTGGTGGTGATCGGCGCAAGCCTAGCCACCGCGATTGTCGGACTCTCGCCGATCGTCGGCGCGCTGATCGCCGGACTGCTGATCGCCGAGACTGAATATCACAACGAGGTCGAAGGGATCATGGAGCCGTTCAAGGGACTGGCCCTCGGCGTATTCCTGATAACCGTTGGCATGGGTATCGACCTCACCACGATCTGGGCCAACCTCTGGTCCATTCTTGCCGCCGTTGTCGGCGTGCTTGTGCTCAAGGCGGGGGTGACCGGTATCCTGCTGCGCCTGATGGGGGCACGGCGTTCTACCGCGACCGAGACCGGTATCCTCATGGCCAGTCCATCGGAGACCACGTTGATCGTGCTCGCCGCCGCCACGCAAGCACTCCTGATCCAGCCCGGCACGGCACAGTTCTGGCAGATCGTCACCGCCATCGGCCTGACCGTCACCCCGCTCCTGGCCATGCTCGGCAAGCATATGGCGCGCCGGATCGAGCCGGCACCCGAAATGTCGGACGCCGACCTTGCCGACGGCAAGCCGCGCGTGATCATCATCGGTTTCGGCCGTGTCGGGCGACTTGTGGCGCAAATGCTCGACAAGCATGACCAGCCCTATATCGGGATCGATTCGGACTCTGATCTTATCTCGAATGCCCGCATGGACGGCTATAACGCGCTATTCGGCAATGCAGCGCGCGGGGACATTCTCGACAAGCTCGGCATGCAAGATTGTCCTGCCGTGATCCTGACCATGGACGAGCACGTCCTGGCCAACAGGCTGGTCAAGAAATTACGCTTGGCGCATCCCGACCTGCCCATCATCGCCCGTGCGCGCGACAGCGACCATGCGGCCGAACTTTACAAGAGCGGTGCCAGCACCGCCGTTCCCGAGACACTGGAAAGCTCGCTGCAATTGTCAGAGGCCGTGCTGGTGGACCTAGGGGTCGCCATGGGACCGGTGATCGCCTCGATCCACGAAAAGCGCGACGAGTTCCGCGAGCAGATCCAAGACCGGGCCGAGCTGGAGCACAAACCCAAGCTGCGGACCTCTACGGCAGAGAGTTAGGCGTCGGCCTTTGCCAGTGCTTCGCGCACGGCAGCCAATGCATCCTCGGCCTTGTCACCATCGGGACCACCGCCCTGAGCCATATCGGGCCGGCCACCGCCGCCCTTGCCGCCAAGGGCCTCGACCCCCGCTCGAACCAGGTCGACTGCGCTGACAGTGCCGGTCAAGTCGTCGGTCACAGCAACGGCAAAGGCCGCCTTGCCATCATTGACAGCACAGATCGCGGCAACACCCGATCCCATGCGCTGCTTGGCCTCGTCGAGCAGGCCGCGCAATTCCTTGGGGTTCATGCCCTGGAGGACCTGGCCGGAGAATTTCACGCCGCCAATTTCTTCATCAGCCGGACCGGCATTGTCACCGCCGCCGCCAAGCGCCAATTGCTTCTTCGCTTCGGCCAGTTCGCGTTCGAGGGTCTTGCGCTCATCGACCAGTGCAGCAACGCGTTCGAGCACGTCGTCGGGTGCGGTCTTGAGCGTGGCGGCGACAGTCTTGAGTGCCTCCTCACGGCCGACCACCCATTGCCGCGCGGCTTCACCGGTCAGCGCCTCGATCCTGCGCACGCCCGAAGACACCGCGCTTTCGGACACGATGCGGAACAGGCCGATATCGCCCGTCGCCTTCACATGCGTACCGCCGCACAGTTCGACAGAGTAATTGTGTCCGCTGCCTTCCCAATTGCTGCGGCCCATGGAGAGCACGCGCACTTCCTCGCCATATTTCTCACCAAAAAGCGCCATGGCGCCTGCGGCAATGGCATCGTCGGGGCTCATCAAGCGCGTGCTGACCGGCTCGTTATAGCGAATCTCGGCATTCACCTCGGCCTCGATCTCGGCGATTTCCTCGTCGCTGATCGGCTTGGGATGCGAGAAGTCGAAGCGGAAACGATCCTCCGCAACAAGCGAGCCTTTCTGCGTAACATGTTCGCCAAGGCGATTGCGCAGGGCTGCATGAAGCAAGTGCGTGGCCGAATGATTGGCGCGAATGCGATCGCGTCGTTCGGCATCGATGGCGAGATGGACGGTGTCGCCCACTGCAATCGTTCCCGAGGTGATCTTGCCGTGATGGGCATGCAGGCGACCAAGCGGCTTGGAGGTCTCCCCCACCTCGATCTCGAGCCGGTGGTCGCCCGTGATTACGCCGGTGTCGCCGGTCTGGCCCCCGCTTTCGCCATAAAAGGGAGTCTGGTTGGTGAGCACGGTCACCTGCTGCCCGGAATCCGCGCGTCCCACTTCCTTGCCATCGACGACGAGCGCAACCACGCGGCCCTCGCCCTCAATGGTGCTGTAACCGGTGAATTCGGTCGCGCCCTCGCGCTCGGCAATGTCGAACCACACTTCGCTATCTGATGCCTCGCCGGAACCCTTCCAGGCCGCACGTGCCGCAGCCTTCTGTTGCGCCATCGCCGCATCGAAGCCGGCCTTGTCCACGCCGATATTGCGCGAACGCAGTGCGTCCTCGGTCAGGTCATAAGGGAAGCCATAGGTATCGTAGAGGCGGAAGGCAGTCTCGCCGGGGAGGCTATCGCCCTCGCCCATTTCGGCTGTCTCCTCGTCGAGCAGGCGCAGGCCCTTGTCGAGCGTTTGGCGGAAGCGCGTCTCCTCGCGCTCGAGCACTTCGGTGATGAGCGCCTCGGCGCGGCCGAGTTCGGGATAGGCATGGCCCATTTCTTCGACCAGCGAAGGCACAAGGCGATGCATGAGCGGCTTCTCCGCGCCCAACAGATGTGCATGGCGCATGGCCCGGCGCATGATCCGGCGCAGGACATAGCCGCGTCCTTCATTGGACGGCAGCACGCCATCGGCAATCAGGAAACTGGTCGAACGCAAATGGTCGGCGATGACACGGTGGCTGGCAAGTTTCTCGCCTTCGGCCTTGGCACCTGACATCTCCGCGCTCACCGAAATCAGTTCGCGGAAGGTGTCGGTCTCGAATACGTTCTGCACCCCCTGCATCACGCTGGCTATGCGTTCGAGACCCATGCCGGTATCGATGCTCGGGCGCGGCAGGTCGCCGATGATTTCATCCGCCTCCTGCATGTGCTGCATGAAGACGAGGTTCCAGATTTCAACAAAACGATCGCCATCTTCATCAGGCGAGCCGGGAGGGCCACCTGCGACCTCGGGACCATAGTCCCAGAATATCTCGGAACACGGACCACATGGACCGTCCGAACCCATGGCCCAAAAATTATCCTTGGTCGGAATGCGGATGATACGCTGTTCAGGCAGGCCGGAAATCTTGCGCCACAGGTCGAAAGCCTCATCATCTGTATGGTAGACAGTGACGGTAAGCCTGTCCTTGTCGAGGCCGAGTTCACCCGTAACCATGCCCCAGGCCAATTCGATCGCGCGCTCCTTGAAATAGTCCCCGAAGCTGAAATTGCCGAGCATCTCGAACAGGGTCAGGTGACGAGCCGTATAGCCGACATTGTCGAGGTCGTTGTGCTTGCCCCCGGCGCGGACGCATTTCTGGCTGCTCGTTGCACGTGGAGCAGGCGGAGTCTCGAGCCCGGTAAAGACGTTCTTGAACGGAACCATGCCCGCATTGACGAACATGAGCGTCGGATCGTTATAGGGCACCAGCGGTGCCGAAGGCGCCACCAGGTGGTCATTGGCCGCGAAGTAATCGAGGAATGCGCGGCGAATATCGTTGGTCGAGTGCATCGCGCCGAGTTAGGACCTGCCAACGCGCGCGACAAGCGCCTTCAAGCCTTTCACGCCCCGGAAAACACCAAATTGCATCGCCGATCAGGCCTTGCGGGCCGATACGATCCAGCCGGCGGCCGGCATGGAGACGATTCCATCCGCCATGTTGCGCCTGGCAAGCTCCCTCACCCGGTGCTTGAAATCGGCCCGGGCATTGTCGTCCATCCCAGAAATGACGCGCGCCGCAGGCCCGATTGCGGCGAAATAATCGACGGCATCGGCAAGCGGATCAACCCCGGCACCCACGATCATCGGGAAATTGAAAGCATCGATGGCGATGCTTTCCCAACCGCCACCGGCAAGGATCTTCCGGATACGATCAGGATCGGCAAAACCGAACGGACCCGGCGAACCTGGAGGTGGTGGCGGTGGACCAGCGGGAAGAAGGTCCATGACGTCTGTAAAGAAAGGATTCTCCGCAGGAGACCGAAAGCAGGAGAACAGCAGGTGCGCGCCACGGTCCGCCTGGTCGGCCAGATTGGCAAATGCCCCCACTGGATCATCGAAGAACATGACCCCGTGACGCGAAACGAGAAGCTGCGGGGCGAAACCGGAAGGGGCACGCCACACCGCCGCATCCGAGAGATCAAAGGATACGTTGCTCAGGTTGGCTCCCCGATCACGCGATGCCGCAACGAGCTGAGGTGAAACATCGACCCCCATGACACGTACGTCCGGGTAACCGCGGGCAATGGCCAACGAGAGCTCGCCGGCACCGCAGCCAATGTCGAGTACCGTATTGAAACGCAGGGACGGGATACGCGAGAGCAGCTTCTCGGTGACCGCTGTAAAACTGCGATCGGTGCGCCGCCACTCATTGGCCCAAGTTTCGCCCTGTGCGCCCAGCCACTCGCTCTTGTCCATGATGTCCTTCCAGGAATTTCCCTTTCCGTTGACTAGGCTGGGATACGCGGCAATTTCAATAGGGTAGATTGACCTTGTACCGTATCCGACAAAACGGAAGAAGCCGGCGCACCGTCCCGACCAAAGGACTCGCACGCCGGCTCCGTTTCCTTAAGCGCCCCGCCCCGGTCGTCATTGGGGGCAGTTTACGCGCTTCTTGAGGATCAGTTTTCGGAATCCGCGTCCGGGCCCGTCATCATCTCCTCGGCAACCTCGTCGGTCTTACCGCGAATGGCGGCTTCCAACTGGTCGCAAATCTCTGGGTTTTCCTTGAGGTAGGTCTTGGCGTTCTCGCGGCCCTGGCCGATGCGGATGCTGTCATAGCTGAACCAGCTACCCGACTTCTCCACCAGTCCGGCCTTGACGCCAAGGTCGAGGATCTCACCGATCTTCGAAATACCCTCGCCATACATGATGTCGAATTCGACCTGCTTGAACGGCGGGGCAACCTTGTTCTTGACCACTTTCACGCGGGTCGAATTACCGATCACCTCGTCGCGGTCCTTGATCTGGCCGGTGCGACGAATGTCGAGGCGGACAGAGGCGTAGAACTTGAGCGCATTACCGCCCGTGGTGGTTTCCGGATTGCCGTACATCACGCCGATCTTCATGCGCAGCTGGTTGATGAAGATCACCATGCACTTGGAGCGATTGATCGACCCCGTCAGCTTGCGCAGGCTCTGCGACATGAGGCGTGCCTGCAGGCCGACATGGCTGTCACCCATCTCGCCCTCGATCTCGGCCCGCGGAACCAATGCGGCAACCGAATCGACCACCAGCACATCGATGGCGTTGGAGCGAACCAGCGTATCGACGATCTCGAGCGCCTGCTCGCCCGTATCGGGCTGCGAAACGATCAGCTCGTCAATATCGACGCCGAGCTTCTTGGCATAAACCGGGTCGAGCGCATGTTCGGCATCGACAAAGGCGACGGTGCCGCCACCCTTCTGCGCTTCTGCCAGCACGTGCAGTGCAAGCGTGGTCTTGCCCGAGCTTTCCGGCCCGTAGACTTCGATCACGCGACCCTTGGGCAAGCCGCCAATGCCGAGCGCGATATCAAGGCCGAGCGAACCGGTGGAAATCGATTCCACATTCATCGCTTCCTTGCTGCCCAGCTTCATGGCCGAGCCCTTGCCGAATGCGCGATCGATCTGCGCGAGAGCGGCGTCGAGAGCCTTCTGACGATCCACGTTGGATTCCTTGTCTACCAATTTCAGACTTGCTGCCATGACATGGCCCTCCACACGTTCCAAGAGTTGCGTTCAATTCATCAACTGGAACTCTGTGTACGCATTTTGTTCCGTGAGAACAAGAGTGGAACGAAATTTTGTTAAAATCGGCCTGATTCCGCGGTTTGTGGGCTAGTCGGCAAGCGCTGGTCGCACCCGCCATTCCACTTCGCGTTCGCCATTTGCCGGGACCGAAACTTCGACGACTCGCTGGCCGTCCTTGAGTTCGTCGCCAATGTCCTGGAAATCCCAATTGCCCGGGCTGCCAAGCAGGAGCCGCACGGTCACCGGATGCGGATTGGCATTGGTCAGCGTGCTGCGCATGCGCGACCAGCGGCCCTTTTCATTGATATTGAAAGTCGTCACGCGCTCGCACCGAGCCATGACCTGGTCGCTAAAGCCAAGGTCAATTTCGACGTCCTGGCCATCGGCATAGTCGCGCAGATTTTCTTCGCCCACCAGCAGGTCACCGACCGAGGACGGCTCGAAGAAGGCAATCGCCCCCGATGGCAGGGCAACGCCCAACCCATGATCCTCGTCATTGACGGTGGCATAGATGATCTGCGTATTGCTGAAGGCGGTACCGTGGCGGGGATTGGATGCCTCGCAATAGTCCCTGTAGACATAGCGACCCTCGACCTCGTCCTTGAGCAGGAAGGCGACCTGTTTGAGGCCCTGCGCCCGCACATCGACCGCTTGCGGGATGCGATAGAGCTTGAGGTCGCCTAGCTGCTCTTCCTGCGCCAGCATGTCCTCATCGATAGTCACCATGGGAGAATTGGCTTCAAAATCCCTGCGTTCAATACGCTGCCCGGTGACGACGATCGCGCCCTCGGCAGCCATCGCCATGGGGGCAGGTGGCGGCGGCAACACATCGTAATTGGGGATCGGCGAACCGGTCAGCGAGGAACCGAGCGGATAGCAGGTCAGTTGCAGCGCCCGCGCCCGCGGCGGCTGGGCAAGCTGCTGGAGATTGCTCACCATGTTGAGCGTGCCGGCAACCGCCATCAATTCGGCATTCTCGAAGCTCTGGCCATTGTCGTTGAGGATGGTCAGCCAGCTGAGCAAGCCCAGTTCCACTTCATCGCTGCCCTCGCCTCCACCTAGCGTCGCGACATAATCGGCCTGCCAGTCGAAACCCCAGGAGAGATAGGTCAGCGTAACCTCATAGGTCCCGCCGCTTTCATCACGCGTATCGATAGTGAAGACCGGTTGCGGTGACAGCCCTTCGGGCAGGAAATCGAAAGTCAGCCGCTCGGGCAGCCCTGAACAGCGCACCGCCTCGAATCCATCACCCGTCTGCAGCACGAGGCCGCCATCGGCCCGCGTACGCACTATGGCATCCTCGCTCACCTCCTCGCCGGTTCCGGGATTGGTGCGCGTGATGGTCACGCGGTTGCCGAGCGTTCCGTCGACCAGCGCCGCGGGACTCAAGAGATCGGCATTGCGGTTTTTCTCGATCGTCCCGCCCGGAAGGCCGGTAACGATGGCCGAGACCGCGACCATGCCTTCGGACACCCCGGAAAAGCGGATAGTCGATTCGCCTGCCGGCAAAGTGACCGTGCGCGTCTCGCTTATCATGGCGAAGCCGCGCGGGAAATTCGCGTTCATCTGCCCGCCCTGACCGCGATAGGGATCGCGATAGACGGTCACGGCCAAATCGGTCGGTGCCGATGCCTCGACCACGTCGCGTGCCTGCGAAGTGCCACTCCATGCCAGGAAAGGCAGGATAAGGAGCGAAGAAAACCGTTTCACGGCGCTTCCCTCAATACTTGGTCTCGTAGGTGACACGCACCACGCGCTCGCCATTGGCGGGCACGGTCACGCGATAGAGGCGGCTTCCGGCATTGAGCTGCTCGCCCTCGACATCTTCGCTGGTAATGCGGAAGTCACGCGCCCACCAGCCGCGATCGAGGCCGCCCTGCGTCAGTTCGACCGTGACCGGCTCGGGCTTCGCATTGGTGAAACTGTAGCGCATGGTGGTGCGGTAATAGTCGACCGAGCGTTCGACCTCGACTTCGCGCGTCACTTCGCCATCAACGACTACGCGATAGCGATAGGAGCGCTCATATTCAGCGGCAGTGATGCGGTCGCGGCTTTCCACCTCGGCCTGGACGAAAACATCGAAGGCATCGCCCGTGCGCAGCGAGAGCACGCTGCCCATCGGCGTGTGGCCGATGCCGTTCTCGCCGATGAACTGCGGGTTTCCTTGCGAATCCCTCTGGTAGAAGCGCACCGTTCCCGCTGGCAGGGCATCGCCCAATCCGCCCTCGCGACTAGAGGAAAAGCTGATCGCCGTAGAAACATTGCGCGGGTCGCTGTCAGAGGAAAGCCAGCCGACCGTGCGCGAATAGACCCGCCGCGCGGGCACGGCCTGCACGTCGAGGAAGCTCACCTGCTTGGTCTGGTTGTTGGCAATCGTCGTGCGCCCCTCGATCGGATAGAGGTAGAAATCGCCCAGCCGCTCGCGGTCGGCGGTCTCGGTCCCGGCGCGAACGAGGTCGCTGCGCGGCCGCGATCCGAAGCTGCCGCTGACATTGCCCGCGACGAGCAGCGTGTCGGCATTGGTGAATGTGGTACCAGTCGTATTGGTCAGCGTGACCCAGCCCTGCATGTCGACCGTGCCATTCGCCTCGTCATAGAGCGCGACATAGTCGGACGACCAGCCAAGCCCCGGCGTGAGGTAGCGGATAGAGGCGGGCCGCGTGCCACCCCGGCCGCTTTCCAGCGTTACAGAAAGCGTCGGCCGCGCGCGCAAATTGGGCGGCACTTCGTCGAAGATCACACGCACAGGCAGGCCGTCATCGCGCAGAACCTCGATCCGACCATCGATGCGGACGATTACACCGCCCACGGTCGAAAGCACTTCCGCGCGCTGGAGCGTCTCGGCTCCCGTCGCCGGATTGGTGCGGATCAGCGTTACTTCCTGCCCGACAGCCTTCTCCATCAGCTTTTGCGGCGTGAGCAAGTCGAAGTCGAAATTCTGCTCGACGATCGAGGTGTTGGCCGCATTGAAGCTGAGCGTTTGCGGGCGGATCATGGCCGAAACATCGGGGAATGTGATGGTCGAACGGCCCCTGGCAATATCCAGCTGGCGGATATCCTGCACCAGCGACTGTCCGTTATTGTAGATCGTGACCGACAGATCGCCTTGCGCAGTCTCGCCCGAGTTAGGATCGGTTTGCGCCATGCCGGCGGAGGAAGCCAGGCATGTTGCTGTAAACAGGGCAGCTCCGGCCAAAGCGCGAATATTCATCTCGTCCTCTCCCCGATGGGAATCATCAATGCATGTAATACTGTAACACTCGACTGTATCGCGCCTGAACGCTTGAACTTAACCGGTCTTCGCGCCGCCAGACATCACCATCGCAACCTTGTCCGCTATCTGCTGGACGCTAAACGGCTTGGGAATGAAGTGCATGGCTTCAATATCGATTTCGGAGCGCAGTTGCTCCTCGGCATAGCCCGACATGAAGAGGATCGGCAGGCCAGGCTGGAGTTTGCGGATCTCGCGCGCCATGGCCGGGCCATCCATGCTCGGCATGACCACGTCCGACACGACGAGATCGAATTTCTCGCCTTTCTGGACAAGGTCGAGGCCGATATCGCCATCGGCAGCTGTAACGACGTCGTAGCCCTGACGTGTCAGCGCACGTTCGGCAACGGCGCGAACCATGTCCTCGTCCTCGACCAGCAGAATGCGCCCGCCGCCCGACCAGTCACGCGCGACCTCCTCCGCCTCGGCCTTGGCCATTTCCTCTTCGGTGACATTGTGCACTGGCAGGTAGATGGTGAAGCGCGCACCCTTGATCGAACCGTCGGGCGCCTTTGCATTGGTGGCGAAGATGAAACCGCCCGACTGCTTGACGATACCGTAGACCGTGGAAAGGCCGAGTCCGGTTCCCTTGCCCTGCTCCTTGGTGGTGAAGAAGGGTTCGAATATCTTGCCGATCACCTCTGCCGGAATACCGCCGCCCGTATCTTCGGCAATCAGCACGGTATAGTCTCCGGCCGGGATGATCTCGCTGCCCATGCGGCGGATGTCCTTGGCCTCGACCCGCCGCGTAACGAAGGTCAGCGTGCCGCTCGCCGCTTCTCCACCCTGGCCCGACTGGATGGCATCTCGGGCATTCACGGCTAGGTTGATGATCACCTGTTCGAGCTGGCGTGGATCGGCCCGGACCGCGCCAAGATTGCGGTCGTGCCGCACCTGCAGGGTGATCTTGGCACCCAACAGCCGCTTCAATAGCTGCGAGACTTCCGACAGGATGTCGGGCAGTTGCAGCACTTCGGGCTGCAGGGTCTGCTGACGGCTGAAGGCGAGCAACTGCCGCGTCAGGCTGGCGGCGCGGTTCGAATTGGCCTTGATCTGCTGGATATCGTCATAATCGCTGTCGCCCGGCGTATGGCGCAGCAACATAAGGTCGCAATAGCCGATGATCGCGGTCAGCACATTGTTGAAGTCATGCGCCACGCCGCCTGCCAGTTGGCCGACCGCCTGCATCTTGGTCGCCTGCGCAACCTGCCGCTTGAGGCGTGCCTCCTCGGTCGTATCGGCGAGGCTGAGCAGTACCGCAGCCTCTCCCAGCCCGCGCACACCGGCAAGTCCGATGGAAACTGGCTCGTCCGGCTCGGTTCGCAGGCGCACGGCGATATCGCCGCTATTGGCCGGGCCCTGCCCGAAACGGCGCACCGCATCTGACATGGCAGTCTTGTCGCGCGGAATGACGAGGTCGGATGGATAGGGCGGAAGGTCGCGGCGATCGAGGCCGGCGGCACGGCGGAAGGCCGGATTGGCGAACAGGAAATGCCCGTCCCGATCGGTCATGGCGAGACCGAGCGGCAATTGCTCGAGCAGAGATTCAAGCTGCGGGGTCTGGCCGCGCGCTTCGCCGCCCCAGCCGCCGACACCCACGCCCGCATCGAGCAGCAGCATCAGGGCCGGACTACCGGTGATCTCCACTTCGCTTGCAGCGGACGGATCGTCGAGCGGATCGACCATTGGCACGTGCACCAGCGTTTGCGGGGAACCCTTGCGCCCTTCGCGCGAATAGAAGATCCGGTCACGCTCGTCCGAACGCAGCAGGCCGACGAAATCCTGGCCGACAAGGCTGGCCGTCTCATCCCCACTCGCGCGGCGCGCAAAACCCGAATTGACCGCCCGGATTGCACCATCCGTGCCGACCAACGCCACACCGACTCCGGCCGCGCCAAGGATGCGGCCGAGCGAACCGGTGAGATATTTGGCAAGCACCGCGCTGGGCTCGTCGCGCAAAATGGCTTTGAAGCGCCAGATCAGGAAGTCGTCGGCGCGACCAGCCCTTTGCGCTTCCACGGTCCATGAATGCTCCGTGTCGGCGATGGTCTCGACCTCGCCGCTCGATCCGTCGCGCCATGCTGCCCGGGCCAGACGGTTGAGCAACTCCGCCCCCGCATCGTCGACCGGCAGGCGCGGCGGGGCATGGCTCGAACCGAACCAGCTTTCGAATGCGGCATTGGCGCAGACCAGGCGATTGGCACGGTCGGTAATCGCCACCGCCATATCCGGCTGCTCGATAGCCGCCACGGTGACCGACCAGTCGGGTGCGGTCAGCTCCGCCACTCCCGCTGCCACAGGCTTGTTGCGTGCAGCAGCAAAGGCAATCAGGCCGAGGACGGTCAGGCCGCCGGCATAGGCCAAGGTTACGGTAGGGTTCCCGGCTGCAAGATGGACCAGCGCAACGCTGGCCAGCACGGCGGCGGCAACGGCCAGCCCATCAAGCAGGCCGCGCGATTTCTGCGTTGTCTCCAGCTCCACCGAAGGAATTCCCTGCCCAGTATTTCGCTTCACTCAGCGGGGTTTAGCATTTTCCTTCGTGCAGGTCGCCTGGTCCATTTGCGCGCCACGAGATAGCGCCACAGGAAGCCTGCACCCAGATAGCCGATGGCGGCAGTCACGATCGCCAGGACGAAAAATCCGAAGGCAGTGACGCCCGCAGTCTCGAGGAACCAGCCGAATTCCTGCCAGCGCCCGCTGGCGATCTCGGCATTGGCCGCGCCCACCGTTGCGGCATCGATCTTGAGCACGAAGCGGCCGACCTTGTTTGCCACCCAGGCCCAGAAGGGCACGGTGAAGGGATTGGTCACAAAGGTGATAAGCGCCGCCACCGGGACATTGGCGCGAGCCGGCAAGGCGAGGAATGCCGCGAGGAAGATCTGGCCGACAGGAATAATGAAGGCTGCAAACAGGCCCAGCGCGGCTCCACGCGGCACGGACCGGCGAGTAAAACGCCACAATTCGGAGCGGGCAAAGCGATGGGCGATAGGCGCAAGCCACTTGTTGCGCTCCATCTCCTCGCGCTTCGGCATCTTGGGCCAGAAGCTCTTTTTCTCGCTCGCCATCATCAGAGGCTCACATACACCTTTGCCGCATTCACGATAGTGACGTTTACCGTGAGTTCGACGAACAGGCGCTTAACGGCGACAAACTTGCAACAATGAGAGCCGTTCAGCCCTTCTCGCGCATCAGGATTTCTCTCTGAGCAGCCTGGCCTTGTCACGCTGCCAGTCACGATCCTTGATCGTCTGGCGCTTGTCATGGGCCTGCTTACCCTTGGCCAGTGCCAGCTCGACCTTGGCCCTGCCCTTCGAGTTGAAATAGATCGACAGCGGGACCAGCGTCATGCCCTTGCGTTCGACCGCGCCGAACAGCTTGGCGATCTCGCGCTGGTGGAGCAGCAGCTTGCGCGGGCGCTTGGGCTCGTGGTTGAAGCGGTTGCCATGGCTGAATTCGGGGATGTTGGCATTGACCAGCCAGACCTCGCCATCCTTCACCTCGGCATAGCTCTCGGCAATCGAGCCCTCGCCGAAGCGCAGGCTCTTCACCTCGGTGCCCGACAGCGCCAGGCCGGCCTCGAAGGTCTCCTCGATCGAGTAGTTGAACCGCGCCTTGCGGTTTTCAGCGACAACTTTCTGCTTGTCGAAGGTCGAGGGTTTGGGCCGTGCCATGGTGGGAGGGGCATGTAGGCGCGCGGGCGCGGATTGCAAAGGCCCGCGCCAAATCCACGCGGCAAATCCAACTAACCCCTCACACCTGACACGCTGTCCTGAAGGAGAAAAAGCTTCCTCCCCGAACCGGACGAATTTCAACGATGGAAAGAGCCGGTCTCGGCCCTATTCCGTCACCCCAGCTGTAGGAAAGCGGCCCCGGCTGAAAGTGCTCCGACCGGGGCCTGCTTGCATCACGATACGGTGATCGAACCCGTCATGCCATTGTCGGCATGGCCCGGACGCACGCAGAGAAGATCGTAGCTGCCTGCTGCCGGAGTCAGGTGGATGGTCACAGTCGTGCCGGGCGGAACGTCGACCACACCATTCGAAATCTTCCCGGCATCTTCTGCTGCGACATCGGCAGCGGCAAAGAATTCCGGCGCGGTGAAATCGTGCGGGAAGCCGACATTGGTGAGTTCCAGCACATAAGGCTGGCCTGCCGTCATCTGGATATCCGAAGGACCGAAGGAGAAATTGTCCAGCGTGACCGCGATGGTCACGGGAGCAGCTGCAGCAGCGGCTTGCGGTGCGCCGCCATCAGTCGTGGCGCAGGCGGCCAGAAGAAAAGGAAGTGCGGCGGTAAGAGCAAGACGTTTCATGGATAATCCTCCCTGTTATCGCCGACCGCGATACTGCGGCACAGGCGGTAGCTACCCCTATGTGCTACTTCCGCAGATATAGAGCAGTCGTACAAGTCGAGCGCAAGACGCTTGGCGGGCGGTTCAGCGCAACTAGCTTTCAGTACGGTACTGGATGTCGCTGCAACCGGCCTGCTGGATGAAGCGTTCCGCTGCATCGCGATAGCGGAAGAAGCGGTCCCCCTGGACTGGGCCGCGATCGACGAAGCGGATCTCGATCGTGCTCTTGGCGTCCTGCTGGGCGCGGCGGAAGATGTGGAATTCCTCATCCCCATAGGCGACGCCGACTTCCACCTCGGCCCGGGTGAGAGGTTCGATCCGGAAAATCCGCGCAGCCGTGGTCGGTCCAACGAGGATCCCGGAGCCGCCATAGATGCACGGATCTGCGGCATTGCGCACACGGAAGAGTTCGACCGTGTCCACTTCCTCGCATGCAATCGTACCCCATCCATCGGCGGGCGGGGTGGATGACCATTCACCCCAATCCCAGGGGATCGAACAGCCATTGTTCGGCGATCCGGCAATCTGCGCCATTGTCCTGCGCGTGGCGAGGAACATGAAGCGGTTGCGATCTCCGACCGGCTGGCCCGATGCGTAGGTTTCTTCTTCCGTGCTGACTGGTTGCGCACTCGAAGATCCGGCCGAGCTGCGCGATGTTTCTGCAGGCGGCGTCGCGGGTTCCGCAGCAGGCGCGGGAGTGCCACTCGATTGCGGAAGGATCTCGTCCTTCATCATCTCGAATTCGGCTACGGAAAGAACGCCGCGATCGCGCAGATCGGCGAGGCGTTCCAATTCCTCAAGAGTAGACATCGTCGCAGAGACCGGGGCCTGGGCGGCTGAAGGCTGTGCTGCGAGTGCGGGTGGTTCAGGCTCCGCCGGCTCTTCAATAATCAACAGATAGCGCGAAAGCCTGCGCTGCATCTCTACGCCTTCGGGCGACAGGGTGGCGCTTTCACTTCCGCCGTCCATCATCGCATCGATGAAGGATCCTCCCGCACCGGAGATCAGGAAATCGGCTGGCGAACCACCCAATGCCGCACCAATGGCGATATCGGCAATGCCGCCAAGCAGGCCGCCACTACCACCGCCGCCTGCTTCGCTACCAGTGCCGATCTGGACGACGAGGTCGGTGAATCCGGGCTGGCGCGCATCGGCAAGTATCTCGCCGTAGCCGGCTTCTTCCATGCCCCTTGCAGCCTGCCCGTTGTTTTCCTGGGTGATATGCCGTGCGGCGAGCAGGCGCTGGCCATCCTCGGTCAGGACACCCTGCGTCCAGCTCCTTGTGTCCATCAGGTGCGCGCCATTTTCCAGCAGGAGCCGCGTCCCCTTATAATCATCGCCATAGACCGGATAATGCAGCGGCAAGGCATAAGTGCTGGCCTCCCGCTCGAGAATGGCAAGCGTTTCGGGTTCGATAATCAGGGCAAGCGCATCCCACCCATCCTCATCGAATGCGCAATCGTAGAATCTCTCGCGCGTCTGAAAGGGAATGTCCGAGGCTACCAGCCCATCGTCGAGCAATTGCTGCACCAGATCGGCCCTGTTGCGGCAGGCCATGCGGCGGAAATCGCCATCCTCCTCCTCGACATAGGCATTGGCATCGCCGCCAAATTCCGTCGCGATGATCTCGCGAAGCGCTGCGGCATCGTCTGGAAGGGCCAATGCGGGCTGTGAAAAAAGTACGGTTGTTGCGGCAAGGCCGCCCAGCAATCGAACGAACGTCATGCCACCTTCATGCGCAAGGGAGGCCGTTGATTCAAGTTGGCCTTAAGCAGGTGTGCAAATCCGTTACACCAGCCCCGCGGCCTCCATTGCCGCATCGACCGCCGCCTTGCCCGGTTCCGAGCAGGGGACGATCGGCAGGCGCACATCGGGCTCCCACCAATCGTGCAGGCGGCTGAGTGCGTACTTGGCGGGCGCGGGGCTGGGATCGACGAACATGGCGCGATGGAGCGGGTAAAGCCGCTCATTCAGCTCGCGCGCGGTGTCGTAATCGCCTGCCAGCGCGGCCGTATGGAAGTCTGCGCAGAGCTTGGGCGCAACATTGGCGGTCACGGAAATGCACCCCCTTTGGCCGAGCACATAGCCCGCCAGAGCCAGCGGATCGTCGCCCGATAGCTGGTTGAAGTCCGGCCCTGCCCCCATGCGCTGCGTGACGACGCGCGACAGGTCCCCGCTGGCATCCTTGAGGCTGACAATCTTTTCCGGGAAACGGCGATGCAGCTCGATCACCGTTTCGGGGAGGATATCGGTCACCGTGCGGCCGGGTACGTTGTAGAGCACAATCGGCAGCTCGCTGCGCTCGGCCAGATAGCTGAAATGCGCCAGCAGGCCGACCTGCCCGGGACGGTTGTAATAGGGCGCGACCAGCAGCACGGCGTCGGCACCGGCGATCTGCGCTTCCTTGATGTGCCACAGTGCGGTCTGCGTATCGTTCGAGCCGGCGCCCGCAATCACCGGCACGCGGCCGGCAGCCTGCTCTGCACAGGTGGCGATGACCTTGTGGTGCTCGTCATTGTCGAGCGTAGCCGACTCGCCCGTCGTGCCGCAGGGAACAAGGCCGGTCGATCCATTCTCGATCTGCCAGTCGACAAAGCGGCGATAGGCCTCCTCATCGAACGATCCGTCGCGAAAAGGAGTCGCCAGAGCCGGAATCGAGCCTGAGAACATGTGCCTACCTCTTGCATTCGCCCGGAATCGGGCGATTTCACTATACAGAAACGGTCATTAACCGGATAATTCAGCGCCTGATAAGGAGAGGCCCGCCACTATGTCCAGCATGGTTCGCCCTGCATCCCTAATTGCCATCGCCGCTGCGCTGGCATCGCTCACCCCCGCATCGGCGCAGGAAGCGCATGATTGGGACAATGCCCGCGCCTCTCTGGTGGCGGAAGGTCCGGGCCGGATGGCGCGCGAAATCGCCCGCTGGGAACAGCTTTATGCCGATCGCGATGCGGAGCGCCCGTTCGCGGAATATGCAAGCTTCCTGGTCGAAAATCCCGGCTTCCCCGACGAGACGCGGCTGCGCGGGCAGGCGGAAGAGCGGCTGCGCAAGGAATTCGTCGATAACGATGTGCTGCTGACCTATTTCGACGCCTATCCGCCCGTTACCAATTTCAGCCGCGCGCACTATGCTCTCGCCCTGATGGGCCGTGACCGCGAGGCGGCGACGCAAATGGCGGTCGAGGCATGGCGCGGCGGCGAAATGAGCGAAGTCGCCGAGGCGATGATCTCCAGCAATTATGCTGCCGCCATTACGCAGGCAGACCACGATGCAAGGATGGACGCCCTTTTGTGGCAGCGCCAGCCTGAAGCGGCAGCACGGCAGATGCGCAATGTTTCGCTGGCCAAGCGCGGCGTGTTCGAAGCGCGTTTGATGATCCTGCAGGGCGGCGACGGCGCGACCGAAGACCCGACTGCCCTGTCTGATCCGGGCTATCTCTACAATCGCAGCCGCGAGCTGCGGCAGGATGGCCGCCGCAGCCAGGCAATCGCCATGCTGGCCAATCGCCCGCCGCTTGCCAGCAAACCTTTCGATGCGACATTGTGGGTCGAGGAATTGTTGCGCGTTGCCCGGCTGGCAGGTGCGCAGGATGCCCAGAAGATCGCCGCCTCTATCGACGATGCTTTCGATCCGGGCGAGGACGTCTCGCTACGCGAATACAAGCTGCGTGACGATTACACTTCGCTGATGTGGCTCGGCGGGACCAAGGCGCTGTGGGAACGCGGCGATGCCGCCGGGGCCGCACCGATCTTCTACCGCTATGGCGCCGCCGCACGCACGCCGCAGACGCGCAGCAAGGGCTTCTACTGGGCCGGATATGCCGCCAGCCGCGCAGGCGATACGGCAGAGGCCACGCGCTATTACGAAATGGCTGCTGCCTATCCGGACCGTTTCTACGGCCAGCTTGCGCTCGATGCGATGGGCCGCGACCTGCCCGCTTTTGCCGAGGCTCCCGAGGCAACGCATGAAGCGCCCGAACGCGCGCAATTCATGTCTGCCCCGCTCACGCAGGCGGTCAGCGAAGTCGCCCGCGACGCGCCGTGGGCCACCGGCATCCGCTTCTATCGCGCCATTGCCGACCAGGCGGAAAGCCTGGACGAGCACCTGCTCGTTGCCGACCTCGCGCGCGAGATCGGTCGCCGAGATCTTGCCGTGATCCTCGGCGAAGCGGCCATGTCCGACGGGCATGAGGGCTTCACGCAGATTGCCTATCCGCGCCTGCAGACCCCTCCCGGCACGAACTGGACCATGATCCACGCCGTCGCGCGGCAGGAAAGCCAGTTTGCCGCCAATGCGATCAGCCATGCGGGCGCGCGCGGGTTGATGCAGTTCATGCCCGCCACGGCGCGTGAGGAAGCGCGCCGCGCAGGCGTGCCTTTCTCCGCCGACCGGCTGATGAGCGATCCGACCTACGCGATGCAGCTCGGCTCCAACCATATCGAGCGGCTACTGGCGAATTATGACGGGTCCTACCCGCTCGCCGTGGCGGCCTACAATGCCGGTCCCGGCAATGTGAACCGCTGGCTGCGCGAGAATGGCGATCCGCGCACCGGGTCGATCTCCTGGCCCGAATGGATAGAAAAGATCGGCTTTTTCGAGACCAAGAACTACGTCCAGCGCGTACTCGAAAATGCCGTGGTCTATGAACGGCTCTACCCGGAAGAGGCGGGCCGCAGCCGCGACCTGAGGGATTTCCTGCGCTAGCCTATCCGTTCAGCCGAAGAACAGGCTGCCAATGCCAATCGTCGCGCCGACAATTGCTGCGAGCGCCAGTAGCAGAATGCTTCGCCAGCGCCTGCCGCCTTCTTCTTCATGCGATTGCCTGCGCAAGCCCCGTATCAGAACTGCCTCGTCGCCATCCCCCGTGGCGTCGCCATCTTCGACGGCGGCAGGCTCCGGCTCGGGTATGGAGAATTGCTTCTGAGGACCGATGACATCGCGCAGCCGCATGCTGCGCGTCCTCGCCGCCGGGCCATCGCCAATCACCCAGTTTCGTGCCATCAGCATGGCCTGAACAGCCTCGTACTCCTCCGGATCTACGGCATGGCCCTGCATCTGCATGACAAGTGTCTTCGGCAACTTTTCTTCGAACTCGACGCCGTACTCGTCTTCCTTCACCCACCTGACGATTCCAAAGACCCGAAGCTTGTCCAGCTTGAGCCACAGCGCATCGCCGCTTATCATCTCACGCTCGGCGCGAATGCGCGCACCGCCAAGCGAGAGATCCTCGAGGCTGCAGGGAAATTCGCCATTGGGCAGCATGATCGCGCTGGGCAAGGACAACAGCGCACGCCGATAGTCACGGCGGCAAGCGTCGTCTTCGAGAGGAACTTCTGGCCTGACTGCGTTCATCCTGCAATTCTGTGCAAATGTAGTTAATTAGTCGTATAAATTTACCAATGTCCGTTCCCGATAAGTCCAACCCCATCACCCCGGCAGGGCTGGCCGCGCTTCGTGCGCGTTACGACCATTTGCTTGGCACGGAACGCCCGGAGATCGTGGAAATCGTCAGCTGGGCAGCGGGCAATGGCGACCGGTCGGAAAACGGCGACTATCTCTATGGCCGCAAGCGCATGCGCGAGATCGACCGCGAACTGGCCTTCCTCGCCAAGGTGATGAAGTTCGCCAAGGTTATCGATCCGGCGCAACAGCCGGACAAGAGCCGCGTCTTCTTCGGTGCCACGGTGACCATTGCGGATGAGGATGACGAGGAACGCACGCTCACCATCGTCGGCGACAAGGAACAGGATGCGAGCGAGAACCGCGTCGGCTGGTCCTCCCCCATCGCGAGGGCGCTCCGCGGCGCGCAGGTGGGCGATTTGCGGACCGTGCGCTTGCCCGGCGGCGAGAAGGAATGGGAAGTGGTGGCGATTTCCTACCCGGAAGCCGGCTGATGCGCACGACTTCGCAGGACACCAGCGTGCGGCTCTATCACCTCAGCGATGCGACCGAGGGCGGCGCGGCGGAGACGCTGTTCTACGGCCCGCTCTCGGAAGCCATGCGGATTGCCGCCAGCCAGCCGGAGGATGTGCAGCAAGGCCTGTTCCTTGCTACCGACAATGACGTGGTCGCCTATCTGGACCTGCTCGAGGGCTGAAACGACAAAGGGCGCGGATTGCTCCGCGCCCCTTCTCATTGGTTCGAGGCCGTGATCAGCCCTTCTTGGCGTCGCCTTCGTCCTTCGGAGCATCGGCTTCGGGAGCCTCTTCACCGTCGTCATTGGCTTCCTCGGGAGCCACTTCGGGAACGTAGGTTCCCTCAGCCGCACCTTCGACCATCTTGCCGAGCGAGGACCCGTCGAGCCCCAGCTCCTTCATCAGCCCGTCGAGCACAGGAGCCTGCGCGCGATAGGCAAGGGCTGCCGAAACGGCGTCGGTTGCAAGGTTGCCCGTGCCTCCGATGGGTGCGCCGCTTCCGGCACCACCGCTTTTGCCGCCATTGGTCAGACCATCCACCTGGACGATCTTGATCGAATCGATCGCTTCCATCGGCTTCGCGCTTTCGCGGATCACTTCCGGCAGCACCTTGAGCAGCGCCATCTTGGTCTGCAGCGAGATCTGGTCCATCGAGAGGATGTTCGCAGCCTCGTTGATCGCCCGCTGGCCAGCCGCTTCGACTTCGAAACGGACACGGTCTGCTTCGGCGCGCAGCATCTCGGCATCGGCATCGCCGCGTGCTTCGAGACGGACGGCCTCGGCGCGGTTATTCGCCGCGTCCTTTTCCGCCTGTGCCTCGACCTTGATCTTGATCGCATCGCGCTCGGCCACCTTGGCAGCCTCGATCAGTTCGATCTTCTTCAAACGCTCTGCAACCTCGCTTTCGCGGCTGGTCGTGACCTGCTCCTCGGCGGCGACCGCCTTGGCGCGAGCCGCATCGGCTTCGGCCTTGGCCTGGCTTTCCTCGCGGCTCTTGTTCTGCACCGCGATCTGCTGTTCCTGCCGGGCGATTTCGAGAGCCCTGACCTGGTCGATCCTTGCCTCTTCCACCAGCCGGTCGGCTTCGATCTGCTGTGCGTCGACAAGCTTCTTCGCTTCGATCCGTGCACCATCGGCTTCGCGCTGGCGTTCGGCCTGTTCACGGGCGATCTCGGACGTCTGCGAGGCACGCCTCACTTCGACTTCGCGTTCCTGCTGGAGCCGGGCATATTCCTTGTCACGCCCGATTTCGTAGGACTTGGTATCGGCCTCGAGGTTCTTCGTCTCCATCTGAACCCGCGTGTCCTGCTCGATATCGTTGCGCAGCTTCTTGCGCGCCTCGATCTGCTCGGTCAGCTTGGTCAGGCCTTCGGCGTCGAAGGCGTTATTGGCGTTGAAGTGCTCGATACTGGTCTGGTCGAGACCGGTCAGGCTGACCGATTCCAGTTCCAGGCCGTTCATGGCGAGGTCGTTGGACGAGACCTGCTGCACCTTCTGGACGAAGTCGGCGCGCTGCTCATGCAGCTCGTTCATCGTCATGCCGGCAGCAACGCTGCGCAGCGCATCGACGAACTTGCCTTCGACAAGGTCCTTCAGGGCTTCGGGCTGCATCGTCCGCTGGCCGAGCGTCTGCGCGGCCATGGCGATTGCCTCGCTATCGGGCTTCACGCGGACATAGAATTCCGCCTTCACGTCGATCCGCAAGCGGTCGAGCGTGATGAGCGCCTCACCGTCGCGACGAATAACGCTGAGAACCAGCGTGTTCATGTTGACCGGCATGGTCTCGTGGAAGACCGGCAGCACCAGGGCGCCACCATTCATGACCACCTTCTCCCCGCCGACACCGGTTCGCACGAAGGCGATTTCCTTGCTGGCGCGGCGATAGAGCTTGGTCAGGAAGATGATGATGGCGAAGAAGGCGATTATTCCCGCCCCGCCATAAATCACCACATTGTTGTTCAATACTTCTAACATTGCATCCCCCAATCAGTGTTCGTGTTTCAGGCAATGGGCGCGAGCTTGCGCTCGGAAAGTGGCATGCCGAAGAAGGTCTGGCCTTCGCGGCGCACCAGCAGCACCTGTTCGCCCTCGTGAATTTCGCTCGATTGCTCGTGCGGTTCGACCATCACGTAATGCGTGTGGCCGTGGCGATCGCGCACCTTGGCGCGCGCCGGATAACCCGCCGCTGCGCGTCCCGTGGTGATCTCCGCGCGGCGGCCGACCAGGCTGTCGAGCCCGACCGCGCTTGTTTCGTCCTGCGGCATGATCCGTGCGAGCGGCCGCACCAGCGTGGCGGTGACGGGCAGCGTCGCTCCCAGTGAAAGGACAACGGCAAGCCAGGTATAGAGCGGAGCGCCGGTAAGGCTTTCCGCCAGACCCTGGATGCTGATGCCAATCGCAGAGAACAGGAACAGGAAAACGATCAGCCAGATGAAGAACGGCACGCGGCCGATCCCCAGCAAGGTCGTGATCCCACCCATGAGGCCCGTCGCGCCGTCGACATCCGGATCCAGGTCGAGATCGAGATCGGTATCGGTACCGAAATCTCCCAATCCGACCAGTTGCAGGATCGCAAGCAACAACATCGCGCCCAATGCGAGAGCGAATGGCAAGTTGTGATCTGCTAGAAAATCCAAGTCCCCCTCCCCTTTTCTTGCACGTATGACGAACCTGCCCGGAATCGCCTTGTTTAGAAAGCGAAACAGAGCATGCATTTGACTTTTTTCTTTTGGAAATCCGTCCCACTCTATGTGGGGATGAACGGCAGATTTACAAGGTAGTTTCGGACGAAATCGTATGCCGATTATACGATTTTTCGGGTTTGGCGCTGCCACTCCCTCTTGCTAACAGGCCGCATGGCGAGAGGCGCGATATTTGGGGCACTATTGGCAAGCTTGGTGGCCACGCCTTTGGCGGCGCGCGAGAGCTTGGGCGTGTTTTCCGACTGGGGCGCGTTCCGCGATCCCCAAGTGCCGCTTTGCTATGCCATCGCCGCTGCAGAAGAGAGCCGCAATTCCCGCGAGACCGATCCTTATGCCTCCATCGGGACATGGCCCGACAGGCAGTTGCGCGGACAGGTCTATTTCCGCCTGTCTCGCTCCTCGCGCGAAGGCAGTACGATCCGCCTAAGCGTGGGCAACAGGTCCTTCCAGCTGGAGAGTAATGGCAGCGATGCATGGGCTGCCAACCGCCAGGACGATGCCGCCATTGTCGCGCAGATGCGCGCGGCCAGCCGGATGAGCATTTCCACCATAGACACTTCGGGCAGGCGCTTCACCGACCGCTACAGCCTCGAGGGGGCCGCCACCGCGCTCGACGCCGCCAGCCTCGGCTGTGCCAATGGCTGACGCAAATCGGGCCGGAGGATCGCTCCCCCGGCCCGCTTGATTTCATAGCCCGAAAGCGCGTCAGAAGCGTGCGCCGAAGCCCACGACGACCTGGTGGCGATCGAGGTCGACATCGAAACGATCGCTTTCCATTCCGCTCGGTGCTTCGACCTCGCCTTCCTCATAATTCGAATAACGGTATTCGCCCTTTACGAAGAGTCCGCCGCCCAGGCTCTGCTCCACGCCTGCGCCCACGCGCCAGCCATCGAGGTCGACATCGGTCAGGGCATCGGAGACGTTATCGGTAGCGAGCACGTCCAGCGAGGCATTGGTGTAGCCTCCCTTGGCATAGAGCAGCGTCCGCGGACCGGCGAGGAAACCGGCGCGACCGCCGACATAGAGATCGAGGTTGGACTCGACATTGCCGACGCCTAAATCGCTAAAGCCGGTCGTGTCGAAATCGGTCGCTGCTTCGGACTGCATGAGTTCGCCCTCGACGCCGAGAACCACATTACCCAGCTGGAAGTCATATCCAAGGCCCACGCCATAGGTAATGCCGTCGATCGACTGGTCGAGGTCATCGGCATTGTCGATATCGGTCGAGCTGCCGGGGCGCATCGTGTCATAGCCGGCAAGAACCTCGGCGCGCGGCCCGTTATAGTCCGAACCGTCCTGCGCGGCTGCCGGCACTGCGATGGCGATGGCCGAAACACTGGCGAAAATTGCTGCGAAACCCTTGGTCATTGCAAACTCCATTCTGTCATTCGGGACGCGGATCTGCCGCGTCCGGGATGCTGCAATGGTTGGGAATGCGGAGAAGTTTCCTGAACCTCCCACAACAACTAAACCGTTGTTTTTTAGCAACATATTTGCACGATCAAGTGTGTCGGACGAGCGATAACTCGAGCGAGCAAGAGCTGACACGAACCCTATCAGCGGTCGGAAAACTCATCCTGTCCGAGATGTGACACAGCTCGACAGCCAAATTGGAGGTTCCGCTCAAATCACCGTATATTGCCAACAATTCGACGGAGGATCGCATGACACGGCCAGCCATCATCGCAAGCAGCTTCGTCCTTGCCGTTCCCGATGCGGACAAGACCGCTCGCTGGTGGATAGAGGCGCTCAAGTTCGATGACCGCACCGACCTCGATGGCTGGGTCTTTGTCCATCGCGGGCCGTGCACGGTGATGCTCGGCTCCTGCCCGGGCGCCCCACCCATCCCCGATCTCGGTGACCACCAGTATTTCGGATATATCGAATTCGATGATCTCGACGCTCTCGCCGAAGAAATCGATCTTGAACAAGTGGACGTGATCTTCGGCCCCGAGGACCGGCCCTGGGGCATGCGCGAAATGGGTGTGCGCACGCCGGACGGGCACCGGGTGATGTTCGGCCAGCCAATCGACTAGCTAAACCGGCGCTCCTGCACTATATGCGCCGCCAATCATGGCAGACACCGACTTGATGAGTATCCCCGGGCAGATCGACCCGGTTCCCGTGGCGCGTGACATCACGCCGCGCGAAGACGGACGCGTGGACCTGATCGGCCTGCCGAGGAAGCGCATTGCGGAGCTTTTTGGCGAGGCGGGTCTAGACGCCAAGCAGGCCAAATTGCGCGCCAAGCAAGTGTTCCACTGGCTATACCATCGCGGCGTGACCGATTTCGAGGCGATGACCGATATCGCCAAGACCATGCGCCCGTGGCTAACCGAACGCTTCGTGATCGGTCGCCCGGACGTGGTCGAGGCGCAGCATAGCTCGGACGGGACGCGCAAATGGCTGTTGCGCACCGCCGACGGCCATGACTTCGAGATGGTTTTCATTCCCGATGCGGACCGGGGCACGTTATGTGTCTCCTCGCAGGTCGGCTGCACGCTCAATTGCCGCTTCTGCCATACCGGCACGATGCGCCTGGTGCGCAATCTCACGCCGGGCGAGATCGTCGGCCAGGTCATGCTCGCGCGCGATACGTTGGGCGAATGGCCCAAGGGCCGGATGGACATGCCCGACGAGGAAACCGAGTCCGAATATACCGCGGACGGACGTCTGCTCACCAATATCGTAATGATGGGCATGGGCGAGCCGCTCTACAATTTCGACAATGTGAAGGGTGCGCTGCAACTCGTCATGGATGGCGACGGCCTCGCCCTCTCCAAGCGCCGCATCACCCTCTCGACCAGCGGTGTTGTCCCGGCGATGGAACGCTGCGGCGAAGAGATCGGCGTCAACCTGGCCGTGTCGCTGCATGCGGTGACCAAGGATGTGCGCGACGAGATCGTGCCGATCAACAAGAAGTACGGCATCGAGGAATTGCTGCAGGCCTGCGCCGATTATCCCGGCGCCTCCAACGCCCGCCGGATCACCTTCGAATATGTCATGCTCAAGGACAAGAATGACAGCGATGAGGATGCACGCGAACTTGTCCGCCTGCTGAAAGCCTTCAAGCTGCCTGCCAAGGTCAACCTCATCCCGTTCAATCCCTGGCCGGGTGCTCCATACGAATGCTCGACGCCCGAGCGGATCAGGTCCTTCTCCAACATTGTCTTCGAAGGCGGCATTTCGGCGCCTGTTCGCACCCCGCGCGGGCGCGATATCGATGCCGCCTGCGGCCAGCTCAAGACCGCCGCGCAAAAGAAGAGTCGCGCGGAGCGTGACCGCGAGGCCGCCGCAGCCGAAGCGAAGGACTAGATGAGCGAGAAGGCGCAGATCGATCCCGATACGCAGGCCTTCTACCAGACCCGCGCCCGCGAATGGGCGGCGGCCTTCCCATACGAATATTCCAAGTTCCTTGATCCATTCCTCGCACGCCTCGAACCCGGCGCGCTGATCCTCGATCTTGGATGCGGCGATGCGCGCGATGCGGCGCGGATGGAGAGCAAGGGCTTCCGGGTCGATGCGACAGACGGCACGCCGGCGATGGCTGCGCTGGCGGAGGAAAAACTGGGTCGTCCGGCAAGGGTGATGCAGTTCGGCGAACTCGCAGCCGAGAACCAATATGATGGCATCTGGGCGCATGCCTCGATCCACCACCAGCCGCTTGCCGGCCTCGCCGATGTCCTTGCGCGGGTCGAACATGCGCTCAAGCCCGGCGGCATCTTCTTCGCCAATTTCAAGCTCGGCATTGGCGAGCATCGCGACGACTTCGGTCGGCTGTACAATTTCCAGCCGCGAGAAGACCTCATGGCGCTTTACGAAGCGCGCGATTGGGAGATCATCGAAGCGCTCGATTACCAGGATGGCGGCATGGACAAGGTGCTTCGTCCGTGGATCGCCCTGACTGTGCGGAAGACCGCGGAATGAGCTGGTCCGTCGAGGCCCTGTGCGCCGCGCATCCCATCCCCTTCCGCGGCGAAGAGACGAGTGCCATCGCAAAGCAGCCGCTTTCGGGCAAGGTCATCGTCACCGCGCTGGGTCTTGCAGGCGACGAACAGGCTGACCTTGTCCATCATGGCGGGCCGGACATGGCGCTGCACCATTATCCGTACGATCATCATGCCTGGTGGCGCAGCCAGATCGGCGACCACGCGCTGCTCGACCAGCCCGGCGCTTTCGGCACAAACCTCTCCATCGTCGGCATTGTCGAGGCCGATGTGGCACTCGGCGCGCGTTACCGTCTCGGAACCGCCCTGATCGAGGCCTGCCAGCCGCGCCAACCCTGCTGGAAGATCGAGCATCGCTTTGGCGAAAGGAAGATGGTGAAGCGGATCGTGCAAACCGGCCGCTGCGGCTGGTTCTACCGCGTGATCGAGGAAGGCAAAGCAGAGGCAGGCGACATGCTCGAACAGGTCGAGGAAGGACTGCCCGATTGGTCGATGGCCAGGATCTTCGAGGCGATCTGGGGCACATCTACCCCGCAGGATGACGGCCTGCTCCGCGCGATCAGCGAACTCGATTTGCTGGCGGAAAAGCTACGCGCTAAGCTCCAGGCGAAGCTCGACGGCTGATGCCCCCGAACATGCCATTCACCGCTTATGGCGAACCATTCATCCTTAAAACCGCATTACGACAAGCTGTTCATCGGAGGTTGGGGATCGCTGAACGAGCCTGCGAGTTCCGGACATAACAGCAACCGGAATCGAGAGGTTCAGATCATGCGAAAAACACTCCTCACCCTCGCCGCCGCGACGCTGGCCCTGCCCGCAGGCCCGGCCCTGGCGGATCCGCCCGCGCACGCTCCGGCACATGGCTATCGCGACCAGCAGCGCGCCAGCATCTATGACGATCGCGGCCGCTATATCGAACCGCGCCGCGTCACCCGCGACACACGCGTCTGGCGCGGCGAGAATGGCCGCTATCACTGCGAACGCGACGATGGCACGACCGGCCTTATCATTGGCGCTGCAGGCGGTGCGCTGGTCGGCCGCGCCATCGATACCGACGGCGACCGCACGGTAGGCACGGTGCTTGGTGCGGCGATCGGTGGCCTGCTGGGCCGCGAAATCGATCGCGGCGAAGCCTACTGCCGCTAATCCAGCAACAGATCACAGCAGGACGCCGCTCTCCGCAAGGAGGGCGGCGTTTGCATGTCACAGGGCATGGCGCTCGCGCGCGCGATGGGCTACGGACAAAGTCAATAAGAACGGAGAGAACCGCAATGCTCGAAGCCGCCCTCGTCTCCTGCGACGACCATCTGGATCTCAACATGCTGCCCGCCGATGTGTGGAACAGCCGCATGGCGAGCAAATGGGGCGATCGCACGCCGCAGATCGTCGAGCAGGACAATGGCATGGCGCTGTGGATGGCCGACGGGCAGAGCTGGGGCTTCTGGAGCGGGAAGAAGTTCAGTTTCGGCCCCGGTCCCAAGCCGATCCTCACCGCCTATGACCGCGGCGGTGTAGAGGACACGACCGCCCTGCGCGCCGGGCATCCAAAGTTGCGGCTTGAGGACATGGACCGCGATCGCGTCTGGGCGCAGGCCGTGTTCGGGCCGGTAACCTCGATCAAGACCGAGGACGAAGCGTTCCGTCAGGCTTGCTACGCCGCTTATAATGACTGGCTCTACGAGGATTTCTGCACCGCCGCGCCCGATCGCCTGATTGGCGTCGCCATGCTGCCGCCGCATCCTGAAGCCGCTCTTGCCGAGCTGGAACGGCTGGCGAAGAAGGGCGGATGCCGCCAGGCGAACCTGCAGATCGCCGTGTGCGAGCCGCGCCTCGAAGACAAGCGGTGGGACCCGCTGTGGAAGCTGCTGGAAGAAAGCGGCATCGTGCTATCCTTCCATGTTACCGTGTTCCCCAAGGCCGGCGACGCCTTCGACAAGTATAAGGGCTCTCCCGGCGCGACTTTCCTCCACGCCAAGATGTTCATCGAGCAGTTCCTCGATCCCTTTGTCGACCTGTTCGCATGGGGCATCCTCGAACGCCATCCAGGCATGAAGATCGTCATTGCCGAATGCGGCGCGGGCTGGGTTCCCTGGGTCGTGGAAGAGCTCGACTATCGCCACCACCGCCTTTGGGAATGTGCCGATTACTGGGACGACAAGGGCGGCATCCCGCACCAGATGAAGCCGAGCGAGATCTTCAAGCGGCAGGTCTATGGCACGTTCCAGCAGAGCGAGACGACCATGGCGCTGACGGATTTCTGGGGGCCGGAAAACCTGCTCTGGGCGAGCGACTATCCGCATCCAGACAGTATCTGGCCGAACTCGGTCTCCACCATCGAGCGCAAGATGGGCCATATGGACCCGGCCCTGGTGCAAAAGATCGTCGGCGGCAATGCGGCCAAGCTCTACGGGCTCGACCTGTCCAAGGCGACGATCCGCGCACGCCTCGATATCGGTAATGACCGCGAGGCGGCCTAGTCGGCACCCTCACGCTGCACGCCGTTTGCCTCGATATCTGCGATCAGCCGCTCCATTTCGGCAATTTCGCGTCTTTGCGTATCGATGATACCGTCCGCCAGCTCGCGCACGCGAGGATCCTCGATCCCGGCGCGCTCGCTGGTGAGAATGGCAATCGAGTGATGCGGGATCATCGCCCGCATATAGTCGACATCGTCAATGGTGGACTGGCTGCGCACCAGCCATAGCGATCCGGCAAAGACGGCCACGGCCGTACCGAGGATGATGAGGTTCTTTTTCGTGTTGCGGTACATGCTGAGCATGAACAGCAGCATGACCACCATCATGCCTGCGCCCATGATGAAGGTCATCCAGAAGCGCGTCTCGCTCCAGAAGACATGGCTCATTTCATAGGTGTTGAGATACATCAGGCCGAGCATGACCACCGATCCGGTGGCGATCATCGCCATGAAACGCCAATAGGGTCCGTCCTGCCGATTGCTGTTGTTCAGAATGTCACTCATGCAAGACCAATGCGTGAACAACCGCATGGGTCCGGCGCCTAGGCGGGCTTCTCCGCTCCGTGATGGGCTGGCATGGGCAGCAGCAGGCCCAGCAGCGGCAGCACGATCATCCCCGCGCCCGAAACCATGAAGGCCATCGTAATGCCCCAGGAATCGGCAAAATGGCCCCACAGCCAGCTACCGATGGCGATGCCTCCGAAGGTTACGCTGCTGATCATGGCGGTGATCCGCCCGACCACATGGACCGGCGACCACATCTGGCCGGAGACGGCAAAGCCTGACAGCGCCTGCACCCAGCCCGCCCCTGCCATCACCAGCAAAGCCATGATCGCGGGCAGGCTCGGCTCGAGCGAGACCAGTACGCAGCCCGTTCCGTAAATCAGGCCAGACCCACGGGTGATCGCCTCTGCCGAAAAGCGGTGGCGGAACCATGTCGCGCTGGCCGCGCCGATCACTGCGCCGACACCCAAGGCCGCCAGCAGCAGACCGTAGATGAAGGAGCCTTCGCCCAACACCTCGCTGGCGAAAAGCGGCATGACTGCCCAGGCCGCGGCGCCGGTGCAGGTGAAGGTGAAGGCGCGCAGCATGATCGTGCGGATCTCGCGCGAGGTCATGGCATGGCGCAGCCCCTCCCACATGACCGGGCCGATCCTGCCCTTGTGCGGTTCGGGCGCTCCTTCGGGCAGGCGCCAGCGCCAGATCAGCGCGATGACCACCAGATAGGCCGCGGCATTGGCGATGAAGGCGGCGCTTGCCCCGCCGATGGAGGTGATCGCCCCGCCCAGTGCCGGTCCGAAACTGCGCGCGACATTGAAGGCAAGGATATTGAGCGCGACCGCCGCAGCCAGCTCGGCGCGCGGGACCGAGAAGTTCACCGAGGAAGCCACGGCCGGGATGATGCAGGCGACCCCGCAAGCGAGCAGCGCGGTCAGCAGGATCACCACAGCAGGCCCCGCTGCATCGACCGCGACCAGAGCAGCCAGAACCAGCGATGCGGCAAGCATGACCAGGAGCGAGATGAGCAGCAGGCGGCGCTTGTCCACCATGTCGGACCATGCCCCGGCCGGAAGCGCCAGCAGCATGATGGGCAGATTGTAGGCGGTCTGCGCCAAAGCGACGACGTCTGCAGGCTGTCCCAACTCGGTCAAATGCCAGCTTGCGCCCACGGACTGGATGGTATTGCCGAGATTGGCGAGCAGGCTGCCCGTCACCAGCACGGCAAAGGCGCGGTGGCGCAAAGGCCCGAAAGTGCTAGGCTTTCCTTCCATTGGCCGGCGTTTGCCCTTCCCCGAAGCGCCAAGCAAGCCGGATTTCGCATTGCATCAAGTATCCTTTTGGGATACACAAGATACATGCATTTGGCAGGACAGAAATTGCGCGCCTGGCGCGAGGCGCAGGATCCTCCCCTCTCGGCGGAGGAGTTCGGCGCGCGCTTCGGTATCCCCAAACCGTGGCCCAGCCGCACCGTCTATGGCTGGGAGGCAAAAGGCAAGATCCCGCGTGCACCGGTGCAAAAGCGGCTTGCCGAACTCGGAATTTGCGACCCGGCGGACTGGCTGGAACCCGCACACAAGGGGGCCGAGGTTGGGCAGAAAGTGAGCAAGGAGACGCACAGCTTCTTCGACATGCACCGCCACGGCTATGTTCGTGTGGCGACGAGCACACCCGAAGTTCGCACCGCCGATATTGGCCATAATTGTAAGGCGATCGTGGACGAAGCTCGGCGCGCGCATGCAGCGCATGTCGACCTGCTCATCTATCCCGAGCTTTGCCTCTCCTCCTACATGCTCGACGATCTGGTCATGCAGTCGGCCTTCCTCGCCCGCGTCGAGCAGGCGGTGGGCGAAGTGGTCAAGGCGAGCCGTGACCTCTCGCCCGTCCTGCTGATCGGCGCGCCGCTGCTGGCCAACAACCAGCTCTACAATTGCGCGCTGGTGATTGCCGCGGGCAAGCTGCTCGGCGTCGTCCCCAAGTCCTACCTGCCCAATTACCGCGAGTTCTACGAGAAGCGATGGTTCGCCCATGGCCGCAATGTCATTGGCGAGACGATAAAGGTGGGTAGCCTCGAAGCGCCCTTCGGAAGCGACCTCGTATTCGCCTCGACGCAGAACCGCGACTTCAAGCTGCATGTCGAGATCTGCGAGGACATGTGGTCCCCCGCCCCGCCCTCGATAGACGGCGTGCTGGCAGGCGCGACAATCTGCGCCAACCTCTCCGCCTCCAACATCGTCATCGGCAAGGCGGATGAGCGACACCTGCTGGTGCGTTCTTCCTCCAGCCGCCTCGCCTGCGCCTATGTCTATTCCGCCGCCGGCCATGGCGAAAGCACGACCGACCATGCCTGGGACGGACAGGGCATGATCTACGAGCTGGGTGAATTGCTGGCCGAAAGCGAACGCTTCCGCCGCCACCCCGAACTGTGCGTGGCCGATGTCGATTGCCAGCGCATCGTCGGCGACCGCATCCGCCTCAAGACCTTCGACGATGCGGTCGAACATGCCGGGCGCCCGCAAAAGAGCTTCCGCACGATTGCGATGCCGCATTTCCCGCATCACGGCGAGATCGGCCTCACCCGCCCGATTGCGCGCTTCCCCTTCGTGCCTGATCGCGAGCACAAGCTCGACGAGGATTGCTACGAGGCGTTCAACATCCAGGTCGACGGCCTCATGCGCCGGGTTGAGGCGACGAAACCCAAGAGCCTCGTCATCGGAATTTCGGGCGGTCTCGATTCAACGCATGCGCTGATCGTCGCGGCCAAGACTTGCGACCGGCTCGGCCTGCCGCGCGACACCATCCGCGCCTATACCATGCCCGGCTTCGGCACGACCGATCACACAAAATCCAATGCATGGGGGCTGATGGAGAAGTTCCACGTCCATGCGGAGGAAATCGATATCCGCCCGGCATCGACCAAGATGCTGCAGGATATCGGGCATGACTTCGCCGACGGGAAACCCGTCTATGACGTGACTTTCGAGAACGTGCAGGCGGGCCTGCGCACGGATTACCTGTTCCGCCTTGCCGGGCAGCATAGTGGCTTCGTGATCGGAACGGGCGATTTGTCCGAACTGGCCTTGGGTTGGTGCACCTATGGCGTGGGCGACCAGATGAGCCATTACGCGGTCAATGCCGGCGTGCCCAAGACTTTGATCCAGCACCTGATCCGCTGGGCGATCCGTTCAGAACAGTTCACGCATGAGACCGATGCGATCCTGCAGGCCGTGCTCGATACAGAGATCACGCCCGAATTGGTGCCGGTGGGCGAAAACGGCGAAGTGCAGAGCACCGAAGCCAAGGTCGGCCCTTACGAGCTCAACGACTTCTTCCTGCACAACATCATGCGCTGGGGCCTGCCGCCTTCCAAGGTGGCCTTCATGGCCTGGCATGCCTGGCGCGATGTCGAGCGCGGCGACTGGCCGGCCTTCTTCCCCGAAAATGCGCGCAATGAGTACGACCTCCCGACCATCCGCAAGTGGCTGGAGAACTTCCTCGTCCGCTTCTTCCAGTTCAGCCAGTACAAGCGCAGCGCCATTCCCAACGGCCCCAAGGTTTCGAGCGGCGGCGCACTCTCCCCGCGCGGGGACTGGCGCGCACCGTCCGATGCCGTGGCCGATGTCTGGCTCGACGAACTCAGGGCAAACGTGCCCGAGAGGGAATGAGCGCTATTCGCTCGGGCTGATCTTCAGCACCACGCCATCGGCCATGTCGCTGAGCAGATAGAGATTACCGTCCGGGCCGGTGCGCACATCGCGCCAGCGCTGCCCCAGATCCTGGAACAGGTGTTCGGGCTCGCCGATCGGCATTCCCAGCTGGTCCGTGTCGTAGCGAAGGATGCCCTGGCTGAAGCTGGCGAGGAACAGGTCGCTCGTCCATTCGGGCATGTTCTCACCCGAATAGAATTCCAGATTGCCCGGATTGAGCGAAGGCGGGCCATAGACCAGCACCGGATCGATCACGCCGGGGCGATTGCGGATGAATTCCTGCTGCTGCCCGTCATAGTGGAAGCCCTGCGTCACCGAGATCCAGCCATAATCGCCATCGCGCAGGATGCGGTTGACTTCGTCCCCGCCGCGCGGACCGAATTCGCTTTCCCAGATCTCGCCGGTGAATGTGTTGAAGGTGAGGCCGAGCTGGTTGCGATGGCCGGTCGACCACACTTCAGGAGCATGGCCTTCCACGCCGACCCAGGGATTGCCTTCGGGCACGCTGCCATCATCGTTGAGGCGCAGGATCTTGCCGAAATGCTTGGAGGTGTCGGCAACCATCTCGCCCCAATTGCGATCGCCGCTGGTGACGAAGAGATAGCCGTCCGGATCGAACAGGATGCGCCCGCCGAAAGACCCGAAAGCCGGACCCTGCCCGCAGCACTTTTCGGGGACGGGCGCGCCGCCATACCAAGTGTCGGTAATGAAGATATCCTCGACATCGGCAAGCGTGCTGCCGCCATCCCAACGGCCACGCGCCACGGCCAAAGCCGCACTTTGCGGGACGTCCGGATCGGGCTTGGAATAGGCGAAATAGACCAGCCTGTTTTCCGCGAAATCGGGATGCAGGGCGATGTCGAAAATGCCGGAAATGCCGACGATAAACATGTCGGGCAGTCCGGTGATCGGCGTCGGGTCGAGCTCGCCATTACGGATGACGCGCAGGACGCCCTCATTGCGTTCGCTGACCAATATGTCGCCTTCGGGTGTCCAGGCCATGCCCCAAGGATAGTTGATCCCGCGGGCGATGACTTCCACATCCACGGAAGCCTCATCCGTGTCGTATTGCCAGTGGGTACCTTCAAGTTCCACGCCCTGGAACGGCGGTGCGTCCTGCGCCGTTGCAATACCTCCACAAAGCGCAAATGCCGACACGGCGGCCAGAGCCTTCCAAGCTTTCATCAATGTCCCTTTCCCTCCGGGCACCCCTTCCATGGCCGCCCTTTGTCCATATCCTATGGCGATGCCCGAGCGGGCACAATGACTTTGTCCGGGATATCGGCAGGCATCGGCTTTCTCTTTTGACCGGAGCAAACTGGAAAGCATGGCAAAGAAAGTCCACAGACGGTGACTATGACCAAAGCGGTACTCATCACTGGCGGCGCGCAGCGCATCGGCGCCGCCATGACGCGGCGCTTCGGTGAAGCGGGATGGCATGTCGTGATCCACTGCCATCGTTCGTGCGAAGAGGCCGACGAACTTGCCCGGAATCTTCCCAGTGCCGAAGTCGTCCGCTGCGATCTGGCCGATGGCGATGCTGCCGTCGCCATGGTCGAAGAAATTGCCGCGCGGCTCCTCGACTGGCGGGCGCTGGTGAACAATGCCGGGATTTTTAGCGAGGATTCGGTAACCGCTCTCGATCCGGCGACGAACAGCCTGTCCATGCAGGTCAATGCAACCACACCCATGCTCATGGCACAGGCTTTTCTCGCCTCGGCACGGTCGCGTGCGGGACGCCGGGTGATCCAGCTTACCGACCAGAAGATGGAGAACCCCAATCCCGATTTCTTCTCCTATTCGATGAGCAAGTTCGCGGTCGACGGGGCGGCGCAGATGCTCGCCATGTCGACCGGCAAGGACGATCGCGTCTATCGCCTGGCGCCCGGAGCGATCCTGGCCAGCCACGATCAGTCACATGCGGAGGCCGAGACCTCGCACCGCATGAACCTGCTCGAGCGCCGTACCAGCGCCCGCGAAGTCGCCGATGCGGCGCTGTTCCTGGCGGAAGGCCCGCTGGCAAACGGTTCGTCGCTCTATGTCGATTCCGGCCAGCACCTGTTGTCGCAGCCGCGCGACGTGCTTTACCTTGCCCGCGGAGAGGATAGCTAATGGCAAGCAAACCTAAAAAGCCGAGGAAGAAGCACGCGCTCAGCACGCGCATCTGGCACTGGGTGAACGTGGTCTCGGTCACGATCCTGTTCATGTCGGGGCTGAACATCTCGAACGGCCATCGCCGCCTGTACTGGGGCGATTGGGGCTTTGCATCAGAGCATGCCTGGCTCGAAGTGCCGCGCTTCCCCGGCTGGGCGACCATACCCGGTCATTACAGCCTCGCCACGGCACGCGACTGGCATGTGATCTTCGCCTGGGTCTTCGCGCTCGGCCTGCTCTTCTTCATGGTCCGCGCGCTGATGAACGGGCATTTCCGCCGCGACCTGTTCACGAAGCTGGCCGAATGGAGACCGAAGAATGTCTGGCATGACATTGTCGAGCACCTGAAATTCAACTTCGAACACGAAGGCGTGAAATTCAACTTCCTGCAGAAGGTCGCCTATTCGGGAGTGATCTTCGTGGTCCTGCCACTGATGATCTTTACCGGCATGGTGATGAGCCCCGGTGCCGAAGCAGCCGTTCCGTGGCTGGGGGACCTCCTGGGCGGCAGGCAGAGCGCACGCTCGATACACTTCATCTGCGCCTTCCTGCTTCTGGCATTCTTCGTGGTGCATATCGCGCTGGTGCTGCTTTCCGGACCGATCAAGCAGGTCCGCGACATGATTACGGGAGGGAAGATCGATGAAGAGGCGTAATTTCCTCGTCGCCCTCGGCGCGACCTTTGTTGCCGGCTGCGATGCCATCAGCGATAGCAAGATCTTCGGATCGCTGGTCGAGACCGCCGGCAATTGGCACCGCGGCATCCACCGGGCGCTCGGCGTCGGGCGGATCACCATGGCACCCGAATTCACGCGGGCTGATATCTCGCCCTTCTTCCGTGGCAATGGTAGCCTCGAAGTGGACAGCGATGCCTATCGCGCTTCGGCGGCAAACGGCTTTGCCGATTGGCGGCTGTCGATCACCGGGCTGGTCGACAATGAGCTGTCCCTTTCGATGGACGAAATCCGCGCCCTCCCCCAGCGCACCCAGATCACCCGCCACGATTGCGTGGAAGGCTGGAGCGCGATCGGTGAATGGACCGGGCCGCAATTGTCGAGCATCCTCGAAATGGCCGGCGTGCAGGAAGGCGCGCGCTTCGCCGTCTTCCGTTGCGCCGACAATCTCAATGGCGCGGACTATTACGAGAGTTGCGACATGGACGATGCCTTCCACCCGCAGACTGTGGTGGCACACCAGCTTAATGGCGAGGCCTTGCCCGTCCTCAACGGCGCTCCCTTGCGCCTGCGGCTCGAACGCCAGCTTGGCTACAAGCACGCCAAGTATCTGACCGGGGTCGAACTGGTCGCCAGCCTCGACGATATCGAGGGCGGCAGAGGCGGCTATTGGGAGGATCGCGCCGGCTACCAATGGTATGCGGGGATCTGATCAGCCTTCTTCGGGCCAGCGTTCGAGCGAGTTCTTCCAGCTCATCGCAACCATCTGCTCGAGCACATCGAGATCGATATCGGCCAGCTTGTTGACGTAGATACAGCCGCCGGGCTTGGAGTACTTTCCGAGCTTCTCGCGTAGTGCAATGAAAGGCGCCTGGTCGCCATCCTTGCCGCAATTGAGCAGATAGAGCGAATGCTTGGCCTTGCGAGGCGAGAAGCCGACGCGGCAAATTTCGCCCTTGCGCCCGGCATCGGTCTCGTATTCGTAGGCACCATAGCCAATGATCGTGGGGCCCCACATGACCGGTTCCACGCCTGTCACTTTGCGGAACAGAGCATCCATGACCATCGCATCCTCGCGCTTGCCGGGATGCTCAACTGCCTCAATGAAGGCTTCGACGCTGACATCGGTCGGCTTGGTCTTGTTCTCCGCCACGGTCACTCCCCTTCGACCGATGATCCTATCGGGCGATTGACAGTCTGCAAGCCCGTCTGCAAACCCTGCCGGACAAAGTTGAACAGGGGGAGATGGCCCACTCATGTGGCTGCTCGACAAGATGCTCAAGAAGCTGATCCGTGCCGGTCAGCTCATTATCGTCGATTACGATGGCAAGACTTACGAATACGGACCGGGTGGCGGAACGCCGGAAACGGGCGACCAGCCGCTGATCGTTCGCCTGTCGGACAAGAGGGCCTCCAAGCACATCGCCCGCTATCCGCAACTCGGTGCCGCCGAGGCCTTTATGTGGGGCTGGATGGATATCGAGGAACCGCACGATTTGCGCGACCTGATCCTGTTCGTAACAGCGCAGTCCAAGGCGCATGGCGATCGGGCATTGCAGCCGCAGGGTCCGCTCAAGCGGCTGGCGCAAAAGGCCGCAGCGAAGGCCGACAGCGTCAATCTGCGTAGCAAGGCACGCAAGAATGCCGAGCATACCTACAACCTCACGCGGCGGCTCTACGAGCTGTTCCTAGATGAGGACCGGCAATACACGATGGGCTATCACCGCACGCCCGATGTCAGCCTGGAAAAGGCGCAGCTGGACAAGAAGGCGCATATCGCCGCCAAGATGTACATGCAGAAGGCGCGCGAGATGGATCGCCCGCTGCGCGTGCTCGATATCGGCTGCGGCTGGGGCGGCCTCGCCCTCTATCTGCACAAGCATTACGGCGCCGAAGTGCTCGGCGTCGCGCTTGCGCCCGACCAGATCGCCTTTTGCAAGGAGCGCGCGAAGGCCGAAGGCGTGGACGACAAGGTCAAGTTCGCGCTGATGGATTACCGCGATGTCGAAGGCGAGTTTGACCGTATCAGCTCGGTCGGACTGCTCGAACATGTCGGCACGCCGCATTACCCGCAATTCATGGAAAAAACGCACCAGCTGCTGGCCAATGACGGCGTGATGTTCAGTCATTGCTGCGGCCGCGCTGGCCCCCCGGGCTTCACCGATGCCTTCACCCGCAAATATATCTTCCCCGGCGGCTACATCCCCGCTTTGTCCGAGCTGGTGACCGAAAGCGAGAAGGCCGGCTGGCAGGTGATGGATGTGGAGGCCATGCGCTTCCACTACAGCTACACGCTGGAGGAATGGTACAAGCGCACCGTCATGCACAAGGACGAGATCGTCGAAATGTATGACGAGAAGTTCTACCGCATGTGGCTCTATTACCTCGCCGGCGCGGAGCAGAGTTTCCGCAACGGCACTCTGGTCAACTGGCAGCTCATCTATGTGAAGGACCGCGCGGCGATCCCGATGACGGGCGACTTCGTCTATGAGGAGAGCGCCCGCCTGCGCGCGCTGGAAGAGCCGCCGCAATGGCATCTCGACCCGGCATTGAAGGAAGCTGCGGAGTAATACGAAACCGAGGGGGAGTTCGGATGTCGAAGAAGGCGTTACTGGCGGGTCTGGCCCTGATCGCATCGGCATCGGCTTTCGCCCAACCTGCCCAGCCGGGCGTGGCCGTGCCGCCGCTCAGCGATATCGGCTACATCTTCGACACCGCGGAAGTACACGGCATCCAGGTCGACGTGGTGGCGAAGGATTTCGCCCAGCCCTTCGCGCTCGAGGCTTTGCCCAATGGCGACATGCTGATCGTCGAGCGGGGTATCGGGCTGCGCCTGCTGCGCGGGGCCACCGGCTCCAATCCCGAGCTGGTCGAGGGTCGCGTAGCCGGCGTGCCCGAAGATGCGCCCGACATCTTCGCCTATGGCGTGATCGACATCGCGATCCATCCGGAATTTGCAGAGAATGGCTGGATCTACTTCACCTTCAATCGCGGCGTTCCGGAGGAAGAGCGCGAGGAAGCGCTGATCCGTCCCGGCACGTTCGAAATCCTGCGCGGCACATGGACCGGCAGCGAGATTACCGGCATCGAGACGATCTTCAGCGCTGCGGGCACCGCTTATGCGGGCGGCAATCGCGTCCATGTCGCCGATGACGGCATGGTCTGGGCGGCCACGACCGGCCCCTATGAAGGCACGTCGCAAGACCTTTCCGATGTCTATGGCAAGGTGCTGCGCCTGAACGAGGATGGCAGCATCCCGGGGGACAATCCCCTTGCCGGACAGGATGGCGTGCATCCGGCGATCTATTCCTACGGCCACCGCGACCAGCACGGCATGACCGTCCACCCCGGGACGGGCCGCGTCTTCACCGTCGAGCACGGCCCCAATGGCGGCGACGAACTCAATCTGATCGAACCGGGGAGCAATTATGGCTGGCCCGATTTCAGCTTCGGGCGTGACTATGACGGCAGCGATTTGACCGATCTGCCCTTCGGTCCCGACACTGTGGAGCCGCTGGTCGTGTGGTTGCCTTCGATCGCCCCTTCGGGTGCGCTCTTTTATACTGGCGACGTCTTCCCCGAATGGCAGGGCAATATCTTCATCGGCAGTGCGCGCTGGGGCGAGATCAACAATACGGGCAGCCTGCAGCGCGTGGTCTTCAACGAGGATTTCGGCGAGCTGCGCCGCGAAGCGCTCTTGGCGCAACTCCACCACCGCGTGCGCGACATCGCCCAGGGCCCGGACGGCAATATCTACGTGCTGACCGACGGGCCGACCCATGCGGTGCTGAGAATTTCGCGCGGCGAATAGGCTGTAAAGGCCGCGCGCAAGCGCTAAGGCGCGCCGGATGAATACCGCCGCCCGCCCCCTGACCCGTGCGAGCATTTTCGCGCAGGCCTGGCCGATCATGCTCGGACAAGCCTCGATCCCGCTCGTCGGCGTGGTCGATGCGACAGTGATCGGTCGCACAGGCGATGCCGCAGCACTGGCCGGCGTGGCGCTGGGTGCGACGATCATCACGCTGATGTTCTGGAGCTTCGGTTTCCTGCGCATGGGCATGACCGGCCTCACCAGCCAGGCCGATGGCTCCGGAGACAGGCAAGAGGTCGAGGCGCTGCTGCTGCGCTCGCTGGCGATCGGCGGGGCCATCGGCCTTGTCCTCACCCTGTTGCAGCAACCGCTTTCCGCGCTGGCATTCGCAGTGCTGGCGGGCGGGGAGACGGTCACTGCGGAGGCTTCTGCCTATGTCTCGGCGCGTTTCTTCGGTGCACCGGCCGCGCTTTGCGTCTTCGCCATCAATGGCTGGCTTCTGGGGCTTGGCCGCACGCGCGAAGCGCTGGTGCTGCAAGTGGTAATGAATATCGCCAATGTCGCGCTCGATATCTGGCTCGTCTGGGGGCTTGGCTATGGCGCCTTGGGCGTCGGTATCGGCACCGCGGGCGCGGAATGGATCGCGCTGGTCACCGGACTGCTGGTCGCCGGACGCGTGGCAGGAGGCGGAATGCTGGCAGTGTTGCGCCGCGTGCCGCGCGCGGCGGTGACCGAGCGGGCCGCCCTCGCCCGCCTGTTCGCAGTCAATCGCGACATCATGATCCGCACGCTGGCACTGCTTTTCATGTTCACCTGGTATGCCAATGCCGGGGCACGGCTCGGCGCGCGCGAGCTGGCAGCCAATCACGTGCTCCTGCAATTCATCAACCTCGCCGCCTTCATCCTCGATGCCTTCGCCTTCACCGCCGAAAGCCGCGTCGGCAATGCCATTGGCGCAGGCTCGAAGAGACAGTTCCTGCGCGGAGCACGGCTGGCGACCGAGTTCTCTTTCCTGTCGGGCCTCGCCCTGTGCCTGCTCTTCCTGTTTGCAGGCGAGTCGGTAATAGGCCTCATCACCACCGATCCAGGCGTCCGCGCAGAAGCCATGCGCTTCCTTCCCTTGGCTGCGCTGATCCCGCTTCTTGGAATGCCTAGCTGGATGCTCGACGGCATCTTCATCGGTGCCACCAGGGGCAAGGCGCTGCGCAATGCCGGCGTGGTCGCGACCGTGCTCTATATCGCGCTCGACCTCGCCCTGCGACCTCAGGGAAACCTCGGAGTCTGGCTGGCTTTTTGCGCGAGCTATGTCCTGCGCGCCGGAGCACTCGCCTGTTACCTGCCGGCACTGCTGCGCGATATCGAGGAGCGGGCCGTCGCAAAGCACCTTGACGATGCCCCCGCCGACAAGGCTGAATAGGCGCATGACTGGACCGACAAAGCGATTCATGCTCGCCTGCCAGGGGATTGCACTGCATGTGCTGGCAGCGCTCGCCTGCCTTGCCCTTGCCGTCCCTGCCAGCGCGCAGGTCAGTGTCAGCTTTCACAGCTTCAACGGTTCGGTGCTGTTCGGCCGCTTTCCCCACACTTTCGTGGTGTTCAGCGGTACTCTCGATGAAACGGGCGAGGAGGTGGACGAGAATTTCGGCTTTTCCGCCCGGCGCACTTCTGCGGCAATCACGGGTGGCCCGGCAGAACATATCGTGATGACCGAGGAAGAACGGCAGATACGCCGTACCAATCGCCATTTCACGATTGCCATCACCGACGAGAAATATCGCGAGATGCGCGCCGAGGTCGAACGCTGGCGCGATCATCCGGGCAAGTTCTACGACCTAGACGAGAACAACTGCATCCATTTCGTCGCTCGCATGGCGGAGATGGTCGGCCTCACCTCGGATGTGCCCGAAGACTATCTCAGGAAGCCCAAGGCCTGGCTCAATTACGTCACCCGCCAGAACCCGCAGCTGGGCGTAGCCGAGATAGATTGACCGCCTGATAGTCGATCTGCGTTGCGATGCGGCGCTACGCCTGTTAGGCGCGCCCGCACTTTTCAAGCGGAGCGGAAGATGTCCGATATCAAGCGTGTGGTCCTCGCCTATTCCGGCGGTCTCGACACCAGCGTTATTGCCAAGTGGCTCGAAAGCGAACGCGGCCTCGAAGTCGTCACCTTTACGGCCGATCTCGGCCAGGGCGAAGAGATCGAGCCTGCGCGCGAAAAGGCGCGCGCCATGGGTATCCCCGACAAGCACATTTATATCGAGGACCTGCGCGAGGAATTCGTGCGCGACTTCGTCTTCCCGATGTTCCGCGCCAATGCCCGCTATGAGGGCGACTATTTGCTCGGCACCTCGATCGCCCGCCCGCTGATTTCCAAGCGCTTGGTCGAAATCGCGCATGAGACCGGCGCCGATGCCATCGCCCATGGCGCCACCGGCAAAGGCAATGACCAGGTCCGCTTCGAACTGTCGGCCTATGCGCTCGATCCCGATATCAAGGTCATCGCGCCGTGGCGCGAATGGGACCTCACCAGCCGCACCGCACTGATCGAATGGGCCGAGTCCCACCAGATCATGGTCCCCAAGGACAAGCGCGGCGAAAGCCCCTTCTCCACCGATGCCAATCTGTTGCACACCTCGTCCGAGGGCAAGGTGCTTGAGGATCCGTGGCAAGAGACGCCCGACTACGTCTACTCGCGCACGGTCGACCCTGAGCATGCGCCGGACAAGGCCGAATATGTCGAGATCGGCTTCGAGAAGGGTGACGGCGTATCGCTGAACGGTGAGGCAATGAGCCCCGCCACCTTGCTGACCGCGCTCAACGAGCTTGGCTACAAGCACGGCATTGGCCGCCTCGACCTGGTCGAGAACCGCTTCGTCGGCATGAAGAGCCGCGGCATGTACGAAACTCCGGGCGGCACGATCTACGCCGTTGCCCATCGCGGCATCGAACAGATCACGCTCGATCGCGGCGCAGCGCACCTCAAGGACGAGCTGATGCCGAAATATGCCGAGCTCATCTATAATGGCTTCTGGTACAGCCCCGAGCGCGAAATGCTGCAGGCCGCCATCGACCTGTCGCAACAGAAGGTTTCGGGCACGGTGCGCCTCAAGCTCTACAAGGGCAATGCGATCCTGGTCGGCCGCAAGAGCCCCAACTCGCTCTATTCGGAGGCGCATGTCACCTTCGAGGACGATGCCGGCGCCTACGACCAGAAGGACGCTGCGGGCTTCATCAAGCTGAACGCCCTCAGGCTGCGACTCCTCGCCCAAAGAGATAAGTAGGGCGCGACCGCAAATAGAGTCACATTTTTGCCATGCTGCAGGTGCAAATTTGTGAGCATCTGCAATAACTTGGCAAGAACGCGATGAGCCGTTGACTTATCCACTCTTGTCCACTGGCAATTGGCCTGAAAGTGGATAAATCGCAGGCTGCGCTATTGCCCGACTCGGTCCGGCGACGCATCATCCAGACATCGACAACGGAAAGCTTCTTCGGAACAGTCGCCTGCCGATTGGGAAGATGAAAACGGAAGATGTCGACGCGGCGGTGAAGAACCGGAGCGGAGTAGGAATGGGGAAAGCGAAGGCCCGGAAGGGCTGGAGTGGAAGCCGGACTGTTGAGACCGCACCAGCTACATCGTCGGAAAGGCCGGACGGCAAGGTCGGCTGTCGAGGTTTCGCTGTGCTCCCTGGCATGTGTGGAACCGCTTGAGACAGCAGGTTGCAGTCTCCGGTCTCGGATTGACGAACGGCAAGGGAGAGGTCTTCGGACCATACCCGGTCGCGAAACGATCCGGCACCGGCGCGAGCGCCGGGCGACATAGCCGCGAGCCTGCCTTGCGGCGACACGCCAGGCGATAAGCGTCCTTCGGGACCCACCGCCGGTGAGAGTGGGGTCAGCAGCAATGCTGGCCCCATTTCTCTTTTCCCGCCCTCAAATTCCACTTGCGCGACGCTTCGGGGAACCGATTCCCCATGCCAATTGGTGCAATCTGCGGCACGATCAATCCACAGACGCGCCACCACTCATCGCATTTTCGTTTCATTTCGCGTCCGATTCGATGGATTCGAGCGCCAATCCGCCGGGCAAATTTGGAACTGGTCATCCTTTGCGGGTAAAGGCGACCTCCATGACGAGCGGGAGGCCATTCCTGTCCTTCTCGCGCCGCGGCCTGGCCGCTGGCGCCCTCGCCACCCTATTGCCTTTCACCCTGCCCGCGCTTGCCCAGCAGCCCGAGCCGCTCGCTTTGGTCGCCACCGAGCAGCTGCTGGAGGATCCCGGCGCGCCCGTGATCCTCACGCCCAATGCGGACCTTCCTTTCGACCAGGCCTTTGCGAACCTGCCCGACCCCTCGCTAGATCCGGCGATTCCGGGACATGCGGTGGACCTCTCCACCATCGAGCCGCCGCAAATCTCCACCTCGCTTGGCAATGGCGTCGCCTCCTATTACGGGCGCCGCTTCCACGGCCGCACCACGGCGAGCGGAGAAGCCTTCGACATGAATGCCTATACCGCCGCGCACAAGACGCTGCCATTCGGCTCCATGGTCCGCGTGACCAACCCGCGCAATGGCCGCTCGGTCGTGGTCCGCGTCAACGATCGCGGGCCCTATGTCCGCGGACGCGAGATCGACCTGTCGCGCGCCGCCGCAGAGGAACTCGGCATCGTCCGCGCGGGTCATGGCGAGGTCGAATTGGAGTTGCTCAGCTAAGCTGATACCTTCCCCGCATGTTCGTACCCATCTGGCTGATCGTCCTCACCGGCATGCTTGTCGTCGCGCTGGCGCTGGCCGCCTTCCGACCACGCGACAGCGGGGACATGCTGGAGGAGCAGCGCCGCAACGCCCCCACGCCCCCGCCACCGGCACTTGGCCCGGGCGAAGAGCTGGACGAGGCCAAGGTCATGGCGCTCCCGCAAGTGCAGGATGCGCTGCGCCGCCGCCGCAAGATCGAGGCGATCCGTTACGTCCGCGAGGCGACCGGGCTTGGCCTCAAGGAGAGCAAGCTGCTGGTCGAGCGCCACACGCGGTCCTGAGTTAGGCCTACCCCTCGAGCACGCCCTTGATCGCGCCGTCGGGGAAGACCTGCGTCGCCACGCTCACTTCATAGGCTTCGGGATTGTCGACCAGCGCTTGCGCCATGGCCGCGTCCAGCACCAGGCAGCCGCCGCTCGCACCGTCCACCGGCGCTTCGAGCTCGACCACGTCCGCTCCGCGCGTGATATGCGCCGCGGTCACGCCGGGCAGGCCCGCCGCATTGAGCATGTAGCACATGCGTCCCTCGCCCGGATCCACCGTCAGGGTGATCTTGCCGCTATGGCTGGGGCCGGTCAGCTTGGCGAAAAGCACGGCATCCGGGCTTTGTTGCGCCGCTGCGGGGGTGGAGGAGATTGCGGAGGACATGGCGGCCACGCCCAGCGCCAGGCTCGCGAAAAGGGCATTCTTGCTGTTCAACAGGTGATGCATCGTCAGTCTCCCATTTGTTTCACGGGAGGCGATGCCGGCGCCATGGCGTCGAGAGACGCGTCGCCGGCGGCGCCTCGGCGTGCGAGATTGGAACACTCGGTGCGGGTTTCAAGATAGCCTTTTGTCTCCCCCTAACCCCTCACACCTGACACACTGTCCTGATCCGAAAACTCCTCCGCCGCGTTTTCCTCCTCGTCCTCGTCCGTCCCGCGCAGCCACCACTCCGCCTCGCCCGCCTCGAAAGCGCGCACTTGCGCCTCCTCGACCTCGTCATAGGGTCGCAGCGCAGAATATGGCGGCGCATCCACCGGGCGCGCCTGTTCCATCGCCTCCACCCGCCGGAACCAGGGCGAGAGATATTCGCCGCGGATCCAGTGCGCGGGATCGGCCCGGTCCGCCAATTGCTCTTCGGTAAACTGGTCCGCGCGGCACGCTTCGGCCGCAGGGGAGCCGCAGGCCAGGCAGTCCTCCTCGCGCAGCTCGCACGGAGACATACCGGGCAGGTCCTCGCCCGCTTCGAGCGCTGCCAGCGCGGAATCGAAGTCCCCTTCGCCAATGGCGGGAGCCTCCTCCCCCGCCAGGTCTTCAACTTTGCGGTCGAGCCGCGCGAGATGCGCCAGCAGCAGGCGGGAATCGAAGCGTCGCCGCGTGGCGACCTCCTCGCCATGGTAGAAGACGCTCTCCTCCACGCCCTCGAGCGCGCGCTCGGCCAGCACCTGTTCGGCATGGGCCCGGGCGAGCAGGATCGCGGCATCCCACAGGCGAGCGAAGTCCGGGAAGCGCCGCCGTGCGCGATAGGCCGAATTGGTCGAGACCCCGACCCGCGCGCAGGCCGAACGGACATTGCCATTGTGCGAGAGATGCTCGCAGAACTGCGCCTGCCGTTCGGGGGTGAGGTACGGATCGGGTCCGGGCCTCGCCCGCTCAGCAAAAGTGGGAACCGGTTTTGCGCCCGGAGTGGGCGACACAAGATCGCCATCGGTGAGGGATTGGCCCACCCCGCTGCGACTAGCCTCGCCTTCGGCTTGGGAAGTCTCGCTCCCCTCCCGCATGCGGGAGGGGCTGGGGGTGGGCACGAGACCACTCGCGCCCTCCACCTGCCCGTTCGCCTCGAGCGAAGTCGAGAGGCCGGACGGTCCCAACGTGTCTCGACTACGCTCGACACGAACGGAACTGTGGGGCACGAGACCGCTCGCGTCGTCCACCTCCCACCCCCGCCCCGCAGGATGGGCTAGTTCATACCCCCGCGCGGCCTGGTCACTCCCTTCATGCCGTTCGCCCCGAGCGTGTCGAGGGGGAACGGCGTCATCTGGCTCATCAGGAATATCCCCCGGAAGCGTGAAACGATCGATTTGCGGCTGGTGAGTCATAAAGCGTCCTTACGTGGTTCACAGAACCGCGCAGGGAGGCACATTTATGGGGATGTAGGACAGCGAAACACACTTCCCCGTCACCCCGGCCGCCGAGCCGGGGTCCAGCTTCCTTGAAGCAGGGAGCCTGAGTAGCCTTGCCCCGGTTCAAGCCCGGGGCGACGACAAGTGTCAGTCCACGGCGAAGCGCCGCCGATGATCGGAGAACCGCTCCCCATCCTTGCGTTCGGTGCGGTGCCCGTTGACCTTCCACGGCTTGCACAGCTTGCACCCGGCGCGGGCGTTGCGCGGGCGGTGACGTTTATGATGCACGGAACTCAGCCTTTCTCTCCGCCGGCTGCTGGCGAAGCGGGCCGGTTAGGCGCGTCGAGCGAATTTGGCAAGCAAGGCATGGGAATTACGAAGCTGTCGGGTTGCAGTTTTTCGGACATAAAGGCCTCGCTTGGTTCTAGGCAAAGCCCGCAGCGAGGCAGATTTCTGGGGGGTGTAGGAAAGGGTGGATCGAAAGCTAATCTTCTCAGCCGTCTGGCGCTTTTCTCTCTGCAGAAGTGGCTTTGTCGTCCAACAGAGTAAGTAGATTTGTGAAATTGACGATGCCCCAACACTCTCTAATAGTCATAGAAATTAATACATACATCCAAAAACTTGAAAGCAAACGCGAAAATTCACGATTCCAAATCTCAAATTTTAATCCGCCGGAAGCCATTATTGCAATGTAAACAACGCAACAAAACAGTATAAGAATGGCCATCTGAAAACCATACACGTAATCTGATAATGGGTTTTGCTCGGAAATTATCCTTTCTCGAAACTCTCTATTGTTTAAGATTGTGGATGCACGAGCAGTCCAGGCAAATGCCATGCCTGCCAGAATCGATGCAGCGGGAAAGAGCGCTCTCTGAGCAAAGCTGAATCCATCTACAGAAAGACCGAAGACCAGCAAAAGTGCGATGGTTAGATCAAGCAAGACCCACTTTGACAACAACAAGCGATAGCCGATCTTCCGGCCAGACTTAGCGCGAAACCAAGGCCAGAACTCTTCAATCATCTGTCGGGTGTCGTAAGCGCTTGTACGCGGATCGTAGCGCATCAAGCATTCGAACTTTCAGGCCATCCAAACCATCGGGAAGGTTCAGCTTCTCCAGTAGCGGCGTCCCTCTGAGATAAATCGTACGTCCTTTAGAATGGCCCTTGTCCACGACCGTCGCACTGGCAGGATCTCCGACTGATGCAGCACTGCGAGCCATTTCCTCGACTACATCCTTGCTCAAGTCATTTCCGCGAGTTTCCACGGTCGTCTTATCACCGCGAATGACCTCGTTGTACTGCTCGGCAGGTTCATGGATCAGTTTGTACACATCGTGTGGATTTTCAAACTCTGCAACAAACTGAAATCGAGTAACGCGATCTGCGTTGTGAATTTGTTCAATGAATCCTTCTGGATCGCGCAATTCGTCCACCACAATCCGAAAACCAGCCTTCTGCGCGAAACTTGGATTGTTCAGGAGTTTCTGCAATTTGCTGGCTACCTCGGGCGCCTTGGCGGTCACCGATGATTTCTTTTCAATCACGCAAACTTGAATACGGGGATCGAAAACACCGTGGGCGTACGGCGCACGCTCACCTTCTGCCTCATAGAAGCGCTGACGCTGATCGTCGTATTGCGGCGTCGTTACCGACTGCACCCGACCAATCTGAAATGCGATTGCGTCTTCCGCAAACGACTCAGTCGCGGCAATGTGCCATTCACTACCGCCGCCAACCTCGGCGGCCGGATGAGCCCGAAAAGCATCAGAGATCACTTCATCTGCCCTTCGATCTTCAGCGAACAAATCTGACTGAACGACATCTTCGCAGCGAATTCGAAGTACATGCAGCCACTTTTCCATTTTGCCCCCTTTCGACCTCCAGAAACCAGTATTGACTTCGAATGGACATAAAGTCGAACAGAACTTCAAATGAGCAATTGCAAGCGGTTACAACTTAGTTTGAGACACATCCCTACTGTGAGAATGCCAGCCACCTAGCTTCGCGCCTTGCCGCCTTTGCGTAATCCAATCTCCCACCTGCACCATAGAAAGCCCAACCCCGGATCAAGTCCGGGGGTGACGCTACCCCCCTACCCTTCCCCCCGCCCCGGCGTTAAGCTCTCCCCCAATGCGCGGCGTCAGACCGCGCGAGGGATTGGAGAGCCTCATGTCCAGGACAAGCATTTACACCGCCGCGCTGGCCGCGCTGGCCCTGATCGGCAACGCGCCGGCCATGGCACAGGACACGGAGGCAAGCGCGGACGGCCCCGGCTTCACCATCGCCGCGCATCATGTCGGCATCAGCGTGCCCGATCTCGACGCCTCGATCGAATGGTATCACCGCATGCTGGGCTTCGAGCTGGTGCGCAAGATGTCCAAGCCCGAGGACCCGGAGATGGACTTCGCGCTGATCACCAATGGCAGCTTCAATATCGAGCTGTTCGCCGTGGTCGAGGACCGCCCCATGCCCGATTACCGCTTCGACCCCACGGCGGACCTCTATGTCCACGGGGTCAAGCATCTCGCCTTCGAGGTGGATGACGCCGTCGCCGCGGCCGAGGAGCTTGCGGCCAAGGGCGCCACCGTGCTGCTGGGCCCGGTGGTGACCGAGCGCACGACATATGTCTTCATCGCCGACAATGCGGGCAATCCGTTCGAGCTGATCGAGTTCAAGGAATAGGCTTGCCCCACTCCCCCACGCCCTAATCCAGCCAGGTGATCACGCGCCTGCCTTCATAGGCCGCGCCGATCCGCGCCACCTCGCCCACGCCCAGCCGCACGGGTTCGTCCAGCGGCGCGAGGGTCAGTCCATTGAAGCTCCGCGCGCCCGCTTCGGGCCTTGCCTCCAGCACGCGCTCGTCATCCAGCTCCAGCCTGATCCAGCGGGCGATGCAATGCGCCTCCCCATCCGCCAGCGCCTCCACCCGCGCCTCGCTGCGGTCCTTGGGCGGGAAGGTTTCTTGCGCAAAGTCGAAGCGGAACAGCTGCGCCGCGCCGGTCAACAGGGCCAACTCGCTCGTCCCCACGCGCCGCTGATAGGTGGGGATGACATCGGCAAAGGGGGTGAGGTCGAAGCCCGCCGCGCTCTCCACCGCGCCGCAGCGGTCATAATCGCTCCAGCTGGCCAGCGCCGCATGCAGGCTGGCCGCGCGCGGCATGCAGGGGGCGCCCGGTGCCAGCAGGCGCGCGCGGGCATCGGCAATGGCGGGGAGCGGATCGAAGCCGAGAAGCGTATCGGCAAAAATATCGCAGACGAGCATGTCCGCCTTGCGCGGCAGGTGCTCGCCAACCTGCAAGTGGCGCGAATGGGCGGTGATCACGCTGATGCGATCCGCCAGGCCGTTGGCAGTGGCGATCTCGCGCGCGAATTCGGCCGCGACCGCGCTGGTCTCGCAGGTCACCACCTGCGCGCCGGCGCGGGCCGCCATCAGCGCCAGCATCCCTGCCCCCGTGCCGATCTCCAGCACCAGCATGCCGGGACGGATCGCCGAACGCAGCGCCGCATCCCAGGCTGCATTGCGACGCGTGTCGTTCATCATCGCGGCGTGATAGCCGGGCAGGAGCGAGGAGAGCATGTGCCGCGCCCGCATGCGCAATTCGGCATCCTCGGGCGCGGCGGCCAGCGCCTTGCGCGCCAATTGCATCGCGCGGAGGGGCGCGTCCATCCCCGCCACCGCTTCGGCCAGGCCGAGCAATTTTGCCGGATAGTCCGGCGCGCCGTGCAGCTTCGCCTCGAATGCGGCGATGAAGCCCTCGACGTCGCGCGCCATCAGCCCGCTTCTTGCATCCGCTTGAGCATTGGCCTCAGATATTGCCCGGTATAGCTGGCTTGCGTCTTGGCGACGTCCTCCGGCGTGCCCTCGGCCACGATCTCCCCGCCGCGCACACCGCCATCGGGCCCAAGGTCGAGGATCCAGTCCGCCGTCTTGATCACGTCCAGATTGTGCTCGATCACCACCACCGAATTGCCCTGGTCGACCAGCCGGTGCAGCACTTCGAGGAGCTTGCGGACATCCTCGAAATGCAAGCCCGTGGTCGGCTCATCCAGGATGTAGAGCGTCTGCCCGGTGCTGCGCTTGCTGAGCTCCTTGGCGAGCTTCACCCGCTGCGCCTCACCGCCTGACAGCGTGGTCGCCTGCTGGCCCACCTTGACATAGCCGAGCCCGACCTCGTTCAGCATATGCATCTTGTCGCGGATCGGCGGGACGGCCTTGAAGAACTCCTCCGCATCCTCGATCGTCATGTCGAGCACGTCGGCAATCGAGTGCCCCTTGAACTTCACCTCGAGCGTTTCGCGATTGTAGCGCTTGCCGTGGCATTCCTCGCAGGTGACGTAGACATCGGGCAGGAAGTGCATCTCGATCTTGATCAGCCCGTCGCCCTGGCACGCCTCGCACCGGCCACCCTTGACGTTGAACGAAAAGCGCCCGGGCTTGTAGCCGCGCGCCTGCGCCTCGGGCAGGCCGGCGAACCAGTCACGGATCTGGGTGAAGGCGCCGGTATAGGTGGCCGGGTTGGAGCGCGGTGTGCGGCCGATGGGCGACTGGTCGATCTCGATCACCTTGTCGCAATATTCGAGGCCGGTGACCTTCTCATGCGGGCCGGCGACCACGCGGGCATTGTTGAGTGCGCGGGCGCTGGCGGCATAGAGTGTGTCGATGGTGAAGCTGGACTTGCCGCTGCCCGAGACGCCGGTGATGCAACAAAAGGTGCCGAGCGGGATCGCGCCGGTGACGTTGCGGAGGTTGTTGGCCGTGGCGCCGTGCACGGCCAGCTTCTTGCCATTGCCCTTGCGGCGCTTGGCCGGAACCGCGATTTCGCGCGTGCCGTTGAGATAGGCCGCGGTGAGGCTCTTCTTCGATTTGAGGATCTGCTTGAGCGTGCCCTGCGCCACCACTTCGCCGCCATGCACGCCCGCGCCGGGGCCAAGGTCGACAATATGGTCGGCGCTGCGGATCGCATCCTCGTCATGCTCGACCACGATCACCGTATTGCCGAGGTCGCGCAGCCGCTTGAGCGTTTCCAGCAGGCGATCATTATCGCGCTGGTGCAGGCCGATCGAAGGCTCGTCGAGCACGTAGAGCACGCCGGAAAGCCCGCTGCCGATCTGGCTGGCGAGGCGGATGCGCTGGCTCTCCCCGCCGCTCAGTGTTCCGGAAGTGCGGTCGAGATTGAGGTAGTCGAGCCCGACATTGTTGAGGAAGCCCAAGCGCTCGACGATCTCCTTGAGGATGGCCTTGGCGATTTGGTTCTGCGTCTCGGAAAGTTGCGAAGGAAGTGCGGTAAACCACTCCAATGCATCGGAAACCGAGTAGCGCGTCGGCGTAGAGATATCGGTATCGGCAATCTTCACCGCCAGCGCCTTTTCATTGAGGCGCGCGCCGTGGCAGGTCTCGCAAGGCTGAGCGGTCTGGAACTTGGACAGCTCTTCGCGCATCCACGCGCTGTCTGTCTGCAGCAGGCGGCGGTTGAGATTGCCGATCACCCCTTCGAAGGGCTTGGTGACGGTATATTCCTTGCGCCCATCCTTGAAGGTGAGCTCCACCGGATAGCCTTGCGTACCGAACAGGATGATGTCGCGCTGGTCCTGCTCGAGCTGGTTCCACGGCGTTTCGAGATCGAAGCCGTAAGCCTTGGCGAGACTGGTGAGCACCTGCATGTAATAGGGCGATGGCGGGTTGGACTTGGCCCAGGGCACCACTGCGCCCTTCTTCAGCGTCAGCTCCTCATTCGGCACGACCAGCTGCGGATCGAACAGTTGCTTCTCGCCAATCCCGTCGCAAGTCGGGCAGGCACCCTGCGGCGCGTTGAAGCTGAACAGGCGCGGCTCGACTTCCTCGATGGTGAAGCCGGAGACCGGACAGGCAAACTTCTCCGAAAAGACGATGCGGTTGGCGGGGATGCCCGCGCCCTTCATCGCGCCTCCCGATGCCTCCTCATCCTCGCGGCCCGGCACTACGCCGTCCGCCAGGTCGACATAAGCCAGCCCCTCGGCCAGCTTGAGCGCGGTCTCAAAAGAGTCGGCCAGCCGCGTCTCGATCCCCTCCTTCACCGCCAGGCGATCGACCACCACTTCGATGTCGTGCTTGAACTTCTTGTCGAGCGCGGGCGCATCCTCGATCCCGTACATCTCGCCATCCACCCGCACACGGGTGAAGCCGGCCTTCTGCCACTCGGCCAGCTCCTTGCGGTATTCGCCCTTGCGACCGCGCACCACGGGCGCGAGCAGGTACAGCCGCGTGCCTTCGGGCAAAGCCATCACCCGGTCGACCATGTTGGAGACGGTCTGCGCTTCGATCGGCAGGCCAGTGGCGGGCGAGTATGGCACGCCCACGCGCGCCCAGAGCAGGCGCATATAGTCGTAGATCTCGGTGACGGTGGCGACGGTCGAGCGCGGATTGCGGCTGGTGGTCTTCTGCTCGATCGAGATGGCGGGGCTGAGCCCGTCGATATGCTCGACATCGGGCTTCTGCATCATTTCGAGGAATTGCCGCGCATAGGCGCTCAGGCTCTCGACATAGCGCCGCTGCCCCTCGGCATAGATCGTGTCGAAGGCCAGCGAGCTCTTGCCGCTGCCCGAGAGGCCTGTGATGACGATCAGGCTATCGCGCGGCAGGTCGATATCGACGCCCTTGAGATTGTGCTCGCGCGCGCCGCGTACGGAAATTGTGGTGAGAGCCATAGGGGTCCCGATTTGGTGTGTTCGCGAGCAAGAGTCCAGTGGACCTTTGGCGAGGGTCGCCAATGGTGTTTGTTCACCAAATGTTCGATGGCGTCAAGGGAGTGCTATGCTTCCTCCCCATGCCCCCCTAGTCGACCTAGTCCTGCTTACCCATGAAAAGTCCGCGGATATCCAGCGTGTGCCCAGCATGATCTGTATCGGGCATGGCGATCATGAAAGTCCCGCCGACCTCTTCGGCAAAAGGTCCGAAGAAATAACCATTGGCAATTCCGACATCGGTCAAGCCGCTGAACACTTCGGCCTGGTGCAGATTGCCGCCCGAAACGAGGCCGCCTTCGATAGTGAAATCACCGAAATTGCGGCTGCCGGTTGAATTGCGGTCATTGCCGGTGAGCGACAATGCACCGTTCCAGGTAGCTGCGGCGAAATCGACGGAGATCGAGGAAGTCCCGTCAACCAAATAGAAAATACTGTCCGCGCCGTTGCTGCTGGCAAAGCCCTGCGCGACGCCGGTGTAGCTTGCGCTGCCCGTGGTTGGGACCTGGATCAGGTCCGTTTCGAAACCGAAGACGAACATCTGGCTGGTCGAGGAGTCGCTGTAGCCACTGGTGCGCTCGACGATTGCAAAGGATGTGTATGTGAGTTCGACCAGCGAGTTGCCCGGCCCCGGCTTCAGCAGCCGCGCAGTATGCTCGATATTGGGGTCCAGATCATTGGCATAGGCCGTGAACTGGTCGTCTGACGCTCCACTGTCGATCTGCGTGTCGTCGAAGGGGTGATCGTTGGAAAACCGCCATAGGTTATTGCTAGTGGGATCATAGCTGACCGTGCAGCAATCCAGCGCGCTGCCCACTGAGATGGACTGGCTCAATATATCGCCCGTCACCGAGTCAACATCGGACGAACTGGATACCGCGACGGAACTGAAACTGCTCGGCCCGTTCAAATCAAGAAATCCATCCGAGAGGTAGCGGAATGCAGGATCGCTCGCTCCAACCATGGTCCCGGAATAGTCGAACGTGCCATTGTTTGAGCGGAATGCCGCGCCGACTTCCTCCGCGGCCGGTCCGAAGAAGCTACCCTGCCATGTCCCCGCAACACCAGCGAGCGTGAATGTACCGGAGAAACCGGTCGAGGAGATATTGGCACTTCCGCTGTAGGCGTAATTGCCGCCGGTCGGTCCGCCGCCATTAGAATTGAAGACGGTCGTCATGCCATCTACGTTGACGGTACCGGTCCCAAAATTGGCTTCCAGCTGGCCCGCCTGGAACAGCGAAGTACGGAACAGTTTCGGACTGTCTCCCGGCTCGGTAGTAGCACCCAGCAGATACACATCATAAGTCGCGGTGCCGGTGGGCATGCCGCCGGCCTGGGTGGGGATCCCAAACAGGAAGGAGTCCGCTGTCACCGTGAACGTGGAGCCGTTCTGCAACTGCCGAACCAGCAATCCGTTGCTCACATAGTTGAGATTGAGGTCACTCGTATCCGGGAAGACACCGACCAGCAGGTTCTCGAACCCGTTGGTCACCGAGACTTGATATTCGCGATAATTGACCCGCGCGCCACCCTCGGTAACAACAAGCGCCGAAGGACCGAATTGACGCACTCCGTCGGGCCTGGTGACGGTGTAGGTGCCGTTTGCCGGATTGTACGCAAAGGTCAGCGTCTGCGCAGACGTAGTCCCATTGGTCACGATCGCGGATCCGTCCACGCTCGCTTCCTGCGTTACCGCGATATTGTAATAAGTCGTCGAACTCGTCGGATTGATCAGCGATCCGGAGGTCGGCGTCGGTGTCGGTACCGGTGTGGGCGTGGGTGTCGGCGCCGGACTGGGCGTAGGCGTTCCGCCCCCACCACCGGTCGGAGGAGTGGGCGTGCTGTTGGTCCCTCCACCACCGCCGCCGCCACATGCAGCAAGAGCGCAAGCGAGCACGACGACAGAAGCCTGCCGAAGCAAGGACACTTGTTTCACGAAAATCCTCTCCCCCAACTCAGAATGCGGCGGTGATCCCAACTTCTACCGCAACACGTTGATAGTCATAAATTTCTACAGTGGAATAGTTTCTTTCACCGCGCAGACTGACAATCGGGGCAAAACTGCCCACGCGCAAAGAACGCAAGGTGGCCGACAGTCCTGCAGAGAGCCTGTCATCGACACGCCGACGCGGATAGAGGAACAATCGCTTGTCCGCTTCGAGGTGATCGTAGCCCATGTTGAGGACGAGCGTAGTCTCCCCGAATTCGCGATAGAGATAGGTCGAAAGCCCACCACTGGCGGTCGAATAGCCCGGGTCGCGGGAAATCTGCCTGCTGCCATTGAGGCTCGCCCCTCCGCCGAAGCGGGCGCTAAAGGCACGGTCCAGCCCGATATCGGCCGACAGGCGATGGTTGTCGCGCAAGTCGTTGAGTTTGTCGTCGGTGTAGATGACCGAGGCACTGGCAGTCAGGCGCGAGCGTTCTCCGGTCGGGTGTCGGTAATCGGCGTTAACGCCATAGCCCAGCGTGTAGGGATCTTGCCCGAACCAGCGCCAATTCACCGTACCGGCAATGCTCAGCCTGTCCGAACCGATGCGGTATTCCGGACCCGCCTGCAGGGCGAGCACGTAATCGTCAAATTCGCTTTCGCGATAAAAGCGGCCAAGTGCGTTGACACGCACCAGCAGGTCGATCCCTTCGTCCAGCCCTTCGCGGAAATAGCCCTGCCCGCGCAGCGCGATGCCAATGCCGGACTGCGCCTGTGCATCTTCGCTGAGGTCGAAATCGCCGATGATCGTGCCGAGCGTCTCGGACGTGGTGGCACGGTTGATATTGCTGTCGGGCGCGATGGCGACCTGGAAGGAACCGCCCAGAGGTTTGCGGGCATTGAGCGCCGCAGCATAGAATTCGATCGCCTGCTCCACCGCGCTGGGCAGTCCGGCGGCCTGCGCGGCGCGCAGTTCGCGCTCCGCATCGCCATAATTGCCGAGCGCCACCTGCATGCGCGCAAGCTCCACGCGAACGCGCGCGGCATCGGGCTTCTCGTCGAGGATTTCGCGCAGCAACACGGCGGCATCACGATGGCGGCCAAGCTTGTCTGCCAGCATCAGCGCAAGCCGGAAACGCGCCTCGGTCCGCAGCTCGATATCGGGATTGGTGGCGAGCGCGCGATAGGCTGCCTCGGCCGTTTCGAAGTCGCCCCGCTCGCGCGCCTCGTCGGCAAATCCGAACAATTGCGCCGGCGTGAGCGAGACGCTCTGCCCTGCTGGCGCATCCCCTCCATCCTGCGCGGCCACAGGCAATGCATGCACAAGGGCAAGAGCGCCCAGGAGGGTTCGAACGTGTCGCATTAAGGAGGAAAAGTCAGTCTGATAGGTCTCGAACGCGCTGATATGGCGCGGTTTTGGCCATTATCCAACTGCCAAGCCGCCGTCTTGTGATAATACGTCACCATGCACCGCCTTTTCGTTGCCATTCGACCGCCCGGGCCTGTCATCGACGCGCTGTTCGATACGATGGAAGGACTCGAAGGCGCGCGTTGGCAGTCGGACCTCCAACTGCATCTGACCCTTCGTTTCATCGGCGAGGTCGAGCGCCCGCAGGCGGAGGATATCGCACAGGGCCTTTCGCGCCTGACCTTTGCGCCCTTCGAACTCGCCATTGCAGGCGTCGGGCATTTCGAGAAGAAGGGCCGCCCCCATGCGATCTGGGCGGCCATTGCCCCGTCGCGCGCACTGACGGACTTGCAGGCGCGCGTGGAACAGGCCTGCCAGCGCGCCGGTGTCGAGCCGGAGACGCGCAAATTCGTGCCCCACATCACGATCGCCCGCCTCAATGCCGCAAGCGGCGACATTGCACCCTGGCTGGCACGCCATGAGGGGCTGAACCTTGCTCCCTTCGAGGTAAGGCATTTCCTCCTGTGCGAAAGCCACCTCTCCAAGCACGGCTCTGACTATGAGGATATTGCCCGCTTCCCGGCCTGACCTATCGATACTATCTAGGCGGAATGGAACAGACCTCGACCACCGCCGCAGCCGACCTCCCGCCGATTCCCGAAGCCTCTGGCATCTTCGCACAGCCTTCCGCCCTGCCCTTCCAGGCGCCCGATTTCAGCGCCATCAAGGACGAAGATTACCAGCCTGCCATCGAGCAGGGGATTGCCATCAAGCTGGCCGAAATCGCGCATATCGCGGGCAATCCCGAAGCGCCGACATTCGCCAACACCATCGAGGCGATGGAGAGGACCGGGCAAATGTTCGGCCGTGCCTATGCCGTGTTCGGTCAGCTGGTCAGCGCCAATACCAATGCCACGCTCGATGCGGCCGATACCGCGCTCTCGCCGCAGATCGCCGCCATGTGGGATGCGATCTATCTGAACGAGGCGCTCTTTGCCCGGGTCAAGGCAGTGCATGACGCGAAGGACACGCTCGACCTGAGTGAAGAGCAGGCCATGCTGCTCGAGACGACCTATGCCGATTTCGTCCATCGCGGCGCGCTGCTGGACGACGCAGCGAAGGAAGAGCTGCGCGACATCAATTCGCGCCTGTCGAGCCTGCAGACGAGTTTCAACCAGTCGCTCAAGGAAGCAACCAACGAGGCCGCGCTGCTGGTCGAGACGCGCGAGGAACTGTCCGGCCTGTCCGAAGCGCAGATCGCCGCCGCGGCCAAGGCCGCCAAGGAGCGTGGACATGAGGGCAAGTTCCTGCTCACCGTGCAGAACACTACGCAGCAGGCGCAATTGGCCGTGCTCGACAACCGCCAGCTGCGCGAAAAGCTCTACCTTGCCTCGATCACGCGCACCTCGCATGGCGGAGAGCACGATACGCGCGCTACGGTGCGCGAAATGGTTTCCTTGCGCGCCCGCAAGGCCGCCCTGTTCGGCGAGGACAATTTCGCCAGCTGGCAGATGTATGACCGGATGGTCGATGGTCCAGCGGGCGCGCTCGACTTCCTCAACGCCATGGTGCCGGCCCTCGCCGACACGCAAGGCCGCGAGGCGCAGGCGATCAATGAAAGGATCGCGCAGGACGGTCACAATTTTACCGTCGAGCCTTGGGACTGGCCCTATTATGCCGAGAAGATCCGTCAGGAACGCTACGACTTGGATGAAAGCGCCATCAAGCAATATTTCGAGGTCGACCGCGTGCTCGAAGACGGCGTCTTCTACATGGCGAACAAGCTCTACGGCGTGAGCTTCGAGAAGCGCGATGACATTCCCGCCTATCACGAGGATGTGTCGGTCTATCTCGTGCGCGATAAGGATGGCAGCGATCTGGCGCTGTTCTATTTCGATCCCTTTGCCCGACCGAGCAAGCAGGGCGGCGCTTGGATGAGCAATTTCATCGAGCAAAGCCATTTGCTGGGAGACCTGCCGGTCATCACCAATACGCAGAACGTCGCTCCGCCGCCCGAAGGCGAGCCAGCGCTGGCCAGTTTCGATGACGTGATCACCATGTTCCACGAATTCGGTCACGCGCTGCACGGCATGTTCGCCGACCAGCAATATCCCTCGCTTTCGGGCACAAACACCGCGCGCGACTGGGTCGAATTCCCGAGCCAGTTCCACGAGAATTTCGCCACAATTCCCGAAGTGCTGCGCAATTATGCACGCCATTGGCAGACCGGCGAAACGATCCCGATGGAGCTGGTCGAGGCGATCGCAAGGGCGCGCAAGTTCGACCAGGGCTATGCCATGGGTGAAGCGCTCACCGGCGCCCTCCTCGATATGGATTGGCATCATCTTGCCGCCGGACAAACCCCAGAGAATGTCGAAGATTTCGAAGCCAAAGCACTGGAAAATCTCGACCTTCATACCGAACTTGTGCCGCCGCGCTATCGCTCGACCTATTTCTCGCACATTTTCGGCGGCGGCTATGCGGCGGGTTATTATTCCTATCTCTATACCGAGATGCTGCACCACGACGCCTATGATTTTGTCGCGCAGAATGGCGGCATGACCCGCGAAATGGGCGAGCGGATCCGTGACACGTTCCTCAGCCGTGGCCATTCGCGGCCCTATGAAAAAATGTATCGCGATTTCACCGGGCGCGACCCGCAGGTTGAGCCGATGCTCAAGGCGCGCGGGCTGATGGAGGCCTAGGCCAGCGCCTAAGCCAATGAGAGCGCCCTTGCGCCGGGCTCGCCAAGCCATCTTGCATTGGTCTGCCAGATGGAAGCGATCATCGCTTCGGTGAGAGCCTGTTCGGGTGGTCCCTCTGCGCGCAACTCGCCCTCGCCAAGCACCAAGACATGATCGGCATGGTTCATCGCCATGGCGAGGTCGTGCAGCACGAGGATGACACCGGTCCCGGCAACGGCGGCAGCGCGGAGATGCCGCATCATCGCCTGCTGGTGGCCGAGGTCGAGTGCGGCCAAGGGCTCATCGGCAAGGATCCAGTCCGGCTCACCAGCCAGCACGCGCGCCAGCAGCGCGCGCGCCAGCTCGCCGCCAGACAGCGTGGCGGTCTTGCGTTGGGCGAAGTCTGTGAGGTCCACCGCTGCCAGTGCTGCCGCGACCTTGTCCGGCGCCCTATCGCCATGCGGCAGGCGGCCAAGCGCGACCAGCGCCTCGACCGACAGGTTCCACGCCACTTCCGCCCGCTGCGGGAGGTATCCGATACGCCGCGCACGGGTTTCCGCGGCTAGGTCGTGAAGCCTGATCCCGTCGAACAGGACTTCTCCGTTCGAAGGCTCAATCAATCCCGCCAGGCATCGCAGCACGGTCGATTTGCCCGCGCCATTAGGTCCGCAAATCGCGGTGATCTTGCCCGGTGCAAAACTGGCCGAGACATCGCGCAAGACCGGTGCGCCATCCAGTTCGATCGAGAGATTGCAGGCTTCGAGCATCAGGCAATCTCCCGCCGCAGCTTGAGCAGAAGCCAGAGGAAGAAGGGCGCGCCAATCAAGCTGAGCGCAATGCCGAGGCGTAGCTCGGTCACCAACGGCAGGATCCGGCATAACATGTCTGCCAGCAGCACCAGCAGTGATCCGGCAAGCGCGCTAGGCAGCAGTAGTTTCGAAGGCCTGCCATCGGTCAGCGGGCGAACGAGATGTGGCACAATCAGCCCGACAAATCCGATTATCCCCGCCACCGCCACGCCGCTGCCGACGGTCAGCCCGATCCCGGCGATCAACAGCCAGCGCAGGCGCACGGCATCAACGCCGAGCGAGCGCGCAGCCTCCTCCCCTAATGTCAGCGCATCGAGCGCCTTGCCTGTGCGAAGCAGGATGGCAATTCCCAGCAGCGTCAGCGGCGCTGCGATCTGCACATCACCCCAACTGCGATCGGTCAGTGCACCCATCAGCCAGGTGACCATGGCGCTCATGGCAAAGGCATTGGGCGCGAGGCTGAGCACCAGCGAAGTCAGCGCCCCGGCGAGGCTGGCGATCATCAGGCCGGCAAGCGTAAACAGCGCGATCCCGCCATTGCGCCCGGCGATCAGCGACAGCAGCGCCATGGCCCCGCCCGCGCCCACGAGCGCGAACAGCGGCAGCACCAGCCCGGAGCCGATACCGAAGAACAAGGCCGTAACCGCACCAAGCGCCGCGCCGGGTGCGATACCGAACAGGCCCGGATCGGCGAGCGGGTTGCGCAGATATCCCTGCATCGCTGCACCCGCAACGCCCAGCCCTGCCCCGATGGTCACTGCCAGCAGCGCGCGCGGCAGGCGCAGTTCCATCACGATCAGTGCGGCATTGGGCGTCTCCGTACCCAGCCAAACACGGCCCGCCAGCAGCGATGCTGGGATCGCCACGAGCAGGAGCAAGCCGAAGATCAGCGCGGCGCGGTTCATGAAAGCCCCTCGCGGATATCCGCCAACCGCTCGAGCGCGCGCGGGACGCTCGGCCCGGCGCAATAGAAGAGCGAGGGATCGAAGCTCTCATGGCGCATGTCCGACAGCTGCCCGAGCACCGGGTGTGAGAGCATGCGCTCATCCGAGGAGGTCAGCAGCAAGTGTGGCGGATCGGCCAGCACCTGCTCCAGCGGGAGGTAAGCGCCCTGCCCCAGCCCGCGCGCTGCGGAGTGCAGCGCAAAGCCGCTGTGATCGAGAATGGCCGCAACCAGGCTCTCCGGCCCCGGTACGATACCGCCTTCCTGCCACAGCAAGGTGTCGATCGGCGCGCCATGGCCTGCGCTCGCTTCAAGGGCCGCATCGATCCGCGCGACAAGCTCCTCCCCGCGATCTGTATGGCCCGCCAGCGCCGCCAGCGTACGCACCTGGTCCCGCGCTTCACCGAAATTGGATGCCACGTCCACGGTCTCCACCCGCATGCCGAGCCGCTCGAAAGCGGCGCGCGTGGCTGGGGCCAGGAAGCTGCCCGCCACAACCACATCGGGTTGCAGCGCGAGCACTTCCTCCACCGCGCCGCTGGTCGAATGGAAACTGCGCGCTAGGTCGAGCGGCATGGAAGTACTCGCCGAATCCCGGCTGTAATGCGAGATCGCCAGCAATTGCTGTTTGTCCGCCACCTCGGCGAGCACTGCATCCGCGCAGGGGTTAAGGCTGACAATGGTGGGCAGACCGTCATGCTGAGCCACAGGCCCGGTCTGCTGGCATCCGGCCAGCAACAGGAGGCAGGCGATCCACCTCACAACCAAGCCCTGACACCCAAAAAGGCTGCGCGGCCCTGCGTCGCATAGCCAGCCGCGGTCTGGTATTGCTCGTCCCAGGCATTCTCGATCCGGCCAAACAGCTCGATATCGTCACTCAATCGCCAGTTCGCGCGCAGGTCGAGCACTGCATAGCCATCCAGCCGGACCAAGTTGGCGGCATCGTCATAGCTCGCCGAAACCACCCGCAGATCGGTACCCAGCGCAAACCCATCACCCGCCTGCCAATCGAGCGACAGCGTGGCTGCGTGGCGTGGCCGCCGGGGCAGGATCTTGCCGAAATTGGCCGAGGAAGCGGAACGGTCCTCGCTATCGATATAGGAATAGGCGCCATGCGCTCGCCAATTATCGCCGATGCGCCAATCCGCCTCAATTTCGACGCCTTGCCCACGCGTGCGACCGGTATTGTCATAGGTGCCGAAGGGCCTATTTTCGCAGATGCCCGTGGTCACGCCGAAGCAGGAGGCGAACAGGATCTGGTCCCGCGTGACGCGGTGGAATAATATTGCCTGCACATCGAAATCCTGCCCGTCGAGGGCGATGCCGGCATCCACGGACCGGCTCTTCTCGGGTCGCAGTCCGGAATTTCCGTAATCGGAATGGAGCTGGAACAGGCTGGGAGCCTTGAACCCTTCGCCATAGGAGGCGGTGAGGTGGAAGCCCGATCCAATCGAGGCGGCAGCATCGGCACCGAAGCTCCATTGGCCGCCAAAGTCGCGATGTTCGTCCCGCCGCAACCCCACGGCAAAATGCAGCGGATCATCGTCATAATCGAGCTGGACATAGGCCCCGCCTGCGGCCGTCCTGCGCGGCGCGTCGAACAGCGTCTCGAAACGCGTCCATTCACCTTCACCGCCGAAGGAGAGGCCGAACTCGGAATCGAGCCTCGTATGTCCGCGCAGCTCGGCACGGCGGCTCGTGCCATCGGTCGTGTATCCGGGCTGCGATCCCAGTGCTGGATCGTAATTTTCGCGCTCGCTGTCGGACTGTGAGAGGGACAGGGAGAGACCAAGCCCATTGGCGAAATAGTCGAGACCTGTGGCGGCCGAGAGCTGGCGGATGCGCTGGTATTCTCCGGTATCCGCAAGGACAAAATCGGGCGCGGGAAAGCCGTCTATATCGGTTCGCCCACGGGCATAGCGCGTGCTGGCAAACAGGCTCAGCCCACGGGCAAGTTCGACCTCGCCTTGCGCAACCAGCTCGGCCTGACGAAAGCCGTCATCCTCGATCCCGCCCGCAGCAGCCGAAAATCCGTCGCTCCTGGCATAACCGCCGCGAAGACTGAGCGATGCCAAACCGGATTCCAGCCCGACACCGCCAGTCGCATAGAGGCCGTCATTGCTCCCATATTCCAGCGAGGCGTCGGCGCCTTCGGTAAATCCTGTCGTCAGCAGCAAGACACCGCCAATCGCATCGCTGCCCCAGATGGTGGAGTTGGAACTACGCTGCAATTCCACCTTGCTCAGATTACCCATCGCAAGCGAGCCGAAATCGAAGCCACCCGAAGGCGAGGCCGGATCGGCCATGCGCACACCGTCGAGCATGACCAGCAATTGCTCGGCTTCCGCCCCGCGCACCCTGATCCCCGTGAAGCTTCCCTGCGGCCCGTTGCGGCTGGCGGTAACGCCCGGTGCACGTTGCAGCAGGCGGGTGATGTCAGCGCCCTGCACCTGCGCAACATCGCCCTGGTCGAAGATGCTCACGGCAATGCCGTTCCATTTGAGATATTCGGGGCTACCCGTTGCCAGAACGGTGATGAGGTCATCGCGCAATTGGTCGGCGATCACGATCCGCTCGCCCGCACCGTCCTCAGGCGCCCCTTCCTGCGCCGCGACCGGGAATGGGACGAGGCAGAAGCCCAGCAGAAAAAATCCAAGAGAACGCAAATTTTCCTCCACAAACAACGCATTTGCGCCGTTCATGGCAGGAGCACTGCGCGAGGGACGCGCGGCACTTCCGCTGGCTCTCGGTGCACCCCGCCCGAAGCCGAACGACCGCCAATCGGACCAGGTCTCCTGGCTCGCCGGATCATCGCGCCGCCCCGCCTTCCCGCACCTTTCGGAACAGTGGCATATCGGGATGGAGCTCCCCGGTCACAGTTGCGGGGGCAGCGCAGGATTTGGAGTCACCTCCTCACCTGCTTCCCTCTTAGGTCCGGTCTCCCGGACAGTCCGTGACGTCAGGCAGTCTGATAGGTCCGCGCCCGTCTTGGGGCAAGGTTAACGCTTCGCCCCTATACGTCCCGATCCGAGACGCGGGGATTTGCCTGCGCGCGCAGGCAGCCGATCCGTCCTACGCGCGACAGCGCGCTTTCCCGCACACCGACGGAGTTTCGTAAACTGGCTCATCCAATTCGCCCCGGCCGAGAGGCTCCGCGCTCTTACTTGCGCGCGAAACCGCGCAGGGGCGGGACGAAGCGGCTTGCCCTGCTCGCCCTCGCGATTGCCGTGCCGGCCATGGCTGCCCCTGGCATGGACAGGCAGGAGAACGAAGGCCCGACCATTACCTTCCCGATGGCCGACGTACCCGATCTTGCAGAGCGAGAAGTGGAATCCTGGATCCAGTTCGAGGAGCAGGTTCTCCCGCTCGAGCCATCCGCAGACAGCTTCACCGGCCCGATCGCCGCCTCGCTCAAGCTTACCGGCAGCAGCACGGACATGCGCCGGGCCAAGCAATGCTTGGCGATGGCGGTCTATTACGAGGCAGCCAGCGAAGGACTCGACGGACAGCGCGCCGTAGCGCAGGTCGTGATGAACCGGGTCCAGCACCCGCATTTTCCCAACACGGTGTGCGGCGTTGTGTTCGAAGGATCGGAGCGCAGCACCGGCTGCCAGTTCAGCTTCACCTGCGACGGCTCGCTTAACCGCAATCCCTCGACCCGCGCCTTCGCCCGCGCGCAATCCGTGGCAAGCGCTGCGCTGGATGGCTATGTCTACCAGCCCGTCGGCTTGGCCACCCATTACCACACCACCAGCGTGAACCCTTATTGGGCAAGCTCGCTTGATCCGGTGGGCCGCGTCGGCCTGCACCAGTTCTACCGCTGGCGCGGTTCGGCCGGACGTGCATCCGCCTTCGTCGCCAGCTATGGCGGCGGCGAGCCGCTACCCGCCCGAACCTACAGTTCTGCCAGCCATGCGCCGGTCGAGGCCCAAATCCCCGTCCAGCGGGTGGCAGCGCCGCCTGTTTCGCGCAGCATGGCCCCCGCGTCGCCGCCCGCCCTGCCCTCACTGGAAATTGCCGGCCACGAACTATCGGGCACGGTCAATGCGGAATATGCACGAAGCGGCGAATGGCTCGTCCAGCCCTGAGGCGAAACGACCCTGCGAAGAGCAGGGACAAGAAATCGGAAACCATTCCTTCGAACATTCGCTTAGCTACAAGCGGTTAGTATGCCCGAAAGGCCCGCATTGCGCGCCCTTTGAGTCTTCGGGATATCGCACATGTCTATTCGCTTCTCCGCTCCTCGCTCTGCCATTCGCAACCGGATGGAGACTGCCGAGGCCCAGTCGCACTGTGCCCTGCCGGCAAATGACAATGGCGCGGGCCTCAGCAACGACACCATGCTTCATGCCGCCCTGCGTCATTTCGCCGATCACGGCCTTGCTGCTGCACGAGAGGCGCGCAGGCATGCCGAGGATGCACGCGCAGCAGGCGATGATCAGACTTATGAATGGTGGCTGGGCATCTGCCGGGCCCTTGACCGGCGCATGGCCCGCGAACTCGACCGGCAAGCCATTGGTAGCTCACAGGTAAAGCACGTCTAGGGGTTCAAACGGTAAGCGACCGGTTAACCCAGCGGTGATCTTTGCCCGATAACTTCGGCGTGACGAATGGGAGGCAAGTGATGTCCCCGAAGCGGACCATGCTGACATTTCTGATCGGCGCCATTTGCGGCGGTGCCATGGCATTGCTGGTGCTGGGCGAAGGCAGCGTGCCGCTGATCGCCTCAGGCCTGGCGCTCCTTTCCGCCGGCATCGCCCTGGCCTTGGCTCGCCTGTTGACGATCCGCGCACGCGATACCAATGCGGCGCAACTTCAGGCCGAAATGGCGGTGGAGATACGGCACCGGGCGCGTACAGACACGGTCACCGGCCTCGCCAATCGCGAAGGCTTCGAAGTCGCCATCGGCCAATGGTTCGACGATGGCGAACAGGATGGCACCTTCCTCTTCTGGCTCGACCTGCATCGGTTCACCGAGGTAAACGATACATTGGGCCACCAGATCGGCGACAAGGTGCTGCACGAAATGGCCGAAAGGTTGCGCAAGCGTGCACCCTACGATGCCATCCTTGCCCGCTTCGGCAGCGATGAATTCCTGGTCGGCGTGCGCCTTGCAGGGAAAAACGAGGCAGAGGCACTGGCAGGCGCAATCTCGGCCGACCTCGCCACGCCCATGCGCATTTCCGGCCACCGCATCGAATCCGGTGCGGCGATCGGCATTGCCGAGCTAGGTGACAAGACGAGTAGTCTCGAAGACCTCATGCAACAGGCCGATCTCGCCCTGTTCCATGCCAAGTCCGGCGCCAGGCATCACATCTGTTTCTTCAACAAGGCGATGTCGCGCAATCTGGTGCGGCGCAAGGAAATCGAGGCCGAATTGCGCGCAGCGATCCAGAAGGATGAATTGTCGATCTATTTCCAGCCGATCATCGAGCTGGAAAGCGGCAAGATCCGCGCCTTCGAGGCGCTGGTGCGCTGGTTCCACCCGGAAAAGGGCGAGCTGATCCCCGAGGAGTTCATTCCCGTGGCGGAAGAGACCGGGTTGATCATTACCTTGGGCAACTGGATCACAAGGCAGGCGGCACGCACCTGCGCCACCTGGCCCGATCACATAAACCTCGCGGTCAATCTATCTCCCGTGCAGATCCGCGCACCTGGCGCCGCGCTGGGCATACTCGAGGCGCTGAAAGAGGCGAAGCTCGATCCCTCGCGGCTCGAGCTGGAAGTGACGGAAAACCTGTTTATCGAGGGGACCAGCGATACGGCGCGTTTCATGGACGAGCTGGCCGGCGAAGGCGTACGCTTCGCGCTCGACGACTTCGGCACGGGCTATTCCTCGCTCCACTATATCAACCGCTATCCCTTCCGCACGATCAAGGTCGATCGCAGCTTCGTTTCCGGTCCCAATAACGGCAGGCGCAGCGATGCGATCATCCGCGCTGTGGCGGAAATGGGCGCGACGCTGGGCCTGGAAATCGTCGCCGAGGGACTCGAGACCGCCGAGCAGGTCGCCAATGTCCGCCGCGCAGGTTGCACGCTGGGTCAGGGCTATTTCTTCAGCCGCGCCGTGCCCGATCATCTCGCCGCCAAGCTGCTGGTCGAGGAAGAGGCCGGGGACAGCGCCAAGCGCCGCGCCAGCTGATCTGGCTGGCAATTCCCGGGATTACCGTCATTTTCGGATAGCATGCACGCCCGAGCAGCGAGAATGTCGCATTCTTCCCATTTTATTGCTATTGCGAACTGATATCAAATATACCATTGGAATGCGTGCCTTTCGCGGTTGCAATATGGCAGGGGTGGGCCTAACGCCGACTCAGTGATGCAGGCCGAGTCCGATGGCGGAGCGCGGGACGGCTTGCGACGGTTACTCGAAAGCGACGCGCCCGCGCAGCACGTAAAGGACCTGGCACTTCCCATGGCACGCAAGAAGATCGCGCTTATCGGCGCAGGCATGATCGGCGGCACGCTCGCCCACCTCGCAGCGAAGAAGGAAATGGGCGACATCGTCCTGTTCGATATTGCCGAGGGCATGCCGCAGGGCAAGGCGCTCGACCTCAGCCAGTGCGGCCCGGTCGAAGGCTTTGATGCCAGCATAACCGGCACGAACGACTACGCCGATATCGCCGGGGCGGATGTGGTGATCGTGACCGCCGGCGTGCCGCGCAAGCCGGGCATGAGCCGCGATGACCTGCTGGGCATAAACCTCTCGGTGATGAAGGCCGTGGGCGAAGGCATCAAGAACAACTGCCCCGACGCTTTCGTGATCTGCATCACCAACCCGCTCGACGCGATGGTTTGGGCGCTGCGCGAATTCTCCGGCCTGCCGACCAACAAGGTCGTCGGCATGGCGGGCGTTCTCGACAGCGCGCGCTTCGCCACTTTCCTCGCCTGGGAATTCGGCGTTTCGGTGAAGGACGTGAACGCCTTCGTTCTCGGCGGCCATGGCGATACCATGGTCCCCGTCCTCTCGTACTCGACCATTTCGGGCATCCCGGTGGGCGACCTTGCCAAGATCAAGGGCGTCGATGAGAGCCGCCTAGACGAGATCGTCAAGCGCACGCGCGGCGGCGGCGGCGAGATCGTCGGCCTGCTCAAGACCGGCTCCGCCTATTACGCCCCGGCCACCAGCGCGATCGCCATGGCCGAAGCCTATCTGGGTGACCAGAAGCGCATCCTGCCCTGTGCCGCCTATGTCGACGGCAAATACGGCGTGGACGGCCTCTATGTCGGCGTACCCGCCGTGATCGGTGCCGATGGCATCGAGGACGTGGTCGAAATCGAGCTTTCCGACGAAGAAGCCGCCAATCTCAAGGTCTCGGTCGACGCGGTCGAGGAACTGCTCGAAGCCTGCAAGGGGCTGGACAGCTCGCTGGCGTGAACCGGATCTACTCCTCTGATCGGGATGTTAACCGCGCCGCGTATTGGCAACAGGTCAGATCTGACCTCGTTCTCGCGCCGATTATCGCCGGGGTGGTGTTCCTGATTGCCCTATATTCGGTCAATCTCGCCGCGCTCGCAGTGCTTGTTGACATCGCACACTGGATCTTCGGTCGCATTAGCAAGTCAGGCATCAAGATGACCTTTCCGGCCTTCTCGATTGCTTTGACCCTCGACATTCTTGCGATCTACGTCGCAGCAGTATTTTTCTGAAGGGACGAACTAATGTCCATCCTCGTAAACAAAGACACCAAGGTCATCACGCAAGGCATGACCGGCAATACCGGCACGTTCCACACGCAGCAGGCGCTCGATTACGGGACGCAAATGGTTGCGGGCGTGACGCCGGGCAAAGGCGGCACCGACCATCTTGGCCTGCCGCAGTTCAACACGGTCAAGGACGCCAAGGACGCGACCGGCGCCACGGCATCGTGCATCTATGTGCCGCCGCCCTTCGCCGCCGATGCCATCCTCGAAGCCATCGATGCCGAGATCGAGCTGATCGTGGCGATCACCGAGGGCGTTCCGGTACTCGACATGGTCAAGGTGAAGCGCGCCCTGTCAGGCTCCAAGTCGCGCCTGATCGGCCCCAATTGCCCCGGCGTGCTGACGCCCGGCGAATGCAAGATCGGCATCATGCCAGGTTCGATCTTCTCCAAGGGCAGCGTCGGCGTGGTCTCGCGCTCGGGCACGCTGACCTATGAGGCGGTGCACCAGACCACCATGGTAGGCCTTGGCCAGACCACCGCAGTCGGCATCGGCGGCGACCCGGTCAACGGTACCAATTTCATCGACGTGCTCGACCTCTTCCTGTCGGACGACGAGACCAAGTCGATCATCATGATCGGCGAAATCGGCGGCAGCGCCGAGGAAGAAGCCGCAGCCTTCCTCAAAGCGGAAGCCGCCAAGGGTCGCTCCAAGCCCGTCGTCGGCTTCATTGCCGGGCGCACTGCCCCTCCGGGCCGCCGCATGGGCCATGCCGGCGCCATCGTTTCGGGTGGCCAGGGCGGCGCGGAAGACAAGATCGCGGCGATGGAAGATGCGGGGATCCGTGTTTCTCCTTCCCCCTCGGAACTCGGCACCACGCTGGACGCTTTGCTCAAAGAACTGGCGTAACGCCTACCCCTTCCTCTCCATTGCGAGGATCCGCCCATGGGCAACGAAGCGAGTAATTTCCTCCCCGAACTGGCCGGACAGGACGGTCCGCAGCCCGGACCGAGCTGGGGCAATTCCAATTGGCCGCTCAAGATCGCCGATGACGACCTGACCGGAGCGATGGACCCGACGGACATGGTCGTCGCGGTCAAGCAGGCTGCGGCCAAGGCAGGCAAACCGACCGATTCCGCGTCGATCGAGCAGGCTGCCAGCGCATCCGTCCGCGCGATGATGCTGATCCGGCTTTACCGTGTGCGCGGCCACCTGGCGGCCGATCTCGACCCGCTGGGCCTCTCGCACCTGGACGAGCCGGAGGAACTTTCGCTCAAGTGGCATGGCTTCGACGGACAGGAAGACCTCGAAGTCTTCGTCGGCGGCGCCTTTGGCTTCGACTGGGTAACCATTCGCGATCTCTATGCCGCCCTGCGCAAGACCTATTGCGGCGAAGTCGGCCTCGAATACATGCATATCGCGGATACCGAGGAACGCCGCTTCCTGCAGGAAAGGTTCGAAAGCCCCGACGACACGATCCAGTTCACGCCGGAGGGCAAGCGCGCCATCCTGGGAGCCGTGATCCGCGGCGAGGAATATGAGAAATACCTCGCCAAGAAATATGTCGGCACCAAGCGCTTCGGCCTCGATGGTGGCGAGGCGATGATCCCCGCGCTCGAAGCGGTGATCAAATATGGCGGCTCGCTCGGCGTGCGCGAGATCGTTTACGGCATGGCCCATCGCGGGCGCCTCAACATCCTCGCCAATGTGATGGCCAAGCCCTACCGCGTGATCTTCCACGAATTCTCGGGCGGCAGCGCCAATCCGGACGATGTCGGCGGTTCGGGCGACGTGAAATACCACCTCGGCACCAGCACCGACCGCGAATTCGACGGCATCTCGGTGCACATGTCGCTGGTCCCCAACCCGAGTCACTTGGAAGCGGTCGACCCCGTCGTGCTTGGCAAGACCCGCGCGCAGCAGGCCATTCGCGACGACCTGGACGCGCATGAGCAGGTCCTGCCCGTGCTGATCCACGGCGATGCCGCCTTTGCCGGCCAGGGCGTGGTGTGGGAGTGCTTCGGCCTGTCGGGCGTGCGCGGCTATTCCACCGGCGGCTGCCTGCATTTCGTGATCAACAACCAGATCGGCTTCACCACCAGCCCGAAATTCGCGCGCAGCTCGCCCTATCCCTCTGACGTCGCCAAGGGCGTCCAGGCACCGATCCTTCACGTCAATGGCGACAATCCGGAAGCGGTGACATTCGCCTGCAAGCTGGCCATCGAATACCGCCAGAAGTTCAAGCGCGATATCGTCATCGACATGTGGTGCTATCGCCGCTTCGGCCACAATGAGGGCGACGAGCCGAGCTTCACCCAGCCGCTCATGTATGCCCGGATCAAGAAGCATCCGCGCGTCAGCGAGGTCTATTCCGAGCGGCTCAAGGATGAAGGCGTGATCGAGGCCGGCACGGCCCCGGCCATGCGCCAGGAATTCATCGATCTGCTCGACGAGGAGTTCGAGGCTGGCAAGACCTACAAGCCGAACGAGGCGGACTGGTTCGCCGGGCGCTGGTCGGGCCTGCACAAGCCGGCCGATCCGGAAACCGCGCGGCGCAATGTACATACGGCTATCGAAAAGAAACTCTTCGAGAGCCTCGGTCGAACTCTGACCACCGTGCCCGATGACCTGACCATCCACAAGACGCTGCAACGCGTGATCGATGCCAAGAAGGAAATGTTCGCCAAGGGCGAAGGCTTCGACTGGGCAACGGCGGAAGCGCTCGCCTTTGGCAGCCTTGTCAGCGAGGGCTTCGGCGTGCGCCTGTCGGGCCAGGATTCAGGCCGCGGCACGTTCAGCCAGCGCCACGCGATCTGGGTCGACCAGACCGACGAGCATAAATATATCCCGCTCACCACGCTGCCGCACGGCAAGTTCGAAGTGTACGATTCCACCCTGTCGGAATTCGGCGTGCTCGGTTTCGAGTACGGCTTCGCCATGGCCGATCCCAAGACGCTGGTCATGTGGGAGGCGCAGTTCGGCGATTTCGCCAATAGCGCGCAGGTGATGATCGACCAGTTCATCGCCGCTGGCGAGGTAAAGTGGCTGCGTGCCAATGGCCTGGTCCTGCTGCTGCCGCACGGTTTCGAAGGCCAGGGGCCGGAGCACTCCTCCGCCCGTCTCGAACGCTTCCTGCAGCTGTGCGCGAACGATAATATCCAGGTCTGCAACATCACCAGCCCGGCCAATTACTTCCACGTATTGCGCCGCCAGATGCTGCGTCCGTTCCGCAAGCCGCTGGTGATCATGACGCCCAAGAGCCTGCTGCGCCATCCGCGCGCCAAGAGCGATGCCTATCGCTTCCAGGGCGATCATCATTTCATGCGTATCCTTTCGGACAAGGCCGAGATCGCGGACAGCAAGATCCGGCGCCTCGTCCTGTGTTCGGGCAAGGTCGGTTACGACCTGATGGACAAGCGCGACGAGGAAGGGATCGACGATGTCTCGATCGTCAGGATCGAGCAGCTTTATCCCTTCCCCGGAGAGCCACTGGCCGTACGCCTCAAACGCATGACCAATCTCGAAGAGGTGATCTGGTGCCAGGAAGAGCCGAAGAATAACGGCGCCTGGTTCTTCGTCGAAAACCGTATCGAGGAAGCGCTGATCGCCTCCGGCCACAAGGGCATGCGCCCGGGTTATGCCGGCCGCGAGGTTGCGGCATCCCCGGCGACCGGCTTCGCCAAGCGCCACCAGATGCAGCAGGAAGCGCTGGTTGCCGCCGCGCTGGGCCTGTCCACCCGCGGCAAGACCGCTAACGCACGCAAATCCACCCGCAAGAAGAAGGCCTGAGGAATCAGACATGGCCAGTGAAGTCAAAGTTCCCGTCCTGGGCGAATCCGTAACCGAAGCGACGGTCGGCGAATGGCTCAAGCAGCCCGGCGATGCGGTTGCTCTCGACGAGCCGATTGCCAGCCTCGAAACCGACAAGGTCGCGGTCGAAGTGCCCTCGCCGGTCAACGGTATCCTCAGCGAGCACAAGGTTGCCGTGGGCGATACGGTCGAAGTGGGCGCGGTCATCGCCGTGGTCGAGGAGGGTGATGCGCCTGCAAAGGCAGCGCCTGACGCAAGCCCCGCACCCTCGCCTGCACCGGCACCCGCCCCCCCGGCAAAGGAAGCCGAGGACGACCATGGCGATGCCATGACCATGTCGCCCGCAGTGCGCCGCGCCGTACTCGAAGCCGGGCTCGACCCGACGACGATCAAGGGAACAGGCAAGGATGGCCGCCTGACCAAGGAAGACGTGCTCGCCGCGGCCAAAGCCAAGTCGAGCGGGGCTGCACCAGCTGCATCCGCCCCGGTGTCCTCGCCTGCCCCTGCCCCAGCTGCCGCCAAGGGCGAGCGGCGCGAGGAACGCGTAAAGATGACGCGCCTGCGCCAGACCATCGCCAAGCGCCTCAAGGGCGCGCAGGAAGAGGCGGCGCTGCTCACCACTTTCAACGATTGCGACATGACCGCCGTCATCGAGGCGAGGAACCAGTACAAGGACCTGTTCGCCAAGAAGCACGGCATCAAGCTCGGCTTCATGTCCTTCTTCGCCAAGGCGGCCTGCCTCGCGCTGAAGGATGTGCCTGCGGTCAACGCCCAGATCGACGGGGACGAGATCGTCTATCACGATTATGTCGACATCTCGGTCGCGGTCAGCGCACCCAATGGCCTTGTCGTCCCGGTCGTGCGCAGCGTGGACCAGATGAGCTTTGCCGAGGTAGAACTGGCCATTGCCGGTTACGGTCAGAAAGCCAAGGAAGGCACGCTGACCATGGCCGACATGTCGGGCGGCACTTTCACCATCTCCAATGGCGGTGTGTTCGGTTCGCTCATGTCGACGCCGATCATCAATCCGCCGCAGAGCGCCGTGCTCGGCCTGCACCGGATCGAGGATCGCCCCGTTGCGGTGAACGGCGAGGTGGTGATCCGCCCGATGATGTATCTCGCCCTGTCCTACGACCACCGCATAATCGACGGCCGCGAGGCGGTGACCGCGCTCAAGATCATCAAGGAGGCGATCGAGGATCCGATGCGGATGCTGATCGACCTCTGAGGAAATTCCGATGGCTGAATATGATTTCGACGTCCTGATTATCGGTGCCGGTCCCGGCGGCTATGTCGCGGCGATCCGCGCGGCACAGCTGGGCCTCAAGACGGCCTGCGTGGAAAGCCGCGCAACGCTGGGCGGAACCTGCCTTAATGTCGGCTGCATCCCTTCGAAGGCGATGCTCCATGCCTCGGAATATTACGACGCGGCGGCAAGCGGCGCGATGACCAAGATGGGCGTGGAAGTCAGCCCCACGCTCAATCTCGACGCCATGCATGGCCAGCGCAGGGACGCGGTTGAGCAGCTTACCGGCGGCATCGAGTACCTGTTCAAGAAGAACAAGGTCACCTGGCTCAAGGGGCTGGGCAGCTTCGTCGATGCCCATACGGTCAAGGTCGGCGATGCGACGCACACGGCCAAGGAGGTAGTGATCGCCACCGGCTCCAGCGTGACTCCCCTGCCCGGCGTCGAGGTCGACAATGAGAAGGGCGTGGTGGTCGATTCCACCGGCGCACTCGAACTGCCCAAGGTGCCCAAGAACATGGTCGTGATCGGCGGCGGCGTGATCGGGCTTGAGCTTGGCAGCGTGTGGCGTCGCCTGGGCGCCAGTGTCACCGTGGTCGAATTCCTCGACCAGATCCTGCCCGGCATGGACGAGGATGTGCGCAAGGAAGCGAACAAGATCTTCAAGAAGCAAGGCATCGAATACAAGCTATCGACCAAGGTCACCGGCGTGTCCGTGCGCGGTAAGACAGCCACTTTGACCCTCGAACCCGCCGCCGGCGGCGAAGAGGAGGCCCTCAAAGCCGATTGCGTGCTCGTATCCATCGGTCGCAAGCCCAATACCGAAGGCCTTGGCCTCGAGAATATCGGCCTGGAGACCAATAAGCGCGGCCAGATCGAAGTGGACGGCCAGTTCCGCACCTCCGTGGATGGCGTGCGCGCCATTGGTGATTGCGTCCCCGGCCCCATGCTCGCCCACAAGGCCGAGGATGAGGGCATTGCCGTGGCTGAATGGATCGCCGGTCAGACCGGTATCGTCAATCACGACGTGATCCCGAGCGTGGTCTACACCATGCCGGAAATTGCAGGTGTCGGCCTGACCGAAGAGCAGGCAAAGGAAAAGGCGCCCAGCGGCGCGATCAAGGTGGGCAAGTTACCCATGCTGGCGAACAGCCGCGCCAAGACCAATCACGAGCCCGACGGTTTCGTGAAAGTGATCTCCGACGCGGAGAGCGACCGCGTGCTTGGCGTCTGGTGCATTGCCAGCGTGGCGGGGACGATGATCGCCGAGGCGGCTCTAGCCATGGAGTTCGGTGCCACGAGCGAGGACATCGCCTATACCTGCCATGCCCATCCGACGCACTCAGAAGCGCTGAAGGAAGCGGCCATGGCGGTACAGGGCAAGCCGATCCACATGTGAGATGGCAATGGCACCGCGCATTCCCGCGCTGGTAGCTCTTGCCGTGCCGGTGCTTGCCGGTGTCGCATGGATGGCCGCAAGTGGCGCTCCGGCGCATTACTTGCTGATCAACCTGTCTGCGCTCGGCCTTTCGCTGGCTTGGATCGCGTTCGGTCGCAGGTTGCACCCGGGGCGCGCATTTGACACGCTGACGCTGGTCCTGCTTGGACTGGCATTCCTGCCGCTCCTCACCGGGCCTACGCAGCTTTCGATCACGGGAAACGCGGTTGCCCGCTGGATTCCGCTTGGACCGCTGGCTGTGCATACTGGAATGCTGGTCTTGCCTGCACTCTGCGTCATCGCGTCGCAAAACGAGCGCTTCGGCATAGCCATATTTGCAGCCATGCTTGTTGCCGTTCTCCTGCAGCCTGATGCGGCAACGGCTTTCGCGGTGACGACAGCCGCAATCGGGCTCTACCAGTCGAGGAAGGACTGGAAACTCGGTGTGGTGGCCATCATCGGCTTCCTCGCGACAATCTACACGTCCCTGCACGGTGAGCTGGCACCCGCACCTCATGTCGAACGCGTGATCCTGGATGCATTCCACGCCAGCGCGCTGACCGGGATCGGCCTTCTGCTGGCCATGGCGATCTCTTTCCTGCTTTACGGAATGGGCCTGCAAATGGAGCGCGGCACGCGCTTTGCACTGGCCGGATCATTCTTCGGCTTTTCCCTCATGGCAATCATGTCGCATTATCCGACGCCACTCATCGGCTATGGCGCGGCACCGATCATCGGCTACGGCTTCGCGCTTGGCCTTCTGAACGAAGGAACCACATGACCCTTTCCCCCTTCCATCTCGCCTTCCCGGTGCATGACCTTGCTGCGGCGCGCGCTTTCTGGGGCGGTGTCATGGGTTGCCCTGAAGGGCGCAGCAGCGATCAATGGGTCGATTTCGACTTTTACGGCCACCAGATCGTCACTCATCTCGTGCCCGGTTGCGACCAGCGTGACGAGGCCAACAACCCGGTCGACGGCCACGGTGTGCCGGTGCCGCATTTCGGTATCGTTCTGTCGATGGAGGAATGGCAGGAGCTGGCGGACCGCCTGACCGAGGCCGGGATGCAATTCGCGATCGAGCCCTATATCCGCTTCAAGGGCCAGCCGGGCGAGCAGGCGACCATGTTCTTCCGCGACCCGAGCGGCAATGCCATCGAAATGAAGGCCTTTGCCGACCGCTCCAAGCTCTTCGCCAAGGCCTAGCCGCACGCCAGCCCGCGCGGTAATAATCGCAAATGGCACACCAACAAATCATGCGCCTGTTTGCGAAGTGGCATATCTGGCTCGGCTGGCTGGTCGGCTTCCCCATCCTGATGTGGACGCTGACCGGCTTTGTCATGGTCCTGAAACCCATCGAGGAAGTTCGCGGCGAGCATTTGCGCGCCGGGACGGCGCCGCTCGAGGCCGGAGAGCTCGTCTTTCCGGGGCACAAGATGGGAACGGTCACGAGCATTTCGCTGGTCAACCAGGTCGATGGACCTGCCTGGATTGTCGTCGAAGATACGGGTGGCCGCTATCGCTATTCGGCCCGAGACGGATCGCTCATCCCGCCGCTTATAGAGAGCGAAGCCACGCGCATTGCCGAGGATGCCTATGCCGGGGATGGCGAGCTCGAAAACGTCACCTATTTTCCCGAAGATGTCTCACCCACGGACCTGCGTGCTCCCTTTGCTGCATGGGGCGCGCATTTCTCGGACGGCACCAATGTCTATATGCGCGCATCGACCGGCGAAGTGCTGGCCATGCGCACGAGCTGGTGGCGCGTATTCGACTTCATGTGGGGCCTGCACATCATGGATTTGGAAACGCGCGAGGACACCTCCCATCCGATCCTCATAATCTTCGCATTGCTGGGCGTGATCGGGGCGACGCTCGGCTGCATATTGATGTTCCGCAGGAGGAAAGCGAGGGTGAAGGCGTGAACGCCCCTACCCTCACGCCCCTGCTCGATATCCTCGATATCCTCGGCGTCGCCGTCTTCGCCTTTTCGGGAGCACTGCTGGCAGCCAAGGAGAAGCAAACCTTCGTCACCATGGCCTTTTTCGCGCTGGTCACGGGAGTTGGAGGCGGCACATTGCGCGACCTTCTGATCGACGCGCCGGTATTCTGGATAGCCGATCCCTGGGTCGCCCTCGCCTGTTTCGTCGTGGCATTGCTTGCCTGGTTCACGCCGACGCGCTGGTGGGAAGGCAAGATCCTGGAGTTCGCCGATGGCGCGGGCCTGACCGGCTATGCCGTGATCGGGGCAGCCAAGGCGCTATCCTACGGCGTGCCCCCGGTGCCCGCGATTGTCATGGGTATCGTGACCGGCTGCGTTGGCGGCATCATCCGCGACGTCGTTGCCGGGCGGCCATCGATCATCATGCGCCCCGAACTCTACGTCACCGCTGCCGCGCTTTCCGCCGTGCTGTGCGTGGGTGGGGAGATGGCCGGATTACCGCGCGTTCCGGTATGGACGGTGGCTACACTAGCGGGTTTTGCCCTGCGCAGCGCAGCGATCCGGTGGAATATCTCGCTACCGGCCTATTCGCGCAATTAGCGCCTAGCCGCCGACATAATCGTCATAGCCGGGTTCTCCCGGCAAAGGTCCACCGGGATAGGCAGGCATGGGCTGGTTTTGGGAACCGTCAAGATCGGCATCGACGCCATAGCCGTAATCGTCCTGCTGGTAGCGGTCGTCCACGGGCTGGTAGCGCGTGGCCGCACGGGCGCGGGCATAGTCCGCATCGGACAGCTGCGGACCGCCAGCAGGCCCGCTCAGCCTGTAAGCTGCATCCTCATAGCCAGCGCCAATATCGACGCTGCGAATGCGTCCTTCATTGTCGATATGGCAGGAAAAGCGATCTCCGGTATTGAGCCAGCCCGAGAAGTCCCAGCCGCCCGCATTGCGCTCGGCCCGGTCGACTTCGTCCACGCTCTCGCTACCGCGCTCGACCTGGTCGATGCACATGGCCGCAGCACGGTCGAGTCCGGTGGATCCGTAGGAGGGACGCGCCTCACGATAGCGCACATCTTCGCGCTCCCGACGGCGGTCATTGTTGCTCGATGCCGAGCTGGCAATGGCAGCCACCGCGCCGAGCACCAGCACGCCCGCGATCACATCACCCGCATCGATGCCCCGGTCGCGATGACGACGGCCGCGATACCCGAACATGTCTTCGGCAGACCCGTCATATATGTCCACCTGCGCGGCGTTGAGCGCGGGCAAGGGGGCGGCCGAAACCGGCATCGCGGTCAAGGAAAAGGCTGCAAGGCCAGCGGCAGCAGCGGCGAATTTACCTGTGATCAGGGCCATTGAAGGGCTCCCGGAAGGGCCCCGCCTGGACGAGGCGCATTGAGTTATTGTCCCATGCAATAGGCGGCCCAGGCTTTCGAGGGCCTGAACCGCCTGTCGGGGGAAGTTCGTATAATCAGCGGAGACCACGGATTCCGCTAAAGTCGATATCGACCACCTGCCCGCGGCGATAATCGCAGGTGAAGCGGCCTTCATCCCAGCCACCACGGCGGGAATTGCGGCCATAGCCATACCGTTCCTGAACGGCGATGCGGCCCTTCACTTCGAAGCCGCGGCGTTCGCGGTCGACATCGCGGATCTCGGTCACCTGTGCACGGCCACCACCATAACGTTGTGCGGTGCGTTCTGCAGCACGGATGCATTGGTTTACGGCGGCATTCTCATTGCCGCGACGGTTGTTGTAACCATTGTTGTAGCGGCGATTGTCGTAGCGGTCATTGTAACGACGATCGCGATAGCGGCGATCATAGCGATCATCATCGTCGTCACTGGCGATAGCGGCGATGGCCGCGATCCCGCCGATGATCAGCGCGCCGGTCACGACATCTTCCGTCGAGATACCACGGTCGCGATCACGATGGCGATCCTGAGCTACGGCAGGAGATGCCGTACCCACTGCCATTGCACCAGCGGCGACGGTCCCCAGGAGGATTTTCGAAATGGACGTCATAAGGCTTCTCCTCTCATGTCCGCGGCGGCCCTATCGCCACCGATGAGAAGGGTTCTAGGCGAGTCGGCGTGAGGTCGTGCTGAACTCGCATGTTAGCCGATGTTCAGGAAACCAATTACTTTCCTGAATGACTGTTCGAGGCCTGCAATCCTGTCCAAAATGCGAGGAAACCCGCAATGTCAGAGGCCTCTGCAATGGCCTTGTCGGTCGGCTTGCCCGAACCATGCCCTGCCCGCGTTTCGATGCGGATGAGCTGCGGGCGTTCTCCCAGTTCAGCTTCCTGAAGCGCCGCGACATATTTGAAGCTGTGTCCCGGAACCACGCGGTCATCGGTATCGGCGGTGGTCACCAGCATTGCGGGATAATCGCTACCGCGCTGGATATTGTGCAACGGCGAATAGGCACGCAGGACCGCAAAGTCCTCTTCCCGGTCGGGATAGCCGTAATCGTCGACCCAGTATCGCCCTGCAGTCCAGCGATCGAAGCGCAGCATGTCCATCACGCCGACAGCGGCATTTCCCGCAGCGAAGAGGTCGGGTCGCTGGTTGACCACGGCACCGACAAGCAATCCGCCATTGGAGCCGCCCTGGATTGCCAGCCCGCCCTGCGGAGTGATGCCCTCGCCTATCAGGAATTCTCCTGCGGCAATGAAATCGTCGAATACGTTCTGCTTGTTCGCGCGGCGCCCGGCATCGTGCCATGCCTTGCCATATTCCCCGCCGCCACGAAGATTGGCGACAACAAAGGCTCCGCCCGCCTCGACCCATGCCAACCTGCTCGGCGAAAAGCCGGGAGTGAGCGAGATGTCGAACCCTCCATAGCCATAGAGCACGGTGGGGGCCGCCACGGCCGCTTCTGCAATGTCGCGGCGACGCAAGACGAACATGGGCACGCGCGTGCCGTCCTTGCTGGTGTAGAAGAACTGCTCGACCAGGAAGGCATCGGGGTCGAAAGCCAGATCGGGCGCGGCCCAGATGCTGCTTTCCCCGCTCGCCAAGTCCATGCGGTAGATCGTTGCGGGACGATTGAAGCTGGTGAAGGCGTAGAAGGTTTCCGGATTACCCGGCTCTCCGGTGAAGCCGCCGACCGTACCGATTCCGTCCAGCTCAACTTCGCCAGCCGGTTCGCCTTCCAGCGTGAACAATCGCACCACCGAACAGGCATCGCGCAAATAAGAGATCACCAGCCGGCCTCCCACCAGCGAAACCCCGCCGATCACCTGCTCCTGCTCAGGGACGATCGTCTGCCATTCGGGATTGTCGCTATCGAGATCGATAGTGGCGATACGGTAGAGCGGTGCATCGGCATTGGTGGCGAACCAGAGCTTGCCGCCAATCCCGTTGATCATGCTCCAGTCATGCTCGAAGCCGGTGATGAGCTCGCGCACTGCCCAGCCCTTCTCGGCACGGGCGGCAAGGTCGATGGCTCGCACTTCGTAACAGGAATCGGTGCCCTTGTGGCTGACGATGAGCGCCCAGCGCCCATCGGTAGTCACGCGCGCCGAATGGCCGATCTTGGGATGCTCGGGCGTATCGTAGACAAGCTCGTCTTCTGCCTGCGGCGTACCGAGGCGATGGAAATAGACCTTCTGGTTAAAGTTGAGAGCCTGGAAGTCCGCTCCTTCCTCGGGCTCGGGGAAACGCGAATAGAGGAAGCCCTCTTCCCCCACCCAGGACAGGCCGGTGAATTTGCACCAGCGGATCTCGTCGCCCAGTTCCTCTCCGCTCTCGACATCGAGCACGCGCAGGATCCGCCAGTCAGAACCCCCATCCTGCACCGAAAAAAGCAGTTTCGAGCCGTCGGGCGATGGCTGCCACATATCGAGCGCAGTGGCTCCGTCATCGGCCCAGCTATTGGGATCGATCAGCAGGCGCGGCTCACCCTCGAGGGTGTTGCGGACATAGAGCCGGCTCTGGTTCTGCAACCCCGTATTGTGCGTGTAGAAATAGCGTGTGCCCTTGCGCCGCGGGGTCGAGAAGCGTTCGAAATCGAACAATTCGCCAATGCGCTGGCGGAACCAGTCGCGCGCGGGCAATTGGGTCAGCACCTCATCGGTGACGGCGTTCTGACGCTCGACCCAATCGGCTACGTCCTCGCAATTGCGGACATCCTCTTCGAGCCAGCGATACGGGTCGGAAATCTCTTCTCCGAACAGGGTTTCGGTCAGCTCCTCGCGGCGGCTCTCGGGATAGGCGGGTATCTTCATGCAAGCGAACTAGGCACGCGCAGGGCGAGCTGCAAGGCGCGCACGAAAAAGGGCGGCAGTGCCGCTGCACTACCGCCCTTTGAACTCGGTTACGAATGCGCCTTAGGCGTCTTCGTATTCGTCCTCGACCATGACTGGGCCGGAGTCCTGGCCCTTGGCGTCTTCGTCGCGGTCGACCAGCTCGATGATGGCGATCGGCGCAGCGTCCGAGGCGCGGATGCCGGCCTTGATCACGCGGGTATAGCCACCCTCGCGGTCGGCATAACGCTCGGCGAGGACGTCGAACAGCTTCTTAAGCTGGGTTTCGTCCATCAAGCGAGCCGCGGCAAGGCGACGGTTCGACAGGCCGCCACGCTTCGCCAGCGTGATCAGCTTCTCGACATAGGGACGCAGTTCCTTGGCCTTGGCCGTGGTGGTGGTGATCTGCTCGTGCTTGATCAGCGCGGCAGCCATGTTGCGGAACAGGGCCTTGCGATGACCCGACTTGCGGCTCAGCTTACGGCCGGCGATACCATGACGCATATTCTTTACTCCGTTCGATAAGGGCCCGTGTCAGGTAGCCCGTAGCAGGCCGGAAGAAGGGGTCCGGCCCATGCCCCGTTGAGTGATTAACCCAGAAGTTCCTGTTCGAGCTTCTTGGCCATCTCTTCGATGTTCTCCGGCGGCCAGCCGGGGATGTCCATGCCGAGGCGCAGGCCCATCGACGAAAGGACTTCCTTGATCTCGTTGAGCGACTTGCGGCCGAAATTCGGCGTACGCAGCATCTCGGCTTCGGTCTTCTGGACCAGGTCGCCGATATAGATGATGTTGTCGTTCTTGAGGCAGTTGGCCGAACGCACGGACAGCTCGAGCTCGTCGACCTTCTTGAGGAGGTAACGGTTGAGCTGGTTAGTGTCGCTTTCCTGCGGCTCGGCAGCCATGCCGATCATCGCGCCCTGCGGCTGCGGAATGCCATCCTCGAAGTGGACGAACAGGGTCAGCTGGTCCTGCAGAATGCGCGCGGCGTAGGCCACGGCGTCTTCCGGCGTGACAGTGCCATCGGTCTCGACGGTCAGGCTGAGCTTGTCGAAGTCCAGTTCCTGGCCGACACGGGCGTTCTCAACCTTGTAGCTGACCTGCTTGATCGGCGAGTAGAGCGAGTCCACCGGGATCAGGCCGATCGGCGCATCGGCCGGACGGTTGGCAACTGCCGGGGCATAGCCCTTGCCGGTATCGGCGGTCAGTTCCATGTTCAGCGTGGCGCCCTCGTCCAGGTGACAGATCACCAGCTTCGGGTTCATCACTTCGATGTCGCCGGTCACGGCGATATCGCCGGCGGTCACTTCAGCAGGGCCGGTAGCGGAAAGCTGCAGGCGCTTGGGGCCTTCGCCTTCCATCTTCAGCGCGATCTGCTTCACGTTGAGGACGATATCGGTCACGTCCTCACGCACACCGGCGAGGGACGAGAATTCGTGCAGCACATTCTCGATCTTGATCGAGGTAATGGCGGCACCCTGAAGGCTGGCAAGCAGCACGCGGCGCAGCGCATTGCCCAAGGTCAGGCCGTAGCCACGCTCGAGCGGTTCGGCCACGAAAGTGGCCTTGCGGCTCTTGTCGCCGCCTTCCTTGATCTCGAGGCTGTTGGGCTTCTTGAGTTCCTGCCAGTTCTTCATATTGACGGACATGGACTTCCCCTAAAGGTTCTGTTTCGGCGGCAAAGGCCGCGGAGCGTCTGGGACGCCGCGGCCGATGCGAATTACTGTAATGCGAAACCGGTGAGCTCTCTCCGGTCCCGCGCGGCAGGTTCGATCAGACGCGACGGCGCTTGGATGGCCTCACACCATTGTGCGGGATCGGCGTCACATCGCGGATCGAGGTGATGGTGAAGCCCACCGCCTGCAGCGCACGAAGCGCAGACTCGCGACCCGAACCGGGCCCCTTGATCTCGACTTCGAGGGTGCGGACGCCATGCTCGGCGGCCTTCTTGCCAGCGTCGTCCGCAGCCACCTGAGCGGCATAGGGGGTCGACTTGCGGCTGCCCTTGAAGCCCATCATGCCCGCGCTGGACCAGCTGATCGCATTGCCCTGCGCATCGGTGATGGTGATCATGGTGTTGTTGAAGCTGGCGTTGACGTGGGCAACACCGCTCGAAATATTCTTCTTGTCGCGACGCCTGATGCGGCCGGGTTCGCGTGCCATATCTCGTATTCCTCTTTATCTCGGGAAGAAGGGAAAAGCGCTTGCGCGCTTACTTCTTCTTGCCGGCGATCGGCTTGGCCTTACCCTTGCGAGTGCGGGCGTTGGTGTGAGTGCGCTGACCGCGAACGGGCAGGCCCTTGCGATGACGCAGGCCGCGATAGCAAGCCAGGTCCATCAGGCGCTTGATGTTCATCGCCGTGTCACGGCGAAGGTCGCCTTCGACGGTGTAATCAGCGTCGATCGCTTCACGGATCTGCAGCACTTCGGCGTCGGACAGGTCCTGCACGCGGCGCGCGTGATCGATGCCCAGCTTGTCGGCGATCTTCTTGGCCGTCGTCGGGCCAATTCCGTGAATGTAGGTCAGCGCGACAATAACGCGCTTGTTGGTGGGGATGTTTACCCCGGCAATACGAGCCACTTAATTCTCCTGCTCCACAGGGGAAAACCCCTATCTCATAGCGTCAGTTCTCTCGTCCGATCGCAATCTTGCCTAGAACGACAATAAGCCCGGATGGCGCGCAAACGGCTGCCGCCTGCCGGACTTGATTCCGATTAAACGAATGGAAGGCGCAAGTAGGGCGATTCGCCCTTCAGGTCAAGCGCACAAAAGAGCCGTGAGTCCGCGCCCACGTCTCCAGTCAATATTACCTAGGATTACTCTTATACAGCTTCGCGCGGAGAAGGTCAAAATTCCCCAAGCAAGAAAGTGTATCAGTCCACCTCGATCGCCCCGCCCAGTGCATCGGCCAGATTGCCAAGGAATTCTCCCTGCACCCTGTCAACAACCGGCGCGAGTTCGGCCAAGGACATGCGGGATTCGCCGCCAACAACATAATCCCAGGTGATGCGGGTACCGTCCTGTACGGCTTCCAGCTTGACAGACAACGTCCCTTTCAACCCTTCGGTCTGCAGCGGGCCGAGCGCGCCGGTCATGCGCAGTTCCACATGCGGCTGGACGAAAAGCACCCGCATATGTTCGGCAGATCCGGACGGCGCACCATTCACACCGGGCAGGACTTCGCAGAAACAGCCACCGGCATGCGGATCGAGCGTCAGATTGTCCGAATTGTCCGAATAGGAATGGTGCCACCAGAACTGCGGCTCCACCAGCATGCTCCAGGCCGAAGCCGAATCTACTCCCACCACAACGCTCTGGCTGCTCGCAAAACCGCCCGTTTCGGATGGCACGACTTCAGCGGCAAGTGGCATGGCAAGGCACAGACCGCAAAGCGCAATTATCCGACGAAACATATGCAATGCTCCCGATCTGCCTATCCCCTGCGCAGGTCTAGCAAAGGAGGAGCGGATCAGGAAGCAGCGGCGATCAGCCGTTCAGGACCTTCTCTATCGCCTCGGTCACATCGTCGATTTCGGCCATGCCGTCGATACGGGTCACGAGACCGCTCTTCTCGTAATAGGGAAGGATCGGCGCAGTCTTGGCGCGATACTCGGCCATGCGCGTACGCACGGTTTCCTCGTTATCGTCCTTGCGGCGCTTGAAGTCGGTCGAGCCACACTTGTCGCACACGCCCTCTTTTGCGGGCTGCTTGAAGGTGTCGTGATAGCCCTCACCACAATTGGCACAGGTGAAGCGGCCGGTAATGCGTTCGACCAGCGCGTCCTCGTCCACGTCGAGTTCGATCACATGCTGCAACTTGCGGCCATGCTTGGCGAGCAGCGCGTCGAGCGCAACAGCCTGCGCTTCGGTACGCGGATAGCCGTCAAAGATCGCGCCGGTGCTTTCGTCCAGGGCCGCCAGTTCGTCATCGATCAGAGCGGAAACGATCGCGTCGCTGACCAGTTCGCCGCGTTCCATGATCGCCTTGGCCTTGAGGCCGACCTCGGTCTCAGCCTTGACCGCAGCGCGCAACATGTCGCCCGTCGAAAGCTGCTTCATTCCACGATGTTCGACCAGCAGGCCGGATTGCGTCCCCTTGCCGGCTCCCGGCGGACCAAGAAGGATAATGTTCATATTGCCGAAAATCCCCCGTTAGCGTCGCATCGCGCCGATCAGCGCATGCGGCCCTTCAACTTGGCCTTCTTGATCAGATCGCCATACTGGTGCGCAAGCAGGTGCGACTGGATCTGGCTGATCGTATCCACCGTCACATTTACCACGATCAGCAAGCTGGTACCGCCAAGGAAGAGCGGAATGCCGGTCTGGGCGATACCCCATTCGGGAACCACGCAGACAACCGTCAGGTAGAGTGCGCCGACCACGGTGATGCGGGTCAGCACGTAGTCGAGATAATCGGCGGTGCGCTTGCCCGGGCGGATACCGGGAATGAAGCCGCCATTCTTCTTCAGGTTCTCGGCCGTGTCCTCAGGGTTGAAGACCACCGCGGTATAGAAGAAGCAGAAGAAGATGATGCCTGCGGCATATAACGCCATGTAGAGCGGTTGGCCGTGGGCAAGATACTGGTTGAGCGTCTGGATAACACCATAGAAGGTGCTGTCCGTTTCGACCGAGCTACCGGCAAACTGGCTGATGGTCAGCGGCAGCAACAGCAGCGAGCTGGCGAAGATCGGCGGGATGACACCGGCCGTGTTGAGCTTGAGCGGCAGGTGCGAGCGATCGGCCTGCATGCCGCCACGCTGAGCAGCACGCTTCGGATACTGGATCAACAGGCGGCGCTGGGCGCGCTCCATGAAACAGATCCCAAGGATCAGCACGATCACCATGATGATGAAACCGACGACCACGCCCGTGCCGATCGAACCTTCGCTATAGCCGCTGAACAGATTGGTCGTGAAAGACGGGAACTGCGCAACGATGCCGGCCATGATGATAAGCGAAACACCGTTGCCGATACCGCGGCTGGTAATCTGCTCACCGAGCCAAAGCAGGAACATGGTTCCGCCAACGAGGCTGATCACTGCCCCGACACGGAACATAATGCCCGGGTCCACGACCGCCTGCAGGCCGCTCTGCGCACCATAAGCCTCGAGGCCGGATGCCAGGAACCAGCCCTGGATCGCACACAGGAAGACCGTGCCGTAGCGCGTATACTGGTTGAGCTTCTTGCGCCCTGCTTCGCCTTCCTTCTTGATCGCCATCAGCGCCGGATGGAGCGAGGCGGCCAGCTGGATCACGATCGAGGCGGTGATGTAGGGCATCACGCCGAGCGCGATCAGGCTCATGCGTTCGAGCGAACCGCCCGAGAAGGTGTTGAAGAGATCGAGGATGCCGCCGCGGGTCTGGTCGTACAGCGTTTCCAGGATCAGCGGATTCACGCCCGGGAGCGGAATGAAGCTGAGGAAACGGAAGACGATCAGCGCACCGATGGTGAACCAGATCCGCTGGCGAAGCTCTGTCGCCTGGCTGAAATTGGCAAAGCTCAGAGAGCTTGCAAGATTGTCGGCGCGTGATGCCATCGAAACTCGTAAATCCTGATAACCTGCCGGACTTCGGGCCGATCCCTCCCCGGCTCAGGAAGGCTAGATAGGGAGGCGCGGGCCCGATGTCGAACCCGCGCGCCCATTTTTCCTTATTCGGCTGCGGAAGCGGCCTTTGCGGCAACAGTCTGCTCGACCGAACCGCCAGCCTTTTCGACCGCAGCAACGGCACCAGCAGAAGCACCGGCAACCTTGAAGGAAACCTTCGCGGTCAGCTCGCCCTTGCCGAGCAGGCGGACACCGTCCTTGCCGCCGCGGGCAACGCCGGCTGCCTTGAGCGCCTCGTGATCGACGACCTTCTTGGCGTCGAGCTTCTTGGCGTCGATCAGCTTCTGCACCATGCCGACATTGACCTCGGCATAGTCCTTCCCGAACGGGTTGTTGAAGCCACGCTTCGGCAGGCGCATGTGAAGGGGCATCTGGCCGCCTTCGAAGCCCTTGATGGCAACGCCCGAACGGCTCTTCTGGCCCTTCTGGCCGCGTGCCGCGGTCTTGCCCTTGCCCGAGCCGATGCCACGGCCCACGCGGATGCGGCCCTTGCGCGCACCCTGGTTGTCACGAATATCGTTCAGTTTCATTTTATTGCACTCGCTTTCGCTGTCTTCGCGCTAGAATTTCAAAGTGTCGAGATCAGTCGACGACCGCCACCATGTGCGGAACCTTCTTCAGGGCACCGCGCACTTCGGGAGTGTCCTCGACTTCGACGACTTTGTGCATCTTGTTGAGGCCAAGGCCGATCAGGATCTGGCGCTGGACCTTCGGACGACGGATCGGCGAACCGATCTGCTTGATCTTGATTTTTGCCACGATCGATTACTCCGCAATAGCTGCGGCGTCGGCTTCCGCCTCGGCCTCGCTCGCGCCGCCGCGACCCAGCAGGTCGGCAACCTTCTTGCCACGACGCTGGGCAACAGACTTCGGCGAAGTCTGGTTCACCAGCGCGTCGAAGGTGGCGCGGATCATGTTGTAGGGGTTCGAGGTGCCGATGGACTTGGTGACAACGTCGGCAACGCCCAGGCTTTCGAACACGGCACGCATCGGACCACCGGCAATGATACCGGTACCGGCGGGAGCCGAACGGACATTCACCTTGCCAGCGCCGAAGTGACCCTTGCCGTCATGATGCAGCGTGCGGCCTTCCTTGAGCGGGACGCGGATCATCTTCTTCTTGGCAGCGGCAGTGGCCTTGTTGATGGCTTCCGGCACTTCGCGGGCCTTGCCGTGGCCGAAGCCAACGCGGCCCTTGCCGTCACCCACCACGACCAGCGCGGCGAAACCGAAACGCTTACCGCCCTTCACCACCTTGGCAACGCGGTTGATGTGAACGAGCTTTTCGATCAGCTCCTCGCCATCGTCGTCACCGCCACGGCCACGACGATCATCGCGATCACGGCGGCCACGACCGCGGCCCTCGCCACGTTCGCCGCCACGACCACGACCGCGACCACGGCCCTCACGCTGCTGCGGAGCTTCCTCGGCGGCAGGTGCAGCTTCTGCAGCAGCAGGTGCTGCCGTTTCCACCTTGGCTTCCTCGGTGGTTGCCGGGGTGTTTTCGGTGTTGTTTTCGTCAGCCATCATCAGAACTCCAGCCCGCCTTCGCGAGCGGCATCGGCCAGCGCCTTGACGCGGCCATGGAACAGGAACCCGCCGCGATCGAACACGACAGTGGTCACACCCGCCTTCTTGGCGGCAGCGGCGATATCCTTGCCCACCTGGACAGCGGCATCGACATTGGCGCCCGAGGACTTGCCGCCCAGGGTCGAGGCGGCAGCAACCGTGCGGCCGTCCTTGTCGTCGATGATCTGCGCATAGATGTGCTTGCCGGTGCGGTGCACCGACAGGCGCGGCTTGTCGCCGGAACGCTTGCGAAGCGCGGTGCGCACGCGGCGGCGGCGCCGTTCAAAGAGAGAAAGCTTTGCCATCTTACTTCTTCTTCCCTTCCTTGCGGAAGATATACTCGCCGCGATACTTGACGCCCTTGCCCTTGTAGGGTTCCGGCTTGCGCCATTCGCGGATCTCGGCGGCGAACTGGCCGACCGCCTGCTTGTCAACTCCGCTGATCTCGACCGTGGTCTGGTCCGGAGTCTTCACTTCGAGACCCTCGGGAACATCGAGGTCGATATCGTGCGAAAAGCCGAGCTGAAGCTTGAGCTTCTTGCCCTGGGCCTGCGCACGGTAACCGACACCGCTGATTTCCAGCACCTTGGTGTAACCTTCGGTCACACCTTCGACCAGGTTCGAGACCAGCGTACGCTGCATGCCCCAGTAGGAGCGGGCGCGCTTGGTATCGTTCGCCGGGGTGACGGAGATCTCGTCACCCTCGATCTTGTAGTCGATCATGTCGAGCAGCCCCATGGAAAGGGTACCCTTGGGACCCTTCACGCTGAGCGTGCCGTCGTCGATCTGAGCGGTCACTCCGCTGGGGATCGCAACCGGCTTCTTGCCAATGCGGCTCATCAGAACACCTCCGCAAGCACTTCGCCGCCGACGTTTTCAGTGCGAGCTTCGGCATCCGAAAGCACGCCCTTGGGAGTCGAGACGATGGTAATGCCCAGGCCATTGCGCACGATCGGCAGTTCCTTGGAACCTGAATAGACGCGGCGGCCCGGCTTGGAGACACGGGCGACGTGCTTGATCGCAGGCTCGCCCTCGAAATACTTCAGTTCGATCCGCAGCGCCTTGTGCTTGCCGGAAGCGTCTTCGCTATAGCCACGGATGTAGCCTTCGCGCTGGAGCACTTCGAGAACGTTCGCACGCAGCTTGGAAGCCGGCGACAGGACGGAATCCTTCTTCGCCTGCTGGCCGTTGCGGATACGGGTGAGCATATCACCCAGGGGATCGGTCATTGCCATGTTCTAGATCCTCACCAGCTCGACTTGGTCACACCCGGGATCAGGCCCTTATTGGCCAGATCGCGGAGTTCGATGCGGCAAAGGCCGAACTTGCGGTAATAGCCGCGCGGGCGGCCAGTGGTGGTGCAACGGTTACGCACGCGGGTCGGATTCGCATTGCGCGGAATCTCGGCCATCTTCAGGCGCGCGATCAGGCGCTCGGAATCGTCGAGCGATTCATCGTCCGCGATCGCCTTGAGGCGCGCGTACTGGTTTGCGTACTTCTTGACGAGACGCTTGCGCTTCTCGTTCTTGTTGATGGAACTCAGTTTCGCCATTGGACTTAAGCTCTCCTGGCGCGGCTTACGCCGCTTCCTTTTCTGCGGCTTCGTCAGCCGGGAACGGGAAACCGAACAGGCGCAGCAGCTCGCGGGCCTCTTCGTCGGTCTTTGCGGTGGTGGTCACGATGATATCCATCCCGCGCACCTTCTCGATCTTGTCGTAGCTGATCTCCGGAAAGATGATCTGCTCCTTGATGCCCATGGCATAATTGCCATTGCCATCGAACGACTTGGGATTGAGACCACGGAAGTCGCGAATACGCGGCATCGCGATGGTCACAAGGCGATCGAGGAACTCGTACATGCGGTCGCGGCGCAAATTGACCTTGCAGCCGATCGGCATGCCATCACGCAGCTTGAACTGCGCGATCGACTTTTTCGCCTTGGTGATCACCGGCTTCTGACCAGCAATCAGTTCCATTTCCTCGAGCGCGGTCTGAACCTTCTTCTTGTCCTGGCTCGCTTCGCCCACACCCATGTTGAGCGTGATCTTTTCGAGCTTGGGAACCTGCATCGGGTTCTCGTAGCCGAACTTCTCCGTCATCGCCTTGACGATGGAGTCGGAATACTTCTGCTTCAGGCGGGGGGTATAATCAGCCATCGATAGTCTCCCCGGACTTAACGGCGACGCGCACCTTCTTGCCGTCACGCTCTTCGAAACGGACGCGGGTGGGCTTGCCATCCTTCGGATCGGCGACGGCCACTTTGGCAATCGCCATCGGCGCAGGAGCACGGTCGATACCGCCCTGCGGGTTCACCTGGCTCGGCTTGCGGTGACGGGCGGCAACATTGACGCCTTCAACCACGACCTTGCCTTCCTTCGGCAGGACCTGCTGCACCGTACCGGTACGGCCCTTGTCCTTGCCGGACAGGACGACGACCTGGTCGCCCTTCTTGATCTTTGCGGCAGCCATCACAGCACCTCCGGAGCAAGCGAGATGATCTTCATGAAGCCCTTGGAGCGCAGTTCACGCACCACCGGGCCGAAGATACGGGTGCCGATCGGCTCCTCGCTCTTGTTCACGAGCACCGCGGCATTGCTGTCGAAGCGGATTACGCTGCCATCGGGGCGGCGGACATCCTTCTTCGTGCGCACGATCACCGCGCGGTGAACGTCGCCCTTCTTCACGCGGGCGCGCGGCTGGGCTTCCTTCACGGAAACCACGATCACGTCCCCGACACTCGCGGTGCGGCGCTTCGAGCCACCCAGTACCTTGATGCACTGGACGCGCTTTGCGCCGCTATTGTCCGCGACGTCGAGATTGGATTGCATCTGGATCATCGATCCGGTTCCTTCTCTTGGCTTGCCGGATCAAGTCCGGCAGTTCCTAAAACGTCAGTTCTTACTCGCCACCCGGGGTGGCTTCGGCGACTTCGAGATCGGCCTCGACAGCCTTGCCCTTGCTCGCCGTGATGCGGTCGATCACCTTCCAGGTCTTGGTCTTGGAGATCGGCTTGGTCTCCTCGATCCGGACGGTGTCGCCCTCATTGTATTCGTTCGCTTCATCGTGCGCGTGATACTTCTTCGAACGCTTGATGATCTTCCCGTAAAGCGGGTGCTTCACGCGGCGCTCGACCTTCACGGTCACGGTCTTGTCGGTCTTGTCGGAGGTGACGGTCCCGATCAGGATACGCTTCGGCATCGTTGACTCCTTAAGCCTTGGCGGCTTCGCGGGCGCGTTCGCCCTGAAGCGTCATGATCTGCGCAATTTCGCGGCGGACTTCCTTCACCCGGGCAGGACGCTCGAGCTGGTTGGTCGCCGACTGGAAACGCAGGTTGAACTGCTCGCGCTTGAGCTCGACCAGAGCCACGGCCAGCTGGTCGTCGGTCTTGGTGCGAAGATCTTCAATCTTGGCCATCAGAAAACTCCCAGGTGCGAGGTGTCACCCAAGCGGGCAACGACCTTGGTCTTGATCGGCAGCTTCATCGCTGCGCGGCTGAAGGCTTCGGCGGCCAGCGGGCCGGGAACACCATCGAGTTCGAACAGGATGCGGCCCGGCTTCACGCGGGCGGCCCAGTATTCGACCGAACCCTTGCCCTTACCCTGACGGACTTCGGCAGGCTTCTTCGAAACCGGCACGTCCGGGAAGACGCGGATCCAGAGCCGGCCCTGGCGCTTGATGTGGCGCGTGATCGCACGACGCGCAGCTTCGATCTGGCGCGCGGTGATGCGTTCCGGTTCCAGGGCCTTGAGGCCGTAGGAACCGAAGTTCAGGTCCGAACCGCCCTTGGCATTGCCATGGATCTTGCCCTTGAACGCCTTGCGGTATTTGGTTTTCTTCGGTTGCAGCATTTCTCTTACCTAACCTCAGCGAGCCGGGCGGACGCCGGAAGTCTGCGCTTCCATCATCAGCCGGTCCTGTGCCATCGGGTCGTGGCCGAGGATCTCACCCTTGAAGACCCACACCTTGATGCCGATGATGCCGTATGCAGTCAGTGCTTCGGCTTCGGCATAATCGACATTGGCGCGCAGCGTGTGCAGCGGCACACGGCCTTCGCGATACTGCTCGACGCGGGCGATTTCAGCACCGCCGAGACGGCCGCCACACATCACCTTGATGCCTTCGGCACCCAGGCGCATGGCGGATTGCATGGCGCGCTTCATCGCACGACGGAAAGCAACACGGCGAACGAGCTGGTCGGCGATGCCCTGAGCGACGAGCTTGGCGTCGATTTCCGGCTTGCGGATCTCGACGATGTTCAGCTTCACTTCGCTAGTCGTCATGGTCGAAAGCTTGGCGCGCAGCTTTTCGATGTCTGCACCCTTCTTGCCGATAATGACGCCGGGACGCGCAGCATAGATCGAAACGCGGCACAGCTTGGCCGGACGCTCGATCACCACCTTCGAAATGGCCGCCTGCGGCAGCGTCTCGACGATGTACTTGCGGATCGCGATGTCTTCCTCGAGCAGCTGACGGTAATCAGCGCCCTCGGCATACCAGCGGCTGTCCCAGGTGCGGTTGATCTGCAGGCGCAGGCCGATCGGATTGCTCTTATGACCCATTATGCTTCCTCCTGCTCGCGCACCACGATCCGCAGCCGGCTGAACGGCTTGAGGATGCGGGTGGACTTGCCACGGCCGCGCGTTGCGAAACGCTTCATGGTGATCGACTTGCCGACGCTGGCTTCGGCGACGACGAGCGCGTCGACATCCAGGTCGTGGTTGTTTTCCGCATTGGCGATAGCCGAAGCGAGGACCTTCTTGGCGTCCTGCGCCATGGCGCGCTTGGAGAAAGAGAGGATGTTCATCGCCTCTTCCGCCTTCTTGCCACGAATCAGTGCAGCCACCAGGTTGAGCTTCTGGGCGGAGCCACGGATCGTGGTACCGACGGCCAGAGCCTCGTTATCGGCGACGCGGCGGGGTGCTTTTGCCTTGCCCATTATCGCTTGCCCTTCTTGTCGGCGGCGTGACCCGGGAAGCTGCGCGTGGGCGCGAACTCGCCAAGCTTGTGACCGACCATCTCCTCGTTAACGGAGACCGGGATGAACTTCTGGCCATTGTAGACGTTGAACGTCAGGCCGACGAAATCGGGAAGCACAGTGGAACGGCGCGACCAGGTCTTGATCGGCTTGTTGCTGTTGGCTTCCTGAGCTTCCTGCGCCTTCTTCAGCAGGTGAAGATCGACGAACGGACCTTTCCAGACGGAACGTGCCATGTCCGATTACCTCTTCTTCTTGGCGTGGCGCGAACGGATAATCATCTTGTCCGTCTGCTTGTTCTTGCGGGTACGGGCACCCTTGGTCGGCTTGCCCCACGGGGTAACCGGATGACGGCCACCCGAAGTGCGGCCTTCACCACCACCATGCGGGTGGTCGACCGGATTCTTGGCGACGCCGCGGGTGAGCGGCTTGACGCCCATCCAGCGCTTGCGACCGGCCTTGCCCAGGTTCTGGTTCTGGTTGTCGGGGTTCGACACGGCGCCAACGGTGCCCATGCAGTCGGCGCGCAGGTAACGCTGCTCGCCGCTGTTCAGGCGCACGATGACCATGCCGCGGTCACGACCGACCAGCTGCACATAGGTGCCTGCCGAACGGGCGATCTGGCCGCCCTTGCCCGGCTTCATCTCGACATTGTGGCAGATCGTGCCGACCGGCATCTGGCCCAGCAACATGGCGTTGCCCGGCTTGGTGTCGGTCTTCTCGCCGGCGATGACCTTGTCACCAACCGCAAGACGGTTCGGCGCGAGGATGTAGGCCAGTTCGCCATCGTCATACTTCACAAGCGCGATGAAAGCGGTGCGGTTGGGATCGTATTCGATCCGCTCCACGGTGCCTTCGACGTCCCACTTGCGACGCTTGAAGTCGATGAAACGATACTTCTGCTTGTGACCGCCGCCCTTGCCGCGCGAAGTGACATGGCCCTTGTTGTTACGGCCACCGGTCTTGGTCTTGCCCTGCGTAAGCGACTTGACCGGCTTGCCCTTGTAGAGCGCCGACTTGTCGACGAGGATCAGGCCACGGCGTGCCGGGCTGGTCGGGTTGTAGTTCTTAAGTGCCATCAGCTCACACCTTCGGTGATGTCGATCGACTGGCCTTCAGCCAGCGTGACAACCGCCTTCTTGATGTCGGTGCGCTTGTAGGGCTTGCCCTTCCAGCGCTTGGTCTTGCCCTTCTGGACGATGGTGTTCACACCCGTCACCTTGACGTCGAAGAGAGCCTCGACCGCATCCTTGATCTGCGGCTTGGTCGCTTCGCCGGCCACCTTGAAAACGACAGCATTGTTCTCGGAGAGAAGCGTCGCCTTTTCGGTGATGTGCGGGGCGAGAATCACGTCGTAGTGACGCGCATCGATTTCCTGCTTCTTAGCCATTGAAGCGCGCCTCCAGCTTTTCGACAGCCGCCTTGGTCAGGACCAGCGTGTCATGCTTCAGGATGTCGTAAACATTGGCGCCGGCAGCCGGCATCACGTTGACGCCCGGCAAATTGCCGGCGGCGAGGCGGAAGCTGTCTTCCACTGCATCGCCATCGATCACGAGGACCTTGCCGTTCCAGCCATTCTTGCCGAACACGCCGGCCAGGGCCTTGGTCTTGGCGTCCTTCAGCTCAAGGCTGTCGACCACAACCAGGCCATCCTTGGCCTTGGTCGAAAGCGCCATCTTGAGGCCGAGTGCACGGACCTTCTTGTTCAGCGACTGCTCGAAGTCACGCTTGCGCGCACCGTGTGCCTTGCCGCCGCCGATGAAGATCGGAGCCTTGCGGTCACCGTGACGGGCAACACCGCCGCCCTTCTGGCGACCGTACTTCTTGCCCGTGCGAGCCACGTCCGAACGCTCACGCGTCGGGCGGGCCGTGCCGCGGCGGTTTTCCAGCTGCCACGTGACAACGCGGTGCAGGATGTCGGCACGCGGCTCGACACCGAACACGGCATCGTTGAGCTCGATATCGCCCGACGCCTTGCCGTCGATTTTCTGGACCTTCACCTTCACGGATCAGCCCTCCTTGTTCTCGTCCGAGCCGGCATCGGCTTCGGGCGCGTTGGTTTCATCGGCCGCCGGAGTGCTCTCCGCAGCTGCACCGGCTTCCTGTTCTTCCAGGAGCTGGGCCTGCTGCTCGGGGCTCACTTCGGGGTTCACTTCATGCTCGGCAGCTGCCTCGACCAGGCCGGGCGCTGCTTCTTCATGCTCGGACTGCGTGCTCTTCTTCTCGAGCACGGCACCGGGGAACGGCAGTTCCTCGGGAGCGGCAACCTTCACGGCGTCGCGAACGAGCAGCCAGCCATTCTTCGAACCGGGGACGGAGCCCTTGACGAAGATCAGGCCGCGGTCGGCGTCGGTACGCACGACTTCGAGGTTCTGCTGCGTACGCTGACGGTCACCCATGTGGCCGGCCATCTTCTTGTTCTTGAAGACCTTGCCCGGATCCTGGCGGTTACCGGTCGAGCCGTGCGAACGGTGGCTGATCGAGACACCGTGCGTGGCGCGCAGACCGCCGAAGCCCCAGCGCTTCATGGCGCCGGCAAAACCCTTACCAACGGTGTGACCGGTGATGTCGACCTTCTGGCCGGCAATGAAATGCTCGGCACTGATGGTGGAACCGACGGGCAGCAGCCCTTCTTCACTTTCGACGCGGAATTCGGCGACCTTCTGCTTCAGACCGACTTCAGCCTTGGCGAAAGCTTCGCGCTGCGGCTTGTTGACGTTCTTCTGCTTGGCTTCGCCAGCACCAACCTGCACCGAATAATAGCCGTCACGATCGGCAGTGCGGTGGGCGGTGACCTGGCAGCCTTCAAGTGCCAGGACGGTGACCGGCACGTGGCGGCCATCTTCCTGGAACAGGCGGGTCATCCCGACTTTCTTCGCGATCACGCCAGTGCGCATGATCCAAACTCCTTACAGAGGCACAAGGGGACCATCCCCAGGTGCTTGCCAGCCCAGATTGTCATGCGTCGCCCCGTCCGGGCTGTACTGCCCTCCCCTTGCGGAGGAGAGCTAGACGGGGGACGCAGCCCGGATAAATCCGGCGGTATCCCTATGTCTTGCCGACCTTTCGGTGCGGCGGGGCCATATGGAGCCCCGGAATTCTCTGGTCTTTTAAGGTCCCACCAGAAGGACCGGTCAGACAAGTCGCTTAGGCGAGCTTGATTTCGACGTTCACGCCGGCAGCCAGGTCGAGCTTCATCAGCGCATCGACGGTCTGGGCGTTCGGTTGCACGATATCGAGCAACCGCTTGTAGGTGCGCACCTCGAACTGCTCGCGCGACTTCTTGTCGATATGCGGGCCGCGGTTCACGGTGAACTTCTCAATGCGCGTCGGGAGAGGAATGGGGCCACGAATGAGAGCACCCGTACGACGCGCTGTGTCTGCGATTTCGCCAGTTGCCTGGTCGAGCACGCGATGGTCGAACGCCTTAAGGCGAATACGGATATTCTGAGCTTCCATGTCCTACTACCGATGCGAAAGAGCCAAAGGGATCTTTCAATCCCCCAAAAAATAAAGAACCGCCCGACCTTACCGAATGTTCGGTGAGGGGCGGCCCTCCTGAATTCTTAGCGACGAACACCTGTCCCGGGGGACGAATCTCCGTCTGTGGGCGCGCGTATACGGGTGAGAACCCGTTCTGACAACCCCCGATTTCAGCCAATTTGCAGTCGACCGAGCCGGCAGGTTCCCCACATAAAAAGGGGCCCGGCTCCCCATTCAGGAACCGGGCCTCTTTTGTGTCCACTGCGCCTTGTGGCGCGGCAGGATTACTTGGTGATCTTCGAGACCACACCCGAACCGACGGTGCGGCCACCTTCGCGGATAGCGAAGCGCAGGCCTTCGTCCATGGCGATCGGAGCAATCAGCTTGACCGAGATGGTGACGTTGTCGCCCGGCATGACCATTTCGGTGCCCTCGGGGAGGATCACTTCACCGGTCACGTCGGTGGTGCGGAAGTAGAACTGCGGGCGGTAGTTGGCGAAGAACGGCGTGTGACGGCCACCTTCGTCCTTCGACAGCACGTAGACTTCGGCGCTGAACTCGGTGTGAGGCGTAACCGAACCCGGCTTTGCCAGAACCTGGCCACGCTCGACTTCGTCACGGCCCACGCCGCGGATCAGGGCGCCGATGTTGTCGCCAGCTTCACCGCGATCGAGCAGCTTGCGGAACATTTCCACGCCGGTGACGGTGGTCTTCTGGGTGTCCTTGATGCCGACGATTTCGACTTCGTCGCCAACATTCACAACGCCGGTTTCGACACGGCCGGTCACAACCGTACCACGACCCGAGATCGAGAACACGTCTTCGATCGGCATGAGGAACGGCTGATCAACCGGACGCTCCGGCTGCGGGATGTAGCTGTCAACAGCGTCCATCAGTTCCTTGATCGAGTTCTCGCCGATTTCCGGATCGCGACCTTCGAGAGCAGCAAGGGCCGAACCCTTGATGATCGGAATATCGTCGCCGTCGAAGCCATATTCGGTCAGCAGCTCGCGAACTTCCAGTTCAACCAGCTCGAGGATTTCCTCGTCGTCGACCTGGTCGACCTTGTTCATGTACACGACCAGAGCCGGCACGCCGACCTGACGAGCGAGCAGGATGTGCTCGCGGGTCTGCGGCATGGGGCCGTCAGCAGCGTTCACCACCAGGATGGCGCCGTCCATCTGCGCCGCACCGGTGATCATGTTCTTCACATAGTCGGCGTGACCCGGGCAGTCGACGTGCGCATAGTGGCGCGCATCGGTTTCATATTCGACGTGTGCGGTCGAAATGGTGATGCCGCGCTCGCGCTCTTCGGGAGCCTTGTCGATGTTTGCGAAATCGACAGCCGAACCCTGACACTTGGTGATTGCAGCAGTCAGCGTGGTCTTGCCGTGGTCGACGTGACCAATGGTGCCGATGTTGCAGTGCGGCTTATTCCGCTCGAATTTTTCCTTCGCCATTGTTCCTATAACCTTCTTAGTTCGAATCTGATTTCTGAAGAGATCAGGCGGGCACCCGCTGAATCAGGCGCCCGCCCCTAGACGTTGATCCAGCCTTAGGCAAGCTTCTCCTTGACCTCTTGTGCGACATTCGCCGGCACTTCGTCATAGTGAGAGAACTGCATGGAGTACTGGGCACGGCCCTGCGTGAACGAACGCAGCTCGTTCACATAGCCGAACATGTTGGCCAGCGGCACATGAGCCTCGACTGCCTGCGCGTTACCGCGCGTGTCGGTGCCCTGGATCTGGCCACGGCGGCTGTTGAGGTCACCGATCACGTCGCCGAGGTAATCTTCGGGAGTGACGACCTCGACCTTCATGATCGGCTCGAGCAGCTTGATGCCGCCGCGTTCGGCCGCTTCGCGCATGGCGCCGCGACCAGTGATCTCGAAGGCAACCGTGCTGGAGTCGACGTCATGGTACTTGCCGTCGATCAGCTCGATGGTGAAGTCGATGATCGGGAAGCCAACGAGGTAGCCGCTCTCGGCCTGCTCGCGCATACCCTTCTCGACCGAGGGGATATATTCGCGGGGAATATTACCGCCCTTGATCTGGTCCTCGAAGATGATGCCCTGGCCGCGCTCACCGGGGATCACGCGCACCTTGGCTTCACCGAACTGGCCCGAACCGCCCGACTGCTTCTTGTGGGTGTAGGTCACCTCGACCTCACGAGCGAGCGATTCACGGTAGGCCACCTGCGGCGCGCCGACATTGGCTTCGACCTTGAATTCGCGCTTCATGCGATCGACGAGGATGTCGAGGTGCAGTTCGCCCATGCCCTTGATGATCGTCTGGCCACTTTCATGGTCGGTCGAAACACGGAAGGACGGATCTTCGGCAGCCAGGCGGTTGAGGGCAACGCCCATCTTTTCCTGGTCGGCCTTGGTCTTGGGCTCCACCGAAAGTTCGATAACCGGATCGGGGAATTCCATGCGCTCAAGGATGATCGGCTTTGACGGATCACACAGCGTGTCGCCCGTCGTGGTCTCCTTGAGGCCCGCAATGGCGACGATGTCGCCGGCGAATGCTTCTTCGATGTCCTCGCGGTTGTTGGAGTGCATCAGAAGCATGCGGCCGATCTTCTCGCGCTTATCCTTCACCGAGTTCAGGACAGTGCCCTTGGAGAGCTTGCCCGAGTAGATACGGGTGAAGGTGAGAGAGCCGACGAACGGGTCGTTCATGATCTTGAAGGCCAGCGCGGCGAAGGGCTCGTCGTCCGAAGACGGACGGGTCTCTTCCTTGTCGCTATCGGGCAGTACGCCCTTGATGGCCGGGACGTCGATCGGCGACGGCATGTAGTCGACGACCGCATCGAGCAGGGGCTGGACGCCCTTGTTCTTGAAGGCCGAACCACACAGGACAGGAACGAAAGCCTGCTCCATCGTGCCCTTGCGGATGAGGCGCTTCAGGGTCGCTGCATCGGGCTCTTCGCCTTCGAGATAGGCTTCCATCACGTCGTCATCCTGTTCGACGACGGTCTCGATCAGCTGCTCGCGATATTCGGCCGCCTTGTCAGCGAGGTCTTCCGGAATGTCGACATAGTTGAACTTCGCGCCAAGGCTCTCGTCTTCCCAAACGATACCGCGATTGTTGACGAGGTCGACGACGCCCTTGAGGTCGCTTTCCATGCCGATCGGCAGGTAAAGCACCAGCGGCGTCGCGCCGAGGCGATCGATGATCGACTGTACGCAGTAATAGAAGTCGGCACCGGTACGGTCCAACTTATTGATGAAGCACATCCGCGGAACCTTGTACTTGTCCGCCTGGCGCCACACGGTTTCGGACTGCGGCTCCACGCCGGCCACGCCGTCAAAGACAGCGACCGCGCCGTCGAGCACGCGCAGCGAACGCTCGACTTCGATGGTGAAGTCGACGTGTCCGGGCGTGTCGATGATGTTGATGCGGTGCTCTTCACCCTGCCCATCCTCGGCCTTCCAGAACGTGGTCGTCGCGGCCGACGTAATCGTGATACCGCGCTCCTGCTCCTGCTCCATCCAGTCCATGGTCGCGGCGCCGTCATGCACTTCGCCGATCTTGTAGGACTTGCCGGTGTAATAGAGAATACGCTCGGTCGTCGTGGTCTTGCCGGCATCGATGTGGGCCATGATGCCGATATTGCGATAGCGCTCCAGCGGATAGTCGCGGGCCATGTTCAATTCCTCGAATGTGCGGGGTACGGGTTAAATCTCGCGCCCCATGTAGTGACTTTTGTGACCACTTGAAGACCGCGCGGCCGGGCTTTCCCCAGCCCGCGGCCCGTCAAGCGAAACGCCTTACCAGCGATAATGCGAGAAGGCGCGGTTGGCGTCAGCCATGCGATGCGTGTCTTCGCGCTTCTTCACCGCCGAACCGCGATTGTTCGCAGCATCCATCAGCTCACCCGAGAGACGGGCGGCCATGGTGGTTTCCGCACGGCCACGCGCCGCACCGATCAGCCAGCGAATGGCGAGCGCCTGGGCACGCTCGGGGCGAACCTCGACCGGCACCTGGTAGGTCGCACCGCCGACGCGGCGGCTACGCACTTCGACCTGCGGCTTGATGTTGTCCAGCGCAGCGTGGAACACTTCCACCGGGTTCGCCTTGGCACGCGATTCAACCGTATCGAGCGCACCATAGACGATCTTCTCGGCAACGGCCTTCTTACCGTCCAGCATGAGGTTGTTCATGAACTTGGACAGGACCTCATCCCCGAACTTGGGATCAGGCAGGATTTCCCGCTTCTCGGGACGACGACGACGTGACATTTTCTTCAACTCCTTTGGAGTGCGGGCCGGATATCCATCCGTCCCTTGCGGCACCGGCCCACTCCCCCACCCGGCCACCCAAATGATACCTTCACTGGTATCCGGGTGGGGGACTGGACCGGCTTCGCGTTAAAACCTGGTCCTATGTTGTGTCGGTCCGGCTTCCCCTCCCAACATCCCGATACCGTCTCGGGAAATCATCGGGAGGTTGGGAGGGGGAGTCGGGCCGGCACCGAGGTGAGCGCGGATGCGCTCACCGCACCTCAATCACTTGGGCCGCTTTGCACCGTACTTCGAACGGCTCTGGCGACGGTCCTTGACGCCCTGCGTGTCGAGCACGCCGCGCAGCACGTGGTAGCGCACGCCGGGAAGGTCGCGCACACGGCCGCCGCGGATCAGCACCACGGAGTGTTCCTGGAGGTTGTGGCCTTCACCCGGGATATAGGCGATGACTTCGCGCTGGTTGGTCAGGCGGATCTTGGCGACCTTGCGCAGGGCCGAGTTCGGCTTCTTCGGGGTCGTCGTGTAGACGCGCGTGCAAACGCCGCGCTTCTGCGGGTTGGCCTGCATCGCCGCAGACTTGCTCTTCTTGACGATCGGCTGACGCGGCTTGCGGACAAGCTGGTTGATAGTCGGCATTAAGTTCTCTTCACCTTGTTTTCTGGGAGCGCGGAATTGCGCCCCCAGGGTCACCTCATCCGGGCGGGGAACCGGTTCCCACTTCCCCTGATGAGGTTCCGGCCCTGCCCCGTTCGTGTCGAGCTTGGTCGAGACACGAGCAGCGAGAGGGCCAAATTGGCACTTTCGGCATCAGATGGAATGTATCGGGATCGTGCCACTTGCTTCGTCATTCCCGCGAAGGCGGGAACCCAGCGAGAGAAAGAACCGCCGAAGGCGACCTTTCCTTTGTGGCGCGAGCCTGAAACGCTCCACCTGGTGCCTTGGCACCGGTTACTTTGACGGCCGCCCCAATTGAAAAGAGCCCCTCGCAGCTGTGAGGAGCTCCCAAATTCGGCATGGGACGACACCGGCAATGTTCAGCTCTATAATTCCTTAGTGGACCCGGAGACCCATTCGGATGCGCGCGCCTTTAGGGGGGAAAGGGGAGCGGGTCAAGGGATTGCGAGCAAACGCCTTAGTTGGCTATGTAATCGAACAAGTTAGCTAATGGGGCAGACGATGGAGACTGAGGAATTCGAACGGCTCATAGCTGGCTCTCAAGAAAGTCCGAATCTTGATTTTAAAGGACCGATGAACTGGAATAAGCAGTCGATCGTCAAAGATATCCTTGCAATGGCGAATACGCTCGATGGTGGCCGCATTGTCTTCGGAATTGAGGATGACCCCGTAAATCGGGTTGGCTTGACCGATGATCAACTGGAAACATTCGATCAGGAGGTCATGAAAGACCAAATCGATCCATACGCCGATCCAGATGTGCAATTCGATGTTTCAATTGCCGAGGGCCAAGACGGATTTCGCTACATCGTGCTCACCATTCAACCGTTCACCCTGCTGCCTGTCATTTGCTCGAAAGGAGGCGAAGATGTGTCCGCTGGCCGGATCTACATCCGCCCAAGGGGAGGGCGACCGCAAAGCAGGGAAGTTCGTAGCAGCGCCGAGTTGAGAGATATCTTGGATCGCTCAATCGCTGCGAACCTGCGACGCTATAGAGAACTTGGCATCGTAGCAGACGAGGACCAAGAAAATGAAGTCGATGAAGCAGCCGCCTTCGACGCTGAAATCGAGGACCTCGCATGAAAAACGGACTGTTGGATAGGATTAAGGCAGGTTCGCGATGGAGGGTGCGAATTACCCCAAAGCGGGGAACCGAACCAGAAATTCGACTGTCAGAAGCTCAGGAAATCGTATCTTCAAGAAGGATTTCGATCCGTGGGTGGGACTTTCCACATATCAGCAACAGAAGTGACGAATGCGGCGGGTTCGAGCGGCATAACCATTATTTGGAGAATTGGACCGATTGGTCGACGCGGCAAGAGTTTTGGAGATTTTACAAAAGTGGCCAATTCGTCTTTATGGAACGACTGGAAGAACAGGACCGTCCGATCCCTAATGTTGCTTTTTATGTCGATATGGTCGGGGCAATTTACTCAATAACTGAATTCTTTTTATTCGCGAACAGAGTTGCTGGCCACAAATACTTTCAAGCGAGATGCGACCTCGAAATAATGTACGCAGCGCCAGAGCCAACCCATCTTCTCGCCGGAAGAGGCAGGATCCCTTTTTTCGAAACTCGACGTTTTGATGGCACAGAAATCAAAATCAAGAAGTCCATTTCGCACACGAACGAAGAATTCGGCGGAAGAAAGATGGCCGCGGAAGCTCTCCTTGAGTTCTTTGATCATTTTGGCTGGAATCCTGACATCTCTCAAATCGATACTGAACAGGAGAAATATTTTTCCCGTCAGTTTAGCTATTGATAAAGAATATCTTCTTTTGAGCCATAAAAGATATTTATTGATTTTACGGCCGACATTCGCTAAAATCATGACTTGAGTTCGGCGCGAAGGTCGTTTCCGAAGTTCATTTTGGCCTTGGCGGTGTGGATTGCATCGACGCTGGGGATCACATTGTATGAGGCGCAACTCGCCTCTTGGCTTACGCTTACGGTGGAGATCAACATGCAAGCAATTCGCACCTTTTTCGGTGTGGCAAAGCTTGCGGTGACGTGGTCCTGGTAGGTGCTAATCCACTCAGCTTAGGCGGATGAACTTCCAGACGACTTGCCGAGGTGCACCGCAGGGAGGGGTTCGATTCCCCTCCGCCACACACATATCTCCCTTTCCTACAGCCCCCTCCCCATGCTCACGCCAAGAGCATGACCCGCCAAACACCGCGCCAAGCCACCAGCTACATGACCACGCGCGATGGTATCTTGCCTTCGCCTGACGATCCGCTGCTGTCCTTCGCGCCCGTCCCGCATGTCGCTCCGCGCCGCAATTCGATCACGCCTGACAGGCAGCGCGCCTTTATCGCCCATCTCGCCGCCACCGGGATCGTTACCCAGGCGGCCAAGCACATCGGCGCGAGCATGGAGGCGCTTTACAAGCTGCGCAAACGCCCCGGCGCGGAGGAGTTCGACGCGGCCTGGGATGCGGCGGTGGATCGCGGCGTCGCCCGGCTGGAGGATTGCGCGCTGGCCCGTGCGATCGAGGGGGAGGAGCGGCTGGTCGTCTCCGCCGGAAAGCTGCTCGGCACCGAACGGCGGCATAATGAGGCGCTGGTGATGTTCCTGCTGCGCCATCGCCGCGCGGACCGCTATGGCGCGGACGTGCGCCCCGGCCACCCGCTCTACGAACGCATCCGCCGCGAGGTAGTGGCGGAACTTGCGACGGATCATGAGAGCGAAGAGGAGGTGCTGGCCAGCCTGAACCGGAAAATTGATGCGATGCGCGAGCGGGAAGCGCAGGTCGCGAAGATGCTGGAGGAGGATGAAGGATCGCTTGAGGACTAAGTCAATTTCCCTTAGCACTCCTCGCATAGTCTTATTGGGAGAGAGACGAGACATGATCCGCAAACTGACATTCGCACTGGCCGCTTCGGCGCTGGCGCTGTCGGCAGGTTCGGCCGCCCTTGCGCAGGAGCGTCCGGACGACCTTACCTACCTGCCGCCCGTGCCGACCGATTTCGATCCGCCGCGCACCGCATGGGGCGATCCGGACTTCACCGGCACATGGCCGATCGAGCCGATCAACAATGGCCGTATCCTGTTCCAGCGCCCCGCCGAATACGGCATGCGCTACTGGGTCAATGACGAGGAATTCGAACGCCGCCTGGCCGCCGCGCGCCGCAATGACGGCAATTTCTCCGCCGCCACCGAAAGCGGCGTGGGGACCAGCGGCACGACGGGCCTCGAAAACTGGTTCCTGACCACCAATTTCGCCAAGCGCACAAGCATGCTGGTCTCACCCGCAGACGGCCAGCTGCCCTCGCTCACCCCGCATGCGATGGAACTGTTCGAGGCCGGGCGTTCGGGCTGGGTGCCCGGGCAGGCCTATAACTGGGTCAGCGATTTCGACAGCTGGGATCGCTGCGTGTCGCGCGGCTTCCCCGCCAGCATGTACCCGTTCCGCTACAATAACGGCATCCGCGTGTTCCAGAGCCCGGGCGTGGTGACGATCGTGCTGGAAATGCTCGGCACGCGCGTGGTCAAGCTCTATGACAGCAAGGAAGAGGCGCAGGCTGCCAAGTGGGACGAGGCCGTGGAAGCCTGGATGGGCAATTCGCGCGGCTGGTGGGAAGGCAATACGCTGGTGATCGAGACGACCAATATCGTCTCGGGCGACAGCGCCACTTATGACGTGTCCGAACGCTCTGCCAGCCCGCTCAACATGGCCACGCAGTTCACCGGCACGCTGGAGGTTCCCGCCTTCAACACCGTGCCGATGAGCACCGAGGCGATGACGGTGGAACGCCTGACCATGACCGACCAGGACACCATCGTGCACGAGCTGACCTATTCGGATCCCGAGGTCTATGTCGAGCCGTGGACGACGCGGATCGAGTGGCGCCGCGACGACGATTACGAGTTCTACGAATATGCCTGCCACGAGGGCAATTACATGCCGCGCGACTATATCAGCGCCAGCCGTGCGCAACAGGAACGCATTGCGCGGGGCGAGGAAGAAGCGGTGACGGCGGAGAATGACGACCGCGCGCGCTTTGCCCAGCCCTTCGACCGCGATCCGGGCGTCGCCCCGCCCCCGGGTGGACCGTTCGGCGGCTGATCCCCGGCTTTGCCTGACACAGAAAAGGCCCCGATCCGCGCAGGACCGGGGCCTTTTTCATGCGCCCGTAAAGGAGTGGCCTATTCCTCGCCCGAGTCCCCGTCGGCATCGGGAACGGCGCGGATCGGGGGAGCAGGCTCGATCTCCTCGAACTCTTCCAACTCCGAATAGGGCTGTTCGACGGGTTGCATGCCTTCGACCAGCTCGATCTCGTACTGGCCGCCGCCGCCGATCGTGCTCGCCTTGACGCGCAGGTTCTCGAGCCAGCCCGGCTCATCGGCAACGGGCGACAGGTCGATGGCAATGCGCGAGTTGAGCCCTTCGCCGCCATCATCGTCGGTCATCAGGCTGGCAAAGCCGAGCGGCGTCTCGAAACCGAGTTCGAGGAAGGCGTCGATGGCACTGGGGAAATCCTCGTCCTCGAACAGCGGCGTGGTCATGTTGAAAGTGACCTCGCCATCGCCGCTACGGATTGCCTCGATCGCCTCGGGCGTCAGCTCATAGGAAATCTCGACCGGGTCGAGCGAGCCGCTTTCATAGCCTTCACCCAGCCGTCCGCCGAGCCTCTCACCGAGACCGATCATCTGCACCGGCGATTGCAGAACGGGGTAGGACTCCTCGGCCACGCGCAGCGTGTAATCGCCATAGCTGTCGCCATAGGGCATGGCGCGGATGGTATAGACGCCCGTTTCCGGCAGGACGTAGCGGATCAGCGAGTTGAGCCCGCCGCCGCCATCGTCATTGCTGGCCACCGGTTCGCCTGCCATGCCCTCTCCCGCATAGAGTTCGAGCATCGGATCGAGCCAGTCATCCTCCGCCACCAGCGCAACTTCGAGCAACTGCCCTTCCTCGCCGGCAATGGTGAAGAGATGGCTGCCCGCCGCATCGAGCGTGCCACTGGTGTCGGATCCGAACCAGACTTCGCGCGACTTGACCGGTTCGCGCACGCTTTCGCGCAGGCGCAGTTCGAAGGGGCCGTAACTTTCGTCTTCGGACAGGAAACCATAGGCGCTGACGGTAATTTCGATCCGCTGGCCGAATTCCGAATAGATTTCCGCGCGCGAGGCAAGGCCGTCACCGCCATCATCGTCTTCCGCAATAATCTCTCCGGTTTCGAGGTCGACCACGGTCATCACCGGATCGAGTTCGGATTCACCGGTCGGGACGGCATCGATGGTCAGCGTCATGCCTGCGGGGATGGTGTAGGTGAAGACCACGGGGGTAGAGCCGACCGTATCCGAAAAGACGCGCACCACGCTTGCTTCATTGTCGAGATCGCGGATCTCCTGCGCACTTGCCGCGCCCGGAAGCGCGAGCGCTGCCGCACCCGCCAGCATGAGAGCCCTGGTCAATTTGCGTGTCATCTGTTGCCCCTTCTAGCCAGCCCGAAAGCCTGTTCTCGCAGGCACCACATCCACTCTACGAGGTCAAAGCTTAATCCCCTCTATGTCCCCCGTTCATTTCCGCGCCATTCGTCCTCGAGAATCGCCCAGATCCAGCTGTCGCACCAGCCGATATGCGTTTTCATGGCATCGCGGAAATGCCCCTCCAGCGTGAAACCGAGCCGCTGCACCAGCCGGTTCGAAGCAGTATTGCGCGGATCGATATCGGCGAAGACGCGGTGCACCCCCTCGACGCGGAACAGCTGGGTCAGCAAGGCGGAAAGACATTCGGTGGCGATCCCGCGCCGCTCGTGCCCCGGCACGATCATGTAGCCGATCTCGCATACCTGTTCGCCTTCGGCCGAAGCGACCATGCGCAGCACAGGATCGCCGCCTTCGTGCGGCACCGCCACCCAGGTGCGCCCTCCCCATTCGCGGTCGAACAGCCAGGCGCGCAAGGCCTCGACATCGTCGAACGGCCCGCGGCTCCAATAGCGCATCAGTTCCGGGTCCGAATAGGCGCGGAAGAAGGTGTGCTCATCCCCTTCCTGCAAGGGACGCAGGGTGAAGCGCGCTGTAGCGAGGGTCGGGATCTCGATCATGGGATGAGCAGTAGAGGCTCATGCGGCCGGGGCAAGTGGTGGCACCGCTTCGACGCGCTGCACCGCGACGCCCCGCGCGATTCTCCTCGACTCGCCTCCCTGTGATAATAATTTCCAGAAACCGGGGGAGGTCACTGGCATGCTCGACACAATCAAACGCCATAGAAGGGCGCTGGTCCTGCTGGGTATCCCGCTTCTGGCCATTCCGGCCTCGGCGCAGCTGGCGCCCAATTTCAGCTGGGTTCCGCCGGACGACCGCGCGATCACGCAGCTGACCGACGAGCTTTCCGTCGTTACCCTGTCCATGCCAGGCAATGTTGCTGTGCTGCACGGTCCCGACGGCGTGCTGCTGGTCGACAACCAGATGCCGCAGAACGATGCGCAACTGGTGGCCGACATCCACACCATTACCGGCGCGGAGGAGGTGCGCTTCATCGTCAACAGCCATGGCCATCCCGACCACCTGGGCGGCAATGCGCTGTGGAAGGCGCGCGGGGCGACCAATATCGCGCACGCCAATGTGCGCGTGACCCTGACCGATCCCGATCCCGACATGCAGCCGGTGGTGACCTATGAGGGCGAACTGCGTTTCCATGTAAACGGGCAGACCGTGAATATCGTCCATGCCGAGCCCGCCCACACCAATGGCGATAGCGTGGTCTGGTTCGAGGAGGCCAATGTCGTCCACACGGGCGATATCTATCTCAACAAGGCCTTCCCGGTGATCGACCAGACGGGAAGCCTTGACGGGTTGATCGTGGCGCTGGAAGCGATTGCCGCGCGGGCCGATGCGGATACGCGGATCATTCCCGGACACGGCCCGGTTTCGAACAAGGCCGAGCTGGAGGGATATATTGCCGGCATGCACGAAATGCGCGCCATCATCACCGGCATGGTGGATGAGGGGATGAGCATGGAAGAGGCGATCGCGGCCAAGCCCTTCGCGCAATTCGAAGAGGAATACGATCTGCTGACCGGCTTTTTCAGCCCCGACAGCATTGTCGGCATGTTCTACCAGGTGATCAGCGAGGGGCGCTAGGCGCTTCTAGTCGCCGGTCAGGTGCTCGACCAGAGCCCTGACCTTCTTCTGCCGCCATTGCGGACGCGGAGCGACCAGCCAATAGGCGCGGCGGCAATCGCTTTCCTTGTCGAGCGCGACAAGGCGACCATCCTCAAGCGCCTCGGCCACCAGCGGAAAAGGCATGGTTGCCCTGCCCAATCCAGCCAGCGCGGATGACAGCGCCTGCCCGGCATTGCCGACCTGCAGCAGCACGTCCTCGCCTTGGGGTGCGGGATAGGCCGGCCAGCCGATCCATCCATCGGCGGCATCGGGCGTGGCGACGGTGACCTTGCAACCGGGCGCCAATTGCACGCCCTCGAGTTCGCCCGGCCCTTCGATCAGGCGGATGGCGACATCGAGATTGGCCTCCGTGAAGTCGGCGTCCTCGTCTGCGATCAGCTGGTAGCGCACATCGGGATTGGCCGAGCGGAATGCCGCCAGGCGCGGCGCCAGCCACTGGGCATAGAATTCGCGCGGCACGGCGATCGCATAATGCGAGCTTGTCTGCCCGGACTGCATCGCCTGCACGCTTTCCTCGAAGCGCAAGAAGCCTTCGCGCAGGGAATCGAGACCGCTTTCCGCCTCGTCGGTAAGTTCCAGCCCCTTGGAGGTGCGGCGGAACAGCACCACGCCGAGTACATCCTCCAGCGCGCGAATTTGCTGCCCCACCGCGGCTGGCGTCACCGCCAGCTCGTCCGCAGCGCGGGTAAAGCTGAGGTGCCGCGCGGCGGCATCGAATACGCGCAAGGCGTTCAGGGGCAGGTGCGTACGCTTCATGGAAGGCGCGATGTAGGCTGACGGTACGATCTGGGCAAGCCGCTGCGGGCAAGAAGCGCGAAGCCACTTGACCCATTGCAATTGAAACTACAGGAGCAGCGCATCCCTCCCTCCTCCCGGAGTCTTGCATGCGCCGCCTGTTCGCCGCCCTTTCCCTGATCATTGCCACCATCGCCACGCCTGCCGCAGCCCAGAGCATGGCCGAAGGCACCTTTGCCGAGGACATCCCGACGCTCGAACAAGTGGTCGGACATGCCACAGGCACAAGGATCACCACGCCCGAACAGGCCCTAACCTACCTAGAAGCTCTGGCCGAGGCCGCGCCCGATCGCATGCTGTTGATCGAGTATGCGCAAAGCTGGGAAGAGCGCCCGCTGGTTTATGCGGTGATCACCTCGACAGCAAACATGGCGCGGATCGACGCCGTTCGCGCGGACCTGCAGCAGCTCGGCAATGGCACCGCGCCCGCCCAGCTCGCCAATGTGCTGCCCGTCACCTGGCTATCCTACGGCGTGCATGGGGACGAGATTTCCAGCACCGATGCCGGACTTGCCCTCGCCTATCACCTGCTCGCCAGTGAGGGCGATGCTTCGGTCGACAATATCCTCGCCAGTTCGGTGGTGATTATCGACCCGAGCCAGAACCCGGACGGGCGCGCGCGCTTCGTCAACAAGTATCGCGAACAGCTGGGCATCACGCCCTTTGCCGATCGCTACACGGCAGGCCACGACCAGCCCTGGCCCGGAGGTCGCTTCAACCATTATTTGTTCGACATGAACCGCGACTGGTTCGCCCTGACCCAGCCCGAAACGCGCGGCAAGGTCACCGCCCTGCGCCAATGGCAGCCGGTCGTCTATGTCGATGCGCATGAGCAGAGCGGCGACGACACCTATTTCTTCCCGCCCAATGCCGAGCCGCTCAACCCGCATGTCACGGCCAAGCAGCTGGACAAGATCGCGCTGATCGGCCGCGCCAATGGCGCTGCACTCGATGCGCTGGGCGAGCCCTATTTCACGCGCGAAGCCTTCGACCTGTTCTATCCCGGATACGGCGACACCTGGCCGACGCTCAACGGTTCGATCGGAATGACCTATGAGCAAGGTTCGGCGCGCGGCCTCGTTTTCGAGCGTCGCGACGGCACACTGCTGACCTATGCCGACACGGTTCGCAACCACTTCGCCACCAGCCTCGCGACAGCGCGCGTGGTGGCCGAGAACGCCGACAGCTTCCTCGCCGATTATGCCGAATATCGCCGCAGCACGGCCAATGGCGCGGTGGGCACCGGCACCTATGTCATCGACCTGGCCCAGCGCCCGTGGAATGCCGAGCAGCTGGCCCGCCGGCTTGTCTTCCAGGGCATTGCCGTTTCCCGCGTTGCCGGGCCAGCCAGCGCCTGCGGCAAGACCTATGCCGATGGCTATCTCGCCGTCTCGCTGCGCCAGCCCAATGCACGGCTGATCCGCAGCCTGCTCGATACCGATACGCAATTGGCGGCCGACTACATGGAAAGCCAGGAAGACCGCCGCCGCCGCGAACTGGGTCACGAAATCTACGACACCACTGCATGGTCGGTCGGGCTGATGTCGGGCCTCGACGTGCAGCTTTGCGCCAATGCCGCATCAGGCACGCCGATCGCAGCCGAAGACCCGCTGCCTGCGCGCGCCGAGCAATCGGGCGCATTCGGCTTGGCCATTCCCTGGACCGATAGCGGCCAGGTTCGCCTGGTGACCATGGCGCTCGAGAATGGCCTGACCGGCAGGGCGAGCGATGAAGCCTTTACCGCCAATGGTCGCACCTTCCCGCGCGGTACTGTGATCTTCACCCTGCGCGATAACGATAACGACCTCTCCGCCCTGGTTGCCATGGCCGAACGGATCGGCGCCGAGACGGTGGCTCTGCAGAGCGGCTGGGTCGAGGACGGCCCGAATCTGGGCAGCGATTCCTTCGTGCGCCTCGATACGCCCAGCGTGGCCATGCTGTGGGACGATGGCGTGGACCCGACCTCCGCCGGTTCGATCCGCTACACGCTGGAACGCCGCCTCGGCCTGCCCGTGGCGCCGATCCGCACCGGCACTGTCGGCTATGCCGAGCTTGGCCGGTACGATGTGCTGATCGTGCCCGAAGGCTCCTATGACGACATCAACGGACCCATCGCCGCCTATGCGCGCAATGGCGGCGTGGTGGTGGTAATGGGCGAAGCCCTGGTGGACTTCTCCATTGGCGATGGTGCGTTGTTCTCGCTGTCACGCGAAACCGTACTGGGCGGCGAACCGGCCAAGGACGAGGACGAAGAACAGGTCGTCGCCGGCAGCGAACTCGACAGCGAGGAGGAATACCTCAAGGCGATTGCCGATCGCTCGCGCCGCCCGGACACCCTGCCAGGCGCACTGCTCCATACGCAGGTGGACGAGGACAGTTTCCTCGCCTCCGGCTATGACGAGGCCGCACCGGTCGTGTTTACTTCGGGCAATCTCGTCTTCGCTCCGCTGACCCGCGGCGAAGGGATCAACGTGGTGCGCTATGCCGCAGCCGACGAGCTGGTCGCCTCGGGCTATGTGTGGGACGAGAACCGCCGCCAGATGGCCTACAAGCCCTACATGGTGGCGCAGCCTGCGGGCGAAGGTCTCGCTATCGGCTTCGCGCAGGACCCGACCGTGCGCGCCTATCTCGACGGGCTCGACCTGCTGCTCGCCAATGCCGTGCTGATGGCCCCCGCACGGGTGCGGTAGGAAGGGCGGCCCCTCTCGTTTGGAGCGACTCAGCACCGAGTGATACAAGGCGTGAACTGTAGGGTCGTCCGGGGAGAGAGGATGATGCACAGGGCAATGGTCCCGCTATCCATGAACTCGGCGCGCGAGGAGGTCATCCTTGCGCTCACTTCCCCCACGCGCAAGTCCGCCAAGGTCCACAAGCTCCGTGCAGCAAGGCTGCTGAAGGGCGCAGTGTGCTGCATCAAGGCTAACCCGGACGCTGCCTATGACTGGACCCTGCTTGGATCGGACAAGCATTAGGACGCATTTATCGGCCGTTTTTGGGGTGGAAAGCTGACGCTGGGCGGCTAGTCCAATATTGCGGACCTTCGATGATACAGATACGCGGTAATTATGGACAATCTTGAGAAGTTTGAGCCGGTCCTCGGTCCGCGTTTCAACACTGACTTCGTCGATGGAAGGGAATGGATTGTCGCTCGTGCCAGCAAGAGTTGGTTTGTCATTCCCTTCATCAGTATCTGGCTTTTTGGTTGGACGGCCGGAGGCATTGCTGCACTTACGCAATTCCTAGGTGGCGAAGCACAGCTTTTCTTGGGGGTCTGACTAATCGGTTGGGCTGTTGGCTGGGTCTTCGCAGCCAGTTGGTTAGGTTGGCAATTGGCAGGCCAACTTCAAATCACGACAGAGGGTCCTGCGCTAATTTACCGCTGGAAAATGCCTCTATTATCGAAAACGAAGCGCTATGACGTCCGGCAGGTTCGTAATGTCCGAGCCGGATCAGCCAGTTTTCCCTGGGGAGTCAACTTCCTGAATGTAAGCTACCCTCCCTTCTTTCCAGGCATGCCTGGCAGCGTGCAATTTGACTATGGGGGGAGGACCGTGAACGTGATGCCTGGCCTCGACCAAACAGAAGGTCGGGCAATAGCTGCTTGGCTCGCAAAAAGACTGCCAAAACAGACATAGCCGGCAGAACACAGACGTCCGTAAATGGGTCGAAAGCCGACCTTGGCGTCACCCGAAGGTAGAACTCAGTCCGCCGGTGGTGCCTCGAGCGGGAAGCGTGGGATCGCCACTTCGAACAGCGTACCGTCCTGCCGCGCGAAAGAGTAATGTCCCTCCATCGCGCCCTGGCTGGTGGTCAGTTCGCAGCCCGAGACATAATCATGCGTGGCACCGGGAGCGAGGATCGGGGTTTCCCCCACCACGCCCTCTCCATCGACGACATTGACCATGCCGCGCGCATCGCTGATGCGCCAATGGCGGGTCCGCAGCTGCACCGTATCATCTCGGCCATTCTCGAGGCGGATATGATAGACCCAGAACCAGCGGCCTGCCTCCACCCGAGACTGTTCGGGCATGAAGTTGACGGACACGCGAACGGTCACGCCCGCAGTAATGGCGACATGCTGGAACAGCGAGTGCATGGCGGTCTTGGTCACGAGTCGCGAGCGTAACGGGATTCCCCACGGCCACAAGGGGCATGTGGCTCAATTCACCGATGCAAATCGGTCAAAGCCCTGCCTTGATAGCCTTGACCGGAGCCGAGAGCGACCAGCTGATCCCCGTCTCCGCATATTCGATCGCTGCGCTTCCCCCGAAAAAGCGGTGCGGCACGTCGCAGATCAGCTGACTGCCGAACCCCTTGCGGCTCGGTTCGACCACGCTGGGACCGCCGCTTTCGCGCCACGACATCTCGAACTCTTCGCGTTCGACATCCCAGGTGATCGCCACCCGGCCCTCCGCTGCAGACAGTGCGCCGTATTTAAGCGAGTTGGTCGCCAGTTCGTGCAGGGCCATGCCAATGATTTCCGCCGCCCGCGGATTGACCGGCAGGTCCGGCCCCTCGGTGATGATGGTACCCGGCGCGTCGCTGACGAAATCCAGCTGCATTTCGACCAGTTCCTTCAATGGCACCTCGCGCCATTCGCGCCGCACCAGGATATCCTGGTTCACCGCAAGGCTGCGGACACGGTCCTGGAAACGCTTCAGCACGGTCTCGTCGCCATCTATCGAGCGCCCGATCAGAGCCTGCACGGTGGCGAGCATGTTCTTGGAACGATGGTTCACTTCCATCAGCAGCAGGCGGATCTGCTCGGCCTGTTCGCGCTGCTCCGTGATGTCGGAATTGGTGCCGAACCAGCGGACGATCTCGCCGTCCTCATTGCGGATGGCCTTGGCCCGGCTGAGGAACCAGCGATATTCGCCGTCCTTCGAGCGCAGCGGGAAAGTGTCCTCCCAGTCCTGGCCCGTATCCCAGCTGTGCTGGATCTTCTGTTTAACCCGCTCGACATGGTCGGGGTGGTGCACCTTGGTCCAGCCCCAGCCTTCCATCTCTTCCAGCGTGGTGCCGGTGAAGTCATACCAACGCTTGTTGTACCAGAAGATGTGGCCGTCGGGCCGCGCCATCCACGCAAAAGGCGCGATATTGTCCGCCAGCGTCTGGAACATGTCCTTGGCCTCTCGCAGGACCTCTTCCCGCTCGAGGAACGGCCTTGCGTCGCGGGCGATCTTGCTCGCCCCGACCACTGTGCCCATCTCGTCGCGCACGGGAGAAACGGTGACCGAGACATCGAGCAACCTGCCCGACTTGTGCAGCCGCTTGGTCAGGAACTGGCTGACCTTGTCGCCTGCACGAATGCGGGCGAGGATTTCGTCTTCCTCATGCTGGCGATCATCGGGCAGCAGGCGGCGGATCGACTGGCCGATCATCTCCTCGGCAGACCAGCCGAACAGTTGCTCTGCAGCCGGGTTCCATGCGATCACCACGCCATTGGCATCTTTGGCGACGATGGCATCGTCAGAGAATTCCACCAGCGCTTCGTAGAAGTCATAGATCCCGATCAAACGCTATAAATCCCTGATTTTATTAGATTTTTTAGATATTTAGCGTTTGATACAGCAAAGCCACCGCCAAGGCGAATCAATTCGCCAAATCTGTAAGTGTCAGCTGCGCTCTACAGCCCGGCCCGGGTCAGCGCCTGGTCGAGGTCCTCGATCACGTCGAGCGGATCTTCCAGCCCCACATTGATGCGGATCATGCCCTCTTCCACGCCCATCTCGGCGCGGCCCTCGGGACCCATATTGTTGTGCGTGGTGCTGGCCGGGTGACAGGCAAGCGACTTTGCATCGCCGATATTGTTCGAGATATCGACCAGTTCGAGCGCGTCGAGCACGGCAAAGGCCTTGTCGCGCCCGCCCTCGACCACGAAGCTGAAGATCGGCCCGCAGGCATCCATCTGGCTCATGGCGAGGTTGTGCTGTTCGAAGCTCGGCAGGCCCGGATGGAGGATCTTCGCCACCCGCCCCTCGACGAATTTGCCGACCTCGAGCGCATTCTCGCTCTGCTTGTGGGCGCGCAGGTCAAGTGTCTCCAGGCCCTTCATCACCACCCAGGCGTTGAACGGCGAAAGCACCGGCCCGGTATTGCGCTGGAAGGGCGACAGCGTGCCGTTGATCCATTCGTCGCTGCCGCATATCGCACCGGCAAGCACGCGGCCCTGCCCGTCCATCAGCTTGGTGGCCGAATAGGCGACCACATCGGCCCCGAACTCCAGCGGGCGCTGCAGCGCGGCGGTGGCAAAGGCGTTGTCGACAATCGTGGTGATGCCCTTCGACTTCGCCAGTCCGCAGACGAATTCGAGATCGACCACGTCGAGCGTCGGATTGGCCGGCGTCTCGAAGAAGAAGACCTTGGTGTTGGGCTGTACCGCGGCTTCCCATGCGGCATTGTCGCGGCCATCGACCACTGTGTGGGTAATGCCGAAGCGGTTGAGCACATTGTTGAGGATCCAGCGGCACGAGCCGAAGGCCGCGCGGCCCGCCACGACATGGTCGCCGGAAGACAGCATGCACAGCAACGCGCTGGTCATCGCCGCCATGCCCGATGCCTGCGCCTTGCACGCCTCGGCTCCTTCGAGCATCGCGATCCGCTCTTCCAGCATGGCGACGGTCGGATTCTGGAAGCGCGAATACTGCATGCCCACGGCCTCGCCCGCGAAGCGGTCCGCCACGGTCTGCGCATCGTCATAGGTATAACCGCTGGTGAGATAGAGCGCCTCGGATGTCTCGCCATGTTCGCTGCGCATGGTGCCCGCCCGCACGGCGCGGGTTGCGGGACGCCATTTGGCGCTGATCGAACGGTCTGTTCCGGTGTGCTTCTTCATGAAGCGAGGCTTTAAGGGCGACGGAGCCTTTTGCCAATTGCCCTCGCGTGATGCGGCAATTATCGCCTGCCCTGCATGAGCGACGTTCCGCACCATCCCGCCGATCCGGTCCGCTGGCATGCGGCGATGACTCTGCTCTTTGCCGTGCTGGCGGCGATCCGCATCACCGTGCCGGACGACACCGTGTTCGACGAGGTGCATTATTTGCCCGCCGCCCGCGAGCTGCTCGGCTTCACCGTGGCGCTCAACCTCGAGCATCCGCCGCTCGGCAAGCAATTGATTGCGCTGGGCATGATGCTGTTCGGAGACGGGCCGCTGGGCTGGCGGATCATGTCGTTACTGTTCGGCGTGCTGGCTTATTTCAGCGCCATGCGGGCCATGTGGTTTGCCTCGCAAAGCCGCGCGGCAAGCGTGCTGGCGGGTGTCTTCCTGCTGACCGGCTTCCCGCTGCTGGTGCAGAGCCGCATCGCCATCCTCGATATCTTCATGATCGGCTTCACCATGCTCGGCCTGTGGCAATGCGCCGCCGCCCTACGCGAGAACGAGACCGCGCGCTGGCGCCTCGCCATTGGCGGGGCGGCCCTGGGTGCGGCTATGGCAGCCAAGTGGAACGCGGTTCCGGTAGCCATGCTGCCAGGCCTCGCCTTCCTGGTCGCAAGGACATGGCAGGCGAAGTGGCATTTCCTAACCACCAATCGCGGCTGGCCGATCGGCGGGATGAGTTTGTGGGAGGCAGGCATCTGGCTCGGCATGCTGCCGCTTGCCACCTATGCCCTTAGCTTCTGGCCCTTCCCCTTCTTCGACCTCGTGCCGGGCGGACCATATGACGCGATGTCGATCCACGCGCACATGCTCGACCTGTTGCAGCGCCCCGTGGGGCCGCATCCCTATGGCAGCCAATGGTGGGAATGGGTGCTGAACCTCAAGGGGATCTGGTATCTCTACGAGGAGGTCGAGGGCAGCTGGCGCGGCATCTTTCTGCTTGGCAATCCGCTGTCATCGCTTGCCGCCCTGCCCGCTTTGGCCTGGTGCGGATGGGCCGCGCTGAAACAGGGCCGCCGCGATGCCGGGGCGATGCTCCTGCTCTACCTCGCAAGCCTGCTGCTATGGGTGATCGCGCCCAAGCCCGTGCAGTTCTACTACCACTATATCCTGCCGCATTGCTTTGCGATGGGCGCGCTGGCGCTGACCGTCGAGCGACTGTGGCAAAGGGGAGAGCGGCTGGTCAGCTATGCCGTGACTGGCGGTTCGATCGCGCTGTTCGTCTATTTCTATCCCGTTCTCACCGCGGCTGCGCTGGACGGCCAGATGGCCTTCCTTCGCTGGACCTGGCTGGAAAGCTGGCGCTAGGCCGGATCAGCGCCACCGGAAGCACGGGCAATTGCCTCGATCTCGCTAGTCACCAAATTCAATCCGCCAGATGCGACCGGTCTTTGAATCGACCACATGGAGCGCACCGTCGGGCGATATGGCAAGACCCGAGGGGCGATGCGCGGAGCCTGCGGGCGAGCGATCCGCTCCGGCAAATCCGTCTGCAAACACTATCGGCTCGCCAAATGCGCCATCGGCGGTTTGCGGCACGAACCACACGCCATATCCGTTCTGTGGGGTCGGCCCGTTGAAACCGCCCTGCAAGGCAACGAAGGCTCCTCCCCGGAATTCCCCGGGGAACTGGCCCTTGGTGTCGAACACGATATCGAGCGGGGAGCTGTGCGGCGGCAGCACCGCAACGGGCATGGCATAGGAACCACCGGTGACCGGTGCATCAGGCATGCCGCCATATTCCGGCGCGGCGAAGCGCTGCATCGTGCGTCCGTCGAAATGGGTATAGGGCCAGCCCATATCCGCACCCAGGCTCAGGCGGTGCATTTCCTCGGCAATGCCGAGCTGGTTGTCTGCTTCCGAATACTGCCCGTCGCCTGCACGGTTGAGGCCATTGCGGCCCTGCACGACTGTGTAGGCAAATCCATCCGCCGGGTTCCATGCCAGGGCCTGTGCATCGCGCAAACCGATCGTGATGTGATCGCCATCTGCAGGGTGTTGCTGTCCGGTGGCTGCGGCATCGTAGCGCCAGAACCCGGCGCGATCCGCCAGTTGCGGACAGGGATTGAGCGGCGTGCCTTCCGGTCCGGGCCGGTCAACGCAGGTGTTACCGCCGGAACCGACACCCACGATCACGTGTCCCTTATCGTCGAAGGCGATGGGTCGGGCAGAATAGCCGCCGGTCGGCATGCCGCTGACGATGATTTCAGGCTCACCCTCGGGCACGAGTTCGTCACCCTCGAAGCTGTAGCGATAAAGGGTCGTGGCGGACGATGCGTAGAGATAGCCGTCATGGAAGCGCAGGCCGGTGCCTGAAACGCTGCCGAAATGTTCGGCGCGATCGAACGTACCGTCCCCATCCTCGTCTCGCAGGGCCAGGATACCAACCGGAACGGCATCCTCCCCGCCACCGCGCGCCATGCGGCTGGAAACGTAGAGATCGCCATTTGCATTGAATGCGATATGCCGCGCCGTGCCTTCGCCTTCATAGGCGACGCTGACGCGAAATCCCTCGGGAACGGTAATGTCCTGCGCAGCCGCCGGCATCGCCGCCGCCAGCATGCTCACTGAAACAGCGCACCAGGTCTTCATTTGCAAACTCCTCTCCCAAGGGCGGTAAACCCAACCACTTGCATGGCCTTGTCACGCCTTTTGGCCGTTCGCAATGACGCAGCCGCAAATATCCTTGGCGGCGGAAGATATCGCCAAGCGGGAGCGGGGCCCGAGCCGGGATCGTGGCAGTTTCGGGCAGTTTGGCGAGCGACGCAGAACGGCCAGCCCCGCGAAGGACCGGCCGTTCCGCTCTCCAACTGTGTCAGGCGTCGGCGGTTAGACGCGCGCCACTGCCGTGCCGCCTCGCGGACCGGCGAGCAGCCAGACCACGAAACCGATTACCGGCAGGATGATGATGCCCAGCGTCCACAATGCCTTGGCGCCGAGCGAAGAGCCGCTGACGAGCACGTTGTAGATCGCGTAAATGTCCAGAAGGAGGACGAGAATTCCAAGGATTTCCATTACTTGCTCCTGTCTGTTCCGGCGGCGCGATTGCAGCCGCTCATGCCGAACCAACGGGACCAACGCGTGAATGGTTCCGAGATTGATTGCCGGAGCCGCCCGGGCAGGACGGAAACGCGCATGGATCAGCGGCGGAAGCGGCCCCAGACGAACTTGCTCGAAAGGGCGTAGTTCCACACCGATGCCAGCAGCACGCCGACCATAGCGGAGGCGGCCCAGTGAAAGCCATTGGCCTCGAGCATGGTCGCGACGGCGACATTGGCGAAGGCGCCGACGGAACAGGTCGCGCAGAAGCCTAACCAGCCCCAAAACAGCTCCTTCGGACCGCTCAGCTTCTTGTCGCGATAGGTCAGCAGGTTGTTGAGCCAGAAATTGAAGGTCATGGCGACGATTGTCGCTACGGCCTGTCCCAGAGCGAAGCTTGAGCCCAGGATGGCGTAGAGCGTCGCAAGCACCCCCATATGCACCACCACACCGAGCCCGCCGACCGTGCCGAACAGGGCGAAGCGCGTGGGCACGAAGCGACCCAGATAGCGTTCGTACAGACCGGCGATGAAATCGAGCGCGACGCCGTGGTCGAGCTTGCTCTCGCCCGCGAGACGTTCGGCGAATTTCAGGGGGAATTCCTTCACGGTGAGTTGCGGACGCGCAGTGGAAAGAATGTCGAGCATGATCTTGAAGCCGATGCCCGACAGGTCGCCCGCCTGCTTGCGTAGTTGGTCGGTGCGGAGCAGGAAATAGCCGCTCATCGCATCGGTCAGTTCGGTCCCGGTAAGCTTGCGGGCCAGCGCATTGGCGATGCGGCTGCCCTGTTCGCGGCCCTTGCTGGAAAGCCCTTCCGCAGTTCCGCCGACGGCAAAACGGCTGGCATAGGCAAGCTCCGCCTCGCCCGATTTCACGCATTCGAGCATGTCCTTGAGCAGCGCCGGATCGTGCTGGTGATCGGCGTCCATGACCGCCACGAAAGGTGCCGCGGTGGCGCACATGCCCTCGATCGCGGCGCTGGCAAGGCCCCGGCGACCGATGCGCTGGATCACGCGGATGCGCGGATCGCTGCGGGCGATGCGGCGCGCTTCCTCTGCCGTCCCGTCATGCGAATTGTCATCGACGAAGACAGCCTCCCAGCCCGTGGGGCCAAGCGCATCCTCGAGCCGCTGGACCATGGGCGCAATATTGGCCTTTTCGTTCAGCGTCGGCAGAACGATGGCCAGCTCCAGCGGGGCCACGCCCTGATGCGTGGCCAGATAGGCGCCGCTTTCAACAGCCTGCTGCAGATCACCGTGTTGCGTCATGTCCATGCCCCGGGCGATAGGGGGAAACATTAACCATAAGGTTTACGGGTCGAAAATCCCTACGCCCGTCGGAAGCTTACAGCCGTGCGAGGACCGCGTCACCCACTTCGGCCGTGCCGGAATTTCCGCCAAGATCCGCGCCCTTGACGCCATCCTCCAGCGCCTTCGCTACCGCCGCTTCGACTCGCGCGGCTTGCTCTTCGAGGCCGAGCGAGTGGCGCAGCAACATGGCAAGGCTGAGGATCATGGCCATCGGATTGGCCTTGCCCGTTCCGGCGATATCGGGAGCGGAGCCGTGGATCGGCTCATACAGGCCTTTCGTGCCATATTCGGTCTGGTCCTCTCCCAAGGAGGCGCTGGCAAGCAAGCCGATCGAGCCGACGCACATGCTCGCCTGGTCGGACAGGATGTCACCGAAGAGATTGCCCGTCACCACAACATCGAACTGGCCGGGATTGCGCACCAGCTGCATGGCGGCATTATCGACATACATGTGGCTGAGTTCGACCTCGGGATATTCCTTCGCGGTCTCCACCACCACGTCGCGCCAGAGCTGGCTGGTTTCGAGCACGTTTGCCTTGTCGACGCTGCACAATTTCTTGCCGCGGCCCATGGCGGCGCGGAAGGCGACATGGGCGATGCGGCGCACCTCGTCCTCGGCATAGGACATGAAATCGAAGCCCTGTCGGCGGCCATCGTCGAGCGTACGGATCGCCTTCTCGCCGAAATAGACGTCGCCATTCAATTCGCGCACGATCAGCAGGTCGATTTCGCGCGCCACTTCGGGGCGCAGCGCGGACATGTCCTCGAGGCCGGGGAACATGGTTGCGGGCCTGAGGTTCGCGAACAGTGTCAGCGCCTGGCGCAGGCGGAGAATCGCCTGTTCGGGCCGCAGGTGACGTTCAAGACTGTCGCAGGAAGGATCGCCCACCGCGCCGAACAGCACGCCATCGGCCCACTTCGCCACTTCGAGCGTTTCGGGCGGCAGCGGCTGGCCGTGCTTCTTGTAGGCCGTGCCGCCGACATCGGCATGGGCCAGCTCGATCCCGGCAATGTCCAGCGCGTCTAGTACCTTGAGCGCCTCGGCCATGATTTCCGGGCCGATACCGTCACCGGCGAGGCATGCGATCTTCATGTCATTCTTCCAAGCAATTCACGTAATCTGGAGCGCGCCGCCATAACGTCTCCGCGCCGGTCGGCAAGCAGGTAGTGGTCCAATGGTGCGGCAAGCGCGTCCATCGCGGCCAGCACTTCCTCGTGCTCGCCAGTGGGCCGCAGCACCTCTCCGCCGTAGCCTAGATCGCGCAGCAGCAGCGCCTCGTGCACCACCACCGCGCTGGCCCAGCCGCGCGCCGAAGGCGCCACGCATATCGCGGTGAGGCAGGCATCGAGCGAGGAATAGAGCGCCGGAAAAGGCTGCCGCTCGGGAAGGGCCGTGGCAGTGAGCGCGCAGGTCCAGGCAATCGCGGCGGCGGGAAGCGGCTCGGTCAGCACGGGGCCGCGACTTGTCACCAGCTCGGGTTTGGCGAAAGGCAGCTGGCTTTCCGAGCGCGCCGATATCTGGACATCGACAAGGTTGCCGGGGATCATCACTGGGCGCAGCTGGCGACCTCGCCCACCAGCGACATAGGCGGCGATGACACCATATTCCTCGGTCAGGAAACGCGCGACCACCGCCGTCTCGCCATGCTGGCGGGCGGCAACAAGGATGGCGGGCGCGCGGATTTGCATGCGAGGTTCTCTGGAGGTTCGTGCGCCAGGCCGCAAGCAAGTCCCTGTTTGTGATGGGCACATGCTGGTGTATGATGGACAGTGTATCGTTGATTTGGGAGAGGTCGCGATGAAGTCTTTGGGTTGGATGGCGGCACTGGCCGCGATGTCTGTGGCAGCACCGGCCGTCGCGCAAAGTGGCGCAATGTCGGATGGGCAGATCAATTTCTTCGCCGAAATGCTTGCCCTGGAGCAGGCCTGCGACGATTTGATCGACTACAACGTCGCCCGAGACGATCTGCAGACCTGGCTCGCCGATCGGCTTTCGCGTGAAAGCGATGCTGATATCGATGCCGTCGTCGCGCTGAGGGACGAGAAGCTGGATACGCTGATCGAACGCGCCGAGCGGGTCCGCTCAATGTCGCGCAGCAATCGCCGCGACGAAGCCGCCAATGAACACATTGCCGATGTCGGGACACGTTGCCAGAGGCTGAGCAGCCACAATATTGCGGGCCGCTACTTCAACGTCGTCCATTACCGCTAGGAGCGAGGCTTACTCGCCGAGCTTGTCTTCGATGAACTCGGCCTCCAGCCGGTGGTAGAAGAGCTGATTGGACAGCTTGCGCCAGCCATGCCCCTCATCGGGAATGCGCACGAATTCGGCCTCGATCCCGTTATCGCGCAGCGCTTGGACCATTATCTCGGTCTCGGAAATGTCGATGCGCGGATCCTGCGCGCCGTGCGAATAGAGGACCGGCACGCGAATGCGGTCGGCGCGGAAGACAGGTGACATCTCGCCATAGAAATCGCGCCAGCGCTGCTCGCTGATATCGCCATATTCGATCCGGTCGGAGGCCTTCAACGCAGGGCTGGCGATCTCCAGCGCGGTAATCCAGTTACCCACGCCGAACAGCGAAACGCCCGCAGCGAACGCCTCGGGATATTCGCTGAGCACGGCATTGACCATATAGCCGCCATAGGAGCCGCCCATCACGGCTGCGCGGTCGGCATCGACCAGCCCCTCCGCTCCCAGCGCATCGAGCAAATCGACGAGATCGCGCACCGAATCGAGCCGCTTCTCGCGGTCGTCGAGCGTAGAATAGGTCCGTCCGAGCCCGGTCGATCCGCGCACATTGGGAGCGAACACGGCCACGCCGCGATTGACGTGATATTGCGCCACCGCATTGTAGATCGGCCTCGCCTGGCCCGACGGCCCGCCATGCACGTTGAAGATCACCGGCGGCGCATACTCGCCCGTCCCCGCACCTTCGGGAAGGTAAAGCAGGCCCTGCAGTTCCACCCCGTCGCGCGCGGGATAGCGCACCACGCGGGGGAAGACGAAACTGTCCGGATCCAGCCCGGCAAGGTTGCTGGCGAAGACGCGGGTTACCTCGTCGCTGGTGACGTCGACCGTGAAGACATCGCCCGGCGTGTTCCAGCCATTGACCCGCACCAGCAAGTCGCTGCCCGCGCAATCGATCGCAAAGGAACCCTCGGGCAATCCGGCAAGCGCCCTCATGCCTCCCTCGCCCGTCAGCATGATATGGTCGAAACCGTCATGACTGACGGCAAAGGCGGTCACCGCGCCGGATGCACAAATCTCTATGTCGGAAATTTCCGATTGCGGGGCATGCATCGTCTGCATTTCACCAGTGGCAAGATCATAGCTGGTGAGCGCACCGAATTCACGCCCGCTATTGGTCGAGAAGAGGAAACTGGAGGAATCGGGTCGCCAGGCAAATCCGCCCAGATCATGCGCCGCGCGATCTTCCACCGGCGGGGCGTCGATCGTCGTCAGCTCGCGCGTTTCGAGATCGAGAAGGTAAAGATTGTCGGCATCTTCGCCCACCGCCTCTGTCACCACCACGTAGCGGCCATCGGGCGAGACGCTGCGGGCTGAGAAATTATAGTGCCCTTCGTAGATCAGCTCGCTCTCACCCTCGAGATTGGCGCGGTAGATGTCGAAATCGAGGCCGTTGCGCAGGGTCGAGGCGTAGACGAAGCCGTCGTCGCCTACGAAATCGCCGAATTGGCGGAAGTCGCCATCGGCCGGAGGCAGGAGGACCTTTTCAGAGAGGCCGTCGGCAGCAATCCAGTAGTAGCCCTGCTGCTCGTTTCCGTCACGATCCGCGCCATAGAGCAGACCGGAGGAATCCGGCATCCAGCGAAACATGTCGACACCGGTGAGGAAAGTAAGCTGCTGCGGCTGGCCGCCTGCGACCGGCAGGATCCACAATTCGGGCTGGCCCGTAACATCCCAGCTAAAGGCGATGCTCTGCCCGTCGGGGGAAAGCAGCGCCGTACCCGCCCCGCTGGCCAGCAAATAGCGCGCGATATCCGCCGGATCATCCCCCGCCATGCCGATATCGATCGGAACGTCGCTGGGCTCGATTGCCTCGATCGCCATATTGGCGCCTGCCTGTCCGCCGAAGGCATTGTCCTGCGCCGCGGCGGGGGTGGCGACGAGAGTTGCCGCAGCCAGGAAGAGGGCTTTTTGCGTCATTGGGGCCGGTCTCTTGTTTGGGCAGCAGGACACTGCCGGACATGCCCGGAATGAAGCACAGTTACTGGGGAAACGAAACCGCCAAAGCGGTCAGGTCCTACTTTCCGAGCTTGCTTTCGAGCTCGGCCAGCTTTGCTTCCAGCGCGTCGCACTTTTCGCGCGCGGCGGCGGCCATGTCCTTGACCGCGTCGAATTCCTCGCGGCTGACGAAGTCCATGCCGCCCATCGCTTCCTTCATCCGCTCACGCGCATTGTCGCGCGCTTCGCGCGTCATGCCCGCCAGCGTACCGGCGGCGGAATTGGCGATCTTGACGAAGTCGGCGATGATCGGGTTTTCGCTTTGCATGGAGGCTATGTGATGCCTGCAGCATATTTTCTCAAGCAATATCGAGCCGAAGGCTCGCAAGGGCGACCGCCCGCCCGCAGCTGCCCCGCAGCAAAGCGGAGGGAATAGCAGCGAGGAAAGCCAAGGGGCCGGATGGCCCCGCCGGCGCTTGAGGCAAATTAGAGCACAAACTCCTGCACCGGATTATCCGCCGGGAGGTTCTCCGCATAGGGATTGGCCTGCAGGAACTGCCAGTTGAGCACGGAGGCGAAGAGTACCCAGGCCAGGTAGGGCAGCAGCAGCACGGCAGCCGCCACGCGCACTTTCCAGAACAGGAATACCGTGCCCAGCAAAGTAATGTCGAGCGCGAGGATCACCGCCAGGGCCAGGCCGATATCGTGCTGCGCAAAGAAGATCGGCGACCATGCAAGGTTCAGGACAAACTGGATCAGGAAGGCGATGATCGCCAGCACGCGCCAGCGCGCTCCCCAGGCGGCGCAGACCATGGCGAAGGCCAGCCCCATCATGAAATAGAGCGCGGTCCAGACGATCGGAAAGACGATCGGCGGCGGGTAGATGTCGGGCTTGGCCAATTGCGTGAACCAGGGATTGTCCGCCGCGCTGCCCGCGACCTGTCCCGAAAGATAGCCGAGCAGCATGGTCAGCGGGACAAGGAACAGCGACCAGCGCAACAGGCTGGCGCGCAATTGCGCGGGGGAAGCGAGCCGGTTCATCGTAACTCCTGCCTGGCGATCGCAGCAAAGCCTGCGAGAATCATGGCAGCGATACTGACGGGCGCTTTCCCGCTGCGCAAGCACTCGAAATGCCGCAATCCCAAGGTGATACGGTTAGTCAGCGCCCCTGTGCGCGGAGATGAGGAATTCGACGTTCCCCTCCGTCCCCTTGATCGGGCTTTCGGTGATGCCCTGTATGGTCCAGCCATCGCCTTCGAGCCAGGCGCGCACCTCGTCGCAGACGCGCTGGTGCAAGGCCGGGTCGCGTACGATTCCGCCCTTGCCCACTTCGTGCCGTTCGACCTCGAATTGCGGCTTGATCAGCGCCACCAGCCGGCAGGTGGGCGCCGCAAGATTCAGCGGTACTTCCAGCACTTTGCGCAGAGAAATGAAGCTCGCATCGCACACCACCCAATTGCAGGGTCGGTCGATCTGCGCCGCGGTCAGTTCGCGCGCATTGGTCTGTTCGAGCACGGTGATGCGCGGATCGTTGCGTAGCTTCCAGTCGAGCTGGTTGGTGCCGACATCGACCGCGAAGACGTGTTCCGCGCCATGATGCAGCAGCACTTGCGTGAAGCCGCCGGTCGAGCTGCCGATATCCATCGCCACCACGCCGGTCGGATCGAGGCCGAAATGGCCGATCGCGCCATCGAGTTTGACCCCGCCGCGCCCGACCCAGGGATGGTCGCGCCCCTTGAGCACGAGTTGCGCATCCTTGGCTACTTGCTGGCCCGGCTTGTCGATCCGCTTCTCCGCGATGAAGACGAGGCCCGCCATGATCAGCGCCTGCGCGCGGGCGCGGCTTTCCGCCTCGCCACGTTCGACCAGCAATTGGTCGATCCTGATCTTGCCCGCCTTGCCCTCTGCCATCGGGGAAGCGATAGGGGGCGAACGGCGCGCAGGCCAGCCCCTGCAGCCAACCGAAGTCATCCTATGCACTCAAGGTCCGCAATGCCGCCAAGCACCTGCCTCGCCGCTTTCCTCTCCGCTGCCCTGCTGGTCGCCTGTTCGCAAGGGGCGCATCAGGCCGAAGAGATGCCAGAGCCGACGCCAACGCCCCAATGGACAATCACGCCCTCGCCTCTACCGAGCGAGACGGGGCCGGTCGAGCTGCCGCCCATGGCCGAGGGCGAGTGGATGCTGAACAACTCCCCGACCCATGTCAGCGCCACCTATGGGCCCGACTACGACCAGTCGCGCCTGACCTTTTCCTGCGAGAAGGATATCAGGGTGCTCACCCTCACGCTCGCCGGGACAGCCAATGGCGTGGCCAGCTACATCGTCGAATCCGGCGGCACCGCGGCGCGGCTCGACATGCGCCAGGTCGAAGGACGCCAGAGCATGCGCGCCGAGATCGATATTGCCGCGCCGGTCTTCGGCGGATTCGCGGTGGAAGGCGGCGAAGGCCGCATCACCGATCCGGGCGGCGCCATGATGCGCGTTCCCGGCTCCCCCCTGATCGTGGACGTGTTCCGCGCCTGCGCCTGAGCGCCCGCACAGCAAGGCATATCCCTGTGGGCTGCCTGTGGACTGCTTGTGGATAAATTCGCAAAACCGTCACGAAACCGGGCTTTTGCACGAGTTGCCCATTCTGACTGTGAAAAAGATTTTTTCAAGTCTTGTGTTGCGGCGCACAGCGATTCAAAACAGCACGCAAGGCCAGCGGTGAACGCGGTCTTCGCCCCCGGTGATACGGTGAGGGTGTTGGCTTCAAAGCGCGAAAGGAGGTGATCCGATGTCTCATGGTTCAGCAGGGAGGTCGGTAAGTTTCCGCGCGAGGTACTATCGGTAAAGCTAGCGACCGATAGAGACTTCGTGGGCGGCACTTCTGGCCGCTGACCATGAAAAGGGCGGTTCCTCGTTATGCGAGGGCCGCCCTTCTCATTTGGGGAAACTGCGCTAGCTTCCGCCTGTGGGTTCTTCGATGCAATTCTTGCGCTTTGCGCCGGTAGCTACTTTGGCCGCCCTTGCGACTGCACTCTGGGCTGCAGACCCCTGGCCGACTTTCGCCATGCTCAGCCTGTTGGTTTTGGTTCCGCTATCGGTGGTGGTTTCCAACACGCAACGCAGCTGCGGACATGGCAGTCTCCTACCCCTCTTCGGCTGGCCATGGGCCGTCTCCGCATGCCCGAAATGCGGCGCGAAGGAATGGTGAGGCGCAAAGGAAAGTACACGCGTACAAAGCCCACTTTCCCTCGGCGGAATTGCCCGCTAGCACACTGGTTGCGAGATTTACTTCTTTTGCGATAATTTCAAATTTACATTTAGGTTTGAAATTATATATCGCGCTTGAACTCAGATTTGTAAGGATTCGTGACAATGGCGACTCTCGCCGACGCACAAGCTTTGGAATTTGCCACAATGGCCCATCCCTCGCCCGTTCCCGCGGATGAGCGCGAGGCGCTGATTGCCAGCCCCGGCTTCGGCACGGTGTTTACCGATCACATGGTTTCGATCGACTGGGATGAGGGGATTGGCTGGCACAATGCCACGCTCGGCCCGCGCGAACCGATCGCGCTCGATCCGGCTTCAAGTGTGCTGCATTATGCGCAGGAGATCTTCGAGGGGCTCAAGGCCTACCGGCTCGATGACGGCTCGATGGCTCTGTTCCGCCCGGACGAGAACGCCAAACGCTTCAACGCCTCCGCCCGGCGCCTTGCAATGCCCGAACTGCGCGAGGCCGATTTCATCGAGGCGGTTCGCCTGGCCGTGATGGCCGACAAGGACTGGTTTCCCAAGGTCGAGGGCGGCTCGCTCTATATCCGGCCTTTCATGTTCGCCAACGAGCATTTCCTCGGCGTGCGTCCGGCCAAGAAATACAAGTTCCTGGTGATCCTTTCGCCGGCCGGAAACTACTTCAAATCCGGCGCGCCGGCGGTTTCGATCTGGGTGTCCGACTATACGCGCGCAGCGCCGGGCGGCACGGGCGCGGCCAAATGCGGCGGCAATTATGCCGCAAGCCTCGTCCCGACCAAGGAAGCGTTCGAGCGGGGCCACGACCAGGTGCTGTTCCTCGATGCGGCCGAGCACAAATGGATCGAGGAACTGGGCGGCATGAACCTGTTCTTCGTCTTCGACGACGGCACCCTGCTAACCCCGCCGCTGACCGGCACGATCCTGCCCGGCATTACCCGCGACAGCCTGATGACGCTGGCGCGCGAGGAAGGGTTGACCGTGCGCGAGGAGAAGTACAGCCTCGACCAATGGCGCGAGGACGCAGCCAGCGGCAAGCTCGTGGAGACTTTCGCCTGCGGCACCGCTGCTGTTGTCACCCCGGTGGGCAAGGTTGCCGGCCATGATGGCGAGTTCACCATCGGCTCTGGCGGCCCCGGACAGCTCACCACCAGCCTCAAGCAGAAGCTGGTCGATATCCAGCGTGGCAAAATGGCAGACAGCCACGACTGGGTCGTGAGGCTCGACTGATGCTCAAGACCTTCCGCATGATTGCCCTTGTCGAAGGCGTGACCACGATTGCGCTGTTCCTCATCGCCATGCCGATGAAGTACTGGCTCGGCAATGACGTGCTGATCCGCCCTGTCGGGATGACGCATGGCATTGCCTGGCTCGCTTATGTCGTGGCGATGATGGTGTGCCTGCCGGGCAAGGGGTTCAGCGTGCTCGAATGGCTGCGCACCTTCGTGGTGGCGCTGTTCCCCTTCGGCACTTTCCTCAACGATCCGCTGATCCGCCGCAAGCAGGCCGCAAGGGAAGCGCTGGCGGCCTGAGCGCCGACCACGCATGGCATGGCCTTGGCGCGCCCTGCACTATAGGTTCCGCCGAGGAACTGACCGGGGGGCACATTGGCATTTCGCCTTACAGCAAGCGATCGAACCATTGGCGTCGCAATACGGCGCATCGCCGTCGAGCAGGTCGACAAGGCGCTTACCGCGCTGGATAGCGCCGAGCAGGCTGAGGCGATCCATGAAGTGCGCGTGCGTTGCAAGAAGATCCGCGGTCTCATCCGCCTTGTGCGCCCGGCCTTCCCCGCTTTTCCCGATACCAATGCGTTCTTCCGCGACATTGCCGCAAGCTTGAGCGACCTGCGCGACGCGAAGGTCATGCAGGACACGCTGGATACGCTGGCCGCGCATTACGCGAACCGGGTCGAACGCGAGGAGTTCGTTCTCGTCCGGCAGGCTTTCACCAGCTCGCATGAGGAGCTGTCAGCGGGCAGCGCGCTTGCCGACCGGCTCACCCATTGCCGCACACATTTGCTGGCCGGCCGCGAACAGGTGCTAGGCTGGGAATTGGAAGCCGACGGCTTCGAGGCGATTTCGGGCGGATTTGCCAAGACCTATCGGCGGGCCCGCAAGGCTGCCGACAAGGCCTTTGCCGGCGGCGCCCCCGAAGACCACCACGAATTGCGCAAGCGCGTGAAATATCACTGGATGCATGCGCGCCTCCTGCACCCGCTTGCCCCGAAAGAGATGAGGGAACGCGCGCACCTCGCCAAGAAGCTGGGCACTTTGCTGGGCGAACATCACGACCTCGCGGTGTTGGCGGAACGGCTTGCTACGCTGGGCGTGCACGAGGCCGATCCGCAGCGTGTCGCGCTTATGTCGAAACTTACCTCCGAAAGGTCGAAAGGCCTCTCGCAAGAGGCAGAGAAAATGGCTTCACGCCTCCTCGCGGAGAAGACCGGCAGGCTGGTCGACCGCGTGGAGGCGCTATGGAAGCCTTGGGCGAAGAAGGCTGGCTATCCCTAGGCTGCGCCCTGCCCCGCCAGCACAACGGCAGCATAGAAATAGCAGGCGGCAGCAACAGCCGATGCCCAGGTCCTGAGCGTGTTGAACTGCGTCCACCGGCGATAATAATGTGTCCAATACTCGCTTGCCTGCGCAGTACCCGAAGGCAGGTCGGCCAGCGCATTGTTCATCGGCACATTGCCGAATAGCGTCACCACGAAGCTGAACGGCACGTAGATCGCAGCCGCCAGTACCACCGCTACCAAAGCGCGGCCTTCCATCCCCCACACGGCATAGAGCGCGAACACGACCGAGAGCGGGGCCAGCGCGATGAAGAAGCGCAGGAACCAGCTGTTTATCACCGTGACGTTGATCGCCTGCATCGAGGCCATGCCGCCACTGCCCTGCACACTGGCGAGGCCACGCATGATGAAGTCCGAAAAGGACTGGAACACGCCAGCGACCAGCGCGGCAGAAAGGCCGAAAGCGAGACAGGCGGCAATCAGGATTTGTTGTGACATGATGAATTCCTTCCAATCGAATGTGGGATCTATGCCGCTGCAGCGCGGCGCCCCATGGCCTCGGCCTTGCCCAGCCAGCGGCGGATCTTTCCTTCATCGGCCAGTTTGACCGAACCGAACTGCACGATCTTTCCCGCGGCGAAGCCGCAAAATCCGAGCACGCCATCCCTGAGAACGCGGCGGCCGGGCTTGCGGTAAAGCAGCGTATCGAGCCATGGCGGCGTGTCCGATGTAATGATGCCATCGGCACTGCGGCCTTCCAGGAGCTTGTCCCATTTCACGCCGCGCGCGCGGTACTTGTAGGCAAAGCCCGACGTCAGGCAGCGATCGAGCACGGCCTTGGCGCGCGAAGGCATGGCGGCCCACCAATAGGGGTGCACGACGAGCATGTGGTCGCACCATGCGACCGCTTCCTGCCAGGCGAGCAGGTCCGGCTCGAGCGCGGCATCTTCGGGCGCACCGGCATCGAAATGCATCGCACTCAGCTCCATGCGGCGCACTTCGGCTCCCGCCTCGCGGCTGCCATTTGCATAGGAATCGGCGAGCGCTGCGCAGAGCGAGCTTTTACGCGGATGGGCGACCCAGATGAAAATCTTCTTCGACATGATCCAACTCCTCATCTCTTCTCAACTCATCACTTTACACGATGTAAAGTTGACCTGGCGACAAATGCTGCTAACTTTACATCATGTCAAGTGAGAATAATCCAACTCGCCGCAAGCTGCTGAAATCCGCATGGGATTTGTTGGAATCAGGAGAACCAAGCCGCGTCCGGCTGGGCGATATTGCCAAAAAGGCAGGTGTGAGTCGCCAGGCGCTCTACCTGCATTTCGGCAGCCGGGCGGAGCTGCTCAGGGCCACGGCCCGCTTCATCGACGAGGAGCAAAAAGTCGATGCGCGGCTTGAACCCAGCCGTACCGCCGCAAGTGGTCGCGAACGCCTGCGCATCTACTGCATGTTCTGGGCCGAATATTTGCCCGAGATACAGGGCGTCGCCCGCGCCTTTATGGCGATGGAACATGATGACGAGGACGCCAAGGCCGCATGGGCGGACCGCATGGCTGCGCTGCGCCATGGCTGCGAAGCGGCGGTCAAGGCACTGAAGACAGATGGCGATCTGCGCGCCGGCCTGACCATCGCCAAGGCAACCGACATGCTCTGGACGCTGATGGGCGTGCCCAATTGGCAGAATTTGACACAGAGTTGCGGCTGGTCGCAGCAGGATTACGCGAACTGGCTGGTAGACAGTGCCGAACGGCTATTGCTCGCCGATTGACCCTCACCCCGATTGGTTCCATTCCTCGTTCTCAAGGGGGACATGCCGCATGATCGCAATCTGGCGCAGGACCAAGAAAGCCGTCGGCTCGATCAGCGATGGCGAATGGGCGCTGCTGGCGCTGGAATCGCTCGGCGTCGTGGTCGGAATCCTGATCGCCTTCCAGCTCGATTCCTGGAACGAGAACCGCAAGGAAGCGCGCGCGCAGGCCGAGCTGGTCGAGCGCCTGTTCGACGAATCCGAACAGATCGTCGCCAGCATACGGACTCAGAGCGAGTTCTTTGCCGATATGAATCGCGGACATCAGCAGGTCGCGCAAATCTGGTTCACCGGCAGCCGCTGCCCCACCTCATCCGAGCTCGCCAGCCTGGGCACGACCAATTTCTACCCCGCGCTGGAATTCGATACCGCCGCCTATGACGAGATGATCGGCTCGGGGGGATTGTCGCGCCTGCCAAGCGCGGACTTGCGGCGCGCAGTCAGCAGCTTTCACAGCGAGGCCGAGGCCTATACGAGCCAGCTCGAATATTTTCGCGACGTCAACAGCCGCCGCGAGCAGTCGCAAGAGGACGAATTCGGCGCCTATCCGCTGATGGACCCCGAAACGGGCGCAGTGCAGATCGTGGGACAGGATGTCTCGCGCGCCTGCGGGGATACGGATTACAAGCTCTACATGTATGGCAGGATCCGCAATTTCGGCGTCATGCAGACACAGCGCGAAGCCATGCTCGATAGCGCGATTGCGATGTGCCGGGCATTGGGCGAAGAAGTGGGCCGCGCCTGCGGGCCCGCGGAAGGATTTGATCTGGGAGAGGAAGACCCGGAAACCGGGGCCGCCTGATCAGCCTTCGAGGTCGTTCCAGCGCCAGGTCATTTCACCGCGCGCTTCGCTGTCATCGGCCAAGCGCTCGCCCAAAGCGAGGGTCGCGGAAAGGCTGAGGCCATTGGAGGCCGGTGCCGTACGGCCCATCGCCGCATTCACCGCAGCCTGCGAGAAGAGCACGATATTGCGCTGCGTCGCATCCTCGCCAACGGTAACGATCATGTACTGCACACCGCCATCTGCACGAAACACGGTGATTTCGTGCTCGCCTGCAGGCAGGCCAGCAAAGGCATAGGAACCGTCATCGGCGGAAAAAGTCTCGAGGCCGAGCGCGCCAATTTCCAGGGCGAGGCCGCCCGCTGCTTCACCATGGGGCTGCAGCACGCGGCCCGACAGGTCGCCGGCATAAGCCAGCGAAGGAGCGGTGACGGCAATGGCGGCAGCAAGGATGGTGGCAATGCGCAAAATCTGTAACCCGAATGTCATGCGCGAATCCATTTTCGCGCTTTCGGGCATCAAGAGACGCCTAAAATGACACCTGGATTACACGGCTGACATATTTCGGACGCGTCTTTGCCTGAATCGGGTCATCAACCCCGCAGGCTCTCGAGCACGAGGTCGCTCGCGCGCTCGCCGATCATAATGCTGGTGGCATTGGTATTGCCCTGCGGAATGGTCGGCATGATCGATGCATCGGCGACCCACAACCCGTCCACGCCCATCACCTGGCAATCGGGGGTGAGCACGGCCATCGGATCATCGGCCGCGCCCATTTTTGCGGTGCCCACCGGATGGTACATGGGGATGGTCGCCGCGCCCACATAGGGCATGAGTTTCTCGACGCTGTCAGCTTCAGTGCCAGGGCGGATTTCGGCCGTCACCTGATCCTTGAGCGCAAGCTGGCCCATGACCTTGCGCGCGATGAGCAACCCCTCTGCCAGTTGCAGCCTGTCCTCATCGCTGCCGAGCAGCTCGTGCTCGATCTTCGGCGCGGCATCGGGATCGTTCGCCCGCAGCGTGATCTGCCCACACGATGATGGCCGCATCAGCCCCACCAGCGTGGTGACCGAACTTTCCGGACGCAGCGCCAGATTGCCTTGCGGCGTGATGTCGAAGGCGAAGGCGGAGAAGGCCAGTTGGAGATTGGGCACCTCCATCTCCTCGCGACTTTTCACGAAGGCCTGCGCATGGCCGATGCCGGTGGTGAGTGCCCCCGAGCGTCCGGCAAGGAATTTGAGCATGGATTTTACGCCCGAAAATCCCTTGCTGTCGAGATTGAGCGTATGGGCAGACACGGCATTGACCATGTGAACCGCCGGATGCTCCTGCAAATTCTGGCCAACGCCGGGGCTGTCCACCACCACGTCGATACCGTGCTCGGCCAGGTGTGCGGCAGGGCCGATACCCGAGAGCATGAGCAGGCGCGGCGTGTTGAGCGCACCCGCAGAGAGCACCACGCCCTCGTTTGCGTTGAGCGTTTCGGAACGCTCGTCCCTTTGAACGGTCACGCCCACCGCGCGGCCATTGACGAACTCGACACGCAGCACCTTGGCTTCGAGCATGATCTCGAGATTGCGCGGCTTCTTCTTGAGGTATCCCGCAGCGGTGGAACTGCGCAGCCCCTTGCGCTGCGATAGCTGGATATAGTCGACCCCTTCGTTCTGCTCGCCATTGAGGTCGGGCGAGCGGGGAAAGCCCGCCTGCTGCACGGCGGCGATCCAGTCTGCGGTGACCTGGTATGTGCTGCGCACTTCGGAGACGGCGATCGGCCCGCCCTCCCCGCGATACTCGTCGCATCCGCGTTCATTATCCTCCAGCCGACGGAAATAGGGCAGCACGGACCGGTAATCCCAGCCGGTGGCGCCGAGGCGCGCCCAATGGTCGTAATCCCAGTGATGGCCGCGAATGAACATCATGCCGTTGATCGAGGAACCGCCGCCAAGGCGCTTGCCTGCGGGCCAGACATCGGGCCGCCCACCCACACTGGCATCGGGCTCGGCCTTGTACATCCAGTCGAAATCGGGCGTGTGGACGATCCCGCTCATCAGTGCGGGCACTGCAGAGCGCACATCCTTGTGGCTCTTGCCCGCCTCCACCAGCAGCACCTTCTTGCCCGCCTCGGCCAGCCGCACCGCCATGGGGATGCCCGCCGATCCGCCGCCGACCACGATAATGTCCGGATTGCCCGACAATTGTCCTCTCCTGCGTTTCGCGCGTGATGGGCAAAAGCGAGGTTTCCCGCAAGGGGCCTGCGGGCTAAGGCCACAGGCGATGAGCATGATCGACCGCGCCATGATGCAGGCCAGCGCCGGAAGGCGGCTGGCGCTGATCGCCGAAAGCTATGCAAGACTGGCAGGCGAGCCGCTGATCGTCGAGGGGCAGGAGCTGTGGGACGCGCCTTTCGTGGTGGTCGCGCATGACACCGAAACCCCGCCGCTTTTCTTCTACGGCAACAAGGCGGCGCTCGACCTGTTCAAGCTACCCGCGCGCAAATTCATCGGCATGGAATCGTCGAAAAGTGCCGAGCCCGCCCTGCGCGAGGAACGCGCCGCCATGCTCGCCCGGCTCGATAGCGAGAACATCATTCGCGACTATCGTGGCATCCGCATCGCTTCGGACGGAACACGCTTCATGATCGCCAATGCCACGGTGTGGAACCTGATCGCCGAGGACGGCAGGCGCCACGGACAGGCAGCGACTTTTGCGGAGTGGTCGGCGGTACACTGACCCGCCGCGTCTTTGCTTTCGGCCCTGCCGGATATACCACCGCGACATGGGATACCGGATGGGCGAGAATCTTCAGCGGGAGTGGGACGAGGATCCGCTGGGCGATCAGCTCTGGAATGCGCTTTGTGAATTGACGTCAGCGCCAAGTGTAGGACTGGAAAGTCTCACAGCCCTGGCTGAGTGTGGATCTCCTGTTGCCATGTTGTATTTGGGGGATGTGCACGAGTACGGCCAAAATGGGTTACCCATAGACAGGGATGCCGCAGAATACTGGTTCAGGAAATCTGCGGAAGCCGGATCGATCGAGGGCCGCTTCCAACTGGCAAATCTGCTCGGCAGCGAGAAACGTAGTGAGCTGGCCCTAGCTGAGTGGGAAGCACTCTCAAATTTGGGTTTCTCGCCTGCAATCTTCTATCTTGGTTATTGCCACTACAAGGGCCTTCTTGGGTTGGAAGTCGACTATGTAGCGGCCCATAAATATTGGCGACGTGCCATGCGCAAAGGGCACCTCCACGCAGGCATCTGGCTAGCTTCTTCCTACGAAAACGATGGATACGGCATCGTCGGAAAACTGAGAGGTTTTGGGATCAGGTTGAAATCCACCCTCCCGATGGCCTGGCACTATATGAGGTATCCAACGTCCGACCGATTGCGTCTGCCTTGGGTCCCGGACGAGATGGCAGAGCGATTGAAGGAATATTCCGACAAGCACGGAGTCGTGGGCTGAGTACCTCACCCCGCAGCCTTGCGCCCCGCGACAAACCCGCCAACTGCCCCGGCCGCCACTTTCAGCGCATGGTCGGCCAGGTTGGCCAGGCTAAGTGCTTCGATAAAGGTCACCGGGCGCGTGCCCGTGGCGTTCATCGCGCCGGTCGAGACCAGATAGGTCACATAAGCGAAATAGACGGCGATCCCGGCGAGCCCGACCACGCCCCCCAGCAGGATATGCGATTTTTGCGCAGGCCTTGCCGCCAGAAAACCCGCTCCGAGATAGAGGAGCAGGCTGGACACCACCACGACGCCAAACAGCACGCCTTCCGAAAGGCCCGCTGCGGCGAGGCTCATATATCCCGCGAACAGCACCACCTGCGCCAGCACGCCGAGTGTGATTGCGCGCAGCCAGGGCGCACGCGGCCCGACCAATGCCTCAATATTCTCATCCATCCCAATTCTCCCCTGCCCCCGCGGATATCAGGAGATTGCGGATGTTCACAACTAATACCAACCAGGCACCGGCTTGCTTGTGCCTGCCTGCCTCGCTGCGCTACAGCGCCCCAATGTGAAAGGGGGCCAAATCGTGCTCAAGCGTCTGCTCTTACTTGCAACTCCGTTTCTCGTCGCAGCGTGCGTAACCGATCGCCAGGCGATCGCGCTTTCCGATAGTGCAACCGAGGGCCGGGCTTTCGCGCAGGAGAACTGCGCCAGCTGTCACGCGCTTGATGACGGTGTCTCGCCCCATCCGGATGCCCCGAGCCTTCGCCGGGCGGCCCACCGCCTGCCGGACTGGGCGGTGGAGGCATCGTTCGAACGGGGTGTTCAGGTCGGCCATACGATGGAAATGCCGGTCTTTGTGTTCGAGGAGAACGATATCGCCAACCTGCTCGCCTATCTCGAGGCGCTCAGAGAACTGGATTGATGGCAGGCTTCCACCCGGCTCCTCCCCCTGCCGGCATGTCCTAAACCGCGCGCTCCATTACCCCCTTGCCCGGCAGTTTCGCGCGATCATGCGGCGTGGTCAGGTCCACTTCCGGACCAATCGGATAGAGGTGGTTCCTGTCGGTCAGCGCATAATAATTGCGCTTGTTCTCTTCCATTTTCACCGTCTGCGCCACGCCCGGCCACTGGTAGAGCTCGCGCAGATAGTTGGAGAGCGCGGGATAGTCCTCGATGCGGCGGAGATTGCACTTGAAGGCACCGTGATAGCCGACATCGAAGCGCACCAAGGTTGTAAAGGCACGCCAGTCGGCCTCGGTCAAATATTCGCCCGCAAGATAGCGGCTCTGCGACAGGTGATCCTCCATCGCATCGAGCGTTTCGAACACGCCGCGCGCGGCCTTTTCGTAGGCTTCCTGCGAGGCGGCGAAGCCCGCGCGATAGACGCCATTGTTGAGACCCGGATAGATGAATTCGTTCCAGCGGGTGATCTCCGCCCGAAGTTCCTCCGGATAGAAGTCGAGCCGGTTGCCGGTGATCCGATCGAAGGCGCTATTCATCATGCGGATGATGTCGGCGCTTTCATTGCTGACGATACGGCCGGTCTTTTTGTCCCACAGCGTCGGTACGGTAGCCTTGCCGGTATAGGAGGCATCATGCTCCTGGTAGACGCGGTAGAGCGGATGCGGGACCTCGAAGGGCTCGATCGTGTCGTCCTGGAACAGCCAGCCCTGATTGCCGATCACGCCATGTGAGGCCGATAGCGAGATGACATCGTCCAGCCCCTTGAGCACGCGGAAGGCGGTGCAGCGGCTGGCCCATGGGCAGACCCAGGCGACGAACAGGTGATAGCGCCCCGCTTCGGCCGGGAACTCGGCATCGGGGCTGTCCTCGATCCAGCCGCGCAGCGGGCTTTCGATGCGGCGAAACTCGCCATCCTTGCCGATTTCCTCGGCTGCGGGCGGGCTGTCGCGCCACACGCCGTCATAAAGCTGGGACAATTGATCCTCCTTGTCGCGCTCCGCCCCGCGCTAGCGGCCGCAAGCGCGGGCAGCAAGGCGCGTTACACGGGCACCGCTTCGATCACGCTGTGGCCATTGGGATTTGGCGTCACCCGTTCCAGCCGGAAGCCTGTTTCAGCGAACAGGCGCTCGAAATCGACCAGCCTGCGCTCATGCCCAGTCGCCCATATCATCATGCCGATATCGGTTGATTGCGCTTCGTTCGGCGAGGGTGTCTCGGACAGCAAATGGTCGATAACCGCAATGCGTCCATGCGAGGGAATGGTGCGCCTGATGACGCCAAGAATTCGGCTGGATTCCTCGTCGCTCCAGTCATGCAGGATCTGCTTCATCGTGTAGAGATCGGCGCGCGGCACCTCCTCGAAAAAGCTCCCGCCGATGATCTCCACCCTTCCCGCCATGGGTGAGGCCGCAATGCCGGGCCTTGCCTGCTCCACCACGCCGGGCAGATCGAACAAGATGCCCTTGCTCCCGGGATAGGCGTCGAGCAAGGCCATTAGCAGCGTGCCCATGCTGCCCCCGATATCGGCGACCGTCTCGAAGGGCTCGAAACGGTGGCTGGCGGTCACGAAATCAACCGTGCGACGGGTCATGAAGGACATGAACTGCGCGAATTGGGCGCCCATTTCGGGCTGGTCGGCGAACAATTCGAAAGCCGGTTTGCCGAACTTCTCCTCCGCCCCCGTCTTTCCCCCGCGAAGGGCCGGATAGAGAGCGGACCCGGCCGCCATGGAATTCATCATCTGCTGCCACAGACCGTCGAGCTGGCCCGCCTGTGCAAGCCGGGCGTTGCCGGCAATGCGACCGTCGCTGTCGCGCCCGAGCAATTGATGCGCCTGGCAATAATCGACGACGCGTGAAAGCTTGGCCGGCTCCAGCCCGGTGTGAAGGGCGAGCTCTTCAAGCGTTGCGGGACCTGCCGAAAGCCTCTCCGCAAGGCCGGACTCGCAAACCAGGTGCAGCACGGGAACGCCGATCACCACATTGTGCAGCCAGTTGAACAGCTCGTCCGGGTCTTCGAGAATTTCGCCCAAAGCTCGCTGCACGTCCGTTCCTCCCTCTCTTCTGCTGGGGCTAGAGCCTCTGCCGGAAAACGGCAATCGCGCGAAATGTGACCGGTTTCATTCGGTGCCGGAGGGAAGAAGGCCAGGGGGGATTCGATCCTGGGCAATCGTCAGCGCTTGCGACCCGGCAACCGCCCAAGCACGGCGAAGCGATAGGCCCAGTAAATCAGCAATGCCTGCAGTGGCGCACGAACCAGCAAATATTCCGGACCCCATTGATGGCCGCCCATCCCTGTATGGTTGATCGCAGCATAGATATTGGCGGGGAAGAACCCGACCAGCACGACGATGGCGGCCCAGCCGGCGTGCTTGCGCCAGCGTGGCAGGGCCAACCCCAGTGCTACGACGAGTTCCAGCAGGCCTGTCGTCCAGACCAGCAGTTCCCGCTGCGGCACGAATGGCGGCAACATTTCCGTCATCGGCCCGGTGCGGACGAAATGCCCGAGCGCAAAAAAGGAGAAGGCCGCAACGAGCCCGACCACTCCGCCCGTTTGCCAATCCGCGCGCCACAGGCCGAGCAGGAGCAGGGGCGCGAACAACAGGAATAGGACGATCAGGGGCGTGGTCATGGCTACACTTTCAAGCGGCAATCCAACCTAGCCCAAGCGGTTACATTTCGGTAGCAAAGAAAAACTGGAAGTGCGCAATAGTATCGCTTGCTTGTTGCCTTCGCTAAGCCCTCCCATCTACGCCGCCATCGACCAACAAGGTTCAGGAGACCCCTCAATGTCCGATGTCTATGTCCCGCCCAAGGTCTGGGCCCCCACGGAAAGCGGCGGCCAGTTTTCCGGCGTCAATCGCCCGACTGCCGGTGCGCGTGAAGAGAAGACGCTCCCCGAAGGCGAACATCCCTTCCAGCTCTATTCGCTCGGCACGCCCAATGGCGTGAAGGTCACCATCATGTTCGAGGAACTGCTCGAAGCCGGTTTCTCCGAGGCCGAATACGATGCCTGGCTGATCAAGATCTTCGAAGGCGACCAGTTCTGGTCCGGCTTCGTGGACCTGAACCCGAACAGCAAGATCCCTGCCCTGCTCGACAAGAGCGGCGACACACCGTTCCGCGTGTTCGAAAGCGGCGCGATCCTGATGCATCTGGCAGAGAAGTTCGATTACCTCCTGCCGAAGGAGAACCCGGCCCGCGCGGAAACGCTGTCCTGGCTGATGTGGCAGATGGGCAGCGCGCCCTTTATTGGCGGCGGCTTCGGCCATTTCTATGTCTATGCGCCCGAGCGCTACCAGTACCCGATCGATCGCTATGCGATGGAGACCAAGCGCCTGTTCGACGTGGCCGACCAGCAACTGGCCAAGACCGAATACCTGGCGGGCGATTACTCGATTGCCGACATCGCCGCCTATGCCTGGCTGGGGAACCTCTACCACGGCGCCTATAATCGCTGCGATATCTTCCTCTCGCTCGACGAGTACGAGAATGTCGGGCGCTGGGTGCGCGCCATCGATGCGCGCCCCGGTGCAATTCGCGGGCGGCTGGTCAATTCGCAGGCCATGGCCGAGCGCCACTCGGCAAAGGATTTCGACGCAATCGAGGACCGCAGCCTGTTCGATCCCGTGCGCAAGAAGGCCGACGTCTGATCGAATGCAAGGGGGCGCCGCAGCGCCCCCTTTTTATTCCTAGAACCGCGCGGTGGCTTCCACGCCATAGACACGCGGGCGTGCCTTGAAGACGAAGCCGCCGGGCGAGAACTCGGCATTGTATTCCTCGTCGAACAGGTTCGTCGCGAAGGCATAGAGTCCCCACTCGTCGTTCTCGACGCCGATGCGGCCATTCACCAGGTGCACCGGATCTCGCACGGTCGAATTGTAGACATCCCACCAGGTCCGGCCCGTGCGGCGGTAGTCGACGCGGACCAGCGCATTCATACCGCCACCGATATCCGGCGTGAATTGCGCGCCCAGGTTGAATGTGGTGCGCGAAATCAGCGGAGCCTCGTTCCCGATGACCGTGGGATCGGGGAAATCCTTGATCTCGCTGTCGGTCAGACCCCACGCAGCATTCAGTGTCACATCCGGATGCGGCCGCAAGGTCGCCTCCAGCTCCAGCCCGTTGATCCGTGTCTTCGGCACATTGCCGAGGTTCTGCGTCGAGTTGGCATAGAGGAATACGAAGAAATAGGAGTTCTTCGACTGCGTGGTGTAGGCCGCGCCGTTGAGCGTCAGCATGTTGTCGAACAGCTGCGACTTGAAGCCGATCTCGAACGTGTCGGCCGTTTCCGCCTCGAACACGTCGTCCACCCCGACAATGCCGTTGGCCGCGGCAACAACGCCGACGCCGGTCTGGTTGAAACCGCCGGAGCGGAAGCCGCGCGAATAGCTGCCGTAAAGCGTGAAGTCCCCGCTTGGCGTGTAGGTCAGCGTGAATTTCGGCTGCCAATCGCTGAAGCTGCGCGTGCGCACATCGCCCTGTGCGCTTTGCGCGGCATCGAACTGGTCGGCGATGAAATTGATGTAGCCAAGCCAGGCATTCGGCGTCTCGGTAATGTTCTTGCGCTTGTCGTGATCGTAGCGAAGTGATGCATCCGCCCGGAATTCCGGCGTAAACTGGTAGCCGAGATTGGCGAAGACCGACCACGCGAAATTGTCCTGCGTGTCCGACAGGAAGGAATATTGCGGATTGTCCGGATTGGTCGTCGGCTCGCGGTAGACGGGGAAGACACCCTTATCGAGATCGAGCATATTGCCGGTCGAGATGAAACGATCGGTCGAGATCAAATACCCGCCGAACATCCAGAACAAATCGTCATTGGCCGGACTCTCGAAACGCAATTCCTGGCTGAAGGCCTCGACATCGAGGTACTGGCTCTGGTTGAGGTCGATACTGCCGCTGAAACAGGGATCGGACGCCAGGGCGCAGAAGGCCTCGTTCGTCGGCAGGAAGTCAAAAGCGTCGCCGGTGATAATCTCGCTCACCGTATCGTAGGAAGTGATCGAGGTAACGGTGAAGCCATTGCCCTCGACGGTGATCTTGGCCGCGACATTGTAGATATCGCGATCGTCGATCCCGGCATTGTTGACGCGCACCGGCAGGCTGGTGTCGTTCACATCGTTCACGATGTTGAAGTAGAAGCCCTGCGTACGCAGCTGGTCCATCGAGGCGCGCAGGTCCAGCTCGACATTGTCGGACAGGTCGAACATCAGCCGGCCGCGCAAGGACAGGTTCTCGACCGGGTCGGCATCCTCACCAAGGAAGGGGTTGGGAATATAGCCGTCCGTGTCCTGCCAGGAACCGGACAGGCGGAAGCCGCCATTCTCGCCGATCGGGCCGCTGACGCCCCCGCGCACGTAATAGCCGAAGCCATTATCGATCCCGGCCGTGATGCTGCCTTCCAGCGTATCGCCCGGTTCGCGCGTGGTGACGATGATCGCGCCGCCAATGGCATTGCGGCCATAAAGCGCGCCCTGCGGACCTTTGAGCACTTCGATCTGCTCGATATCGAACAGCTGCTGGTTGAACTGGGCGGGGTTCACCTGCAGCACGCCGTCGACCACGGTGGCGACCGAAGGCTCCGAGTTGCGGGCCTGGGTAATGCCGCGAATGACGACGAAGGCGTTGCCTGCATTCTGCGTCTCGACAAGGTTCACGTTCGGCGTCAGGTTGACGAAATCGGCAGGGCGCGTGATCCGCGCATCCTCGATCGTCTGGGCGTTGAAGGCGGTGACTGCGACGGGAGCATCCTGCAGCGCATCTGCACGTCGCAGGCCCGTGACCACGATGGTGTTGCCACCGGATTCGTCGGCCTGTTCCTGCCCGTCATCGCTGGCCTGCTGGGCCTGTGCGGGTGACGAAAGGCAAAGTGCCAGGGCAAGCCCGGAAACCGCCGACAACTTGCAGCTGCGCGAAATGTGCATGGTGATCCTCCCAAATTGTTATTTTTTGTGAGGGTATTATGCGCTCTTTGAGTGCGATTGGCCAGATCGCCTCAAATCGCCCGCAGCTCACGCCTTGCACGACCGCCAGTGCCCGCTATATGGGCGCTCTCTCCGCTCATTCCGGATGAATGCTGGGGCGTCGCCAAGTGGTAAGGCAGCGGCTTTTGGTGCCGCCATTCGCAGGTTCGAATCCTGCCGCCCCAGCCAGTTTTCCGAAAATCCTCGGTGCTGCTCCCTCCGCTCCACTTCGGGCCACCTGCGGGCGCACGGTCGTGCTTGCAAGCCTGGTAGGCTCGTTGCCTTGCTAGGCCTCGTCCCTGCTACGCCAATTGGCGATCGCGAGGCCCGTCACAGTCACAACACTCGCCAGCAGGACGGAGAGCCCCGCGCCTGCCGCGCCCATCCGGGCGATCAACCAGCCCAGCGCCAGAAGCGCCACAAGGGTCGGCACGGCGCGCAGGAGGAAATTGGTCAGCGCCTTGCCACGTGCCACCAGCAGCGCCTCGAGGCTCGCCCCGACCAGTTCCACAGCGGCGGCGGCTGAAAGCAGGATCATCGGTGTGTAGGCCGCCTGGAAATCGTCACCCGCGATTACCCCGATCAGCCAGCGCCCGGCCAGCAGGGCAAACATGATCGCGCCCAGCCCGGTGATGATCGCGATACGGGTTATGCGCCTGGCAATCTGCCGCGCCGCCTCGGGCGAGCGGACAAGCTCGGGATAGGTCGCGCGCAGCAGCGCCTGCGCCAGCTTGAGCAGCCCTTCGCCCAACTGCGCGGCCACGCGGTAGATGCCGGCCAGCGCCGCGCCGCCCAATATGCCGACGAGCAACACCAGCAATTGGCGCGAGGCGAAGACCAGCATCCCAGAAAGAGAAGTGCCGGCCACGAAACTCCACGCCTTTTCCTCGCGACGCGGGATACGCGTCAGGCTGATATGCTTGAAGAAGAGCGGCTGCGTCTTGCAGGCAAAGGCCCAGTAGGTACCCGCGGTGACCAGTTCGGCCAGGGCCCAGACGAGAAGGAAAGCCTCGATTGTCGGCATCACCGCGGCCACGATGACTGCGCCGGTCACGCGCACGATGGAGGTGGTGGAATCCGCAGTCGCCGCCTTGGCATAGCGATCGTGCAGGCGCAGGATTCCCGTCGGCGTCGAACGGATCGCCAGGAGGGAGACAACCGTCAGCCCGAGGGTCGCCTGCCTCAGCTCGGACGTCAGCGGCAGCCAGTCCCCCGCATTGGCGAGCACGAGCAGCGCCAGCAACGTGCCGGCATTGATGGTGACGAGATCGAGCGCCAGCGCAAAGCCGGTGGCGTCTGGCAGGTCTTGCTTGGCCTGTCCCCAGCGGACGATGCTCTGCCAAGTCTGGAATGAGGTGAAGCCGACAATCGCCTGCGCGAAAGTTACCGCCAGCACGAATTGCCCAAACCCTTCGAGGCCGAGCGCGCGCGTGGCGAGCGCGAGATAGACGAGGCTCAGCACCGCGTTCACGCCGCGCGCACCCATCAGCCATCCCGTATTCTGCAAAGCGCGACGGATCATCGCTGCCCTTTTGCAGAAATCCGCCAATTGCAAAAGCGGCGTCGCAAGCTAGGTCTGGAAAGGAGAGGGAGAAACCATGCCTGACATCACCATCCGCCTGAGCTTCATCAAGCTGAGCGTCGCCGATCTGGAAGAGGCTTTCGCCTTCTGGCGCGACGCCTTCGGCTTCGTGAAGACCAACTCCTATGACGAGCCGGACTTCCTCGAATACATCCTCGGCATTCCCGGGCAGGAGGGCGGCCTTTCCCTGATGCTACTGCAGTACAAGGACGGGCGCGACACCACGGTGGGCGGCGGACACGGACCGATCGGCTTCTCGACCAATGACATCGTCACCACGCTGGAGAACGCGCTGGCCGCAGGCGGGACCAAGACGATGGACATCACCGAAGTGGTGCCCGGCGTACGCGTCTGCCTGCTGGAATCCCCGCAGGGGCACGAGATCGAGCTGGTGCAGGCAGGCGGCTGAATCCCGTGACGCGTCCCAATTTCCTGTTCATCATGGCTGACGATCTCGGCTGGGCGGACCTGTCCTGCTACGGTCGCGAGGATTACGAAACGCCGCGCCTCGATGCGCTTGCGGCCAGCGGCATGAAGTTGACCCATGCCTATGCCAATTCGGCGGTGTGCACCGCGACGCGCGTGGCCTTCATGACCGGGCGCTACCAATATCGCATTCCCATCGGGCTGGAAGAGCCGCTGCAGCTCCGCGATATCGGCCTCGAACCCGATCACCCGACCATCGCCTCGCTACTGCGTGACGCCGGCTATCGCACCACGCTCGTCGGCAAGTGGCATCTGGGCGGACTACCGAAATACTGCCCGCTCAAATCGGGCTTCGAGACTTTCTGGGGCATTCGCGGCGGCGGGGTCGATTACTTCACGCATGAGCTCAATGGCGAGCTCGACCTGTGGGATGGCGAAGTCACGGTGGATCGCGTCGGCTATCTGACCGACCTGCTGGCCGAGCAGGCTGTCGAAGTGCTGGAGGATTACGCCGGGCAGGACGCACCCTTCTTCCTCAACCTCAATTTCACTGCGCCGCACTGGCCGTGGACCGGGCCGGAGGACGAGGACGAAAGCGCAAGGCTGGCCGCGAAGTGGGACGACCCCCAGGACGAGGACACGATGCCGATCCAGCATTGGGATGGCGGCACCAATGCCACCTATGGCGCGATGATGCGCAATCTCGACGAGAATGTAGGCCGCGTGCTCGATGCGCTCGAGAGCCTCGGCCTCGCCGACAATACCGTTGTGGTCTTTACCTCGGACAATGGCGGGGAGCGCTTCTCCAAGCCCTGGCCCTTCGTCGGCAAGAAGACCGAGCTTCTCGAAGGGGGCCTGCGCGTTCCCTGCCTGGTACGCTGGCCGGGTGTCACGCCTGCGGGCAGCGAGAGCGAGGCGCAAGTCATGACGATGGACTGGCTGCCGACCTTCCTTGCCGCGGCAGGCGGCGCGCAGTCGCCCGATCATCCCAGCGATGGCATGGATATCCGCCCTGCCCTCGGCGGCGACGCGATCCCCGAACGCACGCTGTTCTGGCGCTTTGCCAACCATGACCAGAAGGCAGCGCGGCGCGGGAACCGCAAATACTATTCCTCCGGCGCAAACGCCTTCCTCTTCGATGTGGTCGCAGACCCGATGGAGCGTGCAAACCTGAAGCTCCGCGAGCCCGAGACCTTCGCCAGCCTTGAAGCGGCCTGGCAGGAGTGGAATGCGACCATGCTGCCACCCGATCCCGAGGCCGGACGGCACGGATTTACCGCAGACAAGCTGGCCGAATATTACGGCGTCGACAGCTAGGCCCGACTACTGGCCAGGCAGCCCGGTTCCAAGCTTGCGATCCCCGCGCGAGATGGCCGGGAAATCGGGATCGTCGAGCACGGAGGACAGCAGGAAATTCTCGACGATATCGTTGCGCGCATCGCCGCCTGAAACCTTGCGGTAGAATATCAGCCGCCAGTCCTCCAGCTTGTAGAGTTGCACCACGTCCTTGCGCATGGCCGGTGGCAGGATTGCATCGGACAGGCTGGCGACCCCGATCCCGCGATCGAGCATGGCGGCCAAGACATCGTAATATTGCGTATGACCGACAATGTGGCGGGGACGAATCCCGTGTGTCTCGTAATTGCGCATGACCTCGCGTTCCTGCCTGCTGGTTGCCTTGGGCAGGATGAAGGGCAGTGAATTCAGCACGTCGGGAGACAAGGGCAGGTCGTGTCCTTCGGCAAACTTTCGGTGGCCGAATACTCCACCACGAACAATTGCCAGCTGGCGAAAGGCCGAATGCGTCGGACGATCGGCGCGCTGGTTGATTAGGGCAAAGTCGAACTGCCCGCTTTCGACCGCCTGGATCAGTTGCCCGAAAGGCAGTTGCGCTTCGAACTCAAGCTCGATGTGCGGATGGCGGAAATGGAATTCGTCGAGCTTGCGCCGGACATAGGCATCGAACATGCCCTGCCCCACCAGGACGTTGAAGCGTATAGACCGCTCTCCTTCATCCGGACGGGCACGACGATGGTCGGCAAGCCGCTCTGCCGCCGCGTTGAAGCCGCGCAGGTCGTCCAGGAATGCCAGCCCTTCGGATCGCAGGGTCGGTCGCTTGCCGGGCTTGCGGTCGAACAGTTCGACGCCAAGCTGATCTTCCAGCGTCTTGATCTGGTTGCTGACCGAAGCCTGCGAAATCCCGAGCATCTCGGCCGTACGACGAAAGCTGCGCGTGGAGGACAGGCTCTCGAACACTTCGAGCTGGCGCAGGGTGAATGGCAGGTTGGGCATTATCGGTTCCTCGAGAACCTATAACCCCGGATCAATGGGTTGTCATCACTTTGCCATGCGTTGCTTTGAATTGTCTGCACACGCCATGCCGCCTTCCATAAATTGGGAGGGAAACCAGAGAATGTCTCTTTTGAACAAGACGGCGCGCCACTCGGCGCGCATTTCGCGCGACAGCCTCGTGCTTGGCGCGAGTGCACTGGCCATGGTCATGGGGTCGACCGCGGTCATGGCGCAGGATGATGATGACGACGACGACGATCGTATCGTCGTGACGGGTTCGCGCCTGTCCGTTCCGTCGGGCATGGAAACCGCCGTGCCGGTGACCGCGATCGACGAAGAGGAAATCGACAATCTCGATCCCGGCACGCTGATCCAGGCGATGAACACGCTGCCGATCTTCATCAATAACGACACGCCCAACAGCAATGCCGGCTTCTTCGCCCGTTCGGGTACCGGCAACCTCAACCTGCGTGGCCTCGGCACCAACCGTACGTTGACCCTGCTCAACGGCCGCCGCCTGGCCCCGACCACTGCTTTCGGCGGCGCTGACATCAACCTTATTCCGTCCGCCATGCTGCGCGGCGTCGAAAACGTCACCGGCGGCGCTTCGGCTGCCTACGGTACGGACGCGGTCGCGGGCGTGACCAACTTCCTGCTCGACACCGACTTCACCGGGCTCGAGATCAATCTCCAGGGCGGCATCACCGAGCGTGGCGACGGCGAGAACTATGAAGCCAGCCTTGCCTTCGGCACCGATATCGGCAGCCGCGGCCACCTGCTGCTGGCCGGCGAAGTCTACGGCATGGAGCCGATCTGGAACTACAAGGATCGCGACTGGTACGACAGCTGGGGCCTGCTCGATTCCGATGGCGATGGCATTGACGAGGAATGGCGCCAGGTTCACTCCTCCCGCGTCAGCTTCGACGGCCTGATCAACGCGCCGGGCTTCTCCTACAACAACTACCAGTTCGGCCAGTCCGGCGGCCTCGCGCCGTTCCAGCTTGGCCCGGTATCGGACGGCCCGATCGGCGGCTTCGACGCGCGCACGGTCGGCGGTAGCGGCGACGACATCAATTGCGGCGAAGTCTGCAATGTCTGGCCCGACACGGATCGCTACTCGCTCTTCGCCTATGGCGATTACGAGCTGACCGACAATCTGATGGTCTTTGCCCAGTATACGCGCGGCTACAGCCATCTCTTCGAGAACGCTTCCCCGCGCGGCTCGGGCGTCGGTTTCCCGACGACCTTCACCATCTTCCAGGACAACTTCTACCTCAACCGGGACTATCCTGAGGTGGCCCAGGCCATGGCGGATGAAGAAATCGCTTCCTTCTCGCTGCGCCGCATGTGCTCGGTCGAGGATTGCGGCAATCTCTACTACGAAGAATGGACCACGCAGAATATCGGCACGGTCGGCTTCGAACTCGATATCGACAATAATGGCGGTTTCTTCGACGGCTGGAGCGTGGACGGCTACTACCAGTATGGCCATTCGAAGAAGAAGTGGGACCAGTTCGGCCTGCGCGTCGATCGCATCTTCGCCGCACTTGACGCGGTGGACGATGGCAACGGCAACCCCGTCTGCCGCGTGACCGCCTTCGGCAGCACCGACTTCCCGGGCTGCGAACCGATCAACCTGTTCGGCCGCGGCAATGCCAGTGAGGCATCCGTCGACTATGTCACCGGCATGGATCCTGGCCAGCAGATCACCACGCCGCTGTTCTTCGCCGATACCGGCTACGACCTCGGCATTACCGACAGCTACACTTCCACGCCCGGCAAGCGTGCGATCACCACCTTCGAACAGCACTTTGCAGAGCTGAGCTTCTCGGGTGAAGTGTTCGAACTGCCGGCCGGCACGGTCTCGCTGGCCTTCGGCGGTTCCTACCGTGCGGACTCGATCTACCAGGTCAATCGCGACCCGGCGAACCCGGCTTCGGACCACGAGAACGGCCATCCGGTGCTGTGTTCGGGTGAATCGCCCGGCCTGCGCGGTGTCAGCGGCGACTGCAACAATACCGTTGCCACGCAGTATTCGAAGGTCTCGAACATCCAGGGTAGCGCGGACGTGAAGGAACTCTTCGCCGAAACGTTGATCCCGGTCTTTGACACCGGCCAGGGCCAGAGAGCGGGCATCAACATCGCCGCTCGCTGGGCCGATTACGAGGGTTCGGGCTCGATCTGGTCCTACAAGGGCGGCCTCGAGCTTTCGGTGATCGACGGGCTGCGTTTCCGCGGCACCTATTCGCGTGACGTGCGCGCCGCCAACCTAAATGAACGCTTCAACAAGACTGGCGGCCTCGGAACGGTCACCGATCCGCGCATCTCGCAGGCCGATCTCGACGCCTGTACCGCGCTGAACGACCCGGACCTCGCCTGTAGCACCAGCTACAACGTGACGACCTTCTCCGGCGGCAACCCGAATGTGAACCCGGAAGAAGCCGACACTTACACCTTCGGTGTGGTCGTGCAGCCTTTGGCGCTGCCCGGCTTCTCCGCCTCGGTCGACTGGTTCAGCGTCGACATCAACGGTGCGATAGGCCAGGTCGGCCTCTCCGAGGTGGCACGCCGCTGCTACGAGGACGAAGACCCGCTCTTCTGCAACCTGATCACCGAAAGCGCGACCGACACCACCGATGCCGGCGGCTATCCGATCATGCAGCTGGTGGGTGACCAGTACGTCAATGTCGAGAAGTCCAAGGTCGAGGGGATCGACGTCGAGCTTGGCTATCGCAGCGACGTCAACGTGCTTGGCGGCGGACAGGAAGGCATCTCGCTTCGCGGCTTCGCAACCTGGCTGCTCGAACGGTCGAATACCGGTGCCGCGACCCCGGCGAACAATTTCGATCCGCAGCCGACCAGGTTCGACGGTTTCGGTTCCTTCCCCAAGTTCCGGGGTACCGCTTTCGTCGGCTACAATAACGGTCCGTTCAACATCAACTTCACCGGTCGTGTGATCGGCAGCAGCCGGATCCAGAATCCGGCGACTGCGGGTGCTGCGGGCGTAACCCTCGAGGACAATGAAATCCCGGCAGTATTCTATCTCGATACGCGCCTGAATTACGATTTCGAACTCGCGGGGAACGAAGCGCAGGTCTACTTCTCGGTGAACAATCTGCTCGACAAGGATCCGCCGGTAGTGGCGACCTACAGCTTCTTCACGGCAGCTGCGACGCAGACCTTCAATGCGCTGCATGACGTGCTCGGACGCCGTTACACGCTCGGCCTCCGCTTGCGGATGTAGTTTGCTCGCGCCATTAAGGCGCGACAATCAGGCGGGACCGGCCATGCTCCTTAAGGTCGGTCCCGTCCTCTGACGAGTGACATGAAGGGATCAATCTTGAATAGCGGGAACAAGAAGCACGTCGGTCACATGACGCGGCGCACAGCCATTGGCGGCGCACTGGGCACGGCGGCACTGGCGGTAACATTGCCTGGTTGCGCGAGCCAGGAAGGCGCGCAGCGGGACCCCAATCGCAAGCCCAACTTCCTGTTCATCATGGCCGACGATCTGGGTTATGCCGACCTGTCCTGCTACGGGCGGCGCGATTACGAAACGCCGGTGCTCGATGCGCTTGCGGCCAGCGGCATGATGTTCACCAATGGCTATGCCAATTCGGCTGTCTGTTCATCGACCCGCGTGGGCCTGATCACCGGACGTTACCAATATCGCATCCCGGCCGGGCTCGAGGAACCGATTTCCAATCCCGACCTGGGGCTCGAACCAAGCCACCCGACTCTGCCCTCGCTGCTGCAGGAACAGGGCTATCACACCGCTCTGGTGGGCAAGTGGCACCTCGGCATCCTGCCCATGTATGGCCCGCTCAAGAGCGGCTATGACGAGTTCTGGGGCAACCGCTATGGCGGCGTCGATTACTATACCCACAAGGTCTATGGCGAACGCGATGTGTGGGACGGCGAAGTCCCGATCGAGGTCAATGGCTATTACACCGACCTGCTCGCCGACCGTTCTATCGAATATCTCGAAGCGCGTGCAAAGGAGGCCGACAAGCCCTGGCTTTTGAGCCTGCACTTCACTGCGCCGCACTGGCCATGGGAAGCGGAGGACGAACTCGGCATTTCCGAGAGTGCGCGCCTCGATGAAGAATTCGATCCGGACGCCGAAGGCAGCGGCATCGGAATCGACCATTACGATGGCGGCACACTCAAGACCTATGCCGGCATGGTCAAGAGTATGGACGAGAATATCGGCCGTATCCTCACTCGCCTGGCCGATCTGGGCATGGACCAGGACACGGTCGTCGTCTTCACCAGCGACAATGGCGGGGAACGCTTCTCCGACACCTGGCCCTTCTCGGGCATGAAGACCGAACTGCTCGAGGGCGGCATTCGCGTGCCCTTCATCGTCAAGTGGCCGGGACTCACCGAAGCAGGCACGACCAGCGACGTACCGCTGATGTCGATGGACTTCCTGCCGACATTCGTCGGTGCAGCAGGAGGTAGTCCGCATCCCGATTATCCGACCGACGGCGTGGATTTCCGCCCAGCCCTGGTCGGGGAAACCATGCCCGAGCGCGATATGTTCTGGCGCTATTGGAGCAAGGACCAGAAGGCCCTGCGGCGTGGTCGCCACAAATATCTCAAGATGAACGACAACGAATTCCTGTTCGACGTGATCGAAGATCCGCTGGAGCGAGGCAATTTGAAGGATCGCATGCCTGAGCTCTTCGCGGAACTGAAAGCCGCGCATGAGACATGGAATTCGCAGATGTTGTTCGATCCCAATGCCCGTAGTTTCGGCATGACGTCCGACCACGTGGCGGAGCGCTACGACAACGACTCATAGAAAATCACGAGCTTGGGAGGGGGAAGCAGGCGGATCGGCCAACAGCCGGTCCGCCTGTTTTCGCATCAGGCAGGCGCCGCCACTTTGTCGGGTGCCTGCATGGCTAGGCCGCCGATCTTGCCGTGATTATACACGCCCAGGATGGTGATCAGGATCGCAATGACCACGGCAGGCATTGCGGCAGCAAACATGATCGTCTCGAGATCGAGCGACGCCGCCAGCGCCATGCCGCCAAGCGCGGGGAAGACCACGCCGCCGAAGCGGCCCATGGCCCCGGCCCAACCCATCCCGCTCGAGCGCATTTCCGGCGGATAGCCGAGCGTCGCCAAGTTGTTGATACCGGTCTGCCCGCCGACCTGGCAGAAATTCCATACGATCAGCGCTGTGACGAGTATCGTTGCCACCGAAGCATCGAGCTGGCCGATCGAGGCGATGGCGATGGCATCGACCACGAAATAGACCGCCAGCACCTTGTAGGGATTCACCCGGTCCATCAGCCAGCCCATGCACAGAGTGCCCGTGGCACCGCCGAAATAGCCGATGATCATGTAGAAGGCGAAATCGGTCAGCGGGACACCGCGCATTTCCAGCATGTATGTCGCCAGCCAGTTTGCCAGCAGGGCGATATTGCCGAGCGAGAAGAAGCAGATTGCAAACAGCAGTACGGTCTGCACGCGGAAGCGCGGTCCGAACATGGCCAGCGGGCCGAGCTTCTCCACCTCGCCCTGATCGCCCATGTGGAACTCTTCATTGCCCTTCAGCACGATACCGGGCTCGATCCGGCGCAGCGTGCGCGGGATCATCGGGTCCTTGGGATCGCGATTGACCCTGAAGGCGAGACTCTCCGGGATCGCGAGCAGCAGCAGCATGGCGACCAGCGGCACAACCCCGCCAATGATGAAGAATATTTCCCAGCCATAAGGCTCAAGCAGCAGCGTAACCATGAAGCCGCTGCCAAGATTGCCGCCAGAGAAGCAGACGAGCGCAATCGACATGAACAATGCGCGGCGGCGCTTGGGCGTGGCTTCGGAAATGATGGCGAGGCCCACTGGCAGCATGGCGGAAAAGAACACGCCGGCAATGCCGCGCAACCATGCCAGCATGGTAAATCCGCCGGCCCATGCCGCCCATAATGTCAGGCCGCCAAAGCCAAGCAGGCACAGCGCCAGCACCGGTTTTCGCCCCATCTTGTCCGCGAGTGGTGGAATGGCGATCGCGCCAATCAACATGCCGATCTGCTGGTATGTAACCACGGGCTGCATATCGACGGGCGTTCCGCCCAACCCCTCCGCGATCGCCGGAAGGATCTTGCCGAGGAAATACATGTCGAAGCCGTCCATGAAGAGGACCATGGAGCACACGACGAGCGTAAATATCTCGCGTGTCCCGATCGGACGGTCATCGATGAATTCGGCTACATCGAAGCGCCTTGCAGCGCCGGCGCCTTCGGCCATGCGTCCCCTCCCAAGGACATTGATCCCAAGCCGCCACCCTGTGCGTCGGCGCGGAGAAGGTCAATCCGGCGCGTGCATCAGGGTGCGGAACGCGGGACGGTCGCCTCGGCCAGAATAAGAGAAAAACGTTTCTTGCCGTCCAGCCAGCGCCGGACCGGGGTCCAGCCGCCCGCGAGCAGCAGCATGTTGGCGCTGCGGCGGCGGAACTTGTGGCTGTTTTCGGTGTGGATCGTCTCGCCCTTGCGCATGGCGAAATCCACACCCGAAACTGTGAAGCCAATGTCCTCAAGCGCCTCGAGATGCATTTCCACGCGCGAGAAGGTGTCGTTCCACACTGCCTTGTGGCGCAGCTTTTCCGCTGGGATGGTGCCGTCGAGCTCGCGATTGATACGATGGACGAGATTGAGGTTGAAGCGCGCGGTCACGCCTGCCGCATCGTCATAGGCGGCGGTCAGTATCTTGCGGTCCTTCACGAGGTCCATGCCGATCAGCAATTGCGAGCCTTCGCCAAGCGTTGCGCGCATGGAGCGCAGCAGGTCGACTGCCGTGGGCGGAACCATGTTGCCGATGGTCGAACCGGGGAAGAAGCCGAGTTTGGGAATGTCCCGCACGGCATCGGGCAGCGTCACCTTCTTGGTGAAATCGGCCTCCACCGGATAGACCGGAAGGCCAGGGAACTTGGCCGACAGGTCTGCGGCGGCAGCGCGCAGGAAGTCCCCGGCAATATCGAGCGGGACATAGGCGCCCGGATCGATGGCGCGCAGCAGGAGCGGCGTCTTGACCGAGGAGCCGGAGCCGAACTCCACCACTGCCCGGCCCGGCCCGATCAGCTCGGCGAATTCATTGCCCCGGCTTTCGAGGATCTCGCGCTCGGCGCGTGTGGGGTAATATTCGGGGAGCCGGGTGATCTCCTCGAACAGCTCCGATCCTTCATCGTCATAGAACCAGCGTGCGGGCACGGCCTTGTCCGCCTGACGGAGGCCCGCCAGCACGTCGGCGCGAAAGGCGCGGTCGACGCCATCCTCGTCGAGGTCGACGAGGCGAATATCCTGTGTTTCGGCCATCAAATGTCCTTCGCCAGCCGGATTCCGGTGAATTGCCAGCGTTGCTGCGGGTAGAAGAAATTGCGGTAGGAGGCGCGCGAATGGCCGCGCACCGTGGCGCAACTGGCACCTTTGAGGACCCACTGCCCGGCCATGAACTTGCCATTATACTCGCCCACCGCACCTTCGGCCGGCTTGAAGCGCGGATAAGGCAGATAGGCGGAGCGGGTAAACTGCCAGCAATCGCCAAACAGGTCGGGGCCGCCGCGCGGCTGGACGGGTCCGGCTGCGTCCAGCTGGTTGCCTGCGCTGGCATCGTGGCTTTGCGCGATGGCTTCCCACTCGAACTCGGTCGGCAAGCGGGCATCGGCCCATGTGGCGAAGGCATCGGCCTCGTAATAGGAGATATGGGTTACCGGCGCGTCGGGATCGCGCCGTTGCCAGCCCTGATGGGTGAAGTGCTCGCCGTCCCGCCAATAGAGCGGCGCGGTGATGCCCATGCGATTGACCCATGCCCAGCCATCCGAAAGCCAGAGCGAAGCAGTCCGATAACCGCCATCGGCGATGAAGGCGTCCCACTCGCCATTGGTGACCAGCCTGTGCGACAGGGCGAAAGGCTCGAGCAATACGCGGTGCACCGGTCCCTCATTGTCAAAGGCGAAGCCGTCGCCCTCATGGCCGATGCGGGCGATTCCGCCAGGATGCTCGAACCAGCCTTCCTCCTGCTCGCCGGCCTTGTCCGGAGTGCCTTCCCACATGGCGAGCCCAAGCGGATTCTTCGACAGGGCATGCTTGATATCGGTCAGCAGCAATTCCTGGTGCTGCTGTTCATGCGCGATGCCGAGTTCGACCAGCGGGGCGAGTTCGGGCCGGTCGAGCAGCGGTGTCATCGCCTCGTCGACATGGGCACGCCAGCCAAGCACCTGTTCAAGCGTAGGCCGGGTCAGCAGCCCGCGTTGCTTGCGCAAAATGCGATCACCCTCGGCCTCGTAATAGGAATTGAAGAGGAAGGGCCATTGCTCGTCATACAACCGATAGCCCGGCAGGTGATCGCGCAGGAGGAAGGTTTCCCAGAACCAGGTGACATGCGCCAGGTGCCATTTGGCGGGACTGGCATCTTCCATCGACTGGATCGTGGCATCGGCTTCGGACAGGGGCGCGCACAGTTCCTCGCTCAGCCGCCGCGTGGGGCCAAAGCGCTGCGCCAGGCTTGCACCCTGCGTCGGTACGAGATGACTGGCTTCGGGCAATCCGCTCTCCTGCTGCAACCGATGCATTCGCGACAATGACGCATCGGGTTACTGAATGAAACCCGGTCGATGGGCCGGGTTCCGAAAGAGCGGTATCAGGCGGCGAGCTTGACCCGGTTGCGCCCACCTTCCTTGGCCTCGTAAAGCGCCGTATCGGCACGCGCGAGCACGCGTTCGACATCGTCGCCCGGGCGCAGTGAAGCGATGCCGATCGAGGCTGTGACCTGCGGCAGGCCGTCCTTGCCGCTGCTTTCCTCGATCGCGTGGCGCAACCTCTCGGCCAGCTGGTGTGCCTTGGGCGCGACCACGCCCGGCAGCAGCCAGACGAATTCCTCGCCGCCGATGCGTCCAAGGAGATCGCCTGCACGCACCTGGCTGGTGGCGAGCTGGGCCACGCGGATCAGGACCTCGTCGCCCATCTGGTGGCCGAAGCCATCGTTCACGCGCTTGAAGTGGTCGATATCGAACATGACGACAGATAGCGGGCTGACCGCCTTCTCTGCCTGCTGGATCAGCAGCTTCAATCGCGACAGGGCGCAACGGCGGTTGGCAAGCCCGGTCAAGGGATCGGTATTGGCGAGCAATTGCGCCTCGGCGGCAAGCTGCACGGCACGACCGCGCGCCATTTCCAGCGCTTCTTCGCGCCGCACCTGCTCTGTCACATCCATGGCGACGGCAAAGAGCGCTATTCGCCGTCCCTTCTGATCGAATTCATTCAGGATAGAAATACGCAGGATCCGCTCGACCTGGCCCGTCGGCTTCACGCGGTAGTTGAAGCTGTAGGCCTCGCGCGCGTCGCGATTGGCGGCAATCATGCCGAACAGAGCCTCTCCCTTATCCGGCAGCAGGGCACGAACATCGCCCGGATCGGGCGCAAGGTCGGGCGACAAGCCGTTTAGCTCGAGCATTTTTGGCGACCAGTCCTGTAACCCGCTGACAAGGTCGTAGCGCCAGCGCCCGATACCGGCGAGCCCCTCTGCCAGGTCGAAGATGGTCAGGTTCTGCTGCAAGGAGAGATTGCGGCCCTGCAATTGCTCCGCCAACGCGTCCTGCTTCGTCAGCAACGCCGCCAACGGTACCGTAGTGGCGAGCATAACCAGCAGCCACGCCTGCAGTGTCAGGGCAGCATCCTGCGGATCGGAAGTAAATTCGGGCGCAGGACTGGCCCCGCCAAGGCTCAGCAGCGTCGCAATGGCGGCATAGACCAGCACGATGCAGGCGGGCGAAGGTTCGCCATAGCGCACGGTCACGAAGACCATGGCGGCGACCAAGACCGGGATCAGCTCGGGAATTCCGAAGGAGAGGCACAGCCAGGCAAGGCCGCCCACCAATGTCATGGCCGGGAGGAACCAGCGATCCCAGGTGAGGTGTTGGACCTTTGCTCCGATCCCCACGGCCTGGCGCAAGGCGAGCAAGAGCGGCGCACCGGCCAGCACGCCAAGGACATTGGCCAGGAACCACCAGGACAGTTCACCCAAAGTCTGCTCGGGGCGGAAGGGAAAGGCGAGCGATGCCCCGGCGAGGCAGCCCAGGACGGCAGCGGCGAACAGGCCGATAACGTGGGAGAAGCCGCGCGGAATCCGCGCCCGCCCGCCGAGCGCACGCCTGCCCAGATCGGTACAGATCAACGCCTGGACCGTAGTCGAGACGGCAAGTCCCAGTGCGTTCAGGAAACCCGTGCCATTATAAAGGATTACGGCAATCTGGACCAGGAAGAGCAGCGCCAGGAAGCCCGGCCACTGCTTTCTGTCGATGGCATGCATGGTGGCAACGGCAACACCGCTGGGAAGCCAGACCAGCAGCACGCCATGCAGGCTGTCGCGCACGGCGAGACTGGCCAGCGCAAGGGCTGCCCACAGCGCCGTGGCAAACACCACTTCCCGCCATTTGTGCCAGATGATCAGCGGCCATCCCCAAATCGCAAGACCGGGATTCTATCGTCATCTGCTTAACAGGCTGCTCAGCGCAATTAGGTAATACTAGCCTAATGCAGCCCCGCCTCAGGCGGCGTTGGCCTGACGCTCTTCCATTTCCTGGTTGAGCATTTCCGCCAAGGTGAATGCCAGTTCGAGCGACTGGGCGGCGTTGAGGCGCGGATCGCAATGCGTGTGATAGCGATCGGCAAGGCCGGCATCGGTGATGGCCACCGCACCGCCCGTGCATTCGGTCACGTCCTGCCCGGTCATCTCGACATGGATGCCGCCGGCATGGGTGCCTTCCGCGCGGTGGACGGCGAAGAAGCCCTTCACCTCGCTCAGGATGCGATCGAACGGACGCGTCTTGTAGCCGCTGTCCGACTTGATGACATTGCCGTGCATCGGGTCGCAGCTCCATACCACCGGATGGCCCTCGCGCTTGGCTGCGCGGACCAGGGGCGGAAGGCCGGCTTCGACCTTCTCGTGGCCGAAACGGGCAATCAGCGTGATGCGTCCTGCTTCGCGCGCCGGGTTGAGCACGTCGAGCATGCGCAGCATGGCATCGGGCTCGAGGCTCGGTCCGCACTTCATGCCGATCGGGTTGTTGATGCCGCGCATGAATTCGACATGGGCCGAATCTTCGAAGCGCGTGCGGTCGCCGATCCAAAGGAAGTGGGCGGAGGTGTCATACCATTCGCCGGTCAGCGAATCCTGCCTTGTCAGCGCCTGCTCGTAAGGGAGCAGCAGCGCCTCATGGCTGGTGTAAAGGCTGGCCGTCTTGAGCTGCGGCTGGTCCTCGATATCGATGCCGCAGGCTTCCATGAAGTCGAGCGACTCACCGATCCGGTCGGCGATCGACTTGTACTGTTCGGCCCAGGCGCTGCGATTCATGAAATCGAGAGTCCAGCGGTGCACCTGGCGCAAATTCGCATAGCCGCCCGTGGTAAAGGCGCGCAGCAGGTTGAGCGTGGCCGAAGCCTGGCTGTAGGCGCGCAGCATCCGCTGCGGATCGTTCTGGCGGCCGGCTTCCTCGAACTCGATACCGTTGATGATATCGCCAAGGTAGCTCGGCAGGGTGGTGTCGCCCTGCGTTTCGGTCGGTGCGCTGCGCGGCTTGGCGAACTGCCCGGCCATGCGCGCGACCTTCACCACCGGCATCTTGCTGGCGAAGGTGAGCGTTGCCGCCATCTGCAGGATCACGCGCAGCGTGTCACGGATATTGGTGGCGCTGAATTCGGCAAAGCTCTCGGCACAGTCGCCGCCCTGCAGCAGGAAGGCATTGCCCTGCGAAACGGCTGCCAGCTTGTCCTTCAGCGCGCGTGCTTCACCCGCAAAAACCAGCGGCGGGAATCCGGCGAGTACCTTCTCCGCATCTTCCAGTGCTGCTGCGTCTTCATAAACCGGCAGGTGCTTTGCGACGAATTGATCCTGCTTCCAGCTCTCGGGTGTCCAGTTCTTTGCCACGTCTTCTATTCCAATGGGGCGAGTATCCCGGATAAGTCCGAGTCCCGCATTTACGATTTAGGGGAACGGGCCATCTACTCCCGCTCTGCGCGAGACGCAAAGGTTACATGCGGTAAGGTTACACGCGTTATTGTTGACCCTGTGACCAGTCTGCTGCCTGGCCTTCGGGCAGCACCAATATCCGATACCCGCCATGAGAGCCGAGATAGCGCTCCGCCAGTTGGCGGATCTCTTCCGGATCGACCACCACATAGTCCTGCAGCAGGGTCGGGAAGTGGCGCACGCGATTGCGGTCCAGTGTCGCTCCTTCGAGCTGGTTGAGCCAGAAGGTATGCCCGGTCCGGGCGCGTTCGATATTCTGGTAGACCGGCTCCACGACGCGGGCCAGTTCGTCGGGCTGCGGCCCGTTAGTGGCAAGATCCTGCGCAATTTCCTCCGCCAGGGCATAGAAAATCGGAATATCGGCCGGTTCGAGCTGGACCAGCGCCATGATGTGCCCGCCAGTGTCGACATCGAGCGGCCAGTTAGAGGCGGCAAAAGGCGCATAGGCCGTGCCCGAGCTCTCACGCAGGGCATCGAGCAGGCGATTGGCGAAGAGTTGCGAGAGGAGGTCGAGCTTGCGCGCTTGCGGCAGGTCGTCCGAACCGCCGCCTGTGGGCCAGGCAATGATCGCCGCCGCCTGGTTGGTATCGCCGGCATGGGTCAGGACCAGCGGTTCGTCATTGGCAGCCGGGAAATTCAGCGGGCGCGAGGCTACGTCCTCGGGCAGGGGCTCGCGCGGCGGCAATGCACCGAAAGTCCGGCTGAGCGCGGCAATCGTCGCCTGCGGATCGATATCGCCGAACACCGAAACCTCGATCGGTCCCTGCTCCAGCAAGGGCGCCCAGACGCGTCGGAATTCGCTCGCCGTGGCGCCACGCAATTGCTCCGGCGTGGGCGTGGCAAAGCGCGCATCGCCATCGCGCAGCAGGTAGTCGAGGTCGCGATTGATCACGCCATTGGGATCGCCAGTGTAGGAATCATAGCTCAGCAGGGCAGAGGCCTTGGCCCGTTCGACCGGCGCCACGTCCCAACGGGGGAAGGCCAGCTTGGCGGCGAAGAGATAGAGCTGGTCGGCCAAATCCTCGGCCCGCGTAATCCCTTCGAACTCGAAGGCGCCGTCACCGATACGGAAAAGGAACGACAATTTGCGGCCAGCCGCGATGCGATCGAGCTCGTTCTGACCCAGCGGGCCAATACCCGAATTGACCAGCGCCCTGCGGCCAAGCTCGGCATAGACCGCCTCGTCTTCCTCGAAGCCGCGCCAGCCCGCGCCGAAGCGCACGCGCACGGTTACGCGGCCCGGCTCGTTATTGCTGTCGCGGATCATCGCATGCACGCCATTGGGGAAGGTCATGCTCTCGATATTTGCGAGGACGCCGGGTCCAAGCGGTTCGCGCAGGCTGGGCAGGGTCGGCGTGCCGATCTCGGGAAGCTCGGCAAAGCTGATCGCCTCGCCCTCCTCGCGATTGCCGCCATTGGCCTCGACCGGGGCCATCAGGGCACGGCGCAGTTCGGCCTCGCCCGCCTCGCCGATCGCGGGCGTGAGGTACAGGCCGCGAATGACATTGCCGGTGAACATGGCGCGGGTGTGCTCGAGGATCGTCTCGGGCGTGAAACGGTCTCGCATGCCGCGGAACACGCTGAGAAAGGTCTCGGGCGCAGCCACCGCCTCGCGGATATCGACCGCGTTGACGAGATTGTCCGCCAGCTGCGAACCGGCCTGGATGCGCTCCTGCCCGACCATGTCCACAAAGGCGATGTCGTATTGGGCGACGGCCCGTTCGATCTCGTCCTCGGTGGGCGGCTCGACCAGCGCATGGGCGATGACCGCGCGGACATCGGCCAGCGCGGCCTCCCAGTCCTCGCTCAGCGGCGTCACGGCCACGAAGGTCCCGTCGGCCGAGCGGCTGACCTTGTCGCGCTGGATTCCGGCGAAGAGGTAGTTCGATCCGGCGCGGGCATTCTCCTCCAGCCGCCGGTTGATGATCGCCTCGGCCACGGAATCGATCAGCAGGCCCCGATTATATTCGAGGTTGTCGACCACCTGCACCCAGGGGCGCATGATGGCGTAAGTCAGGCCGCGCGGCTGGCCCGGCTCGACCAGCACCGCAGTCTTGCCCACGGGATTGGCGGGATCGGCCCCTTCGGGCATTTGCGGGTCGCCGAAATCGGGTTCCGGCGTCAGCGCACCGGGCACTTCCCAATCGCCGAAATTGCGCTCGACCAGCGAGGCGAGAACCTCCGGCGCGGCATCGCCGACCAGCACCACCACGGTGTTTTCCGGGCGGTACCAGCGGCGGTGGAAGGCGCGCACGCTTTCGGGCGTTGCCGCCTGCAGCGTCTCGACCTGCCCGATGGGCGGGCGTTCGGCCAGTCGCTGGCCACCGAAGAACAGCTCGCGCGTGGCGATGGCGATGCGCTGGTCGGGGCCGCTGCGCTCGCGCCGTTCGGCCAGCACGATGGGCACGTCCGCAGCGAGGTTCGCCGCCGACAGTGCCGGTTCGCGGATCATGCCAGCCAGCTGGTGGACGCTGGTCTCCAACGTATCGCGCCGCGCATTGGGCAGGTCGAGCTGGTATACTGTATGCGTGGCGCTTGTGATGGCATTCGTGTCATTGCCGAAGCCCGCACCCAGCCGCTGGAAATAGGGGATCGCCTCACCCGGTCCGAAATCGCGCGATTCCCGGAAAGTGAGGTGTTCGATCAGGTGCGCGAATCCCTGCTCGTGGTCTTCCTCGTGCATCGAGCCGGCATCGATTCGCACACGCATGGAGACCTGGCAGGGCGGAACGCCGTTCTGCCGGACAGCATAGCGCAGGCCATTGGGCAATTCACCGAACAGCCACTGCTCGTCCACCGGGATATCGGTGCCGCGATAGATCCACGGATCGTCCGGCCGGTCATATTCCGGCAGGTCCCACGCTTCGCTGATCGGGATGGTGCAGGCCGATTGCGCCAGCAGCGGGGCCGGCAGCAGGACGAGCAATAGCGACAGAAGAGCACCCGACAGGCGCGAAAACAGGGTCATGGCATTCCCAATAGGACAGAGTGGCCCAATAGGACAGCGAGGGATGAAGGCTTGGTGAATAGCGGGCGATAGCGGCTTTGCACGCGACAAATTTTGTTCACTTGTGGGATGCGGCGGCGGGTCCTACATCGCGGACCATGTTCATCGAGACCGAAACCACCCCCAACCCGGCCACGCTGAAATTCCTTCCCGGACAGCAGGTCATGACATCAGGCACGCGCGACTTTGCATCGCCGGAAGAGGCCGAAGCCTCGCCTCTGGCACAGGCCCTGTTCGATACGGGCGAAGTCACCGGCGTCTTCTTCGGCAGCAATTTCATCTCCGTCACCGCTGCGCCCGGCGTCGACTGGAGCGCCCTGAAGCCGCAGGTCGTGGCCGTGCTGCTCGATCACTTCGTCAGCCAGGCCCCGCTCTTTGCCGGCGGCGATGCCAGCGGCATCAGCGTGCCCGCCGAAGCGGACGAGGATGTGGGAGACGATCCCGCCGATGCCGAAGTGGTCGCGCAGATCCTCGAACTAATCGAAACCCGCGTGCGCCCGGCCGTCGCCGGCGATGGCGGCGATATCCGCTATCGCGGATTCCGCGAAGGCGTGGTCTATTTGCAGATGCAGGGTGCCTGCTCGGGCTGCCCCAGTTCGACCGCCACGCTCAAGCACGGCATTGAGAGCCTGCTCAAGCACTACGTGCCCGAGGTTACCGAGGTCCGCGCCGCCTGAGCGCGCGCAAGGAGGCACCCATGACCGCACCCCTTTCCGACGCCGCGCTGGACCAGCTGTTCCGCGAGGCGCGCACGAACCAGTATTTCCTCGACCGCGAGGTTACCGATACACAGCTGCGCGCGGTCTGGGACCTGGCGAAAATGGGCCCCACATCGATGAACCAGCTGCCCTTGCGCGTGGTCTGGTGCAAGTCGGCGGAAGCCAAGGAGCGTCTCGCCGGACATGCGGCTTCCGGCAATGTCGAGAAGATCCGCAACGCGCCGGTCTGCGCGATCCTGGCGATGGACGAGGACTTTCACGAACACCTGCCGACATTCGCGCCCCACATGGATGACCCCAAGTCGATCTTCGCCGGGGAGGGAAAGCTCGAGACGCGGCGCGTCTCCGCCTTCCGCAATGGCACTTTGCAGGGAGGCTATTTCATCCTTGCCGCGCGTGCACTCGGCCTCGATTGCGGACCGATGTCGGGCTTTTCCAACGACAAGGTCGATGCCGATTTCTTTGCCGATACGCCCAGCTGGAAGAGCAATTTCATCTGCTCGCTCGGCCATGGCGATCCCGCGCGCCTGCACAAGCGCGCGCCGCGGCCCGATTTCGACCTCTTCAACCGCGTGCTCTGACAAGGCTGCGCCATGCGAGTGCTTGCCATCGAATGCGCGACCGAGGCCTGTTCGGTCGCCCTGTTTGAAGGCGACGAACTGCTGGCAGGGACTTTCGAAGTACTCGGGCGCGGTCATGCCGAGAGGCTGGTGCCGATGATTTCCGAATTGCCGGATAAAGGCCTGCCTGACCGCATCCTCGTCTCGCTCGGACCGGGCAGCTTTACCGGCGTGCGTATCGGCCTGGCAGCGGCGCGCGCACTCGGCCTGGCCTGGGGCGCCGAAGTGCTCGGCTATCCCACGCTGGCGCTGGTTGCGGCGATGGCGCTTGAAACCGAACGGTCGCCAGTGACCGTTTGCATGAATGGCGGCCATGGCGAATGGTTCGTGCAGGATTTCAACGACGAGGGACTGTCGGACGACGTTGCGGCATCGCGCCCGCCGCAAGAAGCAGCAAGGCTCGGCGCCTGCCCGCTGGTCGCCGGCAATCGCGCGCAGGACATGGTCGCCTTGCTAGATGACGAGGCATATCGCGCGCTCGACATGCTGCCCGATGCGCGCAAGGCGCTGCTCGTGCCCGACATCCTCCTCGGCGCCCGCCTCACGCCAATCTACGGCCGTGCGCCCGATGCGCGATTGCCTGGGATCGCCTGATGGAAGACGCACTCGATGCCATCATGCGCATCATGGAGCGCGCCTTCGACCCGGCCTATGGCGAGGCGTGGAACCGCCGCCAGGTGGGCGATTCCCTGAGCCTGCGAAACACGCATTTCCTGCTGGCGGACAGGACCGGGCGCGAGCCGGCCAAGCCCGAAGAGGCGGTCGGCTTCATCATGTCGCGTGGCGTTGTGGACGAAGAGGAATTGCTGTTGATCGCCGTCCTGCCCGAAGCGCGCGGACACGGCGTTGCAACGGCCTTGCTCCAGCGTTTTACGAAGAAAGCCCGCGCGCGCGGCATGTGTCGCATCTTCCTGGAAATGCGTGACGGCAATCCGGCCGAAAAATTATACTTACAACAGGGCTTTTCGACTATTGGACGACGCAGGAATTACTATAAATCCGGAAGTGACGGACCATTTGATGCCATCACTTTTGCGCGCATGATCGCCTAAAATCGCCATTTCGACCCATTTTTCTAGCAAGAATTGTGTCTGGCACTTGTCTTTCACAGACCGTTGCTGCAGGGCCAAACCGGACAGCCGATTCAACGATGCTGTCTCCCTTGTGGTCGCCCTATAAATACAAGAGGAAAAAATGGACCCTATCGAGAACGACATGAACGAGATGCTCATTACGCTCACCTCGGACATCGTCACAGCCCACGTCGCAAACAATAGTGTCGAAGTTGCCGATCTTCCTTCGCTGATCCAGAACGTCTACGGTGCACTTTCCGGTCTCGGCTCGCAAGCCGAAGAAGCGGCAGCACCCGAACCGGCGGTATCGGTACGCTCATCGGTCAAGGCAGACCACATCGTCTGCCTCGAATGCGGCAAGAAGATGAAGATGCTCAAGCGGCACCTGATGACCGATCATGGCCTGACCATCGACGAGTATCGTGCCCGCTTCGGCCTGGCCGCGGATTATCCGATGGTTGCGCCCAATTATGCCGAAAAGCGTCGCGAACTGGCCAAGAAGATTGGCCTTGGTCGCAAGCCCGGCCAGCGCCGCGGTCGTCGCAAGAAAGCGGCATAAGCAGCCAATCCGGTTGAAATGACGCCTCGCCGCTTTCATAGTGGTGGGGCGTCGTTGCATTGGGGAGCTGGATTTACCCTTGGAAAACAGGATCGATCTCGAGGCGCTTTGTGCCGAACGTGGACTGCGCATTACCGAACAGCGGCGGGTCATCGCGCGCGTGCTGTCGGAAAGCGACGACCATCCCGATGTCGAGGCGCTGCATGAACGCGCTTCCGCCATCGATCCCAAGATCTCGATTGCGACGGTGTACCGCACCGTGCGCCTGTTCGAGGAAGCGGGAATTCTCGACCGTCACGATTTCGGCGATGGCCGCGCCCGCTACGAGGCTGCGCCAGAGGCGCATCACGACCACCTGATCGATGTCGAGACCGGCAAGGTGGTCGAATTCGTCGATCCCGAACTCGAAGCGCTGCAGAAGGTGATTGCCGAGAAGCTGGGCTATCGCCTGGTCGACCATCGCATGGAGCTGTACGGCGTCCGTATCGACCGCGAGGACTAGGGGGCGGTCGCTATGACTGCCGCAACCGTGGATTCACAATCGGAGCCGCTCGGCTGGCGCTGGCTGCTCGTAATCGCACGAGTGACCCTGTGGGTCGTGGTCTTCGCCACCATCATCATCCCGCATCTGCTGCTCAGCCTTGTCGGCAAGCGGCACGTCGTGCCCCCGCCCTTCCTCGCCACGCTCGGCGCGATTGCCGGACTCGAGATCGAAGTTCGCGGACGCCCCCAACCGGGCGCCCTACTCCTCGGCAACCATGTCAGCTGGCTCGATATCTTCGCACTGGCCGGCATCGCCCGCACCGCTTTCGTGGCGCATAGCGGGCTGGCCGAGAACAAGGCACTGGCCTGGCTGTGCCACCAGAACGATACCCTGTTCATCACCCGCGATCGCCGCAATACCGTCAACGAACAGGTCGACAGCGTGGTCGAGAGACTCGGCAAGAGGCCGCTCACGATCTTTCCCGAAGCGACCACCAATGACGGGACCGCGCTGCTGCCCTTCCGCTCCTCCCTGCTCTCCGCCGTGGAACGGTTGCCGGAGGATATTCCCGTCCAGCCAGTGGCGCTGGACTATGTGGAAGCGCCTCAAATCTCCTGGTTCGGAGACGAGCCCGGCATGGCGAATTTCGTCGAAATCATGGCGCGCACCCGACCGGTGAAACTGGTGATCCATTTCCTACCGCCGCTGCAGGGCGAGGAACTCACCAACCGCAAGACCATGGCCGCCGCCGCGCAGGCGCATATCGAGTCCGCGCTCGCGCTTTGATTTCGCCCGCGTGATCGCGTAGAGGCGCGCGCTTATGCGACAGAGCAATCCCCCCAAGACCTACAGGGTCAAGAGCTTCGGCTGCCAGATGAACGTCTATGATGGCGAGCGCATGGCAGAGATGCTTGGCGCAAAGGGCATCACGCCCGCGCCCGAAGGCGAGGATGCGGACCTTGTCGTGCTCAATACCTGCCACATTCGCGAGAAGGCGGCGGAGAAGGTCTATTCGGATATCGGCCGCTTGGTGAAGGCGGGCGAGGAAGCGGGCCGCAAGCCGCTGATCGCGGTTGCCGGATGCGTCGCCCAGGCTGAGGGCGAGGAGATCATGGCGCGCGCGCCGGCGGTCTCCATGGTGGTCGGCCCGCAGGCCTATCACCGCCTGCCGGGGATGATCGACAAGGCCGTTGCGGGCGAGCGTGCGACCGACACGGACATGCCCGAGGACGCCAAATTTGCTGCGCTACCCAAGCGCCGCAAGGTCGGTCCAAGTGCCTTCCTGACGATCCAGGAAGGCTGCGACAAGTTCTGCACCTATTGCGTGGTGCCCTATACGCGCGGCGCAGAAATATCGCGTCCGTTCAGTGAGTTGCTGCGCGAAGCGGAGACTCTTGCTGCAGCAGGCGCGCGCGAGATCACGCTGCTCGGCCAGAACGTCAATGCCTGGACGGGCGAGGACGAGGCAGGCACAAACATCGGCTTCGACGGACTGGTTAGGGCGATTGCCAAGCTGCCGGAATTGCAGCGAATTCGCTATACGACCAGCCACCCGATGGACGTGACCGAGGGCATGATCGCCATGCATGGCGAAGTCGAGAAACTGATGCCATACCTGCACCTGCCGGTGCAGAGCGGATCCGACCGGGTACTCAAGGCGATGAACCGCAGCCACGATGCTGCAAGCTATCTCAAGCTGCTCGAACGATTCCGCGCGGTGCGGCCCGACATCGCGCTGTCGGGCGATTTCATCGTCGGCTTCCCGGGCGAAACCGAGGCCGAATTCGCGGAGACCCTCTCGCTGGTCGACGAGGTCAAATATGCCGCCGCCTTCAGCTTCAAATATTCGCCGCGCCCCGGCACGCCCGCTGCCAGCATGGAAGGCCAGATTTCGCGCGAGGTGATGGACGAGCGACTCCAGCGCCTGCAGGCCGCGCTCAATCGCGACCAGCTTGCCTTCAACGAGGCATCGGTCGGACGCACCTGCGAGGTGCTGGTCGAGCGCAAGGGCAAGCTGCCCGGCCAATGGCTCGGCAAGTCGCCCTGGCTGCAATCGGTCTTCTTCGAAGGCGACGCGCAGATCGGCGACATGGTGACGGTGGAACTCGCCGAGGCCGGCCCCAATTCGCTCAAGGGCCGCGTGCTGGAAACCGCCGCTGTCTGATCAATAGACCACGGGGCGAAGGTCTCCCTCGGTGATCACCACGGTCCCGATATCGTCAGTCGGCTCGGCCGGCTCCACCGTCGGATTGACCGGATAGGCGCGCCCGTCGAAGCGCAGTACGCGCAGGCCGGGATTGTCCAGTCCGCCACCGCCGACCGTCACCACCACATCGCGCAGTCCGTGGCTTGTCGAATCGAGCACACCTGCGGGTAGGCGCGTTACGGTCGTGTGCCCCATGGCCTCCATCCCCTGCCTCCCGACCAGCAATATGTAGAGGCTGCACCCGCCGCTGCCGCAGTAGTCCGGCCCGCCGAGGTAAATCAGCGCATCCATGAAATTGTCGCCGTTCAGATCGACCTGGCCCGAACGATAGAGCGCATCCTCGCCTGCTTTGGCGACGATCCAGTCGATCAGCATGCCGTCGCGTATGGGAATAGGACCGCCGTCGGCGGGAGGTGCATCCTCGTGGAAACCGGAAGCCTGCGCCGCCAGAGCCAGATTGGGCACGGCCAGTGGCAAAGGCTCGCCATCGCCAACAGACTTCTCGACCTCTTCACCCTCGCCTTCCGCACCGCATGCGGACAGCAGGAATGGCGATGTACAGAGCATGACCTTGCGAAAATCCATCGTGCCCTCCCCGTTACAGCAACATGACTTTCCACCGCTTGCTGCCATGCCCTATCTTGCCTGTGGCTGAACCCTGCCTAAATTCAGTCCTGCAAGCTGAAAGGAGCACATGGCCCGCAAAGCACACAGCGCCGAGGATTCGGCCGCCATCGCCCATCCCGAGGACCGCCGCGATCATGGCCGGCGAGCAAGGGTGGAAGTGGAGTTCGACGAGCAGGCCGTTCTCGGCGCGCTGTTCGGGGAATTCGACGCCAATCTGGTCCAGATCGAAAACCGTCTCGGCGTCTATATCGGCGCACGCGGCAACAAGGTGGCGATCGAGGGGCTGGAAGACGATGTCGCCCGGGCGCGCGACGTACTGCTCAAGCTGCACGAAAAGCTGCTCACCGGCGAGGAAGTGGATTCGGGCGCGATCGAGGCGCTCATCGCCATGTCGAACGAGCCCATGCTCGACGGGATCGTGACGGGAGAGGCCAAGGTGCCGCCGATCATGATCCGCACCCGCCGCAAGACCATCACCCCGCGCAGCGCCATGCAGGGCGAATATATGCGCATGCTGGCAAGCCGCGACGTGATCTTCGCTCTTGGCCCGGCCGGTACCGGCAAGACCTACCTCGCCGTGGCGCAGGCGGTCAGCCAGCTGATCACCGGCAGCGTGCAGCGCCTGATCCTCAGCCGCCCGGCGGTCGAGGCCGGCGAGAAGCTCGGCTTCCTGCCCGGCGACATGAAGGAGAAGGTCGATCCCTATCTCCGCCCGCTTTACGACGCGCTTTACGATTGCATGCCGCCCGAACAGGTCGAGCGCCGGCTTGCCAGCGGCGAGATCGAGATTGCCCCCATCGCCTTCATGCGCGGTCGTACTCTGGCCGATGCCTTCGTCATCCTCGACGAGGCGCAGAACACCACGCGCGAGCAGATGAAGATGTTCCTCACCCGCTTCGGCCAGGGCAGCCGCATGGTCATTTGCGGTGACCCCAAGCAGGTCGACATTCCCGGCGGCGACCGCATGAGCGGCCTTGCCGATGCGGTCGGCCGGCTCGAAGGCGTTGACGGTATCGGCATGACCCGCTTCACCGCGGCCGACGTCGTGCGCCACCCGATCGTGGGCCGCATCGTCGAAGCCTATGAGGGCGAGGACAGTCCTCCTTGACGCTCGCAATTCCCGATTGGGAACCCGAAGTGGACTGCGAGGTGGGCGAAGCCTGGCAGACCGATGACCACGACTGGGAAGCCACCGCCCGCATCGCAGTACGCGGAGCGCATAATGTTGCACCCGAGCTTGCCAATCCCCGACTCAATATCAGCATCCTGTTCACCACGGACGAGGAGATTCACGCGCTAAACCGCGAATGGCGCCAGCGCGACAAGCCGACCAACGTGCTGAGCTTTCCCATGCTCGATCGCACAGATCTCGTGCATCTCGATCCCGATGGCCCGCCGGAGATGTTGGGCGACATCGCTCTCGCCCATGAGACCTGCGCGCGCGAAGCGGCGGAGAAAGGCGTTTCCCTGTGGGATCATGCGGTACATTTGATCGTCCACGGCATGCTCCATCTTGCCGGTTACGACCACGAACTGGGTGACGCCGAAGCGGAGGAAATGGAGCAACTGGAAGTAAAGGCGCTTGCGCTAATAGGGATAGCAGACCCATATAGCCGCCATAGTGCCGAACAGGAGTAAGCAGAAGGGCGATGCCCGAGGATAACAGGAACGGCGAATCCCAATCGGGAGACGCGGACAGTAGCGGCGGATTGTGGAACGCAATCCGGTCTCTTTTCGAAGAAAATGGCGAAACGTCGCTACGCGCCCAGCTTGAGGAAGCGATCGACGAGCACGAGGACGAACAGTCCTCCACTCCCGGCACAGATGAGGGCGGCAAGGGCGATCTCTCGCCGGTCGAACTCACCATGCTGCGTAACCTGCTGCATTTCAGCGAGCACGACGCCGATGATGTTGCGGTTCCGCGCGGCGAAATCATTGCCGTGCCCGCCGATGCCAGTTGGGATGAACTGGTCGCCCTGTTTGCCGAACACGGCCATTCGCGCATGCCGGTCTATCGCGACCAGCTCGATGACGTGATCGGCATGATGCACATCAAGGATGTGTTCGCGATCATTGCCGAGGGGCGCGAACCGCCCGCCGACTGGACCACGCTGATGCGCCAGCCGCTTTACGTTCCGCAGGCGCGCGGTGCGCTCGACGTACTGGCCGATATGCGCGCGAATCGCACCCACCTTGCCATCGTGCTGGATGAGTTCTCGGGCACGGACGGTCTCATCACCATCGAAGACCTGGTCGAGGAAATCGTCGGCGATATCGAGGACGAGCATGACGAGGCTCCGGTCGAGCTGGTCGTCCCTATCGGCGACGGCATGTGGGATGCCGATGCCCGCGCCGAGCTGGAGGACGTGGCCGAAACCGTGGGCGATCCGCGCATCGCCGAAGTCGAGGAAGCCGTTGATACTTTGGGTGGCCTCGCCTTCGTGCTGGCGGAGCAAGTTCCCGAACCCGGTGCCGTTCTCGAACACCCCAGCGGCTGGAAAATAGAGGTTACCGCGGGTGACGAGACGCATGTCACGCGCCTGCGCCTGCACGAACCGAGCAAGGATGCAGAAGAAGCCGAGGACGGTTGATAGTTTTTATCGACCGCTATGCACCATAACCATCTCGACAGCAGTTGCAGAAAAGTGAACAAAGGCCTCCATGCGTCGCTTGCCCCCATTGCGCGCCCTGGAAGCGTTCGTCCGCGTGGTGCGGCTCGGCTCCGCGCGGGCCGCGGCATCTGAGCTTGGGCTGAGCCCGTCCGCCCTGTCGCGCCGCGTTACCAATCTCGAGGATTTTACCGGCCGCAAGCTGTTCTCCCGTTCGGGACAAGCCATGAAGCTGACCGATGAAGGACGCATGTTTTACGATGCCGTCGCTCCGCATCTAGAAGCCCTGGCCGCCTCCGTCGAAGCGCAATCCGAAAACCTGCAGTTGCTGCGCCTGCGGCTAGGCGTCATGCCGCTCTTCGGCACGCAGCGCCTGTTCCCGCGCCTGCCCGAATTGCGGCGGCTGCATCCGCGCCTGCACCTCGACATCGATACCGGCCCGCATCTGATCGACCGCGTGGGCGATACACTCGATGCGGCGATCACGCTGACGACGAAGCCCGATCCCAGCTTCCATGCGGTGCAGCTCGATCACAACACGATCCATGCCATCTGCAACAAGCAACTGGCCGAGGAACTGGGCGACGAGCCCGATCTCGAGGCGCTCGAGAAGCAGACTTTCCTCCTGCATAACGACATGACGCTGAGCTTCGATGCGTGGAAGAAGGCGCTCGGCTTCGAGAAGCTGCAGCCTGCCGCGATCGACCATTACGATTCCGGCCAGTTGATCCTCGAGGCTGCCGCACAGGGCCTCGGTATCGCGCTGATGCATGACGATCACATGTTGCGGAACAACGATCCGCGTCTTGCCAAGCTGTACGACGTGCATGTCGAAAGCCCGCATAGCTACTGGTTCATCTGCCGCCCGGCGGACCTCGAGGCGCGCCCGGTGCGCATATTCCATGACTGGCTGGTCAGCGCGGGACTCTAGGATTTGCATCAGCCGGGCCGAATCGTTTTCGGGTCCGGCCCACGATAGTGGAGCAGACTCTAGCCATTCGCGCCCAAATCCGGCACTGTCGGTCCAGAAAGATTCAATTCTTCTATGGAGGGGACAGTAATGAAATCGATCAAGTCCATGGCGGCCGCGCTCGTGGCCGCGCCGCTTGTTGTATCCTGCGCCAGTGAGGCACCGTCGGAATCCGCAGAAGAGCCGGCAGCGCCTGCCATGCGCGCCCTGAGCGATCCTGTGGTCGGCCATCCCGATCCGGAATCGCTATTTGTCGACGACGATCCCGTGCTCAACACCAACAAGCAGGCGGCGCTGCATATCCAGCGCGACCTCCTGAAATGCGGCGAATGGGCAAATGCCGGCGAATGGCTGACCGACGCCTATATCCAGCACAACCCAGTGGCCGCTTCGGGCCTCGAAGGCGTGATCGAGTACTTCGTCAATGTCGCCGGCGTCGAGCCGACGCGGCCCTGCCCAGCGCTGAGTGCCGAGGACAGCAATGCCGTGGTCGCGGTGATTGCCGAGGATGACTACGTCACCATCCTGACCCGGCGTGAGGTTCCCTACGTTCAGGGCGACATGACCGACACCTACACCACGACCTGGTTCGACACCTGGCGCTTCGTCGATGGCAAGGCTGACGAGCACTGGGATCCGGCCACGCTTCCGGGCACGCCAGCTCCGGCCCCGGCCGAATAGAAACTGGATCGAAACAGCTGGAATCAGGGAGGGGGCGCCGCGTGCGGTGCCCCCTTTCTTATAGCTGACGACGGGAACTAGCCACGCCTCGCCAATTGCGGCACTGTCCCCGCCAAGATTCTGTTCTTCTTGGGAGGGGAAATTCATGAAATTCGCAAAACCGGCCCTGGCCGCCGCGTTGGTTGCCACCACTTCGGTCGCCCTGCCGGGCCTCGCTCAGGCGCAAATGCGCGCGTTGAGCGATCCCGTGGTCGGCCATCCCGATCCGGAATCGCTGTTCGTCGATGACGATCCCGTGCTCCACCGCAACAAGCAGGCGGCGCTGCGTATCCAGCGCGAACTGCTCAAATGCGGCGAATGGGCGCGCGCCGACGAATGGCTAACCGAGGCCTATATCCAGCACAACCCGGTGGCTGCTTCGGGCCTGGCAGGCGTGCAGGACTTTTTCCTCAATGTCGCGCGGGTCCAGCCGACCCGCCCCTGCCCGGCGCTGAGCGCGGATGACGCCAACGCCGTGGTCGCGGTGGTGGCAGAGGATGACTACGTGGTCATCTTCTCGCGCCGCGAGATTCCCTACGTCCAGGGCGACATGAGCGACACCTACACGACTACCCATTTCGATGCCTGGCGCTTCGTCGATGGCAGGGCAGACGAACATTGGGATCCAGCAACGCTTCCCGGAACCCCCGCTCCTCCACCGCCCGCACCGGGTACGGTCACACCCATGACGCCCGAACAGGCCGCGCAGCGCGTGGCGGACGATGCCGCCCTGCACGAGCTGATGTGGAAATATGACCGCGCGCTCGACCGGTTCCAGCCCGATGCCTATGCCGCACTGTTCACCGAGAACGGCTCCTTCCTCGGTACGACCGGCCGCGACAATCTGCGCGACATGATTGCCGGCTATGCCAATGCCGAGGGCGGTCCGCCTCGCATGCAACATGCCTCGACCAATCACTGGATCGAATATACCGGCCCGAACACTGCCAAGATCCACTACTACTTCCAGACCTATATCCTCGGCGATGGTCCGGAATCGCCGTCCACGCTGATCGCCGTGGGCAATGGCGTGGATGACGTAGTGAAGCAGGATGGCCGCTGGCTGTTCGTCACCCGCAACGTGACGCCGACCGTCGAGGATGAATAGACACCCTCCGCTACGACAAAAAAGAAAGGGGCGCCACAATGGGCGCCCCTTTTCGTCTCAGCAGTCGGGATCGATCAGGACAGCGCAGCCTTGACGATCTTGCCCGGCTCGCGCGGCGGTTCGCCAACCGGCAGGGCATCGACATATTCCATGCCGCTCTCGACCTCGCCCCAGACGGTGTACTGGCGGTCGAGGAAAGTCGCATCCGCATTGCAGATGAAGAATTGCGAATTGGCGCTGTCGGGCACCTGGGTGCGGGCCATCGAGCAGACGCCGCGCTTGTGCGACACGTCATTGAATTCGGCCTTCAGGTCCGGCTTGTCCGAACCGCCCATGCCTGTGCCAGTCGGATCGCCGCCCTGCGCCATGAAATTCGGGATCACGCGGTGGAACACCACGCCATCGTAAAAGCCTTCGCCGACCAGTTCCTTGATGCGAGCGACATGGCCGGGAGCGACGTCGGGACGCAGCTTGATGACGACATCGCCGCCCTCCCCATCTCCGGTATCGAGGGTGAAGGTCAGCTTTTCTTCGGACATTAAGTCTCTCCTTGCAGATTTGCGTCCGGATATAGGCAGACTGAGGGCAAAGTCACCCTTGGTCTTTGCGAGTCCGGCAACAACCCGCTCCCCCGAAATGCGAAGACCACCTCCTCGCAAGCTTGCTTTTGTGCCGCAGCGCAATAGACCGCTTTCCATGTCCGAAACCGAACTCGACAACCGCGAAGCGGAAGAAGCCCTCCAGGGAGAGGGCGAGGAGTTCGATGAGGACAACCGGCTGAAGCCCGAATTCGTCCGTGCCGTCGAAGAGGCGCTGGAGGACGACGACGAAGCGCGCGCCTACGAACTGGTCGAGCCACTTCACCCGGCCGACGTGGCCGACCTGCTCGAACTGCTCGATTCCGATGATCGGCGCGAGCTGGCCTCCGCCATCACCGACCTGATGACGGGCGACGTGATCGCCGAGCTCAACGATTACGTCCGCGAGGACATGATCGAGGCGCTGCCCGCCGCAGCCGTGGCCGAGATTGCCGAACAGCTCGACACGGACGATGCCGTCCAGCTGATCGAGGACCTCGACGAGCCGGAGCAGAAAGCCGTCCTGGCCGAAATGGAGCCGGAAGACCGCGCGGCCATCGAGAACGCGCTGTCCTATCCGGAAGAGACTGCCGGTCGCCTGATGCAGCGCGAGCTGGTCGCCGTGCCGGAAAACATGACCGTCGGCGACCTCATCGACTATTTGCGCGACAACGAAGACATGACCACCGAGTTCTGGGAAGTCTTCGTGGTCGATCATCGCCACCACCCGATCGGCACCTGCCAGTTGAGCTGGATCCTGCGCACGCCACGCCACATCCCGCTGCTCGACGTGATGAAGCGCGACCAGACGCTGATCCCGGTCGACATGGACCAGGAAGAAGTGGCGCTGCGTTTCCAGAAATACGCGCTGATTTCCGCCGCCGTAGTCGATGAAAGCGGGCGTCTGGTCGGCCAGCTGACCGTCGACGATATCGTCCACATTATCCAGGAAGAGGCGGGCGAGGACGCCCTGCTGATGTCGGGCGCTGGCGAAGGCGACATCAACGAGCCGATCCGCGATGCCTATTGGGCGCGCGTGCGCTGGCTTGTCGCCAATCTCGCCACCGCCTTGGTCGCCAGTTTCATCATCGCCAGCTTCGATTCCGCCATCAACCAGCTCGTCGCTCTCGCCATCCTCATGCCGATCGTACCCTCGCTCGGCGGCAATGCAGGCACGCAGACCATGGCCGTGACCGTACGCGCAATCGCCATGAACCAGCTGACCAGATCGAACACGAAGCGCATGCTGTGGCGCGAATTCCGCGTTGCCATGCTGACCGGCGGGACGGTTGCCCTGGTAATCGGCGCAGGCGTGGCGGCGGTATTCGGTCCCTTGCTGGGCATCGTGATCGCGGCGGCAATGATCGCCAATATCCTCACTGCCAGTTTTGCCGGCGTGGCGGTTCCGGTGATGTTCGAACGACTCGATCAGGACCCGGCCGTGGCCTCCAGCGTCTTCGTCACCATGATCACCGATTCGATGGGCTTCTTCGTTTTCCTCGGTCTCGCGGTGGCAAGCGGGCTGGTCAGCTGATCCGCGGCCGGACCTGCTCGGCGAAGAACCGTCATCCGCAAGAGGGGCTTCCACTGCGATCGAGCCGTGTGCTTTCAAAGCGCTAGTCCGGACCCGCAAATCACCGGTGCGCCGCGTTACAAACAATTACAACACGACCCGGCCAAGGCCAGTTACTGTCTTGGCAAACGGCCCTGTCCGTTGCAGAGTCATGTCCAAATTTTGGGAGCGGGACACAATTGTCCCGCAAAAGGGGATAAATACCATGCGTTTGCAGTCTCGCCTGCTTCTTGCTTCTTCGATTATTCCGGCATCGCTGCTTCTCGGGGCCGGGAGCGCTTCGGCGCAATCGCTCTGGTCCGATCCGAACACCTGGCCTTCGGGCGAAGTTCCGGGTGAAGGAGATGCCGTCGAAATTACCCGTGACATGGACGTGGTGCTCGATGTCGATGCGCCGGGCCTGCGCAGCCTGACGATCCAGGGCAAGCTTGCTTTCTCGGACGAGCGCGACATCAGCCTCGAAAGCGAATGGATCTACGTCCCGGGCGGCGAGTTGCAGATCGGCACCGAAGCCAATCCCTACCAGCACGTCGCGTCGATCACGCTGACCGACAATGTCGAGGGCGAGGACATCAACACCATGGGCGACCGCGGCATCATGCTGATGCGTGGTACGCTCAACCTCCACGGTACGACCGACAACACCTGGAGCAAGCTCTCTGCCACGGCGGAAAAGGGCGCAACGAGTATCACCGTCCTCGATGCGTCAGGCTGGCGCGTGGGCGACGAGATCGTCCTCGCCTCGACCGACTTCAATCCGCGCCAGGCAGAACGTCGCACTATCACCGCGATCGACGGCAACACGATCAGTTTTGCAGAGCCGCTGGAATACATGCATTTCGGCGAGATCACCTTCGGCGTCGACCAGCGCGGCGAAGTCGCCATGATCAGCCGCAACATCAAGATCCAGGCGTCCGAAGATTCGAACGAGACCTATTTCGGCGGCCACATCATGGCGATGTCGGGATCGCAAATGTATGTCGACAGCGTGGAACTCCAGCGCATGGGCCAGCACCTGACGCTGGCACGCTATCCGATCCACTGGCACGTTCTGGGTGAAGGCCAGGGCCAGTATATCCGCAATGCCGCGATCCACGATACGTTCAACCGCTGCGTAACGGTGCACGGCACCAACAACCTCGAGGTGGAAAACAACGTCACCTACAACACGGTCGGCCACTGCTTCTTCATCGAAGACGGCGTCGAGGTCGGCAATCGCTATGTCGAGAATGTGGCAATCCAGACCAAGTGCCACCCGACGCTTCCGTGCGAGCCATCGAACCTGACCGATGCGGCGCGTGGCAGCCAGGGCCAGCAGTCCGAGCATGTCCTGCTGCCGTCGGATAACACGGTGGCGTCCTTCTGGATCACCAACCCCGGCAACCATTTCATCGGCAATGTGGCTGCCGGTTCGGACGAAGTCGGCTTCTGGCTGGCTTTCCCGCAGCATCCCAACGGCCAGTTCGAAGGCACGGAGATCGCAGCGAATACCTGGCCGCGCCGTTCGCAGCTGGGCACCTTCACGGGCAACGTCGCGCACTCCAATTTCGACAGCCTGATGTTCGATCGTGGTCCCAACCAGGACAATACGTTCAGCGTCGCCGGTTCGGGCCATACCGCCTATGCCGATCCTTCCGATCCGACCAGCGAAGTCGTCGTCACCCATGTTGACGATTACACGGCCTACAAGAACCGCAATGGCGCCATCTGGGGCCGAGGCCAGTATCACCTCTACACCAACCTGAAGCTGGCCGATAACGCCATCGGCTTCACCCATGCGGCCGGTGGCGGCGATGCGCCCTACAGCTCGCGCGTGCAGGATTCGCTGTTCGTGGGTGAAAGCGACAATATCGGCAATCCGACCAGCGAGGCGGAAATCGCCTATGGCCGCAGCCTGCCGCATGTCACGCCGGACTTCCCGATCCGTGGCTATGAATATTACGACTATCGCCACGACGTGGTGAACACGCGCTTCGTCAACTACCAGCCCAACGCACAGCGTGGTGCGGGCGCCCTGTCCTACCTGCTCTACACCAGCTTCGGCATGAGCACGGAGAACATGATCGAAGGCGCAACCTTCGAGAACGCGCAGCCGGTGTTCTTCCCGCAGGAACAGCGTCGCTGGTCTTCCGACTTCGCCGGACGTGCTGCCTATAACAGCGCGACGATCAAGGATGTGGACGGCTCTGTCGGCGGCATTCCGGGGGCCTATATCGTGATCAACAATGGCATCGCCGCCGCAGAAGATACCTGCGTCACCATGGCCGCGTGGAATGCGGCCGTTTGCCCGGGCGATATGGGTCGCTTCAGCATCGACGATTCGAACGAGTTCACCGAGTTCCAGGTCGGGCCGGCCGAAAACCCGGTCATGCTGGAACGCAATGGCATGCGCTACGAATACAGCACCGAGACCACGGTCCAGAGCGGATCGCAGATCCGCATCTCGACCATGCGCGACAATCTGGCGCTGCACCTGCGCGAGATGGACGAAGGTTCCTGGGTAATCTTCGAACTGCCCGGCTTCCAGTCCGCTGCCGGCGGCACCACGGTCGCCAGCATGGATGACCTGCGCGCCTCTGACACGACGGCAACCTTCCAGGGCGAGAACGCCCTGTGGGTCAAGCTGGTGGTCGAAGATGCCACTGCGGACGGCCCTGTCGTGGTCGGCGTGGGACAGCTTCGGGCCCAGGCCAGCCTGGACGTCAGCCGGGAACATCTCGGCGGCTGATAGCAAGAAGGCCCCCGGTGAAAGCCGGGGGTTTTTCGTTGGGCGATTGCCGTGTCTGTGCGGCAGGCGATGGCGCCTGCCTTGTTACAAACAATTACAACCCATCTTCGCGCACGCCTGATATCTTCTTGGCAAAGTGGCATGCCCACTGCAAAACGATAGTTTGGTAACAATCGCGGGGCTTCTGGTCCCGCCGAGAGGACTCAATTCATGCGCATGCAATCTCGCCTGCTTCTTGCCTCAACGCTTATTCCGGCTTCGCTGCTTCTCGGTACGGGGAGTGCTTCGGCGCAGTCGCTATGGTCCGATCCGGCGACCTGGCCTTCGGGCGAGGTTCCGGGCGAAGGAGATGCCGTCGAAATTACCCGTGACATGGACGTGGTGCTCGATATGGATGCGCCGGGTCTGCGCAGCCTGACGATCCAGGGCAAGCTCGCCTTCTCGGACGAGCGCGATATCAGCCTCGAATCCG